>BNJU01001889.1_pt1 | contig 479827 bp, 502 predicted proteins | sample 8539281 | NCBI WGS metagenome assembly BNJU01 (sample SAMD00202456, study PRJDB9452) | human saliva metagenome | isolation source: human saliva | place: Japan
CCGACGACAGGTGCTGAACCGCGTCTCTCCGACGAGCTTCTCGCGAACCTGCAGGCCGCAGCCGTCGATGCCCATACGAGTGCTGGGTCTGCGCGACCGTCACGGCATGGACTTCGTGGTCGACGACGAGGGCACCTGCTGGTTCATATTGACGCGAATGTTGCCCCAGGCAACGCGCACGTCGCTCCTCGGGCCGCCGACGCTTTCGAGGACTCGTCTTTCGCGCAGCTGTGCGCCGATATCGTTGATTTCGCTGGCCGGTGAGTCGCGCGGGTCCACAGCGTCGACTACGTGACCGACGAGAGCGCACCGCGTCATCGTTTGAGAGGACGCCGAGGCTACCGAGTGTCATCGCTCGTTCAGCGCATGTGGGCCCGGGAGAATCATCCTCCCGGGCCGCATGTTTCCGCCGGAAACAATGTCCATCTTGTGTGTGCACGCTTCGACTGCTGACGTTCACACGTGACTCGTGTGGTGGGCGCGATGCTACAGAGACACCCACATACCGGAAGCGAGAATCCGTTCTATGTACGCCTCTGTGTCGTTGCCGCGATTCCGCAAGCGTCGGACAGTTTTCGCCGACACAGAGGCACCTCAGAGAAGCACCCTGAGCTCTTTTCAGACGCGCTTGGCGTCCTCAGCGCCCTTCCAGACGATGCCCTGCACGCCGAGCAACTCTGCCGCATCGAACATTTTCGCGACGGTCGTCGATTGAACACGATCGTCCTCATGCGTTGAGACGCACGAGGACACTGTCACGATAGATGCCGCGCGAGGGCTTACAGACACCGTAGTGGCATGAGGTAGCCAAAAGAAGTCGAACAGACTCCCCACTCTGAATGACGAATGGCCTTGGCCACCGGGCATGGAGAGTATTCGATAGGAATACCGACCCGCACGCCCTGGTGACGAAAGCCGACGCACGAGACCCGAGAGCCTCCTCGTTTGCAGTTTGCATCCGCGAGGCATCGAGAGCCACAAGTTGTTTCTGAAGAGCACTCGGCGTAGGCTCTGGATGGCGCTAATCCTGCGATCCTATCCTCAAAAGTCACGATCAGGTAAGCCTGCATCCTGGTCTGATGTCCACATCGCCGTCCACGAGCGCTGTGAGGCGCGGGAGAGCCATCAAATAGCAGTTCGGCGATCAGCAGCCGCCGTGGGTATCGACGTGATCGCCACCGACATCGAAAAGCACGGTGCGCGAACCGCAGCGCCCGCGCGCCTGCTCGCTCCTTCTGGTACTGCGAGGGCCCGACGACGGACCTTTAGAGTAGCGTAAGCGTTAATTCATCCGAAAGATTAGCTCAGGAAATATGCCGCGCAGAGCTTTTCTGCGCGGGATCTGCAGAAAAGAACTATGAAATTAGATCAGTGAAGGATAAGGTCTGCGATTCGCTGGAGATCCTGGATCCTGCGAATTCGATGACGATCCCGGCCTTCTTACGCCCCTCGGTAATGGTCACGCGCAGTCGTACGCGTCGGATATGGCGTCGACACGATCGCTCTCCCCAGCTGCGACAGTGGGCGCTGCTGGCGTGCTGTCGGGCGCGCGCTGCCTTCTCGCCTTACCGAGGCGAACGGTCTCTTCCAGTGAGTACGCACCGGAGAGCCCTCGGCGACGATGCGCCTCGGCCAGTCGTTCCAATCTCCTCGGGCGTCGAAAGAAGACGGCGGCAGCACGGGCGTGGCTTTATAGCGGTGATCTGACGAGCGGCGACCTTCTTCTGGACGGTCGGCGGATGCCGAGGAGGCGCAGGATTGACCTTTGCAATCTGCGGGCGCGAGCGTGCGATTCGCTTGGCGGGCTCTTTCCGAGTCGCGCCGAAAATCCGCGCATGAGCTGCTGGTATGCGCTACGCTTCTTCCAACGGGGTTGAGCTGGGCCCGGTGGAGTCAAGGAGCGCATCGCCCGGAGCAGGTCATCTTCGGTCTCCGGATGATTGCTGGGTCGTGGTTTTTCGCTGGCGAGCTCGGAGGCGCGCAGTGCGCGCTCACCCATGATCAGTTCGAAGCGTGCTTCGGGCTTTTCGGCGAGGAGGAACTCGGGTGACTTCTCAGAACGACCCTTCGCCCAGTGATACTGCGAACGACGGGCGGAGAACGCCGACCTCCTTGATCGAGGCCGACAGCAGTTCTTTCCAGATCATCACCTCGTCAAAAAGACCTCTCGAGGCTGCTGTGTGTGCTGAAACGATCGGGTCGATCGCAATTTCAGCGAAGGATGCCGGGCACCGGAGAAGCTCGAGATCAACGGACAGTTTCACGTGAAACAATCTGTTCTTCGCGCTTGTCCGCTTCGTCTCACGGAAGCGTCTTTCGCGGGCACGATTGCAGCAGCCTTCTGGCGGAATCGAGACCATCGTTTCCACCGCCGGGACTTTCTGCCGAGCCAGCACCGACAGTCCACCGGCCGCCTCGACAGACGGCATCGTCGGACGCTTCTTCTTCGACGAGGCGGTGCCGCGCTTGGGCTGCAAAGATCCTCTCGCAGAGACCTCCGCGCTTCGCGCGCGGAGCTTCGCTTCGAAAGAACACGATCCAGATCGAGGGCGCGGAAGGTTGCGCTATGCGGTGTCTGCTCGCTAGCCTGAGTGGATGAGAGCGCCAAGACCACGGCCGAGACCTGCGTGCTTGCGAGCGCCCTCTACGGCCATCAGACTTCGATGCTGCATCCGCCATTGCAATACCCTTCACTGCGTCGGTTCATTGCTCCACGTGAAAACATTGGCATGCGCTCAGCTTGTAAGGCCTTGATCACTGTTGCACCAATGCTCACGCACGGTAACTAGCACGTGCCGATCTGGGAGAACTACGGAGAACACCGAATGTTTCACGTGAAAACAATCACCCTTCAGAAGCAGCGACGCGTGGCCAGCTCAACGCAGCTCTTCCGATACGCGATTGCACCCACGTTGCGGGATCGTGCATGACGACAGTCTGACCGTGCCCGGCGCCGCGGAAATGCGCACAGATCGCGGATGACCGTCCAAAAGTGGTCCGGAGTGCAGAACGAACCTCGCTCTGACCTCTGCAGAGCTTCGGTGCTTCGTCCGCCATCGTCAGCAACATGCCGGAGACACGCAGGCCGGCAGATCGACACCGATCCGTTCGACGGTAAAACTCCACAGCTGGCCGAGGGCCCTCCAGGCGCGTCATACCCAGCCTGAATCGATCATAACCTCGTCGGCGGCGACACATGACGCTCGCGTCACAAGGCCGAGGAAGGCGGCAGTCGATGAGTACGATGTCGATATCGCATGCTCGGAAAACATACTCACGCAAGGCCTCACGCAGCCGGTACTACGACTCAACGTCGACGAGCCTGATTTCGGCGCCGGACAGATCGATCGTGGCCGGGGCACACGACAATACCGTCGATGTCGCACGGCTGCACGACGTCGGCAACGCTAGCGCCACCAATAATGACGTCATAGTTGACGGGGTTCCAGCAGGGTGCGGAACGCTGAGCGTGCTCGAAGTCATTTCCTCGCGTCCGGCATCGACGACGAGGACAGAGAAACCACCCATCGCGAGGCCGGCCGCGGTAAGTTAACGCCGACGCGTCCACTGACGCCACCCTTCTGGTTCGCGGACGGCAGATGATGCGCGTAAAGCTGAGGGCGCGGGAACGTTGCGCGTTCGAGACGGCAGATCGCGACGTTGCGCTCGATCTGATTCGACAAAGGGGCGTTGCTGGTACCACGTGACACCTTCCTAGATACCGCCCCAGTTTACGCAGACGCACACTTCCAGCACGAAAAGGCGGGATGCATCCAGGCGCACACAATCTCAGCGCACCGCCGTGAAATGCGAAAATCTCGTTCTGAGATCCGATTCTCCCAGCGAAGAGCCAAAACGCGACAAAACTGCGTCAATCGAGGGAATCGATTGACAGCAACACCACATATGTGGTGCGCGTCACTATATGGGAGGAGGCCGCGGCAACCGCCACGACGCTCCTCTCCCCACTGGGACGCGTTACTTTGATCCGATTGCAGACGACCACGTACGTCGACTCGTCTCCATGATGGAGGGCACCTCGTGAATCTCACGCGCAGGTGGTGACGACGAGCTCCGCCGAGGCCTCGTCCACCTTAATGGGCGCACGGCGCCTCTTGAGGGCCACGGCGAGCGCCGCGATCAGCTTGACGTCAGCGCACAAGCTTGTTTCATGTTCGCCACGGCGCGGCGCGGTGACCACGTCGGCCTTGCCCTTGCCGCGCAGCCCTCGCGCGCGCCTGGTGGATGGTGACGTTGTCGAGACCCAGGTCCTCCACGACGCCCGGCGAGCACTCGACGCGGCGCGCCATGGGCTCCAGCCAGGCACGTCGAGCCTGCGCGGCAGCGATCACGATGCCGGTGACCGGAACCGAGCCGACATCATGACCTGACGACCGTCCTTACTGGGCATGAAGTCCAGGACGCAGCGGAGTTGACGACGTGGCGCGACCAGATGCGCTCGGCGTCGCGCGCGCCGAGGAGCGGCGAATCTCGCCCTCCTCCTCGAGCATGCGCGCGTACTCGGCGACCTCGCGTGAGCCGGTCAGAAGAAACTGCGAACGGCCTGCGTGGGACGCTTCTGGGACGAAGGGTCGCCAACCTGGCGAGCCCCTTTCCCATCCTGTCGGGTTCTCACTCACCGTCGGTGTCCCCGGGGGAGGATCACCACGCGGCGGTGGGGCTCGCGCCCCTCGGACTCGGGAGGTGAGGCCCCGTCGGCGACCACGCGGCCACACCTTGCGCTCAAAACGGGTTCATGGCGTCGTGGCTGACGGCCTCGCTGGTGAGGCGCACGCGGGCGATCGCCTCACGGGTGATGTCCTGCAGCTCTTCCTTGCGCTCGGCGCGGAAGCCGGCGATGTCGAGCATGAGGCGCGGAGCGCTCGCCCGGTCTCGATCGGACGACGGGTCTGGCTCCCTGAGTGGCGTCCAGGACTCGCCATCGTCGCCCGACGAGCCGGTCGAGGCGTCAGTCGTCGGCGACGATCTCGACGAGGCGCGCCGTTTTCGACGTCGGTTCTCGATGTCGCCGTCAAGGTCGGCGATGTCAAGCAGCTCTTCCAGGTGATCGGCGGCGATTTCCCGCCTTCTTCGAGGCGGGTCACGTTCGCGCGTGTCGTCACCTCGCGACGTGTCCTCCCGTAGTGAGAATGGGGTCTTGCTAGTGTCCAGGTTACCGCTGGGGCCTGGAACCGTGAATCTATGGTGGTCAGGCGCTTGTTGCCGCGGCGGCGGGCCTTGCGGCGTCGATGCGCGACGCTCGATCTCCTCGGCGCTCAGCGAGCCGTGGCCGGAGGTCGATTCGCGCAGCCTCGACGCATCCTAGACGAGGCCTTGGCGGACCACGCTCGAGGCGCGGCGGTCAGTGACCTGCTTCTGGAGCTCGGCGCGCTGGGCAGGCTTCCTGCTGGCCAGGCGCTCTCGACGGCCAGGGTGAGCCGTGCATCCACCGCTCGTCGGGCAGGGTCGTCCACTTCGGGTGGCCAGGTTGCGGTAGACGGTGATGATTCACCGGCGCTCGCGAGCCGGGAAGTCGGAGGCGACGCCGCTTCGGCCTTAGAGCGCAGCTCGGCGAGGTGCGCTCGTTGAGTTCATCGATCGCGCGGTCGGAGCGGCAACGCCCAGGGCGGCGCGCTCACGGTCGTAGTTCTCGGGAAGCAGGGCCTGTGCCCATTCCTGAGTAGGGCGGCCCGCGTGAGGCGAGAGTCGGCGAAGCCGGGGAGCCGGGGGTCGGCATGACCTTGATGGTCCAGAGGACTGGGCGAGGCCCAGGAAGGAGGCGGTCACGGTGTGGGATGACGACGCCCATCTGGAAGAACGCCTGAGAAGATGAACATCAGCGGCATCCACGTACATCATGGAGCCTGCGACTGGAGCCATCGGGTTGTCGCCCATGTCGGGCAGGTTAAAGCGCGAAGGGACAGTCGCATGGAGACGAACTGCAGGATGACCATGAGGACGATCGCGCGATGAAGACGGCAACGATCGTGGCTGGGCCCCGAGGATTCGCGCAGGGTGTGAGAGGCGGAACGCCCCAAGACGGTGGAGTTCACGATCTCGGTGGACACGGACTCGGTGAGCGGGCCGAGGTGATCGGTAGCCCTACCGCGGTAGGTGTGTAGCCGCTGGAGATGGAGGAGACCGCGATGGTGGCTCGGTACACGCCGAAGAGGACGGGCATCTGCACGAGTATGGGGCAGGCAGGAGGCGAAGGGCGAGACCTTGTGCTGCGCTGGATGCCTGGGTCTCTTCCATCACCTTCTGACGGCTGACTGGTCCTCTGCTCCTTGTACTTCTCCTGGATCTTGCGCATCTCAGGCTGATGCCTGCCATGGCGCGCGAGGAGCGGATCTGTTTGAGGAACAGCGGGATGATGGCGATACGCACCAGGATGGTGAGCAGCACGATAGACAGGACCCAGCGCGTCTCCGATCCGGAGGACATTCCAGCAGCATGAGGAGGTCGTGATCCAGACCCACGTGGAGACTCGCCCACGCGAAGGTGGAGATTGCGTCGAACATAGTTTTCGCTTTTCGCCGTGGCGCGGGAGCGCCGCTGTTTCGTTGTTCCTTAGAGTCCTGAGGCCGTGTCCGGCTCGGTCAGGTCGTGCTCCGGGTCGAGTCCCATGGGGTCGGGGCGTACCCAGTTGGCGTGCCCAGCCCAATCCTCGGGTGGAAATCCAGGTCAAGCTTCCAGCGTCCCTACTGGTACGTGGTCCACTCGTGGCTCCAGGGGGTTGCATCGAGCACGCCAAGTCCCGAGGATGAGCCTCGGGATGGGTCCGGACGCGAATGGCCTGGAGAGCGTGTGGTGGAGCAGCTGGGTGCGTATCGACACGGGGCCGAGGCCGGGGAGATGTAGCGCTGATAGGCGACGATGGGTGCGGACACGAGAGCGCGAAGCGCCCGGCCCCACAGCGTTCATCGTGCGTCCCGACTTCAACGCCACGCCGCCATCACGCGGTCAGGGGGTTCGCCGAGTTCCTGGAGGGACGCTGAGAGCCTTGGACGAGGCCCTCACGACGACCGGGCCCTTTTGGGGAGGTCGGCGATCCGTTCGCGCATGAGGTGGCGTACAGCGCCGCTTGACGCGATTGCGTCCGTTGGCGCGCTGATTTCTGCTTGGGTACGACGCGAAACCGACGAGGCGATCTGCGTTCCCTCGTCGGCTCGGACGTGGACGACGACCAGCGGATCCCCTGCTCGCGTTCCCTGTCGGATCGCGGCGGTGAAAGTCCGCTGGTCAACCATGCGGTGCTGCGCGACGCACTGGGGTGTCTCGTAGGCGGACAGCTTGGCGCGGCCCTTGCGGCGGCGGGCAGCCAGAATGGCGCGACCGGCGCGGGTCGACATGCGCAGACAGAAGCCGTGCGTCTTGGAACGACGACGGTTGTTGGGCGAAAGGTCCGCCGGCGGTCACGGCAAAATTCTCCTCGGCGGAGAGGTTTCACTCGCGTATCGGTTGGGCTATCAACACGTAAGCGCGCGATAGCGGGGACGCACGCCCGAAATGGGCGCAAAACAAGACCAAGACCAGCGGATTTGGGGCCACACGTCAACGCGGCGGCGTTACCCACCGCGTCGCACACAGTATCACAGCTGTGCAAATCACTGTGGATCTCATCCGTCCAGAGCGTGGATGACAACAGTTATCCACAGGCTATGCGTATTTTTGCTTTCCGCACGCTGCTGCGGACCCAAAGTTGTAACTACAAAGCTGTGATTCTGTGATAGTTCTCCACAGGTTCATCCCCAGTCTGTGCATAACATGTGCGCGGACTACACTTTCGATATGGTACGAGCGTCACGCACATCACCGATTAGTCGTGACCGAACTCACCTGAATTTGTGACCGGAGTTGCCGGGAGTCGGATCCCTCACGCGCGTGGGCTGCGGCCCTGACGCAGTCCCCACCGACGAGCTAGCCCGTCGCCACGTCGATGCTGCGCCTCGGCCCGTCCCCTCGGCGCGACATCGAAGGTACGATCCTCCTCGCCGTCCCCAACGATTTCACCAAGCAGTGGATCGAAGACAAGGCGCATCGAAGCTGACGACCGCCCTGTCCGTGCACCTGGGCCGCACCGTCCGCATCGCCATCACCGTCGACCCCACGCTCGTGGTCGTCACGAAGAAGAGGAGAGGAATCGACGCCACGCTGCCTGCGGACGCCCCCGCGGCTCTGTCGACCGATGAGACGAGGAACATCCACCCCCGCCCTCGTGACCAGCGCCCACGGACCCGGCCCGACCCACCTCAACCGAAAGTTCACCTTTCGACACCTTTCTGTCATCGGCCCGTCGACCGTTTCGCGCACGCCGCCGCGTTGGCAGCTCTGAACCCCGGGCACCGCCTTCAGTCCTCTTTATCTACGGCGATTCCGGGCTGGGCAGACGCACCTGCTCCAAGCCATCGCAACAACGCGCTGTCGATGATGCCCCACCTGAAGGTCCGCTACGTCAACTCCGAAGAGTTCACGAACGAGTTCATCAACGCGATTCGACTCAATAAGACGGATAACTCCCAGGTCGAGGCCTTCCACCGCCGCTACCGCGAACTCGACATTCTCCTCATCGACGAGCATCCAGTTCATCGGCGACAAAGGAACAGACGGTCAAGCTTCTTCCATACCTTTTAATGCGCGCACAGCGAACAGCAGATCGTCCTGACCTCGGACCCGCTCGGCTCAGCTCAAAGAGGGCTTCGAGGACCGCATGGTTCGCGCTTCTCCTCGACCTGCTCGTCGACGTTCAGCCGCCGACCTGGAGACCCGCATCGCGATCCTGCATAAGAAGGCGGACGCCGAGGGCCTCGAGGTGACCCCTGAGGTCTTCGAATACGTGGCCTCGCGTATCTCCTCGAACATCCGTGAGCTGGAGGGCGCGCTCGTGCGCATCGGCGCGTGGGCGTCGCTATCAGGAGCGCATCGACCTGAACTCGCGCAGATGATGCTCAAGGATTTCGTGTCCAACCCGGACGACAACGAGATCACCGTCAGCCCTCATCATGAGCGCCAGTGCGCCGTCTACTTCGGCGTCACAATCGAGCAGATGGGTTTCGCTCGGGCGCAGCCACAACGTCGTCGAGGCCCGCCAGATCGCCATGTACCCGTGCCGCGAGCTCACCGACCTGTCGCCGCGAAGATCGCAGGCCTTCGGCCGCGACCATACGACGGTCATGCACGCGAACAAGAAGATCTCGAAGCTCGTGAAGGAGAAGCGCGAGACCTTCAACCACGTGTCGGAGCTTTGGCAAATAGGATTAGCGAAGGCCAGGGAGTCGTGAATGGCGCGGGCGCTGACGAAAATCGGGTTTCGCCTGCATGGGAAATTCACAGGAGTTGTGCAGCTGGTGGACGAATACGCGTCGGCTGTGGAGAAAAGGGCCTGCCTGTGGATCTCAAAAGTCGTCGTCTGCTTCTGCACAGGTGGCTGTCGACACACGCAGCCTCGTCCCGGAATGACATCACAGAGTTGACTGAAATTCCAACGCATATGGAGTTATCCACAGAACTCCACTAGACCTTATGATGGAGGGGACAGTCACATGACAAAAGTTTTTACAGGCCTCTGACAACAACGTCACCACCGACGCAACGCGATGGCGCACGCAGGCAAATTTGTCCCACGGGGCACACGTCGTAGGTAAAAGCAGTGTCCGATCCGTTTTGTGTTTTGGAGCGGCTGAAGTTCACCGTCGCCCGCGATGTTCTGGCCGAAGCTGTATCGTGGACCGCCCGCGCGCTCCCTGTGCGTCCGGCCTCGCGATCCTGGCCGGCGTGCGCATCAAGGCCGAGGGCGACGAGCTGACCCCGTCCTCCTTCGATTACGAGGTCTCCGCGAACCGCACGATTCCTCGCGACCGTCGACGAGGCCGGCGAGGTCCTGGTCTCCGGGTCGTCTGCTCGCCGACATCTCGCCGTCAGCCCTCCAAGCCCGTCTCCGTCGAGCTCGATGGCCAGAAGGTGAACCTGGTCTGCGGCTCCTCGCACTTCACGCTCGCGGTCATGCCCCTCGACGAGTACCCGCTGCTGCCCGCGCAGCCCACGGGAGTCGGCGCGATCGATTCCTCGACGCTGCCGCAGGCCGTCGTCCCAGGTGTCGATCGCCGCGTCGCGCGACGACACGCTGCCCCGCTGACGGGCGTGCGCATCGAGATCAACGGCCCCTGCGATCACGCTTCTGGCTACCGACCGCTACCGCCTCGCCATGCGCGAGCTCGACTGGGAGCCCACCGACACCCTCGATCGAGGAGGTCGCCCTGGTCAAGGCCCGCATCCTTCAGGACGTCGCTAAGTCGATGACTTCGGGCGCCAAGGTCGAGGTCGGCCTGTCCGGCGAGTCCCAGCCCGGCGCCTCGTCCCTCATCGGCTTCACCGCCCAGGGCCGCCGCACGACCTCGACCCTCGTGGACGGCGACCACCCTGCCGTGCGCCGACTCTTCCCGATACGACGCCGATCCAGGCCGTCGTCGATCGCCACGCCCCTGCTCGAGGCCGTCGAGCGTATGTCGCTGGTCGCCGAGCGCAAGACCCTCCGTGCGCCTGGCCTTCACCGAGGGCCAGCTGGTCTTCGAGGCTCGGCCAGGGCGACAACGCCCAGGCCTCCGAAGCCATCGAGGCGACCCCTGAACGGTGACGACATCTCGACGGCGTTCAACCCGCAGTTCCTCATCGACGGCTTGCAGGTCCTGGACACCGACTACGTGCGCTTTGGCTTCACGCACCCCACGAAGCCGGCCGTCATCACCGGCCAGAAGAAGGCCGACGAGGGCGAGGTCACGCAGTTCCGCTACCTGCCGATGCCCATCCGCTTCGGCATCTGACGTGCGCGGTCTCCCACCTAGCGCCTCGACGACTTCCGCTCCCTGCGAAGCACGGGTCGTTGAGCTGCCCGAGGGCCCCACGGTCCTCGTGGGCGCGAACGGCCAGGGAAAGACGAACCTCGTCGAGGCGCTCGCCCTACCTGTCCACGTTTTCGTCGCACAGGGTCGGCGCGGAGGTGCCCCGTCGCATCCCCATCGACGAGGCGAGGCCGCCCCTGGTGGTGCCGCTCATCCGCGCGCGGGTCGTGATCTCGGTCGCGAGCAAGCCATCGAGCTGGAAATCGCGCGGAAGGTCAATCGCGCGCGCGTCAACCGCGCGCAGGTCAAGCCCCGCGAGATTCTGGGCATCGTGCGCACGGTTGTGTTCGCCCCCGAGGATCTGTCCCACGTGCGCGGCGACCCGTCGGTGCGCCGATCCTTCCTGGACGACCTGGCCACGCAGCTCTCCCCCATTCACGCCTCCGTGCGCTCCGACTTCGATCGGGCGCGCGCCAGCGTGCAGCGCTCATGAAGGCCGCCCAGGCCTGCTCCGCCGCGGCCAGTCCCCCTGACCTGTCGACCTCGAGATCTGGGACCAGCAGTTCGCCGCCCTCCGCGCGTAATCACGGCGACGCGAGCATCCATCGTGTCGCGCCGAAAGAGCCGGCCGCGCTCCCTACGGACGACGTCGCCGACTCCCCGCGCCACCTGCACCTCGCCTTCGACGCCTCGGTCGACCGCGCCATCGGCACCGACCCCCGACAACCCGGCCAGCGCCGACCTCATCGGACGTGGACGCTCAGACCGAGCGCATGCTCGCGGCCTCGCGTCAGTACGAGAGAGGAAACCGAACGCGGCGTCAACCTCGTCGGCACACCGCGACGACCTGACCTCAGCCTCGGCGCGATGCCCGTCAAGGCTACGTCCGCACGGCGAATCATGGTCGGTCGCCCTCGCGCTGCGCCTCGGCGCCTCGATCTGCTCAGCGACGACGGCGACACCCCTGATCCTCATCCTCGACGACGTCTTCTGCCGAGCTTTCTGACTCGCGCCGTGAGGGCCTGGCCGCCCTCGCCTCGAAGGCAGAGCAGATCATCGTCACCTGCGCGGTCGCCGGTGACCCGCCCGACCTCTCGACCACCACGCCCCGCACGTGCGCCTCGACCCCGAGCGCGGCACCGTCATCGACGAGGCCGACGATGAGTGAGCGCGAGGATCATGGCCGCCGACGAGCTGAGCGGAGCTGTGGCCCCCGGCGACCGCCGACGCCGACGAGTTCGTCGTCCGCGCCCTCGAACGGGCACATAGAGCGTCGCCTGCACGCACGGCTACACGAGGTCCACCCCGCCCTCGTGGGGCCTCGACGAAACACGTCCAGACGCAACCTCGATGGCTCCAGCGAGTACGCCGCCATCGAAAACCGACGGATTCGGCCTGCCCTCGCCGACGAGGAGAACGTCTCCGCGCGCGCGCAGCCCGAGCCGCCGCCTCACCGCCACGCCAACGGGATCGAAGCCCCAGCCTCGTCGATGGAAGACGACCCCTGAGGGCGACCTCGTGGCCCTGCGCCAGGCCCCGGAGGGAACCGGGCGCCTCGTGAGCCGCGCCCCGGCCTGCAGCCATGCGCCCGCGCTACCGCAGGCCAACTCCTGGGCGCCATCCTGGCGCGCACGATCAAAACCCGAGAATGGGACACCCCACCAAGATGGGGGTCGATCATGGCGAAATGGCGCGACATCGTCGGACCGCAGGTCGCCAGGAACACGCCTCTGCATCGAGACCTTCAAGGCCACCGCCTGTCGTGCGCACCGACTCCACCGCCTGGGCCAAACAGCCCAGCTGCCCCTACCACCATCGAGCGGCGCATCGCCGAAGAGGTAGGATCAGGCGTCGTCGAGCAGGTCATCATCCGAGGACCCGTCGCCCCTCGTGGCGCAAAGGCCCCTACGTCGTGCGCGGCCGAGGCCCGCGCGCCGACTACGGGTGACAGCGCCGGGAACGTCTGCGTCCAAACTAGTGTTTTCGACCGCGCGGTCTCTGATACGCTGTTCCGTTAGCCCACGCGTGAGGGCTCTGTTATGAGACATCATGAGCAAATCCATTCGCCAGGAACGAAGGAAGCACCCGATCGGCCAGCAGGGCGGATACCCGGCGGAGCCCAGGGCGGATGACCAGCAGGATGGCGGCCAGCAGGTGGGTACGCCCCCGGACAGTACCAGGAGGATTCCCTCAGGGGCGCACTCAGCAGGCCTACGGCCAGTGGAACCCGCAGGGTGGCTACGGCGGGCAGGGTGGATTCTCCCAGGGCGCGCCTCAGCAGGGCAGCAAGTCCAAGACGCCGCTCATCATCGGCATCATCGCGGCTGTCGTCGTCATCGCGATCGTCGTCGGTGTCGTCATTCGCGATGTCGGATCGACCCGACGACTCTTCGAACACCTCCACCTCGGCACCCGGCACCTCCGGCACCGGCGAACCCGGGGAATGGCAGCGCAAACCCGGCAAAACCCCGCCCCGGCAAACCCTCAGGCGCCGAACAACACCAACCCGTCCGCAGCACCGGCACGCAGGAAACGGAACGGGAGCCAACGGCTTGCTCAGCATGACCCCGCTGGGCAGCTAACTGTCTCTACGAGATTACCGATATCTCGTACGGACCCAAGGCCGATCAATAACGAGCAGACGCTCAAGATCACCCTGTCAAGGTCACGAACAAGGGTAATGCGCCGGAATACGGTGGCATGTACCCCTTCCGTACCAGAACAACGACAGCTCGGGCACGCCTAACTTCTTCATGACTCAGAAGCCCGACGACTTCGAATACGTGCCCGGTATGGTCGATGTTCCGGCCGGGGACGTCGGTCGAATATGTCGTCTACCGGGCGATCGAGACAAGAGGGACCCCATTGAGTTCCGCGACCCGAACTCGATCCATCCAGGGCCAGGGCAAGGATTACCGTGCGGACCTGGCAGCCGAAGTAATCCACTGATCAGGCGTCGCGCACGCATCCGCTCAGAGCTCTGTATCGGCGATCGTACGGAGCCTCCTGACGCGCGAATCGTTGATGCTGACGCGTGAGTGACGGGCCGCCTCCCAGCCGGGAGGGCGGCCCGCGCGTCCCAGCCGCAACCACAATCGGCATGTGACTGATCACAGTCGACTTTTTCGTTGGGAATCACGCAGTTGTGTAAAGCAACCCCACGATCCTGTCAATCCGGAACAAGCGCCACTTTTGCAGAATCTACAAGGTTAAACATCTATTTTTCGCACATGCGAGGGGAGCCACGTGGCTGACAACGAGAAGAACGCCGAAGGCGAGCGTCCTACGGCGCATCGGGACATCACCGTCCTCGAGGGAGCCTGGAAGCCGTCCGCAAGCGCCCGGGCATGCATCGGATCCACCGGCGAACGCGGCCTGCACCACCTGCGGTATGAGGTCGTCGACAACCCGTGGACGAGGCCCCTGCCGCTACGCCGGACCGCATCGAGGTCACGATCCAGGAAGACGGCGGCATGCAAGCGTCGTCGACAACGGTCGAGGCATCCGGTCGATGAGCACCCCACCGAGCACTGCTCACTCGTCGAGGTCGTCGCGACGATCCTCCACGCCGGTGGCAAGTTCGTGCGGCGGTGGCTACGCTGTCTCGGGCGGCCTGCACGGCGTCGGCATTTGTCGTCAACGCCCTGTCCACCCGCGTGAACACCGAGATCCGCCGCCAGGGCTCACGTGCGGGCATGCTCGTTCGCAAACGGCAGCACCCCCATCACCCCCTTGAGCGCGGCGAAGAAAACCGACGAGACCGGCACCACGCAGGTCTTCTACCCGGACCCGGATCTTCGAGACCGTCGAATTCGACTCGAGACCCCGCGCCAGCGCTTCCAGCAGATGGGGCCTTCCCCAACAAGGGCCTGCGCATCACCCCTCGACCGACGAACGCGAGTTCGCCACCGACGAAGGCGACGGATCGCCGGCGGCGAGGAGACCCGGACAAGAAGACCAAGGGCCACCGCACCGTCACCTACTGCTACGAGCACGGCCTGCGCGACTACGTCGAACACCCGACTCCGCCAAGAAGTCCGAGACGATCAACAACGAGATCATTGACTTCGAAGCAGAAAACGACGAAGGCACCAGCGAGCGGAAATCGCCATGCGAGTGGACCACCGCCTACCCTCGTCCGTCCACACCTTCGCCAACACCATCAACACGACCGAAGGTGGCATGCACGAGGAGGGCTTCACACCGCGCTGACCTCCCTCGTCAACCGCTACGGCCGCGAAAAGGGCATCATCCGCGACAGACGACAACTCACCGGTGACGACGTCCGCGAAGGCCCGACCGCCGTCATCTCGATCAGCTCACTGAGCCCCAGTTCGAAGGCCAGACGAAGACCAAGCTCGGCAACACCGAAGCCCGCACCTTCGTCGCCCAGCAGGTCTACTCCAAGCTCACCGACTGGTTCGACGCCCACCCCGCCGACGCCAAGGCCATCATCAACAAGGGTCAGGCCGCCCAGGCCGCCCGCGTCGCCGCCCGCGCAAGGCCCGCGAGGCCACCCGCCGCAAGGGCGTCCTCGAATCGGCCCATGCCCGGCAAGCTGCGCGACTGCCCTCGCGCACGCCTCCGAGTGCGAAATCTTCATCGTCGAGGGCGACCCGCAGGCGGCTCCGCCGTCGGCGGCCGCGACCCCCGAGCGTCAGGCGATCCTGCCGATCCGCGGCAAGATCCTCAACGTCGAAAAGGCGCGCCTGGACCGGGCCCTGTCCTCGGACACCATCCGCTCACTCATCACCGCCTTCGGCACCGGCATCGGCGAAGACTTCGACATCTCGAAGCTGCGCTACGGCAAGATCGTCATCATGGCCGACGCCGACGTCGACAGCCAGCACATCGCCACCCCTGCTGCTGACCTCTTCCGCTATATGCGACCATCTGAGGGCGGCCACACTTCATCGCCATGCCCCCGCTGTACCGCATCGGGCGGACCAACGCTGAGCACGAATTCGCATACTCCGACAAGGAACGCGACGAACTGTTGCCGCCGGCGCCATGCCGCGAACCGCCGCCTCGCCCAAGGAAGGTGGCATCCAGCGCTACTAGGGTCTGAGGCGAAATGAACTGACCACGAACTGTGAGACCACCATGGATCCGGCCAGCCGAATCCTCAAGCAGGTCACCTCGACGAGGCCGCAGACGCCGACGAGACCTTCACGATCCATGCGGGCGACGACGTCGACCGACGCTGCATCAGTTCATCCAGCGCAACGCCACCGACGTGCGCCTCGACATCTGACATCACCCACGACCAGCCCAGCCCCGGCCTCGTGCCGGGCGGCCTGATCGAGCAGAAACAACGTAGGGAAAAACGTGAGCGACGAGCAGACAACTGACGCGCGGCACATCTCGGACACCGAGCGCATCCGCCAGGTCGACCTGCAAAAGGAGATGCAGCGCTCCCTACCTCGACTACGCCATGAGCGTCATCGTCGGGCGCGCCCCTGCCCGACGTGCGCGACGGCCTCAAGCCCGTCCACCGTCGCGTCCTGTACGCGCGTACGACGGCGGATACCGCCCCACCTCCTCGTTCTCCAAGTCCTCCCGCGTCGTCGGCGAGGTCGCGGGTAATCTACCACCCCCACGGCGATGCCGCGATTCACGACGCCCTCGCGCGCCTCGTGCAGCCCTGGTCGCTGCGCTACCCTCTCGTCGCCGGCCGGGTAACTTTGGTACCCCGGCAACCTGGGCCCCGCCGCACCTCGTTACACCGAGTGCAAGATGGCGCCCCTGGCTACGTGAAAATGGTCCGACATCGACGAAGAATGCGTCGATTTCCAGGACACCATCGACGGCCGCAACCAGGAACCCACCATCCTGCGCCGCGCGCTTCCCTGAACCTGCTGGCCAACGGCTCTGAAGGCATCGCCGTCGGCATGGCCACCCGCATCCCGCACAACCTGCGTGGAACTCGCGCGGCGTCGAATGGGCCTCGAGCACCCCTGACGCGTCCTGGCGAAGAGCTCCTCGAAGCGCTCATCAAGCTGATCCCCGACCCGACTTCCCCATGGCGCCACCATCCTGGGCCACAAGGGCATCGAAGACGCCTACCGCACTGGCTGCGGCTCCATCAGCAGCGCGCCGTCGTCAACGTCGAGAAATCGGGGCCGCCAGTGCCTCGTCGTCACCGAGCTGCCCCTACCAGGTCAACCCCGAGCAACCTGGCCGACAAGATTGCCCAGCTCGTGCGCGACGGCGCCGATCAGCGGCATCGCCGACATCCGGCGACGAAACCTCCCGGCCGCACCGGCCAGCGCCTCGTCATCGTCCTCGGCGCGACGCCGTCGCCAAGGTCGTCCCTGCAAATAACCCCTGCAAAGCGCACCAGCCTGCGGGAGAACTCTCCGCCAACATGCTCGCGCTCGTCGACGGCGTGCCCCGCACCCTGTCGATCGACGGCTTTCCATCCGCCACTGGATCAACCACCAGATCGACGTCATCGTGCGCCGCACGAAGTTCCGCTCTGCGCAAGGCCCTCGAGCGCCTGCACATCCTCGAAGGCTACCTGAAGCGCTCGACGCCCTCGACGAGGTCATCGCCCTCATCCGCCGCTCCCCCACGGTCGACGAGGCCCGCGCCGGCCTGATCGACCTGCTCGACGTGGACGCCATCCAGGCCGACGCGATCCTGGCCCTCCAGCTGCGCCGCCTGGCCGCCCTCGAGCGCCAGAAGATCATGGACGAGCACGCCGAACTCAAGGCCCGCGTCGACGACCTCAACGACATCCTCGCCAAGCCCGAACGTCAGCGCGCCATCATCTCCACCGAACTGTCCGACATCGTCAGATGTTCGAGTGACGAGCGTCGTACCCTGCATCCTCCCCTTCGACGAAATGTCGATGGAAGACCTCATCCCCGAAGAGGACGTCGTCGTCACCATCACCCGCGACGGCTTCGCCAAGCGCACCCGCACGGACAACTACCGCTCGCAGAAGCGCGGCGGCAAGGGCGTGCGCGGCACCCAGCTGCGCGGCGACGACGTGGTCGAACACTTCTTCGTCACCACCACGCACAACTGGCTGCTCTTCTTCACCAACCTCGGCCGCGTCTACCGCGCCAAGGCCTACGAGATCCCCGAAGGCGGCCGCGACGCCAAGGGCCAGCACGTCGCCAACCTGCTGGCCTTCCAGCCCGACGAGCACATCGCACAGGTCCTCGCGATCCGCACCTACGAGGACGCAGACTTGTCCTGGCCATCAAGCGCGGCCTCTCGTCAAAAAGACCCTCGCTGAGCCTGTACAACCTCACCCTGCTCCGGCGGCATCATCGCTCATCAACCTGCGCGAGGACGAGGATCGGCAAGCTCGACGAGCCTCGTCTCCGCCCAGACCATCGCGGCCGACGAAGACCTCATCTCGTCTCCCGCGACGGCCCGGGCCGTGCGCTTCACCGCCACCGACGACCAGCTGCGCTCCATGGGCCGCTCCACGTCCGGCGTGCGTGGCATGAAGTTCCGCGGCGACGACGAGCGCTCGAGCATGGAGGTCCCGCGCGAGAACACCGACCTGCTGATCGTCACCGAATCCGGCTACGCGCAGCGCACCCCCGTCGAGGAATACCCGACCAGTCGCGCGCGGCACCGTCGCGCGCGTCGGCAAGCTCGTCGACGAACGCGGCGGGCCCCGTCGGCGCCTCGTCGCGACCTGATGAGGACGTCATGGTCATCACTGAGTCCGGCAAGCTCGTCCAGGTCAACGCCTCCGACGTGCGACCCACCGCCCGCAACACCATGGGCGTCATCTCGCCCGCCCGGACGACGGCGACCGCATCATCGCGATCACCCGCAACCCGACTCGAAGCGACGAGGACGAGACCGACGAGTCCGAGAACACCGAGTCTCATGGAAGGGACCGACGCCCCCGCGGACGAGGCTTCGGCCCCGCAGGTGGCGACGACACCGCAGAGCTACGCGTGACGCATGATCACGGGACGAGGCCCCGCCTCGTCCCGTGATCAATCTGCCAAAGCGGCGCGGAACCAGCGCCGGTGCCAGGCGATGCGGTAGCCTGGCAGGTAGGAAGTGCACCTGAAGCGAAACCCACGAGCGACTCACGTCTCGAGCACCCGCAGCGACGCTCCCCTGCCGAGCTGACTCCGGCCATCGCGCGCATCGACGCGTGGACCGTCACGAAGGTGGCGTTCCCGCTGTCCGTCGCCCTGTATCGCTAAATGGTCGTCGCCACGATCGTCCTGTAGGCTCGGCGGTCGACGCCATGCGTCTTCAGCCAGCTTTGAGGAATTTCCTCAAGGCCATGGCGCCTGAGCTACGCGGACCTCCTGGACCATGCTCGCCTGCCGAGGGTCATCTCCTACGCGACCATCGTCGCGGTCATCAACGTCGTTCTGCTCACCGCCCTGTCGACGCTGGGAGCCATGCTCTACAAACGTCGTCGCCCTCGCTGGTGGTGTGGCAGCGTCCCTCATGGAGTGAGTGAGGGCACTGCGCGCGCAGTCGGCTGATGCCGGCCCCTTTTGCTATGCCCGCGTCGGTTATCGCGCCGCTTTGTAGCCCCTGCCTGATCTCCGGCCGCCGCGGCTCTGCCCGCCCGCTTGGCCGGGCTACGCTGTGCGCCCGTGGCGGCGCCCGCCCGCGAGTCGTCCGCGCCACGTGTTGATGCTTGTAGCGCTCGCTGGTGTTCCGGGCGCCGTGCCCGGGCCTGCCGCCCGCGAGGGTCTAGGCGGCTCACTTCGTTCGGCGCTGGCGCCCGAAGCCCGCCCGCGCCTCCGGTCCTCCGGCTCTCCACACCAGTGGGGCTGGGCGTTGATCGGTGGCTCGGCGCGTCGGTTCGAAGCCCGGCCAGGCTCCCGCAGCCCTGCGGCGGCCTCCAATCGGGCGCTTTGGGGCGCGTGCGCTGTGTCTGGCCTCGCTGCCGCCCACCGGCACCGCGTCTCGAAGCCCGCCCTGGTGTTGCCATCGCTCACAGTCGCCTCGCGTCGGCACTCGGCTGGCCTCACCTGACGCGTGTGCTTCGCCTCCATGCACATGAGGTCATTGACGTACGCACTACCCCTGCGACTGTTTCCAGGATTTGAATTGTGATCGTTGTTATTTCAATGTTTCTGCGTGTTGTTGTGGGGCGGTCCGTTCGAATTACGTGCGATTTTTCTAGGAGAGGTTTGAAGCTACGTGTGGGTGTTGCAGATCCTTCGCGTGAAACCGGTTTGCCTGTGCTTGTGTAGCTCGGTGGGTTGAAAACCGGCGTCGCCTTTGCGCGCTCGTACGTGCTGGGGTTGAAACCGCCATCACCTTGCGGGTGAGATACGGGTATTTTTGGTGCGTTTTTGGTCGCAGTGGTGATGGTGGTTTCAACAGTTGCCGTTCAGGGGCGCGCAGTGGTGACGGCGGTTTCACGCCGGCCCGCATCAGTGGCTGCAGTGGTGTCATTATTTTGCAAAGTCGCCACGGGTGGCGTCCTGCGTGTGAAGAAGTTCGCCCAGCACGGCCCGATCGTGGGTGTGAGCGTGAGAAGAGTTCGCCCTGCGCGCTCGAAAACACCCCAAATTTGATGTTTTTGAGGTTGCTGGGCGAACTTGTCACGGGTTGAGTGGGGAGAGGCGTGCTGGCGAATTATGTCGCGCCTGCCGGCCCGCCACCGTCCCCGGAACAGTCCCGGCCCCGCCACTGCCTGCCGGCCCGCCACCGTCCCTGAATAGTCCCTGGCCCGACACTCGCTTCGGCCCGCCACCATAGTTTGCGGTGCCTCCGGCACCTCCACATCGGCGTCGGTGGGGTTTTGCAGCATGAGGAGCTGGCTGTCGGCGTCAGTAGCGTGTCGGGGTTCTCGACGACGTCATTTCCCCATGTGGCAGCAGGAGGTCACGGTTCGATGGCAAAAGTGCAGACCACCCTTGATGAACAACGCTGACAACGGGCTGTTAGCGGGCGAGGCGGTCTACGTTTTGGGGCACACCCAGTGATTCTGGTTTCAGTGGTTCCTCGTTGGGGGCGAGTAGTGGTGTTGTTGGTTTCAATCTCGCCACGTTATCGCGCAGTGGGCCTGGGGCTGTCCATCTACTGGCGACCTTAACCCACCGATGCGCAGCTAAACCCACCTAGTGGCAGCTGGGCGCAGCCGCCTACGCTCCACCGGGTGGGTTAACGTGCGTGGAGGTGGGTATGTGGTGCCACCAGCGGGGCTGGTTTCGTTAGTTGCTACCAATCTGCGTTGGGCGCACGCGCAAGATGGCGGCGAGCAGGGCGCGAGAGCCGCACCCTGAACGCGAGGGCGGGCGCTGGTCGCGCCGCAGGGCCGTGCCTCCGTGGCCCACGCATAGGGTTGTGGCTGAGGCCCGGCCACGAGGAGTCTACGAGTGTCACGGGAGCAGGCAGCGGGAGGAGAGGACTGACCCACGACCCCGCGGTGACGTAGGTGCTCACGCGCCCTTTCAGGCTGGTGAAGAAACCATCGTCAATGACCGCCGCGGGAAAGCCCACCGGATCAAAAGCGTAGACGCGCTCAAGCGCATTGGGTGCGGCGACGGCTGCGGCGTAGAGTGCGAGGTTGCCGCCCTTCGAGTGTCCCATGACGGTGACGGGGCCTCGGCGCGCTCCGACGCGTACGTGAGGTAGCGCGCCGCCCACCGCTGGGACCTGTGGGAAATTGAGCTCAGCGGGCATCCTCCGCCCACCCGACCGCGCTTGCATCCGTCCCGCGCAAGACCACGAAGGTCGCCCCGGCCTCGTCGACGAAGGTGACGGCGCCGAACTGAGCAAGCGGCCGCGACGTCAGCCGCGTGACCGCATCGCGCACGCGCAGACCCCGAAGCGCGCGCCTCGCACCGGCGGACCTCGAGGAGGGGGACGATCGGCGGGACGCCAACGAATAGCGATACAGAGACGGGATTGACGAGGCTCGGGCGACTTCGGAGCAGGCAACCGCGCGGGGAACGACGCCCGGCAGCGCGTGAAAAATCCACGCAGACCAGGCAGGTCAGGGCGAGGGCGTCGGCGGGGAGAGGTCCGCCCAGCGGCGAGTGAGCCTGGCGAACGTAGTCAAGGATCGTTGCCACGACGCACCCATTCCTCCTGTGAGAGCGGCGAAAAACTGTCGCCCGACGTCACGAACTCTCGATTTTGCCGGATGGCCCTGTGCTGTGTACTATATCCGAGTGCCCGAAAGGGTGCCGGTTGGGCCTATAGCTCGCAGGTTAGAGCGCAGTCCTGATAAGACTGAGGTCGGTGGGTTCGAGCCCACCTAGGCCCACCATCCGCAGGCGAGCGAGCGGAGGATCATCGCGAAGAAATGGGTCACTGTTGTGTGGCTGTCGGATCCGTCGTGGCCGTCGGCATCGCCGTCCGACAAATTCCCGTTGATCTTCCGATAACGCTGACCTGTGGACGTCCGTCACGGACGCCGTGGAGGACTGAGTTCCTCCAACGGGGCTATGGCGCACCAGGCGCACCTGCTTTGGTAAGCAGGGGTTACGTTCGAGTCCCGTTAGCTCCACCCCACGCACAAGGCCTCGAATCTCGCCATCTTGGATGGTTTCTGGTTCGGGCCTTTTGTTGTCTTAGCCCGGCCCGGGCAAGGGCGTTGGTGAGGTGGTCTGGCGTTGGCGTCATCCTCGAGGACACCCACCTCAACCACGTTGAGGCTTGACATGGAGCCGGATAACCCTGCGTACTTGCTCGTAAGCGGCGAGCGCCTCGCGTCGCGACTCGGCCAGGTCGACGACGGCACGACAGGCCGAGCGAGTCCTCCGGGATCCAGCGCCTCGACATAGCGGCTGCGCGGACTCGAAGCGGGTGCGCTGGAGGTCAGGGCTGAAGACGCGGAAGTAGGGCGTAGTCTCGCGCCGCAGCCGGCCACCCACTGCCACGAGACAGGATTGTTGGCCCTGTCTGCGTCCACGACGAGTCTCCCAGAACCACTGCTCGCCGTCTTGCCAGGGGCTGCAGCATGTTCTGGTGAACAGCGATGCCGCGACCATGCGCACCCGGTTGTGCATCCAGCCCTGTCTGCCATAGTTGCCGCATTCCAGCGTCGACGAGGTCGATGCCGGTGCGGCCCTGTCGCCAGGCCCGCGCCAGGTGGTCGTCGGGATAGTAGGGGAATTCCGCGAAAGCTGACGCATGGGGTGTCCCTAGATGTTCGGGTGGTGGAGCAGGTGCCAGCTGAACTCGCGCCAGTAGAGCTGCTCTGGTCCAAGTGACGATATTCCCCGCCGAGGCCGTGCTGGTACGGGCTGCGGCTACGGCTTGGCGCGGCGATAGTTCCCCGCACCGCAACCCTCGGCGAGATTCTCACTGGTGGATGTTTCCTCCCCGGCAGGTCACGGCGTGTGGCATAGCCGGGCAACCAGCTGTCGATGGCGTCCAGTTGCTGCCGGCCGCCATTCACCGGGCTCCAGTGCTGTGCGAGAGCTCTTCCCACCAGGCGGGGCCCCTCGTCGAGCAAGCCAATGTCCTCTAAGTTCTGCAGGACACCGTCCTCCCGCAACGTGGCGAGGGCTGTGTCCGCACCGCCCCCCGCTCGCCGATCGGTGAGGGCTCGGCAGGAGGGGACCGAGGGGCAGGTCGGCTACGGCGTGGCTGAACGGTGTGAAAAACTTGGTAGTGGGAGCCGTTGATCGTCTCGCATCAGCCACGGTTCGGCGAGAAGGCTGCCGTGGCTGCGTACCTTGGTGCGGATTTCAACTCTTGCTTGATGGCAGCGTCCAATCGGCAGGCTGCCAGGGGCGTAGCGTGTCCCAGTGAACGACGGTAGGTTGCAAGGCGTCCACGACTCTGGCGCATGACGTTCGCGGCGTCACCCCGGGCGAAGACGAGTGGAATGCCAAGGGCCAGCGCCGCGGTGCCAGCTGTTGCAGGCTGCGATGGTACCACCACCGGGTGGCTGCACCGAGCGGGCGTGGCCGTGCCGATTGTTGTCCTCATCGGTCCTGGGGTTTCAGATCCACAGTGCCACCACGGGTCCATCTGTTGCTGAGCAGGCGGCTGTCAGCGCCGGGTCAGGCCAGACGGATGGATCGTCGCGAAGCCAGATCAGTGTTGTCATGGAGGATCCTTTGGGAGGGTTCAGTGCAGGAATTGGCCGGTGATCGTGTCGGCGAAGGCTGTGAGGGGCATCGCGCTGCTGCTCCCGATCAAGCGAAGTGGTCCACCCAAACCCAGGCGTAGAGTGCTGTGGCCGTGCACGTTATCGTCGCTGGTCATCGTATTTGATAGGGCGACTGGCGCTTTACAAGACACGTCGGCCCTCTGGTGATGGAGTGCCTGCCGTACGAGGGCTGGTCGATTCGGTGCTAGTCCGCGACGCGTCGAAGCTGGAGGCCCCTGTCCGGCAGCGCGTTGAGGTGGTCGAGGCGAGGCTGAGTCACAAGACGCGCTCCCGAGTCAGCAGGTGGGTAGCTTGGATCAACTTTTTGGTCTCGACGATGGCACCCATGAGGATGGTCCTGAGTTCCATAGCACAACAGAGAGGGGACCCTTGATGACCGTCGTGCCCGTTGCGCTTGTTGCTGGCGGTTCGCGTGGCCTCGGACCGAGATTGCTCGGCAGCTTCATCGACGTGGCCACTCACGTCGCCCTGTGCGCCGCGTGACGAGGCTGCCTGCACAGCGTGCAGCGTCCGAGTTCAAGGAACGTATCCATCCATGTCATGGACGTCACTGACCGCGAGGGCGTGCAGCGTGGTCAACGAGATTTCGAATGGCTATGGCCCCATCGAGGTGGCGATTCACGTGGCTGGCATCATTCAGGTGGGGCCCTGCCGCAGACGTAGAATTGAGCACTTCGATCGCGCTCGACATCATGGCCAAGGGTCATCAACGTGGCGTGGAGCGTTCTTCCGTCGATGCGGAGCGTCGTCATGGACACATCGGCGTGGTCGCCCCGTGGGCGGTGTCGTGAGCCCGCCTCATCTCCCGCCATACCCACAGCCGCCCGCAGCTCTGGGCTTCACTGACGGGCTGGTCGTGGAGTTGGTGGGCACCGGTGACGGCGACGAGCATCGTTCCCGGACCATGCGCACCGGTTCTCACGACCAGGCCGCCTTTTATTGGCAACGCCACCGCCGAACACACTGGTTTAGCGGGCAGCCTCAGCGCCTTTTGATCTCGGCTAATCCCACGCGGGCCGCTCGGCGAATGGTCGATGCTGTCTTTGGCGGGAAGCCTTTGGTGACCATCACCCGCTGGCGTGGATGGCGTATCGGGTGCGCGGCCTGATGCCGGGCACCACGACCCGGGTGATGGGATCGCCAACAGGTTTCTGCCCAGGGCGACGGGGAAATACGATGCCAGTCAAGGGATCGAAGCTAGCGTGTCACCCGTCGTGCGCAGACTCACCCACTCGGGGCCGACGCGGCTGCACGCAACAACGAGGTGAGCGACAATCAGTCGACCACCCTGCTGACATCACAGACACCAGCTGGCACACTCAACGCGAGATCGATGGCACCTCGGCAGTGCGGGTGGTGAGCAAAACAGACTCGCGATGAGAGTCCACAACGCAGGGTTCTAGAGACCGCTTCGATATCCGAGAGGACCCATCGCGACCAGCACGAACACACGGTTTGCGGGCTCTTCAGAGTTGAGTGTGGGTGGAGGTGTCCCAGGGCCTCCCGCGATGAGGAGCATTCGGAGTTGACAGCGGGTGGTCAGGTAGCTCTGGTGATCTCGTCTGCCTGTTCGATGATTCCGTTGATGGCTTCCGTGGGCTGTTGTTGCTCCGCCAGTATCGCAGTAGGCCAAGAATGCGTCCTTCCACTTGCGCAGGGTCTCGGCCCAGTCGGGCGATGCTGGGATGGGACATTGGTAGGCCTCGACGAGGTGTGTGCCAGGCGTCTGCCCTTTGGGCGGGTGTGTTTTTGATGGAAGACGTCTCGCACGTGCTGGACGCAGCGGTAGGCGACTTCGACACCGATATGCGCCTCATCTGCCGTGAAGGCTGCGCGGAGTCGTTCCTGCTTGGCGTGGGTGAGCCTGCGTGCGTGAGGCCTCGCAAGAGATTGGGGATCTGATAAAGGGATCACCCACATCTAAACTCGGAAGAGTTGCCAACACCGCTGTCCTGGGTGAAGGCCAGCGGCTGCTGATCAATGATCCAACTCGGTCTCGACGGCGTGCGCATCAGCGGCGTGGATGAACACGTGTGGCGCCACACCGCACCAGACAGGTACGTCACCGTTATCTTGGACGTGACGCCCATCCGCGATCGCAGCGGCCCTCCCGGCTCCTGGACATGGTCCCAGGCCGCTCCAGGCTAGGTCTTTCAAAACCTGGCTGGCCGCCCAGCCCGATACGTGGCGTGAGCACATTGAGATCGTCGCGATGGATGGTTGTTGCGTCCCGGTATTGTGGAGAGTGTCTTAGGCCGGATTGAGGTTTGGGATGTCTGGTCAGCGTGGGCACTCGTTGGAGTTGCGTGAGCGTGCGACGCGTATGGCGTTGGAGGTCTCAGTGCTGATCCCTACTAGCCGCAGGGTGCTATCAAGCGTGCTAGGCCAGTTGGGGTCAATCCTGAGGCGTTGCGTAACTGGGTGCGTGCCGTGGAGCAGGGCGGACGCCAGATTCGATGAACGGTTGTCCTTGGAATGCTGAACTTTGAGCAGATTGTCGTAATTAGTGTGCCAGTGGAATATAAGTGGCATATTTCGTCTTGCTCTGCCCTGATTAGTGTTTTATAGTGCTGTTTTCCCAGTTTTCCGCTGCAATTTGTACGATACTGTAGATATTGGTTCTCTTCGAGCCCTCGGTGCATGGTAGGCCAGGAACCGTAGCAGCGGGCTCGACTTCTTCGTATGGAACTCACTGAGGTTATCGCCGACCCGCAACCAACCAACCGGTTGCGGGTCTTGTTGTAGGCGTCGCGACCAGATCGCGGTGCGCCCACGGTACGGCCGCGCCCGAGCGGTCAGATGTCCAGCACCTCAACGGCAGAGACCTTGAGGGCAGCTTCGACTCGCTGGGCGAGGAGCGAATCCGCCTGCGAGAGGCGCTCAACGTCCGGATAGACGCTCAGGGTCTGATTCTCCGACAACCCAGAAGTCACGACTCCACGTCTTGGGGTCGGACCACTATCCTCCTGGTTGGATCCATTCCGGCAGCGTCCTCGTGAACCTTCGTTGCCACCGCCAGCTGGCCTTTGGCCGTGAGGTAGACCGTGTCGATGCGCGTCCCCTGGGATCGGGTCGCCCTCAGTGCACCACGCGCCGACCAGCGAACGTGACGCGGCGATCCACGCCATCCGTCGACAGCTTGAGTTCGATCTCCTGAAAGCCGTCGGTGAGGCGGTGGTGCTTTTGTTCACGTAGTCGCGAAGAGCCTCGACGATGGCAGCCGACAGGCTTTTCCTCGCGATTGTTCCCGCCTCGGAAAAAGAGGCTCACGTCGCTGTCTGAAACGTACACGTTACGCGTAGGCATGTACATAACTATACACATACCGACGCGAGTGTCAAGAGCCGACGAATGACCAACCGACCGGTCATCAGGGTCACCCGCACGCCATGCTGGGTGCGCGTACAGGATCGAGGGGGAAGAGCCTACGCCGCGGTATTTGTGCACAATCTTGTCCACAGTTGTGTATAAACCGTGTGGAAGTTTGTTTGTTGAACAACTGCAAGCGTGTGAAAACTGACCCGCAGTGGCAAAACTACGAAGCGCATGACGCGGCAACTACTCCGTTATCGGACCGGGCAACGGTACCTACGCTGTCGCATTCGGCACCAATATCCCGGGCGTGGCTCTCGCGGGGCCCAACGGGATGCAGCGCATGCAGAAGCGCCCGGGGCCATGGCCCCGGGCGCTCCCGGCAACAATTGAGTTCCGATAACTAGCGGAACAACTTCAGGGCGTTTGGCCCAATCATGAACGGTGCAAGAATCATCGAGGAGCCCAGACCCACGCTGAAGCCGCCAATCACGTCGGTCACCCAGTGGACGCCCAGGTACAGGCGCGTCACGCAAATAAACACGATGAGCGCCAGCGCCGCGGCCCATAGCAGGTAGCGCAGACGACGACCGACGCGTGTCGTCGTCAGAACCAGCACCAGCGACACGAACAGCGCGGTCACGGCCGTTGCGTGACCCGACGGGAAGGAGTAGCCGTCCTCGGTAATCAGGCGCAGCGCCTCGTCGGGACGAGGACGCTCGTAGACGTGCTTAATGATGAAGCTGTTCGTGGTGGACAAGGCCACCGACCCCAGGATGTACAGGGCATGCATGGCCTTCTTCAGGAACCACCACACGGCAGCCGCAATGATCAGCGCCAGGAGCACCGCACGCTTGGGATCGAAGACCCACGACGCGCCCGCCATTAACGTGTTGATCGCGGGCGAGCGCGACGCGACGAAGTCAGACCAGACCGTGGTGTCGATCGGCAGGGGACTCGTAATGAATCCGCCCGCGACGGCGACAGCCGCGACGAGGAGAAACCCGATGATCACGGGGGGAGTCAGAAGGCGACGAGCAATCATAGTGAAATCCTACCGTAGTGTCAGTCGTTGGCGTCGTACTCGTACATCCAGCGCCCGGCCCGGCGTGAGAAGCGCGAATGCTCCCGCATCTGCCCGGATTCGCCAGTCGATGTGTCCCGCCACGAGGCCACAAACGTCACCGTGCCCTCCTCGTCGGAAGGACCCCCGGCCTCGGCCCCCAGGATCTGCAGACCCGTCCACTGCGTCCCCTCCACCCAGTACGGGGGAGCGGGGCGCGTGCGCGGGTGCCACGTGCGGAACAGGTAGTCCTCGTCGCGCAGCGCAAACGCCGTGTAGCGCGAACGCATGAGCGCCTCGGCGGTCGGAGCCACCTCGCCGTCCAGGTAGCGCCCGCAGCACTGCGCCAGCAACGCCCCCGACCCGCACGGGCAGGTACGAGGCCGGGGCACGCCAGCGCTCGCAGCGCCGGGAGCAGCGGGGGAGGAGGTCACGCCTGGTCGCCCAGGGAGGCCAGCCAGCGCCCGCATCCAGGCCGCACGGCAGCCGAGCCGGCCGCCGTGATGGCCTGGCGGTACGTGGGTCCACGGCGTCACCGCACGCGAACACGCCCGCGACGGACGTGCGCGTCGACGGCTCGTCGACCGTGATGTAGCCGGCCTCGTCGAGGGCGACCTGGCCGCGCAGGAAGCCCGTGCGGGGCAGGTGACCGATCGCGACGAACACGCCGTCCACGGCGATCTCGCGCGTCGAGCCATCCACCGTGGAGGCCAGGCGCAGGCCGGTCACGGCCTCGTCGCCCAGGACCTCGTCGACGGTCGCGTTCCACCTGAGCGAGATCTCGGGTTGTTCAGGCGCGCTTCGGCCATGACGCGCGAGGCGCGCAGGGCGTCGCGGCGGTGCACGACAACGACCTCGGACGCGAAGTTCGTCAGGAAGGTAGCCTCCTCCATCGCGGAGTCGCCGCCGCCGATGACGGCCAGGCGACGATCCTTGAAGAAGAAGCCGTCGCAGGTCGCGCAGTAGGAGACGCCGCGGCCGGAGAACTTGTCCTCGCCGGGCACGTTCATGTGACGGTACTCCGAGCCGGTCGCCAGGATAACGGCGCGCGTAGAAGACCTCGTCCCTCGGTCGCCACGGTCCTTCACGTCGCCCTCGAGGTTGACGGCGACGACGTCCTCGTAGCGAACGTCCGCGCCGAACTTTCAGCGCCTCGCGCATGTTGTCCATCGAGCTCGGGGCCCTGGAATGCCTCCTGGGAAACCGAAGTTCTCGACCGGTCGTGTTCATCAGCGCGCCACCTGCGGCCAGCGCTGACCGGCCAGCACTGATGGGGGCGAGGCTCGGCGGGCCGTGTAGACCGCAGCCGTGTAGCCGGCCGGACCCGAGCCGACGATGACGACGTCGTGGACGGTGGCGCCTCGGGCACCTCGGCTGACGGGATCTGCACTCGGCGGTCTCAGCGGTGGTATCGGTGGATTCGGGCCGTCACCAGGCCAGGAATCGTCACGAAAGACATACGTACCCCTCCTTCAGGGGTTACTGAACTGTAAGTTCGGAGATCCACGCCCAGTTGCGTCCGTCCCGGCCCCTTGGGCATGGAGCGGAACTGCAGCGCGATCGAGTCGGTGTCGACGGTCGCGGGCAGCTGAATCGTCGTCGATGGAGACAACGCCGACATGGCCAGCTCTGTTCCGCCGCGCGGGTTCGCCGGGTCCGTGACGTTACGCACGACGACCACCCGCCGGACGTCGCCGGATCCATGGTGAGCGTCACCGAGGACACGGTACCTTTCTGCTGGAGCTTCACGACGATCGTCACGGAAGTCTCGTCGCGGAACTGGTTGTTGTCGAACCAGCGCGAGGACCAGGATGTCGCCGGGTTTGAGTCGACTGCGTTGATCGCACGGTCCGGGTGGTCGCCGTCGTCATTGTTCCACGATAGGACCCTGCACGGAGGAGATCACGGCGTGGTCGGAGCCGGCGGGGCGTCGGGTGAGCGCGGGCTGGGCCCTCGTTGACCGCTGATGGGAGACGCCGGCGCGCAGGACTGGGTCAGATCCAGTCGGTGACCGGTCGGGTGGCCATCCACGGACCCCAGATCGCGCCAAAGAGCACCAGGACGACACCGAAGATCAGCGCGGGCTTCGTCGGTCGACGAGCGTGCCGGAGCGCTTTGAGGAGCCCTCCTCGTTCGACGAGGCCGGGGCGTCCTGCACGGGAGCGGCAGGTATCGGGGACGTCCATGACCTCGGTGGCATCCTCGACCGGGGAGCGGGCACCGCCTCGATGCCTGCACGCGCGGAATCTGATGCGTCGAGGGCCGTCCATCAGGGAGCGGGATGGGGTAGTCCCTCGGGATTGACCTCAGCGTCGCGCTCGTATCCGCTGGCGGCGGGGGCCGGCGGCGGGGAGCGAGGGGAACCCGGGGCCTCGACCTGCGCGGCCTCCACCTCATCCGTCACGGGCTCGATGCCGTACCCGCGAGGGACTCCGGAATTGCCTGTGCCTCGCGGCCTCCGTGGCCTCGGCGATGTCGTCGACGATGGCGCGGCCACGGCCTCGGCGACCAGCGGGTTTTCGACGGGTGCCCATGCGTGCGGGGCCGAGGGTCGGGACCTCGGCGGGCGCGGGGCTGCGGTATGTCGACGAGCTCGGCCGTATTGTCGGCCAGTTCTTCAGCCTCATCGGCTGCGGGGGCGCGGGAGGCGTCGGGGCGCGGGGATCGGCGAGGTGGAGAGCACTCGTCAAACGACGGCAGTTTCGTCGTCGCCGCGTTCGGGCGTGGGAGCCATCGGTTCCTCCGTCCGTCGGGTGTGTCCCGTCATTATCTCAGCTGGTGCGGGTGGCGGAGGACGCTGCCAGGATGTTCACCACAGCACCCGGAACGCGCAGGCGGGTGAGCAGCGGGCGCATCGCGACGGCGGATTCGCTGGCGCAGCGAAGCGCAGGACCAGGAGGTACACGAGGCCGGTCAGCGCGGACACGAGTGAGAGCTTCACGCCAGCCAGTGCCATGCGGCCCAGCGTCGACGAAATCTCGCGTGGATGCCCATGAGCCACAGGAGGCCGAAGCTCACGAGGCCAGCGATGATCGCCGCGGCCAGGTAGGACGCGTAAGAGCGCAGCAGGCCCGCGCGGTCGACGTAGCGGTTCTCGCGCGAGACCCACACGACCGCGATAATGCCCTGGGTCAGGCGGCACACGGTCTCGCCGAGTGCGGCCGCGACGACCCACCAGCGGGCGCCGGTCAGGGCGTACATCGACCAGCCGACGATCACCTGGAGGATCGTGGGACCAATGCCCATGAGGAAGACGGGCTTGACGTCCTCGTAGGCGAAGAAGACGCGCTGGCTCATGAGGACCATGCCGGTCGAGGCGACGCCGGGCATGAGCGAGGCGAGGACGAGGGCGTAGCCGGTCACGGCCTCGGGATCCCCGCCCTTGGCCGCCATCGCGATCTCCATCATGGGGACGGAACCGGCTATCAGCATGGCTGCGGCGACGAGGGTCAGCGACGTAATAGTGCGCACGCCCAGGTGGTAGTTGTCGGCCACCGCGCGGTCGTCGCCGTCAGCAACGGCACCGGCCATGCGGGTGAAGATCGCGGTCGTCAGCGACACCGTGATGAGCGACTGGGGAACCATGAAGATCATGAACGCCGTCGAGTAGGCGAGAATGCCGACGACGCCGCCCTGAGCGCCGTTGCGACCGATGAAACCGTCGGCCATGGCAGCGAGGTTGTTCGTGGACAGGACGCCGACCTGGGACACGCTCAGGGTTGCGAACGTCCATCCGGCCACGCGCGGCATTGACCCGAAAGAGGTTCCGCGGAAGTGGAAGTCCGGCTTGAAGGAGACTCCCGCCCGGCGCATCGGCCACAGCAGGCACAGGGCCTGGCAGATGACGCCGAGGGTCGCGGATCCGGCGAGGACCCAGAACTGTGCGCCCGTCAGATCGCCCGCGGGAATGCCGCCGTCCGGTGCGCCGCCCCAGATGGCGAGGAAAGCGCCGAGGCCCGCGATGCCTACGACGTTGTTGACGACAGGCGCCCACATGTAGGGCCCGAAGATCTCGCGCGCGTTGAGTAGCTCACCGAGCAGGTTATACAGGCCGTAGAAGAAGAGCTGCGGCAGACACAGGAGGGCGAAAGAGAATCGCGAGGTTGCGAATGTCCTCGGTGTAGCCGGCCGCCGTGTGAACATCACCAGGACGGGGGCGAGGACCATCGTCGCGAAGGTGACGAGGAAGAGCAGGGTTCCCGCGAGGGTCAGCAGGCGGTTGACGTAGGTGTCACCGTCGTGGCGGCGCTTGATGGCGCCGACGATCTGCGGGACCAGGACGGCGTCGAAGATGCCGGAGGCCAGCAGGTTGAAGACCGTGTTGGGCAGCGTGTTCGCGGTCTGGAAGGCGGCGCCGACACCGCCGGCCGTCGCGCCGACCGCGGCGATAAGCATCGCGTTGCGCACGAAGCCGAGGATGCGCGACACCATGGTGCCCGACGCCATGAGCGCCGATGCCATCAGGATCGATCGGCGAGGCGTGTTCGAGCTCATGGGGTCTCTTCGTCGTTGCTGTCTCGGTTTCAGTGGTGATGTCTGTCGTGTCAGCGTCGCCGGATGCAGCCTGCGCCTTGCGTGCGGCCCTCTTGCGTAGCGAACGCGTGATGCCGGCCAGGAAGAGCAGGCCGAAGAGTGAGGCGATGACGGCTGTGATCGCATCCTCCCACCCGGCGCGCATGCGCACGGTCACGGTCCGGGAGTCGTCGAGGACAACGCCGTTGGGCGTGGTGACCTTGTACGTGACCTCGATGTCGCCACTGCCGATTGCACCCACGGGCACCTCGACCGTCGTCGCGCCCTGCGCGGCGAGCGTCTGGGATTGAGCGGGGATGGCGCGCAGACGCGGGTCGTCGGGCACGAGGGTCACGTCGACGCGCACCGGCCAGGGCAAGTTATTGCGTACGAGGACGGGGAAGTTCGCGGACTTGTTAATGAGGTTGATGGCCGAGGAGGGCTCGACGGTCACGGCGGAGAGCATCGTCGTGACCTGCGAGGTGACGGCAGTCGCCGCGTCGAGCTGCTCGGAGGGGGTGAGCTGCGCGGACAGGGCCGGGAGAATCTGGGGGGTGACCGAGGCATACACCGCGTCGGGGTCGTCCGTCGCGTTCGCAAGCGGTGTGAGCATGGTCAGGGGACGAGGCCATGGCCGAGATCGCGGTCTCCGTGTCGGTAGCGAGAACACCGGCCCCGACGGTCTGGCGGTCGACGTCGGTGGGTTCACTGGCGGCCATCTCGCTGAAGGACATGGCGCTCACCCAGCGGTGGCGAGAACAGGGCTTTCGTGCGACTGGTGAGCCGCTCGTTGATGACGGTTCCGCGCTGGGCCGCAGCGAAAATGGTGCGCGAGGAGGCGGGGCGCTCGCGGGTGATGATCGCGGTGATTGCGGTGAGGGCCTGTTCGGCGTCGAGTTCGTCGCCGCCGGACGCGTTCCACGACAGGAGCGCCGCGATGTCGCTCTGCTGGGCGAGGGTGCGCGCGCCCGTCCCATCCGTCGAGGTCTCGCCGGTGGCAGGGTTGACGTTGACGCGCGCGTAGGAGGTGAAGGGAACGTCCTCGGCAGGGGTCAGGGCGCCCACCGGGGCGATTGTGATCTGGTTCGAGGAGGAGAATCCGGACAGGAACGACGTGCCGAAGGTCGTGTCCGCAGGCCAGGCGACGTTACGCAGGATCGAGGGCCCGGAGTCGGGCGAGAAGGTCGTCGTGGCGGACTGGCCGGCGGTACTCGTGGATGCGCTCGGCGAGGGCGTGGCCTCGGGTGTCCCGGAAGGGAGGGGTGGCCGAGGCCGAGGGGCTGGGCTGGCCGGAGATTTGGCGGGTGCGACCCACCCGGCCTTGCGCAGCGTGTCGGGGAAGTCGGCCATCGAGCGCGAGGCGCGGTCCCAGAAGCCGGTGTTGCCCGACAGCGACAGGGCACCGAGGTCGGCGTCTCCCTCGGTAGGGCGATGATCTCGGTCGCGTTCGACAGGAGCGCCGCGACGAAGGCCTCGGACTGGAGGTCACGCGCGCGCTGCGCCGGGTCCGTGGCCGTGGGGGGCGGGCGTCGGGTGGGGGACGCAGCTCGGCGAGGCCGTGGGGGCGTCGGACTGACCCGATCCGCGTCGGACTGGCCGGACTGGGCAGGGGTCAGATCCGGATTGGCCAGCGTCGGCCGAGGGGACGTCGAAGGGGAAGCCGAGGGGGTCGGGCGTGGCCGTGGGCTGCGGGCCGCGCGGGATCAGCAGCGGGTCGACGGCCAGGGTGACGCCGCTGGCGGAGGCGAGGCTGAGGACCGCCGAGCGTTCACCCTGGTCCTGGGTGGTGCTCGTCGAGGTCCAGGGGATCACGGTGCTCACGCGCGAGGCGGAGACCTGCGCGCCCGAGTCCCACACGATGATCGATCGGTCCTTGCCCGAGTATTCGCCGGAGGTCGCAGTCACGGTCGTGACGCGCGGGCCCCACTCCTCGGCGTCGGTGAGGGGCAGTGAGGACGTGGGAATGCGGATCTCGAAGGAAGTCGTGGCTCCTCGGGCGACGTCCGTGAGCGATGAGGAGGCCGCGTGGGTGGCGTCCGGCTCGTCGTCGGAGAGGGCGGTCGTCAGCGCGGGGACTGAGATCGGGGTCTCGTTGGCGACGAACACCTCGAGGGAGATATTTGCGAGCGTCGTCGGTGAATCGTTACGGACCGTTCCTGTGATAACGAGTTCGTTTTCATCTGTGATGATTCGAGGCGACAGCGAGTTAATGGAAACGGAAAGCCCAGAATCCTCTGAGACTGTGCCCATGACGGCGGGGTGCGACTCGTCCGACTGCGAGGTCGCGGTGGGCAGCGGGGCGGCCCCGGCCTCGCTTAGACCGAGGCCGAAGGGAAGAGCCATCGCCGCGCACAGGACGCCAGCCGTCAGCGCGCGCCTAGTCACGGCCATCCCGATACAGCAGGTCCAGGGCGATGCGCACGATGCGGCGCTCGTTGGGGTATGCCAGCTGGCGCGACACGTCACGCAGCGGCACCCACGCGGCCTCCTCAGCCTCGTGATCCGGATCCCCATCGACGGAGATCGTGCCCGACTCATACCCCATCAGGTAGTGGTGGACGACCTTGTGAACGCGGCGGTCGTTGCCGGAGAACCAGTAGTCGATCGATGCGAGGTGGCGGATGATGCGCCCGTGGATGCCAGTTTCCTCGGCGACCTCGCGCAGCGCGGCCTGCTGGGGAGTCTCGGAACCCTCGAGGTGGCCCTTGGGCAGGCACCACTCGATGCGACCCGCTCGATTGCGTCGCGCGATCAACGCCGCATAGGGAATTCCGTCACGCACGTCCACGACGATGCCGCCCGCGCTGGTTTCCGCGGAAATCGGCAGGTGAGAGCGGCCAGCGCGCACAGAAGCGGACCGACGCGGGGGTCGGGGCACCCCGCCTCGGCGGTCAACTGGACGTGCAGGCATGACTCCACTGTAGCCGGTACGCGGCCCCCGGTAGTCGGCCAGGGTGCTTTCCTGGCATGCTTAAGGGCGATGAGTACCCAGTCAGCTTCCCCGAATAACGGCCCCGTGACCGCGCAAAACGCCGGAACGACGGACATTCCTACCCTCATGGCGAACGCCACGAGGACCTTCGCCGCGCTCCCGCCCGCGATTATGGAACTCGGCACGATTTTTGACGAGGCCGGGGAGGAGCTCGCGCTCGTCGGCGGGCCCGTGCGCGACGCGTTCCTGGGAGTGACTCCGCACGACTTCGACATGACGACCTCCGCGCGCCCCGAGCGCACCGAGGAGCTCCTGGCGCAGTGGGGCAACGCGACCTGGGACATCGGCAAGGAGTTTGGCACGATCGGCGGGCGCCGCGGCGACCTGGTCGTCGAGGTGACGACCTACCGTACCGACGAGTACGAGATTGGCTCGCGCAAGCCCGAGGTGACCTTCGGCGACACGCTCGAAGGTGACCTGACGCGCCGCGACTTCACGGTCAACGCGATGGCGATGCGCCTGCCGCAGATGGCCCTCGTCGACCCGTGCGGCGGCCTCGCCGACCTCGCGGACGGCAACCTGCGTACCCCCGTGTCCGCCGAGCAGTCCTTCGACGACGACCCGCTGCGCATCATGCGCGCCGCGCGTTTCTCCGCGCAGCTGGGCCTCGACGTCGACATGGACGTCATGAACGCGATGGAGACCATGGCCTCGCGCCTGGAGATTGTCTCCGCTGAGCGCATCCGCGCCGAGCTCGAGCGCCTCATCATTTCGCCCTACCCCGCGCCGCGGCATCGAGCTGATGGTGCACACGGGTGTCGCCGACATCGTGCTGCCCGAGGTTGCCGGCCTCGTCTCCACGGTGGACGAGCACAAGCGCCACAAGGACGTCTACGAGCACACCCTCACCGTCGTCGAGCAGGCGATGGACCTGGAGACCGGCCCGGATGGTGCCGTGCCCGCACCCGACTTCATCCTGCGTTTCGCCGCCCTCATGCACGACGTCGGCAAGCCGGCGACCCGCCGCTTCGAGCCGAACGGCACCGTGTCCTTCCACCACCATGAGATCGTGGGCGCGAAGATGACGCGCAAGCGCATGAAGGCCCTGCACTTCGACAAGGCGACGATCGAGGCCGTCTCCAACCTGGTCGCGCTGCACCTGCGCTTCCACGGCTACGGCGAGGCCGCCTGGTCCGACTCCGCGGTGCGCCGCTACGTGGCCGACGCGGGCGACCTCCTCGAGCGCCTCCACCGCCTGACGCGCGCGGACTGCACGACCCGCAACCGCCGTAAGGCCAACTACCTGTCCGCCGCCTACGACGACCTCGAGACGCGCATCGCCGCCCTGCGCGAGCAGGAGGAGCTGGACGCGATTCGCCCCGACCTTGACGGCGATCAGATCATGGAGATCCTCGGGCTGCGCCCCTCGCGCGCCGTGAAGATCGCCCGCGACTACCTGCTTGAGCTGCGCATGGAGCGCGGGCCGCTGGGCGAGGAGGCTGCCCGTCAGGCGCTTCTCGACTGGTGGGCATCGGACGACGTGCGCGCCCTCGCCGAGGAGTACCAGGCTCAGCAGGCCCATTGGGAGGCCAAGGTCGCGGAAAAGAAGGCTCGCAAGGCCGCCGCGAAGGCCGCCCGTGAGGCCCAGGGACAGTGAGACGGGGCGCGGGGCGACAATCGTCACGCCCGCGCATGGTGCACTCCCGGTCATGCCGCCGTACCCTGGGAATCATTCAACTTTTTGTTAGGAGTGTTATCGCATGAGCACGTTCACCCCCGAGAAGGCGTCGGCCGACATCGGCGTGTACGGCCTGGGAGTCATGGGCGCAAATCTGGCCCGCAACCTGGCCCGCAACGGCTACGCGACCGCCGTCTTCAACAGAACCCAGGCTCGCACCGAGAAGCTCATGGCGGAGCACGGCGACGAAGCGACCTTCGTTCCCGCGTCCACGCTGGAAGACTTCGTCGCATCCCTGCGCGCGCCCCGCGTCGCGATCATGATGGTCCAGGCAGGCCCCTCGACGGACGCCGTCATGGAGCAGCTCGCCGATCTCATGGACGAGGGCGACATTATCGTCGACTGCGGTAACTCCCTGTTCACCGACACGATCCGCCGCGAGAAGTGGGCCGCCGAGCGCGGCCTGCACTTCGTGGGCGCGGGCGTCTCCGGCGGCGAGGAGGGCGCCCTGTGGGGTCCCTCCATCATGCCCGGCGGCACCCCGGCCTCCTACGACCGCCTCGGCCCCATGTTCGAGGCCATCGCCGGCACCTACGACGGCGTCCCCTGCTGCACGTACATCGGTGCGAACGGCGCCGGCCACTTCGTGAAGATGGTGCACAACGGCATCGAGTACGCCGACATGCAGGTCATCGCCGAGGCCTACACCCTCCTGCGTGAGGGCCTGGGCGCGACCCCGGCCGAGATTGCCGACATCTTCGCCGCCTGGAACGAGGGCGAGCTCAACTCCTACCTCATGGAGATCACCGTCGAGGTCCTGCGCCAGGTGGACGCCGAGACGGGCAAGCCCCTCGTCGACCTCATCGTGGACGCCGCCTCGCAGAAGGGCACCGGCAAATGGACGGTCCAGACCGCCCTCGACCTGGCCGTCCCCGTCACAGCGATCGGCGAGGCGACCTTCGCGCGCGGCGCGTCGTCCGAGCCCGCCCAGCGCGCGGCCGGCCAGGCGCTCGCGGGCAACGCCACCGCCCTCGTCATCGAGTCGGACGAGGCCCGGGCCGCGTTCATCGAGGACGTGCGCCAGGCGCTCTTCGCCTCCAAGATCGTCGCCTACTCGCAGGGCTTCGACGAGATCGAGGCCGGCGCGAAGGAATACGAGTGGGGCATTGACAAGGGTGCCCTGGCTCGCATCTGGCGCGCGGGCTGCATCATCCGCGCGGCCTTCCTCGACGACATCACCCGCGCCTACGAGGCCGACCCCAACCTGCCGCTGCTGCTGGCCGCTGAGCCGTTCGCGACGCGCTTCCAGGAGTGCACGCCCGCGCTGCGTCGCGTCGTGGCCCAGGCGGCCCTCGCCGGCGTTCCGATTCCGGTGTTCGCCTCGTCCCTGGCCTACTTCGACCAGATCCGCGCGAAGCGCCTGCCGGCCGCCCTCATCCAGGGCCAGCGTGACTTCTTCGGCTCCCACACCTATCACCGGGTAGACAAGGAGGGTGTCTTCCACACCCTGTGGGCGGTCGATGGTCGTCCCGGAGGAACAGTGGTCCTGATCTGAGACTGCGGCGGAAGTTGCACAGAGGGGTGGGTGCTGACACCCACCCCCTTTGTGTTGCAGCCCATACTTTGGGGGTTCTTTCAGGGAAACCCGGTTAATCTAGGGGTACACCAATCCGCTGAAAGGGCGAATACGTGGCTACTAACAACGGACAGTCTGACTGAACGACATCATCGAGCCTGGCGGCTCCGGCACGTCAGGGCGGGACTCGCTGCCCTCGCGACGCGGCGGCGCGCCGCGCTCCGGATCGCACGCATCCCGGAAGGCTGCCAAGGCGTCGTCGGCCGGTAAGAAGGGCCCGGCGAAGAAGAAGCACCGGTGGGCCAAGCGCATCGGCTACTCAATTCTGACCGTCTTCCTGGGCGTGTTTATCGCGGGCATGGCGGTGTTCCTGTACCTCTACAACACGCTGACCGTGCCCGCGCCGGATGACCTGGCGCTCGCGCAGAAGACCACGGTCTACTACGCCGACGGCACGACCGAGATGGGCACCCTGGGTGACATCAACCGTCAGATCATCGACACGACGACGCTTCCCGACTACGTGCTCGAAGACGATCGTGGCCTCCGAGGACCGCACGTTCTACACGAACTCGGGTGTTGACCTGAAGGGCATCTTCCGTGCCCTCGTGAACAACCTGCGCGGCGGCGCCCGCCAGGGTGGCTCGACGCTGACCCAGCAGTACGTGGAGCGCTACTACATCGGCGAGACCACGTCCTACACGGGCAAGCTCAAGGAAGCCGTCCTGGCCATCAAGATCAACCGTGAGAAGTCCAAGGACGAGGTCATCGGCGCCTACATGAACACGATCTACTTCGGTCGTGGCGCGTACGGCATCGACGCGGCCGCCCAGGCGTACTTCGGCCACGGCGCCTCTCAGCTGACCCTGTCCGAGTCGGCGCTCCTTGCGGCCGTCATTCCCGCGCCCTCCGCGTGGGACCCCGCCGTCAACCCCGACAAGGCGAAGGAGCGCTGGGAGCGCGACCTGAACCTCATGGTTGAGGACGGCTGGATCACACAGGCCGACAAGGATGCCGCGGTGTTCCCCGAGACGATCGACCCCGACACGCTCAATAGCGCGACGATGACCGGCACGAACGGCTACCTGATGGCCCAGGTCAAGCAGGAGCTCCTCGCGTCCAACCAGTTCGACGAGGACAAGATCGGCCAGGGTGGTCTGCGCATCACCTCCACGATCGTCAAGGAGCACCAGGAGCAGGCGGTCGCGGCCGCCGAGGGCATGAACGAGGTCGAGGGCTGGGATCCGACGCACCAGCACGTGGCTCTGTCCTCCATGGACCCGGCCACGGGCGAGATCCTCGCCGAGTATGCGGGCGCTGATTACGAGAAGCGCCAGCAGAACGCCGTCACGCAGGACATCGCGATGGCTGGCTCGTCCTTCAAGCCTTTCGCTCTCCTCGCGAACGCACGCCTGGGTGGCACGGTCTACGACACGTACTCGGGTAAGTCCCCCCAGTATTTCCGAGGCATGGGCACCCCGGTCTCGAACGACGGCGGCTACTCCTTCGGTAACGTCACCCTCGTGAAGGCGACCGCGTACTCGATGAACACGGTGTTCGTGGGCCTGAACGACGACGTTGAGCCGGAGAATACGCTCAAGGCGGCCATCGACGCGGGTATTCCCGAGGACACGGTCGGCCTGAACGACGAGCTGCTCAACGTCTTGGGCCCCTCCTCGCCGCACAACATCGACCTGACGACCGCCTACTCGACGATCGCGAACGGTGGCGAGCGTGTCACCGCCCACATCGTTAAGAAGGTCGAGGACTCGAACGGCAAGCTGCTCTACAGCGGCGACGTGGCCCCTAAGCGCGTCTTCGACGTCGAGGAAGTTTCCTCGATCATGCCGGCCCTTGAGGCCGTCACGAAGGGCGAGGGCACCGCCGCCAACGTTGATCCCGCGATCGCGCGACTGACGACGGCCGGCAAAGACCGGTACTCTTCGAACCAGCTCTCCGCCCAGTTTCGTGGGCTTCGTGCCCGGCATGGTGACCGCCGTGTCGATGTACCAGTCCGACGACGACGGTAACTCGGTGCCCCTGGATGACGTGGGCGGCCTCGCTCAGTTCCACGGCGGCGACTGGCCCGGTCGACGTGTGGATCGACTACATGAAGCCCGGCGACCGCAAACCTGCCGGGCGACGACTTCCCTGGAAGGTCGAGTCCAACCGCAAGGCAGCAACAACGCGCCCACGCCCTGCGCCGAGCGCGACGAGCGAGGCCCCGCAGTCCGCTGCCGAGCCCACCGAGACGCCTGCCCCTCACCGAGACGCCCTCCGCCGAGCCCACCGAGAACTCGGAGAACGGCGGCAATCGGTCCAACAACGGCAACGGCGGGAACAATAACGGCGGCAACGGTCCCAACAACGGCAACGGCGGGAATAACAACGGCGGCAACGGTCCCAACAACGGCAACGGCGGGAACAATAACGGCGGCAATAACAACGGCAACAACAATGGCGGCCGAAGAAACTAGCCGCGCGTCCTAGCGTTGAGCCTGCGGGCCCCGAGGAGCATCCTCGGGGCCCGCGGTGTGTTCACAGGGGTGTATGCGTACGCGGATAGGAAACGACGATCCGGATAGGTTATGAACATCTGGATAGGTTAATAACCTATCCACAAGCGAATAACCTATCCGGATGCGCACACCTATCCAGCATGTGAGCGCATGTGCTCGCCATCATATGCTCTCCGTTGCCCGCGCGCTGATGGGGGACAGACGCAACGGCTCGCTGCGCACGACGAGCGGCAGATCTGCAGGCAGCAAAAGGGGTGGCCCCCGCTCGCATGAGCGGGGGCCACCCTTCAATCAGCATTCAACCGATGCGTGAAGCCTTCACTTCGCGGCGGAAACGCGGACCTTGAGGTTCGCGGACACCTCGGGGTGCAGGCCGACGGTCACCGTGTAGTCGCCAACGGCCTTGATGGGCGAGGCGATGATGACGCGACGACGATCGATGGTCTGGCCCAGCTGCTCCTTGACCGCGTCAGCGATCGCAGCAGCGGAGACGGCGCCGAACAGGCGGCCGGAGTTGCCAACCTTGCCGGAGATCTCGACAACGGCACTCTGAGGGCGTCGCGCACGGCGCGAGCGTCGTCGATCGTGGCGATCTCGTGGCGGCGACGAGCAGCGGCGATCTGGTCGATCTGCTTCTGCGCGCCGGCGGTCCACTTGGCGGCGAAGCCGCGGGGACCAGGTAGTTGCGGGCGTAGCCAGCCTTGACCTCGACGACCTCGCCGGCGTGGCCGAGGTTGGGGACGTCGTGGGTGAGGATCAGTTTCGTGGTAGCCATATCAGCTGTGTCCTTCCCTTATCAGCGGCCGGTCGTGGAGTAGGGCAGCAGAGCCATCTCACGCGCGTTCTTGACGGCGCGAGCGATCTTGCGCTGCTCCTGGGTGGAAACACCGGTCACGCGGCGGGCGCGGATCTTGCCGCGGTCCGAGATGAACTTACGCAGCAGAGCGGTGTCCTTGTAGTCGATCTTTTCGATCTTGGCCGACTTCAGCGGGTTGGCCTTCTTCTTGATGGGCTTGTTGCGAAGTTGGGGCTTCGCCATGATGGTCTCCTAGTGAATCCGGGCGGACTGTGCCGCCCCAAGCGTGTTGTCTTCGACGTGGCGCTTTCCGGCGTAGGTGCCGGGGCGCGCGACTTTAGAACGGGGGCTCGTCGCCGAAGGAGGTGGCACCGCCAGCGGGGGCGCTGCGCCACGGGTCCTCGGGGGAGCCGCCGGTCGGTGCGCCGTAGTTGGCGCCACCCTGGCCATATCCACCCTGGCCGCCGCCGTAACCGCCGCCCTGCTGGGGCGCGCCCTGCTGGCCGCGGTTGTCGGACTGGTAGCCGCCGCCACCGGAGGGGGCGGTGCGGGTGACCTGCGCGCGTGCGCGGCGCAGGGAGGGGCCGACCTCGTCGACCTGCAGCTCAACGACCGTGCGACGTTCACCCTGCTGGGTGTCGTACGAGCGCTGGGTGAGGCGACCCTGAACGATGACGCGCATGCCCTTACGCAGCGACTCGGCGACGTTCTCAGCGGTCTCGCGCCACACGGAGCAGCGCATGAAGAGGGTGTCGCCGTCGCGCCACTCACCGGCGTTACGGTCGTAGGTTCGGGGGGTGGAGGCCACCGTGAAAATCGGCGACCGCGGCGCCCGGACTGCGTCCAACGCAGTTCGGGGTCAGCGGTCAGGTTACCGATGACAGTGATGACGGTATCTCCGGCCATGTCGGCCCTCGGGCTTAGAGGGTGTGGTGTCGGCTCAGTGAGCGTCGGGGCGCAGGAGCTTCGTACGGAGAATGGTCTCGTCGATGCCCATGCGGCGGTTGATCTCGAGAGCGACCTCGGGGGTCGTGGTCATGTCGATGACGACGTAGATGCCCTCAGAACGCTTGAGGATGTCGTAAGCAAGGCGGCGCTTGCCCCAGACGTCAACGTTCTCGACGGATCCGCCGTTGGCAGCCACGGGTGCCAGGTACTTCTCCATCATGGGGGCGACGGTGCGCTCGTCGATCGAAGGATCGAGGATCACCATCAGTTCGTAGTTACGCACGTTGGTTCCCACCTCCTATGGTCTTTACGGTCACGGACGGTCCGTGACAGGAGGGCGTTGCGTATGGCCCGTGAGGGCCTGCTGGACCGACCGCGGGTGCGGATAGTCCAGCTACCCACTTTACACGGGTGGCAGCGTCTTCGCTAGGGCGTTTCCGGTCACGATTGGGGTCCCTCGGGACGAGGCTCGGGCACGCCTCTGCGGGAGACCTGACCCCAGCGCGAAACCGGGGGTGCGGGGACGAGGCCGGCCCCGGCCTCGTCGATCGGCTACAGAGAGCGGGCGCCGAGCCCTGCTGGTGAGGGCCCGCATGCCTGTGTAGACGGCCGAGTAGGCGAGCCAGACCATCGCGAGAGCCAGCGAGGGGCGCGCGGTGAGCGTGGCCGAGTGGGCGATGACCCACAGGAGCGGGCGCGTAGACGACCAGGTTGACGATGCCGGCGATCGCCAGGTAGCGGCCTCGTCCCGCGCCGATGAGGACGCCGTCGAGGAGGAAGACGTAGCCGGCGACCGGCTGGAAGAGCGCGCCGACGATGATGGCGACGGTCGCGTAGTCGATGACGGTCTGGTCGGTCGTGAAGATGCGGGTAATCCAGGGCGCGGTGATCGCCAGAGCGACGCCGACGGCGACGCCGAAGCCGATGCCCCAGCGCGAGAGGGTGCGCAGGAGTGGGCGCATGGCGCCGCGCTCGCCGGTGCCGGTCGTGAATCCGGCGAGCGCCTGGGCGGCGATTGCGAGCGCGTCGAGCACGTAGGCGGCGAACGTCCACAGGGTCCACACGATCTGGTGGGCGGCCAGGGCCTGGGTGGAGATCGCGGTGACCGCGCTCAGGGTCGCGAGGAGCGCGACGCGCAGCGCGAGGGTGCGCACGAGCAGAGGCGCTCCCTCGAGTGCCGCGCCGAACAGGCCAGACGTGGAGGGGCGCAGGCTCACGCCCTCGCGCCGGGCCGCTCGCACGATCATCCACCCGAGGAAGGCCGCCATGAGCGTCTGTGTGATCGCGGTGCCCAGGCCGGAACCCGCCACCCCCAGGCCGAGGGGGTACATGAGCACCCAGTTGGCCACCGCATTGAAGGTCGCGCCCACGGACGCCGCGACCAGGGGGGTGCGCGTGTCCTGCAGCCCGCGCAGGGTGCCCGTGGCCGCCAGGACGACGAACATGCCGACGAGGCCGGGCGCAGAGGCGCGCAGGTAGGCCAGGGCGTGCGGCATGGTGGCCGCGTCGGCCCCCAGCCAGGTGAGCAGGGGAGAGGCGAAGACGGCCAGGAGAATCGCGGCGAGGGCACCGAGGCCTCCCGCCAGCCACATGGCCTCGACCCCCGAGCGGATCGCACGGTCGCGCCGCCCGGCCCCCAGGTGGCGCCCCGCCAGGGAGGTCGTCGAGTAGGCGAGGAAGATGAAGAGCCCGACCGCCGTGTTCAGCACGGTCGACGCGATGCCCAGGCCCGCCAGCTGCGGGGTGCCCAGATGGCCCGACCATCGTGGAGTCGATGACGGTGAACAGAGGCTCCGCGATGAGGGCGCCCCAGGGAGGGCAGCGCGAGAGAGAGGATCATCCGCGTGGTGATCGTCGGGGTCGACGAGGCCGGGGCCTCCCTCACGCTTCGCGGGTGAGGTCGGGTCGCTGGGTCCCTGTGTGCTCGTCATGACACTCCGATTCTTTTTCCACAATGTGTGCACAGGCCTGTGGAAAGCCGTGCATTGAGGAAATTCTAGATGGCCCAATGAATGACACTGATGTGACTGTGATGAGTATATCTGCCCCTGACAGATCGGTTGTTTCGCGTTGTGCACAGGCGTCGTCGGCGTTGTGCACAGGTTATCCACAATATGTGCACATACCCGTGCACAGCGTCGTTCGCGCAATCCCCTACAACGCGTTAGTCTTCGCCTGAAGGCTCTCTATCCACAGGGCTTCAGGCCACGCTTGCGGCACTCAGCCCAGCCCCGGCCTCGTCCCTACACACCCGCGTACCCGAGAGGATCACGATGTCCGACGACCAGTTCGACCGCGTCCCCCCGCAGGACATCGACGCGGAGATGAGCGTCCTTGGATCGATGATGCTGACGACCGAGGCCGCCAACATCGTCTCCGAGATGCTGCGCGGGCAGGACTTCTACCAGCCCAGCCACGAGACGATCTTCGACACCATCGTCGAACTCAACGGCCGCGCGGAACCCGCCGACGCTATCACCGTCGCCGGCGAACTCAAGCGCGCGGGCGTCCTGTCGAAGGTGGGCGGCGCCGCCTACCTGCACACCCTCATCGCCTCCGTGCCCACCGCCGCGAACGCCGCCTACTACGCGCGCATCGTGCGCGAGCGCGCCATCATGCGCCGCCTCGTCACCGCGGGCACGCGCGTCGTCCAGCTCGGCTACGCGGACGCCGGCGGCGACGTCGACGAAATTGTCGACCAGGCCCAGGCCGAGGTCTACGCCGTCTCCGACGGACGCGAAACCACCGACTATGTGTCCATGAACCAGATGAGCTCAGACGTCCTCAACACGCTCGAAGACATCGAGAAGAACAAAGGCAAGCTCAACGGCGTGCCCACCGGCTTCACCGACCTCGACGAACTCACCCAGGGCCTGCACGGCGGCCAAATGATCATCGTCGCCGCCCGACCCGCCATGGGAAAATCCACGCTCGCCCTGGACTTCTGCCGCTCCGCCTCCATGAAGCACGGCATCACGTCCCTGATTTTCTCGCTGGAAATGAGCTCGCAGGAAATCGCGATGCGCATGCTCTCCGCCGAATCCGGCGTGCGCCTGTCCAAGATGCAGGCCGGCAAAATGAGCGACGTCGACTGGCGCAAGGTCGCCGAAACCACCTCGCGCATGAGCGAGGCACCCCTGTACGTCGACGACTCCGCGAACATCACCATCTCCGAGATCCGCTCCAAGTGCCGCCGCCTCAAGCAGCAGGAAAACCTGGGCCTCGTCGTCATCGACTACCTCCAGCTCATGACGAGCGGCCGCCAGGTCGAGTCGCGTCAGCAGGAAGTCTCCGCGATGTCGCGAAATCTCAAGCTTCTGGCCAAGGACCTCGACATCCCGGTCATTGCAGTCGCACAGCTGAACCGTAACTCCGAGGGCCGCACCGACCGTAAGCCCATGATGAGCGACCTGCGTGAGTCCGGCTCGCTCGAGCAGGACGCCGACATCATTATCCTGCTGCACCGCCCCGACTACTACGACAAGGAAGATCGCCCCGGCGAGGCCGACATCATCGTCGCCAAGCACCGCGCCGGCGCGACCGCGACCGTCACCGCCCTCTTCCAGGGCGACATGGCGCGCTTCGTCAACTACACGGGACGCCCCGAGCCCGGCGGCGGAGAGTAAGGGCGGTTTGCCCGGTCGCTGGTGTTGCTGGCGCCCCATGATCTCCGGCCGCCGCGTGGCCTGCCCGCCCGCGAGCCGTCCGCGCCGCGAGCCTTCGGCTCGGCGCGTCGTCTCGAAGCCCGGCCAGGCCCCGCAGGCCCCGTGGCGGCCTCCAATCGGGCGGGGCTCGGGGCGCGTGTGCTTGCCCTGGCCCCGCCGCCGCCCACCGGAACCGCGGCCAGGCCCACCAATCCCTCCGGCGCCCTCCACACCGGCGGCACTGTATCGCTGTGCGTGTCTGGGGCGTCGGCTCGAAGCCCGGCCAGGCCCCGCTGCCGCCCACGGCCGCCGCAGCTAGGCCCACCAATCCCTCCGGCGGCCTCCCACACCGGCGGCGCTGTGTCGCTGTGCGTTGCTGGCACGCTCACCGCTACCCCCTAGCAATGTCGCACGTAATTCCGCTGAGACTATTTCAGAAGTTGAATTGTATTCATTGGTATTTCAACGTTTCTGAGTGTTGTTGAGGGGCTGGTCCGATCGAATGACGTGCGGGTTTTCTGAGGAGCGGGCATGTGTCTGAGCGCGGCGCGGTTGTCTGAAACCGGTGTCGCCTTTGCTCGCTCGTATGTGCGTGGGGTTGAAACCGTCATCGCCTTTGCGGGTGAGAAACGGGCGATTTTGGTGCGGTTTTCGGTCGCAGAGGTGACGGTGGTTTCAACGGGTGCTGTTCAGGGGTGCGCAGTGGTGATGGGGGTTTCATGCTGGCCTGCATCTGTGGCTGCAGAGGTGTCATTGGTTTCAAAGTCGCCACGTGGCTGTGTCCTGTGCGCATAAAAGTTCGCCCTGCTTGGTCTGATGGTGGGGGAATGCGTGAATAGGTTCGCCCAGCGCACGAGAGAAGGCTAGAATCGGCGTTTTGTGGCGTGCTGGGCGAGTTTTTTGTGAAAACACCGTAGTAGGGGCTGCGCTGGGCGAACTTTGTCGCGGGTAAGCCTGTGAAGGCCCCGTGTTGGGCGAACTTTGTCGCGGTGCGGTGGTTGTGGGCGCTCCTCGCAGGCTCGACGTGCCCGATGTGCTCGACGTGCCCGACGTAACGGACGTGCCCGGCCTCAGTCCTGGTGACCCACGCGCGCCAGGCGCTTGGCGCGCACGGAGGAAAGCAGCCAGTCGGCGCTCAGACAGCTCAGCGCCACCCACACGACGCCCATCGCGATCCAGCGGAATGTCGGAACGGTCTCGTGGAAAATGAACACTGCGACGAGGAGCTGCAGGGTGGGCCCCAGGTACTGCAGGAAGCCCATCGTCCCCAGGGTCAGGCCCCTCGCCGCCGAGGCGAACATGATGAGTGGGATCATCGTCAGAGCACCCGCGCCCAGCAGGAGCGCCAGGTGAATCACCCAGGAGACCTCAGAGCCGTCGGAAGAAGCGATCATGTGGAAAGACGTCGAGGATGTCGCAGCCAGGTAGGCGTAGTAGCCGAGCAGGATGGGCGAGACCGCGGCCGTCTCGATCGCCATGCCCGCGAGCGGGTCGACGCGTGCGGCCACGTCCTTCTTCACGAGGGAATACAAGCCGAACGTCAGAGCGAGCGTCAGCGAGACGATGGGGACTGAACGCTGGCCGATCACGAGGATGACGACGGCGACGACGCCGAGGGCCAGGGCCACCTTCTGGATCGGGGTGACGCGCTCGTGCAGCACGATGAGGCCCAGCGCGATCGTCACGAGGGGGTTGATGAAGTATCCAACCGCCGCATCAGTAGTATGGCCGGCGAGGACTGCGTACACGTACACCGACCAGTTGATGACGACGAGCCCGCCCGCGACCGCGAGGCGCCACAGGGCTCCCCGGTCGGCGATCAGCGCGCGGATCTTTCCCAGTGAACCCGTCACAGCGAGCGCAACAACACAGAAGAACAGGCCCCACACCGCGCGGTGGACGATCACCTCGACGGCGCCGGCGGGGGAGAGCAGCGAGAAGTACAGGGGGAAGAATCCCCAGATCACGTAGCAGGAAATGCCGAGGGCGAGTGCGCGTGGTTCGTTCTTCTGGGTGCTCATGCACCCAGTGTATGAACATCGTGTGGGCAGACGCCGCCGCGGGAACGGCCGTGATCACCTGGCGAGAAAGAGTGAGGGGCCGCGTCGTCCCCCGAAATCAGGGTGGTCTCGTCGATGCCGAGGACCACGCCCGAGGGCCTCCAGGTAGCGTTCCTGCTGGCTCTCCTCGCCCGCCCTGCGCGCCATGACGGTCGGGTTGTGGATGAGGCGCGCGGCCAGGTGACGCAGTGCTCGGGCCACGTCGTCGGTCGAGAGGGGATCCTCGCCGAGGCGATCGATCTCCTCCTCAACTATGCGGAAAACGCGTGAGCGCAGGTGCCGCACGACCGGGTCCATGGATCGGGCGCCGAGGCCGCGCTCGAAGGAGGAGACCTCCTCGTCGATGATGGCGCGGGCGTGCGTCAGTGCGTCAGCATCGACGGCTGGGACCGACGCCTGGATGGTCGGCAGATCGATGAGAGTGATGTTCGGGAGTGAGGCAACAGAGCTTTCGGTGTCGCGCATGAGCGCGAGGTCCAGGACCACGGTACGCCCGGCCTGGGCGGCCATGTCGCGAGTCAGGACGGGGCTTCCCAGCCCTCGGCACGTCACCACGAGGTGGCGCGTTCCAGAGCAGAGGGCAGGCCTGCGGCATCAACCCAGCCGATGCCTCGCCCCTCGGCGAATTCGCGTGCGCGCCCGGACGTCGAGTAGACGGCCACGTCCGATGCGCCGAGCGCGTGCAGGGCGCTGACGGTCGCCCCCGCGTAGGCGCCCGTGCCGACGATGAGCACGCGCGCGCCCTCCCACGGTCGCAGGTGAGCCGCAGCCATGTCGAGGCCGACGGCGACGACGGATCGTCCAGCCCCGGCCAGTCCGGTCTCGGTGGCGACGCGGCGGGAGGTCGCAGAGGCCCGTTCGGCGGCGCGCCCCAGGTCGCAGCTGAGGGTCCCGTCCTCCCAGGCTGTGTGTGCGGCGCGGCGCATCTGCCCGGCGATTTCACGCTCGCCGATGACCATGGACTCCAGTCCCGCCGCCGTTGAAAATAGATCGACGAGGCCGTCGCGACCCCACAGGTGCCGCAGGTGCACGTCCTCGCGTTGCGCGTGCGAGGCCTGGGCTAGCTCGCGCTCGACCGCGTCCTTGAGCGCGTGGGGGTTGGCTGAGGCCGGAGCATCGACGTAGACGGTGACGCGATTGCAGGTGCGCAAGACCATGACTCCGCGGGCCTTTGGCAGCGAGCGCATGAGGGTAGGACCCAGGTCGTTCGCGCCGGAGAGCCGGGCGATGTCATCAAGGGGGGTGTAGCGGTGGTCCGCGGAGAGCACATGAATAGTCACAACGCGTCCATTTAAGGGCACGCGGATAGCGCGGGCAGAGGAGCGAAGCTATTTTTGTTGGTGACGTCGTGTCATTTCGGAATGTTGACGAAATAAATGGTGCTCTCCTGCGGATAAATGGACATAAAGGCACGTAAAATCAAGCATTTGCGACGTGTGAGAAATTGTCTTGAACTAGACTGGAAAACGACGGAAATGCGCGAATTAACGCATGAATACATCATTAAATTAAGGGAGACACATGACAACGCCCCCGCTGATCGCCGCCCTGACCGGGCAACGCGGGCCCACCCCCGTGTGGTTCATGCGTCAGGCCGGACGCTCCCTGCCTGAGTACCGCGAGCTGCGCGCCGACGTCGGCCTGCCCATGCTCGAGGCCTGCCTGCGCCCCGACGTGGCCGCCGAGGCAACGGTGCAGCCCGTGCGGCGCCACGGCGTGGACGCGGGCATCTTCTTTTCGGACATCATGGTCCCCCTGCGCCTGGCCGGGGTGGGTGTCGAGATTGAGCCGGGGTCGGGCCCGGTCCTCGATCATCCCTATCGCACGCGCGAGAGCATCGATGAGCTGCTGAGTCATCGTTACGGGGAGGGGTCCTGGACCGATTCCACCGGTCGCGCGCGTGACTGCGCCGAGGGAGCCCAGTCCGTGCGCGACGGCGTCGCAACGGCGGTGCGCGAGCTGGGCTCCACGTCGCTTATTGGATTCGGCGGCGCCCCCTTCACCCTGGCCGCATACATGGTCGAGGGGCGTCCTTCGCGCGATCACATGGCCGCTCGGTCGCTTGCGGCGTCCGACCCGGGCGCGTGGGATGCTCTCATGAACTGGTGTGCGTGGGTGAGCGCCGACTTTATTACCGCTCAGATCGAGGCCGGCGCCAGCGCTGCGCAGCTCTTCGACTCGTGGGTGGGGTCTCTCTCGCCTCGTACCTATAGGGAATCCGTCGCGCCGTATTCGCGCTTGGTTGCGCAGCGCGTCGCGGGTGCCGTCAGCCCGGTGACCGGTGAGCGCGCTCCGCTCATCCACTTCGGGACGGGCAGCGCGCCGATCCTGGCCGACATGGCCGAGGTCGGTGCCGACTGCGTGGGCGTGGACTGGAAGACGGACCTGTCGTGGGCCGTCACTCAGGTGCCTGGGAAGGCCGTGCAGGGGAATTTGGACCCCGCGCTGCTTCAGGCTCCGTGGAACGTTATCGAACAGGCTGTTCGAGATATTCTCGACGCCGGGCGCTCCGCCCCCGGGCCACGTCTTCAACCTTGGGCACGGCGTGCCACCCACGACCGACCCCGACGTGCTGACGCGCATCGTGGAGCTGGTGCACGAGCTGGGTGACGAACGATGAACCCCCTGGCGGCCATCCCCAGCCACCCCGGCGCGGTCGTCGTCGGCGGTGGCATCGCCGGCCTCGTGAGCGCGTGGGAACTGGCTCGCGCGGGCGTGCGTCCCCTTCTGATCGAGGCGCGCGGCTACCTGGGCGGCCTCATCGCCCGCGGCACGGTCGGCGGAGCGAACGTGGACCTGGGCGCGGAGACATACGTCGTGCGCGGCACCGACACCTCGTCGATTGTGGAGGCCCTGGGGCTGACCTCGGTCGAGCCTGCCGGATCGGGCGCCCGCCTCTACGCCCCCTGCCCTGCGCGGCGGCTGGGAGCTGCGCCCCTTCCTGCGCGACTCGTTCCTGGGAATCCCGGCCCACCCGGACGCGCCCGACTGCGCCCACGTGCTCGGCGAGGCCGGGGTGCGCCGCGCGCTCGAGGATCGCTCGATGGGTGGCGGCGTCGGCATGGACGAGGCCGGGGAGACTCTGGCCGGTTTCGTGGCCGCGCGCATGGGGGAGGCCGTGCTGGAGCGCTCGGTGCGGCCGATCATCGCGGGCATCTACACTGCCGACCCCTTCCGTGCTGGCAACCGACACGGTCGCCCCCGGCCTGCGCGCCGAGACTGCCCGTCACGGATCCCTGGCCGCTGCGGTCGCGGCGCGCCTGGCCGCCGCCGGATCGCGCCGCACGCCCGAAGCCTGCGTCGAGGGCGGCATGTTCGTCCTCGTCGACGCGCTGAGGGCCGCCATCGAAGAGGCCGGGGGAACCGTCCTGACCCGCACGGGCGCGTTCTCACTGAGGCGCGCGGCCTCGGGATGGACCCTCGAGTGCGGGCCGACCAAGCCCGGGCCCACCCCCGGAGCTGAACCCGTGCCGAGCGGGCCGGGCGTGAGCGTGACGACGGAGCGCCTCGTCCTCGCCTGCAGCGCCAGCGCCGCCCTGCGCTTGCTGACCGAGGCGCGCATCCCCGGCCTCGTGCCCGATGTGAGCGTTCCCGAGGGTGCGCCCATCGCGCGCCTCACCCTGGCCGTGCGCGCCCCCGAGCTGGATGACGCGCCCGTCTCCCAGGGCCTCCTGGTCGCGCCCGCGCCCGCCGACGAGCGGCCGGTGGCGGCCAAGGCGCTGTCCCACCTCAACGTCAAGTGGCCCTGGCTCGCCGACCAACTCCCGCCCCACACGCACCTGCTGCGCCTGTCCTACGGGCGCCTCGGCGAGGCCGAACCCGCCGTCACCGTCGAGGGGGCCCTGCGCGACATCCGCACGCTCACCGGCGTCACCATCGCCGCCGAGGCCGTCACCGACCACCTGCTCGCCCGCTGGAACGGCACGCTCCCGCCCCTGCCGCCCGAGTATCGCAGCCGCGTCGCGGCGCTCTGAGGAACAGGTGCGTCCCCTGGGCGGCGTGGCGCTCACGGGCGCCTGGGTCGCCGGAACCGGCATCGCCTCCGTCGTCACACACGCCCGCGCGGGCGCGAAAGGACTGCTATGACCACGCGGACATTCGTTCTGGGAACCAGGGGATCGCGCCTGGCGCTCGCCCAATCCACCACCGTCGCGCGGGCGATCGAGGAGGCCGGGGCTCGCCTCGGCGAGGACGTGCGCGTCGAGCTGGAGGTCGTGCGCACGCACGGCGACGTGTCCGCGGCACCCCTGGCCGCGCTCGGCGGCGTCGGCGTGTTCGCCGCTCAGCTGCGGCTCGCCCTCCTTGGGGGAGAGTGCGACCTGGCCGTCCACTCCTTCAAAGACCTGCCCACCGCCCCCACGCCGGGGCTGCGCATCGCGGCCGTCCCGCAGCGCGAAGACCCCCGCGACGCCCTGTGCGCGGCCGACGGGGCGACGCTGTCGTCGCTGCCCGCGGGCGCGCTCGTCGGCACGGGTTCGCCCAGGCGCGCCGCCCAGGTGCTCGCCGCGCGCCCCGACCTGCGCGTGTGCGACCTGCGCGGCAACGTGCCCACGAGGCTCTCGCGCGTGCGCGGCATCGACCTGGGCGCCGACGCGGGCACCGCGCCCTCCGCCCTCGGCACGGGCGAGCGCCTCGACGCGGTCGTCCTCGCCCTTGCCGGGCTGCGGCGCATCGGCCTCGACGCCCACGCCACCGACGTGCTCGACCCAGCCATCATGATGCCCGCCCCCTCGCAGGGCGCCCTCGCCATCGAAACGCGCGACGAGGAGGACCCCCTCCTGCGCGCCCTCCTCGATGCGCTCAACCATCGGCCGACCGCGCTCGCGGCCAGCGCCGAGCGCGCCGTCCTCTCCGCCCTGGGTGCGGGGTGCGCGGCGCCCGTGGGCGCGTTTGCCCGGGTGGACGAGGCCTCCTCGGCCCTCCTGCTCGACGCGCGCGTGATGAGCGTCGACGGGCGCGAGCGGGTCGAGGCGAGTGGCGCGCTCGCGCTCACGGACTCGGTTGGTCTGGACGAGGCCGCCCGCCTCGGCGAGGACGTGGCGCGCCAGCTGCTCGCGGGAGGCGCCGCCGAGGTCACCGACCTGGGGGCGACGAAAAGCGCCGAGGCAACCCTCGTGAACGAGCCCCACGCGAGTGCACCCTCCGTGAACGCGGAGTTGACCGGGCGGCGGGTCCTCCTGACCCGCGCCAAGTCCGATGACGCCATCGCGCGCGCCCTGCGCCTTGCCGGGGCGCAGGTGGATGCTCTCGCCCTCACCGTGTCGACGCCGCTGGACTCCGCGCAGCTCGACGCGGCGCGCGACCGGCTCGCTGACGGCGGATTCGCGTGGGTTGTGTTCTCCTCCTGGAGGGCCGCGCGGGCCGTCGTTTCTGGCCTTCCACAAGCGCGCTCGCTCGGCACGCGCATCGCCGCCGTCGGCGAGGCCACGGCCCGATGGGATCAGCGACCACGCGGGCGTGAGCGCCGACCTGACCGGCGCCGGATCCGCCGCCGCGCTGCTCGAATGCTTCCCTGCCCCGGCCTCCGGTGCGCGCCCGGTCCTCATCCCCCGGTCGGCGGCAGCGCCCGACACGCTGCCAGACGGGCTACGCGCTCTCGGCTGGAGCGTCGAGGCCGTCGACGCCTACACCACCACTCCCGCTGACGCCGCCGATATTCACGACGATATCGCGGGGAATTTCCGCGCGGGGCACTACGACGCGGCGGTCCTCACCGCCTCCTCCCAGGCGCGCGCCCTCGCCCCGCTCCTCGGCCTGCCGCCCCCTCAACCCGGGTCGTGACCATCGGCGCACCCACCGCAGCCACCGCCAGGCGGCAGGGGATCGCGGTCGCGGCCCAGGCCTCGTCCCCCACACCCGATGCCATCGTCCGCGCCCTCATCGACGCCCTCGACCGCCCCGCCCAAGCCGACGCACCTGAAGAAAGAGACTCATGACCACCGTCCCCGAATCCGTTACCTCCTACCTCGCCGAGGCCGGGGTGGACTCTCCCCGATCCCGACGATTCGCCCGCGCCGCCTGCGCTCGACCCCCGCGATGCGCGCGCTCGTGCGCGAAAACCCACGTCGATCCCCGGCCAAGCTCATCTGGCCCGTCTTCGTGCGCGACGACATCGACGAACCCCGAGAAATCGCCGCAATGCCGGGCCAGTACCAGCACACGATCGACTCGCTGCGCCGGGCCGCAGCCGAGGCCGCCGAAGCGGGCGTGGGTGCCATCGACCTGTTCGGCGTGCCCGCCCGCCGCGACGCGATCGGCTCCCAGGCGTGGGCGGAGGACGGGATCCTCAACCGTGGCCTCGCCGCCGTGCGCGCCGAGGTCGGCGACGCCCTCGTCGTGTGCGCGGACACCTGCCTGGACGAGTTCACCGACCACGGGCACTGCGGCCTCCTCGATTCCGAAGGCGGCGTCGACAACGACGCGACCCTGCCGCTCTACCAGGCGATGGCGATTTCCCAGGCGCGCGCGGGCGCACACATGGTGTCGCCCTCGGGCATGATGGACGGCCAGGTCGCCGCGATCCGCGCCGCCCTCGACCAGGCGGGACACGCGGACGTCGCCATCCTCGCCTACTCCGCGAAGTACGCGTCCGCCTACTTCGGGCCCTTCCGCGAGGCCGTCGGATCCACGCTCAAGGGCGACCGCCGCACCTACCAGCAGGATCCCCGCGAACCGACGCGAGGGCCTCTTCGAGGCGCTGCTCGACGCGGCCGAGGGCGCCGACATGCTCATGGTCAAGCCCGCCGGCCCCTACCTGGACGTGCTGGCCGACGTGGCCGCCGCCTCCGACATTCCCGTCGCCGCCTACCAGGTATCCGGCGAGTACGCGATGGTCGAGGCCGCCGCCGCCAACGGGTGGATCGACCGCACCCGCGTCATCGACGAATCCCTGACCGGCATCTTCCGGGCGGGAGCCGACTCCGTCCTCACCTACTGGGCCCTCGAGGTCGCCCGCCGGGCCCGCTGAGCGCGCATCCGCGTGCCGCTATCCCTCTTACCCTGATGAAGGTAGCTATGACCACTAACGAAACCGCATTTTCCCAAGCAAAATCCGTGATTCCCTGGCGGCGTCGACTCGCCCGTGCGCGCCTTCGGCGGCGTCGGCGGCACCCCGCGCTTCATCGCGAGCGCGAGCGGCGCGCACGTCACCGACGTCGAGGGGCGCTCCTACGTGGACCTGGTCGGGTCGTGGGGCCCGGCGCTGCTCGGCCACGCGCACCCCGAGGTGGTCGCCGCCGTCCAGGAGGCTGCCTCGCGCGGCCTGTCCTTCGGCGCACCCACCGAAACTGAGACTCTGCTGGCCAGCGCCGTGCGCGAGCGCGTGCCCTTCGCGGAGCGCGTCCGCTTCGTGTCGACGGGCACCGAGGCGACGATGACGGCGATCCGCCTGGCGCGCGGCGCCACCGGGCGCGACCTCATCGTGAAATTCGCCGGCAATTACCACGGCCATTCCGACGGCCTGCTCGCTGCCGCCGGGTCGGGCGTCGCTACCGGTGGCCTGCCCGGTTCGGCCGGCGTCCCCGAGGCCATCACCGCCCAGACGATCGTCCTGCCCTACAACGATGTTGACGCCCTGCGCGCGTGCTTCGAGCAGGTGGGTGACAGTATCGCCGCCGTCATCTTCGAGGGTGCCCCCGCCAACATGGGCACGGTCCCGCCCCACCCCGGGTGGAACCGCGAGATCCGCCGCCTGTGCACCGCGCACGGCGCGCTCATGATTCTCGACGAGGTCCTCACCGGCTTCCGCGTTGACCCCGCCGGCTGGTGGGGCCTCGAGGCCGTGGCCGGGTGGGTCGACGGCGCGCCCTCGGGCCGCTACAGTGCCGGCTTCGTTGATGCGTCCTGCGTGGAGGGTGCCGACTGGGTGCCCGACCTGGTGACCTTCGGCAAGGTCGTGGGCGGCGGCATGCCCCTGGCGGCCGTCGCCGGGCGCGCGGACGTCATGGACCTGCTGGCCTCCCCTGGGCCCCGTCTACCAGGCGGGCACGCTCTCGGGCAACCCTCTGGCCACGGTGGCCGGCCTGCGCACCCTCGAATTGGCTGATCAGAGCGTGTACGACCGCGTGAACGCCTCGGCCCAGGCAATCAGCACGATCGTGTCGGACGCGCTCAGTGCCGCCGGCGTCGCCCACCGCGTCCAACGCACGGGATCCCTGTTCTCCGTCATGTTTGGCGAGGCCGCGGCCGCCTCGGGCGTGTACGACTACGATCAGGCGCGCGCCCAGGAAGCGTGGCGCTACGCCCCGTTCTTCCACTCCTTCCTGTCCTCGGGTGTGGCCCTGCCGCCCTCGGTGTACGAGGTGTGGTTCGTGTCCGGCGCCCACGGTGAGGCGGAGCTGGAGGCTATCGCCGCCGCTGCTCCGGCCGCCGCGCAGGCTGCCGCGCAGGCTCAGCCCGAGTAATCGACCGCGTCGTGCCGTGCGCTGCGACAACGAGCGAGGGGCGGGAACCCGAGAGGATTCCCGCCCCTTCATGCGCGTGCGTCAGTGGCCTTGTTGTGCGAAGTTGTTCAACGTGAATGTGGGGTCTGGGTTGAAGCAGAATGTTGCTTTTCCTGGGTTGGGGGTGAACCAGACGGTGCCGGAGTGGGCTTCCTTGAGGGTGAAGGTACCCACCCCCGCGATGGTGGTGGACTCGCCTCGATGAATCTCAGTGACGAGGCCGAGGCGATGGAAGTTCTCGCCGTCAACCGCAGATAGCCCCAGACTGGCGGTTTCTGTTCCCATGACAACTTCACCCTTGACCCTGACAAGCACGGGTAAGCCACTCGACAGGTTTCCCAGTAGTTGCGATGGTTGGTGAGGATTGCCACTTACAAGATACCTGTCCTGGCAGGTGACGCGGGTGCCCGTTTGGAATCGTTTCCAGGGCCAGGCGTAGGCGATGTGTGCGTAGGTCCAGGGGATGACGAACGCCAGGACGAGGATGGCCACGACGATGGCGTGGACGCGTGTGGGTCTGTTGCTCATGGGTGTGCTTCTGTGGTGATGGGCGGTGTCATCCCTGAGTTTGTTAGGGCTCATCACGGACGGTGAATGTGGGGTCTGGGTCAAAGCAGAATGTTGCTTTCCCCGGGTTGGGGGTGAACCAGACGATGTCGGAGTGGGCTTCCTTGAGGGTGAAGGTGCCGACCCCCTCGATGGTGGCGCTGTCACCCCGGTAGAGCTCAGTGGCACCCCCGATGGGTTCGTAGTGCTTGTTGTCGTCGCGTGCTGACAGGCCGAAGGAGCCGATCTTGCGTCCCATGGAGACTTTCCCTGTCATACCCATATAAATGGTGCGTCCATCGGAGAGCGTTCCTAAGACTATCGGGCGACGCTTGTCGTATGGGGTCAGGTAGTATTTGGCGGTGCAGGCTTCGCCTGTGGATTTTTCTTTCCAGGGCCAGGCGTAGGCGATGTGTGCGTAGGTCCAGGGGATGATGAAGGCCAGGACGAGGACGGCCACGACGATGGTGCGGACGCGTGCGGGGCTGATGCTCATGGGTGTGCTTCTGTGGTGACGGATGGTGTCATCCGCGATTTTGTTAGGGCTCATCATGGAAGGTGAATGTGGGGTCTGGGTTGAAGCAGAATGTTGCTTTTCCTGGGTTGGGGGTGAACCAGACGATGTCTGAGTGGGCTTCCTTCAGGGTGAAGGTGCCGACCCCCTCGACGGTGGCGCTGTCGCCTCGGTGTAGGTCTATGGCCTGGCCGATTAAGTCGTAGTGGTCGTAGCCAGTGAGCGCTGATACGCTGAAGGAACCGCTCTGGCGTCCCATGGAGACTTTTCCTGTTATGCCAACGAAAACGAGGCGTCCATCGGAGAGCGTTCCCAGTTTCCAGGATCGTTGCTTGTCGTATGGGGTGAGGTAGTACTTGCCGGTGCAGGCGTCACTTGTGGATTGTTCTTTCCAGGGCCAGGCGTAGGCGATGTGTGTGCGTAGGTCCAGGGGATGACAAACGCCAGGACGAGGACTGCCACGACGATGGCGCGAATGCGTGCGGGGCTGATGCTCATGGGATACGCCCAACGGTGACATCGCCAAAGTTTGCGTAGAAGTCTTCCCAGCTCATCGTGAAGGTCGCGCCCGTGCGGCTATTACCGCCAACACTGCGATTGTTGTGGCCCCACGGATTTGTGAGGGTGACGCCGTTCTCGTCTGCTCCAATCACCGTATATGCATGTTGGGAGACAATCTTAATTTTCTCGTGACTCCCGTCGGGGGTGGTGACGGTTGTGTCATTTGTTAAGATACTGGATTCTGCGACAACGGGTCTCTTTGCTTGGATGCCGTTGATAGCAGCTTCTTTCATGGCATCTCGATCAAATCCCCCCTTAAAAGTCGGTGTGGCATTCTCGCCGGAGATGTCCTTCATTGTCCAGGCGCTGAAGCTTCCTGACGCCCCCCACGTGGGGAACTTGCCACGCGTTCCTCCCATGTGCGACTGAACGAAGGCCTTTTCGAAGATGGAAGCAATGTCCGCCTGTGTATCGTTTCCGTTGCCGTGAACGAGGACATCCTGCACGAAGATGCGTTGGTGGCCGCCGTCATATCCAGGCAAAGTGACGAAGAATCCGTCGGCCATTCCGTTGGAGTCGTAGTGTACAGTGATGAGACTCGCTAGGTACCTGCGTCCTTCTTTGGTCTGGTTGTAAGCGTTTAGCGAGGCGAGCAAATGACAGTCGCCGATGCGTCCTTGATCAATGTTGAAGAGGGAGGGCGATGGATCCGCCAAATGTGAAAATATATCTGAAAGCTCTGAGTCGCTTAGGGGACGTGTATCCCCATAGTCGAGCGTGTGCTCGAGACCATGTGATGTTTCTTTATGAATATCCTCCGGAGTGAAGTAGAGGGCTTCTCTGAGAATAGCAGCCGTATTCAACGCTTCTTCTGACAGGATATGTTTCGCATCGTCGTAGGATGTCTGGAGATAAGCTAGTTCGCCCTCAATATCAGCGTGTTGACTTGATCTGGTTTCTGGGGGCATTGCTTGGTATTGCTCCCACAAATCGTCTGCTTGGGCGCGAATGTTGTTGACTGAGCTGATAACCCACTCCAGGGTAAAGTAGTAGCTCTTCAGAGCGTCGGCAGCCTGGAGGCAGCCGTCTTCCCAAATGCTTATCTCTTTTTGTTCCGCTCTTGCGCTGTCGTTAAAGGCCTCTCTAGCGAGTCCTGTCCAATCCCCGCATGTACTGATAGCCTCGGTGAGGCTAGCGCCCAAATCGCGAATATCTCGCCTGCGATTTCTGATTTCGTTTTGGCTCGACCAAAGTGCGCCTAGGTCTCCCGTTACCAATGGGAAGCGCTGCGAAAACCCTGCCGCCATGATTCCTCGTTTCTACAGCTTGGCTCGAAGGGCTGCGAAGAACTCCGCTGCTTCATCGTCGGTGTCTTCGGATGCTTGTGCGGTGGCATGTAGGCTGTCGGAGCATCCATTGAGCCATGTTCGCGTCGTTTGGCCGCGCTTGTTGTACATGGAGACGAAGTACGCCAGTGCCTCCTGCACAGCGGTGTCCCCACAGTCGAAGGAATCATCCGACTTGGTGAGCTCCAAGTCGGACATTCTGTCGGCCAAGCGACTCATAAGTACGGATGCCTCTTGGACATCCGCAGGATTCATCTGAAAATCGCTCATGGCATCCTCCTTGATGTCGCGCTTAACAGACGGATTTTAGTGGGGGAGAGCACAATATGCAAATCTCCTCATCGGGCCATGGTTGGCGACGGTGCCCGAGAGGAGGTGCCCGAGTGGAGATGCTCAGACCAACTCTTTTTGTCCTTTAACCCGGGAAGGGAGGAGGTGCTACGAGTGTCAGAGGGGTGCAAGAAGGCAACGAAAAAGCGTGACACCTTCGTGGTGTCACGCTGGCGGGGGTGGGGCGCGTGTCGTTCACGCGCCCCGCATAAGCTCAGGCGCGAGTGCGAGCGATCGAGAGAAGAGCGGGCGAAACGATCAGGGCGGTCAGAGCGATGACGATCGCGAAGACGACCGACGCGACGGAAGCAACCTGAAGGGCAGCGAACACGCCGAGGCCCGCGAGGACAACGATCAGGGCAATGAGAACGGAAGCCGAGGCGGTGGCCTGGGACATGGTGGGGGCGGTTTCAGCCTTGACGATCTGGTTCATGGGGTTCTCCTTATGAGTGTCTTCGCGCGGAAGCACGAAGCGCGCCCCGCACGCCAGCGTGTTTGTGAACCTGTTGGTCCGTGCCGCCCGGGTGGGCGACGGCATCAAAAAAGGGGGCTGACTCGTGGTCGCCCCCATTGGTGCAGCACCAATTCTACGCGGATTCCACCGCTCGGTCTATACCGCACAAGTCCTTGTAAGGCATGGCACAGCCATTGCAAAAAGCTATTAAAGCATTGTTTTATCAACGAAAAAGACATGCATGAAGATCAGTAGAGAACATGTCACTTCGTGCAAGTGTGCCCGAGTGGGGACTCCACCCGGGCACACAGTGTCACTCGGCTCGTGCCACATTCATAGCTTGGAGGCCCTTTGGTCCTTCAATCGCCTCATATTCGACCTTCTCGCCCTCTAGAAGAGTACGGCGCCCAGATTGGCCGATGATGTTTGAATAGTGCACGAAGACGTCGCCGGACTCGTCATCAGGAGTGATGAATCCGAAGCCTTTGGCGTCGTTGAACCACTTGATGGTCCCGGTAGCCATGGGCCCTCCTTCGTGTTCGCCCCAACGCTGGGGCACCGTTCGGCCCCGTCTGCGGAGTCGACATGGTCCCGTTGCCCCTGCCCGGCATCGATGCCCCCGGACTGGGCGTGCGGAATCACAGTCATACGGTACCGCACTCGCGGCGAAAATGTGGCTGACCTGCACAATCGTGACGAAGTAGTTTTCCGCGTGACGGCGCTACTTATCTCCACTCAGTCGAACTGGGACGATCGCCTGCACGTCCTCTCCCTCGAAGGCGACGCTGCCGATCGCCACGTCCACCCCGAAGACGCTCGCGAGGGTGTCCGCGTTCATGACGGAGGATGCCGGGCCGACCACGGCCTCGTGAGTGGAGGAGAAGAGCGCGACCTGGTCCGCGACGCGCAGGGCGTGTGCCGGGTAGTGCGTGTTCATGATGACGGCGAGGCCTCGGTCCCTCACAAGGCGCTCGAGGAGCCCCAGGACGATCAGCTGGTTGCGGAAATCGAGGCCGGTCTCCGGCTCGTCAAGCACGAGGACGCGCGGGTCGGCGACGAGGGCGCGGGCGATGAGGATCATCTGAAACTGGCCGCCCGACATGGTCGCGCAGGGCATCTCGGCCAGGTGGGAGGCACCCACCTCGTCGAGGACGTCGCGGGCCATGCGTTCCTCGCGCGCTCCGGGCTGTGCGAGGGTGCGCATGTGCGGGGCTCGCCCGACCATCACCATCTCGAGGCCGGTGAGCGCCACGTTCGATGCGTTGCGGGCCTGCGGCACGTAGGACAGGACGCGGCCCAGCGCGCGGGTCGACATCGACGAAATGGGGGTGCCGTCGATGAGTGTGCGCCCGCTGTCCCACTTCTGCAGGCCGATCATGGTGCGCAGCAGCGTCGTCTTGCCTGCGCCGTTCGGACCCAGGATGGCCAGGAGCGAGCGCTCGGGCACCTCGAAGGACACGTTCGTCAGGATTGGGGAGGGTGCGCCCGGATAGGTGAAGGTCGCGTTTTCGACACTGATCATCGCGCTCCTCCCGTTCGGCGCAGCAGCACGATAAAGAAGGGGGCACCGATGATGGCCGTCAGGATCGAAATGGGGATCTCCGAGGCCGACAGGGAACGCGCGAGCGTGTCGATGACGATCATGAGCGCCGACCCGAGTAGCAGCGACACGGGGATCACCGCGCGGTTGTTCTGTCCGCACAGCATGCGCGCGCAGTGCGGTACGAGCAGGCCGACCCAGCCGACCTGGCCGCACATCGAAATGACCGAGGCCGTGATGACTGTCGACGCGACGATGAGGATCGCGCGCATGAGGGAGACGTTGACGCCGGCGGAGCGGGCCTCGTCCTCTGAGAGGGAGAGGATGTTGAGCTGCCAGCGCAGCGCCACGATGACGATGACGCCCGCGATGATGAAGGGGGCGCCCAGCGCGATCTGGTGGTAGGTGACCGCGGCGAGCGAGCCCATCAGCCAGTAGGTGATCTCGGGAAGCTGGCTCGTCGGGTCGGCCGTCAGCTTGAGGAGCGAGAGGACGGCGTTCGCCAGGGCGGAGATGATGACGCCGCCGAGCACGAGCGTGATGACGTTGAAGGCGCCCGTGCGAGTGCGTGAAATCGCCGTCGTAAAGCCATTGTTGCCAGGCCCGCGATGAGCGCCGCGGCCTGCACTCCGATCAGGTTCCAGTCCAGCAACAGGGCGATGACCGCGCCGACGCACGTGCCCGCCGCGACGCCCAGGGTGTCCGGTGTGGCCAGGGGGTTGGAGAAGAGCGACTGGAACGAGGCGCCGGCAACCGACAGGCCCCCGCCGATCAGGATCGCCACGATGATGCGCGGCGCTCGCAGGTCAAACACGACCGAGTTGACGCGCGGGGGCACCGCCGGGCCACCCCAGAACCGCGCGCGCACCGCCGCGACCACGTCCTCCAGGGACACGGAAAAACGGCCGATGAGCATGGCTGCCGCCGCGCACACGACGATGAGGGCGATCAGCGTGGGGACCACCCACACACGCAGCCGCCCGTTCCTGGTCAGCACAGACTTCATGATGTCCTCTCCCCGACGCGCGCCGGGAGTAAAGCGCATAAGGGACCCCGGCCTCGTCGATAGGGGAGACGAGGCCGGGGCCGGGTATTAGGACGCGGAGTCCGGGTTGATGATGCGCTGAGCCTGCTCGTCCGTGAGCGTGAAGTTGTACATCTTCTGGTAGTAGTCCTTCGTCATCGACACTAGGTCAACGTCGGAGAACTGCTCCGGGTACAGGGAGGCGCCGATCCAGTTCGCCACGATCGGGGAATCCGGGTTGGGGGTGAACCAGTTCCACATGCCCAGGCCGGTGGAGTAGACGCGGCCGGACTTCACGGAGCTAAGGGTAAGACAGGTCCACGCCCTCGACCGAGTTCGTCAGGACGGTGTTCGCCGTCATGTTCGACATGCCCTTGCCGGTGACGAGGAGGACCTGAGGATCCCACGTGAGGACCTGCTCAAAGGTGACGGGCGTGTGCGAGGTGTCGGTGTCGCGCGTGACGTTCGTGTAGTTCAGCGAGTCGGCCCACTCGTTGGTGAACCAGCCGTCCTTGCCGCCCGCGACCGCGAGCTGGCCGTCGGCAGCGCCCATGAGCACCATCGTCGAGACCTTCTGGTCGGCAGGAACCTTCGCGGTGCGGGCTCGGGCGTCGGCGACCAGGTCCTTGCCGAGCGCGATCTTGTCGGCCATGTGGCCGTCCTCGTTGAAGACGTCCTCGAGGAGCTCCATCCACTCCGCGTAGGTCTCCGAGGGGTTGCCCAGCGTCGTGAATCCGACGGCTGGAATGCCTGCCTTGCGGAACATTTCACCGTGTTCCTTATTGAAGGCGTTATAGAAGACGACGTCGACGTTCAGGTTCAGCAGGGCTTCCGCGTTGAGCTCGCCCTTGTCGTAATAGCTGGTGTCCACATGCATCATTTCGGGTGCCATCTCGGCGGCGATCGTCTGGCTCATGGCCTTGACGCGGGCGGCGCTCATGCCCACCAGGTAGGGGGCCTTGCCGTCGAAGTAGGCCAGGTAGGTGGATTCGATGGGGATCTGGTCGATGGCGACGCGAGTGACCTTCTCGGGCAGGGTGACTTCGTTGCCCGCGTGGTCGGTGATGGTGCGTGTCGACGAGGCCGTGGTTTCCTGGGTGGTCTGCTCTGACTGGCTGGTGGTGGCCCCGGAGCCACCCGAGCAGGCGGTGAGGGCCAGGGTAGCGGTGGCCAGGATAGCGGTCAGCGTGGCGAGGCGGGTTTTCATTGCGTCCTCTCGTGTCTCAGGGATTACGAGGGAGATGCTACACAATATTAGGTGGACCTCACAAGACTAATGGTGGCATTATGACACGGTGTTATATCCCGCCGCGATCCTGCCGGCACGACGGTCGGCTCACGCCGTCTGTTGACTGGCTACAAATGCCCGGCTACCCTCGTGGGAATGACTCGAGACACCTCCTCACCCGCGCTGGTTAGCGCCTCCGGACGTTCTCTGGCGTCGAACTGGTGGCGAGTGGTCGCGATGATCTGGAGCGGCCAGGCGTTTTCCATCATCACCAGCGGTGCGTCGGGATGGGCGATCGTCTGGCACGTCACCACGACCGAAGGATCTGCCCTCAAGCTCGCCATCGTCATGGCCCTCTCTCAGCTGCCCCTCGGCCTTCTGGCCCCGCTCGGCGGGGTCGCCGCTGACCGCTATAACCGCCGCACCGTCATGATTATCTCGGACCTGGGGGCGGGTGGTATGTCGCTGGCGCTCGGGGCGCTGGCCTGGCTGGGACACGGGAGCTTCGCCCTCATATGCCTCTTTGCTGCTCTGCGCAGCTGCTTCCAGGCCTTCCACTTCCCCGCGATGAGTGCGGCCATGCCGATGCTGGTCCCCGAGAAGCACCTCATGCGAGTCAACACCCTCGACCAGGCCGTGGGGTCCATCGCCAACATCGGTTCCCCCGCCATCGGCATCGCCCTGTACACCGCCTTCGGGCTTCCCTACACCCTGGGTCTGGAGTTCGTGGGAGCGCTCCTGGCGGTCGCCGGCCTGGCGCTTGCGAGGATTCCCTCCGTCGAGGCCGAGATGCCCCCAACCATCATGGGGCAGATCCGCGAGGGCTGGCGCGCGCTGAGCGCCAACTCGGGCCTCGTCTCCCTCATCGTCGCCTCACCGCCGGCATGATGGTGTTCGAGGCGCTCGCTGTCGTCTACCCGCTGATGGCGCAGCAGTACTTCGGAGCCGACGGGGCGATGGTGTCCGTCGCCGAGGCGATCACCGGGACGTGCATGCTGGTCGGCGCGGTCATCATGATGGCGTGGGGCGGGGGCAAACGCCTCGCGCTGCTTATCAGCGCCACGACCGTCGTCGTCGGCCTCCCCTTCGCCGCCGTCGGCCTGCTTCCCCGCAGTGGCTTCTGGGCCTTCGTCGCCCTCATGGGATTCGGATGCATCTTCCTGGCGTGGTTCCACGCCCCCCTGATGACCCTCATCCAGCGCCACGTCGGGGAGGATAAGGTCGGTCGCGCGCTCGGGTTCTTCCAGCTGATGCTCGGGCTCGCGATGCCCGTCGGTATGGTCCTGGGCGGTGCCTTCGCCGAGAAGATGGGAGGCCCCGTGCTCTTCACCGCCTCCGGCGTCTTCTTCTGCGTCGTCGGTGTCGTCATGTACGCCATCCCCCGCATCCGCGACCTCGACACCCCCGTGCCCGCCGCTCTTCCTCTCGACGACGAGGACGCGTAGACCCGCGCGCGCCCCTTTCCCCAGAGCCGCAGGTGTGCACGGCCAGCTATACCCTGTCTCTCAAGGGAAGGAGCATCTGTGAGCGGAAGGAAGAATGCGATGCCCGACAGTCTTGATCTGGAGCGCGCCCTCGTTATTGGTGTTGCCTCCAGCGCCCTCTTCGACCTGTCGGAGTCGGACGCCGTATTCCGCAACGAGGGCGAGGAGAAGTACCGCGCGTATCAGCGCGAAAACCTCGACGAGATCCTAGAACCGGGGGGTTGCCTTCCCCTTCATCCGGCGCCTCCTGGACCTCAACGACCTCTCCGAGGACGAGCGCCTGGTCGAGGTGGTCATCCTGTCGCGCAACGATCCCGAGACGGGAATGCGCGTCATGCGATCGGTCCAGCGCCACGGGCTGGACATTACGCGCGCAATCTTCATGCAGGGGCGCGCGCCGTACCAGTTTATGGGGCCGCTGCACATGTCCCTGTTCCTCTCAGCCAACGAGGATAATGTCCGAGAAGCCATGTCCTTGGGGTTTGCGGCGGGACACGTCGTTGGCCCAGGAGTAGACGACGACGGGGGAAACGACCTGCGAATCGCCTTCGACTTCGATGGTGTGCTGGCCACCGACTCTGCCGAGCAGGTCTACCAGAAGAGCACCCTGGAGGACTACCAGAGAAACGAGGCGGCACTGGCTGACGAGGCCCTCCCTAGGGGGCCGATGGCTGATTTCCTCGGGAAGATCAACAGAATCCAGGGGATCGAGGACGCTTGTAGCGCGCGTGATCCGCAGGGGTTTCAGCGTCGGGTGCGCGTCGCGGTCGTCACTGCCCGCAGCGCGCCCGCCCACGAGCGGCCCATCAATTCGATCCGCCAGTGGGGCTTGAGCGTCAACGATGCTTTTTTCCTTGGCGGTATCGAGAAGGGGCCCATCCTGGAGGTGCTACAGCCGCACATTTTCTTCGATGACCAGCGACGCAACGTGGATGGGGCGGCTCGTGTTACCCCGAGTGTCCACATCCCCTTCGGGGAGCTGAATGGGGCGTGAGAGGTCGAAGCGCACGCGGTATGTTCAGACTAGTCAAGCAACGCGAGGGGTGTCCGGCCCGGCACTCGCAGATGTGGGCGGGGCCTGGGAGACTAGGCACATGAGCTCATCCGCGCGCGATGCCCGCCGCCTCACCCCCGTCGAGGTGGCGACCGCTGGCGCGCTCTCGGGCCTGGCCGTCACCTTCGGCCTCATCGCCGCGGTCACCCCCGTCTTTCAGCTGTTCTTTCAGGTCGCCACGGCCGTCCCCCTCGCCATGGTCTCCCTTAAACTGCGGCCCCGAGCCGCGTTCGCAGCCTTCGCCTCGACGATCCTCCTCGCCATCGCCGTCGGCGGCGTCGCCACCGCCGGACGCGCGTTCCAGGCCGCCCTCGTCGGCCTCATCATCGGCTTCCTCCACAAGAAACGCGCCTCATGGCTCGCCGTCTCCGGGGTCGCCGCCGGCCTCGGCCTCGTCTGGGGTGTCGGCACCGGCATCGCCTTCTGGATCCTGTCCGACCTGCGCACCCTCGGCCTCGAAAGCATCCAAAAGACCCTCGACGGCTTCCTCAAACTGATCGGGAACATCCCCCACTCCGGCGGCTTTGTCGACGCGGGGCATCGGCTCGGCCAATGGTTCGTCGACTGGTGGTGGATCTGGATCCCCATCACCCGCCTCATCGGCGTCGCCTTCCTGGTCCTCGCCGCCAGGTGGCTCCTCGGAGCCATCCTCAGCCGCATCTCCCTCGACGAAGGCTGGGATCCGCTCCTGGACGCGACCGCCCGCGTCGATGAAGAACCCGCCGCCGAGGCCTCGTCCCCCCTGCCCCTGACCCTCACCGACGTCAGCTTCACCTACCCCGGCGCCGACCACCTCGCGCTGCGCGGCGTCACCTGAGCTTCGAGCGGCCTGAATTCACGGTCATCGTCGGGCATAACGGCTCGGGCAAGTCCACCCTGGCCCTCCTCCTCGCGGGTGCCGAACCCGGTTCTGGGACGCGCGAGGGCGGCGGCGTCCTTGGGGCTGTCGGTGGGACCGCACTCGTGGGACAGCGCTCTGAACTCCTTGTTCTCGGACAGAGTGTCGCCGAAGATGTCACCTGGGGCATGAACGCCGAGCATATCGCCGGCCTCGACCTCGATGAGCTGCTCGAGCGCGTCGGCCTCGCTGGCCTCGCCGATGCCGACCCGCGCTCTCTGTCCGGCGGGCAGCTTCAGCGCCTCGCGCTCGCGGGTGCCCTCGCGCGCTCCCCGCGCCTGCTCATCTCCGACGAATCCACCGCCATGATCGACCGCGCGGGCCGCGCCGAGATGCTCGACCTCCTCGCCTCCCTGCCCGCGCGCGGCATCGCCGTCGTCCACATCACCCACGACCCCGCCGAAAGCGCGCGCGCCGACCGCGTCGTCACGATCGACGGTGGGCGCATCCTCTCCGACCGCCGCGCGGGGAGGGCGCCGCCGCGGACGGGCTTCGCATCGACGAGGCCGGGGATCCTCCAGTTTCCCCCGCCCCCGATGCGTCGACTGTGTCTTCTGTGGCGGGCGCGCCCGCCCTCATTAAGGCTGCCCACCTGTGGGCTGACCGCGTCGCCCACACCTACGACCTCGGCACCCCCTGGGAGAAGCCTGTCCTGCGCGACGTCAGCCTGATCCTCGACCCCGGGCAGGCCATGCTCATCACCGGGGACAACGGATCGGGAAAGACGACGCTCTCGCGCGTCCTCACCGGCCTGCTCGTCCCCACCTGGGGGCGGGTCACCCTCGGCGGGCGTCCCATGGATCGCTGCGTCGGCGAGGTCGCCCTCTCCATGCAGTTCGCGCGCCTCCAGCTTCAGCGCCCCTCCGTGCGCTCCGACATCCTCGCCGCCGCCGGTTATGGGCCGCGCATCGGCACCGGATCTCCACATCGTAAGGGTGCCATCAGCCGCGAGGAAGGCGACCGGCTCGTCGCCGAGGCCATGGAACTCGTCGGCCTCGACCCTGCCCTGGCGACGCGCGGCATCGACGACCTCTCCGGCGGCCAGATGCGTCGCGTCGCCCTCGCTGGGCTGCTCTCCTCCCACCCGAGCGTCCTCATCCTCGACGAGCCTATGGCCGGCCTCGACGCGGCCTCGCGTGACCTGCTCATCTCTGTCCTGGATGAGCGCCGGCGCGCGGGCCTGTCCATCCTCGTCATCTCCCATGACCTCGAAGGCATGGACTCCCTGTGCGACAGCCACGGACGCCTCGCAGAGGGGGTGCTCTCATGATGGAACCCCACTCCGCCTGCGGGGCGACCGGCCCCGGTGGTGGCGCCAGCGAGGGTCGATTCTCGAGGACTCCTCCCGGCCTCGGCGAAGGGCCCCCGCGCCCGAAGCCCCGGCGAAGTGCGGGCTTCCCCCTGCCTCGGCCCCTGCCCTGGCCGACGCCACTGTCGCGCGCCTGGCCCGGCACCCTTATCGCCTGCTGGACTGTGCTCACCACGTGCGTGATCCTCTTGCCGCGCTGGTCGACGCTCGCGATCGTGGGGGGCCTCCTCCTCGTTGCCTCGCTGGTCGTCCGTCTCCCCCTCAGCGTCGCCCCGCGTCCGCCCATGTGGTTCGTCTCCGGTTTTATCGGCGGCTGTCTCGGTGCTTGGCTGGGGGATGGCCTCGAGCTCTTCCTGCGTGTCTCCACCCTGGCGCTCGTCGTCCTGTGGGGATCTGGGCTCATCGCTTGGGTGACGCCGACCGCCTCGCTCGCGGCCGCTCTGCGTTTCTTCCTGTGGCCCTTGCGGCTGCTGGGGGCGCCGGTCGATCAGTGGTCGCTCGTCATGGCCTCCGCCCTGCGAGGCCTGCCGATGCTGCGAGATCAGGCGCAGGCGGTGCTCGATACCGCCAAGCTGCGCCTCGGGCAGGACATGGCGGCGCTGTCGCTGCGCGGTTCCGCTCGCTTGAGCGTCGACGTCATTACTGCGATCCTATCGGCCACCTCCCGCGGCGCGGCCGAAACCGGGCGCGCGATGTCTATGCGTGGGTCCATTGAGGCTCAGGATGGTGCGACTCGTGGGGCGCGCGTTCGACTCGGATGGGTGGATGCTGCTGTGATCGCTGCGAGCCTGTTGGGTATCGCTGGCATCGTTGCGTGCAGGTTGATGCCGTAGTATGCCGGTCGCATCTTTCGGCGAAATAGTGCGGTTTAATCTAGGTTGTACAGGGTCTTGTGCCCTGGGTCATACAACCCTGATTTGACGCGGGGGGTGTGGTGCCCCTATTCTTTCTGGGTACGCGCGAGTGGCGGAATAGGCAGACGCGCACGGTTCAGGTCCGTGTTCCAGTGATGGAGTGGGGGTTCAACTCCCCCCTCGCGCACGATGAAACCGCAGATCCTTCGGGGTCTGCGGTTTTTGTTTTCCCTGGCTGTTGAGGCTTATAGGTCAGGTTGTGTTGGTTTTTGGGCTGTCTTTCGTTGCTACAAAGCCGAAAGGTGGGGGTTGGACTCGTTGTGACTTGAGTTCTTGGTTGGCCAGGTCGTGTTGGTTTTATCCCGGTTTTTGATTGATATTCCGCGGTAAGGTCGGGGTTTGAATCGGCTTGGATTGGGGGATAGGAAATCCTCGATGCAAAATCTGTGGTGGCACGACGCAAAAATGGGGCTCAACTCGAACAGGTAGGCCAAGGTTCCGCTGTCTTGCGTGTAGGGCAGGCCAGTCTCGGCGTAACGATACCCATGCCCGGCATCTCAGTGCGTTTTTAGACTTCGTCACCGGCAAATACACCCTGTCCGATTACGGGCTCAAGGGACGCACCATACGACGGCGTAACGAACCATTTTGGCATCTATGGCCAGTTTGTCCATTGGTTGAGGAGGTTAACCATGTGGTCTTTGTTGACGGAATCTACCTGTCCCACAAGCTGGTGGTTCTTATTGCCTGCACCAAGACCCATGTGCTTGGCTGGTACGTGGCCAAGGGTGAGACCACCCGCGCCTGGCAAGCACTGATGTCTAGGATCGCGCCCCCAGATGTTGTCGTGTGCGATGGTGGGCAAGGCATCGCCAGCGCGGTGAAGACCACCTGGCCTACCACCCGGATCCAACGCTGTGTCTTTCACGCCTATAGCGCGGTCAAGCGTAAGACCACCACCCGGCCACGCACTCAGGCAGGTGTTGATCTCTACAGTCTTGCTCAGGCCTTGCTCGAGGTCACTACCTTTGACCAGGCAGTGGCATGGATGAGCAAACTCGCCACCTGGAACACCACCTACAAGGAATTCCTAGCCCAGCGCACCCGGCTACCAGACGGACGTTGGGTTGCCACCCATGCCCGGCTGATCCAGGCCAAGAACTCCCTCAACACGCTGGTCAAACAAGGCACGCTGTTTACCTACCTCGATCCCGCCCTTGACCTTGAAGGTGACCCCATTGCCAGGACGTCGAACCTGATCGAGGGCGGGATTAATACCCAACTACGCTGCGTGCTACGAGCCCACCGTGGCATGAGTCTTAATCACCAGGTCAAGACCGTGTTGTGGTGGTGCTACCTGCACACCGAGTTCCCTGCCACCCCAGCACACATCCTTAAAACCACGCTCACCGACCAACAGATCATTGACCAATTCGACAAGGCCAGCCACCGCGCCCAAGCACAAGCCGAGATCGACAGGTGGGGAACCGCAGTTAACTGGACCGACTTCCACCACAGCGGAACCTGGCACGAAACCTACTAAACCGAAACCAACACGTTTTGACCTATAAGCCTTGTTTGGTGCTTGTGGTCCCACGGGTGTTCCGGGCGCCGCGTGGGGCCGGGCTGCTTTGTGTGCCCGTGGGCGGCGGCCCCGCCCGCTCGCCGTCCGCGCTGCGAGCCTTCGGCTCGGCGTGTCGCCTCGAAGCCCGGCCAGGCCCCGCCACCGCCCACGGGCACCGCAGCCTGGCCCGCCGCTTCCTGGGGGCGTCATGGGGGTCTCGCGTGTTGAGTTTTTGGGGTGCTCGGGTGCGTGTTGTTACAAACGTCGTCAATCCAAGGTGTTTTTCGTGTGGCTTTCTGCCCTGTTGTTACGAACGTCGTCAATCCGAGGGCTTTTTTTCGCTGAAAATGGCGGTTTTGGGCTTAGATGACGATGTTTTGTAACAGGGGTTCTCGCGGGTGATTGGAATCGCGTTGGTTTGACGACGTTTGTAACATTGGCCGCCCACTGGTCCCCCGGCCGGGTCCCGCGCCTCGAAGCGTTCCCTATCCTCAGTTTCGCATGCAATTCCCTGGCACCTGCAGTTCGTCACTTAGTGAAAAGCCCGGAATTTCAACGATTACGTTTCAAAGCATGAAGTGTACGTGGGGGAATTGCATGCGAATATGTGCCGATCAGGTCCCACCGCCACCCATGGGTGGTGCCGCCTGGCCCTGTTGACCAGGTGGGCCGGTTGTCTGAAACCGTCATCGCCTTTGCGGGTGCCGGCCGAGCCTCGACTGAAACCGTCATCGCCTTTGCGGGTGAGAAATGGGTGCTATTGGTGCAGTTTTTGGGTGCAGAGGTGATGGTGGTTTCAATGGTTGCTGTTCAGGGGCGCGCAGTGGTGTTGTCGGTTTCAACGTCGCCATCTTGTCGTGCCTCGTGCGCGAAGAAGTTCGCCCTGCTTGGTCTGGTGGTGGGCGTGAGCGCGAAGAAGTTCGCCCTGCACGCTCAAAACACCCCAAAATTGGCGCTTTTACGCTTGCTGGGCGAACTTTTTCGCGGAAATGCTGCTGAAGGGGCCGTGCGGGGGCGAGTTTTTTCGCGCCAATCGGCCCTGCGCCCAGGTCTTGTAGGCGACGTGGTGCACGAGGCTGGCTGCGGTGGGGGTTTTGCAGCATTAGAAGCTGGTTGGCGGCGTGTCGCCGGCGTGTCGTACCTCTAATGACGCCATTTCCCCCGTTTGGTGGCGGCCCGGCCGATCCACCACCAGGTGGGTTAACGTGCGCGTGAACGGGCCCAGGTGGCCACATGTCGGGTTTAGGCCGCCACCCATCGGGTTAACGTGCGGATTGGAGGGCCCATGTGCGCGTATCGGGTTAACGTGCGCGTGAAAGGTCCTTCATGTCGGCTCGGTGCCCACTATTGGACACTGGCAGCCTGCCTATCTCGCATCCCACACCCCATATAGTTGAAGATTCAATCGCACCCCATAGGCTGACGTCATGAAATACTTCGGGATTCCTGAGCTTCGGTCACTACACGAACGGCCCCCGCCACGGCATCACCGCGGCCCAGTCCCTGCACCAGGCAATCGATCCGTCCGTCGCCGCAGATCAGCTTGGCGTCAACGGCGCCTTCTTCCGCGTCCACCACTTCGCCCCGCAGGTGGCCGCGCCCATGCCGCTTCTCTCCGCCATCGCCTCGCGCACGAAGGCTATCGAGGTTGGAACCGGCGTTATCGACATGCGCTAGCGCATGTCTGAGTTATGGCGTTGGACGGAATACCTATTGCTTGCGGGCACGCGCAGCCCGCAGTCCGTTGGCGATGACGACGACTTCGGCGACCTCGTGCACGAGGACGACCGCTGCCAGGCCGAGCACGCCGGTGATCGCCAGCGGCAGCAGCACAGTGATGATCGCCAAGGACAGCACGATGTTCTGGTTGATGATCCTGCCGCCGCGGCGGGCGTGGCGCAGAGCCTGCGGGATGAGGCCGAGGTCGTGGCCGGTGAAAGGCGACGTCGGCGGACTCGATCGCGGCGTCGGAGCCGGTCGCGCCCATCGCGATGCCCACGGTCGCCCCGGCCAGGGCGGGCGCGTCGTTGATGCCGTCGCCGATCATCGCGGTCGGCGACGTCTCCGAGAACCCGGCGACGATGCGAGCCTTATCCTCGGGACGCAGCTCGGCGTGCACGTCGCCGATCCCGGCCAGCTTCGCCAGCGCAGCAGCGGTGCGGGAGTTGTCGCCGGTGAGCATGCTCACCTCGACACCCTGGTCGCGCAGGGTCCGCACGACCTCGGGGACCTCGGGGCGCAGCTCGTCGCGGACGCCGATCGCCCCGGCCAGGAAGCTGTTGACGGTGACGAGCACGCAGGTCTGCCCCTCGGCCTCCAGGTCCTCGACCCGGGCCTTGAGCGGACCGGCGTCGATCCAGCGCGGACTGCCCACCGCCACCCTGCGGCCGTCGACCAGGCCACCGATGCCGTGCCCGGCCTCCTCGGCCACGTCCTGCGCGGCGGGGTTCCCCGGCCCGCGGCGGCGATGGCGGCGGCGAGTGGGTGCGTCGAGTGCTGCTCCACGGCGGCAGCCCAAGCAAGCACCTGCGCATCGTCGAACCCATGGGCGGCGACGATGGCGGTTACCTCGGGCCGGTTGCGGGTCAGAGTGCCGGTCTTGTCCACGGCCAGGTGCCGGATGCCGCCGAGGCGCTCGAAGGCGGCCCCGCTCTTGATGACGACGCCGAACTTGGTCGCCGCGCCGATCGCGGAGACCACGGTGACGGGCACCGCGATCGCCAGCGCGCAGGGGCTGGCCGCGACGAGGACGACCAGGGCGCGGGTGATCCAGGTCTCCGGGTCGCCGAGCAGGGACCCGAGCACGCCGACGAGGACGGCGAGGACCATCACGCCGGGCACCAGCGGGCGGGCGATCCGGTCAGCGATCCGGGCTCGGTCGCCCTTCTCGGCCTGGGCCTGCTCTACCAGCTCCACGATCGTGGTCAGCGAGTTGTCGGTGCCCGCGGCGGTCGCCTCGACCTCCAGCACGCCGGCGCTGTTGATCGCGCCCGCCGACACCGCTTCTCCGGGCGCGACCTCGACCGGGATCGATTCACCGGTGATCGCCGAAGTGTCCAGGCTCGACCGGCCCGAGCGGACCAGCCCATCGGTCGCGACCCGCTCGCCAGGGCGGACCAGCAGCACGTCGCCGACGGCGATCTCCCTGGCCGGGACCGAGGCGGAGGTCCCGTCGCGCAGCACGGTCGCGGTCTCCGGCACGAGCTTCAGCAGCGCGCGCAGCCGCCGCGGGCGCGGTCCATCGCCTTGTCCTCCAGGGCCTCGGCGATCGAGTAGAGGAACGCCAGCGCGGCCGCCTCCTCGACGTAGCCGAGGATCACCGCGCCCACGGCGCTGATCGTCATCAGCAGCGCGATCCCGAGCTTGCGCTTCACAACGAGATTTCCGGATCGCACCGGGCACGAACGTGTACGCGCCCAGCAGCAGGCCCGCCCAGAACGCGACCAGCGCCGCGATGTGCAGCCCCGACCACTCCAGCGCCAGGCCGGTGCCGAACGCGACGCCGGAGAGGATCGGCACGACCAGGCCGGGATCACGCCACCACGGGCGCTCTGCCTCCTCTGCCTCGTCCGCGGGGCTGGTCGTCGGCTCGTCGCAGCCGCAGGCGGCGCTCACGAGGCGTCCCCCGAACTGCTCGCGGCGCAGCAGCCCGGCACCGAGCAGGCCGGGTCGATGCACGGCGCGCTCTCGTCCACGGCGAGGGTCACATCGACCAGTGCCGTCAGCGCCGCGGCCAGGTGCGGGTCGGCGATCTCGTAGCGAGTCTGGCGGCCCTCGGGCTCGGCGACCACGATCCCGCAGTCGCGCAGGCAGGTCAGGTGGTTGGACACGTTCGAGCGGGTCAGCCCCAGCTCGCGCGAGAGCACCGCGGGGTGGCTCGGGCTGTCGAGCAGGGACATCAGGATGCGGGAGCGCGTCGGGTCGGCCATGGCCCGGCCGAGCCGGTTCATGACGTCAAGACGCGAAGCAATGGTCAGCATGCACTGAACTATACAGCAGCCGCTGACCTAATGTCCAGTTGTCGCGGCTGCCGCACGCGCTGCGCGCGCTTGCCCTCGTGAGGCGTGATCACCTCTTGCGCCAGCGGGGCCACTTCGGCATCCCGCGGCCCTTCCAGGTCTCCACGAGACCCGCAAACCCAGCGGACGGACGCGAAGAGCCTGTAGCCGGCCCCGGCGAGGCCAGCGCCGACCACGAGCCACCGGCCGATGCCGAGCCACACGCTCCCGTCCACGTCCAGCGCCCACTGAACACCCGTGATGAGCCCGGCGATGCCCATCCAGAGACCGGCGACGACCACGGCCACCGGCAGGAGAACGAGGCACATCGCGGCGGCGGCGGACCAGAGCTGTCGCGCCTCCAGCTTCGCCGTCGCGGCGATGATCCGCTCCGCCCGCGCGTTCGAGGCGTCGAGGCTCGCGGTCATCGTGGCCGAAGCCTCCCCGGCGACCTGCTCGACAGCCTTCTCGACCCGTTCCTCGGTGCGCTTCTCGATCCGCTGGACCGCGCCGCCGACCTGGCTCACGAGCTTCTGGTTCGCTGTGACCTGCGCCTTCAGACCCTCAATCGCCGAGGCTGTAGCCGTGCGATTCTTCTGCGCCTCCGCGACCAAGCTCCGCGACGCGGCGTTCAAGCTCTCGCTGTTAAGACTCTGCGCGAACTCGCCGAGCGTGCTCGCGATCTCGTTCTGCCTGCTCTCGATACTCGCGATCCTCGCGGACACGTCGCTGGAGGGCGAGGAGGTCGACGCCGGGGCCGTGATCCGCTCCAGCCGCCTCGTCGTCTCCTCGTCCATGACCTTCACGAACCCCGCGAGCTTCTTCTGCTGTTCGGTCAGCGTGGCGATCCTCGTGTTCTGCGCCTCGACGGCGGCGAGGATCGAGGTCAACAGCTCCATCGTCTCCGGACTGCCGAGCTGCTGCTGCGACTGCTCGGGCTCGTTCTGCTGCTTCAGCCTGTCGAGCGCGGATGCGCGGGGAACGTCGATAACGACAGACATCCGAAGTCCTCAGACATGAGTATCTTCCGGTTCCCCGCCACGGTACTTGGGCTGCTTGACCGGCTACTCATCCGGGAGCAGAACCCCGCGCTTCTAAGTCGCGGCCCCGGTGGGATCTTCTTGTCTGCAACCATTCTCCCACGAGTCGTCTCACCATTGCAATGACGAGTCGGCTCATGAGTCAGTCGCGACGCTGCTCTATCCGAATCAGGTCGGGGTCGAATTTCACGTGACCGGGCGTGATGGGCTCGATGGTCACCGTCACCAGCTCGTCCACGAGCATCCGGCGGCGGTCCGCGTCCAACACCTTCCACTTCGCCTCGACCACCTCGCGGCGCTCCGCGGTGCCGACCGGCTCCTCGATGTCCGCGAGCAGCTTCGCCGCCGCCGACACCGAACGGTCGAGCAGCTCCGCGTCGATCTCGTCGATGCGGGCCTTCACCTCGTTGATCGCTGCCGTTATCTCCAGGACCGGATGATGGATGTCGCGCAGCAGCGGGCTCAGCTCCTTCACCCGATCGACCAGGGCGTTCCGCTCCGTCAGCAGCTCCTCGCGATCCGGCCCATCGTCCTCCTGTGGCATCACGAGGTCGTGCACGTCCACCGAGGACAGACGCGTGAGCACCGCCTCGGTGACCATCGCATCGACGGGCTCGCGCTGGTGGGTGAGATGGAACTGCTCGCCGCAGTGGTACGTCGGCTGCTTGTGGCTGTTCGTCCCCGAGACGAGCGTCGCGCCGCACTTCCCGCACAGCCCGATCGTGGACAGGAGATACTTCGGCTGGTTCCCCTGCCTCGCCGACCTCCGCACGTTGTACTCCCAGCTTCGCCACCGCGGCCCGCCACGTCTGCTCGCCGACGATGGGCGGGAACGCCTCGCCCTGAACCGGGTACAGCTCGCCCGACGCGTAGTGCTTGATGTAGCCACAGTGAAGCGGGTTCGCGAGCAGGTAGCGCACAGCATCGACGGAGAACTCCGACCCACGTGCGGTGAAGTGACCGGCGCTGTTCAGGTCCGTGTTCCAGTGATGGAGTGGGGTTCAACTCCCCTCGCGCACGATGAAACCGCAGATCCTTTGGGGTCTGCGATTTTTGTTGCGTGCGTGGTGATGGCGTGTGCGGTCAGACAACATGCTCCCCGAAGGGGTGGTGGTGGGCGCCTTGGCTGGCACGGCTAGTGTTTTAGAGGTGAGCGCTGCACCCTTTGGGGGCGCTGCACCCGATCAGAAGGGGTGTTATGCATACTGATCGGGTGTAGTGCCCGTGTGAACAAGGGTAATCACGGGCCTGTGTGCCGTTTGACGCGCGTAAAGCGAGGGGGCGGCGCCCAGGCGCTCCGCTCCTATCTCGCACCCCACACTCGATATAGTTGAACATTCAACCGATATGGCGTAGGGTGACGTCATGAAATACTTCGGATTCCTGAGCTTCGGCCACTACTCGAACGGTGGCCGCCACGGCATCACCGCGGCCCAGTCCCTCCACCAGGCAATCGATCTGTCCGTCGCGGCCGACGAGCTCGGTGTCAACGGTGCCTTCTTCCGCGTCCACCACTTCGCCGCGCAGGCGGCCGCGCCCATGCCACTCCTCTCCGCCATCGCCTCGCGCACGAAGGCCATCGAGGTGGGCACGGGTGTCATCGACATGCGCTACGAGAATCCCCTCTACCTCGCCGAGGAGGCCGCCGCCCTGGACCTGATCGCAGACGGCCGCACCGCCCTCGGCGTCTCCCGTGGCGCCCCCGAAATCGCCAACAAGGGATGGGAATCCTTCGGCTACCGCTCCGAAGAGCGAAATGGCGCCGACCTCGCCCGCGCCCACTACGAGCGCTTCCTCGACGCCATCGACGGAAAGCCGATGGCCGAGGCCGCACCCCTGCACGAGCAGTACCCGACGCAGATGAACCCGGGCATGCCCCTGCCGGTCCTCCCGCACTCGCCCGGCCTGCGCTCGCGCATCTGGTACGGCGCGGGATCCAACGCCTCGGCGATTCAGGCGGCGCGCGACGGCGTCAACCTCATGAGCTCGACCCTGGTCTTCGAGCATGGGGACAAGCCTTTCGGTGACATCCAGGCCGAGCAGCTACGCGCCTACCGTCAGGCGTGGGCGCAGGCTGGCCATGGCTGGACGCCGCGCGTGTCCGTGTCGCGCTCGATCTTCCCGCTCCTGTCCGAGCGAGACCGCGGCCTGTACGGCCTGAGCGCCTCGGGAGACCAGGTCGGACACCTCGACTCGGGCATCGCGACCTTCGGGCGCACGTATGCGGCCGACCCTTCGACGCTCATCAAGCAGCTGAGCCAGGATCGCGCCCTCGCGGAGGCCGACACCCTCCTCCTGACGATCCCCAATCAGCTCGGATTCGAGGAAAACTGGTCAATTATCCGCAACTTCGCGGAGTATGTGGCCCCCGCGCTCGGGTGGAAGCCGGCGCGTCCGGGCGTCCTCCCGACGGGCTACGACATCGACGAGGCCGTGGCCGAGTAGGGGGTCGCGTGAGGACCGACTGACGGAGCCGGCGTCAAGCTGGGGTGGGGTATTGGGAAAGCCCCACCCCAGTTTTCCTTTTTGTGTGCGCTGGCATACACTGGTCGGACACTATCCACGCAAGACGATGAGGTCTTCACATAATGGCTCGACGCTCCAGGGGCGCGGTGTCAATCAATCCGCGCTCCGCTCAGAATATGTCCACGCGACCGGCAAATATTGCCAAGAAAAAGCAGGCGATCAGCCCGGTCAAGGTATTCGGCGCCGTAGCGGCGCTGGCGTGTATCGTGACCTGCCTGTTCGTGCAGCTACCCGGCCTGGATGTGGCCGGTACGCGCATGTTCGGCATCTTCCTGGCGGCGATTCTGCTGTGGGTGACGGAGGCGGTGCCGCTCGCGGGCACGGCGGTCCTTGTCATTTTCCTGGAGGTCCTGTTCATTTCGGACCACGCTCTGCTGAGCGTGGGCGAGGGGTGCCCCGGCCTACACGAAGTTCTTTGGTGCCCTGGCTAACCCGGTCATCATCCTGTTCCTGGGCGGCTTCATGGTGGCCGACGGCGCTGCCAAGTACAAGCTTGACCGCGCCCTGTCGGCGGTCCTCCTCAAGCCCTTCATGGGCAAGCCGCGCCTGACCGTCATGGGCGTCATGCTGATCACCGCGATCATGAGTATGTTCATGTCGAACACGGCGACCACGGCGACGATGTTCGCCGTCATGATGCCCGTCATCATGGCCCTGCCCGAGGGCAAGGCGCGCACCGGCATCGCCCTGTCGATCCCGGTCGCCGCGAACGTTGGCGGCATGGGCACGCCGGTCGGCACGCCCCCGAACGCGATCGCTCTGGGCGCGCTGGAAAACGCGGGCGTGAAGGTGACCTTCCTGCAGTGGATGCTTGCGGCCGTCCCGCTCATGCTGGTGCTCCTGGCCCTGTCGTGGGCTTTCATCGCGTGGCGTTACATCCCCACCGACGCCAAGTTCGACATCGACACGTCGGCACGCTTCGAGAAAGTCGCGCAGCGCGATCATCTTCTACTCGGTGGCGGGTCTGACGATCCTCCTGTGGATGACGGAGTCCCTGCACCATATTTCCGCCAATGTTGTTGGCTTCCTGCCGGTCGTGGTTCTCCTGATGACGAAGGTGATGAGCGGGGATGACCTGCGCGCCCTGGACTGGCCGGTCCTGTGGCTGGTCGCGGGCGGTATCGCGCTGGGCTCGGGCGTGGCTGCTACGGGCCTCGATAAGTGGATGCTCGGCTCGATCCAGTGGGCCTCGATCCCCGGTATTCTTCTGATCTTCGTGCTGGCCCTCGTGGGCTGGGTGACCTCGAACGTTATTTCGCACTCCGCGTCCGCGAACCTTCTGATCCCCATGGGTATGGGCCTGGCGGCGACGGTCTCCGCGAGCGCCGCCGAAATCGCCATCGTCATCGCCCTGGGCTGCTCGCTTGGCATGTGCCTGCCGATCTCGACCCCGCCGAACGCGATCGCGTACTCGACAGGTACGACCCCGACCCGCGAGATGGCGATCGTTGGCATCGTGGTGGGTGTCGTGGGCATCATCCTCCTGGCGTTCATCGCGCCGCTGACCTGGGGATTCATCGGGGTGATGTGACGTGTCCGGGGACGAGGCCACGGTCGGGTCGGGGGCGGCGCGCCCCCCGACCGGGGCTGGCCCACGGGTGGACGCAGGGGCCCGCAGCGGAGGACGCCTCGGTGCTGGCCCGCACGGACGTGCGCAGCGGCGGGCACCGAGCCGGCTACCCGATTCACATGCTGGTCGTGGGCAACGACTCGCGCTCGATCGCCGCGCCCGTCACGAGGGATCTGGCGTACGCCTTCCCGGGCCTGTGCCTGGACCGTATCGACGGGATCGAGGACCTGGCCGGCTACGAGGCCAGCCTGAATGTCGGCGACCACGTGCTCATGGGCCTGGTGACCTCCGAGGTCGACGACATTGACGCGCTCATTGACCGTGCGAGGACCTTCCCGGCGCTGCAGTGCATGCAGTGGGTGGTGGTGACGGATAAGTCCGAGCATCGCGACCTGGCTCGGTGCATGCAGTCCTGCGCGCTCGCCTCGGTCTTGAAGTCTCCGTGGACGGTGCCGCTGCTGGCGGGTCAGGCGTATTCGACGATGGTGCGCTACCTGCAGGGGTGCGGCTATTCGGATAGGCAGATCCGCTCGCTCATCGCTGATCCGCCGCCTTTCGCCGTGCAGGGCCCGCTCTTGGAGGGTCTGGACCGCGACGAGCACGAGGTCGTGATGGAGCTCCTTGCCGGCGTCGAGCGAGTGCTCGGCCAGAGGCCTCGGCTGATTGTCCCCGAGGGGACGCAGCTGGTGACCCAGGGCGAGCCGGTGGGCGCCGTCTACCTGGTCCTTGATGGCCAAGTGTCCCTGCACAGGGATTCGCCGCAGGGCGAGGTCCTGGCGCACCTGGCCTCGTCGGGACCTCTCATCGGCCTCGTGTCGCTGGCCCGCGCCGAGGACGCGTTCTTCACGGGCGAGACGGCGACCGAGGTGACGCTCGTGCGCTTGACGACCGAGCAGCTCCAGATCGTCATTTCCGAGGACCCGTCGATCGGCGCGACGCTGACCGCGCTCGCGATCCGCTCGCTGACGCGTCGCCTCATGCGCGCCGAGGACCTCCACCTGGAGAATGCGATGCTTGCCGAGGACCTTGAGGCCCAGAAGGAGGCCCTCGCTGCCACGCTCGAGGACCTGCGCGCTACCCGCGCCGAGCTGGTTGAACGCGCGCGCTTCGCAATGCTCGGCGAGCTGAGCGCCGGCATCGCCCACGAGCTTAACAACCCGGTGACCGCCCTCGTGCGCGCCGCCAAGCATCTGCACGAGGACGTCGACGCGGCGCTCGCGGCCCCGGCCCCGGCCTCGTCGAGGGAAGCGATGGCCCGGGCGCTGACCGCACCCCCGCGCTCTACGTCGGTTGAGCGCGCCCTCATGAAGGAGCTGCTGCCCGTCGTCGGTGACCGCACGCTCGCCCGGCGCCTCGTGCGCGCGGGGATCCAGGGGGCGGAGGGTGCGCGTGCGCTCGCGCAGATCCCGGGAGGCATCGACGCGTACGAGGCCGGGGCGCGCCTGGGCGGGTCCCTGCGCTCGGTGCTCGCCGCGGGTGACCGCGTCATCGAGTTGACCCAGTCCCTCAAGGGATATGCGCGCCCGGACGCTGAGGACCTCAAGCCCGTGGACGTGCGTGAAGGCATCGACGATGTTCTGCGGCTCACCGCTCACAGGGTCCGAGGCATCCGCATCGACTGTGACTATGAGGATGTGCCGGCCGTGCGCGCGCGCACCCCGCGAAGCTGCAGCAGGTGTGGACGAACCTCATCGTCAACGCCGCCGAGGCCATCGAAGATGAGACAGCCGATCTGGTTGCGGCCGCCGAGGCATCGGGCGGCGTGCCCGAGCTGCCAGCCCGCGGCGAGGCCGAGGCCCTCATCCGCATTACCGTACGTCCCACGCCCGAAGGCGTGAGCATCAACATCCAGGACAACGGTCCGGGCATTGACCCGGGAATCGTCGACAAGATCATGGAGCCGCACTTCACCACCAAGGCGGGGCGCGTCCGATTCGGGCTGGGCATGGGCATGTCCATCGTCCGAAGCATCATTGCCGATCATGGGGGCACCCTCACGATCGACTCTCACCCGGGATCCACGATCATGCGGATCTCGTTGCCCGCCCAATCACACGAGGAGGAATCATGACCCTGACAATCCTGTCCCTTGAGGACGAAGCGGACGTGCGCGACGCGCTCGAGCGTGATCTTGAACAGTTCTGGGACAAGATCCGGCTCGAAGTCGCCGAGGACGTTGACGACGCCTGGACCGTCATTGACGAGATCGTCGAGGACGGGGACGAGCTCGCGCTGGTGCTGTCCGACCATCGCCTGCCCGGAAAGTCGGGCGTTGACTTCCTCGTGGAGCTCATGAAGGATGAGCGTTTCGCCGCGACCCGCACGGTGCTGGTCACCGGCCAGGCGGACCAGTCCGACACGATCCGCGCCGTGAACCAGGCGGGCCTGGACTACTACATCGGCAAGCCGTGGAATCCCGAGGAGCTGCAAACGGTCGTGCGCGACCAGCTCACCGAGTACGTGCTTGAGTCCGGCGTGAACCCCCTGCCCTACGTGAGCGTGCTCGACGGCGTGCGCGTCATGGAGGCAATCCGCTAAACCCCACAGTGAATGGCCGCCGCACTCGCCGATGAAGGCAAGCGCGGCGGCCCTTGTTGCGCGTGTCAGCCCTGGGCCTGCTGGCCCGGGTCGTTGCACATCGTGATGCCCTCGAATCCGGCGGCGCCCAGCACCTGGAAAATCTCGTCGAGGAGGACCATCGGCTCGGCCGTTCCCTGCGGCGAACTCGGGGTGACGGATCTCGATGGCGGCCATCCCGCGCGGATCCGTCACCGGCTCGGTGTCGAACTTCTCCGACAGCAAGCGGTTCGCCTCCTCCAGGTCGGTGGGGAACCGAACGCCCAGGTCACGGCCTTGTTGCCTGCGCCCGTGAGGGTACGCTGAATGTACATGCGCGTCATGAGGATGTGGCGTCCGTGACGGGGAACACGTCGCCCACGCGGGTGAACAGCGCGATGTCCGCCAAGTCCCCGCCCAGCGACGAATCCACGAGGGCGTAGGCGTAGGCGCCGATACCGCGCAAGGTGAGGGCGTCCGCGAGGAGGCCCATGACCTCGTCCCCGAAGGGTTCGGACTGGAAGTACACGCCCTCGCCGACCTCCGGCGCGTCAGGGCCGAGGAGTGTGATATCGAAGCCCGCGTCAGCCAGCGCGTCCCGCACGAGCGCAACGTTGTGCTCCGGGAAGGGGTGCAGCGCGGCCGCGTTCGCGGCGATGCGCTCAATAAACACGTAGGTGGAAAAACCAAGCTCAGCCATGCGCTCATTGTAAGCGCGCGACAAGCACGGCATGCGACGAGGCCGTGGAACCCCAGGCGGTTGAACGCCTGGGGAGGCCACGGCCTCGTCAATGAGGGAGAATCAGCGCAGGCACAGGCCCTGTTCGTTGAGGACCTCCATGATGGGGGAGACGTGCGCGCCGCCCACGCCGATGCTGGTCGCAACCAGGTGAGAGAAGGTCTCCAGTCGAGAACCCGAGCGCAGGTCGTAGTACTCGGTGACCTGGCGGTCGTAGTCGGCGAGCGTCTCGGAGTAGGACTCGACGCGCGGGTAGGTGTTCTTCGCGGTCATGACGGACAGGGGCATGCGCGGCTTCTGGCCCGGATCCTGGTCCGGGTGGCCGACGATCAGGCCGACAATCGGGAAGGTCAGTTCCGGCAGCTCCAGCACCTTCACGACGGGGCGCGGATCGGCGAGGATTGAGCCGAGGTAGACGGTGCCTAGGCCCATCGACTCGGCGGCCACGACCACGTTCTGCGCGGCCAGGAGCGCGTCCTCGACGGCGGTGAGGAACAGGTTGATCGAGCCCAGAGCCTCCGAGGAAACACCCTGTTCGGCGCGGATGCGGCTGTTGCGGTACAGATCGGCGACGAAGATGAACAGGTCGCCCTTCGTGCCGCCCACGTAGGGCTGGCCGGAGGCGGTGCCGATCGTCTCGCGCACCTGCGGGTCAGTGATGTGCAGGATCGTGCACGCCTGGAGGAAGGAAGAGGTTGCGGTATGGCGCGCCACGTCCATCAGCGTGGTGACGTCATCCTCGGTGAGGGGATGGTCCTTGTAGGCGAGGAGCGTGCGGTGGGCGAGCTGGCTCGCAATCGTTTCGTTTGTCATGCGTTCATTCTACGATTGGGAGCGTGAAACGAATTGAGCCCTTTGGACCTTTTGCGTTGGCACCAAACGTCACCCCCGTCGCTGTTCCCTCCCCGGCCGGTGAGCTCAGCGGCCTGCTGACCGGCCCGAGCGCCCCGGTCCTCGTCGACGGCACACCTGCGATCTCTGCCGTCTCGGCCCCGGGTGGCGCGGGGGGAGAACCGCGCGCTCCTCGTCCCCGGCTACACGGGATCCAAAGAGGACTACTCGACCGTCCTGCCGTTCCTTGGGGAGGCTGGCTGGGATGTCCTGGCCTACTCGCAGCGAGGCCAGGGCGGGTCCGCCGCGCCCGCCGGCCTGGGCGCGTACGGGATGAGCGACTTTGTCGGTGACCTCATCGCTGTCGCCGAGGCCTGGGCCGGGACCACGGGTCGCGTGCACCTCGTGGGCCACTCCTTCGGTGGCATCGTCGCGCGCGCGGCCGTTGTCAAGCGCCCCGACCTCTTTGCCTCCGTGACCCTGTTCTGTTCGGGTCGGGCTGTGTACGACTGGATGAACACCCTGCCGATCCTTGACCCCCTGCCCACGGGCCCCGGCGCGCGCCAGCAGGTGCTGCGCACCTACTTCCCGGACATGAAGTTCGACGAACCCGGCGTCGGATGGGCGGAGTTTCAACGTATCCGAGCGCTGGACACGGCCTCGGAAAACCTGGTGGGCATCGCCCGCATCCTCTCCCAGCTGCGCCCCGACACCCCGGCGCTCGCGGCCACGGGCGTGCCCGTGCACGTGCTGTATGGGGACCAGGACGAGATCTGGCCGCCCTCGTGGTACGCCGAGGAGGCCGCAGACCTGGGGGCCCGCGAGAGAGCATCATCCGAGGGGGCACGCATAGCCCGCAGCTGCAGTTCCCGCAGCAGTGGGCGGAGTTTGCCAGCTCGTACTGGGCGGACGTGGAATCGGGGGCGCTGGTCTGGTCCATGTGACGCGAGATGCTGTGACATCGTCCCAAAACGGCCCTTGTGATGCGTATCTGTGCGGATGGATGCTTAGTATTGTGTTTATGAACAAGCGTTCCATCCTCACTGCAGTGCTGGCCCTCGGCCTGGGCGTGACCGCCCTGACCGGCTGCGCCACCGATTCCGATTCCGCTCACTCCTACGTGACCCCGAAGGACGTCAAGACGGTCGAGCGTCCCATTGCTCAGATCGACGAGCACGGCATCAAGGTCCCCGAGAAGCGCGACCTGAAGATCAAGCTGGCCGACTCCGACAAGGCCACCAAGTGGAAGATCGAGGTCTCTGATCCGACGGCCCTCGAGGTCGGCAAGTCCGAGAAGAACATCGTCACCCTGCACCCGCTGCGTGCGCTGGGTGAGGACGACGACCCGGTTACCGTGAGCCTGACCGATCCGGACGGCATCACGACCGACTTCAAGGTGACCATCACCGAGGGTGCCAACTGATTCCATACTGACAACGCTTCGGGCCCAGGATCTGCGGATCCTGGGCCCTGTGCGTTGCCTCGTGCGGGGGAGACCGGAAGCGGGGTACCAGTGGTGTGTCGGTACCCCGCCCGGTCGTTAGTGCAGGATGCGCGCCAGGAAGTCCCTGGTGGCCTGCTCGCGCGGGTTGTCGATGACCTGCTCGGGCGGGCCCTGCTCGACGATCTGTCCGTTCCGCAGGAACACGACGCGGTCTGCCGCCTGGCGGGCGAAGCTGATCTCGTGCGTCGCCATGAGGATGGTCGAGCCTTGCTCCCTGATCTCGCGCACGAGGTCCAGGACCTCGCCGACGAGCACCGGGTCCAGCGCAGCCGTGATCTCATCCAGGAGGAGCAGCTCTGGGTTCGTGGCGAGGGCACGTGCGATGGCGACGCGCTGCTGCTGGCCACCCGAGAGGCGATCCGGGTACTCCTTCGCCTTGTCCTTCAAGCCGATGCGGTCCAACAGCTCCATGCCGCGCTCGTGTGCGCGTTCCTTCTCCCAGCCGTGTACCTTGCGGGCGGCCAGGGTCACGTTGTCCAGCACAGACATGTGCGGGAACAGGTTGTAGTGCTGGAACACGACGCCAATGCGCGCGCGGATCTGATCCGCGTTCGCGCGCGGGTCTGTGATGTCCTCGCCGGCCAGGAAGATCTGGCCGTCGTCGACCCGCTCCAGCAGGTTCGCGCAGCGCAGCAGCGTCGACTTACCCGAGCCCGACGCGCCCAGGAGGACCACGACCTCGTGCGCTGCGACGTCCAGGTCCAGGCCGCGCAGGACGACGTTGTCGCCGAAGCACTTGACGATGCCGACGGCGCGCAGGACCGGGGTGGTGTTGTCCGAGGTGGGGGAGGCCTCGTAATTCGTGGGGACCGACATCAGACGGTGCCTCCCATCTGCTCGCGCTTACGCAGTCGGGCCGTGTACCAGTCCGACAGGCGAATGAAGGGGAACGACAAGATGATGAACAGCAGGCCGGCGACGACGTAGGACGTCATGTTGTAGGTCTTAGCCTGGACCATCTGTGCCGAACGGATCGCGTCGACCGCACCCAGGACCGAGATCAGGCCGACGTCCTTCTGCATGGAAATGAAGTCGTTCATCAGGGCGGGGGTCACCTTGCGGATCGCCTGCGGAACGATGATCATGCGCAGCGTCTGCCCGTGAGACAGGCCCAGCGAGCGCGCTGCGTAGCGCTGGGAGGGGTGCACGGAGTCCAGGCCTGCGCGCAGCACCTCGGCGACGTACGAGGAGTACGTGAGGATCAGCGCGACCGTGCCCAGGAACGCGGTCGGGATGCGCGTCGTCGGGTTGAGCGCCGGGATACCGAAGCCGATCAGGTAGAGGACGACCAGGAAGGGGACGCCTCGGAAAATGTCCGTGTACGCGGCCGCCAGGAAGCGGATCGGGAAGAACACGGGACCGGCCAGCGTGCGCGCGGCCGCCAGCAGGGTTGCGAAGACGGCGACGCCCAGCACCGAGATCAGCAGGATCCGGATGTTGAGCCACAGGCCGGCCAGGACCTGGGGGGAAGGCCTCGACGAAGTACTTGCCGTTGAAGAAGGTGTTGCGGGTGGCCTCCCACCCGTCGGAGTGGACGACCACGGCGATGAGGACTCCCGCGACCACGATCGTGGAAGCCAGGGAGATGAGAATCGACCGGACCGTCTGCTTGCGCCGATAAGCGCGGCGGCCACGCTCCACCGCCGAAACGGTGAGCGTGGCCGCCGCGTTACTTGAGTAGTCACTCATGAGTGTGGGGCCTCACTTGAGGGTGGGCACGTTCTGTGCCTCGTTCAGCCACTTTTCCTGCAGTTCGGCAAGCTTGCCGGACTCGGCCAGGCGGTCGACCGCGGCGGAGACCGTGGGGGTGAGCTTGGAGCCCTTGGGCAGGACGATGCCGTATTCCTCGCCGCCCGTCGTGTCGTCGAACTGGCCGATGATGACGCCGTCATCGATCTGCGCGGAGACCATGTAGAACGCGGTCGGCAGGTCGACGACGATCGCGTCCACGCGGCCCGTCTGCAGGGCCAGGACCGTGTCGTCGGAGGAGTTGAACATCTGCAGCTTCTGGCTGAGGCCGGACTCCAGGTGATCGGAGGCGAACTGCTGCGATGTCGTGCCGGCCTGGACGCCGATCAGGACGTCCTTGAGGTCAGCGATGGACTTTGCGTCGGCGGCCGGGGTGCCGGCCTTGGTGATGATCGCCGATGTGGTCGTGTAGTACGGGGATGTGAAGTCGACGGCGTTCTTACGCTCGTCGGTGATGGAGAACTGCTGGATGTTCAGGTCCCAGTCCTTGGCGCCGGGGGTGATCGACGCGTCGAAGGTGGCGCGCACCCACTGGACGTTGTCGGCGGTGTAGCCGAGTTCCTCGGCCAGGGCGTAGATGACGGCCGACTCGTAGCCTTCGCCCGAGGCCGGGTCGTTGTCCAGGATCCACGGCGAGTAGGCGGGATCGGAGGTGGCGACGGTGAGCTTGCCTTCCGTCACGGTCGGCAGCGCGCCGGGGCCGTAGGTCTGCTCGGCGTCGGCGGAAGAAGAGGAGCTCGTGCCGCCCGTGCAGGCGGCCAGGCCGAGGGCCGCGATGGCGGCGACGGCAGCGAGGGAACGGACAGAGCGGCGCATGGGGCCTCCCGGTGACGTGGGGGATTCCGCCTTGTGGGCGGGTCTGACTCGATGAGCGTATCGGCGCGCCGCACAATGTGCTGGCGTCGTTTCGCTGCACGAAACAATGGAACGAGGCATGGGCTGGGGAAATGTTGGAATCGTTGGGGTTTCGTGGGGTTGGGGGATGGGACACAGTGGTGTGTGGGCATGCGAAAGGGCCGGGCCACGCCGGCCCGGCCCTCCCGTCAGATCACTTCTGGAGCTTGTCCTTCAGATCGGAGACGACCTCGGTCGCCTTGTCCTTGGCAGCCTCGACGGCCTTCTCGACGTTTTCTTCGCCGAAGGTTTCCTTGGCCTTCTCGAGACCCTCTTCAGCCTGCTTCTTCAGATCTTCCAGACCCATGTTTCCTCCTTGGAACGAGCCGCTCGTATTGGTCGAGCGGATGGTCTCACCCTATGCCCGAACCATGGTGCTCGCGCGTTCAAGGCGTTCCGCGGCGCGTTCGTTCCCTGTGCGTTCGAGGCGTGGGACAGTGTGCCGTCGGGCTTAGGCCCCCTCAGCGAGCTTCCAGTCGTTGAAGGTGAACTCGGGGGAGACGACGCAGGTGGCCAGCGCGTAGTCGCTGCGGGCGAAGGTGCGCTGCCAGGTCCCGGCGGGCACGAGGATCTGCACGGGGTTGCTCGCATCGGAGGCCTGCGCTTTCGGGCCGGAGAACCCAACGTCACGATGCGCGGGTCGGCCTCGGGGGTGTCCCCGCTGCCTCCCAGGTGCACCTCGAGGGCGCCGGGCCCCGACCAGATCCACAGCTCGTCGGAGTGAACGAGGTGCCAGCGAGCCTCCTCGTCGCGGTCGAGGAGGAAGATGATCGCGGAGGCGCTGTGGCGGCTCCCGCGCGGCGTGTCCACCTGCGCGGGCGCGGTCCACGTGCGGCGGTAGTGGCCGCCCTCGGGGTGGGGCGCGAGGCCCATGGCATCAATCAGCGGGGACACGTCGGTCATGCGAAGCTCCAAACGAAGGGAAAGGGAGGCTGAGCGAAAGGGAAACGACAGGGTTAGCGCGAGGCCGAGTAGCGCACGCGCCCGGACACGACGGTCTCGACGACGCGACCGGCACCGTGGCGGGCAACGGTATCGATGGTCTCCACGATCGAGGTGACGGGCACGTCGATGACGCACATGTCGGCGACCGCGCCCGACTGGAGCTGACCGAGGCGATCAGGTCCGGTCGCCAGGCCCATCGCGGTGGCACCGCCCAGGGTTGCGGCCTGCAGGAGGCGGCGTGCCAGGTCCTGATCCTCGTAGCCCTGCGCTTGCGCCAGGTCGAAGAGGAGGGCGACGTCCTCGAGCAGGTCGAGGGACGGGGAGGAGGACAGGGAGTCCGTGCCCACCGCGATCATGTTGCCCTCGGTGAGGTAGGCGCCGACGGGCGGCGCGTCCAGGCCGATCACCCGGTTCGAACGCGGGCACAGCGCCACGGCCGTCTGGCGGGCGCGCAGTCGCCGGCGGTCGTCGGCCCGCATGTACACGCCGTGGGCGACGTGGCAGTCGGGTCCGAGGACGCCCAGCTGGTCGACGAACTGCGTCGACGAGAAGCCACCCCCGCGCGAGCGCATCGCCGTGAATGACGAGGAGTGCTCGCTCTTCCACAGGTCCGCCAGGGCGGTCGTGCGCGTTTCGGACCATTCGGCCTCGGAGTGGGACTCGCCCAGGTGGATATGGATGCGCATGCCGCGACGCCTGGCCATGTCCGGCAGATCCAGCAGCGGCTCGGCGTCGAGGGAGTAGGGGGCGTGCGGGGAGATGCCCACGGCCGGAGGGGTCGGCATGGCGTCGAGGGATGCGGAGACCTCGCGTTCTCCTCGGGCTCGCCACTCCTCGTTCGACCAGCTCATGACCTCCCAGTAGGTGACGCCGTGCAGTCCGGCGTCGTGCAGGGCCGAGGCCGCGGCCGCGTCCGTCACCACGTCGGCGGCGGCGGTTGTGCCGCTTTCCAGGAGCAGCCGGGCGCCGGCGGCCGCGTCGCCTCCCCAGTCCAGGCCGCCCGCGTCGTAGACCTCGTCGAAGGCGCGCGCCCAATCGTCGAAACCGCGGTACTGCCCCGCGCCCACGGACGCCATCCCCGTGTACTGCAGGTGCGTGTGCGCATTGACGAGGCCGGGGAGCAGCACGCCGTCAAAGTGGCGTTCGGTGAAGGACAGGCCGCGCTGCGTGAGCGTTTCGACGACCCAGTCGCGCGCGCCCACGTGCTCGATGCGCCCGTCGCGCACGGCAACAGCGCCGTCGAGGATCGAGGGGGCGGTGATCGGGATGACCATGCCGGCGGACCAGACGACCACGTCGCTCATGGGGGACCTTTCAGTGGGGGACGCTGACTAACAGTGTAGAAGCGGGGCGGGCGCACCGGCCCGCCGGTGGACGTGAACTGCGACTATGACAGGGACAGGGCGCCGAGCGCTGCTGCGGCCACCGCGTCGTCGGCCTCGCGCGGCAGGTCGTGCAGGCCGGGGGCAAGCTCGCCTTCGCGGGTGAGGAGCTCGCGCAGGGACGCCAGCTGCACGCCGAAGCTCATGTCCATAATTTCGATGGGGTTTCCTTCGCCCGCCGTGTAGTTGATGCCCTCCCCGCGCTCGAGGATGCGTAGCGTCTTGCCGGAGGGGCTGGTCAGGGTCTGCACGTGGGGATCGCCCGACTCGGCCATGACCCAGGAGGCGGCTACGGCCTCGTCGATGGATACTTCCCCGTCGACGCCGCCGGCGACCGTGACGATCGCGCCCTCGGGCGCCGCCTCCAGTGCGCTTAGCGGGATCGTCGCCCGCTCGCCCGTCGCGGAGATCAGCATGCCGGCGCTCGCAGCGGCCTCCTGCAGCGAGGCCACGGCGAACCCGTCCATCGACGCCTGCAGGGCGCGCACGGGGTCGAGCTCGACGACGGTCACGCGCGCGCCGATCGCCGCGCCGAAGCGCGCGCAGCCGCGGCCCACGTCGCCGTAGCCGATGACGACGACGCTCATCCCCGCCACGGGCCCGCCGACACCGCGCGGGTCGATCAGGTCGAGGATCGTCGTCCAGCACGACTGGCCCGTCCCGTAGGCGTTGTCGAACAGGGTCTTCGAACGCGCATCGTTCGAGGCCAGGACCGGAATGCGCAGATCGAAAGAACGCAGGGGGCGCAGCCCCGAGGTGGTCTCCTCCGCAGCACCGACCAGCGCGTCCAGGACACCCGGGCAGCGCTGGGTATCGTGCGCCAGGCGGATCAGGTGGGAGCCGTCATCCAGCAGGAATTCGCTGCGCTGGGCCAAAAACTCGCGCGCGAGCTCCCACTCGCGCTCGCGGGAGGCGCGCGAGTCCGCGAACACGGGGATGCCGGCGTCGCGCAGGCGGGCAGCGACGTCCTCGCGGGTCTCGGATGCCCAGCCGAAGACGCTCACGCGCGCCCCGGCCTCGGAGAGCATGAGAGCCAGGGCCGCCGTTTTTGGCTCCAGGACGAGGGAGAGCCCCACGCTTCGGCCCGCCACCAGGGGAGCCAGGGCGTGTGCCGCCGCCTCGGTGACGGGCATGTGGGCGCGCGCCCACTCGATGCGTCCCTCGTCGCCGGGGCCCGTGATGGTGCGCCCGTCGGGGGCAATGACGGAGCGGAACGTGCCTCCGGGCGCAAGGACCGTGATCGCTCCGGGCGTGGGGGCCGCGTCCTCCTCGAGCGCGAACACGACCGGGGGCGAGGCCGGGGTTCCCTCGGGCTCGGCAATCGGGTGCACGTGGGCGCCGAACGAGCGCAGCAGGGCGGCCAGCGTCGGGTCGTCCGTCGCGAAGGAACGCCCCGCGATGAGCATGTTCGTGGCCCGCGCATAGGCGCGTAGCAGCAGCTGGGCGGCGAGGGGATCCAGGGCGCGGTTCATGCGTCAAACGTAGCAACTGCGGCGTCAATGTCGGGGATGAGCCAGGGGGAGACCAGGGCAGACCCTCATAGAATCGCGCGGGGCTGCGGGTCTATCGTTCAAACATGACACACGACACGACGGGCCTGGTGACCCGAGCACTGACGAAGACATACATGCGCGGGCACACGCCCGTCCACGCCCTGGCGGGCGTCGACCTGACCCTCCCGCAGGGCACGCAGGTGGCGATCATGGGCCCCTCCGGCTCCGGTAAGACGACGCTCCTGCACTGCCTGGCGGGCGTGCTGCGCCCCAGCTCCGGGTCGATCACCCTGGACGGTGAAGAGATGACGACCATGTCGGAGCGGGTCCTCTCCAACCTGCGTCTGCGCCGCTTCGGCTTCGTGTTCCAGGATGGCCAGCTCCTGCCCGAGCTGCCCACGGAAGAGAACATCGCGATGCCCCTCATGCTGGCGGGCACGCCCAAATCGCAGGCTATTTCCCGGGCGCGCGAGATCCTGGCGAACCTCGGGCTCGACGGCGCCGGCCCCTACCGCCCCGGCCAGCTGTCGGGAGGACAGGCCCAGCGTGTCGCGATCGGCCGTGCGCTCGCCACCGATCCCTCGGTGATCTTCGCGGATGAGCCCACGGGGGCCCTCGACCAGGCCACCGGCGGCGAGGTCATGTCCCTCCTGACGAGCGCCTGCGCCTCCACTGGGGCATCCCTTGTCCTCGTCACCCACGATCCCGCTGTCGCCGCGCGCCTGCCGCACACGATCCACGTGCGCGACGGCCGCATCTCCCTCGAGGCGCGAGGCAGTGGAACCCCCAACCAGGGGGTGGCCCGATGAGCGCGGTGCGCACCGCCGCGGGGGCGCTCCTGCGGTCGCGTGACCGGGCGACGAGTGTCCTCACGGTCGCGGCTTTTGCCCTGCCGCACGCTTTCCTGCTCGCGGTCACCGGCGGCGTTATGGCCTTTGGGGCGAGGGCTGCGGTCGCTGCTGTGTCCGCCACGGCCGACGACCCCTCGAGCCTCGATGGGATGGCCTCGTTCTACGTGATGCTTGCGTACTTCGCGGCCACCCTGCTCGTCGTCCCCATCATTTCGATGGGGGCAGCGGCCGCGCGCCTGGGCATGAGTCGGCGCGAGCGCGACCTCGCTGTCCTGCGCCTTGTCGGCCTCGCGCCGGGCAAGACGAAGCTCGCCTGCATCCTCGAAACCTGTGTGTTTGCGGTTGTTGGTGTCGTCGTCGGCTCGATCCTGTACGCCGTGACGCTGCCCGTGTGGGGTGCGCTCTCCTTCCAGGGCCGCCCGATGGGGGCCGGCGAGATGTGGGTGGGGGTTGTGGCCCTCCTCGTCGAGGGACTTGCCATGATCGTCCTGGCCGCCATGTCCTCGTGGCTGGCCATGCGCAAGGTCGCGATTACGCCCCTGGGTGTCGCGCGCCGCACACAGGCGGTCCGCGTGAGCGTGGTCGGCCCCGTCCTCGGGCCTGGTTCTCCTCGTGGTGTGGCTGAGCGTCGGCACCCTCGCGATGAACCTGGGAACTGCTATCGGCATGGCCGTGTTCATGGGCTTCATGGGCGCGATCTTCCTCATCGTCAACCTGGTGGGCGTCTGGTCGATCAGCCTCATGGGGCGCATCATGGCCCGGGCCTCGCGCAGCCCCCAGATGATGGTGGCCGGGCGTCGTATGGCCGACGACCCGCGCGCCGTGTGGCGCTCCTTCGGGGCGGTGGCCCTCGTTGGGTTCCTCGTGGGCATCATGTATCCCGCGAGTGATGCGATCTCGATGAGCGGGGACAGAACCGACGAGATCGCGCTCATCGTCGTCGGCGACATCAACAGAGGCATGCTGCTCACCTTCGCTATCACCCTCGCGCTGGGCGCTGTGTCGACCGCGGTCAACCAGTCAATCCGCGTCCTCGACTCCGCCGACCAGGTGCGCGCCCTGTCCTACATGGGGTCGCCGCGCGGCTTCATGGACCGCAGCCGTCGCCTCGAGGTCGCGATTCCCGCGTTCGTCATGATCGTTGGCTCGATGCTGCTCGGCATGGTGTTCATGTCGCCGATGCTCGCGGCGGGCGCCGGAAAGGGTGTCCTCATTGCGCTCGCCTCAGCGATTGTGGGCGTCATGCTCATCGTCGTTGCCTCCGAGGCGACCGTTCCGCTGCGCCGCCGCATCCTGTCGAGCGTGCGCGAGGGACGAGAGTAGAGCGCTCGTCGCCAGTCGCGTGGTCCGAGCTACGGGGGAATGTAAAACCGTCGGGGGCGCGAGTGCATGGAGAAGGGGGGCGAACCAAGAGGTTCGCCCCCCTTCTGGTGGCTCACTTCTCGAGCTCGTCCTTGACGTCCTCTGCCTTGTCCTTCACGTCTTCGGCGATCTCCTCTGCCTTGTCCTTGGCATCCTCGGCGGCCTCTTCGACCTTGTCCTTGGCGTCTTCGGCCTTGTCCTTGGCGTCGCCAGCGAGCTCGGCGAGCTTGTCCTTGGCTTCTTCAGCCTTCTCCTTGGCCGCGTCAACGACCTTCTCGAAGCCTTCTTCAGCCTTCTTGGCCAGATCTTCCAGACTCATGTTTCTCTCCTCGAAGTAGGGTCGCCCGATGCTTTGAGCGAACATGACCAGCCTAACATGTTATGTGACGGGCGGCTCATTTTATGAGGGGTGCAAGCCGGTTGTTGATTCGCGGCTCCGATCAAATTGTTTGAAATTAAAGAAATTAAACGCATGTGACGCGCGCCTCATAGGCACTAGGGATTGCGCCATTCACACCGCAATAGTCGATGGAGACATCGTGTACCGCTCGCCTTCCTAGTACTCGCACGCGGAGGGGGTCGGTGGGGCCGCGCGAGGAGCGCAGGTCACCAGGCCAGCCGCGCGTCGCCGGCGCCCCGCGCCGCCCTCGTATCCGCCCGCCGTGCGCCCGAGCGTGCGTGCGCGAGCCGACCTCGACGAGGAGATCTTCTCCCTATCCGCCTCGACCCGATGCTCACTGTCCATGGGTGCGCGGCGATTTTCGCGCTTCGGGGCCTTCGTGGCTGCCGTGCTGCTCGCCGCGGCCGTTACGCTATGGTGATGGTAGTCATCACCCCAGCGTCGGGCAGTGAAAGGATCAGACATGAGTGAGAGTGAGAGCGGAGCGTCCCCTTCGACGAAGAAGAGTGGAAACTACAAGATTCCGCTCATTCTTGGCGCTATTGGGCTTTTGCTGATGATCAGCCCGTTCTTCTATTCGGCGTACGTCGATGCAACCGTCGGTCGGGGTGGTCCCGATGATGTTTCGTCGGGTTGGGCCTTCGTGTGGGCCCTCTACCATCTGACCCCTCCAGGCCTTATTCTTCTCGGCCTCGCCTTCATCATTGGATTTGCGCAGACGCTGTCCTATATCAGCAGTAGCAACAACTAGGAGCCTGTGCGTGGCTGAGCCCGGCAGCGTGAGGTTGACCCGGCATGCTGCCCGTTGTGGCGAGGGGGCCAACGCCTCCCGCGCGTCGCGGCCCTGATGGTCGCCATGCTGGCCTCCGTTGCCGCTGCGCTATGGTGGTGGTTCTGAGCCAACCCCGGTGGGTAGTGAAAGGATCTGACATGAGTGGTAACGAGGCCGTGACAGCCGCTGAGGGCAGCTCTGCGCAGGGCGGCGCCCGATCCTCGGCTGACGAGAATCAGAATCCTGAGCAGCGAGGCGGTGCACCGCGGCCGCAGAAGAAGAAAAGCTGGGCTGCGACGTGCGCGAAGGTCGGCCTGGCGTTCACTGTTCTCCCCGTGTTGATTGGGCTTGGGCTGAATGCAGCACAGAGGGTATTTGATAGCGACTTCATGCCCTGGGAGGGCTTTCTCGTCCCGCTCTACATCCTTCCGGTAGTCGGTATCATTCTGTTGATTCAATCGGCGGCTCTGGCCATTGATGAGCGGATAACGAGGGGCCGCAACGGGAACATTGCGCGCTTCTGCGTCATTCTGGGATTCGTTCTCCTCGGAAGTGTGGTCTACTGCCGCTGTTAGCCGAACTGATAGATGCCGTTAGCGGTCAGTGGGATGGCATGGGAAGCTGGATGGGCCTCTTTGCCATGTTCTTCGTTGCTCCGTTCAGTCTCCTTGCGTTCCTGTACGCCTTCTTTGCGAAGGCCTCCCAGCGGGAAGATGAGAGAAAAAGGGGACGCTAACGGTTGTCGTTCCCGCGCGTCGCGGTCCTGATGGTCGCCGTGCTGGCCATCGCCGCTGCTACGCTATGGTGGTGGTGCTGAGATGATCTCGACGTCCCCCGAATGGAACGGAGAGTCGTGACGGCCTCGGTTCCATCATCTGGAGATGTTGTGTTCCTCGTCGGTTTTCTTCTGCTTGCTGCCCCCGTCCTATTTGTCACCTTCCTGGCGCTGGCTGTCGATGTCACGGCAACGAAAAGCCGTGAGAGAAAGGCCGCCGATGAGGTGGTGCGGGCCGAACTAGTCGATGGATCTGCGGACAACGTGGGCGAGTTGATCCGCGAGAAACAGCGCCGGGGTTCGAGTGTGGTGCGCGTCTGCGTCATGCTGGGTTTCGTCCTCACCGGAAGTATGTTGTAGCTGCCGCCGTTGGCCTGGCTCGCCAGCTTTTTTGATCCGGACGGTAACCCGCCCGCAGTCGCCATAAACTTGGCCTTCCTCTCCGCGATGCTCTTCGTCGCCCCGTTCGGCCTGCTTGCGTTCCTCTGTGCCCTCTTCGTGCGCCTCTTCGAGAAGGGCAAAGACAAGGATCAGGAGCGCTCAGGGTGACCATGCACGTACCGCACGAGGCAGCGTGAGGTCGCCCCAGCCTCGTCCCCGGTGCGAGCACCCGTGCCTCCCGTCGGGCACAATGGACCCATGATGACCCCCACTGACCCTGCGCGTTACACGGGCGCCGACCTGCGCCTGGCCGCCGTCGACATGGATGGCACCCTCCTGGACGACGATAAGAACTTCCCGCCCGGCATGGACGAGCTGCTCGACCAGATGGACGCGCGCGGCGTCACCTTCGCGCCCGCCTCCGGGCGACAGGTGTGGACACTCATCGACATGTTCCCCGGGCGCCCCGGCATGACCGTCATCGGGGAGAACGGTGGGATCGTCATGCGCGACGGTGTCGAGGTCTCCTCCCACCCGGTGGACACCCCCACGGTGCGCGAGGTCATCCGCCTCGTCCGTGAGGCCACCTCGGGGCCGGATGGGATCGACGGAGGCCTGGTCATGTGCGGCAAGCAATTCGCCTACGTCGAGCGCACCGCCGACCGCTTCGTCGACGGTGTTCTACCCTACTACCACCGCACCAAGCGTGTGGATGATCAGATCGCCATTATTGACGCCATCGAGGCCGGTGAGATCGACGATACGATCATCAAACTGGCGGTTTATGCCATCGGGCCGATCGAGGCCTTCGCGGAGGCGACGCTCGCCCGATTCGCCGACACACACCAGTACGCGGTGTCGGGCGCGAACTGGGCGGACCTGCAGGTTCGAGGCGTCGATAAGGGCAGTGCCGTGCGCGACCTGCAGCGTTTCCTCGGGGTGGATCGTTCCCAGACCGCCGTCTTCGGCGACGCCGGGAACGACCTGTCCATGATGAGCGAGGGGGACCTGTCCTTCGCGATGGCCAACGCCTCGCAAGACGTCGTCGAGGCCGCGCGCTTCATTGCTCCCTCCAACAACGAGGCCGGGGTCGCCCAGGTGCTGCGCACCCTCCTCGGGTGAGCTCGTCGCGTGACACAAACGACATTCCCGCGCCGAGCGCCCCTTCGGTGCCCACCGTTGCCGATGACGGTACGCGCGCGGCAGCGTCCGCCGGCAGCGCGTCCATTGCCTCGCGGCCCGTGCGCACGCGAAGCACGTGGACCCTCTCCATGGTGTGCGGCGTCGGCGGCTGGCTTTTAATCGCTGGTACGATCGTCTTGGGCGTATACAACAGCCTCACGGCCGCGAACGAACATGACGCTGTGCTGCGAGAATACGGTTTCGGCTATGCCATCGTCCTCATGCTTCTCCTGGTCTTCGTTATCAAAGTCATCGGTGCCTGGGCGTGGTTGGTAGTCTCGTGACGTGAGGAGGCCTCGAGCCTCATCGGCCTCGTCATCGAGGGCCTGTTACCGCCATGGGAGGTTCCGACTCCCTCTCGTTTAGGATTGTCGTGGTCGCCCGAATGAGCGCGACGGTCAACCTATGAAGGATCAACGATGACGATGCCCAATCCTGTCGGTTCGGGGATGCCCGACTACTCCGGCAGCGTGCCGGGTAATCTGGGCACGGTGCCTGCCTACCCCGGTACCGTGCCAGGAAACCCCTACGCCGACATGCAGCCGGCGCCGGAATTTGCTGCTCCGCCCAGCAAAGCCCTCGGCATAACCTCCATATGCCTTGGTGTTGTTGGGATCGTCCTCTGCGTTGGCGGGCTGTTCTTTGGAGCCTATATCTCGTTCGACGCGGATGACTCCTTTGAGAGGGCTATGGCTCCGCTCGCCTTCATATTTGGCACCGTAATAATCTACATCCCGGGCGCGATCATGAACATCGTTGGTCTCATCCTTGGCGCGACTGGGCGCAAGCGGGTGCAGGATCCGCGTGGCTGGAAGGTCTACAAGGTCGGGATTTGGATGAATGTCATCCCGATGATCCTGTTCCTGGCTGCTGTTGTGCTCACCATCCTCTTTGCGATGGCGTACTAATCCATCCGGAATGCCGCTGTTTGATAGCCGCCAACGATTGGAGGAAGTTACTGTGACAGCCCCATATTCGAATGGTCCTGGCCCACATGTGTTTCCGGGGCAGGATCCCCAGCAGCTCGCCGTGCCGGGACGCAGCCGAGGAAAGGCCCTCGGTGCAGCGTGCCGCGGATTCGGGATCACCGGACTTGTTGTCTTCGCATTGGTTATATTCGGGACGCTGGTGTACGTGCTGATTCCCAGGGGTGAGCACGGGCTGGACCTGGCTCCGATTGCCTTCATCTTCATGGCCGGATTCTTCTCTATCCCCGTCGTCGTGGTGAACATTATCGGTCTGGTCCTCGGCATCATTGCGCTCCAAAAGACGAAGAATCCCACCGAACGCGGCTACGTCGCCCGCGGCCTGCTCATGAACGCTGCACCGCCCACGGTTGTCGGCCTCGTTGTTCTTCTGATCCTCTTGATCTACGGGTTCTTCTACCTCATCTCGCTGTTCTGAAATCGTCTAATCCGACGACCTCTGCTCCTACACCATCGACCCCCAAGGAACTCCTGTGACAACACCGAATCCCCAGGTCCCCGACCCAAACGCTGTGGCGGGGTACAACCCCCAGCAGGTTCCGGCTCCCCCTCAGGTGGAGTATGCGCCGGTGGAAGCCATGCAACCTGACATGCAGCAGAGTTGGGGGCAGATGCCCGTGGGGGCCGAGATGCAAGCAGGCTTCCCGCAGCCAGGGCCTGGGGGCTACGGACCTACGGTGCCTGCTCGCCGTCGCACGTCATACAAGCTAGCGGTCATTTTGCTCGCAGTTGGCTTGTTATTTGCGGTTTCGCCCTTCCTTGCCGAGGGACTCATTGGGCTCATTCCCGGCAATCATGGCGATGGTGGAGACGGCTTGTTATGGCTTGCAGTCATCATGTTGTTCTACCTCACGCCGCTCGGCATCATCCTTATCCTGGTCTCTGGAATCGTGGCAATTGTGGTTGCTCTGATGAACTCATCCTCAAAGAGCTGATCCCGAGAGACGACAGACCCCGCGTCGAACCACCAAACGGCGGCGACGCGGGGTCTTTTCTGTCCTACTTGGCGTGGTAGCGGGGGGCTGGTGCCCAGGTGAATTGGTGTGGGGATGTCTGTGTCTTTCAGGATGCTTTCGTCGATGCCGCGGTAGGTGTAGGTGGGGTCTCCGGCGATGCGTCGGGGGTCGACGAGGCCGGCGAGGTACTGCTGGGACTCTTCATTTGTGGGGCCCAGGTCGCTGTAGCCCTTGTCCATGAGCGGGTTCTCGTCGGGGTACTGGGACGGATCGGTGTTGACCATGGCTCCGGGGTCTGCTCCGCCGTATCCGATGTACTTGTTCCACCCGCCTTGGTCAGTGCGAGCTGTGTGCGTGAGCAGTTGGAGGAGTTGGTTGCTGGTGGCGTTGGGCCACTTCTGCTTGGCCAGGGCCAGGAAGCCTGCGACCAAGGGTGTGGCGTTGGAGGTGCCTCTCGTGCTGATGTTGGTGTTGTTCTCGTAGTTGTGGGCGAGGATGGGACCTCCCACGGCGGCCACGGTCACGCCTTTGCCCACGAGGAGTATTCGGCGCGTTTGCCGGAGGTGTCGATGGCGCTGACACTGACCAGCCCGGACCACTTGCCATAGCTATCAATAGTATTTTCCTCGTTGTCGTTTCCGGCGCCGCTCACCACAATGACGCCCATGGCGTTGGCGCGGGCGATCGCCCACTTCACCGAGTCGCTCGTGTCTCCACTTGAGGCGGAGATGCTGATGATTTGGGCGCCGTCAGTGATCGCCTGATTGATCAGCCACTCGGGCTCGTCGAGCGTGTTAGCGTGGTGACCGCGGCAATCGGACTCCGCCTTGTCTCCATCCTTGGGGAAGGTCGTGCGGTAGGCAAGGAGTGTTGCGTCGGGGGCGACGCCGTACTCTTTGGAGACCAGGAGCGATGCCATGGCCGTGCCGTGGCTCTTCGAATTGGCACCCGAGGTAACGGTGCACGGTGTTTTGTCGATGACGGTGGCGCCGGCCAGCTCGGGTGCGCTGGTGTCGACCTCGCCGTCGATGAGCGCGATGGTCACGCCCTTTGCCCGTGTACCCCTTGGCCCGCGCCTGATCGAGATGGTAGTAGGCGAAGTGAGGCTGGTCGGCTGCCGTGATCGGGTCGGCGGCGTGTGCGGGCGCGGCGGGTAGGGCGATGGCCCCAGCCGCCAGGGCTAGGGTCACCGCGCACACACCCGCAAAGCGCAGCCGCCGACGGTGACCGGACGTGTGGCTTGTGGTCACCATTGGCGGGGATCCCATCCGTCGTCTTTCTGGGAGGTGGGCTTCAGGTCCTTGTCCGAGCCGTAGGTCTGCGACATTGGGTTGACGTAGCCCGGGGGCAGCGCGTCGTCCTCGTCGTCCTCGAACTTGAAGGCCTCGTACTTGCGCCGGCGCCCCTTCTTGTCGTCCTTGCCGCCACCGGCGCCCGCGCCGGCGCCAGCGCCCATGAAGCCGCCCATGCCGGGCCGCCCGGCCGCGCCCGAACCGCCAGAGCGCCGCCGGCGCCCGTTTTTCCAGCGGCTCCAGCCGCTCCGCCCGCGCCATTCGTTCCCGTGAGTCCGGTCGTTCCGCCCGATGCACTCGCGCTACCGGGCAGACCGCCGGAGCCAAGGCCGCCAACGGAGGCCGAGCCTCCGCGCAGCCCGCCGAGGCCGCCCGCGCCCAGGGCTGCGGCGCCGAGGGCGCCCGCGCCGAGAACGCCGGCCCCCAGGGCTCCTGCGCCCGCAAGGCTCGTGCGCCCGGAGGCGTCGAAGCGGGTGGAGGGCCCTCCGTTAATGTTCCACAGAGGATGGTGGCGATCGTTCGGGGGAGCGGGGGTGTATCCGCCGACGGTGCCGTTGGCGTAGCGCTCGCCGCCGATGCGGCTGTGCAGCAGGTCGATGCCCATCAGGTCCTCGGGGTCGGTGATGGGCTTGCTCCGGCTGCCCAGCTCGCCGTCCTTGTTAAACTTGTCGGGAATACGACCGGACTGGAGCTTGCGCAGCTTCTCGGCGTCCGCGTCCTGCGCGGTCGGGTCGTCGAAACCGTTCGGGTAGAGTCCGGAATTGGGGCCGCGCAGGTCCGATCGACCGTAGTCGGTGTCCCTGTTGCCTGGATACACACCAGGATTGTGGCTCGATACGTCTTTGATTCCCTTTTCGAGCTGATCGGCGACGGACGGATTGGAAGGCTGGGGGAGGTCGCCCGGGTCCCAAATCTTGTTGCTATCTTTCAACTCCTCCTGCAGCTCCTTGATGCGGGCGGCATTGTTCGCGAGCCCCTGCATCGAGTCGTTGAGTCGCTGGAGGATGTCCGTCGAGCTGGCTTCTCGCTGGTTGTTGGCCTGGGCCGCGATCGCGTCGTAGACGGCCGCGCCGGTCGATGCAACCGCGTTATATGCCATGCCAACGAGGCCGTACTGCTCCATGACCGGGATCGTCACCTCGGCCACGTCGCGCAGCTTGTCCAACCTGGCGTCAACGAGGACGGGAGAGAGCATCTCCGCCTCCTCGCGCGCGTGCTTCATGACGCGGCGCATCTCGACCTCGACCTGCGACGTTGCGAGATACGAAGCCCTCCAGAGCCTGACGCGTCGTTCCGCGTCCTCAAGCCACTTGTTGATGGCGTCGCCGGTTTGGCCCTGGAATCCCTGATACTCCCGGAAATGCTGGATGCGCTCTTCGGCCTCGCGAATGGCGTCCAAGGTGGAGCTGTGCTTGCTGTCGTAGTCGGACAGGGTCTCATTCGCCTTCGCGTCCTCCACGAAACGCATGAGGCGCTTGTACATGGGGCTGTGAACCACTGGAATATCCTTTCGTGGGTTCAGAACTCGGAGCTACCGGCTGCGTTCGGGTTGGTGTTATCCTGCGACTCCGACGGTGAGGTCTGGGATGTCGAAGCGGATGAACCTGACCCGGCGCCCGCTCCGGATCCGGCGGCGGCAGCAGCGACGGCTGGATCTCGAGACATGGCAGCAGCTGCCTGCGAGAAATAGTCCGCGTTCTGCTCTTCCATCTGTCGGAAGGCTTCCCTCGGACTGGTCAACCTTCGTGCCGAACTCGAGGAAGTGGTTTCGCTCCTCCTTAAAGCCATCACCTAGTAGGAGGTAGGAGTCCTGCAGTGCGCGGCGCGCAGCGTCGACGCCGGCCTCCTCGCCCCACACGGATTCAACCTGTGCGTCGGCCAAGGTGCCGATGCTGTCGGCGGCAGTCATGAGAGACTCCCCCGCCTCTCTCCGCGTCCTGACGCGTCTGATCGTGCTTATCTGAGTCGAAGCTCATGTCGCTCACGAAAACCTCCAGGCGAAACAAGCGCAGGCGCGGCCCGCAGACATTAATGAGATGATGCTCATCATATGACCAACCGGCAAGGCTCGCAAAAATGCTCGGTAACTGCGAGCTGCGTTCCGGAAGAAAGTAACCCTTGTAATAAGAGAAGCGTGAAGGCGTCTGCGCGAACGGGCGGGGGCCGCGACGCACTGCGCCGCGGCCCCCGAAGCAAAAACCTCTCAGAAGGTTAAATTCACTCGCCCGCCTCGAAGGTGGCCTTCTCAGCCTCGGTGTTCGGCACGAAAGAATCCGTGTCCAGGTCCGCCCAGTACTCCTCGGCCCACGGATCCTCGATCGGCTGCGAACGCTTCCACAGGATGTAGCCCGCGCCGGCGACGGCACCCACCAGGGCCGTCAGGCCGAAGGCGCGCAGCGCGCGGCACTTACGGCGCTTACGCGTGGGGGTGGTGAGGGCGATAGCCGAAGCCTCGGAAGCGCGGCGAGCGCGCTCCGACAGCGAACCGCGAGCTGACAGCGCGGCGCCCGCCTGGTTGACGGCGAGGGAAGCGCGCGGCAGGTAGTCGTCCACGAGGTGCTCGCGAGCGTTCTCGATCGCCGGACCGGCCTGCGCAGCGGCAGCCTGCGCACGAGCGGCGGCGTTCTCGATCGCGGGGGTCGCGTGCTCGATCGCGGAATTCAGCGCGGCCTGGGCGCGAGGCGCGGCCCAGTCAACGCCCTGGCCAGCCAGATCGGCAGCCCGCACGGCAACCTTGCCGGCGTAAATGGCAGCGGCGTCGCGAAGCTGCTGAGACGATGCGCGCAGCTTCTCTGCATCGAAAGTCGGCGAAGTAACCATGATGTCTCCGATTCTGTCCACAATAAACAGGGGCGCGGACGCGCCACTCACTCCTATTGTGCAACAACGGGCTGTGATCTGCAGCCCACCGGCTCGCGTGAGGTGCGTGACGGACAGGAAACACCCAGGAAAAGATGCGACCATTACAGTCATGAAAGCTATTCTTCACACCTCCGCCGGCGACATCACCGTCGAACTGTTCCCCAACCACGCCCCCAACACGGTCAACAACTTCGTGACCCTGGCCAAGGGCGAGCGCGAATGGGTTGACCCCACGACCGGCCAGAAGACCTCCCGTCCCCTCTACGATGGCACCATCTTCCACCGCGTCATCCCCGGCTTCATGATCCAGGGCGGCGACCCCCCTCGGCACCGGCACCGGCGGCCCCGGCTACCAGTTCAACGACGAGATCCACCCCGAGCTGAACTTCAACGACCCCTACCTGCTCGCCATGGCCAACGCCGGCAAGCGCATGGGCAAGGGCACCAACGGCTCCCAGTTCTTCATCACCGTGGCCCCCACCCCGTGGCTGCTCGGCAACCACACCATCTTCGGTAAGGTCACCGACGAGGAGTCCAAGCGCGTCGTCGACGCCATCGCCACCACCCCCCACGGGCGCCCAGGACCGCCCCGTGACGGAGCAGGTCATCAACTCCATCGAGATCGTCGACTGACCCTCTCCCATCATCATCGACGAGGCCGGGGCCGCCCCCGCTGCTGCGTGCAGTGACCGGGATGGTACGCCCCGGCCTCGTCCCTTACCCGCCTGCTGAAAGGGAAGCTATGAGCATGCCGAGCTACGGCCAGCGCTCTGACCCGCACGCCGCCCCCTGACTGCCCGCGCCACCCGGGTGTGCGCAGCGTCGACTACTGCAAGCGCTGCAACCGGCCCATGTGCGTGGACTGCGCGATCCCCACCGAGGTCCGCTCGATCTGCGTGGACTGCACGTCCTCGAAGAAGCGGTGGATGGGCTCCGCCTCGCGTGCGGCCGCGACCGGCACGCCGGTCGTCACCTACGCGATGATGGCGATCTGCGTCCTCATGTACGTCGTGACCCTTGCTGGCGCCCACCACGAAGCTCAGCCTGGCGCTCGTGCCTGCGCTGCTGATGGCGCACCCGTGGACGGTCCTCACCGGCGCGTTCCTGCACGGGGCATCATGCACATCCTGTTCAACATGCTCTCCTGTACTGGGTGGGGCGCGCGATCGAACCGGTCCTGGGCCGGTGGCGCTTCCTCACCCTCTACCTGGTGAGCGCGCTGGGCGGCTCGGCCTTCATTCTCGTCTGGTGCCTCATCCAGCCCTCGGAGATCTTCGTGAGCACCGTGGGCGCGTCGGGCGCAGTCTTCGGCCTGTTCGGCGCTGTGTTCGTCCTCCAGCGCCTGGGCGGCTCAGACACGACCGCAATCCTGACGCTGCTCGGCATCAACCTCGTCTACGGCTTTATGGTCAGCGGCATCTCCTGGCAGGGCCACATCGGCGGGGCGATCGCCGGCGTGGGCGCCACGTGGGTCCTGGTGCGCATGGCCCTCCCACGTCCGGGCGTCACGCAGGTGCACCAGAACCGGCGCGAAGCGGTCGTCGCACTCGGCATGATCGCCGGCATGCTCGTGCTCAACGCCCTCGCGTTCCGCGTCCTGTACGAGGTCTACGGCGCGTGACGGGTCAGCGGCCGACAGGCACATGACATCTAAGGATGACCTAATATAGGAAGGGTCCGGCAAATAGTGCCGGACCCTTCCTCATGCGCCCATAGGAGAGACCATGACCAGCCCCTGGGACCTGTACGACCAGCTCATCGACGAGATCCCCGCCGACATCACCGTCACCCAGATCCTCACCGACGGCAAATGGCGCCGCGTCGCCTCCAGCGAAGACGGCGTCGGCATGGCCTTCGGCATGAACGTCCAGTCGCGCCCGCGCGCCACCGAGGACCCCTCCGACCTCGTCGGCCGCCCCCTGCGTGACATCGCCGCCCTCGCCAAGTCCTGGAACTTCGAGGACGCCGGCATCGGCATGGCAGCTGTCAACTCCTATCACTCTCACCCCGTACGTGCCCTCGCCCACGGATTCCGCCCCTGCAAGGAAAACAACTGGGCGCGCACCTTCCACCCCTACGCGCCCCTCGTCGCCGGCAAGCGCGTTGCCGTCATCGGCCACTTCCCCTTCGCGTCCGCCGCCATGCCCGACGCCGCCGAGCTCAACATCCTCGAACGCAACGTCCTCGAGGGTGACTACCCCGACTCCGCCTGCGAATACCTGCTCCCCGAGATGGACTACGTCTTCATCTCCGGATCCGCATTCGTCAACAAGACGATGCCGCGCCTCCTCGCGCTCGCTTCCGATGCTCACACCGTCGTCCTCGGGCCCTCGACACCCGCGTCCCCCGCGATCCTGCACGCCGGCGCCACCACCGTCATGTCCTTCGCCAGCGCGCACCCCGCGCGCCTTGAAGACGGCCTCGCCGGACGCTCCCTCCTTGGCATGTACGACGCCGGCATGAGGGTTGAGCTCAGTAGGCCGTGACCCGAGGACGAGGCCGTGACCCGGAAGTCAGCCACGGCCTCATCGATAGAAATAGTGGGGCGTCCCGGCCACAGCCGGAACGCCCCACACTCACACTCACTGGAGACGGCAGGCTCGCGCCCGCCGCGCCCCCCGTCAACGCCAACGCAGCGTCATCAGGAAGCCGACCATCATCGTGCCCAGACCCACCGCGATGTTCCACGCGCCCAGCTTCGGAACCGGGTAGGTGCCCGACGAAATGTAGTAGACAACAACCCACAGCAGGCCCAGAATCATCAGGGCCACAAACGTGGGCGCCCACCAGGCGGGGCTAAGCGGAATGCCGTCAGTCCAGTTCTGGATGTCGGTATCGTCCTCAACCTCGTGCCCATTCTTCTTACGCTTCTTGGATTCGGCCACGTCGGGTCCTCTCTGCTGGCCCGCGCGGGAAGAAAACCGCCCGGCGGTGATGAATTAGTCGCAACACTAGCGTAGTCTCGGACGTGGAAAGTGCCAAAGCGCAGCGCCACATAAGGGGGAAAGATGCACGCACGCAGCGTCCGCCACATCGCCGGCGTGCTCGCCGTGACCGTCGCCTCCGGCCTCCTCTTCTCCGTCTCCGCGCTCAACGAACGCAAAAACCCCGCGGGAACCTCCGACCTGTCCACCCTCGTGCGCAACCGCCAGGAACAGGTCAAGGCCCTCGAAAACGAAGTCTCCTCACTCGATATGCAGATCCAGAGCTACACCTCCGTCGCCCCCCAATCCGGCGACGAGGACGTCTTCACCGCTCGCTCCACCCAAACCGTCACCGGCCCCGGCGTCCAAATCACCCTCAGCGACGCGCCCCCCGGAGAAATTCCCGAAGGCGCAACCCCCAACGACCTCGTCATCCACCAGCAAGACATCGAAGACACGATGAACGCGCTGTGGAGCGGAGGCGCCGAAGCCATGACCGTCCAGGGCGTGCGCATCACCTCGCGCACCGTCATCCGCTGTATCGGCAACGTCATCCTCGTGGACGGAACCAGCTTCTCCCCGCCCTATGTGATCCAAGCAATCGGTGATCCTGCCACCCTGCGCGCGACGGTTACTGTAAACCCACGTATGGTGAATTATCAGGCCTACGTGACAAAGTACGGCCTCGGGTGGGACATGCAGACCAAAGACTCCCTGAGCTTCGCGCCCGCAACTACCCCGCTGACCGTCAACTACGCAACCGTGGAGGAATCGAATGGGTGAACACGTCGCCCCGACCACGCCGGCTAAGAAAAAGCGCTCCAACATCTTCTGGAACATCGTCGGTGTCGTCGGTGAACTGCTCATCACCTTCGCCATCATCGTCGGCCTCTTCTCCGTCTGGCAGCTCTACTGGACGACCTACGAGGTCGCCGGACAGGTCTCCCAGACCATCGCCTCGTACGAAGAAGAGCATCAGCCCTCCAAGCGCGCCCTCGGCGAAGTGCGCACCGATGATCCGCCCGCCTTCGACCGCGAAGTCGGCGACGGCGAGGTCTACGGCCTCGTCCACGTGCCCACCTGGGACTGGATGAAGATCCCCCTCGCCGAAGGCACCACCTCCTACGTCCTCGACCAGGGATGGGCCGGCCACTACGACATGACCACCCAGCCCGGCGGAGTCGGCAACTTCTCCATCGCCGGTCACCGCCGCACCTACGGCAACAACTTCCGCTGGATCGACCGCCTCACTCAGGGCGACAAGGTCGTCGTGGAAGTCGACGACCACTACCTCGTCTACTCCATGGTCTCCTCCGAGATCATCGACGCGACCGACCCCACGCAGATGCGCGTCGTAGCCCCCGTCATCGACGACGTCTCCTGGTCCGGAACCCCCACCGAGCGTTGGATGACCATGACCACCTGCCACCCCGAATACGGCAACTGGCAGCGCTACATCGTCCACCTCAAGTTCGAATCCTGGACCCCCCAAGGACACGGGCGTCCCCGCCGAACTCGTCGACGAACCCACGAACTGAAGGACCCCACATGTACGCATGGATCTTCCGCCACCTGCCCGGCCCCACCTGGTTCAAAGTCATTGAATCCCTGGCCCTCATCGGCGCGGCCGTCGCCGCACTGTTCACCTGGGTCTACCCCTGGGTCCAGTCCTACCTGGAACTGGGACAGTCCTCCGTCGGCGGCGCCTGAGTCGCTCGCTTGAGGATGGGACGAGGTCGGGGCACCCCGGCCTCGTGTCGTATCCACGGACGTCGGTTGGGTGCCGCCGTACGCGACTGCGCGCCCGGAGAGCGGACAACGCCCGCGCGCCCACTGGGGGAGCGCCCTACGATGGATGCCGGAGAAGAGGCCACGGCCTCGTACATGAAAGGACCCGCGATGGCACGAATCCTCTGCGTCGACAACTACGACTCGTTCGTCTTCACGATCGTGGGCTACCTGCGCCACCTGGGTGCGACCGTCGACGTCGTGCGTAACGACGTCGTGGATCCCGCGTGGTTCGAGGCCGGCTACGACGGCGTCCTCATCTCCCCCGGACCCGGCGACCCCAAGAGTGCCGGCGCGTCCCTGCAGACCATCGCCGACTGCGCCGAGCATGGCATCCCGATGCTGGGCGTGTGCCTGGGGCACCAGTCCCTCGGCGAGCTTTTCGGCGCGACCGTCGGGCACGCGCCCGAGCTCATGCACGGCAAAACCTCCGTCATCACGCATGATGGGCACGGCGTCTTCGAGGGCGTGCCCTCGCCGCTGACCGTCACCCGCTACCACTCGCTGACGATTGACCCCGCGACCATGCCCGACGAGCTCGAGGTCTCCGCGACCACCGAGTCCGGCATCATCATGGGCGTGCGCCACCGCTCCCTGCCCCTCGAGGGCGTCCAGTTCCACCCCGAGTCCGTCATGACCCAGTCCGGTCACCTCATGTTCGCCAACTGGCTGACCGCCTGCGGCGACGCCGACGCGCGCGAGCGGGCCGTGTCCCTGAAGCCCGTCGTCGCGGAGCGTTTCAAGCTGTAGGTTCTGCGGGGATTTCTTCCGTTTCGGGCTGCGCTGGTGTGCCGTTTGGTGCGGGCTGGTGGCTTTGTTCGGACTTCGGATCGTCTTTTTCTGAGGTCTCGATTTCGTCCTTCTGAGAGTCGGTAAGCTCAGGCTTCATCGGCGGTTGGAGCTGTGCCGGGTCGTCGACGAGCATTTCTGCGATGCTGCGCGCCTCGGAGCGCGCCCTGCTTGGGAAGCGCCACTCGCGGCATTTTTTCTCGCCTTGCGTGATGTGCAGTTCCGGGAGTACATCTTCCGCGTCTGCCTCCGTGAACGTGTCTGTGTCCGTGAATGTTGGAGTCACGTCGTCAATGGAGAACTCTTCTTTGACAATGCCCTTCTGAATGAACTCCTGTGGGTCAGCGGTGATGATGCGGCGGTCGGAGACTGCAACCATTTCCGGTGAAACCCCTTTTCTTAGGGCAGCACGTTTAGCCCGGCCCGGGCTCCATCCTGTTGTATCTTCCGGTTTTGGCAGATTGGACCATGCTAAGTTGATCGATGAGTTCACCTTGTCGAGTTGTGGGCTGAAGAACCTATGGGTCAAGGCGTTGAGGGGGAACGCTAATGCCCTAAGTTCTTCACCTTCCTCTAGATACCAGCGCAGGATCTTGGTGTAGGGAGATACATCGTAGTCGTTGGGTGCACAGGTGATGTCCGGGCTGGGAATAGGATTTTCTTGGATTTCCAGCTGCTGTACGAGGGGATTCAGTGTGCCGATAATCTCTTGTGCCATTTGTTGGGATAGGTGGGCCTTCTTTCGCTTACTGGAGGCCGGTACGGTCCAACCGCCGGGGAAGCTCCGCGATGATGCGAAGCTCGCGCATGAGGCCGTGCAAAAGAGTGCGTTGGACCTGCAGGTCCTCGATAATTTCCTGGCGGATCTGAAGTGGTTCGGCGTGGGGGTGATCTCCTTGCGCCTGGGCCCGTGCGATGCGCAGCTCAGTTAGGTGTGCCCATGCCCTGAGCGTTTCAAACGCAGCACAAGAATCGTTCACAATGCGAGCCCTGTTCGTCTGGATGTAGTCCCTTTGCGTGTGTGAGTCGGCATGAGCTTTCTCGAGGGCTTCCTGGTGGTTCGCAACCTGCTTCTTGTAGAAGTGACGGTGAGATTGAATTCTAGACACAAGTCCGGAGATGATCGACCAGTCGGTTTCTGACACGTACCCATGGTTGGAGCTAGCTTGATAGACCTCATTGATGGTCTGACAGTCGCCCTGGTAATCAGCATTCCTCGAGTCGGTGAGTACCTGAAGCGTTTGCAGAGAGGTCTGCTGGACTGTGCTCACCTGCTTGGAAATGTTGTTGAGCTGCATCTGCACAGCCACCATCGCGACCGCCGGGCCGATGGCTGCGATGGCTCCCGCGATCTGGGGAGCTGACACGGGAATGAGGCGTGCTTTGGCGAGTGATTTGCCCACCAGCATTTCTGACCGTGCCGATTAATTGGCCATCGGTGGCTTTCGTGAGTGCGTTGCCTGCGGCTAGTTGTGCCTTGGTGACGGCATCCAGCTTGTAGAGGCCGGACATGTGCTGGATGGTGTTAGCGGCCGAGGTCGCGCCTCCGGTCAGTGAGGCTCCCTCGCCGATTGACGCGATGAGATCGTTGAGCGCACGGTCACCTACCAGCGAGGCGTCGATCTTTTTGAGGCCTTTGGTGTTGGGGCCAACGACGAGGGCGTAATCGTCTTCGAGGGGGACGATGATGGTGTCATCCTCATTGGGGTCCCATTGCTCAAGGTCCTGCGTCGTGTCACTCATATCTGCGCTCCAGGTCTGACTGGGGGCTCCGCCAATGGGTCCCAGCCATATGGTGATGAAGTAACCATCATGCTAGCACGAGGACTGTTGCTCCCCATGGGTTTGTTTGACGCATGCGTTGCGAGCCTGCGGCTACAGGTGGTTGATCTTGGGGGCGCGCTATCCCTGATGCGGGGTGTGAGCACTGAAACTGTGTTTACCCAGCAGTTTCTGGTGGTTTACGCCGACGGTGATGCACGTTCTGGATAGGAAGTCGTGTTCTGGATAGGAACGGCTCTTCTGGATAGGTTACTTTCCTATCCAGAACGCCGTAACCTATCCAGATTGTCGTTTCCTATCCAGTTCTCAGGGCGCCGTAGCCCAGTCTCCTGATATTCGCTTCTTCAAGTGGGCGGCAGTGGGGGTTTTGCGCCATCTCGAGCCCTGGGAGCATGCGTCGCCGGCGTGTCGGAGCGCCATATGGCGTCATTCCCCCCATTTGATGCGAGTTTCTTATGGCGCGGCCGCAAAAGTACTTGTTCGTTGGTGGTGTTACATCACTTAGGGAGCGTGACACCCCTTCCGAGCTGCTGCAATGCTCCCTTACAGGTGTAGCGCGTTGTGAATGCAAGCGGGCGTGTCAGCTATGGTGCCGCAGATGTGCTTGTGGGCGCATGTGTGCGGATAGGTTGAGTGCATCCGGATAGGTTATGAGCATCCGGATAGCTTATTAACCTATCCGGATGCCGATAACCTATCCACATCGTCATAACCTATCCGCGTAAGGGGCCGCTTTCCCGCCCGCGCACTCCCGCGCGAACGCCCGCGCCCCGCGCATACGCTGAGGCCCGCGCCGGAGGATTTCTCCTCGCAGGCGCGGGCCTCACTGATCAACGGGATGGTCGTGACACGGCGTCACCCCGACGCGACACAATCGGTACGCGGGTCAGGTGCTCACTTTGGCGTGTTGGTGTTGCCGTTGTTATTGCCGCCGTTGTTTCCTTTCTGGCTGCCCTTCGATACCTTCAGCTTCACGGTCGAATTCTTCTCCACCTTCGAGCCCTCGCCGGGCTCGACGGAGAGGACCTGGCCGGCGGGCTGGTTGCCTGCGACCTCTTCGATGGTGACGGTCAGGCCCAGGGCCTTGAGCTGCGCCTCGGCGTCCTCACGGCCTATGCCCACGACGGTGGGAATCTCCACCTGCGCGGCCTTGCCGCTCGAGATGGACACGCCAATGGCGGTGCCCTTCTTGACCTTCGTGCCGGTCGCGGGATCCTGCTCGACGATGCGGTCCTTCTCCTTCTCGGAGTCAACACTCGTTACGTTGCCCAACTCCAGGCCGACGCCCTTGAGGGTGCTGCGCGCCTGATCCTGGGTCATGCCCGACAGGTCGGGCACGTCCACCTGATCCGAGCCGGAGGACAGGTAGGCGCGGATCGTCTGGCCGGCCTTCACCTTGGAGCCGGGGGAGGGGTTGGTCTGCGCGACCTTTCCCTCGGGAACGGTGTCGGAGGCGACCTTGCTGGAGTCGAGCTCCCACTTCAGGCCAAGGGCCTCGATCGCCTTACGGGCGTCGTCGGGGCTCATGCCAACCAGGTTGTCCGGCAGAGTCACCGAATCGGGGCCGGAGGAGATGGTGACGCGAACGGTCGCGCCCTTCTCGGCCTGCGTGCCCGCAGCGGGGTCGGTGGAGGCCACGGAGCCCTCAGCGACGGTGTCGGAGGCGACCTTGTCGGGGTTGAGCTCCCACGTGAAGCCAGCCTGCTCGATCTGGGTCTTCGCTTCGGCCTGGGTCAGGCCGACGACGTTGGGAACCGCGATCGACTTGGGCTCGGCGGCGCCGCGCGTGAGGGCCCACACCGAGCCGCCAATCAGCAGCAGGGCGATGAGCAACACGGTCGCGATGATCGCCGTGCGGCGCTTGCGGGCCTTGGCTGCCTCGTTCGCAGTGTCCTCGGTGGCAACAGCGGGTAGCGACGTGGAGGTCGCGGCCATCGCCGCGGCGGGCGCGTGGCTGGGGACTGCGGCCATCGGCGTGGTCGCGGCGGTGCGTGCGGACGCCATGCCGGCGGCGGGCAGGACCTCGGTCGCCCACGAGTCAGCGGGCGGCGCGCCCACGTCGAGGCCTCGGGCCACGCGCTGCAGGTCCGCGAGCATTGCTGCGGCGCTCGGGTAGCGGTCCTCGCGGTTCTTCGCCAGGGACTTCAGCACCACGCGGTCGAGCGAGTCCGGGATGTCGGACAGTATCGACGAGGGCGTGGGCGGGATCTGCTCGACGTGCTGGTAGGCGACGGCGACGGCCGAGTCACCCTTGAAGGGCGGGCGGCCCGTCAGCAGCTCGAAGAGGACGACGCCGGTCGAGTACAGGTCAGAGCGAGCATCAACGGTCTCGCCGCGAGCCTGCTCGGGGGAAAGGTACTGGGCGGTGCCGACGACGGCGTTCGTCTGCGTCATCGTGGCCTGCGAGTCCGTCAGGGCGCGCGCGATGCCAAAGTCCATGACCTTGACCTTGCCGTCCGACGTCAGCATGATGTTGCCGGGCTTGATGTCGCGGTGCACCAGGTGGTTCGCGTGCGAGTACTGGAGGGCAGACAGGACGCCCGACACGATCTCGATTGCCTCGTTGATCGGAACGGCCGTTCCGTCGGAGATCAGGTCCTTGACCGTGTGCCCCTCGACGTACTCCATGACGATGTAGGGCACCGCGATCGAGCGGCCGGTCGCATCCTCGATGATCTCCTCGCCCGTGTCGTACACGGCGACGATGTTCGGGTGATTCAGCGACGCCGCCGACTGCGCTTCGCGGCGGAAGCGCGCCTGGAAAATCGAGTCCTGCGCCAGATCGCGGCGCAGCATCTTGATTGCTACGACGCGCGACAGGCGAGTGTCGAAGCCCAGGTGGACTTCGGCCATTCCGCCTCGCCCGATGAGCGAGCGGACCTCGTATCGGCCAGCTAGACGGTGGGCCATGGGCTCTGCCATGTCCTAACCTCCTCGATAATGTGTGCTCCCGCACCTGGTTGCATCAGGGAGCCAAGCATGTGTTTGATCGTAATAGCTGCAAGCGCGATGAGCGCAATCACGATGATTGCGACGATGACCGCGCGAATAATCTGCCTGGATGCTGGGACGGGTGGTGCGACGACGCTGCGCGAGTACGCGGTCTTGGTCGCCGGACGGATACGCTGCGCGCTGCGAGCGTCGAGCTCGTGCCAGCGCGGCCCGCGCTTCGCCTTCTCGGGCTGCGGCTCGTAGACCGAGCGTCGCTGGTGCTTTGAGGGCGTGGCTGCGCGAGGCTGGGGAACGGTCCCGTACACGCGCGGCGACGAGGCCGTGGCCGCCTTGTCGCGGCGAAGCGACTCGGAGCGGGCGGGCTGAGGAATGCGCGGGGTTGCCTGGCGCTTGGCTTCTTCGGCCTCGCGGCGTTCGCGGGCTTCACGACGTTCGCGGGCTTCTTGAAGCTCGCGCTGGCGCCGTTCTTCCTCGCGGGCGACGGCTGCGCGGCGCTGTTCCTCGGCTGCGTCTTCGGCCTGGCGGGCCGCCTCGCGTTGGCGCAGTCGCTCGGCGAGGGCGGCGCGTCGATCCTGCGGCTCGGACGGCAGTGGGGTCTTCGGTGCGGCGGTGTGCGCGGGTGCTGCGCCGGCCGGAGGGGCCGGGATAGGCACGGAACGCTGCGCGGACGCCGAGGCCTGGGGGCGCTGGGCGGTCCCGCTGCTGGGCTGCGGGACCTGCTCGGAGCGAGCGGGAGCTGCATGTCTTGGGATGGAACCCGTGGTCGTGCGGGCGGTGGCGGCCTGCGCGGGCACAGGAGCAGCGGGTGCAGGAGCCGGGTGCGTGGGGGCTGTCTTGGCTGTGGATCGCGTCGGGATCGGGGCCGACACCGGTGCCGGCGGATTCGCTGCGGGGGCCGGGACGGCTGCGTGGCGGCCGGTCGAGGTCAGCGACCGGACGGCACCTGACACCGCCCTCGGCTGCTCACCGGTTGTCTCGGGGTGCAGGCGACGAACCCGAGTAGGAGCGGACACGGGGCGAGAGACCGGGGAACCTCGGCCTCGTCGAGGATACGCGGGACGGCGGCGTGGTGACCCGTGATCGGGATCGGGGCCGAGGAGGGGGCGATCGTCGTCGCTTCGTCGAGGATGGGCAGCTTGGCGTGGCGGCCCGTCGTCGCACGCACCTTCGGAGTGAGTCCCGAGGGGGGCTGTAGCATCTCGTCGGGCAGCGTGCGGCGTGTCAGGTGACGCACGGGCGCGACGATCGGCACCGACGGCTGGACGGGCGTGCGCACCTCTTCGGGGCGCTGCGCGGCCTTCGGCAGGGGCAGTGGGCGAGGGGTTACGGACACGCCCATCGCTTTGGCGGCGCTCGCGATTTCGCGCACGGCTGCGGACCCGGACTCGGGGCGCTTCGCGGGGTCCTTCTCCAGCAGGTGCAAGATGACGTCGGCCAGGGGCTCGGGCACGAAGTCCGGCAGCGGCGGAACGGGATCGTTGACGTGCGCGAAGGCGATGTCCACCTGGGTCTCGCCGGTGAACGGGCGTCGACCGGCTGCGGCCTCGTAGGCGATGACACCCAGGGCGTAGAGGTCACCGATGGGGGTGGCGACCTCGCCCATGGCCTGCTCGGGCGGCAGGTACTGGGCGGTGCCCATGACCATGCCCGCGGCGGTCAGGTTGACCTGGCCGTTCGCACGAGAGATGCCGAAGTCTGTCAGCTTCACCATGCCATCAGGGCGAACAATGATGTTCGCGGGCTTGATGTCGCGGTGTACGACGCCCGCGCGCGCGGCAGCGCCCAGCGCCATCGCGACTGCACGAGGATCGGCAAGAGGTACTCGGGCTCAATGCGGGAGCCGCCGCGCAGGTAATCCGTCAGCGGATGGCCGTCGACGAGCTCCATGATGATCCAGCCGATGCCGTCTTCCTCGCCCGAATCCTGAGTGTTGGCGATATTCGGGTGCGAGATCGACATCGAGTTACGGGCCTCGAGGCGCAGGCGCGAGAGCGAGAGCTCCTCGCCCGTCAGCTCGGGGCGCAGGACCTTCGCGGCGACGATGTGGCCGCTGACGCGGTCGCGGGCTTTCCACACCTCGCCCATGCCGCCCTGGGCGATCGGGGTGAGGAGCGTGTAGCGCCCTCCGAGCACTCGCCCGGCACCGGAAGTCATGCGTGGCGTACTCACTGCAGCCCCGCTTCCAGGAGGGCGCGGGCGATCGGGCCGGCCACGTCTCCGCCGTGGGGCGTGGGATCGTTGTCATCGCCCTCGACAAGGACGGCGAAAGCGATGCGTGGGCTGTCCGCCGGGGCAAAACCGACGGCCCAGGCGTTCGCGCGGTCGCCGTTGCCGGTCTCGGCAGTGCCGGTCTTCGCGGCCACCGCAATGTTCGGCAGGGCCATCGTCGTGCCGGTGCCGTAGGCTGGGAGACCACGGATTCCATCATGGCGCGCAGCTTCGAGGCCGTCTCCGACGAGATTGGTTTACCGGCGTCGGTCGGGCTGTTCGTGCGCACGACCTGGTTGTCGGCGTCCACGATCGAGTCGATGAGGTAGGGGGTCATCATCTGGCCGTCGTTCGCGATGGCCTGGACGACCTGCGCCATCTGCAGAGGCGTCGTCTGAACCGTGTACTGGCCGATCGAGCTCATCGCGAGCTGCGCGGCGTCCGCGTCGGCGGGGAACACGGAGGGCGTTACCGTCAGCGGAATCTGAGACTCACGGCCAAAGCCGAAGCGGTTGGTCACGTCGAGGAGCTGCTGGTTCGTCAGCTGCTCGGAAGCCAGCACGAAGGTCGTGTTGCATGAGCGCGCGAAGGCCTCGGTCAGCGTCGGTTCGCCGTCGCCGCAGGTGGAGGACTCGATGTTGGAGACCTCGGTCGCCGTGCCCGGCAGGGTCGTCGACACGGGCGAGGGCATGTGCATATCCGGGTCGGCGAGGCCGTTTTCGATGAGGGCGATCGTCGTGAGGATCTTGAACGTCGAGCCGGGGGGCGTAGCGCTCGGAGATCGCGCGGTTGAGCAGGGGATTGTTTGGGTCCGAGGAGAGCGCGGAGAACGCGTCGGACACCGCGTTGGCGTCGGAGGAAGCCAGCTGGTTCGGGTCGAAGGTCGGCGACGAGTACATCGCCAGGACCGCGCCGGTGCGCGCATCGAGGGCCACGACGGCACCCTTTCGGTTACCGAGGGCCTCGGCCGCAGCCTTCTGCATCTGAGAGTTCAGGGTGAGGGAGACGCCGCCGCCCTGACGATTCTGGCCCGTCAGGAGGTTGCGTAGGCGCTGTCCGAGGAGGGTCTGGGACTGGCCGTCCAGGACGTCCTCCTCGGCGGCCTCAATGCCCGTCGACGCGTTGCCCACCGACGAGAAGTAGCCCGTGACCGGCGCGTATAGCGGCCCCTCGGAGTAGGTGCGCACGTAGCGCTTCGAGGCTTCCTCGCGCTGCGAGGAAGCGACCGCCGTCTTGTCGACGATGATTGGGCCGCGGTCGGTTTCGGCCGCGTGCAGGATCGTGCGCTGGTTGCGAGCGTCGGCGTTGAGTGAGGACGCGGAAATGAACTGCGTGTTCGTGACGCCCACGCCCAGCAGGGCGAACATCAGGAGAACGATGATGAAGATCTTGCGGATCTGGTTATTCACGGCTCACTCACCCACTCCCACGGCAGGCTGGATACCGGAGTTCCACGGCGCGGGGGTCGAGGCCGGGCGGCGAGCAGCGTCCGACACGCGGATCAGCAGCGCGACGGTGATCCAGGAAGACACCATCGACGAGCCGCCCGCGGCCAGGAACGGGGCCGTCAGGCCGGTCAGTGGAATGATGCGCGTGATGCCGCCGAGCACCACGAACAGCTGAATGGCCAGCGAGAAGCTCAGGCCGGTCGCCAGGAGCTTGCCGAAGCCGTCGCGCACAGTCAGCGCCGCGCGCAGGCCTCGCTGGATGAGGATCAGGTACAGGACCAGGATGGCGGCCATGCCGGTCAGACCCAGTTCCTCCGCGAAGGAGGACAGGATGAAGTCGGAGTTCGCCAGCGGCACGAGCTGCGGGTAGCCGCGACCCCAACCGGTGCCCATGAGGCCGCCCGAGGCCTGGCCGAACAAACCCTGAACGAGCTGGTACGAACCTCGTTCGTACACCTCGGGATCCAGGGCGTTGAGCCAGATGTTGAAGCGCGTCTGCACGTGGCTGAAAGACTTCACCGCGATCGCGACGGCCGGCACGAAGAGCGTGAAACCGATGACTAGCCACGACACGCGGTTCGTTGCCACGTACAGCATCGCGACGAACAGGCCGAAGAAGAGGAGCGAGGTACCCAGGTCGCGCTGCAGGACGAGGATCGCGATGCCGATCAGCCACACGACCATGATCGGGCCGAGGTCGCGGGCGCGCGGCAGGCGCATGCCCAGGAACTTGCGGCCGCCGATCGCCAGGTTGTCGCGGTTCGTCACGAGGTATCCGGCGAAGAAAATCGCCAACGTGATCTTCACGAGCTCACCGGGCTGGACGGAGATGGGACCCAGGTGGATCCAGACGCGCGCACCGAAGGTCTCCTGGCCCAGGCCGGGAATCATCGGCAGGAGCAGGAGGAACAGCGACAGCGCGCCGAAGGTGTAGTGTAGCGGCGCAGCATGCGGTGGTCGCGCAGCATGATCAAGATGATGGCCGCGATAACGATCGCGATGCCCACGAAGAGCGCTTGGCGGAAGCCCACCACGGCCTCGTCCCTGCGTGCGTACGACAGGTCGAGGCGGTAGATCATCGCCAGTCCCAGGCCCGTCAGCGCGACGGCGACCGGCAGAATCACCGGGTCAGCGTAGGGGGCCAGGAAGTGCACACCGACCTCGGCAATGATGGCGATCGCGACGAGCACGCCGACCTGCGTGAGAAGGTTCGCGGGGATCTCCCCCGTGTAGTTCAGCGAGGTCAGCACGTAGCCGGTGATGCCGACGGCCAGAGCCAGGCCCATGAGGGTCAGCTCCAGGAATCGGCGAGGCCGGGCGGGCGCGATCGATACGGTAGCCATTAGGAGGCGCCCCCGCTCTGTGCCCCGGACTGGGCCTCACCGGACTGCGGCGCGCCCGACTGGGGCGTCGGCGACGAGGGGGTGTCGGGATGGACGACCGAGCGGCGCAGGCCCTCGATGTAGGAGTCGATATCGGCGCGCGAGGAGCGCAGCACCGGGGTGTCGAGGCGCTGGCGGTCCACGGGTGCGAGGTCGGACAGCGCGACGTTGGAGACCTCCACGGCGTGGGAGAGCTGCCACGGGCCGATCGACTGGGGGATGCCCTGGTAGATGACGACGTAGCCGTCCTGGCCGATCGCGTAGTACTGGGTCTGCGTCCACTTCCACGACAGCCACGACGCGGCGACCACGAGGACCGTCACGAGTGAGACGAACACGGGGGTCCACCACGAGGAGCGGGGCTTGAGCTCGGCGGGGGCCTCGGCCTCGTCGCTGGGGGTGCCCGGAAGCCGAGGAGCCCAGGGCAGCAGCGCGCGCGGCCGCTCCGTCTCCGCCGCGCGACTTGGCGTTGCGGTCGATGGCCGCGGCACCCACGATCTGCGGGGGAGCGGGCGGGAACGTGCCGGCGGGGACAATGTCCGCGATCACGCACGTGATGTTATCGGGGCCGCCGCCCAGGAGCGCTAGGCGGATGAGCTCTTCGGCGCACTCGCCCGGATCCTTGAAATCGGCCATAACCTGGCCGATTGTCTCGGGGGAGACGACGCCGGACAGGCCGTCGGAGCACAGCATCCAGCGGTCGCCGACGACGGCCTCGCGGATCGTCTCGTCGGGGGCCACGTCGGCTTGCGCGTCGCCGAGGATCTTCAGGACGACGTTGCGGTTGGGGTGGTGCTCGGCTTCCTCGGGAGTGATCTGGCCGGTGTCGACCAGGTACTGCACGAAGGAGTGGTCGGTCGTGACCTGCGTGAGCGTGTCGCCGCGCAGCACGTAGGCGCGAGAGTCGCCGATGTGGACCATCGCGAGGCGGTTGCCGGAGCGCATGATTGCGATGCAGGTGGTGCCCAGGCCCTCGAGGTCGCGGTCGCGGCTCGAGCGGTCGGTGAGCTCCTCGTGCGCGTCGAGGAGGGCCTCGCGCAGGAGGGGAGCATCGAGTCTGCCGGGTGCGAGTCCGTGTCGAGGGGGACGAGGTGCGCGAGTGCCACCGAGGAGGCGATGTCCCCGCCTGCGGGACCGCCCATGCCGTCGGCGAGGACCAGCAGGTTCGCGCCGGCGTAGCCGGAGTCCTGATTGTTGGAACGTACGAGGCCCACGTCGGAGCGGGCAGCGTAGTGGAATTGAACCGCGTTTCCTGACATATCAACCCACCAATTCGAGAGTCGTCTGGCCGATGCGGATGACGTCACCGATCTTGAGCTGGCGCGGGGTGTTGAGGCGCTCGTCGTCGATGAAGGTGCCGTTACGGCTGGAGAGGTCTTCGATCCACCAGCCGTCGGACTGGGGGGTGAGTGCCGCGTGGCGGCTGGACGCGTACTCGTCTTCGAGCACGAGGGTGCACGCGGGGGAGCGGCCGATGACGATGGGGGCCTCGCCGAGGGGCAGCATGGTGCCGACGAGTGGGCCGCCGGTCACCAGGAGATCCTTCGGAGCCAGGGGGTTCGTGGAGGTGCGCTTCCTGTTGTCCTTGCGCTTCTCACGGGAGGCTTTGCGGCGTGAGGTGGCCTTGTCGCGTCCCTTGCCGCGCGGGGTCACGACGGTGCCGAAGATGTCGCGTCGCAGCATGTTGACGGCCGCGAGCACGAGGAGCCAGAGCAGCACCAGGAACCCGATGCGGAAAACGGTAAATGCGAGGTCTGTGGTCACTTCATTAAACTCCGCTCTGGTCTGGGTGCGTCCAGAAGAGGATCTTGGTGCGTCCGATGACGATCTGGTTGCCGTCAAGCAGGGTCGCTGCGTCGATGCGGTGGCCCTCAACGAAGGAGCCGTTGGTGGAGCCCAGATCAGTCGCGATCACGCCGGTGGGAGTGATGCGCAGTTCGAGGTGGCGGCGTGAGACGCCCGAGTCGTTGACGACAATGTCGGCTTCGGAGCCGCGTCCGATGACGGTGACGGGCTCGGTGAGGAGCCACTTTTCGCCGTCGACGTCGATGATCGGGTGCTCGGGGGACGCGGACGAGGCCGTGGCGGGGGCTGCGGGTCCCCGGCGGTTTTCAGCGTCGACCTTCAGGGTGCCGCTGGGCTCGGAGGCGTCGGCGATGAACTCGATCGTGACGGGGCCGAGGAGGGAGTAGCTGTTCGCTGCGGCGTGTTCGGTGGCCTGCTGGGCGAACTCGTCGGCGAGGACGTCGAGGGACGCCTCAAGGGAGGTGAGGTCGGCGCGCGAGGCGTAGACCGAGAAGTGGTTCGCGGCAATGATGCGCGAGGCGGAGACTTCCTGGACGGATTCGTCCATGGCGCGGCGGATCGCCGTGGTGATGTCCACAGGCTGATCCCCGACCGGAACACGCGCGAGAAGGCGCCGTTGACGCCTCTCTCGACGGCGCTCTCGAAGCGGTCGAAGATACTCATAGTCGTGCTCTCCTCATGCCCCGCGCTGTGCGCGCGACGTACGGTGTGGGTGGAAGCGAGGCCGCTCCCAGTCACAGTCTAGCCGCCGCGCGAAGCGGTGTGGCCCCATCTGCCGGGATGTTCCCGATGAGCAAAGGCCTGCGCGCTCGCAGCGAAGGTCCGTCATGGCAGGGAATACCTTGCCATGATGCGCCTGTGACATTTGGTGCACATGTTACACGTGTGACGATAATTGTGTCCGAGCAAACAGAGTGTGGACAGGTCGTGTCGCATTTCTGTTGCTGGTGACGGCGTAGGAGCCGTTGAAAACGATGTGGGTGTGCCCGCCATCTGGCGGGCGCACCCACGTACGTCTTGAGCTGAGGGAGGCGGTCAGGTGGCGTGGTTCGCGCGCCCCGGCCCCGGCCTCGTGAAACTCAGAAGTCCCAGTCCTCATCCTCGGTGTCCACGACCTCGCCCATCACGTAGGACGAGCCGGAACCCGAGAAGAAGTCGTGGTTCTCGTCCGCGTTGGGGCTCAGGGCCGCCAGGATCGCGGGGTTCACGTCGGTCGCATCGGCCGGGAACAGGGCCTCGTAACCCAGGTTCATGAGCGCCTTGTTCGCGTTGTAACGCAGGAACTTCTTGACGTCCTCGGTCAGGCCGAGCGGATCGTACAGGTCCTCCGTGTACTGCTCCTCGTTCTCGTAGAGCTCGTACAGTAGCGAGTACGTGTAGTCGCGCAGGTCGTCCTGGCGCTCCTGGCTCGACTCATTCACGGCCAGCTGGTACTTGTAGCCGATGTAGTAGCCGTGGACGGCCTCGTCGCGGATGATGAGGCGGATCAGGTCGGCCGTGTTGGTGAGCTTGGCGTGCGAGCTCCAGTACATGGGCGCGTAGAAGCCCGAGTAGAACAGGAAGGACTCGAGCATCGTCGAGGCGACCTTGCGCTTCTCCGGATCGTTGCCGTCGTAGTAGGACTTGACGATCTCGGCCTTCTTCTGCAGGGCCTCGTTCTCGTTCGACCAGCGGAAGGACTCGTTGATTTCCTCCGTGGACAGCAGGGTGGAGAAGATCGACGAGTAGGACTTGGCGTGCACCGACTCCATGAACGCGATGTTCGTGTAGACGGCCTCCTCGTGCGGGGTGCGCGCGTCCGGGATCAGCGACACCGCGCCGACCGTGCCCTGGAGCGTGTCCAGCAGGGTCAGGCCCGTGAACACGCGGTTCGTCATGAGCTGCTCATCCTTGGTGAGGGTCTTCCAACTCGGCAGGTCGTTGGAGAGCGGAATCTTCTCAGGCAGCCAGAAGTTGCCCGTCAGGCGATCCCAGACCTCAAGGTCCTTGTCGTCTTGGATCTTGTTCCAGTTGATGGCCTCGAACACGGGCTCGGTCGCCATGGGGGCTCCTCTGTGTGCGGTGTCGGACGGACGAGGCCGGGGCGGCCTCGCGTATAGGGTCCAGGATAGTGGGTGCGAGGCCCGCGACGAGGCTGGTGGCCCGTGTTTCGTGGACGAGGTCACCTCGGTGGAGGCGGGGGCGGTATCGTGTTCGCCATGACGACGCCCACCTTCGCCGACGTTGACGAGGCCCTCGCCAGGGGCGACTACCGCGCGGCCCTGTCCATCCTCGAATCCCTCGAGGTCGTGGGTGAAGATGCCTGTTATCGTCGTGACGTCCAGGCCTCGGCCTGCGCCGACCACCTCGGCCGGCATGCGCCTGCACCCCCAATCCCGCGGTATTGCCCGCGAGCTGCCCCTGTGCCTCGTCGACCTGGGACGCCGTCGAGATGGAGCCGGCCCTCGCCGAGGCCTACGGGCGGATGCTCAAGCGCGTGACCTTCGCCCTCGACAAGGCCTTGATGTTCGCCATTTTCGCGGGCTTCGGCTGCGGAATCGGCTACGTCGCGACCCTGCGAATCATGAGGGATGAGCTCGCGCTCTTCTTCTTCCTCCTGTACGCCGTCATGTCGCTCAGCGGCTACCTCATGACGTTCGCGCAGATCGTGCTCTTCAATCGCGTCCTCCCGCGAGGCGTGCGCCTGACCTTCAGGATCCTGCGTAAGTGCTTCCTGGACCGGGGAGCTCCGTCATGGACTTCATACGCATGATCGTGCTGGCGGGGCTCATCTTCTTCGGACTGATGGCGCTCACCCGATGATCCCTGTCGCCGCGCAGTTTCCGTGATTATGGCGAAGAATGCTCATATCCTGACCAGTGAAAAAGTCTCCAACTGGGCAGCTTGTAGTTGCTTTGTAAGGCGCGAAAAGTTAACGGACAACGCTATTGTGAGGGTGTGACCTATCAGCCGTTGCAATTCGATGCCGCGCCCCGGCCCTACCGCCTGGGGAATGACCAGCTGCGCCGCTACAACCGCGTGCGCGCCGGCCAGCGAACGCAGGGCCGCGTCAACATCGCCATCGACGTCGTCACCATCCTCCTGATCGTCTCCGTCAGCGCCATCGTCGCCATCGTCGAACTCTCCTCCATGCCCGAACCGGTCATCGAAAAGCTCGCCGGCCTCGCCCTGAGCCTCATTCTCGGAGGAGGACTCATCCTCCTCGCGCTCCTCGCCGCACTCCTCATCGCGGCCCGTCGCTGGCACCGCGAATGGGACGGCAACGAAGACCTCGTCATCTTCTCCGAGTCCCACGCAGCCCTGCACGCCGCCCGGCAAGACGGCGCCATCATGACCGCCTGCGCGCGCATGAAGCTCGCCTGGTTCATCGGCTTCCTCGCCGTCGGTGGCATCGCCGTCGCCACCGAATCCGCGCTCCTCGCCGCCCTCGCCTCCCTGCCCCTCGCCATGGGGCTCCTCAACTCCTGGCGATCCTGCCAAGCCCTGCGCCGCATCACCGGACGCACCCTCTGACACGCGTCGGGCCCGCACGCCCACGCGCACGGACCCGATCACTGCGCCCCGGCCTCGTCAGCGCGGGACGATAGACGAAACGTCAGCCCTTCGAAAGCTCTTCTCGCACGGCTCCCGCACCGAACGTCAGCGCGGTCAGGCCGGCTTCCAGAGCGCCCAGGGCCAGCCCCTGCCTCGTGTGGGCAAAACGAGCGCCCTGCGCACGGCGACCCTCACCGCGGCGGAACAGCCAGCGTTCCACGCCGACCGTGATCATCGCTGACCCCAGCGCCGCGCCCGCGAGAACCGCCAGCTCTGCCGGATCCGCCTCGGTGACACCCTCGAGCGGATCCTCGCCCGCGACGGGGGACGACTTCGAGCAATCCACGTCCTCGTCATCGTAGGGCGGAAGCTCCGAGGGCTCCGGCAGCTGCGCAACCATCGACCAGCCGAGTACCCCCAGCAGACCCGCCTTCACGAGACCGCGCAACGGGCGCGAGCGCACGTAATCGGGCAGGGCGTACCACGCGACGGTCGCACCCACGCCCGCCGCGAACCCCGCGACCCGAGTCGGGTCCACCGAGCCAGCGCACGGACAAGAACAGCTAGATGAGGTGGCCATGGCCAGTCCTTTCAATCGGGAGCGCGCGGATCAATCCGCGAGCAGGTCAAGCAGGTGAGAGACGACCTTTCCGCCCGAATAGGCGGATCCGTCGTGCTGGTACTCATTCGTGATGTAGTGGCGAGCGCCGATCAGCTCACCCGTCTCCACGGACAGCTCGCGCGGCACGAACATGTCGTCGTAATACACGGCCGCAGCCACCGGTACCGTGTTCTCGGCCAGCACGTCCGGCAGGTACACGGGCGCCGCCTCCGTCGTCGACGCGAGAATCTCCGCGACGCCCTTCAGCGGCGCCAAGCCCGGATCCTCGTCGAACACGCGGCGCATGAAGTGCTCGCCCGTCAGGTAGAACGGCTCGCTCTCATCCAGAGGGTTCGCGTCCTTGGCGAAGCCCGGGATCTCCTCGGCCAGGCGATCCGCCGCCCAGCCGGTCGCCGTGCCCACCAGGTCTGGCGTTGCGCACGCGTAGATGTACTCCTGGAACACGGCGTAAATCGGGGCCACGTCCACCTGCGAGCCGATTGCCGCCAGGAACTGCGACGAGAGCCTGCGCTGGCCACGAACCGACGTCCAGGGCCCCTCAAGCAGGTAGTGCAGCTGATCCGTGTTGCCTTGCCCGCCCAGCATCATGCCGATCATGCGCAGACGCGCGGGGGAGAGACGCTCGCCCGTCGGCAGCGTCTCTTCTGTGTCCGCCAGGTGCGCGCACAGCTCGCGCACCGTGCGCTCATCGCCCGGGTGGCGCTGGAAGTACGCGCGGTTGCGCGCCGCCGTGCGCTCATACGTCAGGCGGTAGATGTCGTCCACATGGACGAGGCCAGGCAGACCTCCCGTGATCAGGCTGGCCTTCAGGCCCTGGGGAGCCAGCGAGAGGTACGAGGTCGTGATGAAGCCGCCGAAAGACTGGCCGAGCGTCGTCCACGGGTCATCCCCGCACAGCTCGCGACGCAACGCCTCCGCGTCGTACACGATCTGATCCTGGCGGAAGTGGCGCAGGTACGCGGCCTTCTCCTCGTCCGTGTCCAAGTGGGAGAGCGCCTGGGCGTCCATGCGCGTGGACTGGCCGGTTCCTCGCTGATCGAGGAGCACCACGCGGTAATCCTGCAGGAGACGATTCATCCACCCGCCGGTAAACGTGCCGAAACGCGGACTCGGGTAGCCCGGTCCCCCCTGGAGGAACACCGCGTAGGGCGCGTCCTCGCGGCCCTTGCGCACGACCTCGCGCGCGAAAACCTGAATCGTCGGGTTGTCCTCGCCAGTGGGGCGCAGGTGATCAAGGGGAACGTCCAGGCGGTGTTCGTAAACGGTGTGACCGTGGTGCAGGTACGACTCTGTGTGCATGTACACAATGGTAGCGGTTTTGCGGCGGTGCCGTTGTGCCCGTGGCTGTTCTAGGTGCTGTTTGGTCCGGCTGTGGGGCCGGGCTGCTTGGTGTGCCCGTGGGCGGCTGCCCGCCCGCGAGATCGCCACACGCGAGCCTGCGGCTCGGAGCGATCGATCTCGAAGCCCGGCCAGGCCCCGCCGCCGCCCATGGGCCCGCAGTCAGGCCCTCCGGTCCCTCCGGTGCCCTTCACACCAGTGGGGCTTGTGACGCTGATGGGTGGCTCGGCGCGTCGGCTCGTTGTCCGGCCCAGCCCTACCGCCGCCCATGGGCCCGCAGCCAGGCCGTGCCGACCAGGCGGCCGGTTGTCTGAAACCGGTGTCGCCTTTGCTCATGTGTGGCTGTGTGGGGTTGAAACCGGCATCGCCTTTGCGTGTGAGAAATGGGTGTTTTTGGTGCGGTTTTTGGGTGCAGTGGTGATGCCGGTTTCAGTGGTGCGTTGTTGGGGGTGTGCAGTGGTGTTGTTGGTTTCAATGTCGCCATGGTGTCGTGTCTGGTGCGCGAAAAAGTTCGCCCAGCGGCGCTGTGTCATCGCGAAAGTGCGAAAAAGTTCGCCCAGCGCGCTCAAATTGGCCCAACTTCAGCGTTTTTGCACTTGCTGGGCGAGTTTTTCGCGGAGATGTCGCTGGAGGGGCTGTGCTGGGCGAGCTTCTTCGCGCCAAATGGCCCTGCGTCGGTCTTGGATGCGATGCGGTGCACTTCAGGGTGGCTGCGGTTGGGGGGTTTGCGCCATGCGAAGCCCTCTGGCGACGTGTCGCCGGCGTGTCGGAGGCTTGGATGGCGTCATTCCTCCCGATTGGTGGCGGCGGGGCCACGAGTCGAGGGGGTGTGGACGCATCGATTGCGCTATTCGGCGCTGCAGGACAGGTGAATGCGAGTCGGATCTGACAGCTGGACCCCACTACTGGCACCCGTAACCCGCTAATGCGCAGCTAAACCCATCTAGTGGCGGCTGGGCGCTGCCGCCCATGCTCCACTAGATGGGTTAACGTGTGCGTGAGTGGGTTTAGGTGACCACCTATTGGGCCTGGGTGCACATCAAAGTGGCCCACGCGCATGCCATCGGGCCCACGTGCGAGATATCGGGTCCACGCTCGGATTAGCGGGTTAACGTGCGCGTATGTCTGCCCCTGCCGGGCCCAGCCAGCTCAGAGCCAGCGGGTGACAGCCAGTTCGTCAGCGCTATTTCGTCAGAGCCAGTTGAGCAACGCCACGTAGCACACCGTTCCGATGCCGACGCTCCACAGGAGCTTGCGACCAAAGAGCAGGTGCACAGCGACGGTGACGCCCGTCGCCACCAGCGCCGCCCACCAGCGGCCACCCGCCTCCTGCGCTCCCTGCGTCAGCGTCGAGAGCACCAGAATCAGCATGATGCCCGGCGGCATCCACACCGCCATGTCGGAGACAAAACGCGAATCGCGCAGCGGTTCAAGGATCTTGAAGGGCAGAGCGCGCAACGTAAAGTCGATGACGAAGGTGATTGCCAGAAGCGCCAGCAGGTAGCCCAGCGTCGGAGTCATTGCGCACCTCCTTCGGCCGCCTCATCTGCGGAGTGCAGGATGCCTCGGCGATGAAGGACGTGGCGAACCGCCAGGCACGCGACGAACAGCAGCAGCGCCACCAGTAGGCGCTGCCCGGGCGCCACCACCATCGCCACCGCGAAGGATGCGCCGGCCAGGAGGACCGACGGCGCCTCGTGCCTGGTGCGTGCAGCGTCCAGCGTCAACGTGATGAACAGAGCCGTCAGCGCGAAGTCTAGGCCCTCGATCTGCGTGGGAATGAGCGATCCGGCGAGGACGCCGACCACGCCCGACACTAACCACGTCAGGTGGAAGAGTACCTGCATCGCCAACAGGCGAGGCTTCGTCCACCCGTTTGGGCGGGCGGCGGTGAGCGCGTAGGCTTCGTCCACGAGGGCGTACATCGAGAAGATGCGGGCGAAACGCCCCTCGACCACGTGCAGTGGGAACGAGAAGGCGAAGAACAGGAGCCGGAAGTTCACCAGCAGCATCGTCACGGCGATGACGGCTAAAGGCGTATTCTGCGAGGCCAGGGTGACGACGAGGAGCTCGGCCGAGCCCGAGTAGGCGGCCAGGGAGAGCGCTGGCGCCATCCACCACGGCAGCCCCAGCTGGACGACCAGCAGGCCGTAGGCCAGGCCCAGTGGGATGTAACCCGCGGCGACGGGTGCCGTGATGCGTAGACCGTCGAGGATCTCGAGGCGGGTAGGGCTAGCCGGCACGGGGACATTCACGGTGCGCGGTAGCTTGGGCATGGGAGCAATCTTTACGCGCCGCTACGGCCTCGCGCGCGCTGGCGGGGCCGTGCGTGACGACTTGCACGTTTTAGTGGGTCGAAGGTCCCGGTGTGGAAACCTGCGGGGAGGGATAGCCCTCGCCTGTCACATAGTTTCAAAACGGGAAACAGCCCTCGCGCAATAGACCGTCCGGTGGAAATATCGTTCCTGTCGCCGAGGAACATCTCCTCGGCGCATCCATTGACAACGCAGATCAGGAGCCCTCATGAGCGCCACTCACGCACGCAAGAAGCCATTCCTTCGACTCGCCACGGCCGCCGTCGCCATGGTCGCAGCCCTCGGCATGGCCGCATGCTCCGGTGGCGCGTCCACTTCCTCGTCCTCCTCGTCGAGTGCGCAGGTCGGCGACCGCAGCCCCGAGCAGATCAAGGAAGCCGGCGAGATCGTCATCGGCATCTTCTCCGACAAGGCCCCCTTCGGCTACATCGACGCCGACGGCAAGCCTGCCGGATACGACGTCGTCTACGGCGACCGCATCGCCGCCGACCTGGGCGTCACCGCCAAGTATGTCCCCGTCGACGCCGCCGCCCGCACCGAGGTCCTCGCCTCCAACAAGGTCGACATCACCCTCGCGAACTTCACCGTCACACCCGAGCGCGCCGAGAAGGTTGACTTCGCGAACCCCTACTTCAAGGTCTCCCTCGGCGTCGTCTCGCCCACCTCGGCTGAAATCACCGACGTGAGCCAGCTGGCCGGTAAGACCCTCATCGTCACCAAGGGCACGACCGCCGAAGCCTACTTCGAGGCCAACCACCCCGAGGTCAAGCTCCAGAAGTACGACCAGTACTCCGACGCCTACCAGGCCCTCGAGGACGGCCGAGGTGACGCCTTCTCCACCGACAACACCGAGGTCATCGCATGGGCGATCCAGCACCCCGGCTTCAGCGTCGGCATCAAGAGCCTGGGCGAGACCAGCTACATCGCGGCCGCCGTCAAGAAGGGCAACACCGCCCTCCTCGACTGGCTGAACAACCAGCTCGTTGAGCTCGGCCAGGAGAACTTCTTCCACAAGGACTACGAGCAGACCCTCGCCCCCGTCTACGGTGACGCCGCGATCCCCGACGACCTCGTCGTCGAAGGCGGCGTGGACACCACCTCCACCAACTGACAGGAACGAGGCCGTGGCCCCCGCCGGGGACAGCGCCCACCGCGGGTAAACGCCCCGGCCGGCCACAGCCTCGTCCCAGATTTTTCCTATGAATCTCGACATTCTGGCGCGATACGCGCCCCTGTACGTCGACGCCGCCATCCTCACCTTGAGGATCGCGGCTATCGGCATCGTCGGCTCGCTCGCGGTCGGCCTGCTCGTGGCCGCGATCCGGCAATACCGGATCCCCGTCGCCGCCCAGATCGCCGCCGCCTACGTCGAACTGTCGCGCAACACGCCCCTGCTCGTGCAGCTCTTCTTCATCTACTTCGGCCTGCCGCGCGTGGGCATCAAGTGGAGCGGCGAGACCCTGTGCGATCGTCGGCCTCATCTTCCTGGGCGGCGCCTACATGGCCGAGGCCCTGCGCTCCGGTCTCGACTCGATCGCCACCATCCAGTGGGAGTCGTCTGCCGCGCTCGGCCTCACCCGCACCCAGACGCTGCGCCACGTCGCCCTCCCGCAGGCCATCGCGACCTCCGTGCCGCCTCTCGCCGCCAACGTCATCTTCCTCATCAAGGAAACATCCGTCGTCTCCGTCGTCGCGCTGCCCGACCTCGTGTACGTCGCGAAAGACCCTCATCGGCATGTCCTACAACACCTCCGAAGCGCTGATCCTCCTGGTCATCGCCTACCTGGTGATCCTTCTGCCCGTGTCCATCGCGGCCCGACTTATCGAAAAGAAGGTGCGCCGTGGCGGATTTGGGAATTAACGTCATCTTCGAAGGCCGCAACCTCGTGCGCATCCTCGAAGGACTGGGCGTCACCGTCGGCATCTCCGCGCTGTCCGTCGTGCTGTCGCTGGTGCTCGGCGTGTTCGTCGGCCTCGGCATGCGCTCGCGCTGGCGAGTCCTGCGCTGGCTCATGCAGATCTACCTCGAGTTCGTGCGCATCATGCCCCAGCTCGTCCTCCTGTTCGTTGCCTACTTCGGGCTCACGCGCGTCGCGGGGGATCAACCTGGACGGCATTACCGCGTCCGTCCTCGTCTTCACCCTGTGGGGCGGCGCCGAAATGGGTGACCTCGTGCGAGGCGCGCTCATCGCGATCCCGCGCCACCAGTACGAGTCCGCATACGCGCTGGGACTCACCCCGAGGCAGACCATGCGTCGCGTCATCCTGCCTCAAACCCTGCGCAGGCTCGCGCCCCCGGCCGTCAACCTCATCACCCGTATGGTGAAGACGACGTCCCTCGTCGTGCTCATCGGCGTCGTCGAAGTCCTCAAGGTTGGACAGCAGATCATCGACGCCAACCGCTTCAACTACCCGACCGCCTCGCTGTGGATCTACGGCCTGATCTTCGCGGCGTACTTCCTCATCTGCTGGCCCATCTCGCTCCTCTCACGCCACATGGAGAAAACATGGCAGAACTGACCTCCGACCCGCAGCTGCGCCTCGTCGACCTCGACAAGACCTACCCGGGCGGGCACCACGCCCTGCGCGGCGTCTCCCTCGACGTCGCCGACGGCGAAGTCGTCGTCATCATCGGCCCCTCCGGCTGCGGCAAGTCCACGCTCCTGCGCACGATCAACGGCCTCGAGCCCATCAACTCCGGGCAGATCCTCTTCGACGGGAATGACCTGGCGGCCCCCGGCGTCTCCTGGCCCGAGGTTCGCCGCCGCATCGGCATGGTCTTCCAGTCCTACGAGCTCTTCCCCCACCTGACCGTCATGGGGAACCTGACGCTCGCCCCCGGCCTCGTCGCGGGAGAATCGCGCGCCGACGCGAGCGAGCGGGCGTTGAAACTGCTCGAGCGCGTCGGTCTGGCGGACCGCGCCGACGACTACCCGCGCCAGCTCTCCGGCGGCCAGCGCCAGCGCGTCGCCATCGTGCGCGCCCTCATGATGGACCCCGAGATCCTCCTCCTTGACGAGGTCACGGCCTCCCTTGACCCGGAGATGGTGCGCGAGGTCCTCGACGTCGTCCTGGAACTGGCTCGTACCGGCATGACGATGCTCATCGTCACCCACGAGATGGGCTTCGCCCGCGCGATCGCCGACCGCATCGTCTTCATGGACGAGGGCCGCATCGTCGAGGTCGACCCGCCGCGCAAGTTCTTCGCCGACCCGGCGTCTGACCGAGCGCGCAAGTTCCTCGACATCTTCAGCTTCGAAGGCGCCAAGCTGTAGGGGTTTCCAGGCGAAAGTGCTTCCTGGTGGGGCCTTGGCCGACGGGCTTGTAGTGTCGTCGGTGCGTGTGCAGGTTCCGCGTTCTTCCTGTTGATTTGGGTGCTGCACCCGATCCGTAGGCATTGCACCTCTTCTGATCGGGTGTACCGCGACTGATTGGGTGTATCGCGTAGGTGCCGTTGGGGTGGGCGGATTGGAAACGGCTATGCGGATAGGTCATGACGATGCGGATACCTTAATGACCTATCCGCCTGCGCATAACCTATCCGTGTGCGAGCAACCTATCCGCGTAAAGGGCTGCGTTGGACTGGGACGCGTGCGGCTGGCTGTCGAGATGCAACCTCTCCACGCCGTGGCCCGATGCCCCGCGGGATCAGCTGACGCACCTGGAGCGCGCAGAGTCCACCCGCGACAGAACTTCCCGTTTTAGCCGATCAGCGTCGACTGGTGGTGCACCATGATCAGGCGCCCCTCGCCAGAAGTCGCCGGCGCCCACACGCTGGATTCCAGCGAGGCGCCGCCCTCCCAGCGCACCCGGTAGCGCGTCAGGAACGACCCGCCCAGATCGTGCGCGTCGATGCGGCCGATGGATGGGGAAGCGGGCGAGGGCCCCGCCAGCGACGTGGTCGCGCCGCCACCCGGCCAGATGCGCGTCGTCCGCTCGTCGGTCATAGCCGCCAGCGCCTCCTCGTCACCGCCGGTCCACGCCAGGATGAACTCGCGCTCGCGGGCGATCGCGTCCTCGGTGGTCATCGCGGGCTCACTCACGGACGAGGCCGGGGCTGCCTCCGCGGGTTCGTTCGCCTCGGTGGGCGTGGAGAAAACGCTGGGATGAGAACGGAATGTCGACGTGGCGGCCTTGTCGGTGGAGGCGTCGTGTGAAGCGGGGAGCGCTCCCCAGGGCATCAGTAGTAGCGGGCACGTTGTGCGGCTCGACGGACGCAGCCACAGTGGTCGCGCCCTCATCCGTCTGATCCCCGGATGCCTGATCTGAGGACGCCTGATCCGCCGACGCAGCGCCGCGCGACGCGCCGCCCCCGAACCCGGGACCCGGCTCGGGCGTTCGCCCGGCCTGGTAGGCCTCGGCGCAGGAGCGCGCCAGGTCGTCGGCGCGCTCGTTCATGCGGTGGCCCGCGTGGCCCTTGACCCACTCGAAGGTGACGCGGCGCCCTTCCATGGCGCGGTCGATCTCCTGGATGAGTTCCAGGTTCTTGATGGGCTTCTTGTCGGCCTTCGTCCAGCCGCGCTTCTTCCAGCCGAGCCGCCACTTGGACACGACATTGATCGCGTACTGCGAGTCGGCGAGGATGTGCAGGTCCTCGCCGGTCTCGGCCGTTGCCTCAAGCAGGCGCAGGATCGCGGTCAACTCACCCAGGTTGTTGGTGCCTCGCGGCCACCCGCCCGCGTCCCACGTGTCCTCGTCCACGTACCAGGCCCACCCCGCGGGCCCGGGATTGCCGAGGGAAGAACCGTCTGCCGCCGCCGTAATCGTCATGCACTCATCCTATCGGCATCGTGCTTGCCTGATCGGAAAGGGGGACGAGGCCGGGGCAGCCTCGGCCTCGTGCCCTAGACTCAGGGGGTGGGCGTGGTCGCGCCCGCTGCCGCGAGGAGAGGGAAGATGCGCATGGGGGAACGCCTCGACGAGCTTTGTAAGACGGCTGCCGACGAACAAGAGATCGGTCGTTCGAAGAAGTCGAGGCACGCCCGCCGATGGGCGCTTCTCGTTGTCGTACTCTCGGTTGCCGCGCTGGCGTGGAGCTGTGTTTTTCATGGGAACTTAACCCGAAAGCCGATCGGTTTCCTCACGACGAACGATGCGGTGATCGCGCTGAGGCTCGGGCGCGGCTGGACGACGGTGGCTGAGGATAAACCGTACTACGACGGCTGGATTGTGCTCCTCGACGCGCAGGGGCGAGGCCAGGTGGCATCCGTCGACGAGATAAACGGCGGAGACGTGCTGTGGAGTGAGCGTGGCGTCTTCTACGGTTCGCCGAGCCGGGACTACGTGACGACGGACAGCGGGACGCAGCAGACCGCGTGGCAGTTCACTCGCCGCGGCGATGTTCAACGCTACGCGCTCCCCGATGGAACACTTGTTGCCGTGCGGCGGGAATACAACGACTACCGCATCGGTACCCTCTTCCCTGACGGAACTCACGCGAGTGTTGAAACTGAAGATGTCGGCATTGGCATCGGACAGTGTGGCGGCCGGATTGTTGCGATCACGACTACTGAGAAGTCCGAGAGTATTAAGTCGGCGGCTTTCGAGGCCTACGCTGCCCAGTTCGGCGGTGGTGATATGCCGGAGGCTCTGGAGGTGGTTGTTCAGCTCAACGACTTTGACGGTGATGTTCCCCCCGGTCCTCGCGGTTGTGCCTATGGGTGAGGGATTGTCCTCGTACCAGCACATGTTCGACTGCGAAGGGGACATCATCACGGCACCGAGCAGGAAGGTGGAGAGTGAACGGGAATGGCTCGTTCTCCAGCGGTGGGACCTGTCGACGGGGCAGCACACGATTATTCCCGTGGTCGATGAGGATGGGAACGCTATCGAGCTGGGTGAAGACCTGGGTGTTTCCGGTAGTGAAGCGATTCGCGTGGGTAACGAGTACAGGTTCGTGTCGAGTGGTGGGGATGCCTTCGCCGTCGATACGACGAGCGGCCGGGGGCGTCACCTGTTCTCTCTGGATAGGTCGACGTATAGGCCGGACGGATACTTGGCGACCTTCCAGGTGACCGAGACCGGCGTCTACGCGCTGAAGGATCGTCGCTCTGACCGCGTCGTGACCCTCTCGTACAGGCCCTGGGAAGGTGGCGAGTGGCGTGACATCTTCACGACCCGGGACCTGGCCTATTACCTCAACGAAGGCTATATCTCGAGTGCCTTGGACATTCAGTCCTTCGCGCTGCGCCCGGGATGGAACGGCGGCGCGCAGTAGCGTTGTTCGGTTGTCCGGGCCTTGTGCCCGGTTGGGAGGCAGCTTCGGCTGCTACGACGATGGGACGAGGCCGTGGCCGCCCGGGCGGAGTGCCCTAGACTCGGGGGTGGGCGTGTGATGCGCCCTACGACGCTGTGACGAGAATGGATCAGGATGATGAAGACGCCTACTGACGAGCCGCTCACCCGTGGTACCCGTGTGAGGTGGCGCAAGGTGCCGATGGGCCGCAGGGGCGTGCGCCGGTGTGGCATTGGCGTGGCAGCACTGTCGATCGTCATGCTGTTGTCGGGCTGTCTTTCCCTTGCGTCTCTCGACGAAAAACCTATCGACAAGCTGACGACGGGTGAGGCGGTCATTGCCCTGCGGCTGGGCGCTGCAGAAGCGTCTGCGGGCCTGCCGGGTGGAACGAGTGACAATTGGATTGTGCTCCTCGACGCTCAAGGCCGGGGGCAAGCGGGGCATATCGAACGCGGGGAGCGTGGTGACATCGCGTGGACTGAGCTCGGGGTGTCGTACGGTGTTCAGGCGGAGGATTTTTTGACGACGCAGGAGGGGACGCAGCGGATCCCCCGCGTGGGTGATCGTTCCGTTGAATACCTCCGTTATGCGCTCCCCGATGGACGAATTGAAGTCATCAGTGCTGCGAGAGGCTCCGGTATTCGTGCGGACATCATCGAGCTCGATGGAACGATGACGAGCGTGGAGACCGACGACTGGTCTGGCGGTTTTGGACTGTGCGGGTCGCGGGTTTTAGCGATTATGAATACGGAGGCGTCCGAGAGTATTAAGTCGGCGGCGCTCGAGGTCTATGCCGCTCAGTCGGGCGGCGACGGAAGTGAACCGGAATACTTCTCGGTTGTCGCGCAATTGGATGATCCTGCCGGAGCTACCCCGCGGATCCTCGCGGCAGCGCCGATGATTCCGGGCTTGAGGTCAGTGCAGCGCTTGTACGCCTGTGAAGCGGACATACTGACGGCACCGGGCATCCAAGTGGATGATCCCGTCAGTGCGGGAAAGAGCAGCGACGCTGCGGCGAGGGGGACCCTCGTTCTCCAGCGGTGGGATCTGTCGACGGGAGAGCGCACGGTGAGCCCCGTGCTCGATGGGGCAGGAAAGGCTATCCAGTTGAATGAAGATGTGAACATCTACGGTGACAAGGCGATCCTGGTGGGCGACGAATACAGGCTCATCAGTCGACATGGTCATGCCTTCTCGATCAATCTGACGAGCGGGCAGGGCCGTCACTTGTTTTCCATCCCCGCGGAGGTCGGACAAGGTGACATGGTGTTCCAGGTGACCGAGAGCGGCGTCTATTTCTTGACGGATAGCTCCCGCGAGCACGCAGTCACTCTTTCTTATCATCCATGGGACGGTGGCGAGTCTCGCGTGGTTCTTTCGACGGGCAACCTGGAGGACTACCTGAGGGTGCGCAAGCTGTTCTCGGGTGGTGAGCGCGCCATCGAGTCCTTCGCCCTGCGCCCCGGGTGGGACGGCGGCGCGCAGTAGCGCAGCGCAGCCACGCCGCATCGTGCGCGGCACGATAGTGGGGGCGGTCTTCCAACGAAGACCGCCCCCACCTGCGTTTGCCGTCAACGGGCACTGACCGCTCGTCGGCAGCCCCAGCCGTCACTGCGTGACGCCCACCTGGCCCAGCGCGAAGGCGAACTCCTCGCAGCGCGCCGCCCACCGGCCCTCGCGCCCGGAGGGGCCGGCGTGCCCGGCGACCATCTCGGTGCGCAGGATGATCGGGCGCTCGAGTGGGTCGCGCGCGGGAATAGACTCAGCCTTGGCCTCGTCCGTGGAGGGAACCTGGCCGGTGGCCTCGCGCAGGCGCTGCACCCACTTGGTGGGCTCGACGAACTCGACGCGCGTGTCGTTGACCGACGTCGTTGCCATGATCGCGGGCAGGGGGGCGCCGTCCGGCACGTTCTCGTACGGCGTGTAGCGGCTCATCGCGTCGAACACGGCGCGCGAGGTCAGCGGATTGCCCCACTCCTCCCATTCGCCGACGGTGAGCGGCAGGGTCGGGTCCAGGATCGTCGAGAGCGCGTCCACGAAGGGCACGCCCGCGAGGATTGCGCGGAAGCGGTCGGGGGCTGCGTTGGTGACCGCTCCCATGAGCAGGCCTCCGGCGCTGCGGCCCTCCGCGACCAGGCGACCGGGCGCCACCCACCCGGAGTCGACCAGCCAGTCGGCCACGTCGATGAAGTCCGTGAAGGTGTGCTCCTTGACCAGCTCCTTGCCGTCCTCGTACCAGGAGCGGCCCATCTCGCCGCCGCCGCGCACGTGTGCGATCGCGTAGACGACGCGGCGCAGGATCGGCAGACGCAGGGTCTCGAACTCGGGGTCGTAGCTGACCTCGTACGAGCCGTACCCGATCTGCCAGCCCGCGTGCGTGCCGTCCGGGCGCGCGTCGCGATGGTGGATGAGGGTGACGGGGATGCGGGCAGTACCGTCGCGTGCGACCACCCACACGCGCTCCTCGACGTACTCGGCGGGGTCCCAGCCGGGCGCCTCGCGGGTGCGCAGGGTCCGCACGCTCAGCGCCGCGGTCTCGGGGGACGAGGCCGGGGCCGTGTTCGGCAGCAACACCTCGGTGACCGTCGGGGGCACGGTCTGTGACTGGAACTCAACCCGAAGCGGATCCTTCCACGGGGTCGGCACGGTCGCGATTGTGCGCACCGGGGCGTCCACCTCTACGCGTCGCCACGTGGGCGTGGGCTCGCGGCGATCCCACACGTCGACCTGCGTGAGAGAGCCCGAACGAAGCGAGAGCGCCACGTAGTCCGCGTGGGCCTCGACGTCGGTGATGCGCTCGCCGGGGCCGGGGCTGCGCAGCGGCTCCCAGGACTCAAACGGGGCGAGGGGCGTGGGCTCGTCCTCCGGCAGGGGAGTGCCCGGCGTGCGATCCGCCAGCGCTTGGCGACTATACGCGGAGGAAGAAGTTACGCCCAACTGTGCCAAGGCCTCGGGCGACCCCCCGGCGGGCAGCATCGCCTGCGCGAGCGAGCCCTCCTGCGTCAGCCCCGTGTGCACGATGAACAGGCGATCCCCCGCCGAATCCGCCGACACCAGCGTGCGCGGGCGCACCGGCATGAGCGGAAGCGGGCGCACGGACGGGTGGGCGGGCAGCCACAGCCACGCGCGGCCCGCCGTCGACGACGAGGCGTGAATGACGACGTGCCCCGGGAAACCCGAGGGAGCGAACCCCATCTCGAAGCCCTCGTCCGGCTCCACCAGCAGCAGCTCGTCGGCCTCACGCGGCGTGCCCACGCGGTGCAGCCACGCGTCGCACGCGCGCCACGCGTCGTCCACGCCCATGTAGATAAAGGAAGCGGAATCATCCGCCCATGCGAAGCCGTACCCGGCGTCCACCACAGCCTCGTCGATGACGCGGCCCGACGCCTCCCTGCACGACCCACGTGTAGCGCTCATCCCCGCTCGTGTCCCGCGCCCACGCGATCAGACGCCCATCCGGGGACGGGTACATGTCCGCCAGGCGGAAAAACTCCTGCCCGCGTGCCCACTCGTTCTCATCGACGAGGAGCTCCTCGCCCCGCGCCGGCACACCCGGTTCGGGGACGAGCGGAATCGGCGCCCCGGCCTCGTCGCGCTCCACCGGCGCGCGGTGATGCGTTGCGTACGACTGGCCCTCCGCGAAACGCCGGAAATACCAGAACTCGCCCTCGCGGATCGGAACCGTCACGTCGGTGAGCGCCGTGGAAGCCTTGACCTCCTCCACGAGGCGCGCGGCCGCCTCGCGCGTCGGCGCCGTCACCGTGTCCGCCCACGCGTTCTCCGCCTCCAAATGAGCCCTGACCTCGGGATCCTCGCCGTCACGCAGCCAGTCCCATGGGTCATCAAAATGCTGCCCGAAATGGTCGCGCACCCGGTACCCGTACCGCTTGGGGGCGACCGGGGGAGTGTTCATCGACGAGGCATTGGCCGCCTCACGCGTGGTCGTGTCAGTCATGTGGACCATCTTAGAGGTGGGCCAACCGATGAGGATCCACGAAACAGTGGCATGACCGTGCGAGACTATGGGGGTGAACGACGAACAAGCTCCCTCGCGCGGATCCGCTGCCGCGCTCGACCCCGAGTCCCCTGTGCTCGACCCCGCGGCGCTCGCGGACCGACCGTCCGCGCCCCTTGCTCAGCCCGGCACCCGAGGGCAGGTTGACGGGGGGAGCGGCGCCGGCCTCGTCCCTGAGCCTCACGCAGCGACTCCTCGCCGGGGTGCGTGAGTTCATCCAATTCGGCATGGTCGGAGCCACCGCCTACATCGTCGACGCTGGTCTGTTCAACCTGCTCCAGCACGGGCCGCTCGGCTTCCTCGCCGGACACCCCAACACCGCGCAATTTCTCGCCGCCGCGACCGCGACCCTGTACGCGTGGATCGCCAACCGCCTGTGGACCTACCGCGGCCGCACGCGGGGAGAACGCCACGCGCGAGGCCATCCTCTTCTTCTTCGCCAATGCCTGCGGCATCGGCATCACCCAGTTCTGCCTGCTGTTCACCCACCACATCCTGGGATACACCTCGGCGCTGGCCGACAACATCGCCGCCTATGTCGTCGGCTTCGCCCTGGGCACCGCGTTCCGCTTCTTCTTTTACCACTACGTGGTCTTCACCGGGCATACGCGCGCGTAGGTTCGAGGCGCGGCGGTAGGGTCGAAGCGTGAAGGAAACACCAGAGCGCTACCCGACCCCCGAGCAGTCCATCGGCACGATGGTCACCATCGACGACACCGCCCTCGTCTTTGAGGGCGGGGGGATGCGCAACGCCTACACGGCCGCGCTCGTCGCGAGGCTGATTGCCGAGGGCATCAACTTTCCGCACGTCTCGGGGGTCTCCGCGGGATCCAGCCACCTGTGTAACTTCACCTCCCGCGACGCCCGTCGCTCGCACGCGACCTTCGTTGACCTGGTTGACGACCCAGAGTTCGGTGGCCTCAAACACTTCCGAAAGGGGCACGGCTACTTCAACGCCGAGTACATCTACGAGCGAGTCTGCTACCCCGATGGTGCCTACCCCTTCAACATGGACGCGTTTCTTGCCAACCCGGCGCGCACTCGCGTCGCCGCCTTCAACGCGTCGCGCGGCGAGGTGCGCTGGTTCTCCAAGGAAGACATGAGCACACTGGACACGCTCGGCCCCATCATCCGCGCCTCCTCCACGCTGCCCGTCCTCATGCCGCCCGTCGAGATCGAGGGCGACACCTACGTCGATGGCGCACTAGGACCCAACGGTGGCCTGCCCTTCGATCAGCCCCCTGCGCGAGGGCTACCGCAAACTCCTCGTCGTCCTCACTCGCCCCCGCGACTACGTCAAGGGCCCCATGCCCGCCAGCGTCGGTGCCCTCCTGCGCACCGCCTACCGCCAGTTCCCGTCCGTGTTCGAGGGCGTGGCTCGCCGCCCCGACCGCTACAACGCGGGACGCCGCCTCCTCTTCGAGCTCGAAGAACGAGGCCAGGCCTACGTGTTCGCCCCCGACAACCTGTGGATCAACAACACCGAATCGCGGCGCGAACGCCTGGAAGCGACCTATCGTGCCGGCCTGGTGCAGGCCGTGCGCGAAATGCCCGCGATCAAGGCGTTCCTGGGGCTGTAGGCTGTCCGTTTGGGCGGTGTTGCTTGTGGCGCCGCTGGTGTTCCGGGCGCCGGAGGGCCCGGCCGCCCGCGAGGCTAGGGCCTCACTTCGTTCGGCGCCGCGCCTCGAAGCCCGCCCGTGCCCTCCGGTCCCTCCGGCGCCTCCACACCAGTGGGGCCGGGTCGCTGGTGTCTGGTTCGGCGCGTCGTCTCGAAGCCCGGCCAGGCCCCGCCGCCGCCCACCGGTACCGCGGCCATGCCCCGTAGACCAGGCGGTTCGGTTCCTTGAAACCCCTGTCGCCTTTGCTCGCTCGTGCCTGTGTGGGGTTGAAACCGTCATCGCCTTTGCGGGTGAGAATCGGGCGGTTTTGGTGCGTTTGTTGGTCGCAGTGGTGACGGTGGTTTCAACGGTTGCTGTTCAGGGGCGCGCAGTGGTGATGGGGGTTTCATACTGACTGCATTAGCGGTTGCAGTGGTGTTGTTGGTTTCAATATCGCCACGTCGCCGCGTCTTGCGCGCGAAAAAGTTCACCCTGCTCGGTCTGATGGTGGACGCGAGCGCGAAGAAGTTCGCCCAGCGCACGACAAATGCCCCAAAAATGGCGTTCTATGGCGTGCCGGGCGAACTTTGTCGCGGGGAAGCCGTCGCGGGGCGGTGCCGGGCGCGTTTTGTCGAGTGGCAGAGCCTACTGGTGTGCAGTGCCTGGGAGGTGCTGCCTAGATACAGGGAGTATCCAGGCCCTAGATGTCGGTCGAGCGTTAGTCCCTTGGTCTAGGTCGCGTCCCCCCTAGATGTAGGGCTTGTGCGATCCCCTCGATCTAGGGGCACCTCCCGTTGGAGGCGCGCGTCGGCACATCACTCAGGCCCCCTGTGATCGCCTTTCCGCAAGATTCCAGCCATTTCGCCGAAAATGCCACTCACCCCTATATCTAGGGGCGCTTAGTCGCCAACGACCCCTAGATGTGCGGGTGCGACACGCCCAAGAGTGCCACTAAAGAGTGTGACGCTCGACATCTTTCAGGTGGTTGGCAGGTGGTTATGCACAGGGTGGTGATGCGCTCGTCCACAGGGTGCACAGGTGTGTGTGAGGGTGTTGGTGGCCCCTAGATGTGCCCGTGGGTTAGTTGCAAATCCCAATGTTTGCACGCATCTTCGCGCACCCGTACGGAGGTGGCGACAAGCCGCAAAGGCCCCTCTGAGATCCTGACCGCTCGCTCCATCCACAGACTGCTCCTGCCGCGTCCACAGTTGGGGCGGCGCACACAACATCTAGGGGTCGCTTGCGTGGGCGGCCACGAGGTGTAGTGTTGTCGTGTTCGCGGCGAACGAGCCGCCAGAAAGACCACGCAGGATGCCAACGTCCGGCCTCGAGCCGCAAGGAGACACGAACATGTCGATCACCGTCTACTCCAAGCCCCGCTGCCCCCAGTGCGACGCGACCTACCGCGCCCTCGACAAGCAGGGCGTCTCCTACGAGAAGATCGACGTCACCCAGGACGCGGAATCCCTCGCCTTCATTAAGGGCCTCGGCTACCAGCAGGCCCCCGTCGTCGTGGCCGGCGAGGACCACTGGTCCGGCTTCCGCCCCGACCGCATCAAGGCCGTCGCTGCCGCAGCTGCCCCCCTGGCGCTGCAGGCCTGAATCGCGCCGACAAGTCCCGGCCGCGAGGCCGGGACTTTCGCGTATCTGGGCGGGAAAGAGGCCGGGGCACACCCCTCGGTGGACATGGGGAAATGAGCGGCCAACTGGCCGTGAGGGTCCGCCGCCCACGACCGCATACACACACCGCCAACCACCATGTGCGCCCGCTGAGTCGGGCGCGTCGATCATCCCACATGGGACACGCGTGCGAGGCAACCCCGCCCGGGCCTCGGGGGTGAGACACTAGAGGTTCAGTATCCCGCCAAGCAGGAAGGATCATCATGGGCAGCGTCGTCTACTTCTCGTCGGCGACGGGCAATACCCGCCGTTTTGTCGAAAAACTCGGCCTCCCGGCGGCGCGAATCCCGTTGCTTCCCAAGGATGAACCCCTGCGCGTGACCGACGAGTACGTGCTCATCGTGCCCACCTACGGCGGCGGCAATCTCAAGGGAGCGGTGCCCAAACAGGTCATCAAGTTCCTCAATGACCCCGACAATCGGGCCCTGTGTCGGGGCGTCATCTCGTCGGGAAACACTAACTTCGGCAAGGCCTACTGCATCGCGGGCGACATTATCGCGGCCAAGCTGGGGGTTCCCCACATGTATAAGTTCGAGCTCCTCGGTACGCCCGAGGACGTCTCCAGAGTTCGCGAAGGACTGGAACAGTTTTGGCAGAAAACTACACCGACACAGGCGTAGAGGAAGCTCCCTCCCCGGAGCTGGACTACCACGCGCTGAACGCGCAGCTTAACCTGTACGACGCGAACGGACGCATTCAGTTCGACGCGGACCGTGCGGCGGCTCGCCAGTACTTCCTTCAGCACGTCAACCAGAACACGGTGTTCTTCCACGACCTGGAAGAGAAGCTGAAGTACCTGGTGGACGAGGGCTACTACGAGAAGCACGTCCTGGACCAGTACGACTTCGCGGACATCAAGGAGCTGTACAAGCAGGCTTACGCGCACAAGTTCCGCTTCCCGACGTTCCTGGGCGCGTTCAAGTACTACACGTCGTACACGCTCAAGACCTTCGACGGTAAGCGCTACCTGGAGCGCTTCGAGGATCGTGTCGCCATGGTGTCGCTGTACTGGCGCGCGGCGACATCGAGCTTGCTCGCAGCTTCGTGGATGAGATCATGACGGGCCGCTTCCAGCCGGCCACCCCGACCTTCCTCAACGCTGGTAAGGCGGCGCGCGGCGAGCTGGTCTCCTGCTTCCTGCTGCGCATCGAGGACAACATGGAGTCGATCGCGCGCGGCATCAACTCGGCCCTGCAGCTGTCCAAGCGCGGCGGCGGCGTCGCCCTGCAGCTGACGAACCTGCGTGAGTCGGGCGCCCCCATTAAGAAGATTCAGAACCAGTCCAGCGGCGTCGTGCCCGTCATGAAGCTGCTCGAGGACTCCTTCTCCTACGCGAACCAGCTGGGCGCGCGTCAGGGTGCGGGCGCTGTGTACCTGCACGCGCACCACCCGGACATCATGCAGTTCCTGGACACCAAGCGTGAGAACGCGGACGAGAAGATCCGCATCAAGACGCTGTCCCTGGGTGTCGTCATCCCGGACATCACGTTCGAGCTGGCCCGCAAGAACGAGGACATGTACCTGTTCAGTCCCTACGACGTGGAGCGCGTGTACGGCGTGCCCTTCTCCGAGATTTCGGTGACGGAGAAGTACCACGAGATGGTGGACGACGGCCGTATCCACAAGCGCAAGATCAACGCTCGTCGTTTCTTCCAGACGATCGCGGAGATCCAGTTCGAGTCCGGCTACCCCTACATCGTCTTCGAGGACACGGTGAACAAGGCCAACCCGATCAAGGGTCGCATCACCATGTCGAACCTGTGCTCGGAGATCCTGCAGGTGTCCGAGGCCTCGACCTACAACGATGACCTGTCCTACGACCACGTCGGCAAGGACATCTCCTGCAACCTGGGCTCGCTCAACATTGCGAAGACCATGGATTCCCCGGACTTCTCGAAGACGATCGAGATGGCGATCCGCGGCCTGACGGCCGTCTCGGACCTGTCGGACATCGGCTCGGTGCCGTCGATCGCCCGCGGCAACGCAATGAGCCACGCGATCGGCCTGGGCCAGATGAACCTTCACGGTTACCTGGCGCGCGAGCACGTGCACTACGGGTCCGAGGAGGCCCTCGACTTCACGAACATGTACTTCATGACGGTCCTGTTCGAGGCCATCAAGGCCTCGTGCAAGATCGCGCGTGAGCGCGGCGAGACCTTCGAGGGCTTCGAGGAGTCGAAGTACGCATCGGGCGAGTTCTTCCGCAAGTACATTGACGAGGAGTGGGCCCCCACCACGGACAAGTGCCGCGAGCTGCTCGCCGCCTCGTCGATCAAGGTCCCGACCCAGGCGGACTGGGAGGCCCTGGCGGCTGACGTCGCCAAGTACGGCATGTACAACCAGAACCTGCAGGCTGTGCCTCCGACGGGTTCCATCTCGTACATCAACAACTCGACGTCGTCGATTCACCCGATCGTGTCCCGCGTGGAGATCCGTAAGGAAGGCAAGATTGGCCGCGTCTACTACCCGGCCCCCTACATGTCGAACGAGAACCTGGAGTACTACCAGGACGCGTATGAGATCGGCCCGGAGAAGATCATCGACACCTACGCTGTGGCCACCCAGCACGTGGATCAGGGCCTGTCGCTCACGCTGTTCTACCCGGATACGGTGACGACGCGTGACCTGAACAAGTCCTACATCTACGCGTGGAAGAAGGGCATTAAGACCCTGTACTACATGCGCCTGCGCCAGATGGCCCTGGAGGGCACGGAGGTCGAGGGCTGCGTGTCCTGCATGCTGTGACGTGACGCCCGTTTGTCGGGTGGTGCGGGGGTCGGGAAACCGGCCCCCGCACTTTTTTATGTGGGACGAGGCCGGGGCGAGCCGGGAGCGTCGGCGTGAGGTTGGGGTGGGCTGCGTCGGGTTGTGGTGAGTGGTGAGAAGGGATAATGAGGCGGAACTTCCGTGTTGCAGAGGTTGCTCGTATGATGTGGGAGGATAAGATCCCACATTCTGACCGGAGTTATTGATGAGCGACCCCTCCAATCCCTACGGGTCGGGTGGCGCGACCCCCTACGGCGCCCAGCCTGCCTACGGACAGGCCCCCGTAGTGCAGCAGCCCGCATACGGTACCCAACCCGCATACGGCGCCCAGACCTCGTACGGCGCGGGTGCTTCCTACGGGCAGCCGATGTACGGCCAGGTCGTGTACGCCCTGAACCCCGCCGTCGAACGCGTGCGTTCGAACGCATCCATGGTGCGCATCATGTCTTTCGTTAGCTTTGTGACGGTGGGGCCGCTCCTGTCGTTCGGTGCGTGGTTCTGGAGCATGAACCTCCTTAGTGAGGCCGAGAGGCTGGGTGCTCCCGAGGACGTGCTGAGGGACGTGCGCGGTGCGCGAACGACGGCTCTCATCTGCGGAATTGTCGGGATCGTGCTGTTTGGTCTTCTGATCGCCGCTCCCTTCCTCCTTGTCTGGCTCGTGGAATCTACGAAGTGATTGGTCGTTGAAATGAGTGACGAACAGATGCCCTCGCGGGCAATTCGGCCGGCTGGGACTGGCCTCAGCAAAGCGACGGACCGGTCGCACCCCAGGCGGGTGCTCCCGCCTCGACGTGGTCGAGCGCTCCCGCCGCACCGCAGGCACCCGCCCCTGCGCAGTTTGCGCCCCCGGCGGGCGCACCCGTACATGTCGCGTCCGCCGCGCCCGCCGCGCAGCAGTCGCCCTACGCTCCCGGATACAGCGGGGTCACGGCCGCCAGCGCGGCACCGGCGTATGGCACCCCTGCTGCGTATCCCCAGCAGGGCGCACCCGCCCAGCCGATGCCGACCTACGGCCAGCCGAGTGCCTACCAGGCGCAGCCTGCACCCGTCGCTCAGCCGATGCAGCAGGCCGCCGCCCCGCAGTACGGCGTGAATCCGCAGGCCGCGTACGCGAGCCAGCCCGCGCAGCCGTCCACGGATCAGCTCCGGCAGCTGGCCTTCTCCCGCCTCAAGTCCAACGCGACCGTCGCCATCGTGATGTCCTTCGTGTGGTTCTTCACGACGCCGGTCATCCTGCTGCTCGCCAACGCGGTTCGGGCGCAGCGCCTGTGTACCCACGCCCAGGAGATCGACGCTCCGTCCGACGTGACACGGAAGGTGAACATTGCGCGCGGCATTGCGTTCGGCATGCTCCTCCTGCAGGTGAGCCTGATCATCTTGCTGATTGTCTCGGAGAACATGCGTTAGCGATCCAGCGGATGCCACTGTGTTCGCGGTAACTAAGGCCGTTTTGTTTATTTTTGTACTCTCGCGTCGGCTACGATGACAGCCGTATCCGCTCGACACAACCCATTTGGAGCAACTCATGAGCGATCCCGTGAACGCCTACCCCGCCGCCGGCCAGAACCAGCCCCAGCAGGCCTACGGTCAGCAGCAGGCTTACGGTCAGCAGCAGGCTTACGGTCAGGCGCAGCCGGCCTACGGTCAGGCGCAGCCGGCCTACGGTCAGCCCGTCTACGCCCTCAACCCCGAGATTGAGAGGATCCGTTCGAACGCGTCGACGGCCCGCATGCTCTCCTTCGTGAGTTTCCTGTTCGGCCACCTCCTGCTTGCCGGTGGCATGTGGTTCTGGACTAACAAGCTGGTTGAGGAAGCCAAGATCCTGGGCGCCCCGATGGACGTGATGGCGGATGTGGAGAGCGCTCGCTCGGCTGCGAAGATTTGCTCGATCATCCAGATCGCGCTCATCGCTGCGGTTTTCTTGTTCCTCATCTTGATGGTGATCATCGGCGTGACTGCGGCCGCCAACAGCTGACACATCGTTACGTGTGGGGCCCGAGGAAACGGCGAGTTTCCTCGGGCCCCAACGCATACTGGTTGAGGGCCGCTGCTACGATAGCGCCCATCGTCATCCGCGTGGAACTATCTGGAGTGCACCATGAGCGATCCGGCTTACCCCTATGGGGCCAATCCTGCGAGTGCGCAGGATCCCTACTCGCAGCAGACGCCGTATGGCCCGGCCGCATCCGCGCCCTACGGCCAGCCCGAGGCAGCGTACCGCCAGCAGCCTGCCTACGGCATGCCCAATGGGATGGCGTACAGTCAGCCCACGCCGGCCTATGCGCAGCCGTACTATGCGAGTTCACACCTCGTTGCCTACGCGGACCTGCGTTCCCAGGCGCATCTCGCCATGATCTTGGCTGGCGTGAGTTTCCTGACTGTCTATCTGCTCCTCTCGATCCCCGCGATGGTGTTGTCGTTCATGCAGCGCAGGAAGGCGAAGCGCCTGGATGCCCCGCAGGACATCATGTCGCTGACGAATACCGCGGTGGTCGTCACGTCCATATGCGCATCACTCCAGCTGCTCGTGCCTCTTGCCCTTCTCCTCGCCTTTTTCCTCAGTGATCGATAAGTCATGTGTTGATACCACCCCGCCACCCGTGAGAGTTGCGCGACAGCGCTGACTCCTCACACCCCGGAGCCTGTAGGAACGGTGATGCTGTTTCCGCAGGCTCCGCCTGTATTCTTGAGGGTATGACTCCCCGATACGAAGCACCCTCGCGCGCCATCGCCGGCACCGACGCAGACCTCCTCGACCAGCTGCGATACGCGGACGGACGCCCCTACGGCTTCTACAAGAACGCCCTAGGTGCCTGGGATTACGGGGACTTCACCCTCGCGATCGATCACGTGCAGGCCGATCCCTACGCCCCGCCCTCGTCCCTGCGCGCCTGGTCGACGCCCGAGGCCATGGGACTGCCCGAGGCCGCCCTGGCCTCGTCCGACGCACGCCGGGCTGCCGCGGACTTTATCGCCCGCTCCTTCGACGAGGCTATCCGCACCCGCGACACCCGCGACGTGTCGATCGCCCGCGCCGGTGCCCTCATCCTCCAGCGCTCCCTACGCGACCGTCCTGCCCGACCGCGTCGAGGTCCGTTTCCAAGTCAAGCTCCCCGCGCGCGGACGCACAATCCTCGGCAAGAGCGCCGCCCGCCTCTTCGACGTGGACGTGCCCAACATCGTCATGGACTGCTTCGACTTCGTCTCCGAGGACCCGGCCACCACCCGCAAGCGCTCCCGCCTCCTCGGCCACGTCGCCGCCTACGAGGACTACCGTGCCCTCCAGGGAATTCTCGAGGAACGCAGCTGGGTATCCTTCGTCGCCGACGAAGCCCTGTTGGCGCGCCGCTCCGGCGTGTCCGAAACGCCCCTGACGGGTGACGGCGTCGTCGCTTTCAATGCCCCCGAGTCCCTGCGCGCTACCGTCACCCTGCCACACGCCGGCGAGGTGTCCGGCATGGCGATCCCCCCGGGCCTGACCCTCATCGTGGGCGGCGGCTACCACGGCAAGTCCACGCTCCTCGAGGCCATCGCCCAGGGCGTGTACGCGCACATCCCCGGCGACGGCCGCGAGCTCGTCGCCACCGACCCCACTGCCACGAAGGTGCGCGCCGCCGACGGGCGAGCCGTCACAGGCGTTGATATCTCGCCGTTTATCACCCACCTGCCCGGCGGTGCCGACACCACGTCCTTCTCCACCGAAAACGCGTCCGGCTCCACCTCGCAGGCCGCCTCCATCATCGAATCCCTCGAGCTGGGCGCACGCACCCTCCTCATCGACGAGGACACCTCCGCGACCAACCTCCTCATCCGCGACACGCGCATGCGCGACCTCGTCGCCGCCGAGAAGGAACCCATCACGCCCCTCGTCGACCGCGTCACCTCCCTCACCGAGGCCGGCGTCTCCCTCATCATGGTCGTCGGCGGCTCCGGCGCCTTCCTGGACGCCGCCGACCGGGTCCTCATGATGGACAACTACCGTTGCCTCGACGTCACCGCCCGCGCACGCGAGGTCGTGGCCGACCTGCCGCGCCCCCGCACCGACGCCCCCCACCATCTGGGAGGCCGCTCCCCGCGTGCCCGCCGCGAAGGCCCGCGTGGACCGCCCGCGCACCAAGGCCTCGGGCACGTCCGTGCTCACCATCGACCGTTCAACCGTCGACATTTCCGACGTCGCCGCAGTCGTCGACCCCGGGCAGGCCGAGGCCATCGCCTGGTGCGTGCGCGGTGTCCTCGAGGAGATGGCAGGCAAACAGTCGATGCCCGACCTCATGGCCAAGCTCGGACGGCGCCTCGCCTCCGAGGGCCTGGACGCCGTCTGCAAGTTTGGCGCCTGCTCCCTACCCGGCGTTTCTGGCGCGCCCGCGCCTCATCGATGTTGGTGCCGCCATCAACCGCTACCGCGGCCTGTCCCTGCGCGAGCCGCGCGGCGACTCGTAATCGCTTCAGACCCCACGGGTGTTCCGGGCGCTGCGTTGCTTGCCATGTTTGGGCCGGGCTGCTTGGTGTGCCCGTGGGCGGCGGCCCGCCCGCGAGATCGCCACACGCGAGCCTGCGGCTCGGAGCGGTCGATCTCGAAGCCCGGCCAGGCCCTGCCGCCGCCCACGGGTACCGCAGTCAGGCCGTGCCGACCAGGCGGCCGGTTGTCTGAAACCGGTGTCGCCTTTGCTCATGTGTGGCTGTGTGGGGTTGAAACCGGCATCGCCTTTGCGTGTGAGAAATGGGTGTTTTTGGTGCGGTTTTTGGGTGCAGTGGTGATGCCGGTTTCAGCGGTGCGTTGTTGGGGGTGTGCAGTGGTGTTGTTGGTTTCAATGTCGCCATGGTGTCGTGTCTGGTGCGCGAAAAAGTTCGCCCAGCGGCGCTGTGTCATCGCGAAAGTGCGAAAAAAGTTCGCCCAGCGCGCTCAAATTGGCCCAACTTCAGCGTTTTTGCACTTGCTGGGCGAGTTTTTTCGCGGAGATGTCGCTGGAGGGGCTGTGCTGGGCGAGCTTCTTCGCGCCAAATGGCCCTGCGTCGGTCTTGGATGCGATGCGGTGCACTTCAGGGTGGCTGCGGTTGGGGGGTTTGCGCCATGCGAAGCCCTCTGGCGACGTGTCGCCGGCGTGTCGGAGGCTTGGATGGCGTCATTCCCCCGTGTGGCGGCGAGGCCGCGCTGTTGGATGCGAACCGACCAATTGTGCACGTAATTCCTCTGTCACTATTTCAGGATTTGAATTGGTGTCGTTGGAGCTGCAACGATTCGGGCTATTATTGAAATTTCACGCAATCGAATGACGTGCGATATTTCGGGTATGTGTCTCTGCCATCACTCCTGGGTGCCGCAGCTAGGCACCGCAGCCAGGCCCGCCGCCCACGGGTGGCACAGTCAGGACCAACAACCCCGCAGGTACATAACACGGGAATTTCAACGGTGGCGCCCCGGGGTAGGGCGGCCGAGCACCCCCGAGGGCACCCCGGGAGGTCTCGGGGATCAATCAGGGGAAACCTCCGTAGCGGTGACGCGCACCGTAGACGCACGATGGATGCATGAATACGAACACGACAATCGCGCAGGCCCCCGTGGCCGACCAAGAGGCCCCGGCCTCGTCCATCGTCCGACTCCAGGGCGTGTCCAAGATTTACGGAAGCGGCGACGCTCAGGTGCGCGCCCTCGACGATGTGAGCGTCGGCTTTGGCGCCGGCGAATTCACCGCCATCATGGGCCCCTCCGGCTCTGGAAAGTCCACGATGATGCACATCCTCGCCGGCCTTGATGCCCCCACCTCCGGGCACGTCTTCGTCGAAGACACCGACATCACCGCCCTGAAAGACACCGCACTGACCAAGCTACGCCGTGACCGCATCGGTTTCGTGTTCCAGTCCTTCAACCTGGTGCCCACCCTGGACGCCCGCGCCAATATTCTTCTGCCCATGCGCCTGGCTGGGGCTACTCCTGAGAAGGAATGGTTCGACCTCATCGTCAACTCTTTGGGCATCGCGGACCGATTGAGCCACCGCCCCTCCGAGATGTCTGGTGGTCAGCAGCAGCGCGTCGCCGTCGCCCGCGCCCTCATGAGTCGCCCCGCTGTCATCGTCGCGGACGAACCCACCGGCAACCTCGACTCGCACTCGACCTGCGAGGTCATGGACCTGCTGCGCCGCGCCGTCGACGAACTCGGCCAGAGCGTCATCATGGTCACCCACGATACCTCCACCGCCGCCTACGCGGACCGCGTCCTCGTGTGCCGCGACGGCCGCATCGTCTCTGACCTGCGCGACGTCACCGCCGACTCCCTCACCGCGGCGCTGCACTGAACGCGCGCCCACACCCCAAGGCTCTCCTCATGTCTGCAATCAACTCCCTCCTGCGCGCTAACCTGCGCTCCCATGGCCGCCGCTACATCTCCACCGGTCTGGCCGTCGCCATCTCCACGGCCTTCATCGTCATCACGCTCATCGTCATGACGGCGATGACCGCGGGCCTGACCTCCGGCGTCTACGACCAGTACCGCGGCGGCACGATCGTCGTCTCCCAGAACAAGGACGCGACCGACGAGTCGACTCAGCGCGCCGAAGAAATCCTGTCTGCGACCAGCGGCGTCACCGCCATCAAGCACATGGCCCAGTGGCCTGCCGACGCCCAGACCGACGCGACGCGCGCCCGACTCTACGTCTCGCCGATGGCCCCCAAGCCTTTCGCCGGCCTCGACCTGAGCGCCGGAACCACCCCGACCGCCGACGACCAGATCACCATCCCCGAGCACACGGCCTCAACCCTCTCACTGAAAGTCGGTGACACCGTCCGTGTGCGCGAAGGATTCACCGAGGGCGACTACCGCACCCTCACCATCGTCGGCACCACGCGCTCGCACACGATCAGCATGGGCATCCCCGCCAGCTACGTGACTGACGGTGGTTTCTCCGCGCTCTTTGAGCACAATGCGTCTGGACAGTTCATTGTTGCGACTTCTGGAGCGGATACGGACAGCAACGCAAACCCTCCCGTCGCCACCCAGGACGAGTGGGTGGCGACAGCAAACTCAGCGCTCAGCGGCATCTCGGGCGTGACCGTGACCAGCGTGCACAAGGCAATCCAGGAGGACCTCGACCAGGCGCGTCTGGGAGCATCAGTGACGATGGGAATCATGCTGATCTTCCCAGCGATCGCGGCGCTCGTGGCCTCCATCGTCGTCTCCTCGACATTCCGCGTCGTGCTCACACAGCGTACCCGCGAGCTGGCACTGCTGCGCACGCTGGGAGCCACCAGGCGACAGGTCCGCTCGCTCGTAACCCGAGAGGCACTCGCGATCGGAGCGATCTCGTCCGCGATTGGCGTCGTGCTCGGCTGGCTGATTGGCGCGCTCACGGAGACGGGAACAGGCCTGGCCTCTAGCATTGGTGAGGCGCTGGCAGGCACCTCCGTCTGGCAGCTCGCCCTCACGTGGCTGGGGGCTACCCTGTTCACGACCCTGGTTGGCGTCTTCCCTGCCCGCGCTGCCTCCCGTGTTGCGCCCGTCGCCGCTCTTGCCCCCGTGAACGAGGCCGGGGCCGCCGCCCGCAAGAAGCACACCGTCCGCTTCATCATCGGCGCGCTCATCGCTATGGCCGGTTGCGCTGCTGTGGCGGCTGCGTGGCGCTCGGATAGCGGCGGCACGAAATTCCTCGGGGCTTTTGGCGGGTCGCTCCTGGCGCTCCTTGGTGCGCTGCTCGTCGCCTCGGTTCTGCTGCCAGCCCTCACCCGCGCGTTCGGCGCGGCCTTCCCGGGCACCCTGTCCGCCATGGCCCGCGAGAACACGATACGCAACCCCGGCCGCACCTCCGCGACCGGCACCGCGATCATCATCGGCGTGACCCTCGTCGTCACCATCATGGTCGGTGCCGCCTCCGTGCGCACCACCCTCACCAACGCCGTGAACGACGCCCGCCCCTTCGACCTCATGGCCGTGTCCACGACTGGGGCGGTCACCGATGACCAGCAGGCCGCCATCGCGGCCACCGACGGCGTCGCCGCCACCGTCGCCCAGTACGCCGCTCCCGGCACCCTGACGACCACCTCGGGCGCGCCCGCCTACGCCGGGCCCGAGGGAGCGGGTTCGCAGGACGAGGCCCAGGCCTCGTCGGTCATGATCACCGGAGAACCCGACTACACGGGCGTCACCCACTCGACCGTCACCCAGCTGGGCGATAACCAGGTGCGCGTCGGCGACGAGGCCCTGGCCGGGCAGACGCTGCGCCTGTGCGCCGATACGTGCACTGACCTGAGTGCGACTTATGACAAGAATGGCGGAGTCGGGCAGGCCCAGGTTTCCCGAGAAGACCCTGAGGTCTATCGCGACCTCGCTCGAGCGTCGGGCGATCATCATCAAGATGGCCGATGGGGCGGACGCTGAGACCGTCCAGTCCGCGCTGCTCAAGGACTCGCACCTGAGTGTCAACGGCTCCGCCCTGGAACGCCAGATGTACACGAAGATCATCGACCAGCTGATGCTTGTTCTCGTTGGGCTGCTCGGCGTCTCCGTCCTCGTGTCGCTGGTGGGCGTGGCCAACACGCTGTCCCTGTCGGTCGCCGAACGCACCCGCGAGAACGGCCTGCTGAGGGCGCTGGGCCTGACGCGACGCCAGATGAAGAGCCTTCTCGCCCTCGAGGCGCTGTTCCTGTCGATGACCGGCGCGCTCATTGGTGTTGGCATGGGCGTCGCCTTCGGGTGGGTCGGCGTGATGAGCCTGCCGATTGACGGGACCACTCCCGTGCTGAGCGTGCCCTGGCTGCAGCTGGTCGGCGTGTGTGTCGTCGCGATTGTTTCCGCGCTGATCGCCTCGTGGCTGCCCGGCCGCCGGGCCGCCAAGGTCAGCCCCTCGGAGGCGCTGGCGACGGAGTGATAACACTCCGTTGAATAACTGGTGTTGATGACGGGTGGGGTGCCGGAAGGCGCCCCACCCGTTGTCATGTTGTGCTGCGTGGTGTTGCTTGTGGCCCCGCTGGTGTTCCTGGCGCCGGAGGCCCCGGCCGCCGCGTGGCCTGCCTTGATGGGCCGGGCCGCTGTGTGTGCCGGTGGACGGCGGCCCGCCCGCGAGATCGCCACACGCGAGCTTCGCTCGGAGTGGTCGATCTCGAGGCCCGCCCTTGCCCTGCCGCCGCCCACCGGCACCGCGGCCAGCCCCTCTTGTGCCCTCCGGTCCCTCCGGCACCCTCCGCACCGGTGGGCCCGGTGTGCTCAGCGTGATCTGCGTCGGCTCGTTGTCCGGCCAGGCTTAGCTGCTGCTCAGCACTCGACGACGTTGACCGCCAGCCCTCCCTCGGAGGTCTCCTTGTACTTCGAGAGCATGTCGTTGCCGGTTTGACGCATCGTCTCGATGACCACGTCCAGGCTCACCGTGTGGCGGCCGTCGCCCCACAGGGCCATGCGTGCCGCGTTGATCGCCTTGACCGCTGCGATGGCGTTGCGCTCGATACAGGGAACTTGGACGAGGCCGGCCACGGGGTCGCACGTGAGTCCCAGGGAGTGCTCCATTGCGATCTCCGCGGCGTTCTCGACCTGCTGTGGGCTTCCTCCCAGCGCCTGGGCCAGGCCGGCAGCAGCCATCGCCGAGGCGGAGCCGACCTCGCCCTGGCAGCCGACTTCGGCTCCAGCGATGGAGGCGTTTGTCTTGATGAGCGCCCCGATCGCGGTCGCTGCGAGCAGGAACTCATGCACGAGGGTGCGGCGATGCTCCCGGAACGTCTCTTCGTCGCCGTCGTCGCAGTCCCTCGTGTGAGTACCTGCGTGGCTGTCGGTGAGGCGGATGTGAGAGAGCGGCGCGATCGAGCCGTCGCGAGTATCCGGGCCCGCCGCGATTCCTGGGGTCGATCCCGTCTCGGGGCAGTGGGTGACGAGATAGCCCAGGACGGCTGGAATCACCCCTGCCGCGCCGTTCGTCGGGGCGGTCACGACCCTGTGCCCTGCGGCGTTCTCCTCGTTCACGGCGAGGGCGAAAAGGTTGACCCAGTCCATTGCGCGCATTGGATCGGTAGCGGTGGAGACCCATGCGCGCGCGTCGTCGGGCACTCCCTGCCCCGTCTCAGCGGTCGTGGGGGTCGATGGCCCGAGGAGTCGGCGGGCAAGCTTTCCGGCGAGTGCTCGGGCGCGGCGGGGAACATCGAGCCCTCCCGGCAGGATTCCCGTTGCGGAGGTGCCGGCGTCCACACAGTCAAACATCGTGTCGGCGATGCGATCAAGGTAGGCGTTGACGGTCTCGCGGGGTCGCACCGCCTCCTCGTTGTGACGCACGAGCTCCGCGATGCTCAGGCCGGAGGCGTCGCACGCGGCGAGCAGCTGCGCACCCGATGCGAATGGGTGCGGCGCGGGAACGTCGATGCCGACGCCCGCCTGGCTTGTCGCGAGCGAGGACACCTCTGGATTGTGTGGGTCATCATTCGTCTGAATCATGACGAAGCCGCCGCCCACCGAATAATAGGTGCGCTCCAGGATGACAGTGCCGTCCTTGTCTGAGGCCGTGATTGTGAGTGCGTTGACGTGATACGGCAGGACCGTGCGCGGCACAAAACGAACGTCCTCGGCGATGCTCAGGGGGACCTGGGTGCCGCTCGGCAGCGTCAGCATGCTCGACGAGGCCAGGGACGGCAGGATGGACTCCACCGTCTCGATGTCCACCGTCTCCGGGTCGTAGCCCGCCAGACCGAGGAGGACCGCGCGGTCCGTGGAGTGGCCCCTTCCGGTGGCTCCAAGGGAGCCGAAAAGATCGATTGTGATGTGGGAGGGAGGGGGTAGGGTCGCCAGCTCCGTTGTGAATGCGAGTCCCGCGCGCATGGGACCAACGGTGTGGGATGAGGAGGGACCGATCCCGATACGGAACATGTCGAAGACCGACAGGGGATGGGGTGCGTCATGGGCGGCGATGTGGCCGGACACGATGGCGGCCGGGGTTGGGCGCGAGGGATCGTAGGTGGTGACGGGCGTGTCCAGAGCGACGGGGCGTAGGTCCATGGTCTCTATTGTGCAGCAGGGGCGGCTCCCGTCTCGACTGAGGGAGTTTGGGGTAGCGCATGCCGAAGGATGGGTATGGCTGAGATGTCGTGGCAGGATGTAAAGTTAACTCTCATGTTAGTTACCGATGTTCCATAGTCGTTAACTGTCAGTTGTCTATGTCAGTGTTATCCATCAGTGTCATCTATTAACACGCTTGGTAATTAACGGACGTAGCGATCATCATCCGCACTCGTGGGGGTAGCTGGAAGCGCAATTTAGACAACGATGTGAAACAGATGATGCAAAGTTGCATTTTTCGGTAACTGTGGCGTAGTGTTCTCTATGTCAAAGATATCGAGCGATTGCCTAGGTCTCCCAGTGAGGCTCGCAATCGCGACATATGAGCCAATCGAAGGGAAATTCTCGATGGTGATCGGGTGGCGATGAGATCGCGATTCGCTTGAGTGATCGCGTCTCATCGGCGAGCGCCCGATCGTTGCGGGTTAACCCTCGTTGCGGTCGTGTTGACCGGTGGCGACGGCCTGGCCTGCGAGCTGTCAAGAGCTTGCGGCGCCGACGCGCTCGCTGGATGACACTCGCGCTCGTGCTCGGGGGCGTCAGCCCCCCTTGAAGACTTACGTCTCACACATCACACACAGGAGAATAAGGAAAACAATGAGCACCACGAAGACCCGCCGCAGCGTGAGCCTGCTCGCGGCCTTTGCTGTCGCCGCCGGCGCGCTGGCCATGCCCGCCGCCGCGTCGCAGGCAGCCCCCACCTTCGGCCTGGCCGCCACGACCGAGCGTGCGCCCTCCCTGGTCGACCTCGACACCGCCAAGACCGGCTCGATCACCATCCACAAGCTGGTCAAGCAGGACGACAACGGCACCAAGGAAGGCAACGGCCTCCTCGACCCGAGCGCGACCGGCAAGCCGCTGGCCGGCGCGACCTTCACCGTCGAGAAGCTGACCTCCGTCGACCTGACCAAGCAGGAGGGCTGGGAGAAGCTCGCCAACTACCGCAAGGGTAAGGGCGACGAGAAGATCTCGGCGAACGCCGCCGCCATCGCGGCCGCCCGCGCCGACGGCACCGGCACGCCCGTGTCCATGACGACCGGGGATGACGGCCTCGCCACCTTCAATAACCTCGCTCTGGGCGCCTACATCGTCACCGAGACCCAGACCCCCGCCGGATACACCGGCTCGCGCCCCTTCATCATCACGGTGCCGATGACGCACCCCACCGAGCTGAACAACTGGGTCTACGACGTTCACGCCTACCCGAAGAACGCCAAGGTCAACGTTGAGAAGGAGGTCGACGACGCCCAGACGCCCGCCGTCGGCTCCGCGATCTCTACACCATCACCGCCGACGTGCCCGACGCCCCGGTCGTGGACTACTACAACGTCGTCGACCAGTACGACAAGCGCGTGAACCTGCCCGAGAATCAGATCATGCTGCAGATGGTCGAAGCCAAGGACGGCGATGTTCCCCTGGTCAAGGGTGAGGACTACACCCTGACCCCGGCTGTGGGCACGGACGGCAAGACCAACTTCTGGACCGCCGAGTTCACCGAGGCCGGCCGCAAGAAGATGATCGCCCAGCGCAAGAGCAACGACACCAAGATCGTCATGTCGCTGGAGGGTACCCTCAAGGAGAAGATCGGCGACGAGGGTCTGGTCGAGAACAAGGCCATCCTCCTGCCCGGCGCTCCCGCCAACAACTGGAAGCCCGGTAGTGGCGAGGTTCCCCCCGCCGGAATACCCGAACGCCAAGGTTGTCTCCAAGTTCGGCAAGGTGACGATCACCAAGACTTCCTCCGTTGACGAGACCAAGAAGCTCGAGGGCGCCGAGTTCCAGGTCTACAAGTGCAAGCCTACCTCCAAGCCTGCTAAGAACTTCGAGTCGGTGGACGCCACCCTCGATACCAAGCTGACAGTGGATGGCAAGGACACCTTCGTGACCGACGACCAGGGCAAGGTCACGATCGACGGTCTGCGCAACAACGACTGGGAAGACAACGAGGAAGTGGCTGACCCCGGCTACTACTGCCTGGTTGAGACCAAGGCTCCCGACGGCTTCGAGCTGCAGTCGCGCCCGATCGCCTTCCAGGTCCTGGCGTCCAACTCCACGAAGGACAACAAGTACACCCTCGAGACCACCGTCAAGGACGTGCCGAAGAACGGCGGATTCAACCTGCCGCTGACCGGTGCTGCCGGTGTCGGCGTGCTCATCGGTACGGGTGCGCTCCTCGTGGCTGGTTCCGGCGCGATCGTACTGGCCAACAAGCGCCGTAAGGAGCAGGCTGACGCCTGATCCGCGGTAGCACACGGGGGTGCGGCCGCAGGCCGCACCCCCGTGCATGCAACGAACATTCGCCTCTGGTGAGGCGACATCCCAATGACTCAGCTGGAGCGCCAGCACGAATGGAGAACGCGTGAGCAAGCAAGAGCCCGATCAGTCGAAGACCCCTCTCAAGGTCCGTCTTCTGACGATCGCGCCCCCCGTTCTCCTCCTGGCCGGCATCCTCGTCCTGCTCTACCCGGTCCTGGCCACCCAGTACAACAATCATCGCCAGTCGCAGATTGCCGAGCAGTTCAGTGCGGTCGCCGAGGAGGTTGGTCCCGACGCTGTTGCAGAGAGCCTGAGCCGCGCCGACGAATACAACCGCGCGGCCGCGGAGGCACCCATCCTTGACCCCTGGTTGGATGCGCAGCGCCCCGACACCCCCCAGTATCAGGAATACCTCTCCCAGCTTGACTTGAATGACGTCATGGCGACCGTCAAGATCCCATCCATCGACGTCAATCTTCCGATCTACCACGGCACCGACGCGGCGACCCTCGATAAGGGGGTCGGCCATCTTTTCGGCACGGCGCTACCCGTGGGTGGGGAGTCCACCCATACCGTCCTCACCGGCCACACGGGCCTGGGAACTGCCACGATCTTCGATGAACTCACGAGCGTGCAGATGGGCGATTATTTCTACATCGAGACCGCTGGACGCCACCTGAAATACCAGGTCACCGACATTCGCGTCGTGCTCCCCAACGAGACTGAAACACTGAACAAGGTGGAGGGTAAGGACCTGGCCACCCTCATCACATGTACTCCTACGGAGTCAACACGCACCGCCTCCTCGTGACGGGCGAAAGGGTCCCCATGGATGACGGGGACGCGCAGGCCGAGGCCGCGCATGTTCACCCCCGCGTCCTGCAGCCCTGGATGATCGCCGTTCTCGCCTCCGTCGTGGTGATCCTGTGCGTCGCCGGATGGATCTGGCTGCGCTCCCGTAAGCGCGCTGAGAAGGCCGTGGAGGCCACGGGCAAGCCGGAAGCGTTGGCCGCGCCCGAGAGTGTGGGCGAGTCTGAAGAAACCGAAGCGTCAATTGGCGGGTAACTTCACTCGTCTCGTGCTTGTCTGAACAAATAGAATTACCTAAGAACCGTAAAAGACACTTGGAGAACTGATGCAGTATCGCCCCAACGCCCGCATTGTGCGAGATGCGAGGGCCGCGATCACGCCTCGTCGGTATGGCGTGCGGATCCTCGTCGCAGCCGCGCTCGCCGCGCTCGTCGCGATGCCCGGCCTGCTGGCCTCCCCGACCCAGGCCGGCCCGACCCTCGAAAGCGCCGGATCAAACGAGGTTGTCTTCGATCGCACCGAGGGCCGCATCGGTCCTGCCATTCTCAACGACTCTCCGACCGACCGCACGACCGCCGTCGCCGACCACGCATTCTTCGGCGTCGTGCGCGGCATGAGCGTCTACGACTCCAGGGACCGCAACCAGTACTCGCAGGCTCACCAGCCGGGCGTGGCCCAGCGCTGGCTGAAGGCCGACGTCGCCAAGCGTGGGGACTACTGGTCCTACATCACCCGAGGCGTCGCGTGGGACTACCACATCAATCCCTACGGATACCGGGGGGAGTACAGGGACAACGTCATCTCCGCCTCAACCACGAGCGCCCTGGGCTACAAGCCCAACAACCCCGGCAAGTCCGCGCTCAACAGCACCTTCCTGATCGGCACCGTTCGACACAACAACTTCCCGATCTGGTCGGCGATCCACTACGTGCACGCCTCTTTCGACATTCGCATCGGAGACCTCGAAGAATCATTCCCCTTCGACCAGCACGAGACCACCAATGATAACGACACGACCGCCGTGGCGAATCAAGGTGGAGCCTACAGGTACTACTCGCAGGCGTACTCCGCCCGCTCGTGCCCCGCGGAGGCACCCTACTACGCCCTCATCCGCGGATACGGGGAGAACACCTGGTTCTGCTTCCAGCACGTGGGCCCCGGCTACGGCAACTACGACATCTACACCGACCAGCCGAACTACTACCCCAACTACGTGGATGTTCCGGGGCACACGCCCGAATCTGACGACGTGCTCACCGTGAATAAGACCACCTCGGACCGTACCCTCGTCGTTGATGGCATCCCCTACCGCCTCTTCCTCTGGGGCTTCGTGCCCAGCGCCGACGGCAATTGCCCCGCCGAGCCGCCCGCGGGTTCGGCTCCCGTCAACACCTTCACCACGAAGGAGAATCAAACCTCCTTCGGATGCCTCTACGGAGAGTTCCGTCAGGAGCGATTCCTGCGCATCGCGAAGAACGTCACCGAGGACTCCGGAGCCCCCGGCGAGGAGATTCCCGCCTTCAACTTCACGACCCTGCCCGCTGGCGACTGGAAGGCCCCCGAGGGCGCGCCCCTGCCCAACGAGGCACAGGCCGACACCTACATCAGTCCCGGATCATTCTCCGACTTCTCCCTCAAGCCCACCGCCTACGGCAACGGAGGCACGGTTCTGAGCGGATACCAGTCCTTCATCCCCGGAAAGTCCCAGTTCATCGTCGCCGAGACCGGACCCACGATTCCCGGCAGGAACCCGATCGCGCCCGGCCAGCCCGGCTACTACGGACCCTGGCCAGTCAGCGATGATCCCAACGCCGCGCAGTGGAAGCTGTCGGAGGTCACCTGCGTCAACGGAGTTGGCGACCGAGTGAACGTCACGCGCGACCCGGCCACCGGCGGTATCGACTTCTCCGCCGTGCCCCCCGCCTCCTCGGCCAAGGCTCTGCCGGTGACCTGCACCTTCACCAACCAGAAGCAGGCCCCCAAGATCCGCATCGAGAAGAGCGTCGAAAGCGTCAAGGACGCTTTCGCCCCCAACATCACCGTCACCTATCGCATTACCGCCACCAACGACGGGACTCTGACAGGAACCACCGGACGACTGTCCGACTCCCCCTCCTTCGCTCCGGGACTGAAGGAGCGCTCCGTCAGGATCGCCACGACCCTGGAAGGCCTCGACAGCGCCACCCCAACGCGCTACGGCCCCTACACCCTCACCGAGGGCACGGACCTCGAACCGGGTGCCCAGGCCACCTGGTACATCCGTATGAATGTGGCACGCAACAAGAGGACCCCGGGTTACAGTGAGCCCGCACTGGAGTGCGCCGCCGACAATGGGCACCTGACGCCCAGACGCGGCCTCTATAACTCGGTGAGTGGCCCCTACGATTACGACGGAAGCGCCAACAACGAGGCGTGCGCTCCCGTGCGTCCTCGCTACATCCGCATCGAGAAGGCCGGGACCCAACCCGTTGGCACTCCCAACGACGATGGAACCTACCCGCTGAAGGGCGCTGCCTTCGCGATCTACGACAACGCTGAACTCAAGGGAACGCCCGTCAGCGTCGTCGACGGTGGCCCCACCTTCCTGAGTGCCCCCCCTGGCCCCTGACACCGACTACTGGCTCGTCGAGACACGCGCGCCAGCCGGACACGCGCTTCTCCCCAGGCCCGTCCCATTCCGCATCAGCGTCGGAAACGACGCGGAAGCGACCACCGTCCTCACGGCGGAGTTCGGTCCCGATGAGGGCTTTTCCTCCGTGCGCGTCCTGCCGGCGCAGCCCGGGGTGAGCGGTGAGGCGGGGGCCCCCGGCATCCGTATCGTCGACACCCAGGTGGGCACGCTGCCCGTCGCAGGCGGATACGGCGTCTACCCCCACGTCGCGGCAGGAGTCGGCATGATTGCCCTTGCTGGAGCGTGCATGTGGGCGCGTAAGCGCCAGCGCGTCAGCCAGTCCTGACAAGGCCGATAGGCTAGCGAGACCCCCGAACCACCGGTCCGGGGGTCTCGCTGCGCGCGGGGCGAGCGCGCCCGGGGCGCTGCCGTCGCCTAACATTGAGGGCATGAATCTGCGTATGCCCGAACGCGTCCGCGTCGACGCCGTCATCCAGGCCGCCATGGACATGGAGGCCGCCCCCTTCCTACACGAGCTTGCCCCCCTCGGCGACGCTGAGACACCCGACGCGGTGCTCGGCGGGTCGCGCATGACCCAGCGATTTGCCCTCGGGGAGCTCGAAGGGAAGAGTGTCCTGGTGGTCACCTCGGGCATCGGGCTGGCGAACGCCGCCTGCGCCACCGCCCGCGCCCTCGCACTCGTCGATACTCCCGTGGTGATCGCTGCGGGTACGACCGGTGGACTCGCGCGTGACATCAACGTCGGTGACATCGCCGCTGGAACGACCGCCATCTACGGGCAGGCGGATGCAACTGCGTTTGGATACGCGCCGGGACAGATCCCACAGATGCCCGTCGACTACACCTCATCCGAGGCGGCGGCAGCGCGACTGGACGACCTGTCCGACGTGATCTCCCACCGGGTGCGAATCGGCCAGGTTCTCTCCTCCGACTCCTTCTGCACGCAGGAACACGCCGAACCCATGCGTCGGCGCTCCCCGACGCCATCGCCACCGACATGGAGACCTGCGCAATGGCCCAAGTATGCTGGTCCGCCGGCGTCGACTGGATCTCCCTGCGAGCCGTCTCTGACCTGTGTGAGCCCAGCGCCGACCAGGCGTTCCATATGGATGGCAAACGCGCGGCCTCTCACAGCGCCGACGCGGTTGCCGCCTACCTGAGGATGCTATGAACACCAACGATCGCCCCACCCGAATCCTCATGGTGTGTACCGGCAACATCTGCCGCTCTACGATGGCCCACGCGGTCCTCGAACAGGCCGCCGCGCGCGCCGGTGTGGACGTCATCGTCGATAGCGCCGGCGTCTCCGACGAAGAGCAGGGCAACCCGATCGACCGCCGCGCCGCTCGCGTGCTGCGCGACGCCGGGTACACCGTGCCCGACCATCGTGCGCGCCAGATCCGCGCCGGCGAGCTGGGGGAGTGGGACCTCATCCTGGCCATGACCTCGCGCCACCTGAACGTCCTGGAGCGCCTCGCTGAGCGCGTGGGGGTTGAGCATGAGGGCGCGCCCGCGTCCGCCGCCGAACTGGGGCAGGGGCCGCGCGTGTGCCTGTACCGCGACCTCGACCCCGAGGGCAGCGGTGACGTGCCCGACCCTTGGTACGGCGGCCACCAGGACTTCCTGGACACCCTTGAGGTTATCGAGCGGGTCACCCCGCAGATCCTCGCCCTCGTGCGCTAGGCGCGCGGCGAACCGACGTTTTATGCAGACGAGCGGCCACCCTGCGTGGGGTAGCCGCTCGCTGCGTTAAAGGGTGGCGCCTCAGTTGGGGTAGGGACGCTCCCGCCTCGGTGAGGAGGGTGCGAATCTGCTCCTCGAGGCCCGAGGTGCCCCTGCCCATCGAGCGCAGCTGCCCGTCAGGCCCGGCCAGGTAGTGGGTCGGCCACGCGTTTGCGCCGTAGGCCTTGAAGGCCTCCAGCTCCGGGTCCAGCGCCACCGGGTAGGTGATGCCCAGACGGGACGCGGCGCCACTGACGACGGACGCTTCGCGCTCGTGGGCCTGCTGCGGGGAGTGTACGCCGATCACAACGAGGCCAGCGTCCTTGTACTTCTCGTAGATGCGCTCGACCTCGGGAATCTCGCGCGCGCAGTTGACGCACGAACTCGACCAAAAGTCGACGAGGGTCACCGTGCCGTGAGGTTCTCCCAGGGAGTTGAGCCACTCCGTGGCACCGATCGCGGGGAGGGTGCCGCAATCCTTCGCCCCGCTGCGCGCGCACTGCGCGAAGTCGGTGCTCGCCTGGACCTCGTGTTCAGGCTCGCACGCGCCGTCCTCGCAGGCGCCTTCAGTGCTGGCCTCGAGCGAGGCCGTGTAGTCGGGGATCATGCGCTGCAGCGCCATCGGGGCGTCCGTCGCGATACCCAGCGCGAGCGCGATCATCGCGACGCCCGCGGCGATGCGCAGGGGGCGCTGGCGGGTCTTCAGGAAGCGGGCGGCGACACCCGAACCCGCGATCGCGACGATCATCAGCGGGATCGACACGCCGATCGCGAAGGAGATGGCCAGGCCGACGATGTGCCACGTGATCTGCCCGGAGCTGGAGGCCACGATGATCGAGGTCAGCACCGGACCCGCGCACGGCACGAACGCCGCGCCCAGGACGAGGCCGAGGCCGAAGCCCGCGCTGTCGCCCGTCGTGCGAGGTGCCAGGCGCGTGAAGGGACGCTCGAGCACTTCCATGATCTTCGGGATGATCATGCCGATGCCGACGGCCATCAGCAGGACGATGCCGGTCCAGCGGATCAGTGCCTGCGGCAGGTTGAGCAGGCTCAGCAGCGCCGAACCCGCGACCGTGATGATCATGAACGAGGTGACGAGGCCCAGGACGATGAGCACGGGACGACGCGTCACCGAGTCGCTACCGTTGGCCTTCACGGCTGCCTTCTTCGGTGCTTCGCCGCCCAGGTTCACGCCCGGAGCGACGCGGAACAGTGACGGGTCGATGCCCATCTTTCCGTCCTCGGAGGATTGGGGCGCCTCGTTCGAGGTGCGGCCGCCAGCGGCTCCGAGGAACAGTGCGGGTAGGACGGGAAGGATGCACGGGGAGATGCCCGTGATGAAGCCTCCAAGAAGGCCAAGCAAGAGGAACATAGGTTCACCTTACTTGGTAGTAGTTGAAAATGCACGCGAATTGTTGGATGCAAGCGCACAAACGGATGTCAGAGCCCGACAGTGTGCCTACAGCGACAGGACCAGGTCCGAGCGCTCCTTCGTGCGATCGACGAGGGCCATGTTCGCCGCGTCCACCGTGCGCACCCAGTGCGCGGCGTCCGCGCGGTCGCGGCCAAAGCTCATGTGTCGCTCGATCAAACGCGACGCAAGCTCCTCGAATGGAGTGTCAATAAAGACGAGCAGGTCGATGAGGCCGCGCACATCCGCCCAGCCGGGCAGCTCAAGGCCCAAGTAGTTGCCCTCCGTGATGACGACGCCGTCGACCTCGACGGGTAGGGAGGCGGCGATGGGCTCGTGCAGGTCACGCCGGTAATCGGGGGCGAGGACGACGCCGTCCGCGCGGCGCACGCGCCCCAGGAGGGCGACGTATCCGCCCACGTCGAAGGTGTCGGGCGCGCCCTTGTGGTCGGCGATCCCGCGCGCGGCCAGCACCGCGTTGGACATGTGGAAGCCATCCATGGGCGCCAGGCCGGCGACCGGGATGCCTGCCTCGGGCAGGGCGCGTGCCAGCTCGGCGGCGATCGTCGTCTTGCCGGTCCCGGGAGGGCCGGTCAGGCCCAGCACGCGCACGGGGTCACCGCTGCGTGCGCGCTCGGCCACGGCCTCGACGATGCGCCGGGTGATCGACGAGGCCTGGGCGCACTCAGGGGAGGCGGCAGTTGCCTGCCGTCCTGAACTCGCCCGTGAGGAAGTCACGGCTTGATGACGGGCAGCGTCGACCAGGGGAAGTTGATCCACTTGTCGGTGTACGCCCACACGTAGTCGGGCTCGATGATGGACACGGGCTTCTTGTAGATGACCACGCTGCGCGCCTCGACGCGCACGGCGGCGGAGCCGTCGAGAGAGAGGCCGTGCTCGTCGATGAGGTCCATGACCATCTTGAGGGTCTTGCCGGAGTCGGCGACGTCGTCGACGACGAGGACGCGCTTGCCGTCCATCGCGGAGACGTCCATGAGCGGGGGAAGGAGCTGGGGCTCCTCGAGGGTTTCGCCGATGCCGGAGTAGAACTCGACGTTCATGGTGCCGATGGCCTTGACGTCCATCGCGTAGGCGATGGCGCCGGCCGGGATGAGGCCGCCGCGCGCGATGGCGACGATGAGATCTGGGATCCAGCCGGAGTCGACGATCTGCTGGGTGAGCTCGCGGGACGCGTCGCCGAAGCCTTCCCAGGTGAGGACCTCGCGGTCGGGAGCGGTGGTGGCGTCGGGGCTGGCGGTGGTACCCATGGCTTCCTTCTCTCGGGGGTGTTGGGATCAAGGGTATCGCCGTCGGGTGGGTGTGTGCGCGCCCGTACGGAGAATAAAACTGTGACGTGGGCGGACGCTCGCCTCGCGCGCACTCAGTTGGCGTCGGTAACGCTAACGACGGCGGCGGATCGAGGCGAGTTCGCGCTCGTATGCGCGCCCGGGCAAGGCGGCCTTTCCTCGGTGCTCCCACGTGAGGATCAGCGCCGGGTTGAAGGCGCGTGAGCACACCCCGCACGAGGAGACACGCCTCGGCGCCCGGTACAGGCGGCGGGTGGCCCCGCAGCGCGGGCACGTGCCCACCCAGGGTGCGTCCGGGGAGGGCAGGGACGAGGGCAGCCGCGCGGAATCCGGAGCGCCGAGGGCGCGTGCGGCCCGCTTCCACGCGGCGTCGTGCCCGTGGGAGGGGCCGACGAGGGCGTGGGCGATCTCGTGCAGGATGACGCCCCGGATCGTGCCTTCGTCGTACAGGTCGGTGAGTGGCCCGGACAGGCTGATCGTGCGCGAGGCGTGCGTGCACGCCCCCGCCCGGCGCTTGGCGTGGTCGAAGCGGAAACGCCAGTCCGCCAGTCCAGCCGCGTCCATGAGGGAGCGCGCGAGGGCACGTGCCTCCTCGCGCTTCACCGAGCCCCCGCGAGGACGCCGAGTAGGCGCTTCATGGAAACCTTGTTGGGCGTGCCCAGGGTCTGGGCGAACATCGACACGCGCAGCTCCTCGGCCATCCACCGCGCCTGGGTGAGGGCGGCGTCGCGTCGGGCGTCGTAGGGCCGACGCTCCAGGGCCTCGCGCGTGGTGGCGATCTCGGCCTCGGCCTGGTGGATGCGGTCCATGTCCTCCAGGTCGCGGGCTAGCGCTCCCGGCGACGAGGCGGCGCGCTCAATGCGCACGGCACCAGCGCGCAGGTAGCGGGCCAGGTGCGGCAGCGCGGAGGCGGGCGTCGCCGACACGAAACCCTCGTCGAGCAGGGTCTTCCCATGCGCCGCGACGTCGCGCGTCGTCTCTTCGAGCGAGGCCTGGGGGTGCGAGCGCACGGCGGCGTCGGCCTCGGCGCTGGCCTCCAGGGCCCGCACGACGTGGGAGAGGATCTGGTAGACGCGGTCCTCGTGGGCATCGCGAGCGGCCGCCACGAGCGTCTCGAAGGCCTCGGGGTCGCGCACGTCGGCCGGTGTGCTCAGCTCGTCCACGAGGGCGAGGGCCGAGGCCAGCTGCGCGTCCGCGACCAGGGCTGCCGTGTCCGCGTAGGGGAGGCCGCCAGCATGAGGGCCTCGCGGCCCGTCCACCGCGTGGTCACCCGGTTCGTCGCCAGTGCGACGCGGGAGAGCAGCAGACGAGCGAGGCCGGCGCGGTGCTCACGGTCGGCCTCGGCGGCGCTGGCCATGACGCGCACGCCCGCAGCCGGGGCCGCGGCGCTGCCCTGGGGGACCAGCGCGGGGAATGCCCGCAGCGTCATCGTGCCCGAGGTCTGGGTGATCGAGCGCGGCAGCGTCGGCATCTGCGTGACGCCGTCCGCGTGGAACGCCGGGTCCTGCGCGGGGGCCGAGGCCTGGGCATCCTTCGGTGCCTGTGTGCCCTTCCCGGCTGCGGACTGCGCGCCCACGTTGGACGCGGATGCGGAGGTGGAGGAATCTTCCCCACCTCGCGCGGTGGCCTTCTCCGAGGCCCCGCGCCCGCGCTTGTTCCTGCGCGCCTGCTTCTCGCCGGCCTCCTCGAGGGCCGCGCGCACGGCCGTGCGCACCGCCTTGTTCGCGTCGCTGGCGAGGGAACGCTGCAGGTAGGCCAGGTCCTTGCCCGCGCCCAGCTCCTTGCCCGACGCGTCGGTGACGACGAAGGTCATGCGCAGGTGGTCGGGCAGGTGGGCGCGCGCGTGCGCCAGGTCTGCCTCGCTGAGGTCCACGCCGCGCAGCACGCGCACCGCGTGGGCGAGGGCGTCCAGGATGGGGCCCTCGGTGAGGGGGCGGGGCTTGGGCGCCTCGGTGGTTGCTTCGGGGTTCTGCTGGGTGGATTCCGGCGCAGGAGCCTCCTTGTGCGCCGCCTTCTTCGGCGCCTTCGCGGGGGAATTGCGCGTCGACAGCTTGCCCGAGGTCGCACCCCACGCGGCCAGTCGGCCCATCGCGGCGTCCAGGCTCAGCGGGTCTGGCTCGTCGGAATCCTTGGTCTTCTGCGGGCCTGCGGCGGACTCGTCCGCCACTGGCGCCGCCAGGGCCGGCTCGTCGCCCGCCTGCTCGATCCAGCGAGCCACCGACGCGGCCACGTCCGGCGCGGGGGCCAGCAGGCGGCGCACGCCCTTTGGGTAGCGCGCGGATTGCCTCGGTCAGCAGGTCCTCGCGCATGCCGGGCACCAGCCAGTCTGTGCCCGCATCGCTGACGCGCTCGAGCACCTCGATTGGGATGCGCATCGACACGCCGTCGCGCGGGCTGCCCGGCGCGAACTCGTAGCTCAGGGGCAGCGACAGATCGCCGCACTGCCAACGATCCGGGAAGCCCTCGCCCGAGGTCGCCTCGCGCGGCATCAGCAGGGACGCCGGGTAGATGAGTAAATCGGGGTGCTCCCGGCGCTTGTCCTTCCACCAGCGGTTGAATGCCGCCGCGCTGGTCACGTGCTCGGGGATCAGGTCGTCGAAGAAACGGAAGCGCGCCTGCTCATCCGCGACGAGGCCGTGGGTGCGGCTACGGCGCTCAACCTCGCGGGCCTGCTCCACCAGTGCCTCGTTTCGGCGTTGGAAAGCGTGCCTCTCCCTCCACTGGCCATCCACCAGAGCGTTGCGAATGAACATCTCGCGGGCCAGCTCACGCGCCGTCGTCCCTTCGCGCGCGGCCGCCAGCTCCTCGAAATGACGCGGCTCAAACGACCCCGACGATAGCGGATCCTTCGACGCCGACACCAACCCGGCCGCCAGCGCCTCCAGTGACCCCGCGCGCGGAGCATGAGAGCGCGAGGCGGCCACGGCCTCGTCGATGACGAGGTCACCCAAGCGACCCAGCAGCACCTCGCGGTCCGCCGCCAGCGTCAGCCCGTAGAGCGTCACGCGCTCGCGGACCATCGCCGCGCCCTTTGCGACCGACCAGAATGGCTCCGAATACGAGCGCTTGAGCAGGCCGCGCGCCGCCGGCTCCACCCACTCCGGGCGGATGCGGGCCACCGTGCGCGCAAACAGGCGCGAGGTCTCCACGAGCTCCGCGGTCATCACCCAGGCGGGGTGCCCGCTCACGCCCGAGCCAGGCCAGATCGTGAAGTGCGTGCCGCGGGCGCCCTCGTAGTCGCGCTTCGTCTCGTCCCACGAACCCAGGTAGGACAGCAGGCCGACCAACAGCGAGCGGTGCACCTGGTCCGCGTCCACGCTCGCCGTGCCCTGCCCGTAGGCCAAGACCGCGCGAACGGCCGCGTCCTGCGCGCCGCCGAACTGGGCGGCCTCCCACGACGTCGCCCGTCGACGGCTCGCCCATCGGCCCCGCGGCGATTCCCAGCGCCCGCGCCATCTGGCGCAGCTGGCCGACGACGTCGCGCCATTCGCGCCACCGCAGGTAGTGGAAGAACTCCGCGCGGCACATGCGCCGGAACGCCGAGCCCGACAGGTCGCGGGCCTGCACCGCCAGGTAGCGCCACAGGTTCAGGTAGGTGATGAAGTCCGAATGCGGGTCGGCCAGGCGCGCGTGCGAGGCGTCCGCCGTGCCCTGGTGCTCGGCCGGGCGCTCGCGCACGTCTTGGATCGACAGCGCCGCCACGATGACGAGCACCTCCGAGGCGCATCCCCGGCGCTCGGCCTCCAGCAGCATGCGCCCCAGGCGCGGGTCGATCGGCAGGCGCGCCAGGTCCCGTCCGATGCCGGTGAGTCTGTACTGGGACGAGGCCGGGGCGGCGTCCGCGCTCTCACGATCCTGCGCGAGCGCGCCGATCTCCACGAGGAGGGCCACGCCGTCGCGCACCGCGCGCCGATCCGGGGCGTCCAGGAACGGGAAGTCCTCGACGGCGCCCAGGCCCAGGGACGCCATCTGCAAGATGACGCTGGCCAGTGACGTACGCAGGATTTCCGGCTCCGTGAAGCGCGGGCGCGACAGGTAGTCGGCTTGGGAGAACAGGCGGATCGCCACGCCCTCCGCAACTCGGCCGCATCGGCCCGCGCGCTGGTTCGCGCTGGCCTGACTGACCGGCTCGATCGGGAGGCGCTGCACCTTCGTCTTGTTGGAATAGCGGGAAATACGAGCCAAACCCGGGTCGATGACGTAGCGGATGCCCGGCACCGTCAGCGATGTCTCCGCCACGTTCGTCGCCAGGACCACGCGGCGCAGGCGGTGTGGCTCGAACACGCGATGCTGCTCGGCCGCTGTCAGCCGCGCGTACAGCGGCAGGATCTCGATGTCTCCCGGGCGTGCGCCCTTGTCATCTCCCGCGCGCCGGCCTCGTCCCTTCAAGTGATCGAGGAGGGCCGCCTCCGTGTCGCGGATGTCGCGCTCGCCCGGCAGGAAGACGAGGATGTCGCCGTCGCCCTCCGCGCTCAGCTCGTCCACCGCGTGGCAGATCGCGGTCTCCACGTCGATGTCCTCGCCCATGCCGTAGCCCAGCGTCGCCAGCTCGTCGTCCGGGTCCTCCAGGACCAGCTGCATGGGTCCGGAGCTCTGCTCGTCTGCGCTTTCCTCGGGCTCGTCCGCCTGCGTCGATGAGGCCTCGGACGTGTACGAGGAGGGCGTCGTCGGGCCGAGGGGACGGTAGCGGATCTCGACCGGGTACGTGCGGCCCGAGACCTCGATGACCGGCGCCGGCTCGATCAGGCGGCCTGAGCCGGGCGTGCCTTCCCACGTGCCGAAATGGCGCGCGAAACGGTCTGAATCGATTGTCGCCGACGTGATGATGACCTTCAGGTCCGGACGCGCGGGCAGCAGGCGCGCCACGTAGCCCAGGATGAAGTCGATGTTCAGGCTGCGTTCGTGGGCCTCGTCGATGATAAGCGTGTCGTAGCGGCGCAGCATCGGATCCGACTGAATCTCCGCCAGCAAGATGCCGTCCGTCATGAGCTTGACGAGGGTTGTGGGGCCGACCTCGTCCGTGAAACGCACCTGGTAGCCGACCACCTGGCCGCGCTCGCGGCCCACGGTCTGGCCCAGCTCGTCGGCGATGCGGTCCGCGACCGAACGCGCCGCGAGCCTGCGCGGCTGGGTGTGCCCGATCATGCCGGCCACTCCGCGGCCCAGCTGCATGCAGATCTTCGGCAGCTGCGTCGTCTTACCCGAGCCGGTCTCGCCCGACACGATGACCACCTGGTGGTCGCGGATGGCGCGGGCGATCTCGTCGCGGCGGGAGCTCACCGGCAGGTCCGGGAAGGAGATGACGGGGATCGCTGCGGCGCGCTCGGCTAGCTGCTCCGGGGTGAAGGGCTTGAAGGGGCGCGCGTGTTCGCGGGGCGGGCGGCCCTCGCGGGTGCGCTTCTCTCGGCCCTGGCGGCCTGCCTGGCCTCGGCGGCGCCGCACGCTGTCACGCCCGTTGGCGGGGCGACCCGCGTTGCGAGAACGGGGGCCGCGCTCGTTGGGCTCGGACGGAGGCGTGGGGCGAGAGTCAGGCATGATAGAGCCAGTCTAGTCGTTGGCCAGAGGGGGCTGCCGGTCAGACGGAGGGCGCCTCGTCCTGCAGGTCCTCGTCGAAGCGCGTGACCGGTGGTTCCAGGCGCAGATCGACGAGGTCGCGCGCCAGCTGGTCGATCTCCTCGCCCAGGTACACGCGCTCCCTCCACGAGGCCGGGATGCCCTCGATCCCATAGAAAGCGCCGCCCAGCTGCCCGTAGATCGCGGCGTTCGTGTCCGAGTCGCCGCCCATGTTCGAAATCGCCAGGGTCGCATCCTTGAAGGACGGGAAATCCAGGAGGCCGTGCACCGCCAGGCGCAGGCCGTTCACGATGTAGCCGCTGGTTTCCGCCTCCCACGAGGCGCGCACCTGCGGATCCGGGCTGATCACCCGCGCGGCCATCTCGTCGAACGCCGCGCCCGTCGACGCCCACGAGACGTCCATGATCTGCTCCGGGGACCACCCCAGCAGGGCTCCCACCAGAAGGGCGGCGAAGACCTCGGTGGCGGCCTCGGCCTCGACCGAGAAGTGCGTCTCGCGCGCGCTCAAGCGAGCGGTCGCGACCACCTCGCGCGGGGAACGCGAGCAGAAACCCGCGATCACCATGGGCGCCAGACGCATAATTCCGCCGTTACCGGCGCTGTTCGTGCGCTCGGCGGTCACCGGCACGCGGCGTTCATGCTGATAATCAAACAGCGCTGCTCGCACCTGGCCGCCGATGTCGAAACACCTGTCCGTCGACGAACGGTAACCCTCCGAAAACCAACGCTGGTAGCGGTCCATCACGTCGAACGAGTCGTAGCGGCCCTGCGCCAGCAGGGAATCCGCGATGCACAGAGCCATCGACGTGTCATCCGTCCACTGCCCGGGCTTCAGTAGGAAAGGCCCTCCGCCCACCATGTCCGTGATCGGATCGAAAGTGCCCGCCCACTTGAACTCATTCGTGGTGCCCACCGCGTCGCCGACAGCCAGGCCCATGAGGGCGCCGCGCGCCCGAGAAAGAAAATCCGACATGCCCCAAGTGTCGCACAGGGGGCCGCTAGCTGGACCCCGGCCTCCGCTTCGCGAACCCCCGAGGTCAGGTGAACGCTCGGGGCAGCCCCGGCCTCGTCCCTCCTGGAGACGAGGCGTCAGGCGATCGACGTACCGAACAGCCAACCCAGCAGGTACGTGACACCCGCGGCGCCGTAGCCCACAATGAGCTGGCGCAGCGCGCGGGGCGCGGGGGACTGGCCGGACAGGATGCCGACCACGCCGCCCGTGAACAGCAGGGCGACGCCGACGATCACAGCCGCGACGACAATCGCGGTCATGCCGGTCATGCCCAGCAGGTAGGGAATCAGAGGGAAGAACGCGCCCACCGCGAAGAAACAGAATGAGGTCAGCGCCGCCTTCACGGGCGTGCCCACCTGGTCGCCCGCACCGTCCGACTCGGGGCTGCCGCCCAGTGCAGCGCGTACCGCGATCGCGCCGGACTCGCCGTTCGCAGGCTTGGCGAGGCGCGCGAAAACCTGCCTCGCGTGCCGCTCGGCCTCCTCCTCGCTCTCGCCGCGCGCACGGAATACGAGCGCCAGCTCGTTCGCGTCCACATCCAGGTCCGGCACCGCCTGATGCGCGTCCGGGTCGGGGATCGAGGCGTCGAGCAGCTCGCGCTGACTGCGCACGCTCACCCACTCGCCGGCCCCCATTGACAGGCACCCGCGAGCAGGCCCGAAATGCCCGTCAGGAGAACGACATGGGGCTCCACGCCCGTCGCCGCCACACCCAGCACGAGTGCCAGGTTCGACACGAGGCCGTCGTTCGCGCCGAAGACCGCCGCGCGGAATGTGCCCGCCAGGGTCTCGCGGGACTTTGCCGCCAGGGAACGAATGACCTCGGCGTGAATGTGCTCGTCCGCCTGCATGTGCGCGGGAACATCGTCATCCACGTCGCGGGCGGAACGCTGCTCCGCGCGCTGGGCCATCGCCAGAATGAAAATCGTGCCAAAAAGGTGTGCGAGGACGGACGCGGCGCGCGTGTGCGCAGCGGCGGCTTCGGAGCGGGCAGGGCGTGGTCGCCCAGGCGCGCCAGCCAATACTCCTCGTGGCGGCGCTCCGCCTCCTCGAGCTGCAAGAGGACCGCGCGCTCCTCGCCCGTCCGGCGCTCGGAAAGGTCGCGGTAGGTGCGAGCCTCCATGCGCTCCTCAGCCAGGTGCTTGCGCCAGCGCTTGATCTGCGTGCGCGTAGGTTCCTGGGTGTTGATCTGCTGGTCTGCGCTCACGGCCTCGTTCCCCACCGCGCTCAACGCTGCGTCGTGGAGGAGGTGGCCTGCGCGTCAACCGTCGTCGGCTCGGAGGCGGGGGCGCCGAAAAGGCGTTCCTTCACGGCGTCGGCGACCTTATCGGTCACCTGTTCGCCGCCCGCACGCACGAGGTCGGACATCTTCTGGCCCGCCGCATCCAGGGGGCGTGCGACGATCGGGAGACGGCGCAGCTTCGAGGCGTTCGCGCGGATCTGCTCGTAGCGCTCGCGGCCTGCTCGGGTGCCCAGGACGTATCCGATGCCAACTCCGATGAGGATTCCAGTCTTAGTTCCCATGAATGTCCTTCTCTCGCTGCAAGTCGTGGGGCGTCCCGTTGTGGCGGGTGTTTCGCAATCCCCGTGGGCGCGGCTCTCACCGGCGCGTATGCGTGCCATCTTAGTGGCGCTGCCCGCCGCGCCGCACGATCCTCACCATGAGTGGGGATTATTCACGGATGCTTCTCGTCTCAGATGTCCCCTTGTCACATTCGTGCACAGTGTGGGCCCCTCTTTCCGTGAGTGGTCCGCACACGCTATGTTTATAGCGTGAGTCAGATAACGATTGAGACGCCCCGGGGAGTGTCCCTCTCCGGTACATTCACGCGTCCCGTGGACTGCCGAGACGCCGCGGTGATCTTTTCTCACACCTTTTTATCGGATCGTCACGCATCGGGCATGTTCGACTCACTCGGTCGTGCACTGCGTCGCGCCGGCTATGCCACCCTCACCTTCGACTACTCCGGCCACGGCGCCTCGGGCGACGAAATCATCACCTTCGACCCCCTCATCGAAGACTTCCGCTCCGCGTCCGGCTGGCTCGCCGACCAGGGCTTCGCCCGCCAAATCTGCGTCGGCCACGAGTTCGGCGCTGCCGTCGCGCTGCGCTCGCGCCCGCCCGCCGTGCAGACATACGTGCTGGTCTCCCCGGTCCTCGGTCCCCTTTCCTACGACTGGAACCTCGTGTTCTCCGACGTGCAGCTCTCCGACCTTGAGCACCACGGGGCCACGACCGTGCCCGACGACTCCGAGTCCGTGCGCCGGCAGTTCACGATCTCCAAGCGCACCCTCGCCGACATGTCTATGGTCTCCGGCGAGGACGCGCTGCGCGGCCTCAGCGTCCCGGTGCTCATCACGCACGACTCCTTCGATGAGGAGACCGGTCTGCTCGACCGCACGCGCGAGGTCTTCCACTTGCTGCCCGATGGCTCCCTCGTCGAAATGACCGCTGCCCCCGACGGCATCGCGGGCGAGTACACGCCGGTCGACGGCGTGCCCATCATCGACGAGGCCGTGGATCGCGCGCTTGCCGCCTCCGGTTCGGCGCACCTGCCTACCCTGGCGGATGTCGCCGCCAAGTGGGCGAGCCGCTGGGTGCCCGTGAGTCGCTGATCGCCCGATTTCCGGCGCTGCTTGTTGCGCCGCTGGTGTTCCGGGTGCCATCGGGCCCGGCCGCCCGCGAGATCGCCACACGCGAGCCTGCGGCTTGGAGTGGTCGATGTCGAAGCCCGCCCGTGCCCTCCGGTCCCTCCGGCGCCCTCCACACCGGCGGCACTGTGTCGCTGTGCGTGTCTGGGGCGTTGGCTCGAAGCTCGCCCTGGCCCGCCGCCGCCCATCGGAACCGCGGCCTGTCTCACTTGATATCCGGGCCATTGTACCCTTATTGGCGAGCCCACACCCAATTTCGCATGCAGTTCCCTGACGCCTGCAGTCTGCGGTCCTTCGAAAAGCCCGGAATTTCAATGATTGCATGTCACAACATGAAATGTGCGCGGGGAATTGCATGCGAATCTGTATTGGCTAGGTCTTGCCGACACCTGTGGGCTCTGCGGCCTTGCCCTGCAGGCCAGGTAGTGCGGTTGTCTGAAACCGGTGTCGCCTTTGCTCGCTCGTACGTGCGTGGGGTTGAAACCGTCATCGCCTTTGCGGGTGAGAATCGGGCGGTTTTGGTGCGTTTGTTGGTCGCAGTGGTGACGGTGGTTTCAACGGGTGCTGTTCAGGGGCGCGCAGTGGTGATGGGGGTTCATGCTGGCCTGCATCTGTGGCTGCAGAGGTGTCATTGGTTTCAAAGTCGCCACGTGGCTGTGTCCTGTGCGCAAGAAAGTTCGCCTTGCGTGGCCTGGTGGTGGGTGTGAGCGCGAAAAAGTTCGCCCTGCGCGCTCAAAACGGCCCAAAAATGGTGTTTTCTGGCGTGCTGGGCGAGTTTTTTTACGAAAACACCGTAGTAGGGGCTGCGCTGGGCGAACTTTGTCGCGGGCCAGCAGCCGCGGGATCCCGCCGGGCAACTCGTGCCCCGCCAGCGGCCACCTACCAGCCGCGCACCAGCTCAGCGAGAGCCCGGGAAGTCAGCCACTGCCTCGTGCCGAAGGAAGACACAGACACTGCGGCGACGGACGAGGCAAAGCGGATGAGGCGCTCCGGGTCAGCGTCCCCGCCGCGCTCGATCGCCCACACGAAAGCCCCATGGAAAGCGTCGCCCGCCCCCAGCGTTGATGCGTCTGGGACGGCTTCGACGGGAATCTCGCCGCTCGTGCCATCCCACCAGTACTGCACGGTCCGATCCCCGCGCGTGCGCACAGTGCGCGTGATGCCGAAGCCTCGCAGGAACTCGGCGACCTGCGCCCCGTCCGGACGCGCCATCAGCGGCGGCGCGAAATCCTCCGACACGACCGCGATGTCGACGAAGCCCAGCAGGGGAGTGAGCCAGTCTTTCCATGAGCCGCCATCCAGGATGCGCGGGTGCGGCGGGCGAGCCTCGAGTGGGGCGAACGGGTCCTCCCCGTCGACCTCGGGTACGCCCAGCGTGAGGGCTGCCTGCGCGAGCGCCGGGTTGTGCCCGTCGATGAGGACCGCGCCGACCCGCTCGGGCAGATCGGTCGCCACGCGCTCCGCGTCGGCGTCGAGCCGCGCGTTCGTGGAGGCCACCATGCGACCGCTCGGGTGCTCAATGATCGAGGACACTGCGGGCTCGCGCGACGCGGGGGACGAGGCCGGGGCCGTCGCGTCCACGACGCGCACACCCACGGCCGCCAGGTCGGCCGCAAGGAAGGCTGACACCGGGCCTTCGCCGAGCGCTGTCAACAGAATCGGCGTTTCCTCAGAGTCAGCGGGAGCGCCCGAGACGGCCCCGGCCTCGTCCTCAGGATCAGAAAGAACACGCGAGGCCGCGCACAGCGCCGCGTACGTGACGGCCGCGTTCGTCGCGGGACCGCCTGCGGCCATCGTGAAGTCCGTCGACGTGACCTTCAGGGAAGGGTCCGGCACGTGGTCGAGTCGATGCAGGACATCCAGGGTCGTGAGCCCGGCGAAGAGAGCAGTCATGGGGACATTGTCGCACCCGGTGGCCGCGCGAGACGGGATGGCCATGGTTCTCGCTGATAGGACGACAAACCCTGTAGCATATGAACAACGACACTCATCGACTCCTCCGGATCGCCATGCACCTGCTCGACGCGCTGAACAACTCCCTGCCCGAGGTCTTCCGAGCCATTGATCTCATGGGCGTTCTCCTCAACGGTATCCTCGGCGGCAAATTGCCCGAGAACGCAACTTCGACGCCGTCGGCTTCTGCATTCTCGCTATCATGACGGCGCTCGCGGGCGGCATGATCCGTGACCTGCTCCTGACGACGCACACCGGAGCGCCCGTCGCCATCACGGACCCCTACTACCTGGGGTTCGCGATCGTCGGCGCTCTCATCGCGATGGCCTTCCGCATGGATTCGCGCGCGTGGTCGGTGCTCCTCGTGATCGCCGACGGCATGGTGCTGGGCTGTTGGAGTGCGACCGGTGCGATCAAGACCCTCGATGCGGGGTTCGCGATCATGCCGGCGATCCTCATGGGCATCATGACGGCGATCGGCGGCGGCATGGTCCGTGATATCTCCGCAGGCCTGGTGCCGCGCGTCTTTGGTGGCAACAACCTCTACGCGACCCCCGCGTTCGCGTGCTCGCTGGTCACCGTCATCTTCTGGCACATGGGCCAGCCGGTCCTGGGCATGGGCGCGTCCATCATCGTGGGCCTCGTGTTCACAGAATGGCGCACTGGCGCCGCTGGAAGCTCCCCCAGACCCGCGAGTGGACCATCACTCTCACATATTCGCAGTTAAAAGCTCTGCGTGGGGGCAAGCGTTAGTATGGCGGTGTGACTCCCAAATCAACACCCGCTTCTTCAGCTCCCGCCGCGTCGGCCGCCTCCGCGCGTAAGCCGTTCAAGACATGGCACCTGTCGATGATGGCCCTGGGCCTCGCCATCGGTGCTGGCTTCTTCCTGGGCACGGGTTCCGCGATTCATCAGGCCGGTCCGGCTGTCATCGTGTCCTACGCCCTGGCGGCCATCATCGTCGTGTCGGTCATGCTGGCTCTCGCGGAACTGGCCTCGTCTCTGCCGTCGACGGGTTCCTTCTCGTCCTACGCCGAGGCTGGGATCGGTCGGTGGGCCGGGTTCACGATCGGGTGGCTGTATTGGGTCATGCTCATCATGGTGTCGGGTCTGGAGGTGACGGGCGCGGCGACGTTCTTCGTCGGCTGGTTCCCCGCAGTTCCGCAGTGGGTGGTTGCCCTCGTAATTGTCGTTGTTATTGGCGGCATTAACCTGCTGGCGGCCGGGCAGTACGGTGAAATCGAGGCCTGGCTGTCGATGGTGAAGATCGTCGCGATCATCGCCTTCCTGGGCGTGGGCGTGTACCTGGTTGCGCGCACGGCGATCGTCGGCCCCCTGCCGGGTCACGAGGGCGTGCTGCAGAACGTGCTGGGGCACAACGGTTTCGCACCCAATGGCCTGTCGGGTATCGCGGTCGCTCTCCTGGCGGTCATTACGTCCTTCGGTGGCCTGGAGATCGTGACGATCGCCGCCGCCGAGGCCGAGGATCCCCGCGCCGCCATGAGCAGCGCGATTCGCTCGGTCGTCACCCGTATCCTCGTGTTCTACGTCGGGTCCGTCATCCTGCTGATAGCGCTGCTGCCCTGGGACAGCGAGGCGATGAACACGAATGCTTTCGCTGCGATCCTTGAAATGGCGGGCGTCCCTGCGGTCGGTACGCTCATGAACGTCATCATCTTCATGGCGCTGATTTCCGCGTTCTCTGCGAACATCTACGCCTCCTCCCGCATGGCCTACTCACTGTCTGCGCGCGACATGGGACCGCGCTGGCTGCTGGGTGCCTCGGCCTCCAATAAGGCGCGCGCACGTTCCGTCGTTGAGGCGGCCCTCGAGGACGACGAGGCGCTCCTGGCTACCGAGCTCCAGGGTGACATCGAGGCTGGACGGACCCCGAAGCGCGCGGTCGGCCTCGTCGTCGTGCTGGCGCTGCTGGCCGTCCTGGGTAACTGGTACCTGCCCGGTTCGATCCTGACCATGCTCATTAACGCGATCGGTATGGTTCTGCTGATCGTGTGGACGTTCATCATCATCTCGCTGATGCGTTTGCACCCCTCGCTGGAGCGCTCGGGCTCTCTCGTGATTCGTATGCCCGGGTGGCCGTGGCTGCCGTGGCTGGTCCTCGCGGGTCTGGGTGGGATCGGTGTCCTCATGCTCATGAGCGACGAGGGCCGGGCTCAGCTGGTCTCCATGGGTGCGCTCACGCTTGTGATCGTAGCGATTTACTTCGTGCGCCAGCTGGTGGGGGCGCGCAAGAGGGCCTAATTGTCCACAGGCACTCGCCGCCGGGACGCAGATGCCGGTGTGTGGGTGCATCATGAGGGCACCCCGAGCGGTCGGGGTGCCCTCATTGTGTGAGTGTTGTGAGAGGAAGAAGAGGGAAATGGCGCGCAAGCGACGCAGGAGCGTTGGGGACATGGTCCTCCTGCTGGTGATTCTCGCGGCGCTCGTGTGGGCGTTCTCGCCCGGCGTCGGCTGGGATCTGCTGGGCCTGCGTTCGCGCCTGGGGTGGCCGCCGCTGCGCAGTGGGCAGGCGCTGTCCTCTCTGCCGGATAGCGAGGCTGCCCGCCAGCTGCGTGAGCTCACGGTCCGAGAGTCGGTCGACGATCCGGCCGCGCCGGCGTATGACCGCGAGGCCTTCGGGCAGCGCTGGGCGGACACCGACCGCAACGGCTGCGACACCCGCAATGACATTCTTGCCCGCGACCTGGCGCGCCCCACCTTCAAGCCGGGCACGCGCGATTGCGTGGTCCTGTCGGGCACGCTCGCCGAGCCCTACACGGGTGCCACGATCGAGTTCCAGAGGGGGGACAAGACCTCGTCCCTGGTGCAGATCGACCACGTCGTCGCCCTCGCGGACGCGTGGCGCTCGGGCGCCTGGCAGTGGGACGCGCAGCGCCGCCAGGAATTCGCCAACGACCCGGAGAACCTGCTCGCGGTGGATGGCCAGGCTAACGAGGACAAATCGGCCTCGTCCGCGGATCAGTGGCTGCCGCCCAATACCGCGTTCCGCTGCGACTATGTGAAGCGCCAGATCGCCGTCAAGAACTCGTACGGGCTGAGCGTGACTCGGGTTGAACAGGACGCGCTCGCCGAGCAGCTGTCTATCTGTTCCGGGTGATGGGCGGGTGCTAGCCCTGCGCCATGCGCCGTTGTGACGCGCAATTCTGACCAGCAATTTCCAGTGGTTTCCCAGGCGTTTTCTCACGATGTGTCCATCTCGTGTGGAACTGAGCGCACGTCCGCAACATTGCCCGATAAAGCCGGTAATGTTCCCCTCAAGGGGAGGGGTGACATGTACACGGCAATTAACTGGGCGCTTGATCTGGGCCTTTACGTCACTGTCTGCGCGATCACGTGCGCGCTGTGGTGGTGGTTCGGGCGCCGAGCTGAACCCAGTGTCACCGCGGGGCGTGCCGAGGCCTCGACCGACTCCGTTCAGAGCGCCGGGCAGGTGAGCCGTGCGCGCCTGACTGTCGTTCAAGCATTGCCGCTCATCTATCGTCGCTCGAAACAGACGAGTGCGCTCCTGCCTCGCGAGGAGAACCCGGACACCCCTGACGACGGCAGAGATTCCCGCGGTCGCGGTCCCCGCCTCGTCGAAGTGGAGGCTCCCGCGCGCCCCTGCCTCGCCTGGATTCTGTACGTGGCAGGCCTGCTGATTTTTCACGCTGCTGCCGCTGCCCTCCGACCCGGTGGCTGCGTGTGCCGCGATCATCCACTGGGATAACTACACTCCGTTCGGATCGTTCGTGGCTGTCGCCGACCAGTTCCGCGACGGCGAGAGTCTGCATGGCACCCTGTACGCGCTGTCGATCCCTGCTGAACATCGCGCTGTTTGTGCCCCTGGGGTCCCTCGTGGAGACCACGTGGCGCATCCGCCGCATGCGGCGTGTCCCTCGAGGGTGCGCCCGCCGACGGATCTCGCCTGGCTCGCTCGATCCCGCACCGCCGCGTCCTGGCGTGGGTGGTGATCGGCTGTGCCGTCTCCCTGCCTCATCGAGCTGACCCAGTACACGGGCCTGTTCGGCGTCGTGCCCCTGCACCTACCGAGTCGTCGACATCGACGACGTCATCATGAACACGCTGGGCACCTACGCGGGCGTGCGCCTGCTGCCCTTCATGGCACGCAACTCGCGCTTCATGGGCGCGTAGCCGTCCATTCCGACAGCGTGACGCAGACTTGCTCAAGCGTCACGTGAGAGGCCGCAACCGCCATCACAAGCTCTACACGTCATCGTTGGAAACGGTTTCGTTGATCTCGAGCGCGTTGAGCGATAAGAAAATAGAACACGCGGCCCATCCAGGCGCTTGTTTCCGTCGATCAGTGCGTGGTTTTTTTCGTGAGTGATTCGAGTAAAGCTGCGGCTTTGGCAGTGGTGGACGGGTAGGCGTCCCGGCCCATCAGCGTTGTTTGGGGGCGCAGCGCTGCCGCATTGAGGAGGCCAAGATCCCGGACAGGGCCGATTTTCAGCGCGGACACGATGTCCAGGAGGTCCTCAAGCGAGAGAAACTCGCACGGCATGGCGTTACTGGCCGAGCCGCTCAAGTGCGTCCCCCAGCGCTCAACGGTTTGGTTGAGTGCGTCCGTGACGCGCTGACGGTGGGTCATGCGGTTGAATTCCTCGTCGATGGCGCGCAGCACTGCATCGTGTTTTGACGTGCCGAACGCTGGGCGAGCTCGTCGAGCTTGCGTGTGTTCCTCATCGAGTCGGAGTGTCATAGCCATATCGTCATGGTATCACTCTGATACCACTCGGGCGGCCTGTCTACAGCCAGCCGGCCGCGCGGGCTAGGGATGCGGCCTCGGCGCGGGTGCGCGCGTCCATCTTCAGCATCGACGACGACACGTGGTTGCGCACCGTCCCCTGGCTGAGCCCCAGCGAGTGGGCGATGTCCGCGATGGTGCCGCCGCCCTCGACCTCGCGCAAAACGTCGGCCTCGCGGTCCGTCAGGGGCGAGGAGCCCGCCGACAGCGCCTCGAGGGCCAGGCTCTGGTCGATGGCGCGGCCACCTGCAGCCACCGTGCGCACTCCGTCGGCCAGGGCTTCGACCGGTGCGTCCTTGACCATGAAGCCCGTGGCACCCGCGTCGAGGGCGCGCTGCAGGTATCCCGGGCGCCCGAATGTCGTCACGATGAGCACGCGCACGCCCGGGAAACGTGAGCGAATTGCCTGCGTGGCCGTGATGCCGTCCATGCGGGGCATCTCGATGTCGATGATGGCAACGTCGACGGGGGCGCCCCTGCGGGCCGGGTCGTCCGCTGATGCCACGCGCGCCAGCTCCTCGAGGGCCTGCGCGCCATCGGCGGCCTGCGCGACGACCTCAATGTCGCGCTCCAGGTCCAGCAGCCCCGCCAGGGCGCCACGAATCATCGCCTGGTCATCGGCCACGAGTACCCGAATCGTCACGTCACCCTCCTGTCTGCGCTTGGGGTACCAGGCTAGCGCAGATCAGAGGATCATCTCTCGGGTGTGCCCGCCCCTCAGGATGAGCGAGCGTCGGGTTCGGAGCCGAAGGACAGTGCGAGCGTCCACGTGGAGCCCGACGCGCCCCAGGTGAGCGTGCCCTCGTCGCCGACCAGCTCGGACAGGCCCGCCAGGCCCGACCCTGATCCCGCGCTCGACGCGGCGTAGGCGGCTGAGTAACCGTCGTTGGTGACGGTCACGCCGCCGGGGGAGAGGCGGATGCGGACCCACGAGGGGTGCGCGTGCATGATCGCGTTTGTGACGCCCTCACGGATCACGTGAGCCGCCGCAGCCGAACGAGGACCCGACGGCGGCTCTTCCTCGTTCGTGATGTCGGCGTCGACGCGCGCGACCTCCAGGAGGGCACGGGCCTCCTCAAGCTCCTCGATGGGCGACAGGGCCCGCGTAGCCGCCACGATGCGGCGGACGTCAGCCAAGGCCTCGTTCGACTGAGCCGTGACCGCGCGCAGCTGCTCGCGCGCCTCCTCCACGCGACCCGCCTCCAGGAGACGAGCCGCCAGCTCGGACACCATCGTGATCCCCGTCAGCGAGTGCCCGAGGATATCGTGAAGGTCCGTGCTCAGGCGCGCACGCTCGGCGGCCTTCGCGCGCTGAATCGCGTCCTGGCGGCGCAGGCGCTCACGGGCCGAGCGTTCCATGCCCCAACGGGCAACCCCCACGAAGCCGATGAGGAGGGCCAGGTACCAGATCATCCACAGTGGCTCTCCCTCGGCATAAGCGGCCACGCCCGCAATGGCGACGATCGGCACGACGCCCGAGGGGACGAAGCGAATTGGCGCCTGGAAAATCCATGCGACCAGCAGATACGACGTCAGCATGAATGCGTACGGGAAACCGACAGCGGTCGCGTAGACGAGGTAGATGGCCGTCGCCGCCGCCAGCGCCGCGTGGGAGAGGATGAACGGCCTCGTGAAGGAGTTGCGCGCGGGCAGGGGATTGGTCAGCCACACCGCCGAGTTAGCGGCCGCGAGGAGGGCGCACAGCCCGATGATGCCCGCGCGCTGGGCGGTATCCGTCAACTCCAGGGCGTAGGCCAGGGGGGAAGCCCATGAACAGCATCCACGGGGCCGCCCACGCCAGGGAGATCAAGCGCTCCTTCATGGCAACAGCCTATCGACCCGTGTCGTGGGACGCACCCCACCAGGCGATGCCGGCCGTGATGACCGCCCACCCGGCGATGTTGAGCCACGCGGCGGTCGGCATCGTCACGGTTCCGGCGACGGCGTAGATCGCCTGGACGGCGCCGTACAGGGGCGTGAAGGGCGCGATCTGTGCGACGAAGGGCGGCAGCTGGTCCAGCGGGATGAACATGCCGGACACGAATGCGCCCATCAGCATGACGAACGCGGAGGCGCTGTAGGCGTTCTCGCCCTTGATCGTGTATCCGCAGGCCAGTCCGATGAGCGCCCCCAGGGCCGACAGGGCGACGACGACCGCGGCGCTGGCCGCCCACGCGCCCGCGGTCATCTGTGCGCCCGTGGCCAGGCCAAAGCTGAAGGTGATGAGCGCGATGAACGCGCTCAGCGCCACGAGAGCCGTGAGGCGTACGAGGAGGATCACCCACGGCTGGATGGGCGTCAGCGCGTACATGCGCGAGATGCCGGTCGTGCGCTCGACGGACAGCGTCGCGCCGAGGGAGCCTCCAACCAGGATGACGCCGTACGTGGTCATCATTGCGATCATCGCGGCTGCCAGGTTCCCGCGCCCGGTCTGGGTCGCGCGCGCAACATCGGTCATGCCGAACATCGCGTACATGAACATGGGGAGGAGCAGGGCGAACGCCATGTTCCACGGGTTGAGGATGTGGGACAGGAAAGTTGCGCGCCACAGCTTGCCCGCTCCGGTGAAGGGGGAGGGAATCGGTCGGTCGGTGGCTCGTGCGGGTGCCTGGGTGGTCATGATGCCTTCTTCGTGTGTCGTGTCTGCGTTCGTGGGGCGGGGGCCTCGGCGTTGGCCTCGGGACGAGGCTGGGGCCGGCTCATCGGGGTGGGCGTTCGTCGCGCTCACTCGGCGTCGGTGTGGGAGGTGATGCGCTCGAAGACGTCTTCGAGGTCCTCGTTGTCGGCGACGACCTGCTCGGTGGGAGCGTCCAGGAGGACCTTCCCGGCGTCAATGATCACGATGCGGTCGGCGTCCTTGCGGGCCTCGGTCAGGTAGTGCGTGGCGAAGAGGAGCGTGCGGCCCTCCGCGGCCTCGGCGCGCATCGTCTCCCAGAAGGCGCGGCGGGCCAATGCATCCATGCCGGCGGTCGGCTCGTCGAGGATCAGGAATTCCGGGTTGCCGGCCAGTGCGAGGGCGAGGCGCACGCGCTGGCGCTCGCCTCCGGAAAGCTTGTCGAGGGGGCGCTTGGCGAGATTGGTGAGGTTTGTGCGTTCGAGGAGCTCGTCGGTGGGGATTGGGTTGGCGTGCATTGCGGCGACCAGGTCGATCGTGTTGCGGACCTTCCCGTTGCGCGGCATCGATCCGGTCTGAAGCATCGCGCTCACGAGGGAGCGGCGCACGGCCTCGCGCGGGCTCATGCCGTAGACGCTGATGTCGCCCTGCGTGGGGGTGGCCAGGCCGAGGACGATGTCCAGGAAAGTGCTCTTGCCCGCGCCGTTGACGCCGAGGAGTGCCACGATCTCGCCGGGCATGAGGGTCAGGTTCACGCCGCGTAGCGCATCGACGTGGCCGAAAGACTGGTGAATGTTTGTCGCCTGGAGGGCGGGCGTTGCTTCTGCGTTCATGGCTCCCAGTCTGCGCCCGTATTAATGGTCCCGGAAGTGCCCTTTGATGCAGGTGGTGCCGTGACAAATGTCAGGGGTGGAGCGTGGGGTGGTCTGTTGTCCGGGGCCCGCTCACCGTCGCATGTCACTCCGCCGTCAGCCAGTGAATGAGTTGGGCGGGAGTGGTGTCCTGACCTGAAAGTCGCATGCAAGTCCCCAAGCGTGTTTTCTGAGATGCTTGGAAAACGTTGGAATGCAGCGGCGCTATTACAATGTGTGAAAGGTTGATAGGGAAATTGCGTGCGACATTGCTTCGGTTGGTGGCTGTTGTCGTTGGCGCGCCCGTCACCACGCACGTGGGCCCGATGGGTGGCCCGAACCCATCAGATGGTCACCTGCGCCCACTAACGCGCACGTTAACTCATCTAGTGGAGTGTGGGCGGTGGTACCCAGCTGCCACCAGTGCCCGAACGTTAACCCGCTAATGCGAACGTGGGCAGCCCCGCCCACGCTACATATAGCGGGTTTACGTGCGCTATAGCGGGCTAGCGCTCGCAATAGCGGGGCCGCGTGTGCGCAACGCACCATCATAAGAGGACACACCCGCCAAAACGCAGACCCATTCAGCCAAAACAGGCCAGTTTCAGCGTTTTTCGCCCAATGGGTCTGCACTTTGGCGGCCAAACCCCGTCAAGTCGCGAACTTGCCGTCACGAATCGGGGGAATGACGCCATCCAAGGCTCCGACACGCCGGCGACACGCCGTAAGAGGGCTTCGCATGGCGCAAAAACCCTTTGCTGCCGGTGTGGAGAGCAGCGGAGGCGTCGGTGGGAGTGGTTGCGGCGCCCGGAACACCCGTGGGGCCGCAAGCAACCCGGCCCGCGCACAGCGAGGGGCCCGAGGCGCCGCAGCGCCTCGGGCCCCACACTCGCGAGTGTCAGTTGCTCACAGGTTGAGCTGGATGTTGCGGCCGGGGACGGCCTCGATCAGCTCGCGCGTGTATGCCTGGACCGGGTTGTTGAACAGCTCGTCCGTCGAGTTGGCCTCGACGAGCTTGCCCTTCTCCATGACGATCACGTCGTCGGCGATCTGGCGGACAACGGCCAGGTCGTGCGTGATGAACAGGTAGGACAGGCCCAGCTGTGCCTGCAGGTCGTTGAGCAGGTACAGGATCTGGTTCTGCACCAGCACGTCGAGGGCGGACACGGCCTCGTCCAGGACGATGACCTCCGGGTCGAGTGCGAGGGCGCGGGCCACGGCCACGCGCTGGCGCTGGCCGCCGGAGAGCTCGTTGGGGTAGCGGCGCATGGCGCTACGCGGCAGAGCCACCATGTCGAGCAGCTCGGAAGCGCGCGCGACGCGCAGCTTCTCGGGTTGAACTCGCCTTTCTCGGCGGCGGTCAGCGAACGCTTCGCGTCGGCGGCCTCGACGAGGACGCGCATCCACTCTTCGGGCTCGCGGCCCGTGGCCTCGGCGCGCTTGATTTCGGCGCGCGCGTACTCCAGGGTGCCGTAGCCGTGGATCTTCAGCGGCTCTTCGATCAGGCGGTAGATCGAGAACATGGGATCCAGCGAACCGTAGGGGTTCTGGAACACGGCCTGGAGGCGGCGACGCAGGCGGAAGAGCTCCGCCTCGCTCATCTGCGAGGTGTCCTCACCGTCAAAGTAGACCTTGCCCTTGGTGGGCTTGAGGAGCTGGAGCACCATGTTCGCGGCGGTGGACTTGCCGGAGCCGGACTCACCGACGACCGCGAGGGTCGTGCCGCGACGCAGCTCGAAGGACACGTCGTCGACGGCCAGGAAGGTGTCCTGGCCCTTCTTGGCGCCGCGGATGTCGAATTCCTTGGTGAGGTTTTCGACGCGGATGATGGCGTCCGTGGAGGTCGAACCCTTGCCGGCGCCGACGAGCTCCTCGTCGGTGACCTTGATGCCCTGCTTGTGGGCGGACTCGATGCGCGCCGAGGCCAGGGAGGGCGCGGCGGACACGAGGCGCTTCGTGTAGGGGTGCTGGGGGTGCTGGAGGATCTCCAGGGCGGGGCCGGACTCGACGATGCGGCCGCGGTGCATGACGACGAGCTGCTCGGCGCGCTCGGCGGCCAGGCCGAGGTCGTGCGTGATGAACAGGACGGCGGTGCCCATCTCGGAGGTGAGCTTGCCGAGGTGGTCGAGGATGCGGCGCTGGACGGTGACGTCCAGGGCGGAGGTGGGTTCGTCGGCGATCAGCAGCTTGGGGTGCGCGGCCATGCCGATGGCGATGAGGGCGCGCTGGCGCATGCCGCCGGAGAACTCGTGCGGGTACTGCTTGGCGCGGCGTTCCGCGTCGGGCAGGCCGGCTTCCTCGAGGAGGGCGGTGACGCGCTGGCCGGCCTCGGAGCGGGGCACGACGTTGTTCGCGAGGAGGGCCTCCTTGACCTGCTTGCCCACGCGGAGCACGGGGTTGAGGTTACTCATCGGGTCCTGGGGACGAGGCCGATGCCGGATCCGCGCAGCTCCACCCACTGCTTGGTGGTCAGGTGGGTGATGTCGCGGCCGTCGAACTCGATCTTTCCGCCCGCGACCTTGCCGGTGCCCGGCAGCAGGCCGATGACGGCGGCGGCGGTCGTGGACTTACCGGAGCCGGACTCGCCGACGATGGCGACGGTCTGGCCGGGGTAGATGGTCAGGTTCGCGCCGCGCACGGCGGGGACGACGCCGGTCGAGGAGGTGAAGGTGACCTCCAGGTCCGTGATCTTGAGCAGGGGCTGCGCGTCGTCCGGGTGGATGTCGGACGAGGCCGGGGCCGCGCTGGGGAGCGACGGCTCGTTCGACGATCTCTTCCATCTCCTTCTCGGAGAGCTGGGGGGTGTTCGTTTCGCTCACTTGCGTGCCTTCGGGTCGAGGGCTTCGCGCACGGCGTCGCCCATCATGATGAAGCTGAGGACGGTCAGGGCCAGGGCCGCGCCCGGGTAGAACAGGACCATCGGGTTGGTGCGCAGGGACGTCTGAGCGGACGAGATGTCAGCACCCCAGGAGACGACCGACGTCGGCAGGCCGATGCCCATGAAGGACAGGGAGGCCTCGGACACGATGAAGGTGCCCAGCGCGACGGTCGCGTACACGATGATCGGGGCCATCGAGTTCGGGATGATGTGGCTCAGCAGGATGCGCGCGCGGGAAGCGCCGGTCGCGCGGGCCGCGGTTACGAACTCTTCGTTCTTGGCGGACAGGACCGAACCGCGGGTGATGCGCGCGATGGAGGTCCAGCCGAACATGGACAGGACGATGACGACCATCATGATGGAGCGCGAGCCCTTGAACATCTGCATGAACACGATCGCGGCGAGGAGCAGCGGGATCGCGAAGAATACGTCGGTGACGCGCGAGAGGAGGGCGTCGAACCAGCCGCCGAAGTAGCCGGCGAGTGCGCCGACGGTGCCGCCGATTAGCACGACCGCGATGGTCGTGAGGATGCCGACGGACACGGATGCGCGGGCGCCGTAGACGACGCGGGCGTAGATGTCGCAGCCCTGCTTGTCGAAGCCGAAGGGGTGTCCGGCGGAGGGGCCAGCCAGCGACGAGGAGAGCTCGCAGAACTTCGGGTCGGTCGCGGTGAAGAGTGACGGGAAGAGCGCGAGGAGCGCGGCGAGCGTGATAATGAACGCGGCGATCCAGAAGGTCGGGCGGCGGCGCAGGCGCTTCCAGGCCTCGCCCCACATGGACGAGGGGCACCCTGTCGGCGACCGCGTCGACGGCGCCGAGGCCGGTTTCGTCGATGTCGGAGACGTAGTGGTCCTGGCCCGCGCGGGTGCGGGTGATGTTGGCGGAAGGAATCTGGTCACTCATAGCGGATCCTCGGGTCGAGCACGGCGTACAGGAGGTCGACGATCAGGTTCGCGATGATGTAGACCAGCACGAGCACTGTTGTCACCGACACGACGGTCTGGGGTTCGCCCTTGATGATGGCGTTCCACAGGGTGCCGCCGACGCCGTGGATGTTGAAGATGCCCTCGGTGATGATCGCGCCGCCCATGAGGGCGCCGAGGTCGCCGCCGATGAACGTGGCGACGGGGATGAGGGAGTTGCGCAGGATGTGGCGCGTCATGACGACGCCGCCGGAGAGGCCCTTGGCGCGCGCGGTGCGCACGTAGTCCGCAGAGACGTTCTCGGAGACGGACTGGCGGGTCAGTCGGATGACGTAGGCCAGGGAGACACCGCCGAGCACCATGGCTGGCATGGTGAGGCTCTTAATGTCGACGGAGGCCGAGGCCGTGGTCGGCAGGATCGCGAGCTGAACGCCCAGGACGTACTGGAGGACGAAGCCGAGCACGAAGGTGGGGACCGAGATCAGCAGGAGGGAGACCACGAGGATGGTGGAGTCAAACCACTTGCCGCGGCGCATGCCCGCGATGACGCCCAGGCTGATGCCCAGGATGGTCTCGATGGCGAGGGCGTAGATGGCGAGCTTCGCGGTCGTCGGGAAGGCGGTCGCCATGATGGACGTAACCTTCTGGCCGTTGAACGCGGTGCCGAAGTCGAGTGTGAAGACTCCCTTGAGGTACAGCAGGTACTGCATCCAGAAGGGCTTGTCCAGGTTGTACTGGGCGCGGATCTGCGGCGGCGGCGGCCTCGAGAGGCCGCGGTCGCCACCGAGTGCGGCGACGGGGTCACCTGGCATCAGGTAGACCATCGCGAAGATCAGAAAGGTGGCTCCGAAGAAGACCGGGATGGTCTGGAGGAGTCGCCGTCCGATGTAGCGGAGCATGGACAATCCTTTAGTGTTCGTGTCGTGGGAGGGGAGGTTCCGATCCCTGGCGGTGCCTCGCGGGCGAGGCCGACTATGGTCCCATCATAGGGTAAAGAATGGGCAAATGGCGCATCAGTCTCTCAATTTGTATGCCGGATCAAACCCGCGGTGCTGTTTTGAGATGAAAGTGTGTGCCGCGTCAATGCGGGTGCGCAGTGCGTCGCTGAGCTGCGTTGATCTGTGTGGGGCTGCCGAAAAGAGATGTGCGCGGGGCGTGCGCCGCCCGCCCCGCGGGAGAGGTTAACCTCGTGCGATCACTTCTTGGTGACCTTGTACAGCACGGGCTGGCCCTTCCAGTCGAACTGGACGTTGTCGACGTTCTTCGACCAACCGCCGCTGACGTTGGGGTACCACAGCGGGACGGCCGGCAGGTCCTGGAGCAGGATCGTCTGGGCCTTCTGGAGGGTCTTGACGGCGTCCGCGGTCGTGGTGGCGGAGGACGCCTGGATCATCAGGGAGTCGAACTCGCTGTTGGAGTAGTCGCCCTTGTTGGCGTCGGCACCGGTGGCGAACTGGGGCTGCAGGAAGTTGTACAGCGCCGGGTAGTCGCCCTGCCAGCCGTTACGGAACGCGCCGGTCATCTCGCGCTTGTCCTCGGCATCGAGCAGCGACTTGAAGTCGGCGAAGGGGTTGCCTTCCGCGGCGATGCCCAGGGTGTTCTTGATGGAGTTAGCGGTCGCGTCGACCCATTCCTTGTGGCCACCGTCGGAGTTGTAGGCGATGGTGAAGGTGCCGTCCCACGGGGAGATGGCGTCGGCCTGTGCCCACAGTTCCTTGGCCTTGTTGGGGTTGTAGGTCAGGACATCGTTGCCGGCGATGTTGGCGTCGTAGCCCTCGAGGGTCGGGGCCGTGAAGTCCTTGGCGGGGGTACGGGTGCCGTTGAAGATGGTCTTCGTGATGGTGTCACGATCGACGGCCAGGGAGATGGCCTGGCGGCGCAGGCGGCCTTCCTCACCGGAGAAGTGGGGCAGGTACTGCGGGATCGTGAAGTACTGGACGCCAGCGTAGGGCTGGTTCACGGTGCGGCCGGGCAGCTCGGATTCGAAGGTGGCGAACACGGAGGCCGGAACACTCTCGAGGACGTCCAGGGAGTCGGAGGACAGGTCCTGGTAGGCGGCGTCGAGGCTCGTGTAGAACACGAAGGTGACGCCGTCGTTCTGAGCCTTGGTGTCACCCACGTAGTGTCGTTGGGGACGGTCGCGAACTTGACGTTGTGCTCCCACGCGTCGGCCGAAGCCATCTTGTAGGGGCCGTTGCCCACGGGGGCCTGGCCGCCTGCTTCAGGGTTCTCCAGGGTCGAGTCCGGAAGCGGCGCGTAGGCGACGTAGCCCAGGCGCGACATGAAGTCCGAGGTGGGGTTCTTCAGCTTCGCGGTGAAGGTGTAGTCGTCGATCTCGGTCAGGCCGGTGATCTCACCGTTGCCCTCGTCGTCGGTGCCTTCGAAGATGCTGAAGAACGCAGCCTGCTGCTGGTTCTTGGAGGTGATGAGGTTCCAAGCCTTGATGAAGTTGTGGGCCTGGACGGGGGTGCCGTCGGAGAACTTGCGGTCGTTGTGGAGCTTGATGGTCCACTCGGATGCGTCTTCGTTGGGCTCGATGGACTCGGCAACGTCAAGGACGGCGGTGCCGTCGGTCTCGTAGCGGACGAGCTGGGCTAAACAGGACGGTCAGGATCTTGCCGCCGCCGTTCTCGTTGGTCAGACCCGGCAGGAGCGGGTTCTGCGGCTCGGAGCCGTTGGCGGTGATGACCTTGTCGCCGGAGCCGGACGACGTGGTGCCGCCGCCGGCGCAGGCGGTCAGAGCGAGCGCGGCAGCCGCGGGGATGACGAGCCATGCCTTCTTCAGGTTCATGGATTCTTCCTCCTGGTTGATGGGTGGAACTGAGGCGGTGCCCTCAGGTATGGTCCGAGATTAACCCGTGCCGCGTGGAATTCATGAAAGATGTCCATCATGTGCGCATTACATTTTGGTTACAAACGTAAAAAGTAGGTCAAATCATGGTGTGGATCACATAATAGTGGGACTGTTGTGACCAAGTATTCATGCGACGAGGCCGAGGCTGAGCGTGCGTACACACCCGGCCCCGGCCTCGTCGAGTTGATACGTGGGAATTAGGAGAGCAAACCCTCGGAAATAAGCCACTCGCGGGCGATCTGCGAGGCGGACTTCTGGTCCACCGTCGACGCCCGGTTCATCTCCACCAGGTCCTGAGCGTCCATCGCGGCGCTCACCCGATTGATGACCGCGGCGGCCTCATCGCTGACGCGTGACGAGGCCAGGGGTACCACGTGCGAGGCGAGGAACAGGCCCTTCGGGTCCGTCAGGACCGTCAGCGTCCCGTCCGCAAGCGCCGGGTCCGAGGAGTAGATGTTTGCCAGCTGGATGTCGCCGTCCTTCAGCGCCTTGACGGTGAGCGGGCCGCCCGAGTCCTCAATCGGAGTGAACCCGACGGTCACGCCGTAGGTCTGCGACAGTCCTGTCGGACCGTAGGGCCGCGTCTGCAACTCCGAGTTGCCACCCAGGGTGAGCGTGCCCGCGCTCGCGAGGTCGCCGATCGACGTCAGTGAGTGGGCGGCCGCGAAATCTTCCGTCACCACGTAGGAATCCTGGTCGGTCGCAGGTGCCTGCTCGAGGGCGCGCAGGCCCGAGGGGAGCGCGGTCTGCAGAGCTGCGTAGACCTCGTCCGTGGATCGCGCGGTCGCGTCGGCATCCAGGTACTGCAGCAGGTTGCCCGTGTACTCGGGGAACACGTCGATCGCGCCGGCCTCGATCTCGGGCATGTAGACCTCGCGCTGGCCGATCCGCAGCTGGCGGTCGACCCTGAATCCCGCCCCTTCGAGGGCCTGGGCGTACGCCTCTGCGATGATCTCGTTGGAGTAGTAGTCCTGCGACCCCACGATGAGCGTCGTCGAGCCGTTCTCCGAACCCCCGGTGCTCGTGTTGCCGCCGACCGACTCTGCCGAACCGCAGGCGGCCAGGGCCAGGGCGGAAGCCGCGACGGCAGCCATTGTGATCATCGTGCGTTTCATAGTGACTCCTTGAGTGAGTTGTTCTCGTTGTCTGAGTAAGAATGTGTGCGGGCGCGTAGGCGCCGGGCGATGAGCGCCAGGAGTGCGTCGGTCACCAGCGCGAGGGCGACGACGACAATTGCGCCGCCGATCATCTCCGCGTAGTCGCGGGTCTTGAGCCCCTCGTAGAGGAAACGGCCGAGGCCGTAGTTCGCCGTGTAGGCCGCCAGTGTTGTCGTCGCGATCACCTGGAGGGTTGCCGAGCGGACCCCTGCCGCGACGAGGCCGGCCGCGTGCGGGGCCTCCACCTGCGCGAGGACCTGTTTTTCAGTGAGCCCAATCGCTCGCGCCGCGTCCACGGTCGCGCGCGGCGTCGAGGCGATCCCTGAGTAGGTCGCCGACAGGAGCGGCGGAATCGCCAGGATCAAGAGTGCCAGAGTCGGTGCCGCCAGGCCGATACCCAGCCACAGGCCCGCCAGCGTCAGGACGCCGAGCGTCGGAACCGCGCGGGCCGCGCCCGTCGCGCTCACGAGCCACCGGCCCCTGCCCGTGTGCCCGATCCAGGTGCCCAGCGGCAGTGCGATGAGGGCCGCGAGCGCCACGATCGGGAGGGTGAGGCCCAGGTGCTCGGTGGCCCTCACGAGGATCCCGGACTCACCTAGCCAGTGAGCGGGGACCGCCAACCACTTCAGGGCGTCGAGGAGAATGTTCATGCCCGCCCCCTCCTCGTCCACGGAGTGAGGGTCCAGCCGATTCCCTGGATCAGCGCATCGATGACGAGCGCAAGGAGAACCGTTGCGACCAAGCCGGCCACGACCTCGGCGATGAGGCCGCGCTGAAAACCGTCAGTGAACAGCGTCCCCAGAGAGCGCACCCCGATGAACGCGCCCACCGTCACGAGCGATACCGTCGATGTGGCAACCACGCGCGTGCCCGCTACGATGACGGGCGTCGCCAGGGGAAGCTCCACCTCGACGAAACGTCGAAAGAGGGGATAGCCGCACGCGTTCGCTGCTTGCAGGGTCGCGCGCGGGATCGCGCGGAAACCCTCCGCGGCCTGGCGCACTAGCACCGCCACGCCGTACAGCGTCAGGACGATGATCATGTTGATGGGAGAGCGTAGCGCCACCCCGACGATCACCGGAATGACAATCAGAAGCGGCAGCGACGGCACCGCGTACAGCGCCGACAGGACGGACAGGACCCAGCCGCCGCGGCGTGAAAACGCCGCCCAGCGCGCGATCGGCACGGAAATCAGCACCGACAGTGCGATCGCTGGCAGCGCGATCCACAGGTGAGCTAGAGTCAGGGAGCCAATGAGCCCCCAGTTCGAGGACAGCCAGGTCACGGGCGCTCCCCGGCCTCGTCGGTCGTCAGCGTGCCCACGGGGGTGCCGGCGTCGTCGACGACCAGGCCGCCCGGCCCTGCGATGCGCACCGGGCGCGCGGCACGCGAGGCGCCCACGAACTCCGCGACGAAGGGCGAGGCGGGAGAGGAGAGCAGCTCGGTGGGTGTCCCCACCTGCTCGACGCGGCCACCCGTCGAGAGGACGGCGACCTGGTCGCCCAGCGTGAATGCCTCGTCCACGTCGTGCGTCACGAAGAGGATCGTCGTGCCCAGGGCCCGCTGAATCTCCTTCAGCTCGCACTGCAGCTCTGTGCGCACGATCGGATCCAGCGCGCCAAAGGGCTCGTCCATCAGCAGGATGTCCGCGCGATTGGCCAGCGCCCGAGCCACGCCCACGCGCTGACGCTGGCCGCCCGACAGCTGGGCGGGGTAGCGATCAGCCATCTCGCGATCCAGGCCCACCAGCTCGAGGAGCTCGAGCGCGCGCTCGCGGGAAGCCTGCTTCGTGGCGCCCTCCAGGCGTGGGACGGTCGCGATATTGTCTGCGATGCTTCGGTGGGGGAAGAGGCCGCCCTCCTGCAGGACGTAGCCGATCGAGCGGCGCAGGCGCACGGGGTCCTCGCCTGCGACGTCCTGGTCTCGTACGAATACCCTGCCCGAGGTTGGGGTGACCATCGCGTTCACCATCCGCATGAGCGTCGTCTTGCCGCAGCCCGAGGTGCCCAGGAAGACGGTCGTGGAACCCTGCTCGACGGTGAGGGAGAAGTCCTCGACGGCGCGTGTGCCGCCCGGGTAGGTCTTGGAGACGTGGTCGAAGCGAATCATGCGCGCTCCTTGGCAGCCTCGGCGATGAGCGCGAGGCAGCGCGTCAGCTCCTCGCGCTGGGCTGTGGAGAGTGGGGCGAAGAGGCGCTCCTGCTCCTTCTCGACGACCGCGCAGGCCTCCTCGAGGTGTGCCAGGCCCCGGTCCGTCACCGTCAGGATGGTCGCGCGCCGGTCGTGCTCGCACGGGGTGCGGTGCAGCAGTCCGTCGCGGTGGAGGCGATCGACGAGGCGCGAGGCCGCTCCCAGGGTGATCCCCTGGCTCGCCGCGACCTCCTGGATGCGACACGCGGGGGTGTCTCGGACCGTGCGCAGGACTAGGAAGCGGCCGAGTGTCAGCGCGTTTCCGGCCTCGGAGAGGGCGGATTCAACGGCGCTCCAAGCGCGAACTTCCGTGTCGATCAGTGTCGCGAACAGCGTGCATGTATCTGTTGCCATGCCCACTACCTTACGCGTAAATAATTGATATGTATGGTGTTTGTGAGGGGAAACTCGTTGAGTTTTTGACGAGATAGGCGTTCTTGTGCTGTTTGTGAGCGGCCCACAACTGTGTGTGGGGCGTGGTCGGCGGGACTCGGCGCGGTGCTACAGTGCGTGGTATCGGCGAGTGGCAAGCTCCGGGGCCCTCGCTCGACGCAAGTCAGTGCCCAGTCGTGGGTGCGTTTTTCCGGCGCGTGACGCGCATATCGATGAGGAGTGTTAAAGGTGCGGAAACGTCTCTACTCTCTGCTGGATGGTGATGGGGGAGCGGCGATGTGGTGCGGGCACGTCATGACCGTGCTCATTATCGCCAGCCTCCTTCCCCTGTGCTTCAAGGAATCCAGCCCCGTCCTCGAGACAATCGAGTACGCCTGCGTCCTCGTGTTCATCGCCGACTACCTGGCACGATGGGCGACGGCGGATCTGAAGCTCGGCAAGGGCGCATTGTCGTTCCTGATCTATCCCTTCACCCCCATGGCCGTCATCGACCCTGCTGTCGATCCTGCCAGTCTTCAATGCCCTCAACGACGCGCCGCGCACGCTGCGAGTCCTCCGCCTGTTTCGGGCCCTGCGGACGTTCAAGCTCATTCGCTACTCGAAGAGCGCCTCCGTCATCGCCGCCGTGTTCGAGAAAGAGAGGGAGGCGCTGCTCGCCGTCCTCGGCCTGGCCATCGGCTACATCCTCGTCAGCGCCCTCGCCATCTTTAACGTCGAGCCGGAAACCTTCAACACCTTCTTCGATGCCGTGTACTGGGCGGTCGTCTCCCTGACGACCGTCGGCTACGGCGACCTCTACCCCACCTCCGACGTGGGGCGTGCCATCGCCATGATCTCCTCGCTCATGGGCGTCGCCGTCGTTGCCCTGCCCTCGGGCATCCTCACGGCGGGCATGCTCGACGAGCTGCGCGGCGAAGGAAGCGCCAGCGACTGATCTGCAGGGACTTTTGTGGCTCTTCGCATTTGAGGGTGTAGGTGTTGTGGGCGGGGTTGGGCGTGTCGTGGCTGGGTAGGGGTCGAGGTCTTCCGATGATGGGGGTTCCTACACCGTCCATCTGAAAGACCTCGACATGGCCAATACTATCTTTGATCGCCCTGATCTGAGCGTGTTCACGCGCCTGGATGACCTGGGCCTGGAAGTGACAGGCCAGCGCATTTGGGCAGACCATGCAGTGTTGGCGTGCCGGATTACTGGTGAGGACCGGTGGTGCCGACGCTGCGGATGCCAGGGCATTTCTCGTGACACGGTGATCAGGCGCTTGGCTCACGTACCCTGCGGGTGGCGCCCCACGATCTTGCATGTGAGCATGCGCCGCTACCAGTGCCCAGAGTGTGCTCACGTGTGGCGCCAAGACATGAGCCAAGCGGCCGATCCACGCGCGAAGCTCTCGCGTGCGGCGGTGCGCTGGGCGCTGACGGGCCTGGTGGTCCACCATCTGACGGTGGCGCGCGTCGCCCAGGCCCTTGGCGTGTCCTGGAATACCGCCAACACTGCTGTCCTGGCCGAAGGGGCGCGCCTGCTGATCAATGATCCCGATCGTTTCGAGGGGGTGCGTGGCATTGGCGTGGATGAACACGTGTGGCGCCACACCCCCTACGGAGACAAATACGTCACCGTTATCTTGGACTTGACGCCTATCCGAGAACGCAGCGGCCCCTGCCGACTCTTGGACATGGTCCCAGGCCGATCCAAGCAGGTCTTCAAAACCTGGCTGGCCTCCCAGCCCGATACTTGGCGTGAGAACATCGAGATCGTCGCGATGGATTGATTCACCGGGTTCAAAAGCGCAGCCGCTGAAGAACTCCCCGGCGCGAGGGCAGTCATGGATCCCTTCCACGTCGTGCACCTGGCTGGCAACGCCTTTGGATGAGTGCCGCAGGCGCATTCAGCAAGAACTCCACCATTGGCGCGGGCGTGCCACGGATCCCCTGTACAAAGCCCGCAGGATGCTTGCGCACCAGATCTTGCCTACTCACCCCACGCCAGCAACACCAGCTAGCCGACCTGTTCGCCAGCGATTGCCACGTCGCCCTCGAAGTCACCTGGAGCGTCTACCAGAACATTATCGACGCCTACCGCGATCCCAACAAAATCCGCGGTAAGGCCCTGATGCAAGCCGAGATCAACACCCTGACCTCCACGCGCGTACCGAGGGGCCTAACCGAGCTCATCACGCTGGGCAGGACACTCAAACACCGAGCCGGGGACATCCTGGCCTACTTCGACCACCCCCACACCAGCAATGGCCCCACCGAAGCCATCAACGGCCGCCTCGAACACCTACGCGGATCCGCACTTGGGCTTGCGAAACCTCACCAACTACATCACCCGAGCACTCCTCGAAACAGGAGGATTCAGACCCCAACTACACCCCCAATTATGAAGAGCCGCTAAAGGTGGGGCTTTGCGTGGAAATCCGGTATATGACAATATACGGTTCGGTGCACAAATTACACTTTCACAAGCCGGCCTATACACAGTAGATGATTTTAAAACAATTACTAAACAAGAAGTATTGATGCTACCGGGCATTGGTAAAAAAAAACAGTGGAACAACTAGAGCATAATGGTGTTATATTTAAAGCCTAAGATGTGACTTGAATTTAATAGCGATCCTAGGATAACGAAGGGCTATTTGTCTTTTTCATAATTAATATAATCCCTTTGATGAGTATCTTGGTACTGATCAAGGGGATTTTAAATTACTACAGGGTTGTACTAATTTTTGTCCTATAACCCCATTATTACGCTAATGTTAGAGCGTTGGGCTAGTTGCTAAATAAAAGAGCTAGAAAAGCGTCTAACCACTTGCAAATGTAGTAGGCGAATACATTTACCATGACGGCTAGCCAAAACAAATAAAATAGCTGCCACAAATACGAAATAGACATCGTAATTTATGGCAGCTATTTGGCAGTACATGGTCGATCTTATAGTGTAATTATTTAGTTATATTCTATTTTACAAAAGCCTCACTGATGGAATAAATTCCGTCAAATAAGAAACCGAAAGCGATAAAGTAGATAAATACCTTACCGGAAGCAATCGGCTGGAATATGAGTAATAGGCCTAATAGTAAAAGAATTAGTGCAAGCCATTTTGCATTACGTCCCATGAGTGATACCATGCTGTCGGACTTTCTTGATGTAATGAAAATAAAGACGGCTTCAATTACCATCCAGATGCCGATTGTGATTGGGAGTACTAATGGTAGGAATGCAAATCCGCCGAATATTAAATAGATACCGAATAGAGCATCGATAATGCCGCTGATAAGATACCAGCCGCTACGTAATTCAGACGGTAATGTAAAATAATTTATAATAGAGCTGACCGCACTGACGAAAAAGATAATAGAAAAAAAGCCAGGCATAAGCTATGAGACTAATAGCGGGATTTAAGAGTAAGAATATCCCCAGGATAATACTTACAATACCCGATAAAATAAAGAAGAATTTGCTTGAACCACTCATAATAGTTCCTCCTATCATGTGTACTGCTTATTCACAGTATACGTGAGATCATGGGGGATGTCAAATTGTAACGATAAAACTGTGTTTTCACAAAACTCACATGTCCATCCTGTTGATACAGTTCTATAGAATACCGTATAATACCGGCTCTTCGCATTTGAGGGTGTAGGTGTTGTGGGCGGGGTTGGGCGTGTCGTGGCTGGGTAGGGGTCGAGGTCTTCCGATGATGGGGGTTCCTACACCGTCCATCTGAAAGACCTCGACATGGCCAATACTATCTTTGATCGCCCTGATCTGAGCGTGTTCACGCGCCTGGATGACCTGGGCCTAGAAGTGACGGGCCAGCGCGTTGAGGCAGACCATGCAGTGTTGGCGTGCCGTATTACGGGTGAGGACCGGTGGTGTCGACGCTGCGGGTGCCAGGGCATTTCTCGTGACACGGTGGTCAGGCGCTTAGCTCACGAGCCCTGCGGGTGGCGTCCCACGATCTTGCATGTGAGCGTGCGCCGCTACCGGTGCGAGACGTGTGCTCACGTGTGGCGCCAAGACATGAGCCAAGCGGCCGATCCGCGCGCGAAGCTCTCGCGTGCGGCGGTGCGCTGGGCGCTGACGGGCCTGGTGGTCCACCATCTGACGGTGGCGCGCGTCGCCCAGGCCCTCGGTGTGTCCTGGAAGAGCCGCCAATACTGCTGTCCTGGCTGAAGGGGCGCGCCTGCTGATCAATGATCCAGCACGGTGTGAAGGCGTGCGTGTCATTGGCGTGGATGAACACGTGTGGCGCCACACCCCCTACGGCGACAAATACGTCACCGTCATCTTGGACGTCACTCCCGTACGAGACCGTCGCGGTCCCTCCCGGCTCCTGGACATGGTCCCGGGCCGCTCCAAGCAGGTTTTCAAAACCTGGCTGGCCTCCCGCCCTGACACGTGGCGCGAACGCATTGAGATCGTCGCGATGGATGGATTCACCGGGTTCAAAAGCGCAGCCGCTGAAGAACTCCCCGGCGCGAGGGCAGTCATGGACCCCTTCCATGTCGTGCACCTGGCTGGCAACGCCTTGGATGAGTGCCGCAGACGCATTCAGCAAGAACTCCACCACCGGCGCGGGCGTGCCACCGACCCCCTATACAAGGCCCGCAGGATGTTACACACCAGATCCTGCCTGCTCACCCCACGCCAGCAGCACCAGATCCTCGACCTGTTCGCCAGCGATTACCACGTCGCCCTCGAAGTCACATGGAGCGTCTACCAGAACATCACCTGGCGCCTATCGTGATCCCAACAAAATCCGCGGTAAGGCCCTGATGCAAGCCGAAATCAATACACTGACCTCCACACGCGTACCGAGGGGCCTAACCGAGCTCATCACGCTGGGCAGGACACTCAAACGCCGAGCCGGGGACATCCTGGCCTACTTCGATCATCCCCACACCAGCAACGGTCCTACCGAAGCCATCAACGGACGTCTCGAACACCTACGCGGATCCGCACTCGGACTTGCGAAACCTCACCAACTACATCACCCGAGCACTCCTCGAAACAGGAGGATTCAGACCCCAACTACACCCCCAATTATGAAGAGCCGGAAATCCGGGCATTGCACTGACGATGATTGCGGTGCACCGGGGGAATTACGTGCGGAATTATGGGGATAAACGAGGCCGGGGCCCGACCCACCCCTCACCGTGCGGTGAGCGAGTGGCCGAGCCCCGGCCTCGTCAATGAACGCGTCAGATCAGGCGTCAGCCTGCGGCGCGGGGGAGCGGTGGCGCTTCGAGTACGCCTCGCCCTCCAGCTCCGAACCAGACGGTGCGGACGCGGGCGACGCCGCCTCCCAGGTTCGTGCCACGCAGCTTCGAGATCAGGCGCATGCCGTGGTAGATCAGCAGAGCGGCGGCCGTGCCCAGCGCGATGCCGCCGAAGGTCATGTCGCCGACAACCCACGTGAAGTTTGCGATCGCGACGATCAGGGCGACCGCGGCGGTGTTCAGGTTCACCGGGTTGGAGAAGTCGACGCGGTTCTGCACCCAGATGCGAACGCCCAGCATGCCGATCATGCCGTACAGGACCGTGCCCGCGCCGCCGAGGACGGCGTGAGGGATCGCCTCAATGAGGGCCCCGAACTTCGGCAGCATCGACAGGGCGAGCGCGACGCACGCCGCGACCACGTAGGCCGCCGTCGAGTAGACGCGGGTCGCCGCCATGACGCCGATGTTCTCGGCGTAGGTGGTCGTGCCCGAACCGCCGCCGCTGCCGGCCAGCATCGTGGAGACGCCGTCCGCCATGAGCGCGCGGCCCGTCACGTCGTCCAGGTTCTCGCCCGTCATCGCGGACACGGACTTCACGTGGCCGACGTTCTCGGCGACCAGGACGAAGACGACCGGCAGGAACAGGCCGAGCGTCGACACAGAGAAGGCGGGGGGTGTGGAACTGGGGGAAGCCGAACCAAGCGGCCTCGCCGACGCCAGAGAAGTCAACCTGACCCTGAAGAACCGCGGCCACGTAGCCGATCAGCACGCCGATGAGGATCGAGAGGCGGCCGAGGATGCCCTTGAAGAGGACGGTCACGAGGCAGATCGACACGATCGTCACGACCGCGGTGATCGGGCCTTCCTGGACCCACTTCCACGCAGCGGGCGCCAGGTTCAGGCCGATGAGCGCCACGATCGCGCCCGTGACCACAGGCGGCATGGCCGCGTCAATCCAGCGCACGCCGGCGAAGTGGACGATCAGGCCGACGAGCGCCAGCGTTGCGCCGACAGCGATGATGCCGCCGAGCGCGTAGGGAGCGCCCAGAGATGCTGTCACTGCCTGGATCGGCGCGATCAACGCGAACGAGGAACCCAGGTACGAGGGCAGACGGCCCGCCGTGATCAAGAAGAACAGCAGGGTGCCAACGGCGGTGAAAAAAAGCGTTGTCGACGGGGGGAAACCCGTCAACAACGGAACAAGGAAAGTCGCGCCACACATGGCGACCACGTGCTGGGCACCAATGCCAATAGTGCGCGGCCACGAGAGTCGTTCATTCGGAAGGACGACGTCGCCGGGATTAATGGACGTGGCCGTCACCGTGAAGCTTCCAACGGAACAGCGAGGTCTTCGTTTCGCTCATAAGCGTACAAATCCGATCAGTTGATGGGCAGAATGGCCGTACCGGTCGGGATACCAGGGTAGCGCGTCTGCCCCCGTCCCCGCAGGTTTCGCCACGCATAAATCCCCTCCAGTTGGCAAAGTGTGGTGCATGCCCCTCCCGTTATGGAATAGTGGAGCACATGAGCCAGCCATCCCCGAACGTCGCCCCCACAGTCTCTGGCGTGCCCTGGGCGAACCCGGATGCGACCTCGTCGATGGATACGCCGGGCGACCGCTTCGGATACGCGCCGGGCCGCCTTCGCGTCCCCAGCGCCGACCTCTCGGGCCCCACGTTCCCCGGGACGCAGTACGTGGACGTTGCTGCGATCTTCGCCGACGGCGGCTACAACTCGCCCAAGCCGATCGGGAATCCTCTTGCGAAGGCTGCCCTGTGGGTCAGCGTCTTCAGCGTTTTCTTCATTCCGATTATTGTCTCGGTCGTCCTTGCGATTATTGCCCTCGTGCAGGCGCAAAACCTGCCCGGCCGCGTCGGTGCGCGCGAAGCCATCGCAGCCCTCGCATTCAATGGCATCTGATCGGCGGCGCCGTGATCTTCTATCTGATTGGCCTTTCTGGGCTCTTCTAAGGGGTTTGTGCCGCGCTGTGACCTGCTCCATTGGCCAGGATTGGCGCTGAGAGCCTTTTGTCGCTTATGATTGTCCGGCACGATGTGCACGGAGGATTCGCCTAGTGGCCTATGGCGCACGCTTGGAAAGCGTGTTGGGTGCAAGCCCTCGGGGGTTCGAATCCCCCATCCTCCGCCACCGGACCCCGGGACCGCTTCAGGTTCCGGGGTTTTTGTTGCCTGTGGCGTCGCGTGTTGTGGGTGCCGTGTGGCCTGACTTGATGGGCCGGGCCGCTGTGTGTGCCGGTGGGCGGCGGCCCGCCCGCGAGCCGTCCGCGCCGCGAGCTTCGCTCGGCGCGTCGTCTCGAAGCCCGGCCAGGCCCCGCCACCGCCCACCGGCACTGCGGCCAGGCCCTCCGGCGCCCTCCGCACCGGCGGCGCTTGTGGTGCTGTGTGCACCGGCCGCTAATCGGGCGGTCACTGCACTGCTGAGCCCAGGCCTCGTCCCCTTAGACTCCGAGGCCCTCGACGATCTCTGCGCCCGGGAGCGCGGCCAGGACCTCGCCCGTCACAAAGAGCTTCGATCGGCGCAAGCCCGAGCCGATGCAGCTCCACCCGACCGCGCACGCCGAGTCGATGAGGAGCCGCCATGAGTCGGGTATGCCCACCGGCGTGATGCCGCCGTACTCCATGCCCGACGCCTCGACCGCGCGTTCTTGCGGCCAGAAACTCGCCTTGCGCACGTCGAGGCGCTTCTTCACGACGTGGTTGACGTCCGCGTTCGTCGTCGCGCGCACGACGCACGCCGCGATCCGCTCCTCGCCGGCGCGCTTGCCGGCCACCAGAATGCAGTTCGACGACAGTGCCAGGTCCATGCCGAACTCGCGCGTCATGACCTCCGTGTCCGCGAGCTCCGGGTCGATCGCGACAACCAGTGCGGACGAGGCCGTGGCTACTCCACGCTCGGCCAGCGCGGTCAGTGCAGCGGCGACGGGTGGGGCGAGTAGATCGAGATGGTCCAGTGCGGGTGCCGGCTCCAGTGAGCCGATGCGGGGAATGCTGATGTCGCTCATGGTCTCAGGGTAGGTCTGTTCGCCGTGGGTTGGTGGCGCCTGGTCAGTCCTTAAGCGTGTGTAACGATCATGGTGTGAGCGGTGCGCGTGAGGTGTGGGCATGTTGAGGTCGTCGCAGTTGAGTGAGGGGCTGAAACCTTGACGACGTCGCCGCGTTCCATGGTGACCGATTCGCAGCTGCGCGCGGGGGGCGAAAACGTGTATGCTGGGGGCCGGTCCTCCGCGTGACGGTATCATCCGAACCTCCCCAGGGCAGGAATGCAGCAAGGATAAGGGTGCGCTGCCGGGTGCGCGGAGGATCTTTGTATATGCTGCTCGATCTTGGTCGACTGCAGGATGCTCTTCTTCGATGTGGTTCAGGCCATAGCTCTTGATTTTGCATCCTGGTGAAGAGCGTGTAAGCTTATACCCAGCCAAACGGCAAGCGCCCGTAGCTCAATGGATAGAGCATCTGATTACGGTTCAGAAGGTTGGGGGTTCGAGTCCCTCCGGGCGCGCAGCGGCCCCCCTCGGTGCGATCCACCGGTGGGGGTTCTGCATTTCTACCAAGCACTCCCTTCGGGAGTGCTTTTTTCATGCCCATTTCGCGACTGTCACGGTCCCGGCGAGTCGGTTTCCTGTTTGATCCGAAATGACGCTCTCTCCGCAGCGGGTGTGCCTGACTGATGGCGCGACAGAACTCGCCCCACATGTTTCCTTCCGAGAGCCCCGCGACATAGTTCGCCCAATGCTGCCCCTTCAGTGGTACTCTCGCGAAGAAATTCGCCCTGCTCGACAAAAACCACTCATTTTGGGGTGTTTTGAGCGCGCTGGGCGAGTTTTTTCGCGTTCTAGGGTGCATCCGTGCTGTGCTGGGCGAATCTTGTCGCGTTCTGGGGCATCGGAGGCCATCGCTATGAAACCGGTGGCACCTTTGCGAGGGGGGTGTGGGCGACTGAATGAAACCGACATCGCCTCTGCGAGCGAGAAACGCGCTCGAAACGACCGAAAGTGGTGCGCAGAGGTGGCGTGGGTTTCAGCGGCAGCGGAGCTTACCCGCGCAAAGGTGCTGTCGGTTTCAATCTGGTGGAAGTGCTCGCCGGTAGGGCGTCGCCGCATTCACCTGAGGTGGCTGCTGTGCCCGTGGGCGGTGGCGGGGTCTGGCCGGGCTTCGAGACGACGCGCCGAACCAGACGACAGCGACCCGGCCCCACTGGTGTGGAGGGCGCCGGAGGGGCCGGAGGGCGCGGACGGCGAGCGGGCGGGCCGCCGCCCACGGGCACACAGAGCAGCCCGGAACAACCGTGGGGCTATAAGCAGCCCGGCCCAGCAGGCATGCGAAGCAAACCTCAGGAACTGGGAGGTGTTACGACCCACGGCTCGGTTGGCAGGGAACGCAATCCTGTAATCCCCAGGGCATCCGCAATGTCGGAGGCGCAACGTGCCCCGGGCACTCCCAGGGACGACCCGATAAACGAAACGACGTCCTCGGTGGACCAGCCCAGGCCTCGTAGGTCAGAGAGGGTGACGGCGCCGTCGCGCTTGGCCAACCTGGCCCCTGAGGGCGCGAGTGCGAGGGGCACGTGCGCATACGTCGGCTCGGAGGCCCCGAGCAAGTGGGCGAGCTGCGCCTGCGCGGGCGCCTGGGAGAGCAGGTCGAAGCCACGCACGACCTGGTCGACGCCCTGGAACGCGTCGTCGACGACGGCCGCCAGGTTGTAGGCGGGCACGCCGTCCGCGCGGCGCACGACGAAGTGGTCGACAGCCCCCGTGTAGGAGCCGTGCAGCTCGTCGAACACGGTCCACTCGGGCGAGGGGGCGGCCAGGCGCAGCGCGGGGGCGGCGCGCCCAGCGGCGGCCAAAGCCTCGCGTTTAGCCTCGCGCTCGGACTCGCTCAGCGTCAGGCAGGTGCCCGGGTAGTGGCCGGGCGGGACGTGCGGGGCGGAGGCGGCCTCGCGGATGTCGCGGCGGGTGCAGTAGCACTCGAAGATGAGTCCGCGCGCGGCCAGTGACGCCAGGGCAGCCTCGTGCGCGTCGGCCCGCTCGGTTTGGATGAGGGGCTCGCCGTCCCAGTCGACACCGATCGCCGCCAGGTCCTCGATCTGGCGCTCGGCGGACCCCGCGCGCTCGCGGTCGATGTCCTCGATGCGTAGGACGAATCGTCGCCCGGTCGTGCGCGCCCAGGCCCACGCGAGGATCGCGGTGCGCAGGTTTCCCAGGTGGAAGTCGCCCGTGGGGGAGGGCGCGAATCGTCCGGTGTTCGTCATGCGCCCAGTGTACGAGGCGGTGGCCGCCTCCCGGGATCCGTCTCCCCGGGTGGTGGCGCGGCGGGCGTACAGTGGGGTGCATGGTGAGTTCTCGGGTGCCCGACTGGTTGGCGGTCTTCGTGGGCGGGGTCGTGGGGACGGCTGCGCGCGCCGGCTGGACGAGGTCTCGAAGGCCTCGCCTGTGCGCGGCCTCTTCCTGTCGTGGTCGACGCTGACGGTCAACGCCGTCGGCGCGTTCCTCCTGGGCGCGCTGGCCGCGTGGGTGGCGGGTCGCCTGGCGCGTGGAGCGGGGGATGCAGCCTCGCTGAAACTCCTAAAGCTCCTGGTTGGCACGGGTTTTGCGGGCGCGTTTACGACGTACGGGACGTACATTGTCGCGTCGGTGGGGTACGCCTCGCTCAATGGAATTGTCGAGGCCGTCTCTCAGTCCCTCGGTCTCCTGGCCCTGGGTGGTGCCTGTGCCTGGGCGGGGATGCGCGTCGGGGAGTGGCTGTGCGCCCCATCGGGCGCGCGCCCTGTCAGCGACGAGGAGGGGCGAGCATGAGCGGATCGACCTTCCTGTTCGTGGCCCTGGCCGGCGGGGTAGGTGCGTGCGCCCGCTTCTGGCTGGATCGAGGGACTCAGCGCGCCCTGTCGTCGTGGGGTGAACCGGCGGGGGCGAAGCTCGGCATCCTGGCCGTCAACGTCATCGGGTGTTTCCTGGCCGGCGCGGCCACTCAGCTGGTGCCCGCAGGCCTCATGCCGATCGTGTCGACCGGGTTCCTCGGCGGCTTCACGACGTTTCGACGGCGCTCGTGGACGCGGTGACCCTGTGGGCGGACGGGTTCCGGGGGCGCAGCCTCGCCCTGGCGCTCGGCACGTGGGCGGCCTCGTGGGGCGCTGCGCTCGCGGGCATCGCCTGTGCCAGATAGGCGTTTGTCGCGCAACTGAGGCCACCATGCGGGCTGATGGGTGAGGGTTTAGCCACGATACGGAGTTTTGTAACAGCATTCCGAGCGCTCGCGACGCTGGCCCTCATATGCTGATGTTGCGGGCCGTGCGGCCCAGTAACGGAGATGCACATGATTGACCTCACCGGGGTGTCTAAGGTCTACCCCGTGAAAAACGGCGGCACGGTCGTCGCGCTCGATGGGGTGAACCTGCACGTTGATCGCGGTTCGATCCACGGGATCGTCGGCCGCTCGGGCGCCGGTAAGTCCACGCTTATCCGCTGTCTGACGGCCCTGGAGAAGCCCACCGAGGGCCACATTGTCGTCGACGGCCTCGACCTGGCGACCCTGACGGGTTCCGCGCTGCGCGCCGCCCGTCGTCGCATCGGCATGGTCTTCCAGGCTGCGAACCTCCTGGACGCTCGCACCGCTGCCGACAACATCGGCTACCCGCTCAAGCTGGCGGGCGTGCCCGCCGCGAAGCGCCGTGAGCGCGTTGAGGAGCTCCTCTCGCTCGTGGGCCTCGAAGGCCGCGGCGATTCCTACCCGTCCCAGCTGTCGGGCGGCCAGCGTCAGCGCGTCGGCATCGCCCGCGCCCTGGCCGACAACCCCGCCGTTCTCCTGTGTGATGAGCCGACCAGCGCGCTTGACACCGAGTCGACCGCTCAGATCCTGTCGCTGCTGCGCCACGTGCGCGACGTCGCCGGCGTTACCGTCGTCATCATCACCCACGAGATGGCCGTCGTCCGCGAGATCTGCGACTCCGTGACCCTCCTCGGTCACGGCCAGGTCCTGCAGACCGGCACCCTCGAAGAGGTCGTGGCCGACCCCTCGACTCCGCTGGCCCGCGAACTGGTCCCCATGCCGGTTGTCGATTCGGTTTCGACGGAATCCGCCGAGGGCCGCTTCGAACCGAACGCGGTGGGCACCGTCCTCCTCGACGTCGTCTTCACCTCGCACCCGGGCGTGCCCACGGGTGCCACGGTCCTGCGCCTGGCCTCGTCGATGGGCGCGGACGTGACCGCGGGAACCTTCGAGTCTCTCGGCAGCGTGCAGGTGGGCCGCCTGGCCCTGACCGTGCCCGCGTACCACGCTGACAAGATCATCGAGCAGCTGCGCAAGAACAACGTCCACGCGGAAGTGAGGGACCAATGACCGCCGCACACACTGCCGCTCACGCGCTGTCGCTCCTGCCCGCAGGCAAAGGCGATCCGACGTGGTTTGACAACCCGGCCCTCACTGACAAGTTCGGTCCGGCAATCCTCGAGACCCTCATGATGACGGGCCTGTCCACGATCTTCGCGGTCATCATTGGCACGCTCCTGGGCCTCCTCCTGGTCCAGACCGGCAAGGGTGGCCTCACCCCGAACAAGGGCGTGTACCAGGCCGTGTCCTTCGTCGTGAACATCGTGCGCTCCCTGCCCTTCATCATCGGCATCATCATGCTGATCCCGGTCACGAAGATGATCGTTGGCAAGTCCACGGGCTCGCTCGCGACCGTCGTGCCGCTCGTCATCCTCTCCGCGCCCTTCTTTGCGCGCCTCGTGGAGACGAACCTGTTGGCCGTCGATCCCGGCAAGATCGAGGCCGCCCAGATGATGGGTGCCTCCAACCGTCAGATCCGCTGGGGTGTCCTCATTCGCGAGGCCATGCCGGCCCTCATCCAGTCCATCACCACCCTGGCGATCACCCTGATCGGCTACTCCGCGATGGCGGGCGCCGTCGGCGGCGGCGGCCTGGGCCAGATGGCCATCAACTACGGCTACAACCGCTGGCAGGACGACGTCATGATCTCCACCGTCGTCGCCATCATCATCATCGTGCAGATCATCCAGCTGATCGGCGATCTCCTCTCGCGCCTGGTTGACCACCGCGCGCGCTGACAGACCCCGGTCAGGCCACCCCGGCCTCGGCCATCCATCCCATTCAGTACGCAGAAGAAAAGAGAAACACCATGCGTCACCGCTCTCTCGCAGCTATCGGCCTGGCGGCCGTTGCCACCCTGGGCCTGGCGGCCTGCGGCGGCGGCTCCTCCTCCTCGGATGCTTCCGGCTCTTCCTCGGACGTCGTCACCCTGACCGTGGGCGCGACCCCCTCGCCCCACGCGAAGATCCTCACCTACATCAACGACAACCTTGCCGCGGACGCGGGCATCAAGCTCGACATCGTTGAGTACACCGACTACGTCCAGCCCAACACCGCACTGAACGACGGCGACCTGGACGCCAACTTCTACCAGACCGTTCCCTACCTGGAGAACGCGGAGAAGCAGTTCGGCTACAACTTCGAGGCCGGCGAGGGCATCCACCTCGAGCCCCTCGGCGTGTTCTCCAACAAGCACAAGTCCCTCGATGAGCTGCCCGACGGCGGCACGATCGGCATCATCTCCGACACGGCCAACCAGTCCCGCGCGCTCGAGCTCCTGGCCACCCAGGGCCTCGTCTCGATCCCCGAGGGGCGACGGCGACGTCAACATCAACACCGTCACCAGCTGAAGAACTTTGACTTCCGTGAGGTCGAGGGCCCCGCAGCTGGTCCGCTCGCTCGACGACTTCGACTACGCGGTCATCAGCAGCAACTTTGCCCAGGAGGGTGGCAAGACCATCTCCGGTGATGCGCTCGTCGTCGAGTCCCCCGTGGATAACCCGGCCGTGAACGTCCTCGTCTGGAAGGGCGACTCCAAGAAGGCCGACGCCATCGCGAAGCTCGAGGCTCCTGCACTCCGATGAGGTTAAGCAGTACATCGAGAAGACCTGGTCGGACGGCTCGGTCATCCCGGCGTTCTGATCCACGAGGCCGGGGCGCGCAGGCGCTGAGGCTGACGGAACGCGTGGCCGACAGGCTCGCAGAGATAACGGGTGGGCCCCGGAACCATACGGTTCCGGGGCCCACCCGTCTGTCCGCGCAAGCGGCGATCAGTTGGTGCGAGACTCGAGCGGGAACTCGGCGTCCGGCTCGTGCGTGATGCGGTTACGCATGTCGCGGCGGAAGACTTCAATAGCCCACAGCCAGATGATGTGGCCGAAGAACTCGGAGAAGTGCTCCGCGAAAGGCTGGTTCCAGGGTGCCGGGACGGTGCCCATCAGCGGCATGAGGACGACGTGGAAGGCCACGTAGACGAAGATGCCGAAGGCAGCACCCTGCCAGAGCTTGATTTGCGGGAAGCGCTCGGCCAGCACACAGTAGAGAACCGCGAAGCCGATCGAGAACGCGAAGTGGACGATGAAGGAAACCCAGGGGAGTCCTTCGTTACCGTTGTAGGTGTAGGACAGGTGGGTGACGCTCTCCGGGATGCCCAGCTGTTGGAGCAGTTCCTGGGGCGGGTTGGTGGCGTTGCGCTCGGGCGTACGCGGAGGCAGTGGCACCTCCCAGCCGAACTTTACGATCGCGGAGACGATGCCGCCGAGAACACCTGCGAGTGCTGCGACGCCATAGCGGCGGCGCTTGGGATTGGTCTGAATCAGTGCCATGTGACAAGCATGAAACTCTGACAGGGGATTTTCGAGGCCTTTGTATTCTTAGCGCTCAGGATCACACAGGCACGTGATGAAGGAAAAGGGCTACAAAGAGCCGAGTAGGTGAATTTATTCGTTTATTAATGAGTAAATACGAGGGGTGGGTGCGGGACTTTCATCCCGCGCCCACCCCTCGTGTGGCGTTAACTGCGTCGCAACCCCCGGCGCTGCGACGCGCGAGGCGTGTGCGCCTCGTCAGTCGACGATGCCGTACAGACGGTCGCCCGCGTCGCCCAGGCCGGGGACGATGTAAGACTTCTCGTTGAGGTGATCGTCGACGGCGGCGACAACGACGTTCACGTCGGCGCGATCGCCGATCGCGTCCTCAAGGGTCTGGATGCCCTCCGGAGCGGCCAGGATGCACACGCAGGTGACGTCCTTGGCGCCGCGCTCGAAGAGGTAGTTGGCGGCGACCATGGTGTGGCCGGTGGCCAGCATTGGGTCCAGCACGAAGCACTGGCGGCCCGACAGGTCGTCCGGCAGGCGGTTCGCGTAGGTCTCGATCTCCAGGGTGTCGTCGTCGCGGCGCATGCCCAGGAAGCCGACCTCGGCGGTGGGCAGCATACGGGTCATGCCCTCGAGCATGCCCAGGCCCGCGCGCAGGACGGGGACCACGATCGGGCGAGGCTCGGAGAGCTTGAGGCCGACGGTGGGGGCGACCGGGGTCTGGATGGGGGTCTCGGTGACGGCCACTTCGCGCGCGTCGCCTCGTAGGCGAGCAGGGTGACCAGTTCGTCCACGAGCTGGCGGAACGTCGCCGACGGCGTTTCGCGATCGCGCAGGACGGTGAGCTTATGGGTGATCAGGGGTGATGAGCTACGTGGAGGCGCATGGTTATAGGCTACCTTGTTCGTCCGCTGGCGCGCATCCAGTGTGTCGAAGACGAGGCCGGGGTCTCCTCGTCGCTTCCGCTGCGAAGGTCGGCGGCCCGGATCGGTAGCGTGTCGGGCCTCGTGTCAAACTCATTCGTCACACGAGCACCATGAGTCACTGTGGACTCCAACTACCCCAACAGTCGTTTGGCCGGTAAGCTAGGAGGGTGACCGTGAATGAGCAGTACCGCGAAGCAATGGGCAAGGCCCTCTTCCTGGCCAACCGCGCCCGCGAAACGGGGGACGTTCCCGTCGGAGCCGTCGTCGTCGACGAAAACGGCCGCATCATCGGACGCGGGTGGAACTGTCGCGAGGCTAACCATGATCCCGCAGGTCACGCCGAAATTGTCGCCCTGCGTGAGGCCGGCCGCGCCAGGGGTACCTGGCGCCTGACGGGCTGCACGCTCATCGTCACCCTTGAGCCCTGCACGATGTGTGCGGGCGCGATTCTCGCCTCTCGCATTGATCGCGTCGTCTTCGGCGCCTGGGACCCCAAGGCTGGCGCCGCCGGATCCCTACGCGACGTCCTGCGCGACGCCCGCATGCCGCACCCGACCGAGGTTATCGGCGGTGTCCTCGCCCAAGAGGCCGCCATGCAGCTGCGCTCCTTCTTCCTCAGCTGTCGCACGCCCAACGAGATGCCCGTCGTCCAAGCTCCCGTCCACGAGCCCAGCGACCTGGTCGCGCCCATCGTCGTCCCCTACGAGGAAGGCGAGGCCCCCGAGCAGGTCCACGAGAAAGCCACCCACGATGAGGGCGTTCCCGCGCAGCTCGTTACCCCCGAGGCGCCGGCCGCTCCTCCCGTTCCCGCTCCTTCCGACGAAAACCCTCGCTCTGGAGCCTTCCCCGTGCCTCCCCAGCACGGTCGGGTCAGTCACCGTGGCACCGAGGCCTCGCCCCTGCCTCGTCGAGCAGGACGCCCCTTCTCCGAGCGTGTGTCCGGCAACGCCGACAACCCCGCAGACATCCCCGCAGGCTCCTCGCTCCAACCCGCTGCCCCCGTCTCGCAGCCGCCCTACCGTAGCGCCGCCCCCGTCCTGCAGGCGGTCTCGCCGAGCACGACGCGCGGTCCCATCACGCGCACCGTCCCCCAGATTCGCCCCGTCCACGTGCGCCCCGCCGCGTCCGTGCCCGAAGGCCTCTACACGCCCGCGCAGCCCGGCCGCCCCGTGGCTCAGCCGCTGCGCGCTAGCGCGCCCCGGCCTCGTCCTGCGGAGCCCGTCACCGCGCCCGCGCCCACGGAGCCGCCGGCCCCCGTCGTGCAGGCCGCACCCGCACCCGTCGAAGAGTCGCCCGCGCCGATCCCCGCGCCGCCCGCGTTCCCGCAGCGCGCCACCTCGCGACAGGGCGCGCGCCCGCGCCCCCTCCCGCAGGCCTTCGAGCCCGAGCCCGCGCGCCGTGTCGACTACGAGCTGTCCCCGCGCCAGTTCAACGACGTTGACCCCATCACCTCCGGTATCCGCGTGCGCCGCTCCACCCGCCGCCGCGGCAACGCTCGTCACTGACGTGATCCCCGCGCGCGTCATCACGGTCTCGGACCGCTGCTCCGCTGGTCTCGCCGAGGACCTCTCCGGGCCCCTCGCCGCGCGCCTCCTCGCCGATCACGGCGTTGACGCCTCGGTCGTGATCGTCCCCGACGATGTCGACGCCATTCGCGCCGCTATCACTGCTGCCGTGGAGGATGGCGCCCGCTTCGTCTTCACGACCGGTGGTACCGGCATCTCTCCCCGCGACGTCACCCCCGAAGCCACCGAGCCGCTCCTCGTCACCCGCATCGACGGCCTCGCCGACGCGATCCGCCGCCGCGGCGAGGAAAAGATTGCCTCCGCCGCCCTGTCGCGAGGCCTCGTCGGCGTGACCGCGCGTTCCCCCGAGGGAGCCCTCGTCGTCAACGCGCCCGGCTCGCGCGGCGGTGTCTCCGATACGGTGGCCGTTATCGGCCCCCTCGTCGCTCACATCGTCGACCAGCTCGCTGGCGGCGACCATCCGCGCGCTTAAAAGCCTGAGATAGCAACGAAAAGGCCGCCCTGCATATACGCTGCGGGTGGTCTCCGCGTACAGTGGGGCGTCAGTCCTGCGGATCCTCCGGGCGCACCCAGTCGCCGCTGCGGCCGCCCGACTTCGCCACGATTTTCGCCTCGAGGATGCGGGCGGAGCGGTCCACGCCCTTGACCATGTCCACGATCGCGAGAGCCGCCACCGTCACCGAGGTCAGCGCCTCCATCTCCACGCCCGTGCGGTCGGCCGTGCGCACGGTCGCGCGAATCGCCACGTGATCGTCCTCCAGGCTCAGGTCCACCGCGCAGCCGTGCACGCCGATTGTGTGCGCGAGGGGCAGCAGCTCGGGGACGCGCTTCGCCGCCGAAATGCCGGCCACGCGCGCCACCGCCAGGACGTCGCCCTTCGGGACGGTGCCGTCACGCAGGGCCTGCATGACCTCGGGTGAGCAATCCACGCGGCACACGGCGCTCGCCTGGCGCACCGTCGGATTCTTCGCGGTCACGTCCACCATGTAGGCGGCGCCGTCCTCGTTCAGATGCGTAAACTTCACGGTTTTCCTCTCGTTAATTCTGTCTATGGTGGGGTCAGCCCACGAGCGGGACGACCGCCAGCTCCTGGCCGGGCTCGACCACCTCGACGTCCGGCGCGACCACGCCGATTGCCTCCGCGTTCGCGAGCGAGGCCACCAGGTGCGACTTCGACCCCAGGGGGTGCACCGGCTCCACCCAGCGGGCCCCGGCCTCGTCTCCCTCCCCTGAGACGAAACGAAGCGGGATGAACTGCGTCTTTCCGGACGGGCAGTCCCAGCCTACGTGCGCGCGGGCGATCACGCCGCTGGGTACCGTTCCGCCGTGCTCGGGGGCGACGAGGCCGGACATGACCGCTAGCGCGCCCGCCACGTACATGTGGAACGTCGTAAAGACCGAGACCGGGTTGCCGGGCAGGCAGATGACCGGTGTCTCGCGGCCACCCGTGCCCACCTGCGTCGAGCCGACACCCTGCGGGCCGCCCGGCTGCTGCGCAACGTGGTGGAAGCCCGCGTCCGTGCCAAGCGTCAGGCGCACAACCTCGAAGGCTCCCGCTGAAATGCCGCCGGCCGTGAGGACGAGGTCAGCCTCCGGGGCCTCATCGAGGGCCGCGCGCAGCTCGGCTGGGGTGTCCCCCGTGCGCAGGTGCGCGACGACCTGCCCGCCGGCCTCCTCGACGAGGCCGCGCAGCAGGATGCCGTTTGAATCGGGAATCTGCCCGCGCTCGAGGGCCTCGCCGGCGCGCTTGAGCTCCGTGCCCGTTGACACGACGATGACGCGCGGGCGGGGCAGGACTGTGAGGGTGCCGTGGCCGACTGAGGCAGCAGCCGAGAGGGCTGTCCCGTCTAGGATTCGGCCGGCCTCCAGGACCGGGGAGCCTGCAGCGAGAGCCTCGCCCGCCACACGCACATTCGCGCCCAGCTTCGGGGCGACGCGGATCTCGACGGTGTCGGGCGCCTGAGCGATGCCCGCCGCGTGGTCCGTGTCCTCGACTTTCACGACGGTGTCCGCGCCTTCGGGGATCGGTGCGCCCGTCATGATGCGCCACGCCTGCCCCCGCTCGAGGCGATTCTCGCGGGTGTCTCCCGCCGGAATGTCGCCGGCGACCGGCAGAGTCCACGGGCCCTCACCCTCAAGGTCCTCGCGGCGCACCGCGAACCCGTCCATTGCGGAGTTCGTGAACGGAGGGAAGGGGATCAGAGAGGAAACGTCGACCGCCAGGCGGCGACCCAAACAATCCTCGACGGGGAGCGTCTCGTGGGGAGGACGTGGCTGAGTGCCAGGGGCCTCGATCAGCCTCGCGATGCTGAGCGGTAGACAGGGCGGGATCGTGCATGTGTCCCAGTGTGGGACCAGGTGGGGTGGGTGAGGCGTGTGGGGGCCGCTGAGCGCCCGCTCAGCCGTGACGTGTAGAGGACCGTCGGGTCGGGGAGGCGCGCGGGGCAGGTCGGGCCAGAGCGTCGGTCCCGGTCCTGAGGGGAGATGATGGTCGGGCGGTTGAACGTGGCCGTCCGTCTCGCGTCCGCTGCACGAGGCATAGGCTGGGTTGGATCGTTGCGGCTTATTTCAGCGACCTGGATATGGATGTCGGGGGGATTTGCGCCATCCAAGGGTTCGACACGCCGGCGACACGCCGTTGGAAGGCTTTGCATGGCGCAAATCCCCCCGTTGGGTCGACAGCTCTCACGTTGTCTCAGCCCAGGCGTGCGGCAAGCGCCGCGCGGACCTGCGCAATGAGCTCGTCTGGATGCTCCAGATCATGCCAGCCGACACGGATGATGTGCCAGCCCTCGGCCTCAAGGTGGCGTTGGCGCTCGCGCTCGCGGGAAAGTGAGGAGTGGATGCTGCGGGCGTCGTCACCGTATTTTGCGCGCCCGTCGAACTCAATGCCGACTTTCTCGGCGGGAAATGCGCAGTCGATGAAGTAACGACGGCCCCTCGTGTGCACCTCGACCTGTGTGCGCATGCCTGTCAGGTCCGCTGCACACAGCTCGTACAGTACGCGTGCTTCTCCGGGTGAGGCACACCCGGCATCTGCGTGGGTGATGATCCACTGTGCTTGAGAGCGGCCCCGAGCACCATTGCCAAGACGCGTGAGCTCTGCGCTCAATAACTCCTTCCAATACTTCTCGTGTCTACGTGAGTCTCTGAGACGGAAGTTATCGAAGTGTGTGAAGGCGTTGCCGATCACGCAGATCTGGGCGAAGGCGGCTCTCTGGTTCGGTGAGGTCCGTGCGACGGTAATCTGCGCGGCTTCGAGGTTCTCAATAAGGAGTCCTCGCGCATTGTCTGCGCGTGGGAGGTGATGAACGTGTGTCGGCTTGACCGTTACCGACGGGAACGAGTGAGGTCCGATTGTTGTGGAGGGGATGCTGATTGGTCGAATCGATGAACGTGTGGCAACCGTGATGGGTGGAAGCACGGGATCACTTCCATAGCCGTGCACCCACAGAGCGCACTGGCCGGTGATCACCATGGCTCGGTGTGTGTGCGTAAGGTGGAACAGGCGTGCGGCGAGCACGACCTGCGGTAGCTGACGTGTGTCTATATCCGTTAGGCGCGCAAGGTCGAGGTAGGTCTTGCCTGCGATGTTCACAGCCGCCGGTATCTTCGTGAGGCCGTGGTGGCTGGATCGCGGCACGCGAATGATCGCCCGTTCAACGGCGTTGAGGATGAAAGGAGCGTCGTTGCCCCTGTCTTCTTGTTTCATGAGTGAATTCTAGTGCAATAGCCGTCAGTCCGTTGCAGTTTGAATCTTCTGATTTTGTTTGATTACTGAGACGTCCTCGTGCGTTGTGGTGGGGCGCGGGCAGGGGCGTAGGTGTGGCGTTCGTGCCCGGTGTGACGAGGCGTGCGCCGGGTTGGGCGGTTGCGGCAAGTGTCAACGGCCTGGATATGGATGTCGGGGGGATTTGCGCCATCCAGGGGTTCGACACGCCGGCGACACGCCGTTGGAAGGCTTCGCATGGCGCAAATCCCCCATTGCGGAGTGGCGATTGGCGACGTTGCCTGTAAACGACCCCGGGCAGCCCCGCGAGGCGGCGGGGCTGCCCGGGCATCGAAGCTGTGTGGCCCGTGACTGCACGGGCTCGGATGTTACGTCAGCGTTTGCGGCGGGAAGCCACGAGGCCGCCGTCGGGCGACAGAATCAGACGGTGAGCATCACCTTCGTGGCGCGACGCTCGTCCATGGCTGCGTAGCCCTCGGCGGCCTGCTCAAGCGGCAGGACCAGATCGAAGACAGCCCCCGGATTGATCTCGCCACGGTAGATCAGATCGATCATGGTGGGCAGATACTTGCGCACGGCCGCAGGGCCGCCGAACATATGGACCTCTGCGCCAAACATGCGGCCCATGTCCAGGGAGACGCCGTGAGGAACGCCCACGAAGGACAGGTGACCACCGGGACGCACGCAGCCGAGAGCCTGATCGAAGGATGCCTCATTGCCGACCGCCTCAACGACGCCGTCGGCGCCCAGGCCGTCGGTCAGTTCCTTGATGCGGGCGATGCCCTCCTCGCCGCGCTCTTCGACGATGTCGGTCGCACCGAACTGGCGGGCCAGTGCCTGGCGGTCCGCGTGGCGCGACATCGCGATGATGCGGGACGCGCCCAGCTGCTTGGCGCCGATGATCGCGCCCAGGCCCACGGCCCCGTCACCCACGACGACGATGGTCTTCCCGGGGGCGGCCCCGGCCTCCTCGGCGGCGAACCAGCCGGTGCCGAGGACATCGGAGGCGGCCAGGAGCGAGGGGAGCTGCTCGGGTGTGGGGGGTGCAGGGGGTCTTCACCAGGGTGCCGTCCGCGAGGGCCACTCGGGCGTATTCGGCCTGGGTGCCGCCGGCGCGCGTGCCGACGAAGGCGTCGCCCTGGGAGGCTGCGGTCGTGCAGCGCGAGGGTAGCCGGCGCGGCAGATTTCGCATTCACCGCAGGAGATGCAGAAGGAACCGACGACGAAGTCGCCGGGCTTGACGGTCGTGACGGCCTCGCCCACCTCGACGACGGTTCCGACGTACTCGTGGCCCATGCGCTGCTCGTGGACGGGCTGAGCTCCGCGGTAGGGCCATAGGTCAGAGCGCAGATGCAGGTGGCCGCCAGCTTGATGATGGCGTCCGTGGGCTCCAGGATGGTCGGCATCGGCATCTCTTCGAGGGTGACGTTGCCGGGTTCGTGCATGACGACGGCGCGCATGATTCTCCTCGTGATAGTGATGTGATCGTAAAGCAACGGTAGCCCTTGAGTTCATGTGTTCGTCAGCGCTGGCCGCTGTCTCCTTTCTCTCAACGATGAGGCCGGGGCCGCGTCCCCCCGTTCGCGCTTGTTTTTTCGAGGGGCGAACACCGGGCAAATCGGGGTAGGGTTGCGCCATGTCTGTCGAGTTCGTTTCCGCCTCCCAGGCGGCAGATGCGGTGGCGTGTGACGCGCCGCTGCGGCTCGTCGACACCTTCGGGCGGGTGGCCCGCGACCTGCGCGTGTCGCTCACCGACCGCTGCAACCTGCGCTGTTCCTACTGCATGCCCCCCGAAGGCCTGGACTGGCTGCCCACCGAGGAAACCCTGACGGACGACGAGGTTGTGCGCCTCGTGCGCGTTGGCGTCGAGCGGCTCGGGATCCGCCAGGTCCGCTTCACCGGCGGGGAACCCCTCCTGCGCCGAGGTCTCGAGGGGATCATCGAGCATGCTCCCACCTGCGCACGGACGAGGGACGTCCCCTTGACCTGGCCCTCACGACGAACGCGCTCGGCCTGGCCAAGCGCGCCCAGGGCCTGAAGGACGCTGGCCTGAACCGCGTCAACATTTCGCTTGATTCCTTGGACCCCGAGCACTTCGCGGCGATCACCCGCCGCGACCGCCTCGGCGACGTCCTGGAGGGCATCGAGGCCGCCGCCCGCGCGGGCCTGAGCCCGATCAAGGTCAACGCCCTCGTGCTGCGCGGCATGAACGAGGCCGACCTGCCCGACCTGGTCGACTACTGCCTGGACCGGGGCATCGAGCTGCGCGTTATTGAGCAGATGCCGATCGGCCCGCCGGACACGTGGGATCGCCAGAACATCATGACGGCCGACGAGATCCTGCACATCATGAGCACCCGCCACACGCTGACCCCCGCGCCCCGCGAGGATCCGCACTCCCCGGCGGGACGCTGGATCGTCGACGGTGATCCAAACAAGAAGCTCGGTGTCATCGCCTCCGTGTCCGACCCCTTCTGCAGCGCGTGCGACCGCACCCGCCTGACCTCGGACGGCATGGTGCGTTCGTGCCTGTTCTCCACAGAGGAGACCTCGCTGCGCGACCTGCTGCGGGGCGGCGGGGACGATGCTCAGATCGCAGCCCGATGGGCGGATGCCATGTGGGCAAAGCCGGCCGCGCACGGGCTCAATATCGACACCTTTGCTCGCGCGTCGCGCACCATGAGCCGTATTGGTGGGTAAAGTCCCACTAATTTCGTGATGCCAATGTTTTCTAACATCGGTCAATTGCTTGTTTGTCCTCGGGGGAAACGTTCCTGGCAGGCGTACTTTTCCCAGCGCTTACAAGGGTGATGTACGTCCCAACGAGTTGTTGTGGGTTATGTCATTTCAATTGGTAGCCTCGAAGGTTCAGAGTGTCCGGTGCGCACCCGTGCCAGGACGTCCCTTCAGACACGAGGAGAGCCATGAGCGCGACCGAACCCGCGGCCAAGAAGAGCCGCTACATGCTCACTGACTGGAACCCCAACGACGAGTCCAAGTGGGACTCGAAGCTCGCGTGGCGCACGCTGTGGATCACGACCTACTCGCTGACCCTGGCCTTCTGCGTGTGGTTCCTGCCCAGCGCGATCGAACCGAAGCTGACCGCCCTCGGATTCGATCTGAGTGAGTCGCAACGCTACTGGATTATTGCCCTCCCGGGCCTGGCAGCCGGCATCCTACGCCTTATCTACATGTTCCTGCCCCCGCTCATCGGCACCCGCAAGCTCGTGGGCATCACCTCCCTGCTGTGCGTCATTCCGATGCTCGGCTGGTTCTTCGTGGTCCAGGACAACACGACTCCCTACTGGGTCCTGCTGACCCTGGCCTTCATGTGTGGCATCGGCGGCGCGGCGTTCTCCGGCTACATGCCCTCCACCGGCTACTTCTTCCCCAAGCGCCTCGCCGGCACGGCCCTCGGCCTGCAGGGCGGCATCGGTAACCTCGGCATGTCCGTCATTCTGCTCGTCGGTCCCGTTCTGATGGGCTTTGGTCTTTTTGGTCTGACCTGGTTGGCACCCCAGCAGCAGGTGGCCGGCACCGCCGCCGGCCAGAGCATCTGGGTCTACAACGCCGCGATCTTCTTCGTTCCGTGGTGCATCCTCGCGGCGATCCTCGCCTTCATCTGGCTGCGCGACGTGCCCATCAAGGCCAACATCAAGCAGCAGCTGGACATCTTCTCCAACCCCAACACCTGGTACATGACCATCCTCTACGTCATGACCTTCGGCCTGTTCTCGGGTTTCTCCGCCGTCTTCGCGAAGTTGATCAATGGGCAGTTTGGTCCCCAGTCTGCACTCGCGCTGCCTGTTGCTGGCGCGACCTTCGCCTTCCTCGGCCCCCTCATCGGCTCGATCGTCCGCATGTCCTGGGGCATCTTCTGCGACCGCATGGGCGGCGCCATCTGGACCTTCATCTCCGGCGTTGGTATGGCCATCACGATGGGCGCCATCGCCTGGGTCCTGACCAACCCCACCGGCATGACGGACTTCTACATCTTCCTGGGCCTCATGCTCACCATGTTCCTGTTCTCCGGCTTCGGTAACGCCGGTACCTTCAAGCAGATGCCGATGATTATGCCGGCCCGCCAGGCCGGTGGCGCCATCGGCTTCACCGCGGCGATCGCGTCCCTCGGCCCCTTCCTGGTCGGCGTCGCGCTCTCCGCCATCAGCGCCCCGGTCTTCTTCCTGGGCTGCGCCATCTTCTGCGCCCTGTGCTCGGTCCTGTGCTGGATCATGTACGCGCGCAAGAACGCCCCGTTCCCCGGCTGATCCACCCGGCACTGCGTGGTGCCGACGGACCTGCCACTGCCTCGTCAATCGACTCTTAGGAGCACCCCATGACGAATCTCGAATCCGATATGACCTTCCCGACCTACGGCGGCGAGGTCAAGCCCGCGACCGGCGCGACCCTGTTCGCGCTCGGCTCGTGGCTGCGTCGCGGCAAGGCGTCCGCCGACGCGCGCCAGCTCTTCCTCGAGGGCGGCCGCGACGGCGACTCCTTCTACCGCGACCGCTGGAGCTACGACAAGATCGTGCGCTCCACCCATGGCGTGAACTGCACGGGCTCGTGCTCGTGGAAGATCTTCGTCAAGGACGGCGTCATCACCTGGGAAACCCAGCAGACTGACTACCCGTCAACCGGCGCTGACATGCCCGAGTACGAGCCCCGCGGCTGCCCGCGTGGCGCTGCGTTCTCGTGGTACGAGTACTCGCCGACCCGTATTAAGTACCCCTACGTGCGCGGCGTCCTGCTCGACATGTTCCGCGAGGCCAAGAAGCGCCTCGGGGATCCCGTCGACGCGTGGGCCGCGGTCGTTGAGGACCCGGAGAAGGCGCGTGCCTACAAGTCGCAGCGTGGCCGCGGCGGCATGGTCCGCGTGTCGTGGGAAGAGGCGATGGAGATCGTCGCCGCCGCCTACGTGCACACGATCAAGCAGTACGGCCCCGACCGCATCGCCGGCTTCTCGGTCATCCCCGCCATGTCGATGATCTCCTACGGTGCGGGCTCCCGCTTCCACGAGCTCATCGGCGCCACGATGCTGTCCTTCTACGACTGGTACGCGGACCTGCTCCAGCCTCGCCTCAGGTGTTCGGCGACCAGACCGACGTGCCCGAGGCCGGCGACTGGTTCAACTCGCAGTACCTCATCATGTGGGGCACGAACCTGCCGCTGACCCGTACCCCCGACGCTCACTTCATGGCCGAGGCCCGCTACCACGGCCAGAAGGTCATCGTCGTGTCCCCGGACTTCGCGGACAACACGAAGTTCGCGGACGACTGGTTGCGCGTCCAGCCCGGCACGGACGGCGCCCTGGCGCAGGCGATGGGCCACGTCATCCTCAAGGAATTCCACGTCGGCAAGCGCGAGCCCATGTTCCTCGATTACATGAAGCGCTACACCGACTCCCCGTTCCTGGTGGAGATTAACGAGGTCGGCGAGGGTGCCCACGAGGGCGTCGCCCCGACGACCCTGGTCCCCGGCAAGTTCCTGACGGCCGCCAAGATGCCCGCAGGCACGACCGAGCGCACCGAGAACAACCAGTTCCGTCCCCTCGTCATCGAGGCCGACGGCACGGTCAAGGACCCGGGCGGCACGCTCGCCGATCGCTTCGGTGAGGAGGGCGCCGGCCACTGGAACCTCAACCTGGATGGCGTCGAGCCCGTCATGTCCATCATGGACACGGACGAGTGGGAAGCCGCCCTGATCGCCCTGCCGCGCTTCGACCTGCCCGCGGCCCCCGGCCAGGCCTCGGTCGGCGGTGGCTACGTGAAGCGTGGCGTGCCCGCGCGCCGCGTCAACGGTCGCCTCGTGACGACCGTGTTCGACATCCTGCTCGCCCAGTACGCCGTCGAGCGTGAGGGCCTGCCGGGTGAGTGGCCCACCGACTACATGGACGCCTCCACGCCGGGCACCCCTGCGTGGCAGGAGGAGTTCACGTCGGTTCCCGCCGCCGCAGCCATCAAGATCGGCCGCGAGTTCGCGCAGAACGCGGTTGAGACGCAGGGCCGTTCCATGATCCTCATGGGCGCCGGCACGAACCACTACTACCACTCCGACGAGATGTACCGTACGTTCCTGGCGCTCACGGAAATGTGTGGCACCCAGGGCCGCAACGGCGGCGGCTGGGCCCACTACGTGGGTCAGGAGAAGGTCCGCCCGATCATGGGTTGGGGCTCCTTCACCTTCGCCCTGGACTGGGCACGCCCGCCGCGCCAGATGATCTCCACCGGCTGGTACTACATGACCACGGACCAGTGGCGCTACGACGGTGCTGCGGCCTCGGCCATGGGAAACCCGATCAAGTCCTCGAACCTGGACGGCAAGCAGCTGGTCGACACCCTCGTCGAGTCGGTTCAGCGCGGCTGGATGCCCTGCTACCCGACGTTCTCCAAGGGCTCGACCCAGCTGGGCCGCGAGGCCGCCGAGGCCGGCATGGCCCCCGCGGAATACGTGTCCCAGGAGCTGCGCGAGGGTCGCCTCCAGTTCGCGATCGAGGACCCGGACGCCCATCACAACGTCCCGAAGATCCTCGCGAACTGGCGTACGAACCTGCTCGGCTCGTCCGCGAAGGGCACCGAGTTCTTCCTGCGTCACATGCTGGGTACCGGCAACGAGGTCAACGCCGAGGAGCTGGAAGAGGGCAACCGTCCCGCGTCCGTCAACTGGCGTGAGGCTCACCCCGGCAAGCTCGACCTCATGTGGGTCGCGGACTTCCGTAACACCTCGACGACGCTGCACTCCGACGTGGTGCTGCCCGCCGCCACGTGGTACGAGAAGCACGACCTGTCCTCCACGGACATGCACCCCTTTATGCACTGCTTCGACGAGGCCGTGAACCCGCCGTGGGAGGCACGCACTGACTTCGAGGTGTTCCAGACCCTGGCTCGCCTCGTCGGCCGCATGGCCCCCGGCCACCTGGACACCCAGACGGACGTCGTCGCGGTCCCGTTGGGGCACGACTCCCCGGACGCCATGACCATGGTGGACGGCATCGTTCCCGAGCAGACGTGGACGCCCGGCAAGACCATGCCGAAGCTGGTCCCGATCGAGCGTGACTACACGCAGGTTGGCTACAAGTTCGACCGCATGGGTCCGCTCCTGCTCAAGGCCGGCCTGGCCTCGAAGGGCGTTGCGTACAACGTGCAGGAGGCGTACGAGCAGCTCGGCGAGCTCAACGGCCGCGCCCCTATGGACGGCAACGCAGGCGAGGGTGCGCCCCTGTGCGACACCGCCATCAAGGCGGCGAACATGGCGCTGCGCTTCTCGGGCACCACGAACGGCTCGCTGGCCGTTCAGGGCTTCCGCACGCTGGAAAAGCGCGTCGGTAACGAGATGGCGTTCCTGGCTGAGGGTGACGAGGAGAAGAAGATCACCTACGCGGACACCGTCCTGCAGCCGCGCAGCGTCATCACCAGCCCCGAGTGGTCGGGTTCCGAGCACGGTGGTCGCCGCTACAGTGCCTTTGTGCAGAACGTCGAGTGCCGCAAGCCGTGGCACACGCTCACGGGCCGCCCGCAGTTCTACGTCGACCACGACTGGATGATGGACATGGGCGAGTCCCTGCCGATCTTCCGTCCGCCGCTCGACCTGGCGCACATCTACGGTGAGCGCCCCGTCGGCGACCACCGTCCCGGCCAGCCGGGTCAGGCCGAGGTCGCGGTGCGCTACCTGACGATCCACAACAAGTGGGCCATCCACTCCCAGTACTACGACAACCCGTACATGCTGACGCTGGGTCGTGGTGGCCAGACGGTGTGGATGAGCCCGCAGGACGCCGAGAAGATCGGCGTGCGCGATAACTGAGTGGATCGAGGCGAAGAACCGTAACGGTACCGTGTCGGCTCGCGCTGTTGTCTCTCACCGCATCCCGGAGGGCACGGTGTTCATGCACCACGCTCAGGATCGTCAGATCAACACCCCGCTGAATGAGGAATCCGGCAAGCGCGGCGGTACGCACAATTCGCTGACACGAATCTTTATTAAGCCGACCCACCTGGCCGGCGGATACGCGCAGTTCGCCTACGCGTTCAACTACTACGGTCCCACCGGCAATAACCGCGACGAAGTCACGGTTATCCGCCGTCGCTCCCAGGAGGTGCAGTTCTGATGAAGGTCATGGCTCAGATCGCGATGGTGATGAACCTGGACAAGTGCATCGGCTGCCACACCTGTTCGGTCACCTGTAAGCAGGTGTGGACGAACCGCGAGGGTACCGAGTACATCTGGTTCAACAACGTCGAAACCCGTCCCGGCGTGGGCTACCCCCGCGGCTGGGAGGACCAGAAGAAGTGGAAGGGTGGCTGGAAGCGCACCGCCACGGGCCGCCTCGTTCCTCGTCAGGGTGGGCGCGTTGCCTCGCTCGCGAAGATCTTCGCGAACCCGACGCAGCCGACCATGAAGGATTACTACGAGCCGTGGACGTACGAGTACGACAAGCTGCTCCAGGCGCCCGCGAACTCCCGTGCGATCCCGACGGCCCGTGCGAAGTCCAAGATCACGGGCGAGCACATCGACAAGCCCGAGTGGGGTCCGAACTGGGACGATGATCTCGGCGGTTCCATGGAGACCCTGGATCAGGACCCCGTCCTGCACCAGATGAACCTCCAGGTCGCGAAGACCATCGAGGACGCATACATGTTCTACCTGCCTCGCATCTGCGAGCACTGCCTGAACCCGACCTGTGTGTCGGCGTGCCCCTCGGGCGCGATGTACAAGCGCTCCGAGGATGGCATCGTCCTGGTCGACCAGGATCAGTGCCGCGGCTGGCGCATGTGCGTGTCCGCCTGCCCCTACAAGAAGGTCTACTTCAACCACAACACGGGCAAGGCCGAGAAGTGCACGCTGTGCTACCCGCGCCTCGAGGTCGGCCAGCCGACCATCTGCTCGGAGACCTGCGGGTCGCCTGCGCCACATGGGCGTGCTGCTCTACGACGCGGACCGCGTCACCTGGGCCGCCTCCCAGGAGGACGAGCGCGACCTGTACCGCGCCCAGCGCGAGATCCTGCTCGACCCGAACGACCCGCAGGTGGTCGCCCAGGCTCAGGCCAACGGCGTTCCCCACTCGTGGATCACGGCCGCCCAGCAGTCCCCGATCTGGAAGCTCATCACCGAGTACGAGGTCGCCCTGCCGCTGCACCCCGAGTTCCGTACCCCTGCCGATGGTCTGGTACGTGCCGCCGCTGTCCCCGGTCGTCGACCAGGTGACCGCGTCCGGCAGCGACGGCGAGGACCACAAGGGTCCTGCTGTCCGCCATCTCGCAGATGCGCATCCTGCTGGAGTACCTGGCCGGCCTGTTCACGGCCGGAGACACGGCTCCCGTGGAGCTGGCGCTGCGTCGCCTCGCCGCGATGCGCCCTCACATGCGCGACGTCTTCGTCGACAACCCGACGAACGAGGAGATCCCGGCCTCCGTGGGCATGACCCCGGAGAAGGTCAAGGAGATGTACCGACTGCTGTCGATCGCCAAGTACGACGACCGCTTTCGTCATCCCGACCGCCCACCCCGGAGATGCCGCGCGCATCAAGGAGCTCGAGGGCTGCCCTGTGTCCCTACGACGTCGAGGCTTTTCCACGGCCTGGCCCTCCGCCACGTCGAACCGCCCGATGGGTGGCTCGTCGCCGGAGGGACGCCAGATGCTCCCTCTTGAGGTCGTTCGATGAGTACTTTCGTCGGCATTCCGCGTATTCCTACGGCCGCTCCGGAAACGGAGATGGATCCGCAGGACGCGCGCGGCGTGCGCATGGCGGTCTCGGTCCTCCTGGACTATCCGGGGGATGACTTCGAGATCAAGCTGGACGCGGTCGAGGAGGCTCTGGCGGACCTGCCGGAGCCGGCCTCGGCGTCCCTGGCCTCGTTCGTGAGCTACGCTCGCGCCGCTGGCCTGCGCGCCATGCAGACCACCTACGTGGAGACGTTCGACCAGCGCCGACGCTGCGCGCTCGGCCTGACGTACTACACGCACGGCGACACCCGTGGACGCGGCCAGGCGATCCTGGCGTTCAAGGAGGTGCTGCGCCGCGCCGGTTTCGAGATGGACCGCGAGGAGCTGCCCGATCACCTGCCGGTGGTCCTGGAGTTCGCGGCCTTCGATGAGACCGGCACGGCCGAGGGCCTGCTGCGCTCCAACCGCGAGGGCATTGAGGTGATCCGTACGGCGCTGCGCGCCACGGACTCCTGCGCGCCGCTGCTGGACGCGCTGGTCGCGACGCTGCCCAGAGCCGGACGAAAAGACCGTTGAGGGCTTCCGTAAGCTCATTAGCCAGGGGCCGCCCACCGAGCTGGTGGGCGTGGGCGATCTGTCTGCGACGCCCTTCCCGACTTCCGATTCAACGATGGGACGGTAACGTTCATGGAATCCGCACTTTTGCATGCCGCGTCAGCATCTGCGACGCAGTCGCTGTCCTTCCTGGACATTGCCCTGTGGGTGGTCCTGCCGTACGTGTCCTTCGCGATCCTCATCGTGGGCCTCGCGTGGCGCTACAAGACCGACCAGTACGGGTGGACGTCTCGTTCCTCGCAGTGGAATGAGCCGACCATCCTGCGCTGGGCCTCGCCGCTGTTCCACTTCGGCGTTCTCTTCGTGTTCTTGGGCCACATCCTGGGCCTCGTGATCCCGAAGACCTGGACCGAGCGGCCGGCGTGCCCCAGCACGTGTACCACCTGACGGCGACGATCCCCGGTACGATCGCCGGAATCATGACGATCGTCGGCCTCGCGCTGCTGATCTACCGCCGCCTGGTGGTCAAGTCGGTGCGCGTGGCGACGACCCGCATGGACATCGTCACCTACGTGATGCTGGCGATTCCGGTGCTCCTGGGCGGGGCTGCGACCCTGCTCAACCAGGTGCTCGGTGGCCACGAGGGCTACGACTACCGCGAGACGATCTCCGTCTGGTTCCGCTCGATCTTCTACCTGCACCCGCAGGCGCATCTGATGGTCGACGTGCCCGTCAGCTTCAAGCTGCACATCGTCGCTGGCCTGCTGCTCTTCTGCGTGTGGCCGTTCACCCGCCTCGTGCACGCGGTGAGCGCGCCGGTCGGCTATGTGGCGCGTCCCCCGGTGATCTACCGGTCGCGCGACGAGCGCCGCACGCACGAGATCACGCGCGGCGGTATGTCGGACTGATTGACGGCGGTGAGCGCCGCGGTTCCCCGCCCACTGGGCGAGGTCGTGGTGCGGTGATCGCAAGGGCCGGGGGCGAGCGCATGCTCGCCCCCCCGTGTCTTTATCGGGGTCTCCTCGTTTTCATTGGTATGAATCGAGTAATAGGCCCTGCGTAATGCGACCGATTGCTGGCATTGGCCGTGCAAGCGGCCCTCCGTGATGGGTAGAATAAAGCGCACTTTGTAAGTAAGGTAACAGCTTTATTGCCGTTTGGAGATGTCCGTCATGGGTATTTCCGCTGATTATGAGGGAGAGAGGATACGTCATGAGTGATACCTCCCGCGCTCGGCCGCTGGCTGAAACGCTCGCCGCAATGGCAGCGTTGACCCCCGCGCAGCACGCGCTCTTGGAGCGCATCTCGCACCATGCGACGCCCGTGACCGTGGCGGAGCTGGCTCAGGAAGCTGGCTTGCACGTGTCGAGCGTCCGTGAAACCCTCGAGGGCCTCTTTGTCCTCGGTCTGGTCGAGAAGCAGCAGCTTCCCTCGTCGAGGCGAGGCCGTCCCGCTCTGGGCTATTCGACGACGACCCCGGCGGATCCTTCGTTTGCGGCGCAGATGCTGCACCAGCTCACTTCGTCGCTGCTGGCCTGGCTGCGCGTTGACGCGGCCGATCCGGCGGCCTCCGTGCGTGAGATCGGCTCGCGCTGGGCGGACGCCGCCCTCGAGACGATGGCGGTGCCTGATCACAGTCACAACCCGAAGCGTCGTCCCGTGCGTGACACCTTCAATGTCGCGTCGCACCTGGGCAAGGTGCGCCTGTTCATGAACGCCATGGGCTTCGCGTCTGTCCCGCACGACACCGATCCGATGGCGGTCGTCCTGACAGCCTGCCCGTTCACCGAGCCGGGCACGCCCGATGACTTGGCCCTCGAACTGCGCCGCGGCATCGTCGAGCGCGTCTTCGAGCGGACGGCGACCGGATTTGCCACCTGGTCACTGGAGACGGATCCTTCCGATCCTCTGCGCCTGACTGTCTATGTTCGACGGCTCGACGAGGCGAATCCGAAGCCGCTGTCGACGACCCTTCACTTCTTCGGTGGAGCGGCCGAGGCGGCCGGTGGGTACGTGCGTGAACTGCCTTCCGATGAGACCCCCGCGACCCTGGGTGAACTCATCGATCAGCTCAGCTCAGAGAGCCCTGAGCTGGAGCGAATCCTCGCCGTGTCGAGCTACCTGGTCAACGAGCGCTCCGCTCGTCTGGATGCCGAGCTTGCGCCAGGGGCGCGCGTCGACGTGCTGCCTCCGTTCGCTGGCGGGTGAGATTTTTTAGTCATTTGTCTGGGGCGGTCAGGGTTGTAAAATAATCTTGACCGCTCCCTCGTAAGATGAAGGGGAAGACACCCCCGTCCCTGGAGGACCCCATGTCAGCTGAGATTGCAACCGGCATCACCGATGCGCCGCTGGATACCGGCGCGCTGATTGATAGCGCACGTCGGGATACGTGTGGTGCTGTGGCGTCCTTTATTGGAGTGGTGCGTAACCATGACGGCGGAGAGAGCGTGGACGCGATCGAGTATTCCTCTCACCCTTCGTCGCAGCAGATTCTGCGGGACATCGTCATGGAGTTCAAGGATCGTCCGGGAGTGCACCGCATCGTCGCGTGGCACCGCGTGGGGTATCTGGAGATCGGCGAGGATGCAATGGTCGTCGTTGTCGCGGCGGAGCATCGCGCGCAGGCATTCCGCGCGGTCGAGGCCATCGTCGAGGACGTGAAGGCGAAGCTCCCGATCTGGAAGAAGCAGGAATTGACCGACGGTTCGCACAACTGGTCGGGCCTGTGAGATGACGATCGGCGATTCTTATTCCCGTGATGCGGCCGTCTCGGGGCGCACCGTCGCGCTTCCGCTGATCAATGAGCCCGGCCCGTACGAGGCCGGGGATCCCGCGCTGGAGCGTTTCCGTCGCAATTGGCTGGTGTCCGGTATTGGCGAGGCCGGCCAGGCGCGCCTGGCGGCCGCACGCGTGCTCGTGGTGGGCGCGGGCGGCCTCGGCTCGCCCGTCCTCCTGTACCTGACGGCGGCGGGCATCGGGACGATCGGTATCTGCGATTCCGACGTGGTCGAGGTGTCGAACCTTCAGCGTCAGCTCCTGCATGGTGAGGGTGACGTGGGGATCCGAAGCCGGATTCCGCGGTGCGTCACCTGAACAGGGCTGAAATTCCTCGGTGCGCTTTGAGCGCTACGGGCACGTGACCCGCGAGTGGCTGGATGAACATGGTCGCGAGTGGGACCTGATCGTCGAGTGCACGGATAGCTTCGACTCGAAGTATCTGGTGGCGGACTACTGTGCGGATTCCGGTGTCCCGCTGGTGTGGGGTACGGTCGTGTCGATGGCCTTCCAGGTGAGCGTGTTCTGGTCTGCGGCGCCGGCTCCCGTGCCGTCGCTGACGCTGCGGAGCCTGCACCCGGTCAAGCCTGCCCCCGGGACGACCCCGGCCTCGCCGAAGGTTGGCGTGCTCGGTCCCGTGGTCGGCCAGGCGGGTACCGCGATGGCGACGGAGGCGATCAAGCTGCTGGTGGGCTTCGGTGAGCCGCTGATCGGGCGCGTCCTCATGACGGATGCGGCGACGCAGCGTGCCGACGTGCTGACCTTCGCCCCGTGGGGCTGAGTCCCGTGGCTGCCCCGCGCGCTGACGTCGCTGCGATCGTCGTCGGTGGCGGTGGGGGAGAGCGCCTGGGTGGCGTCTCCAAGCCTGACCTGACGCTGGGTGGCGTGCGATTGATCGACCGTGTCTGCGGGGCGTTGCTGGAAGCGTGCGGCGCAGGTTGCGTGGCTGTCGTGCCGCCCAGTGTGCGCGTTCCGGATGGCGTCGCACGCACCCTCGAGGATCCGCCGAGCGGCGGCCCGCTGGCCGGTATCGACGCGGGCTTGCGCGCGCTCGGCGTCGGTGACGACGTCCTCGTCGTGGTTGTTTCCGTCGATGCTCCCGGTGTGGCTGCTTTCCTGTCCGCCTCCTCGAACCCGCGTTGAGGGAGGGGTCGAGGGGCGCATCGTGCGGGCGGGGACCCCTGAGCCTTTCGACCAGTACCTGATGGGCGTCTACCAGGCCGCCTCCCTGCGCCGCGCCATCGACGAGGCCGTGGCCGCCTACGGCTCGGTTCGGGGCGTGGGCGTACGCCGGGTATTGCGCGCCCTCGACGTCGAGCGAGTGAGCGTGAGCGCCGACGCATGCCGGGACATTGATACCCCTGAGGATGTGGCCTGGTGGGAGACATTTCTGAGCAATTGATTTGTCAGTAACGTGCTTTTGGGTGTAGGTTTAGCTAGTAAGCATCTAGTGACCCATCCCACTCAAGGCGTGCTCATGAATCTTCGTCACGGACAACTGTGGAAGCGACTCGGACTGGCAGTGCTGTCAGGAATTCTTGTCGCCTCCCTCGCTCCCGCCACTGCCGCCGCTCCGACAGATGGCCAGAACATGCATGGCGACATGGAGTCTACCGACCTCGATGCGTCGAGCTCCGACTCCGGCGTTTCCGCCCCCGACACCGCGCAGGACCGTGCGGCCTCGGACGGTGCTGATGCGTCCGATGCCTCCGAATCCGCGGATTCCGCCGACGAGGCCACGGCCTCGTCCGAGGAGGAGAGTGCTGACGGCGTCGACGCGCAGGTCTACACCTTCCCCGGCACCAACGGCCCCACCCGCATTCATGTCCTCACGACGACGGGTTCTGCGGATGCCATCTTGCTCGAGTCTCGCGGCGTCTTCGCCATGATCGACGGCGCGGAGGGTGTCGGGGCTCCGGATGGCAAAGGATCCGCGTTACCCGCTGCGAGAGAGAGTTGTTAATGCTGCTCTCGGTGATACGGACTGGGTGCTTGGCTACATGTCCAACCATGGCGTCACGTCCTCGAACCTCGCGTTCTACCTGGGAACGCACGCGCACTCCGACCACATCGACAACGCGGATGAGATCATCAAGAAGTTCCGTCCGAAGGTCATTCTCAGTCCCGAGTATTCCGATGCGTGGATTACGGATAAGTCCCGCCTGTGGGACAACCAGTGGGTCTACGACAACATGATGGCGGCCGCGCGATGGGCTCAGGGCGCGTACGGAGCCTCGATCGTGCAGAACATCAAGGACTACAACACCCACATCGCGCTGGGTGATATGGATGTTCAGATCATCCCCACGGATCCGGCTGAAAACTACAAGAAGACTGGCGTGCGCGATGCGGACCTCATCGCATATACCGCGAAGGTGAGTGCCTTCGGGCATTCCGCCTACCTGGCCGCCGACCTGGAGACTCGTGGTGGTTACGAGGATCGTATTGCTCCGATTGTTGGGCACGTCGACATGCTCAAGGCCGGTCACCATGGCCTGCCGAGCTCGAATTCGAGTGCCTTCATGAAGGCACTGAGTCCTTCCATGATCGCCCAGACCGGGCCGGAGTGGTACATCCCCGACAATCTGACTGAGAGCGTCATTCATGGAGATTCGTCGTGGGTGCCGATGATGGACCTCTGGTCGAGCGGGCACATTCCCTCGCTCATCGCGACTTTCGCCCCTTCCGGCATTTCATACAACGATCTGTCCGCCGCGTCCTGGGGGCATGAGTACGGCCTGGAAAATCCACGCGCCTGGTGGTTCAAAGGGCGGCCGACCCGCGGCTACGACCGGCTGGTGGAAGGGGTCGAGCGGATCCTGGTACTACTTCGCCGGCAAGCCCTCCGCTGAGGCCAGCACCTGGGTGTATGACCGCGGCCAGTGGTACTGGATGGACGCGACGGGTGCGATGGCCGCAGGATGGGCCCAGATTGATGGTCAGTGGTACTTCCTGCGTTCCTCGGGGGCGATGGCCACGGGCTGGATGAATAGTGGGAGCAACTGGTACTACCTGAGTGGCAGCGGCGCCATGGCCACGGGCTGGATGAATGACGGTGGCACCTGGTACTACCTAGACGCTTCGACAGGTGCGATGGCAACCGGCTGGGCGCAGGTGGATGGCAAGTGGTACTTCCTGCGTTCGTCGGGCGCGATGGTCACCGGCTGGATGAATGGTGGTGGCTCTTGGTACTACCTGACCGGCAGCGGTGCCATGGCCACGGGCTGGATCCTGGACGGTGGCGCTTGGTACTACCTGGGTGACACGGGTGCCATGGTCACCGGTACGCAGGAGATCGACGGTCGCTCCTCGACCTTCTCCCTGTCGGGACGCTGGCTCGGCTACGCCTCCTGATTGAGGCCTCGGCGATTATCCTCACTAAGTGCCGCCCGCCGCGTATCGACGCAGGTGGGTGGCGCTTGCCGGTTGTAGTGTGAGGGGGACAGATCCTGAGCGAAAGGCCACTCATGACGTTCCTTCGTGCCCGCCTCGCAGCGGCCCTGACGATGACCGTCGCGGCCGCCGCGGCCTCGTCCCTCACCCTCGTCGGCACCGCCCGCGCCGACGATGCCCAGAGTGGGACTCAGAGCGGCGCCCAGTCCGGTTTGTGGGTGCCCGGCACCACGATCCCGCTGGCGAACTCGAAGTCGGTCGAGGCCTCGTCCGTGAGTGCATCCACCCTGACCTTCACCACCAGCTCCAGCGAGCCGACCAAGATTTTCGTGCTCTCCTCGGGGTCCTCTGACGCGATCCTCATCAAGAGCGGCGACTGGTACGGCATCATTGATGGCGGTGAGGACGCGGATCTGCCTGACGGATCCGACCCGCGCTACCCTGTGCGCTCCGGCACGGCCGCCGCCACGAACACCAGCACTGAATGGCTCCTGCAGTACCTCGATGACCAGGGCGTCAACGATACGAATGTGGCCTTCTACCTGGGCACCCACGCCCACTCCGACCACATCGCCAACGCCGACGAGATCATCTACACAAGTATCGTCCGAAGGTCATCCTCAGCCCCGAATACTCAGATGCGTGGATCACCGACGAGAACGGCCTGTGGGACAACCAGTACGTGTACGACCACCTCGTGACCGCTGCGAACTGGGCAGTGGACAGCTACGGCGCCACCTTCATTCAGCGCACGGACGGCTACAACACCCACATCACGCTGGGCGGCGCCGACCTGCAGATGATCCCCTTCGACGCCGACGAATACTACAAGACGGGAGGCACGACTGACGCGAACCTCATGGGATGGGGCGTGAAGGTCACCGCCAACGGGCATACCGCCTTCCTGGCCTCCGACCTCATGAGTACCGAGTCCGACTGGGAGACTCCCAACGGCTTCGAGGACCGTATCGCCGATGAGGTCGGCGAGGTCGACATGCTCAAGGCGGGACACCACGGCGCCGAGTCATCAAACTCGATCCCCTTCATGGCCAAACTGCACCCCGGAGCGATCATCCAGACCGGCCAGGCCGACGATAGCCCGGACCGCCTGTCCTTCCTCGTGCTGCACGGTGACACTCAGTGGTTCCCGATGGGTGACATCTGGGACTCGATCGAGGTTCCCGCCCTGGTCTGCGAGTTTAGTGCTGACGGCATCACCTACGACGGAGTCGCGACCTCCGAGTGGGGGCACGAGTACGAGTCCGAAACGCCGCGCGCGTGGTGGTTCAAGGCGGGCCGCCCCGCCGCGACAACCGGCTGGTACGACGGCCCCTCGGGCAGGCGCTACTACTTCAACGATTCCGCCTCGGCCGTGGCCGACCAGTGGCTCGACATTGACGGCGTCTCCTACCACTTCGACGCGACCGGTGCCCTCATCGAGCAGAAGGAAGCCGACGGTACGGTGACCTCTGTGTCCGGCTCGTCGACGCCGTCTCCGACCCTGCGGTGGGCGATCGGCGGTGGCGTGCTGTTGGTCGTTCTTGCCGGAGGCGTGGCACTCCTGCGTCGCCGGGGCTGACCTTCCGACCATGACGAGGCCGTGGCGCGCGCCGCGGCCTCGTTCGTTTCTGGTGTCGGGGGCGTCGGTCTCGGCGCTGTTGCGCCGCGGCCTCGTTCGTTTCTGGTGTCCGGGGGCGGCGGCCCGCCCGCGAGATCGCCACACTCGAGCCTACGGCTCGGAGCGATCGATCTCGAAGCCCGGCCAGGCCTTGCCGCCGCCCCCGGACACTAACGAGCCGAGGCCTCGTTCCATGCTGCTTGTTGGATTAGCGCTGTTCGTCGAGCTGGTGGAAGACCGCGGGGAGTAGCGGCGTGACCACCTCGAGGGTGTCGAGCGCGCCGCCTCGCGAGCCGGGAGAGGAGATGATGAGTGCGCCCGAGGAGTCGCGCGCGGTCACGCCGACGACCTCTCGGGACAGACCCGACAGGGGAGTGTTGGCGAGGCCGTGGGCGCGGATCTGCTCGGCGATGCCCGGGATCTCGACCTCGACGATCGAGCGGACAACCTCGGGCGCGTAGTTGCCCACGCCGAAACCCGAGCCACCCAGGATCAGGATGAAGCGTGCGCCGGCCTCGAGCGCGTCGCGAATCTCCGTCTCGAGGATGTCGGCGCTTTCGGGGATCGCCGCGACCGTCACTGGGCCCAGGCCTGCCTCGGCGAGCGCTGCCGTGCAGGCGGGGGTCGCCCGGTCCTCCTTCGTGCCGCGCTGGATGCGGTCGGAATAGGTGATGACATGGGCGCTGATCTGGCTGAGGTCGTAGTCGACGGGCTTGGGCATGTTGTCCTCCGATAATGATGCGTACGAATGTGATCCTAGTCCCTTCCTGCTGTGGAGGCGGGGGTTGAGGGCGTGCATGAATGTGAGGTGATTTTGTGTGTGCGTCGCCCGAGGGAAAAGGGGTGTCTGGATGTTCGAGTGTGTTGATATCCGATTGGAGTGGCCTGAGTGTGGCGACTTACCCTGTTTTATTATGGGTGAAAGCAAGTTAAATAACTTTCTGGATTTCCTCGGAATTAAAAGCAAAAGTAACAATTTGGGCGTGCTCTGACGAACCGTTGCGAGGCGATCATGCCCCTTGTTAGATTAAACGCGTTCCATCCCCCCACAAAAGGAGAGACGAGTGCGTTCCCTTCGCATCCTTCCCGTCCTCGGCGCCGCTGCCCTGGCCCTCGCCGCCTGCACTGGCGGCTCTACCCCCGCTGCTGACTCCACGTCCTCGGCGCCCGCGACCCAGCCCGCCGCCGAGCAGACCGTCCTCAACGTCTACGCCGCCGCCTCGCTGACCGAGACCTTCGGTGAGCTTGAGAAGACCTTCGAGGCCGCCAACCCCGGCGTGGACGTGCGTTTCAACTTCGCGGGCTCCCAGGACCTGGTGACCCAGCTCGGCGAGGGCGCGGATGTTGACGTCCTGGCCACCGCCAACGAGTCCACCATGAAGAAGGCCGCCGACGCCTCTCAGGTTGATGCGCAGACCATCTTCGTCACCAACACCCTGGTCCTCATCACCACGCCCGGCAACCCCGCCGGCATCACCGGCCTCGACTCCTCGCTCGAGGGTGCCAAGCTCGTGATCTGCGCCCCTGAGGTTCCATGTGGCAAGCTCACCAAGACCCTCACCGAGAAGCTCGGCGTGACCCTCAAACCCGTTTCCGAGGAACAGGCCGTCACCGACGTGCGCGGCAAGGTCTCCTCCGGCCAGGCTGACGCCGGAATCGTCTACAAGACCGACGCCCTCGCCGAAGGTGACGCCGTCGACACCGTCGAGATCCAGGGTGCGAGCGAGGCCGTCAACAAGTACCCGATCGCTCTCGTGAGCGCCTCGACCAAGAAGGACCTCGGACAGAAGTGGATCGACCTGGTCCTCTCCGCCGACGGTCAGGAGGTCCTCGAAAACGCTGGCTTCACCCCGGCCGCGAAGTAACATCGATACGTGACATCGCGTCGAACCCCCGCCGTGAGCCCCCTGCCCATCTGGGCGGGGGGCCTCGGTGCGCGCTTGCCCTGTGTTTCCTGCTCCTACCTCTGGCCTTCATGCTGGGGCGCGTCAACTGGGTGACCCTGGGAACAACCCTCGCGACCCCCGAGGCGGCCGCAGCCCTCGGCCTGTCGATGCGCACCTGCGTGATGGCGCTCGGCATCGACCTCATTCTCGGTGTTCCCGCGGCCCTCGTCCTTTCGCGCTCCTGGCGGGGCGTGCGCGCTGCCCGCATCCTCGTCGCGCTGCCGCTCTCGCTGCCACCGGTCGTAGCAGGTATCGCGCTGCTCGCCGCCTTCGGCAGGCGCTCTACGCTCGGCGCGCTGCTCGGCGGCGCCGGCCTCGACATCGCTTTCACGACGACGGCCGTCGTGATTGCTCAGGTCTTTGTGTCTCTGCCCTTCCTTATCGTCACCCTCGAATCTGCGCTACGTTCTCGCGAACAGGGGCTCGACGAGATGGCCTCCTCCCTGGGAGCCTCGCCTTCGCGCGTCTTCTGGCAGATCACCCTGCCAACGGTCCTGCCCGGCCTCGGTCGCGGCGCCGCTCCTCGCGCTTGCCCGCTGCCTCGGTGAATTCGGCGCGACCCTCACCTTCGCCGGGTCCATGCAGGGCGTGACCCGCACGATGCCCCTCCAGATCTACTTGGCCCGCGAGTCCGACGCGGACCTCGCCCTCGCGCTCGGCGTGGTGCTCCTCGGCGTTGCCGCCCTTGTCGTCGCGCTCACGGAAACCCCGTGGGGGCGCCTCGCGGCCCTCATCCGTTCGACGAGGCCGGGGCGTACTTTCGCTTCCGAGGCCGCCGGTGCTCCATACGTGGATGCTCCCGCGGACACAGCCGCGGCCTCCCGTGAATCCGATGCGGGCGCCGACGTGCGCGTCACCGGAACCATCACCGAGCGCGGCTGGAATGTGGATGCGTCGCTTCGCCCCGGCTTGGTGACGGCCATCGTCGGCCATAACGGTGCCGGAAAGTCCACGCTCGCCCAGGTGATTGCCGGAACGCTACGCCTCGATGAGGGCAGCGCCCGTATCGGCGAGCGAGTCGTTGACGATGCCGAGACGTTCGTGCCCGCGCGCCGACGCGGCGTCGCCATGGTCTCCCAGGCGCCCCGCATCTTCACGCACATGAGTGTGCTCGCCAACGTCGCGTTCCCGCTGCGCGTGCGCGGCGTCGGACGCGCCCAGGCCCGGGCCACCGCCACCGACCAGCTGCGCGCCGTCGGCATCGCCGACCTCGCCCACAGGCGCGCCTCCGACCTCTCCGGCGGGCAGGCCGCCCGCGTCGCCATTGCCCGAGCCCTTGCCTTCCGGCCCGACGTGCTCATCCTCGACGAACCCACAGCCGCCCTCGATGTCGAGGCTACCGCCCTGGTCTCCGCCGTCTTGCGCGAACGCCTGAGCCAGTCGGGCATCACCACCCTCCTCGTCTCTCACGACATTGCCGAGGTCCTGGCCCTGGCCTCGCGCATGATCGTCATGGGGGACGGCCGCGTTGTCGAGGAAGGGGAACCCGCGCGCATCCTCGCCTCGCCCTCCTCGGTGTTCGCGGCCCGCTTGGCGGGTCTCAACATCGTCACCGGCGAGGCGATTGGCGGACCCGGCATGGTTGGCGTGCGCGTCGGCGAGGGAGCGCTGTGGGCGGCTTGCGACAGCGTTGCCCCTGGCGAGGAGTCAGCGCGCGTCGCCCTCACCTTCCCGCCCGAGGCCGTGGCCCTGTCCCGCGAGGAGGCCCACGCCTCGCCGCGTTCCGTCCTGCCCGGCGTCGTCGCGGGCATCGATGTCGATGGTTCCCTCGTGAGCGTGCGCGTCGCGCTCGCGGAGGGTGTGTCGGTGAGTGCCCGAGTCACCGGCTCCGCGTGGTCCGAGCTGGGCCTCGGCGTCGGTGATCGCCTCTGGGCGAGCGTGAAGGCCACCCAGGTCCGCGCGATCCCTATTGCGCCCGGCTCCTGATCGTTTCACTGCCTGACGGCGGCGCGAATTTTGTCACGCTTCATATGTTGTAATTTTTGGTTTTCGCATGAGTGGGATCTGGTCCTCCAAAACGCACAACGCGACCCATTTTCTCGGTTGTTCTGCGGTTTTAGTTGCCGTCCCGTCCTCGGCGGTGGACAGTTTTGACTCTGCGAAAGGGGTTTCCTAAGTTGTGGTGAGAACCCAGGAGGTACCTCATGACAACACAGGGTCATCACGAGGCAACGCGCCCCTATCAGCTCGGCATCGACGTCGGCTCGACGACGGTCAAGGCCGTCGTCCTGGACGGAAACCGCCGCCTCTTCTCCGACTACCGGCGACACAACGCGGACGTGCGCGCATCCCTGGGAGCCCTTCTCGCCGACGTCGATCGCGCCCTGCCCGGCGCCCGCGTCCACGCTGCCATCACGGGTTCCGGCGGCCTGACCACGGCGCGCGCCATGGGTATCCCCTTCGTGCAGGAGGTCATCGCCGGCACCGAGGCCACCCAGCGCCTCCACCCCGAAGTCGACGTCGTTATCGAGCTGGGCGGCGAGGACGCCAAGCTCACCTACCTGCACCCCACCCCCGAGCAGCGTATGAACGGCACCTGCGCGGGCGGCACCGGCGCCTTCATCGACCAGATGGCGACCCTCCTGCACACGGACGCCGCGGGCCTGGGCGAGATGGCGACCCGCCACACCCAGCTCTACCCGATCGCCTCGCGCTGCGGCGTCTTCGCCAAGTCCGACATCCAGCCCCTCATCAACCAGGGGGCCGCGCACGAAGACCTGGCCGCATCCATCTTCAACGCGGTCGCCACCCAGACGATCGCGGGCCTGGCCTGCGGGCGCCCGATCCGCGGAACCGTTATGTTTCCTCGGCGGTCCCCTGCACTTCCTGCCCGCCCTGCGCGAGGCCTACAAGACCCTGCTGCCCAAGGCCGACGCCTTCGTCACCCCCGACGACGCCCAGCTCTACGTCGCGATCGGTGCCGCCCTGCTGGCCGACAAGGAGGCCGCCAAGAGGCAACGCCAGGCCGAGGAGTCCGGTGCCACCTCCGTCGACTCCCGCGGTGACAAGCTCACCACCCTCATGGAACGCCTCGCCGCCGCCCCCGTCCAGGTCGAATCCCCGCGCATGGACCCGCTCTTCGCCTCCCCCGAAGACCGCGACGAGTTCGTGGCCCGCCACAGCCTCGACGTCATCCCCAAGGCCAGCCTCGACGAGGCCCAGGGTCGCTGCTGGCTCGGCATCGACGCGGGCTCGACCACGATCAAGGCCGTCGTCATTGACTCTTGCGACCGCATCGTCTTCACCCACTACGCCTCCAACGAGGGCGACCCCGTCGCGGCCGCCGTCGACATCGTGCGAGCGGTGCGCGGCGCGTTGCCGCAGGGCTGCGAGATTGGGCGCTCCTGCTCCACGGGATACGGCGAGGGCCTGGTGAAGTCCGCCCTCACCCTGGACGAGGGTGAGATCGAGACGATGGCCCACTACCGCGCCGCCGAGTTCATCTGCCCCGGCGTCACCTCCGTCATCGACATCGGCGGACAGGATATGAAGTACCTGCGCATCCGCGACCACGCTGTGGACTCCATTTCCGTCAACGAGGCCTGCTCCTCGGGCTGTGGTTCCTTCCTGCAGACCTTCGCGCAGACGATGGGCACCGACGTGCGAACCTTTGCGCGCATGGCCATGGAGTCCGAATCTCCCGTGGACCTGGGCACCCGCTGCACGGTGTTCATGAACTCCTCCGTCAAGCAGGCGCAGAAGGAAGGCGCGGACGTGCGCGATATCAGCGCCGGCCTGTCGTACTCCGTCGTGCGAAACGCCCTCTACAAGGTCATCAAGCTCAAGGAGCCCTCGGACCTGGGTGAGCGCATCGTCGTTCAGGGCGGCACATTCCTCAACGACTCGGTGCTACGCGCCTTCGAACTGCTCACCGGCCGCGAGGTCGTGCGTCCTGACATCGCCGGCCTCATGGGTGCGTACGGCGCCGCCCTGACCGCGCGCATGCACGACACGGGGGAGGGGACCTCGACGCTCGCGACGATCGAGGCCCTTGAGGGCTTCGGCGTCGACACCACGCGCAAGACCTGCCGCCTGTGCCAAAACCACTGCCAGATGACCATCTCGACCTTCTCCAACGGCGAGCGCCACGTGTCGGGCAACCGCTGCGAGCGCGGCGCATCCCTGGAGCGCGTGCCGAAGAAGTCCGACCTGCCCAACCTCTACGACTGGAAGTACAAGCGGATCTTCGGATACCGCCGCCTCACCGAGAAAAAGGCGTTCCGGGGCGACATCGGCATCCCGCGTGTGCTCGGCATGTACGAGAACTACCCCTTCTGGTTCACGATGCTCACCGAGCTGGGTTTCCGCGTCATGATTTCGGGCCGCTCCAACCACGACCTCTTCGAAACCGGCATGGAGTCCATCCCCTCGGAGAACGTGTGCTACCCCGCCAAGCTCGTCCACGGGCACATCGAGTCCCTGCTGGACAAGGGCATCACGACGATCTTCTACCCCTGCGTTGACTTCGAGCAGAAGCTCACCGAGTCCGAAAACTCCTTCAACTGCCCCATCGTGGCGACCTACCCCGAGGTCATCCGCAACAACATGGAGCGCCTCTTGGATCCGGGTACCCAGTTCATCAGCCCCTTCGTCAACTTCGGCAACCGCGAGTACCTGCCCGCCCACCTGTCTAAGACCTTCAAGGAATACGGCTACGACATTCCGGTCGAGGAGATGAAGGCCGCCCTCGACAAGGCTTGGGAGGAGGACGCCGCCGTCAAGGCCGAGATCCGCGCGAAGGGCGTCGAAACCATCGAGTGGATGCGGGAGCACGGCGTGCGCGGTATCGTGCTCGCGGGCCGCCCCCTACCACCTCGACCCCGAGATCAACCACGGCATCCCCGAGGTCATCGTGGGCCTGGGTATGGCCGTCCTCACCGAGGACTCCATCGTGGACGCGCGACTCGAGCGCCCCCTGCGCGTCCTCGACCAGTGGTCCTACCACTCGCGCCTCTACGAGGCCGCCGCTCGCGTCGGAGACGAACCCGACCTCGAGATGGTCCAGCTCAACTCCTTCGGCTGCGGCGTCGACGCGATCACCGCCGACCAGGTCAGGAGATCCTCGAGGGCCGCGGCGACGTGCACACCGTCCTCAAGATCGACGAGGGTCTCCAACCTGGGTGCCGCAAGATCCGCCTGCGCTCCCTCGACGCCGCCATCGCCGAGCGCGCGTCCTCGGCTCCGCGATCGACGAGGCCGGGGCCGGGGACGGCGAGAACGGCGCGGATCGAGCGGAACTGGCCCCCGCCTCGTCCGTGGGTCTGGTGTCGGGTTCCGTCGACACCGCCACCCTGCGCGATCCCTCCGGCGACGCCGCCCGCGAGGAGGAGGCCGGGCACATCCAGCCCCGCGCCGTCTTCACCGAGGAGATGCGCGAGGCCGGATACGAGATCCTCGCCCCCCAGATGTCCCCGATCCACTTCCGCTTCCTCACCCCGCTGTTTGCGAGCGCGGGCCTGAAGGTGCGCGTGCTGGAGCACACGAGCCGCACCTCCATGGAGGTCGGCCTGAAATATGTCAACAACGACTCGTGCTACCCGGCGATCGTTGTCATCGGTCAGCTCCTCGACGAGTTTATTTCCGGGCGCTCCGACCCCGACCGCACGGCCGTGGGCATCACGCAGACGGGCGGCATGTGCCGCGCCAGCAACTACGCGGCCCTGCTGCGCAAGGGCCTGCGTGACGCCGGATACCCGCAGGTCCCCGTCATCGCCCTGTCCGTCCAGGGCTTCGAAGACAACCCCGGCTTCCGCCTGGGCGTCACCCACATCCACAAGGCCATCCAGGCCTTCGTCATCGGCGACGCCATCCAGTCGATGCTCCTGCGCGTACGCCCCTACGAGGTCGAACCCGGCTCCGCGATGGACCTGTACCGCACGTGGGACGGCTACGTCCAGGAGTGGATCTCCTCCGGACGCGTCGCCGCCCTGGGTGGGCGCACCTCGTACTCAAAGATCATCCGCGAGTGCGTGCGCGCCTTCGACGCTCTGCCCCTGCGCGATATTCCGCGCAAGCCGCGCGTCGGCCTGGTCGGCGAGATCCTCGTGAAGTTCCACCCCGACGCCAACAACCACGCCGTCGACGTCATCGAGGCCGAGGGCTGCGAGGCCGAACTGCCCGGCCTCATGCAGTTCTTCCACAACTCCGTGGCCACCGCCGCGTGGGACAAGGAGAACCTGGGTATCGAGGGCAAGCAGCGCTACATCATGCCGATCGTGCTGTGGGCTCTCAAGAAGTACGAGAAGCCCGTACACCGTGCGTTTGCGGCGACGAAGGGAAAGTTCGAGGCGCACCGGCCCATCGAGGAGATGATCGAGCGTTCCCAGGACATCGCGCGCCTGGGCAACCAGGCCGGCGAAGGCTGGTATCTGACCGCCGAAATGGTTGACATGATCGAACACGGGTGCCCCAACATCATCTGCGCCCAGCCCTTCGCGTGCCTGCCCAACCACGTCGTCGGCAAGGGCATGTTCCGCGCGCTGCGCACCCGGTACCCCGAGGCCAACATCGTGGCCGTCGACTACGACCCGGGAGCCTCGGAAGTCAACCAGCTCAACCGCATCAAGCTGATGCTGGCCACCGCCCTGCAATCCCCCGACGCGCGCGACGGCGACGTCCTGCACCTCGTGGACGCGGATGAGCCGCCCGGCGGCTCGGGAGCGGTCATGCTCGGAATGCCCACCATCCCCCGCAGGAGGGCAGCGTTCCGCTAGGTCGCAGCAGCCGCGTACTCCGCCTTTACTTCCCTTGTCGTACTACGACAGACGTGCTATGTTTGTCGTGTGGTTGGGAGTACCCAGCCACGGCCTCGTGAACGCAAGGAGGAATCGATGATCAGTGCCGACGCGATCAGGGGATACATCGACCTCATCGTGCTGGGGCTGCTGCGCGAACGCCCGTCCTACGCCTACGAGCTGGCCAAGACCATCAGCCAGGTGTCTCAGGGGCAGTACGCCATCAAGCAGACGACCCTCTACTCAGCGCTCAAACGACTGGAAGGGCAAGGGGTCACCGAGTCCTACCAGGGTGTCTCAGAATCGGGCAAAACCCGCACCTACTACCGCCTGAGCTCCACCGGCCAGGCCTACCTCAACGACAAGATCGCGGAATGGGCCGACACCAAGGACCTCGTCGACCGCTTCGTGGAAGGAAGAGAGTGATGGACACCATCGACAATTTCCTCGACGCCATGTTCGCCCCCTACCCGGCCTCGACGCGCCTGACCGACGCCAAAGCCGAACTGCGCGCCATGATGGAGGACGCCTACGCCGACGCCATCGCCTCCGGCATGACGCACAACGAGGCGGTCGGCCGTGTCATCACCGACTTCGGGAACCTCCAGGAGATCGCGCCCGTCCTCGGTATCGCCGACGACCTCACCGGCGCTGAGAAGGCGCCCCAGCCGGAGGCCGCCCCTGCGCCGGCCGGGACCGAGGGGGCCTGGGCCCCGAGCCGGCCCCGCGTCACACTGCCCGAGGCGCAAGAACTCGCCGAGGCGCGCAGACGCGGGGCCGCCAGCCTGGGACTCAGCGTCGCCATCCTGGTCTCGACGGGCATCCCCCTGTTCGCGTTCCGGGGACTGTCGGAGACAGGCCTCGTCCCCTTCAACGAGGACACGGCCACCTTCCTCGCCCTGGCCGTAGACCTGCCCCTCGTCGCCCTCGGCGTCATCATGCTGTTGACCAGGTCACGGTTGTTCACCAACGTCAAACACCTGGTGGACCTGGAGTTCACGCCCGACCCCATCGTCACGGCGTGGGCGGCCAGACTGCGCCTCGAGCACGAGGACCGGCGCATGCGGCGCCTCGCCATCGCCGTCGGACTGTGGATCTGCGCGGTGCTGCCACTCGCAGTGGTCCAAGCGCTGCCGCCCATCGGCATCGGTATGGACGTGCCGGCGGGTGCCGACAACGGGACGCTCAACGGCGGCAACCTGTCCGAGCTCGCCCTGGTGCTGTCGGTGGCGCTCGTGGCGCTCGGCCTGTGGATCTTCCTGCCCGCCAACTGGGCCGTGCAAACGCAACAGACCCTCATCCGCGAGGGGCCGCCAAGAGTACGACTACGACGAGGAGGACTACCGCGACCCCGTCATCGGAATCGTCGCCAGCGTCTACTGGCCGTGCGTCGTCGTCGCCTACTTCGTGTGGGGGGGCGTCTTCAACCAGTGGGACAAGTCGTGGGTGCTCTTCCCCGTCTCAGGATTGCTCTTCGGGGTCTTCGCCGCAGTGCGGAAGGCGATCCGCCGCGCCAAGGCCGGTCCCCAGTAGGCGGTGGCGCGGGGGACGGTTCCCGGTGACCGCCCCCACGGTGGGCGCACCGCGCCGGAGCCACCGAAAAACTCGCCAGGGCGGACCGCCCCCACGGTGGGCGCACCGCGCTCTGCGTTGGCCCACGCCGTGCGCTGCCTACCGAAGCCCCCTGAGGCGGGGCAGGCATGAAGCCTCGCCCGATCTCGAAGCCTGCCGGAGCCCACCCCGTGCCGTAGGACAGCCGTACCGACACCTCGCGCATGCCCGAGGCCGGCCACTCCACGGGGAGGAAAGCCGTCTCGCCGGGCGCGACATCGATGAACGCCGGATACTCCCACGTCGCGTGCCCGTCCTCGACGGTGCGGCACAGGAACTCAAGGTCGCCCGTCGAGGTGAAGGTCATGTGATTGCGCACGGTCACCCCCGAGTAGGAGGGGGCCACCGACACGGGAGCGTAGTGCAGCTCCTCGCCGCGGACCTTCTCCAGCTCCGGGAAGCCGCTCGCGCCCATAAGCGGCCTCGTCGGATCCAAGGACCGCGCGAGCTCCTCCTGCCCGCTGTCGCCAAGCGACCAGGCGATCACGCTCGGGTGGGCGCGATCCCGACGAATCGCGGCCTCGACCGCCTCAGCCAAGGCCTCGCTCGACCGGTGCAGCGCGGATGGGCGGTCGATGATGTAGAGGCCGTACTCGTCCGCGAGCTCGTAGAAACGAGCGTGCACGGGTGCGTCCGAGATCTCGATGGCGTTGACCCCGTGGCGCTTGCACCACACGATGTCCTCCAGCATCTCGGGCAGCCCTGACTGCCAAACCCGTGCGGGGTGGCACTCGTTGCGGCGCACCCCCCGCAGCGCCAGCGGGCGTCCACCCAGCCGAACGTTCTTCGGTGAGGTCTCAAGGCCCCGGAAGCCCACCTGCAGGGCGATGGTGTCCTCGGTGCCGTCCTTGGCGCTCAGCGTCACCACTAGCGTGTACAGCACCGGCTCCTCCGCGCTCCACGGGAGCACGTCCACGCCGCTTGCCTCAAGGTCCTCACCGGCGGGGGCGCTTGCGGACCAGATCTCCTCCTGCTGGCCCTCGCCCAGCAGCGCGGCGCGGATCGTTGAGGTGTTCGAGGCCTCGGAACACTCGACGCGCAGGCGCAGGGATCCGCTCGTGCCGTCGTGCGAGGCCCGGGGATCACATCGATGACGTGCGCGGGCGGGCGAGCCTCGAGCGAGACCTCGCGGAACAAGCCGTGGCAGCACGCCGGCGAATCCACGAGGAGAACGCTGATCTCGTGCGTGTGCATCGGCTCCAACGCATCCGTTACGTCGAAAGCCGCAGGGATGAAACCATCGGGACAGAAGCCGACGAAGGAGCCATCGACCCACACGTAGAGAGGGCCGGTGAAGCCGCCGAAGGTCAGCGTCATCGTCCACCCGCGCTCGCTCGCGTCCTTCAGGGGCGCGTCGAGGATGAACTCGCGGCGCAGGATCGAGGCACGAACCTGATCCGGGGCGGATTCTCCCTGAGCCTCCGCAGCCCTGCGGGCTTCCTCCTCGCGGCGCACCCATGCGCCGTCCATCTCCAGCACACCGGGCACCGACGTTGCTTCGAAGTTGCGTTGGTGGGGCGTACGCTCGATCAGCTCGGCAGCAGTGTCTGACACACACCCGTGACCTGCCAGGTGCTCGACAGCATTTGAAGCGGCCTGCGCGACCTCCACGTCGAGTGCACCGTCAGGCGGTTCACCGACGCCCCGGGGTCCCGCAGCCATACAACGTCTGGTTCCGGGGTATGTTTCATGTAATAAAAGTACCATTTAATTATTAGTCATGAAATGGCATTGTTTTTTGAAATGCAGGTAAATATGCATTGACATGCGAAATATCTACGGGTGACAAGTGGGATGGTGACCACATTCTGGGATTTATGGTCACACGGATGGACAAAAATGCCTCGTTGTCGGGAGGTTGTGGGACGGCATAACGAACCCCGGCCTCGTCCCTGAGAGTAGGAACGAGGCCGGGGGTGATGCGCAGCGAGGCTACCCCTGCGCTTACTGCGTGCTTACTTCGCGCGGCGGACTCGCGATCCGAGTTGCGCGTGATCTTACGGGCGAAGCCGTAGAGCAGCCACGTCGCGCCCGCGAAGAACAACAGGCCCAGCACGTTCGCGACGGGGGTGAAGCCATCGCCGATGAACGGCAGCGCCAGCGGCGACTCCGAGCCCGTCGCGCCCGCGATGCCCGCGTAGACGACGCCGAACAGGGACTCGCCGACGATCAGGCCGGTCGCAGCCAGCGTGCCGAAGCGCTTCGCGCGCTCCACGTCCGCCTGCTTGTCAGCCCACCTGTTGTACAGGAATCCGATGAACGCGCCGATCGGGATCAGGACCGTCAGCGAAGCGGGCAGGTAAATGCCCATGCCGACCGCCAGCGGAGGCAGGGCGAGCTTACCCTTCGACGCGGGGCGCAGAACCTCGTCAATGATGATGACGACAACGCCGATCGCAGCGCCGATACCCAGGAGCTTCCAGTCGATGCCGCCGCCGAGCACGCCCTTGGCGAGCGAGGAAATCAGCGAGGCCTGCGGGGCAGCCAGCGCGTCGGGGCCGGCGCTGGGAGCACCCTGGAAGCCGAAAGAGTTCTGCATGAGCTCCAGGACCGGGGGAATGATCAGCGCGCCGAAGACGACGCCGATGATGAGGGCGACCTGCTGCTTCCACGGGGTCGCGCCCACCAGCTGGCCCGTCTTGAGGTCCTGCAGGTTATCGTTCGCGATCGTCGCAATACAGAAGACGATAGCCGAGGTGAACAGCGTGTAGGCGATGAGCGCCGTGTTCTCTTCCGTGGTCGAGCCGCGGCCGTGCACCGCCAGGATGACGACCGCCGTGATGACGACAACCAGCAGGCCGACGCCGGAAACCGGCGAATTCGACGAGCCGATGAGGCCGGCCATGTAACCGCAGACCGCCGCGACCAGCAGGCCGGCGAGCAGAATGAAGAGCACCGAAATTGCGATCAGAACAGCCGTGTTGTGCTCGATCTGCGTGCCGCGCATGAGCCACCACAGCAGGCCAGCGATCGGAATCATGGCCACGAAGATGGAGACGATGACCCACTTGCCTGGGATGTCCTGCTCGGTGCGGTCGATCTGAGCGCCCTCTCCCTTTGCGCCGCGCGAGGCACGCAGCGACTCGGACATTCCGCGGGCGATCGGACCCATGATCTTGATGAGCGTCCAGATAGCGGCGACCGCCATGACGCCCGCGCCGATGAAGCGCACGTCCGACTTGAAGACCGTAGACAGGGCCGAGGTCAGATCATCCGCGCCGTCCAGCTGGCCGTTCGCGTACAGGGGCAGCAGGACACCGTAGGAGGTGACCATGCCGATCAGCATCGCGATGCCGACCGTCATGCCGACCAGGTGGCCCACGCCGATCAGAGCGAGGGACAGAGAGGTGGAGATCATCGTGCCCGTCGAGCCGAACTTGAAGGCCGTGCCAACCTCGGAGGCCACGACCTTCATGTAGCCCAGAAGCGCCATCGCGGCCGAGGCCAGGGCGCCCCACGTGATGGCCAGGAGGCCGCGCTTGTTGTCCTCGCCCGCATCCTGGGCGTCGCCGACCTTCAGAATCTCAGCGCCTGCCACGCCCTCCGGGTAGGGCAGGTCCGAGCCGGTCACGAGCGCGCGGCGCAGGGGGATCGAGTACATGACGCCCAGCGCACCGCCGACCGCGCACACGAACATGGTCTCCCAGTAAGGGAAGCCGCTCCACCAACCAACAATCACGAGGCCGGGGAGAACGAAGATGACCGCCGACAGCGTGCCGGCCGCCGAAGCGATGGTCTGGACGATGTTGTTCTCCTGGACCGTGTGGTCGCCCCAGAAGCGCAGAACCGCCATCGAGATGACGGCTGCCGGGATCGACGTTGCAAACGTCAGGCCGACCTTCAGACCCAGGTAGACGTTCGCGGCCGTGAATAGCAGCGTAATAATTCCGCCGAGGATGATGCCGCGGAGGGTCAGTTCTTTGAGCGACGTTTGCTTCGTCGCATTTGGCGCAGACACGAAAAATCCTTTCGCTGCCTTGAATAGATACCCTGCAAGAGTAGTGCATTTATGAGTGGGCGTGAATGGCATGCGGTTACTTAATCTCGTTTTCAACCGTTCTAAATGCCGAGGTCGTGCTCGTTGTGCGTGTTCCGTGTGAACTTTAGGGGTTGTGGCCCTGCTCCCAGCCCGCCCGGTCGATTTGCGTGCGCAGGGGAGGCGTATTAGAGTATCCGGGTAGGGTAGCGTGTCCGAGCGGCCGAAGGTGCAGCACTCGAAATGCTGTGTGGTGTCACAGCCACCCTGGGTTCAAATCCCAGCGCTACCGCCACTACCGCCCGGCCCCATTGGGGCCGGGCGGTTTTGTTATGCCTAGGTGTCGCCCCCGTTGCTGAGGTGTGGGCTGGTGCGTCGTCTCGATGCCCGGCCAGGCCCCGTCCCTCAAAGCATGCTCTATCCTCAATGTCGCATTCAGTTCCCCAATGCCTGCAGTCTGCAGCTCTGCGAAAAGCCCGGAATTTCAACGATTACAATTCAAATCATGAAATGTGTGCGGGGGAATTGCATGCGAATATGTGTCGATGAGGTCCCGCCGTCAGTCGTGGGCGTCGCCGCTGGGCCCTGCAGGGACAGCCGGCCCTGTTGTCTGACACCGCCGTCGCCTTTGCGGCCGCCGGCTGAGCCCCAGCTGAAACCCCTGTCGCCTTTGCGGGTGAGGAATGGGTGTTTTTGGTGCGTTTTTTGGTTGCAGTGGTGTTGTTGGTTTCAATGGTTGCTGTTCAGGGGTGCGCAGTGGTGATGGGGGTTTCATGCTGGCCTGCGTCAGTGGCTGCAGAGGTGTCATAGGTTTCAAAGTCGCGACGGGTGGGGTCCTGTGCGCGAAGTAGTTTGCCCAGCGTACGAAAAAAGGCCCAAAATCGGTGGTTTGTGGCGTGCTGGGCGAACTTTGTCGTGCCGTGCGCGTGGATGCTGGCGTGCCCTGGTGATATGTCGTGCGCTGCGGACCCACAGCCGCCCGTGGGTGTTGCAGGCAGGCCCGTGGGTCCTTCGAAGCCGCCGTGCCTCCCGGGAGACGACAGAGGCGGGACCCCGAAGGATCCCGCCTCTCGTTGCGTGCGGTGGCCGCGCCGTCGGCGCCGGAAAGCCCGCGCTGCACCATCAGTGCCCGAGCCTCAGCTCGGTGACAATGGCTGCGGTCGCGTCAGGCGCGAACGCTCAGTTCTTCCACCAGCCCTTGACGGTGTCGACCGCGTGGGCGCCCAGGTCGGTCAGCGCGGAGTGGGCGTTTACCAGGCCGGAGGACAGGCGGGCGGCCTGGAAACGGGAGGCGACGTTCTCCCAGTTCACCAGGTTCCACCAGGCCTTGACGTAGTCGGCCTTGACGTTGAGGTAATCCAGGTAGAAGGCGTGCTCCCACATGTCGATCATGAGCAGCGGAACGGTCGCGACCGGGATGTTGCCCTGCTGGTCGGTCATCTGGTAGGTCACGAGGCGCTTGCCGACGGTGTCCCACGCGAGGACGGCCCAGCCGGAGCCCTGCAGGCCCAGGGCGGCGGCGGCGAACTGTGCCTGGAAGGACTCGAAGGGCCGAAGAACTCGTCGATGGCGGCGCCGAGCTCACCCTCGGGGCGCGAGGCGCCCTCGCCGGTCATGTTGGTCCAGAAGATGGAGTGGTTGGTGTGACCGCCCAGGTTGAAGGCCAGGTTCTTCTCCCACAGGTTGATCGCGGCGAAGTCGCCGGACTCGCGGGCGGCGGCCAGCTTCTCGAGGGCGGCGTTCGCGCCGGCCACGTAGTTGGCGTGGTGCTTGGAGTGGTGTAGCTCCATGATGCGGCCGGAGATGTGGGGCTCGAGAGCGGCGTAATCGTAGGGAAGCTCGGGCAGGGTGTAGACGGTCATGATGCTCCTCCTGGGCGTCGTCGTTTGTCTGTTGACTCCAAGGGTAGTACTTAAGTCCCACCTTGCGTAGGGGTTATGCGTCACCTTTCGCGCAGTGCGATCAACGACGAGGCCGGGGCTGGGTCTCGCGACCACGCCCCGGCCTCGTGAAACGACAGACGATCAGACCTTCGTGCGCGCCCGACGCACGAGTGCGGAAGCGCCGACGACGATCCACGCGATGACGGCACCCAGGATGACGCCGAAGATGCCGGACAGAAGAGTCTCGACCAGCCAGGTCGCGAAACCGCCCGCGGCGGACACCGCATGTTCGGCGACTTCGAGGATGTGGTGGAAGACGGGCACGCCGACCTCGGCGAGGTTTTCGATGACCAGGTGGCCGCCGACCCAGAGCATCGCGACCGTGCCGACGACGCCGATCGTGTTGAAGACGTGCGGCATGATGCGCACGATCGTGCGGCCCACGTTGTCGACGGGGCCGGGGCGATTGTCCTCGGGATCCAGTGCGCCCTTGGCGAGGTGGAGGCCGAAGTCGTCCGCCTTCACGAGTAGGGCGACGAGGCCGTACACGAAGAACGTCATGAAGAACGCGACCGCGATGAGGACGGCGACGCGCATGACACCGGTTTCGTTGGACAGGCCGGCCATGGATACGAGCATGATTTCGGCGCTGAGGATTAAGTCGGTGCGGGTCGCGGAGGCGACGATGCCCTTCTCGAATTCCTCTCCGGAGGTGGCGCCACCCTCGTCGTGCTCCTCGTGGTGGCCGGGCAGCCACCCGAGCTTCTCGAGGACCTTCTCGCCGCCCTCGAAGCACAGGTATGCACCGCCGACGATCAGCAGGAATGGGAGGACCTGCGGGGCCAGCCACGTCAGTAGGAGCGCGATCGGCAGGATGATGAACAGCTTGTTGATGAGGGAACCGCGCGCGATCTTGCCGATGATGGGCAGCTCGCGTGCCGGGCTCAGGCCCGACACATACTGGGGCGTCACCGTGGTGTCGTCGATGACGACGCCCACCGCCTTCGAGGAGGCCTTGACGGCATTGGCCGCGACGTCGTCGATCGACGAGGCCGTGACCTTTGCGAGGGTCGCGATATCGTCGAGCAGCGCGACAAGTCCACCGGACATGGGTTTCCTCCTCTGAGAGGGGCGTGAGGCTCCTGGTTGGGTACCCGCGCATTGTACGCGTGGGGATAGGCTTGAGTCATGACGACTTCCGTACCCGTCCCCGCCCTCGACCGTGACCTGATTGGGTGCCTGCGCGCCGACGTGATCGCCTCGACGTGGACCGTTGAGAATCTTCAGACCTTGATCAGCGAGGGCGCGCTCTCCGCCCTCATGCGTGACTCGCGACTACCCGCCCTTGTCGAGCTCGCGGGCGCGACCGACCCCGCTGCGGTCCTCACGCGCTTCTTCATCCTCGGCCTGCCTGAGCGCGCCTCGGCCCTGAACGAGGCCCTACCGACGCTGGGCGCGCACGGCCTGGAGTCCCTCGGCCTCGCGGCCACCATCGACGAGGCCGAGGCCGCCTCCGCGCTCGTCATGCCCCGTGCGGGCGGCGCGCCCAAGCGTGAACCCAAGGAGGAGCGGGAGGAGTCCTCGTCCCCGAAGACGACGAGCGTGCCGACGATGCGCGACCCCGACGAGGAGGCCCCCGAGCCCGAGGTCGAGGAAGACCCGTGGATGCGAGCCCTCTTTGACCTGCGCCCCCACGCTGCGACGCTGCCGGGTGGCGACCACGAGTGGTGGGTGGCCTCGGACCTGGCGGAGGTGCAGACCGGCAAGCCCCTGTCCGACGACCACGTGCTTGGCATCGGCGGCGCGACCCTGACGCTGCTGGAGATGACGGTGCGTGAGCAGGTTGATTCGGCTCTCGACGTGGGTTGCGGCTGTGGCATTCAGGCCCTCTACCTGGCCACGCACGCCGACCGCGTCGTCGCCACAGATTTGTCGTCGCGCGCGTGCGCGCTCACCCAGTTCAACGCTGCCCTCAACGAGGCTGTCATCGACGTGCGCGAGGGCTCCCTCTTCGAGCCCGTCGAGGGCGAAACCTTCGACCTCATCGTCACCAACCCGCCTTTCGTCATCACACCGGACTCGGTGCGTGGCGCGGCCGGCCTGCTCGAGTACCGCGACGGCGGCATGGACCGAGACAACCTGATCCGCGCGGTCCTGCGCGGCGCGCCCGCGTGCATGAACGAGGGCGGCACCCTGCAGATGCTCGCCAACTGGGAGATCCCCGCTGACCGCAACCCTGACACGCAGTGGTCGTGGCGCGTGGATTCGTGGCTCGACGGCCTGCCGGTGGACGCGTGGGTCGTCCAGCGCGACGTCCTCGACCCGGCGCGCTACGTGGACATGTGGATCCGCGACTCGGGCGGTCAGCTCTTGGCCCGCGCCGACTACGAGCGCGCCTTCACCTCGTGGCTGGCTGACTTCCGCCGCGCGGGTACGGGCGCGATCGGCATGGGCTTCGTGGCGCTGCGCAGGCTCGATGAGGCGGATGCCGCTTCGGGTGGCAAGCGAGCCTACGACCTGTCCCTCGATGGGCACGCCCCGCGCGGGCGCGACGTGGCTTGGGCGCTGGCCTCCCTGCGCGCCCCGGAGCTGTGGGACACCGCGCTGACGCGCGCCTCGGACGTGCGCGAGGAGCGCCACTACGTGCCGGGCAGCCCCGACCCGGAGCTGCTCATCATGCACCAGGGTGGGGGACTGGGCCGTTCCGTGCCCGTCTCGTCGTCGGTGTCGGCGGTTGTGGGCGCTTCGGACGGCGAGCTGACGGTCGGGCAGATCGCGGCGGCCGTCGCGATGCTCACCGAGGCGGACGCCGACGACGTGCGCGCCGAGATTGAGGCGCCCCTGCGTGACCTGATCCGCTGGGGATTCCTGACGTACTGATCGTTGTTGTGTGCGCAGGTGCCGCGGCTGCGGGGGCAGTCGCGGCACCTGGCGTCGGGGTTTTGTTACTTGTCTTTTGGGGTGGATACTGCTGATCTGGATCGGTTATTTTCCTATCCAGAACGTCATAACCTATCCAGTTCGTGGTTTCCTATCCACTTTATTGCTGCGTTCGTACGCGACCGCGCGTGGGCCCGATGATGTGCACGTGGGCAACGCCGCCCACGCGCAGGTCATGCGGTTTACGTGCGTGTCGAGGGGCTAATGCGCAGTCCTTAGTGGCCGCAGTGGCGAGCTTTCGCTTTCAGGCGGGCGAGGCGGGACGCTTGGCGCTGTGCGCGCTTGGGGTTGTCGTGCGTCGCCTGGCGTTGGGCCATATCGGAAGCCCAAGCGGCCTCGTCGAGGCCGCACAGGAGAGCGTTAGCGTGAGCGAGAAGGAACTCGTAGAACTCCGCGTCTGAGGGCTGCGCGCCGAACACGATTCTAACGGCGCGAACACGGTCGGCCTCGTGGCGCTCAATGACACCGACCCAGAACTGACCATCGAAATATAGTGTGGACTCCGTCTTCATTACTCGTCTCCAGGTACACCAGGGTGGACCCGATGACGCTGGATTCTGCTCGGGGCAGCGACGGATGCGAGGCATCGCCCAGACTTCCTACTGGACTGTGCGGTTCGCGTATCAGGACTGACGACTCATTATACGTCCCGTGTTCCAGGGTGTTGCTACTGGACGATCGGCTTGCCGCCGATGGACATGGGGGTGGGGGTGCGGACTCCAACAGTTTGGTCGAGGCGCTGGTGGCGCTCGCGGGCGACTATGGCATGAGGGTGAGCGTGCCTGATGAGCTGCGCCCCAAGATGAAGGGATCGAGCGAGCTCGCCAAGGCGCTGCGGGCGCTCGACGCGCTGCCTGATGCTCCGACTGACCTCGCGCGTGAAGCGGGCGCTGCCCTTCAGCGCTATCGTCTCTCATCGAGCCGATGGAGGCGTCCCCACCAGCGGGTGATCAGCCACTCGTCGTGCGTTGAGATAACCAGGGTTCCCGTCCCACCGCCGCAGGGCCTCCTCGAGGGACTCCAGGGCGTTCAGGTCCAGGTAGTTCGTAGGGCTCGTCGATCACGAGGATCTGAGCGTCGGCTTGCGCCGCGAACGCCAGCTGTGCCCTGCGTTGGTTTCCCGCGGAGAGCTCACCGAGCGGCCGGTTCCACGCCGCTGGGGGAACGAATCCCTTCCCGGCCTCCCCGATGCCCAGGTACCACGCATTCTCGGGGATGAGGGGGTCGCCGGGCCGCGGGAGCACCTGGGGCACGAGGACGACCCCGGAGGCGGCATCGATACATCCGTGCGCCCCGCTGGGGGCCCCGCGTGCGATCCACTCCAGCAGGGTGGTCTTGCCCGACCCGTTGGGCCCCGCGACGAGGAGGTGCTCGCCGTAGCGCGCCTCGAAGGAGGTCGGCGCGAGGCGTCCCTCCACCGACGCGCCGCGGACGGCCAGAGCGATACCCATTGCGTGTGGGTGCGGTGATGTCCCGCCCGTGGTGGTCCTCATGGGGTGGGGGAAAGAGAACTCGCCCTGGTCATAGCGGGGCTTGGGGACTTCGTGTGCCGCGAGAACCGACAGCCTCCGGGAGTCGTCGTTGATGCGCCTCTTCGACACAGTTTGGGCGCGGTCTGCATAGTACTTCTGTGCCATCCGTATCTCGGTGCGGGGTTTGAAGTGCGCATGCCCCACCACCGTCGAATCCCGCTGGTGAGATACGAGTCGGTGTTTCTCGGCCTGCTGATCCGCATGGATCGCGGTGTGTCGCGAGCGTGCGGCGGCCTTGTCGCGCAGGTAGTCCGAGTAGGATCCTCCTACCCTGTACGCCCCGAAGTCCGCGGGCTCTCCCTTGGAGATTGCCAGCGCCCGCCACGGTGTCGGATCCAGGTCGAGCAGCGCCGTCGCCGTGCGCTCAATGAAGGCCCGGTCGTGGCTGGTCATGAGCACCGGCCCCTGCCAGTTGTCGATTGTGTGTGCTAGGTGCTCGCGCCCGTCAGTGTCCAGGTGGTTCGTCGGTTCGTCCAGGACGAGGGCCTCTGGTCGATCGACGAGGGTGAGGGCCAGGTGCAGGCGGGCACGCTGCCCTGGAGAGAGGGAGGCGAGGGAGCGGGAGCGGTCGAGGCCTCCTAGGTCGAGGGCCTCCAGGGTCTGTTCGAGGCGCGTGTCGATGGTCCACGCGTCCCGCGTGATCATCGCCGCTAGGACGCGGTCGTACTCCGCTTCGTCGCGTGGAGAGGGGTCCCGGGCGAGGTGCTCGGTGAGGAAGTCGAAGCGCGCCGCCAGCCCGCGGGTGCCTGACGTGGCGGCATCGATGAGCTGTGCGACGGTGCGGGACTCCCTGTCCCCCGCGAGCGGAGGGCGGGACGCCAGAGGGACTCCCGGTGCTGACCACGTGGCCTCGGGCCGAAGAATTGGGGGAACTAGCTGGGTCGCGGAGAGTGTCGGGCCGGCGATTGTTCCGGAGTCCGGCTGGAGTCGGCCCGCTGCGAGGGCCAGCAGCGTTGACTTGCCGATCCCGTTCGGACCGACAACAACGAGGCGGTCGGCGGGCCCACACGTGAAGGAGACGTTAGTGAGGACGGGTAGCGTACCGTAGGAAAAGAAGACGTGGGAAAAGACAATCGTGGACATGACGCACCGAGGACAGAAGGAGTGGGGCAGGGGCGCGATGTCAGGAGTCCATGGGGACATTATATCGGCAACGGCGCGCAGGTGCGACAGTTCTGCACAGAAATGGGGGCGTTCTCCCGGGGCTGTCTGTCAAGACTAACGGCTTGCCGACGGACGACATGAGCATGCGGGAGGACACCCGGACAAAATACTCCCCCGCGAGCCCTCGGTGGGGCCTGCGGGGGAGGTTGCTGGGAAACGGGCCGAAGCCTAGAACAGCAGCGGCGCGAAGCCAGCCACCGGGGCGAGGAACGCGACGCCACCCAGCAGAGCGGCCTTGATGTAGGGGAAGGCGACGAAGGCCGCGATGATGAGGACCACGAGCAGCGCCATGAGGATGAGGTTGTTGCGCTGGCGCTTGTACTGCTCGGGTGTCAGCTCCTCCTTCTTACGGATGAGCGGGGCCTCGCCATGGACGGAACCGGTGTTGCCGCCGGGCTTTGTGCCCTCGTTCTCGGTTGGGAAGTGCTGGTCGGACATCGTGGTCTCCTATTGATTGGCAGGGGATCAATTGACGATTGGCTTGCCGCCGATGGACATGGGGGCGCGGGTGCGGGCCTGTGCATCGAGGTCCTTCTCCCACGCGGAGGCGTCCTCCCAGTTGCTGGAGGACAGCAGGTGCAGAGCGCCCATCTCGCGTAGCGCGTCGAGGAGGATGAAGTGCGGGGCGGGGTAGGGGGCGTTCCACGGGATCGCGGTCCACAGGCCGTTCTTGCCGACGAGGAACTCGCCGCGATTGCGGTCGTGTAGATCGTTGTTCGCGGTCTGCGCGTCGCCCTCAGCGGCCCACAGCCAGCGGGTGATGCGGAAAGCCTCCCACGTCTCCTCCCACGAGGAGTAGGAGAACTGCAGAGCCCGGTTGATGACCGCGAGAGTGTCCCAGGCCTCGTCCTCGCTCAGCCATCCGAGGCCGGCGCCCGCGCGCGTCAGGTTCGCGGCACGAATGAGGTCCCACGCGGCGAAATCCAGGGCCTGGATGCCGCGGTCATTGTCCAGGAAACGGCGGATGCGCCAGCGGCGCTCCCAGTCCTCCATCGACGAGTCGGCGGTTTTACTCAGGCGGGCGATCTCCTTGTCTGCCCAGCCGGGCCTCGCGCAGCGGCTCGCGCAGGGCAGCGAAATCCTCGCGGTGTCCGGCGCGCAGCAGCGAATAAATCTGGCGGATCAAGCTCTCGCGGTCGGTGATACCCCAGTCGCGGTCGAGCATGCCCTTCATTCCGGCGGGATCCGACAGCTTCAGCTGGTTAACGATCTCGTCGTTGCACAGCGAGTACACCATGGACGGGGCCAGCAGGTGAGCCTGCGGATCGGCGGCCATGTCCTCGCGCTTGCCGCGCAGCTTCGGGGTGTGGTGCTCGTTGAGCTTGTTCCACTCGCCTTCCTTGCCGGCCTTGCGCACGTCGCGCGGCGCGGGGACGGCGCCCTTCGAGCGGGCAGCCGCCTGCTTGAACGTATTCGCAGCTAGGGGCCACGATGACGCAGCCGATCGCGAACCAGATCGGGAACGGAATGTCGGAGAGGAAATTCTGGAGCACAGACTGATTGTGCCCGATGGAAAGCAGATCACACAATTCAGGGGCGCTCGTGCGCGACAGGTGGGACGAGTCTGGGGCTTCCCCCTATGTAATAGGTATCGTCGGGTGCGCCCCCCGATGTGTCGCCCGGGCGCGCCCGCGCGCGAGAATCCGCCACGGCCTCGTGAATGTCAAACCCGAGCGGCGTGAGACGCGCGGAAGCGCTCCCGGTACCCAGATGCGGGTGGGACGCGGTAAGGTCCATCCCAGATGCCTCGCTGGGTGAACCGCGAGCGAGGGTGCTACAAATACTGGGGAAGCGACGGAAGGGACCGGCAATGTCAGCGACGAAGCTCGTGATCGTGGAGTCTCCTGCGAAGGCAGCCACCATCGAGGGATACCTGGGTCCCGACTACCACGTGACCGCCTCCATCGGCCACATCCGCGACCTCCCGCAGCCCTCCGAGCTGCCCAAGGACATGAAGAAGGGGCCCTTCGGCCGCTTCGCCGTCAACGTGGATGACGGTTTCGCGCCGTACTACGTGGTGAACCCGGACAAGAAGAAAAAGGTCACCGAACTCAAGAAGCTCCTCAAGGAGTGCGACGAACTTTATCTGGCAACTGATGAGGACCGCGAGGGCGAGGCCATCGCGTGGCACCTCCTGCAGGTCTTGAAGCCGAAGGTTCCCGTGCGCCGCATGGTGTTCCACGAAATCACGAAGGAAGCGATCCAGCGCGCGCTGGAGAACACGCGCGACCTGGATACGGCCCTCGTGGACGCGCAGGAGACCCGCCGTATCCTTGACCGCCTCTATGGCTACGAGGTCTCGCCCCTCCTGTGGCGCAAGATCCGCCCGTCCCTGTCCGCCGGCCGCGTGCAGTCGGTGGCCACGCGCCTCGTGGTCGCCAGGGAACGTGAGCGCATGGCGCACGTGAGCGCCCAGTACTGGTCGATCGACACGGCGTTTCACGTCGGCAGGGCCAGGCCTTCGGCGCGCGCGTCTCCTCCGTGGATGGCCATTCGATCGCGACCGGTTCCGACTTTTCCGAGAAGGGCGAGCTGAGCGCGAAGGCTGCTCAAGGCCGGCGTCCTCCACCTGGACGAGGCCACGGCCCGCGCGTACGCGCAGGCGCTGTCGGACGCCCCGGCCTCGGTCATCGACTCGGTGACCCGCAAGCCCTACCGTCGCCGCCCGGCCGCCCCCTTCACGACGTCGACCCTCCAGCAGGAGGCCTCGCGCAAGCTGCACTGGAACGCGTCCTCGACGATGCGCACCGCCCAGTCCCTGTACGAGTCCGGTTACATCACCTACATGCGTACCGACTCCACGGCGCTGTCCAGCCAGGCGATCCACGCCGCCCGCGAGCAGGCCACCCAGCTCTACGGGGCCGAGGCCGTGGCCGAGTCTCCGCGCCTGTACGGCACCACCTCGAAGGGTGCACAGGAGGCGCACGAGGCGATCCGTCCCGCCGGCGATCATTTCCGCACGCCGGGCGAGGTGGCCGGCTCCCTGTCGAAGCAGCAGCTGGCCCTGTACGACCTGATTTGGAAGCGCACGGTTGCCTCGCAGATGGCTGACGCCCTCGGCTACACGGCGACGATCCGCGTGCTCACCGGCATCGAGGTCGACGGTAAGCGCCACGACGTGCTGTCCTCGGCCTCGGGCACGGTCATCACCTCCCCGGGCTTCCGCCTGGCCTACCAGGAGGGCCGTGACCAGGGGCGTTACGACGCGGAAAAGAACGACGCGGAGAAGACCCTGCCGGACGTCGCCGAGGGTGATCCCGCGACGCTGACCGAGGCCACCCCCGACGGCCACGAGACCCAGCCCCCGGGCCGCTACACGGAGGCCACGCTGGTCAAGACCATGGAGGAGCTCGGCATCGGCCGTCCCTCCACCTACGCGGCTACCATCCAGACGATCGGTGACCGCGGGTACGTGACGCACCGCGGCCAGTACCTGGTGCCCACGTGGCTGGCGTTCTCCGTGACGCGCCTGCTCGAGGAGAACCTGGCGAACCTGGTCGACTACGACTTCACGGCCTCGATGGAGGGCGACCTGGACCGTATCGCCGCGGGCGAGGAGAACGGCACAGAGTTCCTGACCAGCTTCTTCTTCGGCCCCGACGGCACGGGCGAGAACGGCGGTCTGCGCCACGACGTCGCCTCCCTGGGTGACGACATCGACGCGCGCGCCGTCAACTCGATCGACCTGGGCCGCGGCGTGACACTGCGCGTGGGACGCTACGGCCCCTACATGGAAAAGGCCGACGGGACGCGCGCGAATGTGCCGCCGGAGGTCGCTCCCGACGAACTGACGGATGAGCTGGTGGACCAGCTCTTTTCCCGCGCCGCCGACGACGGCCGCGAGCTGGGCGTTGACCCCGCGACCGGTCACACGATCATCGTCAAGGACGGCCGCTACGGCCCCTACGTCACCGAGGTCCTGCCCGAGGCAGCCGAGGGCGGCGAGGAAGGCGCGAAGAAGACGAAGAAGGCGGCCGCCAAGCCTCGCACCGCCTCGCTGTTCAAGACCATGGACATTGCCACCGTCACCCTTGAGGATGCCCTGGCGCTGCTGTCCCTGCCGCGCGAGGTGGGCACGGACCCGGCCTCGGGCGAGGTCATCACCGCGCAGAACGGCCGCTACGGCCCCTACCTGAAGAAGGGCACGGACTCGCGCACGCTGGCCTCCCGAGGACCAGCTGCTGACCATCACCCTGGACGAGGCCCTGGCCATCTACGCCCAGCCCAAGACCCGCGGCCGCGGCACAGCCCGCCCGCCGCTGCGCGAGTTCGGCGAGGATCCGATCTCGGGCAAGAAGGTCACCGTCAAGGATGGCCGCTTCGGCCCCTACGTGACGGATGGTGAGACCAACGTGACGGTGCCGCGCGCCGAGACGGTGGAGGACCTGACGGCCGAGCGCGCCTACGAGCTGTTGGCGGACAAGCGCGCCAAGGGCCCCGCCCCCAAGCGCACGCGCAAGACGGCCGCGAAGAAGACGACGACCAAGAAGACGACGGCGAAGAAGGCCCCCGCGAAAAAGACGGCCACCAAGAAGGCCACGACGAAGAAGGATAGCTGATGGCAGCGCGAGGAGTGTTCATCACCTTCGAGGGCGGTGATGGCTCGGGGAAGTCCACGCAGATCCAGTCGGTGCGCGACTGGTTCGAGAGCCGGGGCCGCGAGGTCATCGTCACCCGCGAGCCGGGCGGCACCGAGCTGGGCACAGAGATCCGACGCCTCGTGCAAAACGGCCCCGAGGACGTGGACGCGCGCACGGAGGCACTCCTGTACGCCGCCGACCGCGCCTACCACGTCGCCACGGTCATTGCCCCCGCCCTCGAGCGCGGCGCGGTTGTGCTGGGGGACCGCTACATCGACTCCCTCCCTGGCCTACCAGGGTGCGGCCCGCTCCCTCGGCGTGGACGAGATCGCCTCGCTGTCCGCGTGGGCGACCCGCGGCCTCTACCCGTCCCTGACCTTCCTCCTGGACCTGCCCCCGGAGGTCGGCGCGCGCCGCCGCACCGACGCCCCGGACCGCATGGAGCGCGAGTCCATGGACTTCCACGAGCGCGTGCGCCATGAGTACCTGCGCCTCGCGGACGCCGAGCCCGACCGCATCGTCGTCATCGACGCGGTGGGCACGGTCGACGAGGTGTTCTCCGAGATCCGCGGCGTTCTCGTGGAACGCTTCGAGGGCGGCTCCGTCACGATCGACGAGGCCGACGACGCAGTGCCCGCGCCCGCTGAGGAGACCCCGGCCTCGTCCTCTGAGGTTCCCGAGGCCCCCGAGAAGCCGCGCGACAAGAGCGCGGACAAGGGCAGCGCCCGCAAGCCCGCCACCATGGTGGGAGCCCTGGGCGAATCCCAGGGCGCGCTCTGGGATGAATGATGAGCGTCTGGTCCTCGCTCGTCGGACAGGACGCGGCGGTCGCTAAGCTCAGCGAGGCCGCGGCGTCCGCCCGCGCGATCGTCGCCTCCCGAGGCGGCGCACGGGCTTCCGACGACGCGCGTTCCATGAGCCACGCCTGGCTCATCACCGGCCCTCCCGGGTCTGGTCGTTCCGTCGCAGCCCGCGCCTTCGCGGCCGCCCTGCAGTGCACGGGCGAGACCGTGGGGTGTGGTCAGTGCGCGGGATGTCGCACGACGATGGGCCGCACGAACGCCGACGTCGTCTTCGCGGCCACCGAGACCTCGATCATTAACGTGGAGACCGCGCGTTCCCTCGTGCTGCAGGCCCAGTCCTCGCCCTCCCAGGGGCTGTGGCGCGTCATCGTCGTCGAGGACGCGGACCGCCTGGGCGAATCCGGCGCGAACGCCCTGCTCAAGGCCATCGAGGAGCCGCCCGAGCACACCGTGTGGCTGCTGTGCGCCCCCAGCCCCGAGGACATGATCGCCACGATCCGCTGCGCTGCCGCCACCTCGGCCTGCGTATCCCCACCGCCAGTGCGGTCGCAGACCTGCTCGTGCGCGAAGGCGTCGCCACCCCCGATGTCGCCCTGGAGGCCGCGCGTGCCGCCCAGTCGCACATCGGCCTGGCCCGAGCGCTCGCTCGCGATCCCCAGATGCGCGAACGCCGCCGAGCCATCATCACCGCGCCCGCCTCGGTGCGCAGCGTCGGCGAGGCCGTCATGGCGGCCGACCGCCTCCTCGAGACCGCGAAAGCCCAAGCCGACGCGCAGGTCAGCGAACGAAATGCCCGCGAAAAGGCTGAACTGATGCGACAGCTGGGCATGGACGAGGGCGAGAGCGCCACCAAGGCCTCGCGCACGATGATCCGCCAGCTCGAGGAGGACCAAAAGCGCCGCTCCAAGCGTGCCCTCACCGACGCGATTGACCGCGCCCTCATCGACCTGCTCGCGATCTACCGCGACGTCCTCATGGTCCAGGTGGGCGGGGACGGCGAACTTATCAACACGGACCTGTCCGACCTCGTGCACGAGATCGCCCAGGACTCCACGCCTCGTCAGACCCTCGCGCGCGTCGACCACATCGAGACCGCGCGCAAGCGCCTCGTGTCAAACGGCAACCCCCTGCTGGTCCTGGAAGACATGGCGATTTCGCTGCGCCCCCAAGCCTGAAAACTGACCCGGCGTTTCTCCGTTACAATCGGGGCCATGAAGACACGCTCCATTGCGGCCTGCGCCGTCGCAGTCCTCGCCGTCGTCGCGATCGTCCTGACCGTCGTCGGCTACTACGGAACCCAACGCAGGGGACCGGCCCCCTCGACGACGGCCTCGGCCACGTCCGCGCCGATCCCCGTGTCCGCGGGGTCCGCGCAGGCATACTACGATCAGGCGATTGAGTGGGGTGTGTGCGCTGACGGCACCTTCGACACGTTCCAGGGCGTGAACTCCTCGGACGCTAGCGAGTACCAGTGCGCCTTCCTGAAGGCGCCGCTGGACTGGGAGAACCCCGACGGAGACCAGATCACGCTCGCGCTCGCGATCCACCGCTCCGGAGCGAAGGAAGCTCCTGCCCTATTCATCAACCCGGGTGGCCCCGGCGGCGCCGTCGTCTCCTCCTTGCCGTACTACGCGGCGCAGGGAATCGGCGAGGCCGTGGTCAACGCCTACGACATTGTGGCCCTCGACCCGCGTGGCGTCGGCGACTCGACCCCCGTGTTCTGCACGACCGACGCCGAGCGCGACGAGCGTAACGCCGGAGAGGACGAGGACGGCACCCCCGGCGACGAGTCCCCGCAGTCCGCGGTCGCCTCGGCCCGTGAGGATGCCCAAGAGGTTGCTGCGGGGTGCCGCGAACACTCTGGCAGCCTGTACGAGCACATCGACACCGTGAGCGCTGCCCGTGACTTCGACATGGTGCGCGCGGTCCTCGGTCAGGAGAAGCTCAACCTCCTCGGATACTCCTACGGCACCTTCCTCGGCGCCACCTACGCGGGCCTCTTCCCTGAGCGTGTCGGCCGCTTCGTCCTCGACGGCGCCTTGGACCCCACGCTTAGCGTCAACGAGGTCTCCGCCCTCCAGATGCGAGGCCTCGATGCCTCACTCCAGCACTGGATCTCCGACTGCGCCACCCAGGCCACCTGCCCGATGGGACGCAACCTCCAGGAAGGCATCGAGACCGTGCGCTCGTTCCTCGATTCCCTTGAGGACAACCCGATGCGCACGAACGACCCGAACCGTCCGCTCACCGAAAACCTTGCAGTCACTGCCCTGACCGGTGCCATGTACAACACGCAGTGGTGGCCTCAGCTCACCCAGGCCTTCGGGATGGCGTGGCAGAAGAACGATGGCAGCGGTCTGCTCGCCATCGCTGACACGCTGAACTCGCGCAACCCCGACGGCACCTACCAGGACAATTCCTTCGACGCGATCAACGCCATCAACAACCTCGACTACTCGCCCGAAGGCACCATCGAGCAGTGGGCCGCACAGGTGGAGACGCTCAAGAACGAACTGCCGATCCTCGGCAAGTACGTCGGCTACCCGTCGGCTGGCCTCGAGGCGTGGCCCACGAAGCACGCGCCCCGCTCGCGCATCACCGCGCAGGGAGCCGATCCCATCGTCGTCATCGGCACGACCCACGACCCGGCGACCCCCTACTCGATGGCACAGGGCCTGTCGGGCCAGCTCGCCAGCGGCGTCCTCGTCACCGTCGAAGGCTGGAACCACACCGCCTACCGGCGCGGCGCCAACCAGTGCGTCACGCGGGCCGTCGAAGATTACTTCGTGAAGGGAATCGTGCCCACCGACGGCCTCATGTGCCAGTAGGGACGTGACTCACGACATCCTGCTGTGGGGTGTCCTGGTTTGCGTTCGGCGCGATTCGTCCAGTAGAGTTGTGCCGTTGCCTGCACGCCCCGGAAACGGTGGAACGGCAGGCGTGGCCGCCTTAGCTCAGTCGGCAGAGCGATTCACTCGTAATGAATAGGTCGTGGGTTCGATTCCCACAGGCGGCTCCGACAAAGGGCGGAATATCAACGAAAAGTCGTTGGTATTCCGCCCTTTTGCATAGGTAGATCAGCCCGATTCCCTAGGTTATTCCCTATGTTTCATCCCAGGCCGCTACCGCGTCCCGAGCGATCTCCCGGAGGTCGGGGCGATGTCGTGCGTCCTTACTGAGAATGGACTGCCCGTCCCGGCCTCCGCCTTGCTCGGGAGGTTGTCATGTTTCCATCGCTGTTCACGACGCACATAGGCACTCGTCCGTCCGTGTGGGTGGGCTGTCTGGCCTGTTTCACCGCTGGTGTTCTGCGCGGTGTCTGGACCCGCGCCGAGAATGCCTCGTCCATCACGCCTGCTGATCTCCATGAATGGGAGACTGCTCACGAGGAACTCTGGGTGTTTGACCATGAAGGGCTGCCTTCCCGGATCGGTGAGATGCCTCCTTCAACGGCTCAGCTCTGGGGCGATGTCTTCGCTGAGGTCGGGGAGGAAAGGTGGGCTGCCTTCTTGGCGTGGACCGAGAATGGCGGTCACTTCGCAGATGCGCACGGTATCCCTGACCTCGATCTCGTTCGACGATCGTTACCTGGGCACCTGGTCCACGTTCGGCGAGTACCTCGCGGAGGAGATCGAGCTGCTCCAGGAAGGATGGCCCGAAGACGCTGTGCGCTACTTCGACGAAGGAGCGCATGAGCGTGATGCTCGTTTCGATTACACGGTTCTGGATGCCCCTGACGGTGGTGTCTGTCTTCCGGGATTGTTGAGGAGGGTGATTGTGAGTAGCTTCGAGCAGGCGAGAGCTCATGTGGCCGCGTTTCGCTCCGATATTGATGACCCCAACCTCTCTATGGGGGAGGGCGAGCTTCGGGACCTCGCCTTGTTGCGTGACGCGGTGGATGAGGCGATCGCCATCCATGTCCGTGAGCTTGTCCGTTTCGAGGGAATGTCGTGGACGACGGCGGCATCTGCCCTCGCAGCGAGCCCGACCGTGCTGCGCTACCGCTACGGGCGCTTTAGCAAGGAATGAGGGTCGACATCGAGTTGCTCTGCGAGAGTCTCGATGGAGTCGAGCGTGAGATTACGCTCTCCACGCTCGATCCCCCGCAAGATAGCGGAGGTCATGTCGAGCTGCTCGGCGAGGGCTTCCCTGCGTGAGGTTGAGACGATGGCGCTCGGCACGTAGGTTCGCGCCGAGCGTCGATCTCAAAGTCCGTGTTGGTCCGTCACTCACCCTAGTCCATCATTGATACCGGCACCCACCAGTTCCAGGGTACTGATCGCTTCTATGGAAGCGATATGTTCCTGTATAGTTATTTTGAATCTACAGGCGATTCCAGATATTCAAGGAGTGTCCTATGCGCCGCCCTATTGCTTTGACAACCAGTCTTCTCATTCTCGGAAGTGTCTCTCTTGTAGGCTGTTCGGGAGGTAATTCCATTGAAGGTACGTATTTTGGTACTGCCGGTGATACGGCCTTGTTGCTGAAATCGGACGGTCAGTGTGGTTATACGGAGGATTATGATCCGGATGAGGGGCTAGACCTTGAAGTGGATAAGGACTGCTCATGGTCGCTTTCGGGTGCAACGCTTACGCTCGTTGGGGTGAGCAATAAGGGTCGTTGACTGGCTTTGTTGGTGATGATGGAAGCATCTCGATCCCAGATCAACCTCACTGGCGCGGTGAGATCTACTCGAAGAAGTAAAGGAGGGGTGTCTTGGTGGCAGAAGATGACTCCACAGAGACTCGCGAGAACAAGCTCGCCCGTCTCAACCCCGCTACCTGGTCCAAGAAGACGAAGATCATCGCCGCTGGCGCTGCGCTTGCTCTCGTCCTGGCAGGTGTCGGCGGCGGCGGCTTCGCGTACAACCAGTACGCGGTCGCCTGCGACTGCACCGTCCAGAGCGAACTCTTCGCTGACCAGAAGGCCGACCTCGACAAGGCGGTGAAGGACGCCCGCGCGGCCCTTGATACCGTCATGACTCACGAAAAGAGCGGCGAAGAGGACAAGCGCCTGGCTCACACGGACGACTTCGAACTCTCTGCTGACGGCCAGAAGGCGATCAACGCTCTTGGCAAGACGATCAACGCTGTGACTGCTCACGATGACGACACTGCGCCGCAGTGCCAGTCTCGTGATGACCTCACGGCGCTGACGGCTCTCACGGATGCGCGCGCAGCAGACCTGGAGGCCCTGAAGGCTCAGACAAAGACCTTCACCGAGACTGTCGACAAGTACCGTCTCGACAAGGCCACCGAGGAGGCGAAGACCTCCATGGACAAGGCGAAGAGTGATCTTGCTGCTGCCCAGAAGGGTGCGACTGATCAGCTTGCCGTCGTTGATGGCGACACCTCCCTCCAGGGCGATACCACTGTCAAGGCTGCCTACGATGCGCTGAAGCAGGCCGAGGCTGACTCGCACTCGGCATCGACCACTGTCACCACGGGCACCTACGACGAGGCTGTGGCCTCTATCGAGAAGGCGAAGACCATTGAGCAGAAGGCTGCTGAAGTGACGGCTTCCGTGGCATCGCTACAGGAGGCTATCGCCACCTACCAGGATGCGAAGGCCGCAAGCAGTGCACCTGAGCAGGGTGCGTCGACGGACAACGGCAACAGCAGCGCCCCCGCCCCCTCGTACGGTTACAACGGTGGTAGCAACAGCGGCTCGAACAGCCCGAGCTACTCGGGTGGATCTTCCTACACCCCTCCAGCTCCTGCGCCTGCGCCCAACCCTCCGGCCAACAACTCTGGCTCGGGTGATGGTCGCATCGACTTCGGCCCCGGACAGGCGGATCGACCTGGCTGCGTCATCATCGAAGGCCGTAGCGTCTGCTGATCAACCGATCGCACAAAGCCCCGTAGCGTGGTTCGTAACCCGCTACGGGGCTTCGTCATCACAACGTCCCAATAAACATCATTGCGGTGGTTGTAATCATCGGTCTCACATCCCTTGGTATAGATTGGGCGAGTACCCCAATTCGCTGAGGACATCGGCTTAATTGACGGATGGCCTGAGGAGGCGCAGCGCTACTTCAACTGGGACGCATGGATCCATGACCAAGAATTCGACTACACCGTCGCGGATGCCCCTGATGGTGGCTTCTTTATCTACAGATCGTTATAACAACAAGACCCCGGTTACCTCACGGTAGCCGGGGTCTTGTTTCCTCGTACTCACGGCTTGGGCTCCTCATCAGAGCCCCAAATGAGGCTCGCGATCTGGCCCATGACGCCGCGCTGGTAAGCGGCAACGTCCTCGCCTTCAGGAACCTTACCGTCGAGCTTTTCAGAGCGCTTCACGCGCTCATTGGGTACGCGAGGCTTGCCCAGTTTGATGCCCGTTCCAATCACAGGTTTCACCATCCTTCTCACCTCCTTCCTCACCTGAGTTCCTCGTAGACCCATCGGCTCACCCGCAGGACTACCCAGATGAACAACGCTGCCCCACCGAGCGTCGCAGCAGCGATCAGCGCCTTCTGCCACCACAGCGAGGCTGCCGTGAACGCGCCCCATGCCCAGCCGAAGAGCGGGCCGATGCCGACCATGCTCCCAAAGCCCCACACGAGGCCACCCACGAGCAAGAGCGAGGCGAACAGTGGCAGCACCGCGAGGGCGAGCCGTGAGATGCCGACGAAGGTCACGCGGCGTTCGATTGCCTCGATGTTGCGCCGGGCCTCGCGGAGCTCGCACAGAGACTCCTCGACCGCCTCCTGGACCTCTGAGAGCCTTTCAGTGCCGAGTGTGCTCATCTCCTCGCGGAGCCCCTGAAGATCGCTCCTGAGGCCGTCTACGGGCTCCTGGACGGCGTGATCGAAGTGCTGCGTAACCCGCCGAGACATGACCTCAGCAACCTTCTCATCGTTCAGCGAGACATGGCTCTTCGCCTTCACCTGGGCGGTGAGCTTACGCAAGGTCGAAGTCGTCTCCTTCAGATCGCTGCTGAGCTGCTTCATCATCGAGTGCGCTTGCAGCTCGGAGGCGCTCACGCTGGAGCCGTCGCTCAGCTTCACGACGCGCTTGTCGCTCAGCTGCTCGGCGATTGCGCTCAGCGTCTTCTCGATCTCGCTGAGTCTGTTCTTTGTCTCGTCGTCGAGCTGCGTCTGCGAGGGCTGCTCGTGCTGCTGCGAGATTGACCTGCTCAGGCGCTTGATCTCGGCGCTCTGCGCTTCGTCCATCGCCTTGAGGAACCCGCTCACCTTGTTCACGGCGTTCGTCAACTGTCTCGTCTGTTCCTCGACGTCTTCGAGCCTCGACATCAAGGCTTCGGATGTCTCCGAGGCCCGCTGGTCCTTGAGCTTGTCCAGTGCGCTCATCCTGCTCCTCCTTCGTAGTTGTGTTCTGTTGATGGAAGTCAAAGACCTCCTCGACCTTGCTGCTCATGAAGTCGTCACACAGGGACGATGCCTTTCGTCGCCCCCATTTGCCGTTGTCTTGCCGTCTCATGGAGTATGTCCATCCGTCGCGGTCGGTGACGCGCAGCCGAACCTCGTGCTCGGCGAGCACTTGCTCGAACGCCTCACGGTTGACGCTGCGTGCATCGAGCAGCGCTTCGGTGATCTTGTCGCCGAGGATCTGTTCAAAGCCGCCGTCCTTGAACGCGCCGCGACGCAAATCCCAGTCAGCCTTCGGCTGCTCCGGCGATGGCAGCACCTGGCACCCCTCGTCCCTCATGAGTTCGTCGTTTACTTGGCGGAGCCCTCGTGACCACGAGCGGCACCGAGACAGTGCCTTGCCGGTGAGGTTGTCATGATTAACGACGTAGATGTGGTTGTGCAGATGCCTGCCTGCGCTGTCGGTGTGAGTGACGACGAGGTAGTCGGCGCTGTTCATCCGGCGCGCGAGCTTCACGCCGAGGTCGTGCACACGCTGCACGTGGTCGGAATTGTTCACGTCGAATTCCTCGGGGGAGAAGTTCTGGGTGTAGGTGTACATCTCGTTGCGGCGATGGCACGCAGCACTCACCTGCTCCGCACGTCGTACGATTTCCTCGGGAGAGTCGAGCGTGCACGAGAGCAGCGCGGCACGGGTTGTGCCGTCCTTCTCGTGCTGTGCGCGTCGTTTGCCCGTGCCGAGCAGCGCGTACATGACGGCTGCTCTCGCGCTCGTGGTCGGCTGCACGTTGACAGTACTCATAGACTCACCTCGTCCCCGAGCAGCGAACGCACCTCAGCGACGGCAGCGAGAACATCACGAAGAATGTCCCCGTCAATCGCACTGCCCGCGCGCACAACCTGATTGAGGTTGACCCCGACGCGGCGAACCTGCTCGACCGCCCTCGCAAGCTCAGGCGCAGGTCGTGGCACCGCCGCGTGCGCGGCCAGTGCCTCGACCTCATGGCGGCGCTCGTCCAGCGCGTCGCGCAGGACGGCTCTCGCCCACGTGCTCGGCTTCACGCCGAGCACCGTCGCACGACGCTTGATGGCGTCGTGCTCCCCACGCGTCACCCTCACATCGAGATGTGTGTTGAGGGTGACGCGCTCGCCTGCCCCCTGTGGTTCCTCCTGCGTCGGTGGGGCAGGCTCAATCACCCTTCCACCCCCGGAACTCACGTCCTTGGAGGTGTAGAAGGGTGCAGTGCCAGCAGGCATGTTGTCGGACGATCGGAGCAAGCTCCTCTGTCCTCTAACATGCCGCTGGCCCACGTCCTCGTTCGCGTTGCTCACTGCGGGCGAGGGGGAGGTCACCCCGTGCTGCACAGCAGCAGACGGGGTGACCGAGCGCTGCACAGGACGCGCCTTCACACTCTGCTCCGTGCTGGTCGCACGAGCAGAGACGTGAGGCTCCATGCCCTGCGAGACGATGCGCGTTGGCCTCACTGCGTAGCCGGTCACTGCGCCTCACCTCCGTCATCATGCACAGCCTCCGGCTGCTCCTTCCGACGAGCACGAGCAGCCTTCGCACGCTCGGAACGAGCAGCACGCTGCTGCTCCTGCTCCCGCCGCTCCTGTTCGCGCTCCTGCTCGATAAGCGAGGCAGCGCGCTGACGGTACTGAGCGAAACGCTCAGGCTCATGCTGCTCGATAAGGCGAGCAACACGGACGAGGAGTTGCTCCTCCTCCTCCCGAGCCGCTTGCTCGCGTATCTCCTTGATTTCAGCAGCGTGCTTCTTCTTAGCCGCCTTGATGAGTTCCTTGACGTTAGACATAATTCATGTCCTCCTTTTTCTTTTGGATAGATGCCGCTGCCCAGACGGCGAGGATTGAGGGCGAAGCCACCTAGTGACTTCCGAGTTGTTTCTTCATTGATTCGATACACTTCTTGATTGAGAAGTTGTCGTACGTGCCATCACTCCTATACAGGAAGAAGTTCCTCGTATCCCAGTGCGGCATGATCCCGACGTAGAAGAAATCGATACCGGGTGCAGCCTTCTTCACGGCTTCGGGATGGAATGCAAAGAGGTCCCGAACAAACGCAGCATCCCCACCTTCCAGAGCGACTCCAGGGAGTGACCTGTGAAGCACGATTTGCGCGTAGTCGGCAACGGCTCTCCAGGTCTCAAATTGCTTTCCGCCAAGCGGATACCAGGTCATGAGAAATCACCTTCCTCAAATGGGTCGAACTGCATCATTTCGTCAACGTAAGGAGCGATCTCATCGAGATCGACCTCGATTTGTCGTTCGACTTTCGAGCGAGCGTGGTGCCAGAAACGCTCCTTCGGACGAGGGAGGCCAAAGGCGTCGAATGCATCGAGACGCTCAGCAAGCGGGAGCGTCGAGCTCAACCACGGGATGTCGATGACACCCTGGCGCTGTGCGATCACGATGCCCTTGCTGATCCGATCGAGACGTTCAGCTTCAGCGATCTGACCGCCCTCATCGAGCAAGACATCGAGACGGTCGAAATAGTCCTCCCACTGTGCACGAGTACGACGCACAGGAGACCGCTCCCAGACGTAATCGCCATGCTCAGCGTCGTAGCGCTTGAGTCCCTTATCGACGGAGCGACCAAGGATAGCTTGCTGCACGTTCTCCCATGGGACCGTGTGCACATGCGCGACCTCGTACACACCCCCGTCAACCTCAAGGAGATGGGCGGTCATACCCTCTCGGACGGGGCGACGTTTGCGGTCGAACTCAATGGTGAGCTGCTTGTTGACGACCCTCGGAGCGAAGTCGAGACGATTCTCGACGCGCGTCATCTCCTGTACGCTGGGAAACACCTTCATCGTCACGGGGAGTGCACCCTCGCGCGTCACCATGAGCCTCCACATAAGGTCACGATCCTCCTGCGAATCCTCCTTGATGCCCTCGGGGAGCTTGTAACCCCCATGAGCAAGCACCCCGTGAGGCTCACGAGAGAAGTTTGCACGTGTGGTGATGTTGAGCAGGTCTGTCTGGTAATGCTTCTGCTCCCACATCTGTCGAGAGCCAGTCAGTGCCTCGCGAGACTCTTTCCACAGCTCAGCGAGTCCAAACAGATCAAGACCGTTGACCACACACAACGGGGCGTCGGTAATAAACCCGTCTGTCGTACACGAAGGAGTGGAATATCCAAGGTCGTGTAGCTGGTTGAGGGTGGCGATGAGAACAGCGCGAACCAGCGAGGTCGTCATAGTCGCGTGATAGGGCGAGGTGATTGCTGAACCACCCACGTCATCTCGCTCCTGTGCCCACGCGTCCCAACCGCTCTGCCTAGAACACCCTGTGCAAGCTTGCCATACGGCGAGTTGCTCATGAGCTTGAGAACACCCTGCTCGAAAGACTTAGAGCCAAAATCCCGCTTGGCACGAGCACGGTCATCGAGCAACTGCTTGTAAGCACCGCGCAAGAGTCTTGACGGCTCCTCACCATCCATGCGTACACGGGCGAAATGCCCGATCTGGCACGTAACAGAGGCGCCGAGAATTAGCGCAAGCCACACCTCGGGCCCCGTCGCCCAGACCCCACGGGAACCGCCAGAGGTACGCGGGTAGAACATCGAACCGTCCACGGGAAGTGGTAGGCAGGGGTATGCCACGGACTTGGGGAACTCAAAGCTCACGAAGCCAACGAAAGGAGTGACAGGCCCATGCTCCGCGAAGTCGTCGAGGCTGAGGGGCAGCGCTTATTCACCGTCCGCTTGATAACCCCACCCTTGGAGAGGAAATCTACGTCGAGAATCGTTGCGGACGAAGTGGGATAGCAACTCATGAGATCGTAATCGTGGGTCTCAACATCAAAGAACCCAATCTCAGAGCACATGTTGTACCCACCTCGGAAGGACAACGCACAGGCGTGGGACCACGTGGCAGAGGCCCCATCAAGAGGAGCCAGCTCACGCTTCCTGTAATACGCGAGCTCGTTCTCGTGAGAAATCTCAGAGTCTTCACTCTTGACAACCTTCACGAGGCCAGCGAATACAGCGTTGAAGACCTTGGAAGCCCCACCGAGCTGCTCAGTGATATTCCGTCGCATTGCACCTGCCGCCCCCGTGGGGAGCGACAGCGGGAACGCCTTACTATCACCGTAGAGAGCGGAGACATATTCCAAGGCGATCACCGCATCGTTAGCCGCGTAGTCGAGGAAGTCCACAGGATGCTCAGCAAGATACTCATCCATGCGTGTGATCCAATCGCCGGGCACCTCCAGCTTCGGGACCCCCACGGACTCACCGAGAGTCTTCAAGCTGACTGCACCGGACTGAGCCATCGTGTCTCGGATCGACACCTCCACCGGACGCCTCCACCGCCAGTTCACACCGTCAAGGACGAGTCTTACAGGCTTGGGGCCCACCATCCCACCCGAGGCACTTATCACCGCGCGAAGGATGTCAGGGGCAGAATCGTCGAGCCATCGAGCACGACGCGAGTCGTAACCCGCTGTGACGGATAACTTGCGCTCACGAGCTGGGTATGCCTCGTTCCATGTATTCACCGCCTTACGCTTATCAACGAACGTCGTGAGGTCAGCGTGCTGGAAATGCGCGACGAGCGTGATGGGCAGTGCGCGGGACGGCGCTCCTTTCCTAAACCACCTACTCGGACGGTGTTTTCCCTGCTTATCAAGACAGTCATCGTAGGAAACACCTTTCTCGCACCATCCTTGAGCGAGAGGATGCTCATGAAGCCCAAACTCCTTGATGCAGATCTCCAGGGCGCGCTCGAAGGAGAGACGAGCAGTCCGCCGCCCAAGGGGGCCGTTGTACTCCCGAGGGAGCACCACACAAAGTCGCAACTGGGTGTCGTCGTTTGGATCGATGGCGGCGAACTGGTAACTGATTACACGGCGGACGATGTCCTCGTTCTCACCGATCCACCCCCGCTGCGGGTCGTGCCCATCGGCGTGAACGAACTCGGTGTCAAAGCCGATCACGATGCTGTCACCACAGCCCGCGCCCATCGCCTGAATCGAGGGGTAGTCGCGGAACGATGATCCACCGCTGGACACCGTGCGCGCGACCGTCTTAGTCAAGACAGTAAATTCGGCTGGGTATTTCTTCGAGGTGGCAACGTCAGTGGCAACGCCCATCGACCAGCCAACGGCGGCAGCGGCGGCAACGGGGCTCTCCCCATACACTGTTGCCGCCGTTGATCGATTCGCCTGGTAAACGAGGGTTTCTGGAGGGGTTCCCGTGAAGATAAGCCCTTATCTTCACGCGGAGCACCCCTATCCTCACGCGTTTTCACGGTGGTCGAGCTCATCGCAGCACCGCCTTCGAGTCGGCGGTATCGACCCTTCGAGTGCGCAGGTACGCGTCGAGGTCCTCGCGCAGGTAGACGATGACAGGACGTGCGGAGCTTCCCAGGCGCGAGTAGGCAGGTCCCTTCCCACGCACTCGCCAGTTTGCGAGAGTTTGACGGGAAAGACCGAGGTAAACCGCAGCTTCTTCAGCGGTGAGGGCGGCGGGGATGATAGTAGGGTGAGAGGTAGACAAGAGGTCTCCTAGACACAGAAGATCTAGGCGACCCGAGTGGGATGTCCCTCGGTTGCAACGGCGTTGCATCGCTTGAAAGTGCGGCTCTGATGGCCGCGCCGGTTCAGTCCAGCGTCCCTCTATCTATCCCCAACAATACCAGAAACTCTCTCACAAGACAACAACTGGGCGGTGGAATTGAACCACAATTGCGAATCCCTATGTAGCATGGAGACATGCCAAGAGTTCAAATATCCTCAGGAACGAACACAATCGATTCCGTAACCCCCGTCCGTCTATCGAATGGCAAATACCGCATCCAATGGAAGATCCGTCTTCACGATGGACGGCTCCTCTCTCGCGCGACACGACGGGCTCGACCAAAGGTGAAGCGAGGGCGAGGGCCCACGCCAAGGCAGTCGAGCTGCTTGCACAGGGCGGGACCGGGGGCTCGTGGAAAGGCTCGTCGCGAGCAACGGAGTACCTCGAAAAAGTCTCGAAGCCCATCGTCACCAACTCGTCGAAGCTCTCGACAAACTCGAAAGCTCGATACAAAACTGTGCTCGGGTACCTCACAACGTCCTTCGAGGGGTACACGATCGCCGCCGTCTCCCGACGACGCACGATCGAAGAGATCATCAAGAAAATCGCCGCAGAGCATGGAGCCGAGAGCGGGCGACACGCAAAGGGGGTTGCCTCGCGATACTTCTTCGAGGAGCTCGTCAAGGACGACGTGATTGAGTACAACCCCCTCGCGGGTGCTCGCATCGACCTTGGGAACGTGAAGAAACGTGTGAGACCCGAGGGTGGTCGAGCTCTCACCGGAGAAGAGTACGACCGCGTGCTCGCGTACCTCCTCGCGCTCGACCCCGCCGAGGGTGTAAAACCGCCCAAACAAGGCTCTCGGACGCTTGCAGACCGCATCGCAGTGCGCCGATGCTGTATCGACCTCACCCTGCTCCAAATGGCCACAGGGCTTCGTTTGAGCGAAGCGAGGACGCTCCCAATGGGACGACGTGATCGTGGACGATGACGGCAACGCGGGGTGCGTCATCCGGGTCGAGAACTCCAAGACCCACAAGGAGCGCGTCGCAGCCCTCCTCGAACCCGACGTGCTCGATCACCTTCAGGCGAGGTGCGAGTCTGTCGGAGGTCTGTATGTGGTCGGCGCTCCCCTCAACCCCGACACCGTATGGGATCGCTCGAACGCTCAGCATGCCCTCAAAAAGCTCTACGCCGAGCTCGCTCGCGAGTGCGAGGTCCCACTGCTCACCGAGTACCGCACGCATGTGTGGAGAACAACCCTCAACACCCTCTACCGAGCCGACGTTGACCCTCTCCTGCGAGCGCGCACGCTCGGGCACACCGTCGAGGTCAACGCCGCCCGGTACTCCGACCTCAGCGACCTCACGAGCCTCCACAAAGCGGCACGAGCGCGTCGTGAGGAAAGGTAGGGAGTCCCTACCTTATTCCCTACCTTTCGATGGGAAAGTCCAAGATCGAGCGGTATAGAGCGGTAACCTGATCGGCGCACGTACCGCATAATTGCAACGAATACTCAGCTCTACCGTGCTAATTCGGGATGATATTCATCAGACTGAATAGGTCGTGGGTTCGATTCCCACAGGCGGCTCAGATACGCCCACCCGGTTCCGGGTGGGCGTTTTTGTATGTGTTGACGGGCCGGGCTGCTTGGTGCGCCCGTGGGCGGCGGCCCGCCCGCGAGCCGTCCGCGCTGCGAGCTTCGCTCGGTGCGTCGTCTCGAAGCCCGGCCAGGCCCCGCCACCGCCCACGGGCACCGTGGCCTGGCCCACCAATCCCTTCGGCACCGCGCCTCGAACTCAGCTGGGCCCCTCGGCCAGGCCCTGTCGACCAGGCGGCTCGGTTGTCTGAAACCCATGTCGCCTTTGCTCGTGCGTGTTTGCGTGGGTTTGAAACCGCCATCGCCTTTGCAGGTGAGAAACGGGTGTTTTTGGTGCGTTTTTCGGCTGCAGTGGTGATGCCGGTTTCAGCGGTTCCTTGTTGGGGGTGAGCAGTGGTGTTGTTGGTTTCAATGCCTCCGCGTTGTCGCGCCGTGTGCGCGAAAAAGTTGTCCCTGCTTGGTCTGATGGTGGGCGTGAGCGCGACAAACTTCGCCCAGTGCGCTCAAAATGGCCCAAATTCGGCGTTTTGTGGCGTGCTGGGTGAATTCTTTCGCGGAAATGCTGCTGGAGGGGCGGTGTTGGGCGAGTTTTTTCGCGCCAACCGGTGCCGTGCCCAGGTCTTGTAGGCGATGCGGTGCACTTCAGGCGGCTGCGATGGGGGTTTTGCGCCATGCGAACCCCTCTAACGGCGTGTCGCCGGCGTGTCGGAGCCTTGGATGGCGTCATTCCCCCCGATTGGTGGCGGTGAGCTCGCAGTTTGCGGGGGGTGTCGTGGCCAAACTGCAGACCCATTGGGTGTAAAGAACCCTAAACCGACTGTTGTGGCTGAATGGGTCTGCGATTTGGCGGAATCGATCGCTGTCGTGGTGTGTTGTTCGCGCGTCACCCCCCGAAGATGCGCCTCAATCTCTTGTTGCGCACAGCCCAGCATGTAGAGGCATCAATCGCTTGACATCTTGTGAATCATGCTATACGACGGTTCTATCTAGCAATGAAGCTAAGTCTGGAAGGGACTGATCATGATGGATGGACTCATCTCATTTGGTCTAGGACTCCTAACGTTTGTTGCCGCTTTCTGCTTGGCTGGTCTAGCGCGAGCGATGCGAAATGACAAGTTGCCTCCGAATATGTGGGCGGGAATCAGGACGAAGACAGCATCGGAGTCGGAGTCGTCCTGGTATCAGGTTCAACGAGCAGGTTCAGTGCCACTCTTTTGCTTAGCCGTTGCTTATGCAGATTCAGGTTTACTCTTTATCCTTCAAGGAATCTACCATGAGACTATTTCTGCACTTATTCCGATAGTCGTGTTTAGCGTGCAAAGTCTTGTTGGAATTATATGGATATATAAGGCAGGCTATAACTCCCGAGCCATCACAAAACCAGAGTGGAACCAGTGAGTTCTCCGAGAGTAACAAAGCAACATGAATGTGGTCAGCGTATCTGCATCTCCTAATCGATGCTGACGTATTTTGTTTTAAGTGAAAGGATGTAGAAGCTGTGAAGCCAGTATTTACTGTTGCCCCAGTGAGGTCGCGCATTGATAGTCCCATTCATATAACAGCCTCAGGCCTCGCTCCTGGAGAACGGGTCACCATTCAAACGAAGGTTATGGATGGCGCGCTGAGGGAGTGGGAGTCCCTCGCTGTTGTCGACGCTGACGATGTCGGTGCGGTGGATCTGTCCCGGATGGCTCCTCTTGAAGGCTCGACATATCGGGGTGTTGATGGGGAGGGGCCGCTGTGGTCAATGCAGGGGCCTGATCAGTCGAAATTTTTCACACGCAACCTTCCTATCGAGTTGGAGTATCACTCTGAGCTATGTCGCGGGGATCGTGTTATCGCTTCAACCCGCTTTCGCAGGCATTTTGGTGATGGAGTCACATGGGGGCAGGTGCATGAGCCTCCCGTTATCGGCACATTCGCCCACCCCAATGATGGCTTGCCGCATCCAGGCGTCCTTGTGCTGCATGGTTCCGACTCTGTCGACCTGGCTAGCGCTGCCACGCTACTCGCGTCTGAAGGCTATTCCGTTCTGGCCCTCAGGTGGTTGGGGTCGAGGACCGGCCTGCGCATATGGTCAACGTCGAGCTGAATGATATTGATTGTGCCGTAACACGTATGATTAATAACGAATTTGTGGTAGGGGACAAAATTGCCGTGATTGGGCTGTCTCGCGGCGCTGAGCTGGCCCTGGAGGTGGCTGCACATAACGCCAATGTGGGATTGACAATTGCCCTTTCTCCGTCGTCCATCAGGCAAGCTGGGATGGGTGAGAATTACTCGTTCAAGGATCCCGCATGGGTCCGAAATGGGGAGCCCCTTGAGTGGGTGCGTGCTGGCAATGGATTCGGAATGCTGCTGTTGTTCCTATCGTCCGTCATTCGACGAAAGCCTATGCGTCAGACGCGTGGCTTTCTGGGCGCTCTCAATAAGAACGTTGAGGCTGTCGAAAGATCAACTATTCAGGTGGAAAACTGCAAGGGTCCCATGACTCTGATCGTTGGGGATGATGATGGACTGTGGCCGTCTCAAGAATATGCTGATCGCATTGCTGGCAGGCTGAAAGAACTAGATTGGCCGGGCACTGTGAGGGTTGAGTGTGTGCCTGGTGCAGGGCACTTTGTTGGGTTCCCCTATGCTCTTCCCACCTTGCCCCCAATGCGTATTCTCAAGCCCGCTTCAGCTCTCGCCTTCGATTTCGGTGGGTCAGTTGCGGCACATGCCGACGCAGCCAGAAGGGTATGGCGCATCGTTCAGGAAGAGTTGTCTCAGTGGAGTGGCATTGTTAGCCGCCGATAAGTGATAGGAGAACAAGTCAAGGGGTGTGGACTGTTATGCTTGAGCAAGACCGTCCGGATGGGAACGGTTGCGCGTGATGGCCTCTACCTTCCCTGCACCTAACTCTGGGAGCTGATTTTATCTGTGTCGCTTCGGACCCCTCTGATTTTCTGGGGTGGTGTGTGGTCGCGGCGCATCCGTTGGGGCGTGTTGGCTGCGCTCGGACGTGTGAGGCAACCGTGGCCTCGGGCAAGATTGGTTAGGCGAACCTGGGTTGAAAAATGAAAACGTCAATGATCATAAAACGCTGAAATCCGAGGATTATTCCCTCGCAACTACGAGATAGTGAAACATTTGACTAAAGGGGTGTTAGCACTAGAAATCTTGGGACCAAAGGGCCAAGATGGATGTGTCTGAAGGGCACAGCCCCACAAGGGTGAGTCCCGTACCGAATACACATGCAGAGGAGAAACAACATGACCGTTGAGTCCACCGGCTTCAAGGCTTCCGACGTTCTCGCAGGCAACCTGCAGAAGGTCCTCACCGACGTGACCGCTCTGTCCCTCGTGGGCAAGCAGCTGCACTGGAACATCACCGGCGAGGGCTTCCGCTCGCTGCACCTCTACCTCGACGAGGTCGTGGACATCGCCCGCGAGGCCTCCGACGAGATCGCCGAGCGCATGCGCGCCCTCCAGGTCGTCCCCAACGGCCTGCCCGAGGTCGTCGCCCAGCGCAACACCCTGCCGACCGTCCCCGAGACGATCATCAAGACCTCTGACGCCGAGGAGCTCGCTGTCGCCGCCATCAACGCGACCGTCGGCACCATGCGCGACGTGCACGAGAAGGTCGACGCCGAGGACTCCGCCTCCGCCGACATCCTCAACGACTACATCCGTCGCTTCGAGCAGCAGGCGTGGTTCATCCGTTCGCAGAACGGCCAGGCCTGAGCCTGACTCCTCCATGAGGAGGGCGCGAGCCGCGTAGGCTCGCATCAAACAACGTGGGGTGCCCCGCCTGTTGCAGGCGGGGCACCCTTGTGCGTGGACGAGGGGCGCGTGCAAGCCGCTCAATCGGTGATCCAGGGAGGTGACACCGCGTCAGCGACACGGGGGAGAGCGAACATTAGGCTGGTGGCGTGACGAACTCCCAGGACGCAGCAGCCACCACGTCGACGTCGATCCACACGCAGCAGGGCGAGGCGCAGCCCGCCCTCGTCCTCGTCAACCTGGGGACTCCGACCGCCCCCGAGCCCGGCCCGGTGCGCGCATTCCTGCGCGAGTTCCTCTCCGACCGCCGCGTCATCGAGATGAGCCCTGCTCCTGTGGAAGCCCATCTTGGAGGGCATCATCCTGCGAGTCCGGCCGCGCGAGGTCGCCGGCAAGTATCGCAGCATCTGGTTGGACGAGGGCTCGCCGCTCATGCACTACACCCGCGAGCAGGCCCGCCTCCTCGGCGAGCGCCTGCCGGGCGTGCGCGTCGAGGTCGCGATGCGCTACGGCCAGCCCTCGATCGGCTCGGTCCTGGACCGCCTGCACGCCGAGGGAGTGCGCCGCGTGGCGATCCTGCCCGCCTACCCGCAGTACGCGGCCTCGACGGTGACGACGATCAACGACGCGGTCGCTCAGTGGATCGGCCGCAACCGCGACGGCTTCGAGCTGCGCCTGCACCGCTCCTTCCCCGCCGCCCCCGCGTACATAGAGGCGCTCGCGACCGCCCTCGAGCGCCATTGGGAGCGAGTGGGACGCCCGAACTTCCTGACGGGGGACCGCGTCGTCGTGTCCTTCCACTCGATCCCGGTCGCCATGGACGAGGCCGGGGACCCCTACCGCGCCGAGTGCCGTCATACGGTCGCCGCCCTCGAGTCGCGCCTGGGCCTGGCGATGGGGTCCCTGACGGCCACCTTCCAGTCCGTGTTCGGGCGAGCCGAGTGGCTGGGTCCGCAGACCATCGAGGAGATGGCCGAGCTGGGCGCCGCGAAGTGCCCGCGTGTGGACGTCATCTGCCCGGGCTTCATGGCGGATTGCCTGGAGACTCTCGAGGAGATCGACCAGCTCAACCGCGAGACCTTCGTCGAGGCCGGGGGAAGGGACTTCCACTACGTGCCGTGGGGCAATGACTCGGAGGGCGCGGTCGCGTCCCTGGAGGAGCAGGCGCGCATCGCCCTCGCCGGCTGGGTGTAGGCGCGCGCTGTCACAATCGACCGGCGGACGAAACCCTCCCGCATCGGTGGCCTCGGCCTCGTAGCGTGGAGGCATGAGCACGCCTGACTGTACGACCTTCGCAACGCTGGCCATCCACGCCGGGTTCGACCCGGACCCCATTACGGGCGACGTGGTGCCTCCGATTCACGTCGCATCGACGTTCGTGCAGGATCGGCCCGGCGAGCTGAGAGAAGGCTACGGTACGGGCGCTGCGGCAAACCCGACGACCAACGCGTTCGCGGGCGCGCTCGCGGCCCTGGAGGGGCGACGCACGGCTTTGCGTTCCCCTCGGGCATGAGCGCCGAGGACACCGTGATCCGCCTGCTGGCGCGCTCCCGGCGACCACGTCGTGCATTCGACCGACGTGGCGGCGGCACCCACAAGCTCCTCAGCGTCATCAAGCCCGCTGAGGGCATCACCTCCGAGGCCGTGGACCTCACCGACCTGGCCGAGGCCGAGCGCGTGATTCGCGGGTCGCGCCCGCAGATCGTGTGGGTGGAGACGCCCTCGAACCCGTTCCTGCTGGTCACGGATATCGCCGCGATCGCGGCCCTCACGCACGAGGTGGGGGGCCTGCTGATCGTGGATAACACCTTCGCGACGCCGGTCCTGCAGCGCCCCCTCGAGCTGGGCGCGGACGTCGTTGTGCACTCCACGACCAAGTACGTGGGCGGACACTCCGACGTGGTCGGCGGCGCCTTCATTCTGCGCGACGGCCTGGAGCTGCCCGCGCACGTCGAGCCCTTCTTCGGTGAGCGTGACGCCGCCGCCGAGGCCGTCAAGCTGCAGATGGCCCTCGGGCACGTGCCCTCCCCGCGCGACACGTACCTGGCCCACCGCGGCCTGAAAACGCTGGCCCTGCGCGTGGAGCGCCACTGCGAGAACGCGCAGAAGGTCGCCGAGTTCCTGGCCACCCACCCGAAGGTCACGGCCGTCCACTATCCGGGGCTGGCCTCGGACCCGGGCTACGAGCTGGCTCAGCGTCAGAACCCGGCCGGCGTGGGAGGCGTGCTCTCCTTCCAGGTCGCCACCGAGGAGGCCGCGATCGAGCTGACGACGCGCACGCGCGTCTTCGCTCTCGCGGCGTCCCTGGGCGCGCCGGAGTCCCTCATCGAGCACCCGGCGATCATGACGCACTCGACGCGTGTGGGAGGCGTGGGCGGCGTGCCCGGCACGCTCCTGCGCCTTGCGGTCGGACTGGAGGACGCGAATGATCTGATCGCGGACCTGGATCGGGCGCTCGCGCAGATCTGAGGTTCCTCTCCTCGGGGACGAGGCCGGGGTTCCCCGGGCGGTGATGCGCGGTGAGGGGTGGGACCGGCGGCTCAGCGGGCGCTGCGACCTACTGACGTGCGGTGGCTCAGCCAGGTCGCGGCCGCCGTCGCGCCGCCGACGGCGAGGACCGCGGGCACGAGGATCGTGGCGCCCTTGGCCGGTGAACTCGATGACCAGGATGAGCCCCGTGAAGGGCGCCTTCATGGACGTGCCGAGGAATGCGGCCGCCCCGATGAACGCAAATGCGGCTATCTCGGATCCAGGCCAGGCGGCCGCCCACGGCAAGCCGATGACGGCCCCCAGTCCAGCGCCGAGCGCGACTGCAGGGGTCAGGACGCCGCCCCAGCCTCCCGCGCCGATCGTCAGGAACGTGGTGGCCGTCTTGGCGAGGAGGACCAACAGCGCGAACGCGAGTCCCGCACCCGCCGCCCACGTCGCGTCGAACTGCGTCTGTGCGCTGGCCTGCCCGTTGCCGAGCACTGATGGAATGCGGGTGGAGACCAGGCCGACGACGACGAACGCGAGCGGCAGGGTGATGAGGATGTGCCAGTCGCGCGGTCGGATCGCGCCGGTGCGTGCGACGGCCTCTTTGAATGCCCACCCTGCGGCGCCGAGCACCGGCCCCATGAGCGCGCCGAAGACTGTCAATGACAGCGACGGCGTGAGGGTCGGGACCGTGTAGAAGAAGGCCGGCCTCGTGAATCCCATGGAGACGAGGACCGCGATCCCCGAGGTGATGAGCGCGGGGGCGACGGCGCGCGCGGACAGGGAGACGAGGAGGATCTCGAGGGTGTAGATCGCGCCCGACAGGGGGATCGAGTAGACGGCGGCCAGGCCCGCGCCCGCGCCGCACGCGACGATGATGCGCCGGTCCTCGGGGGTGAGGCCCAGGCGGTCGGCGGCGGCCGCGCTGAACGCGGCGGCCATCTCGCGAGGGGCGACCTCGCGCCCCACGGAGGCGCCGAGGCCGACGATGAGAACCTGGGTCAGGGCGTGCCAGGTGGCGCGCAGGGGAGGCATGGGAGTCCCACCCACCGCGCCGGACACCGAAGTGACGGCCGTATTGCGGCGGAACAGCAGGAACCAGGACAGGGCGCCGACGACACCGGCGAGCGTCAAGACCCCGACGCGACGGGCGGGAGAAACCGCACTCACAGCCTCCAGGAGAGTGCCGCCGTGCATGTCCCAGGCAATCACCTGGATCCAGTGGAGCAGATGGATGCACGCCAGGCCGACGAGGGCCTGCGATGATCCCGGTGAGGAGTGTTGCGACCGCGAGGCGGCGCGTGCTCACGGACATGGCGTGTCGGAGTCGAGGCGTTCGCTCACCCGCGTGAACAGGCCGGTGAGCATGTCGATCTCCTCCGGCGTGATGTCGTCGAGGAACAGGCGGCGGATGACATCGCGCTGGACCAGGGCGGCCTCGTCGAAGAGGGTCTTGCCGGCCGGCGTCAGGGAGACGAGGCCTCCGCGGCCGTCGCCTTCGCAGGGGGCGGCGCTCGATGAGGCCTCGGGATTCGAGGCGCTTCATCGTGTGGGTGAGGCGCGAGCGTGAGAAGACGACCTGGTGGGCCAGGAGGGAGGGGCGTACGCCTTCCTCGCCGGCGCGGTCGGTCATGAGCAGCACAGAGTATTCGGGCATCGACAGACCGGCCTTGCACTTGAGGGCGGCTTCGATGCGCTCGGTGAGGCGAGCCGTTGTCGTGAAGTAGAGCTCCCAGGCCGCCGCTCGGGGGTGGTGTGCTCGGCTCACTGGATCTCCTCGTTCAATGCTTCCGGGTGAGGCCGAATCGGCCTCGGGCTGCCTACGAGTATAACTTTCAATTAGACCTAGGTATAAATCGATGCAGCGCACGTCACGTTCTCAGAATGAATGATCGAACGATCTGAATTGTTTGAATTGCGCTACTCTAATTGCAGTGCAATACGCATCTGAACTCGTCAGAGAATGAATCCAAATACTTCGAGAGGAATGAATACATGAAAAAGACGAAGAAGATTGTCGAAATTGTCGACGACTTCGATGGCACCCCCGCCGATCAGACTGTCCGCTTCGCGTTTAATGGCGCGTCGTACGAAATTGATCTGAGCCGCGAGCATTTCGAGGAATTTGCCGAGGCCATTCAGCCCTACATTAAGGCTGGTCGCAAGGTGGGTTCGACCCGCCGCCGTGGCAACGCCGGCAACCCCACGCAGCGCCTGGAGAACGCGAAGATTCGCGCCTGGGCAAAGGAAGAGGGACTCGAGCTGTCCGACCGCGGTCGCATTCCCGCTCCGATCGTCGAGGCTTACCGCAAGGCTCGCGCCTGATTCACGACGCATTGCGGGCGCACCGAAAGGTGCGCCCGCAATTCTTTGTACACAGGTGAGGGGTGGCACGCGTTATGCGTGCCACCCCTCAGGTGCGTCGGATGTCAGTCCTTGGAGACGACGTTATTCGTGCCCGAGTCGCTGCCAACCTGAGGAGCCTTTCCGTCGTCGTACTGGACAGCGTTATTGGAGCCGGTGAAGGAGACCTTGTCGGCGGACTTCACCTCGACGGAATTCTGGGAGCCGTTGATCGTGATCTCGGAGACGGCCTCGCCCTCAATGTGGTTGTTCGAGCCGTTGACGACGACGGTCTTCGTGCCTGCGGGGATCTCGACGTGCGTGTTGGACTCGTTGACCGTGAAGGCGCCGGCTGCGTCGGACTTACCGGAGTCGGTGGATGAATCGGTCTTGGTGTCCGTGCGCGGGTTGCTCGAGGCCTCGGGGGTGGACGAAGCCGCAGGGGGCGGAGGAGTCGCCGCCGGAGACGTTGGCGGTCTGGGTGCAGCCGGTCAGGGCCACGGTGGCGACGGCCAGGGCGGCAGCGGCGGGAAGGAAGGACTTCAGGGACATGGTGTCTCCCTTTCGTATGTTGATCAGTTGGTCAAACGTCAATCAGAGTACTAGAAGGCGGGGATGAAGATCTCGACGCGGCGGTTGAGCGCACGGCCGGCCGGGTTGTCCGAACCATCGGCGTTCTCGTTGGGTGCGACGGGCTTCGACTCGCCGTAGCCGGTCGCATCCAGGATCGCGCTCACGCCGTCCTTCTTCAGCTCGGCGGACACGGCATCCGCGCGCTCCTGCGAGAGCTGGAGGTTGAAGGCCTCGTCCGAGATGGAATCGGTGTGGCCGTAGATGTGGGCGGTGGGAACCTTCGCGTTGTTGAGCACGCCTGCCAGGCTCTTCAGGGTCTGGGCGGCTTCGGGGCGGATGTCGGACTTGCCGAAGTCAAAGAGGACGCCGTCCTCCAGGGTGATGACCGTGCCGCAGGACTCGACGGGCTTGAGGGACTCGACGGCCGGGAACTTGCCGAGCTTGCTGACCTTCTCGACCTTCGGAGCGTCGTTGACGGTCACGCCGTTGACGGTGGCCGTGCCGTTGCCGTTGTTCTGAATCGTCAGCTTCTCGTCCGAGTAGCTGCCCGTGCCGTCGCCGTTGTTGATGATCGTGACGGTGCCCTTGGAGAACTGGCCGGAGCCGTCACCGTTGTTGATGATCGACTCCATGGAGGTCGCGTTGGAGTAGTTGCCGCCGCCATTGCCGTCCAGGATGATGCTGGTCGTCGTCGTGGAGTAGGTGCCCGAACCGTCGGCCTTGACGGTGATGGTCACCATGGTGTCGGCGTTGGAGTAGGTGCCCGAGCCGTCGCCGCCGTAGATGATGGAGATGGGGCCCTCGGTGATGACGCCGGATCCGGTGCCGTCGTTAACGACCGTGCCCTTATCGCTGGAGGAAACGGCGGAGCCGTCGCCGCCCAGGACCGTCGAGCCGGACACCAGGGACGTGCCGTCGCACTTGGCGGGGGAGACCGTCACGCCCGGAACGGAGGCAAGGGACGAGGAGGCTGCCTGGACGACGGCCTTGTCTGCGTTCGAGGCGAACACGTCGATCGCGGGAACCGAGAAGAGCGGGATCGGGGGATCTCGCCGGGGCGGTAACCCGGGACCGTCGGAACCGAGGCGGGAGTTGCGGACTGGGTGGGTGCAGCCGTGGTGGCCTCGGCGGTGGGCGCAGCCGCGGGAGTCTGGGGCTTCGAGGAGCCGCAGGCGCCCAGGGCGAGCGTGGTCGCAGCGACGAGAGCGGAGGCTGTCAGGGTGCGTCGTGTGATGATCATGAACCTAACCGTACGGGAAAATACGAGGGGCACACACTGTTCCGGTAATCATGTAAAACCTCGGAATCTCAAAGAACTCAGGGGTAATCCGAGGGGCAGTCAGGGGGTAATCAGGGTATGGCCGGGGTCTTTGTCCGCACAAGATAAGGGGGCCTCGTTCCGCGTCGTTGGAGGCGGGGCCTCGTCCCCCTCGCGGTCCTGTGTCCAAGCTGTGGCGTGATCAACCCCACGGGATGTATGAGGAGGGTTGGAACCTGTGGGACAATGGAGACATGAGCTACAAACTGGTGCTGCTCCGCCACGGCGAGAGCGAATGGAATGCAAAGAACCTCTTCACCGGTTGGGTGGATGTTCCGCTGTCGGACAAGGGCCGCGCGGAGGCTACCCACGGTGGCGAGCTCCTCAAGGAAGCGGGCGTGAAGCCCGACCTCCTGTTCACGTCGATGCTGCGTCGCGCCATCATGACCGCGAACCTCGCCCTCGACGCTGCCGATCGCCACTGGATCCCCGTTGAGCGCAACTGGCGCCTCAACGAGCGTCACTACGGTGCGCTCCAGGGCAAGAACAAGAAGGAAATCCGGGACGAGTACGGCGAGGACCAGTTCATGCTGTGGCGCCGTTCCTTCGACGTGGCCCCGCCTGCTATCGAGGCCGGCTCGGAGTACTCGCAGGACACCGACCCGCGCTACGCTGGCGAGCCCGTCCCCATGAGCGAGTGCCTCAAGGACGTCATCGCGCGTCTGCTGCCCTACTGGGATGAGACCATCGTTCCCGCGATCAAGACCGGCAAGACCGTCATGATCGCCGCGCACGGCAACTCCCTGCGCGCCATCGTCAAGCACCTGGATGAGATCTCCGACGAGGACATCGCCGGCGTCAACATCCCCACCGGCATTCCGCTGGTGTACGAGCTCGACGAGGAAACCCTCAAGCCCATCAAGAAGGGCGGCACCTACCTGGATCCCGAGGCTGAGGCGAAGATCGCCGCGGTCGCCAACCAGGGCAAGTGAGCTGAGCGGAGCCCCGGCATCGTCTGAATGAACTGCCTCCCGTTTCTTGGACATCGAAATTGAAGTCCAGGGAATGGGAGGCTTTTCATGTCTGTGGATCTGCGGTTGAGGCATGATCGTTTGCTTCGGGAGCAGGCGGTGGAGATGTTTGAGAGGGGTTTTGGCTATGCTTTGACCGCCAGGAGGCTTGGTGTGCCTGCCGAGACTGTGAGAGAGTGGCAGAAGACATACCGCGCAATTGGGAGGAACGGACTGTTGGCCATGGGAGTGAAGTACGCCAGATACGACTATGAGACCAAGGTCGCCGCAGCGAGGGCCGTGGTAGACGGCGGGATGAGTAAGCCTGAGGCGATGGTGCGCTTCGGTATTGCGAGCGCGACACCGTTGAAGCAGTGGTGCAGGCTGTACCGCGAGGGCGGCGCGCAGGCCCTTAAGCCTAAGCCCAAGGGCAGGCCGAAGGGGTCGGTGCGGGCGGTGCCACCAACGCGTGAGGAGGAACTCCAAGAGCGCGTGCGTAAGCTTGAGGCGCAGGTGGCGTACCTAAAAAAATCGATTGCCCTGAAGGCGCAGAGGCGCTCCCAAACCGGGACAAAGCCCTAGTGGTCGCCGAGCTTTCAGGGCATGGACACAGGGTGTGTGATCTCCTCGAGGTGGCAGGCCTTGCCAGGTCGAGCTACTACTACGCGCTGACTCACCCCCAGCAGCCAACCAGAGCGCAGCTACGTCCCAAGGTCGCCCAGATCTTTTCACGCACCCCCAACGGGTGCGGTCACAGGCAGATAGCCATGTGCCTGCGCGCTGAGGAAGGGGAGCGCATCGCCGACAAGACGGTCTTGAAGATGATGCGCGAGATGGGTCTGCGCTGCGGCATACGCCGCGAGAGGGCCTACCACAGGTACAACTCCTACAAGGGGGACGTGGGACACAGCTTCGACAACATCATCGGCCGTGACTTCAAGGCCAATGGCCCCTGGCAGAAACTGGGTACCGACGTCACCGAGTTCAAGCTCTCCTTCGGCAAGGCCCTACCTCGCTCCGGTCTACGACTTTTGCCAGCAAAGAGATCGTCGCGCACTCCATCTCGATGTGCCCCAACCTCGCCCAGCAACAAGAGATGCTCCAGATACTCATGGACGCCAAACCAGCAGGGGCCGAACCAATCTTGCACTCGGACATGGGATGGCAATACCAGCACGAAACCTACATCAGCACGCTCGCCGATAACGGTTTCATCCAGAGCATGTCACGCAAAGGCAACTGCATCGACAATGGCGCCACCGAGCAGGTCTTCGGACACCTCAAGGACGAATTCTTCCGCGGCCAGGACTGGCAGACCTTCGAGAGCTTCAAAGCCGACCTCGACGCCTACATCACGCACTGGAACACAACAAGACGCCAAGTAAAGCTCAAGGGCCTGACCCCAGCAGAATACCGGGATCAGGCCCTACAGGAAGCCGCATAACGGCTACCATTTAAAGCGTCCAAGTTTCGGGGCGCAGTTCAGAATGGACGAGGCCGGGGCTCCGTCATGCCCGGAAAACCGGGCTTTTTGGGTTGTGATACCCGTCCTTATGGCGCACGTTTGAACGTGAGCAGGGTCGCATGCTGGGATGAACTGCGGTTGTGCTTGAGGTTGGTTTGTGTCGATCCTTGTATGCGTGTAACGTTGAGCTTTCACACTGTATGGGTCGGTTTTGCTCGCCAGCTGGTAGAATAGTTGTGCTATCCACGCAAGCACTCAGGAGTCCATCCATGTCGTTTGAAATCGGTCAGACGGTCGTCTACCCGCACCACGGCGCAGCCACGATCGAAGAGGTCATGACGCGCACCATTCGTGGTGAGGAGCGGACGTACCTGAAGCTGCGTGTGAATCAGGGTGATCTTGAGATTCAGGTCCCCGCCGAAAACGTCGACATGGTTGGCGTCCGCGACATCGTCGACGAGGATGGCCTCGAAGAGGTCCTCTCCGTCCTGCGTGCCCCCTACATCGAGGAGCCCACCAACTGGTCGCGCCGCTTCAAGGCGAACCAGGAGAAGATCGCCACCGGCGACATCGTGAAGGTCGCCGAGGTCGTGCGTGACCTGACCCGCCGCGACGACCTGAAGAAGCTGTCCACGGGCGAGAAGCGCATGCTGACGAAGGCCCGCGGAATCCTCACCTCCGAGCTGGCCCTGGCGCGCAACATTGAAAAGTCCGCCGCCGCCGAGCGCCTCGACGCCGTCCTGGCTGAGGGTCGCATCGAAGTCGAAGAAGATGCCGTCGAAGAGTGAGTCCTGCGCGGTCCTGACGGCCGCCGGCTCCGGCTCTCGCCTCTGCTGCGAGGGGCCGAAAGCCCTCGTTGAACTCTCGGGTCGCCCCCTTGTCTGGTGGGCGGCCCGCGGCCTACGCGCCGGGGGAGTGGGGGCGATCGTCGTGACGGCCACGGCCTCGTCGATCGAGGAATTTCGTAGCGCCCTGTCCGATATTGATGATCTGACCGTCGTCGCCGGCTCCGATCGCTCGCGTCAGGAGTCCGTGGCCCTCGGCCTGGCCGCGCTTGGCCGGTGCGAGGCGGACACCGTCGTCCTCGTGCACGACGCGGCGCGGCCCCTGACGCCCCCGCAGGTCACCGAGCGCGTCATCGACGCGGTTGCCGGCGGCGCCGGCGCGGTCATCCCCGTCCTGCCCGTCACCGACACCCTCAAGACCGTGGATGCCGCCGGCGTGGTCGTCGGCACGCCCCGCCGCTCCGACATGGTGGCCGTGCAGACCCCGCAGGGCTTCCGCTGGGACGTCCTCATTCGTGCGCACGAGGAGGGCGCCTCCCTGGGCGCAGACGAGGCCCGGGCGGCCACGGACGACGCCGGCCTCGTCGAGGCGATCGGCGGGACCGTGCACACGGTCGCGGGCGACGAGCGCTCCATGAAGGTGACGCGCCCCCTCGACCTGGCCCTCGCGCAGATCCTCATCGCCGAGGAAACGAGCGCCTAAAGGCACTGCCCGGTTGGCGTTGTCGGGTGCGCTCGAAGCTCGCGCACCACCGCAGCCCGGGCGGTGATATGCGTCAGCGGGCCGTCAAGATCGCGCATGCCATCCTGGCTCCCTCTGAGGAAGCCAGCATTGCAAGCTTTTCCGGCCGATTGTTGAAGTAGGTGACCAGGCTGTCTACCCGCGAAAGCGGTATGGGGATTCCTGTCATGTCGAACTCCATGTCGCGGTTGGCTCCGTCGGCGGACACGTACATGAGCGGAAGCTGATCGCCGATGTCGAGAATTGGACTGAAGCCCCTAATGGTCGGATGGCGATCCCACGGAATACGTGTCGCGGACTTGTCGATGAGAGAACGGAACGCGACATCTTCAGGAGTGAACTCGATGATCGGGCCCTGATGGATGAGCCAGAGCCTGTGGGGTGAGGACATGAACATGAAATAGAACATCGTCGAGAACATGAGGCCCGTGATCAAGCTGAGGACAGCGCCGACGGCCGAGTGGGTCACCAGCACTTCGATGATGATCGCTATCGGAGCGCAGGCTATGCCGATGCCGAAGGCGATCTGTTTCACGCGAACGAGGGCAAGGGTGGGACGTATCGATATTCCCATACCCTCCACGTGCACGATCCATCTGTCGTATCGGCGGAGCATGTGAGTGACTGCGAGGAACGCAGATGCGATGCCTAAGAGCAAGCAGTAGACAGAGAAAAATAGCGCGATGCCGCCTGGAATATAGCCCGACAGTAAGAGGAAGATAACCGCGGTCACCGGGAAGAAGATGGCCGGGCGAACTAAGTTATTCGCCTTGGCATACTGCTTGTCGGCTTCCGAGGGGCTCACCAGCGTGCTGCGTGCCATCGTCTTCTCCTTCCAGGGTGACATACCAGCATATGACATGTGGTCAGGTCGCGCTGGTGGTTCCCCGGCCTCGTCGTGGGGATCCAACGAGAGCTCGGGGGTGGCCGCGTCTCAGGCGTCCGGGTCTTGTCCTCGCAGGAGCGCTCGCACCATGTCGACGCCGGTCTCGGTGCCGAGAACGCGCCGCCGCCGGGGGTTGGAGGCGAAATAGTCAATAAGTCGCTCGAAGGCGACGTAGGAGAGCCCTGGATCCTTGAGGCACAGCCACGTGACACCGTCCTCGCCATCCGAGGTCCAGTGGACGGCGGTCATGCCCTTGATAGTCTCCCCCACGCCGGTCACATCACTCCAGGCTGCTGTTTTGAGCCGAGGAAGAATGTCTTTCTCGGCGAAGGCGAAACCCTCGGGAAATAGAAGGAACTTTTGTACCTTGACATCACGCGGTTGGGGGAAATACAGACCTGGCACTTTCACAAGAAGGTAGATGATGAAGACACCAGCGCCGAGCGACATGAGGAAACCATTTTTGTGCTCGAGGAGAAAGCGAGAGGAATGAGGCAAAGAGCAATGCTACTTAGTCCCCATGCGAATCCAGCGTTGCGACTGCGGGCAAATGTTGCGTCCCCGGTGATCATCAGCTCGGTGACCGTGCGGTCCTCCTGGCGCGTCGTGGTGGCAGTGACCCTCGGCGGGCGGCTGGGTGCGCGCGCATAGGCAACGGCGGCCGGAATGAAGGCGATGAGGAGGATAAAGACGATAGCGAGCCCGTAACGCAGGCCGAGGGCGGGGAAGCCGAGCGCGATGAGGGCAGCGAGGACGAGTGCTGCCGTGACTCCGACGGCATAGAAGCACGCGGGGACGATCCATGTTCGTCGCACGATGGCGTCGGCTTGTGCTGGGGTGAGAGGTCGGCGGATGAGGGTCAGGGGGAGCATGCGCCTAGCCTGCCGTCAGGATGTCGGTGACGAGCTGCGGTCCCTGCGGTGTTCCGAGCGTTGCTCGATCCTCAGGATGGGCGACAAAATGGTTGATGAGTCGCGCGAGTTGCCAGTAGCAGATGGGCATCCCCTTCATATCGAAAACGAGCGCATCCTCGGAGTCTCGGGTGGATACGTGCATTAACTGGTGTGGCTCATTGGCGACGACGAAAAGCTCGAATCCCTCAATCTGGGGGTTGCGATCCCAACGGATGCGTGTCGGGTTGTCGTGCAGGAGGGGGTGAATAGCCAGTTGCTCGGGGCCGAGCGTGATCAGCGGTGACCGGTGGATGCGTGAGGGGCGATACTCCGTCATCTTGAACATTGTGTATCCGAGGAACGAATAGGAAAATCCCAGGATTAGGCTCATAACAGAATTAGGCTGAATAAGGAACAAGAGAAGTGTGATGGGGCCGCAGCTCAAGAAGAAAACGGAGTTGATCGACGAAACGTAGAAGGGAAAAATGAAGGGGTAGAGGGTGATTCCTTCTGACTCGACGTGTATGAGGACTCCCCGGCGCTGTTGAAGGATCTCGGCGATGCCGAGTGTGAGGGATGAGAGGGCGAGGAGAATCGGGACTGCGACAAAAAGGAACGTGTAGGCGATTGGGAAAAAGCTGCGTATACAGAAGAAAGAAAATTGCACAAATAGCGCAAACGGCGGTAATGAAGAATTTTGCACGTGCCTTGGATAGGCGTTCGTCCGCATCGGATACGCTATACAAATTATTGGACTTTACCATGATCCTCCAAACATGTAGTAGGGTAGATGCGTGACAAAGGCGTCAGCTCTTTCACGATATTCAAGAGGAATCTCTTCGTAAAGAGTGTCACCTCCAGCTGCAGCGACGATACCTGCTGCGACGCCTGTTTAAGGAGGCGCTACATCGGGGTGTGTTAACGGACATCTCTGCCATGTAGACAGCATATGACATGCGGTCAGGTCGCGCTGGTGGTTCCCCGGCCTCGTCCCTGGGGCGGCCCGAGGAGTAAGTGAGCTACGAAACGTGGTAGGTTCACCCTGGACGCACTCGCGTCGCCGAGAACTCCCCGTCGAAGGAGCCCGATCCCATGAGCGCTACCCCCGCCACCCCGCATCGCGTCATCACGCGCAAAGTCGTCGATTGGGCGGCCTGGGACTGGGGCAGCGCCGCCTTCAACGCGGTCGCCACGACCTTCGTGTTCACGACCTTCCTGACCAGCGACGGAGTCTTCACCGACTCGGGCACTGCCTCGACCTGGCTGAGCAACGGCATGACGATCGCCGGCATCTTCATCGCGCTGCTCGCTCCCATCACCGGCCAACGTGCCGACCGACAAGGCAAGGGCGGAGTCTGGCTCGGGTGGTTCACCGGGGCGGTCGTTGTCTGCATGCTCGCCATGTACTTCGTGCACCCCGCCTCGGTCCTCGGTCCCCAGGGTGCCCTCATGCTGGGTATTGCGCTGCTCGGCCTGGGTAACGTGTTCTTCGAGTTCGCCTCGGTGAACTACAACGCGATGATCAACCATCTGGGCGAGAAGGAAGACCGCGGCAAGATCTCCGGCTTTGGCTGGGCGTCCGGCTACATCGGCGGCATCGTCCTGCTGCTCATCCTCTACGTGGGCCTGATCGGCGTGAACCTGCTGGGCGTGCCCACCGACGACCACCTGAACATCCGCATCTCCATGGTGATCGCGGCCCTGTGGTTCGGCGGGTTCGCGATCCCCGTCATCGTGAATCCCCCGCTGCCCAAGAAGGTCCTGATCGGCGGCGGTAGCGAGTCAATCATCGACTCCTACAAGCTCCTGTGGCGCACCGTGCGAACCCTCAAGCGCGAAGCCCCGCACACCCTCTTCTTCCTCATCGCCTCCGCCGTCTTCCGCGACGGCCTCGCTGGCGTCTTCACCTTCGGCGCGGTCCTGGCCAAGACGGCCTTCGGCTTCAGCGCCAGCGAGGTGTTGATCTTCGCAATCGCCGCCAATGTTGTCGCAGGCCTGGCGACCGTCGCCTTCGGCTGGGTCGATGACAAGATCGGCCCGAAGAAGGTCATCATCCTGTCGCTGTGCGCCATGGTCGTCGCAGGCTTCGGCGTCTTCTTCCTGCACGCCCAGGGCCCCATCGTGTTCTGGAGCCTCGGCCTCGTCCTGTGCGTCTTTGTTGGGCCCACCCAGTCCGCGTCGCGTTCCTTCCTGTCGCGCATCATCCCCGCCGGCCGCGAGGGCGAGGTCTTCGGCCTCTACGCGACGACCGGCCGTGCCGTGTCCTTCATGGCTCCCGCGATGTACAGCCTCTTCCTGCTGCTTGGCAAGCGTATGACGCCCGCCGGCGAGGATTACACCTACTGGGGCATTCTCGGCATCATGCTGATCCTCGGCGCGGGCCTGGCCCTCACGATCCCCGTGAAGGCAGACCGCGCGACCCTGGACCACATGGAGGGCTGAATGCCTCGCCTCAGACGAGGCGTGTCCCCGACGCATGCGAGTCCAATCTCGCCCGCCGCAGGGAGGCGCAGGCACCTCCGTCGTCGGTGCCGTGCGGCCCCGAGCGGGGGTACTACTCGGCACGCACCATGAGGGCGTTCGCCAGCGCGGCCACGCCCTCGCCTCGTCCCGTGAAACCCAGGTGATCCGAGGTCGTCGCCGACACGGTGACCGTGCCCCCGGCGATCTCGCTCATGACCGCGCAGGCCTCGGGCAGTCGTGCGGCCATACGAGGCCGGTTCCCCACGACCTGAACGGTCGCGTTGCCGAGCACCCAGCCGGCCTCGGCGGTCATGCGGCGAACCTCCTCAAGGAGCGCGCGCCCCGAAGCACCCGCCCACTCGGGGCGATCCACGCCGAACACGGTGCCGAGCTCGCCCAGGCCCGTCGCCAGCAGCATCGCGTCGCATAGGGCGTGCGCGGCCACGTCCGCGTCCGAATGCCCCTGGAGGGGCCGCTCGCCCGGCCACTCCAGGCACGCGACCATCAGAGGGCGCGGCGAGTCGGGGGCGGCGAACGCGTGGACGTCGACCGCTTGGCCGATGCAGAAAGGCAGATCAGTCATGGAACCAGGGTAGCGTCACGAGGAAGTCGGCGTGAAGGCGATGAGACCCTCATCCGTCAGTCCGACCAGCAGTCGTCGAATACCCACGTGTGATTCCGTGCCGCCCTCAACTCGGTTGAGGTATGCGTCTTGTTGTTCGCCATGTCGAAGAAATAGACGGTCTGTTCCTTGTACCCGATGTTCAGAATGAACGCAGCGGTTCCGTCGGCGCTCGCACGAGCGTGCGTGGGGGAGAAGGAACAGGGCGGACGGGTGCTGGAAGAAACCCCCACCAACCCCTCCGCGGAGTATTTCGCAACGCCCCCCGAGGTGTGCACCGTGAGGGTTTGGCACCTGTCGCCGGTCGCCTCCAGCATGCCCGTCGTCCATGGCGTCCTGCCCGAGTCGAAGAAAGCATCCCACTCGCTCAGAGTCGGCATGCGGCCATCTTCTGCGGGGATAATGTACTTAAGGCTCGGCCCAAAAGTGCCCAGGGAATTGCCGGACATGTCGAATTTTTCGAGCAATGTGGCGTTCCTACGCACGATGAGGCCATCCGAGGCTGGATACAGAGCATTGTAGGAATAGGAACGGGCATTAGCTAAACGCCCCTCTTGTCCAAAGGTCGTCACAACACCCGTGTATACGTTGACGATCTGTGGGTTCCTGTAGTCATCGACGGGAACCAAGGCGGAAGCCTCCTCTCCGGTCCCAATCGTGCGCGGCCCGTCCCACCGTGAGAGGGAGGAATTACGGGACTGTTTTCCCGTAATGCTCTGCCACTGCTGTGTCCAGGAACCGGATTCCTGCTTCCACCCGGCGCATGTCTCCATGCCGGAACAGGTCACCAGGATGTCGTCGACCATGGTGATCGGATGGCCGTCCTCCCACGGCGCCTGTGTCTGAATGCCAGTTGCTTTCGAGATCAGGATATTTTCGACGGCGAGCCACTCGCCGACGGAGACGATGGAGAAATCTGTCCCCGAGTATGGGATCTGCATGGACCCGTCGTTGGATGTCCACAGCACGGCGGGCTCGGAGGAAGAGACGTCGATGGCTGCAAGAGAGATGGAATGGGAATGATGGTCCCGGGAGACCATGTAGAGTGTTGTGCCGTCGGCAAACAGGGTGGTTTCGGATGGCTTGTCAATGCCGGTGCGAGGTTCAGGAACGGTCCAGGCGACGCTCACGCCCGCTGCCCAGTCCGACGAGAGAATGTTCGTGTTTGTGGCCGAACCCTTGTAGCCCTGGGAGGCTACCGGCTTTGCGGTGGGCTGTGGAATCGCTGTGATGAAACGCGGTAGCGCGAAAAGGAAAGCGATGACCGCGAGGCTCGTGGCGACGATGAGTGCTGCTTTCTTCCTCTGCAGTCGTATGTATGCCCGATGGCCCGCGATACGCTCGGGGTTGGTGCGCGTGCGCGGAGGGCGAGCACCTTTCCGGGGTGCGCTCGCGGGGGCCGGCGAGGCACCGGTCGAAGCTGCGCGGTCTGCGGGCTGCTCGGTGGCGCTCTGCGTCTTCGGCTCGCTCCCGGGTGCGGGGGTGGAATCCGCGTCCGGGGGAGCCCAGCGAGAAGAATCGTTACCCATGAGTCCTCATTTAGGCCGAGGCCGGGGTGAAGGCGACAACCCCCTGCTTCGTCATGCCGATCACCAGGTCATCGTAGGCCCACGTGAGGCTATGAGCCCCGTTGAGATCCTTCGAGGTGTGTGCCTCCTTCGTGTTGGTGTTCGCGAAGTAGACGCGCTGGTTGGACGGAGAGTCGGCCTCGCTGATGAACAGCGCAGCTCCATCGGCGCTGGCTCGCACGTCGAGCGGCGAGAAGAGGCAGGGCTCCGAGTCGCTGATGGACACGTCCTTGACGCCGTACGCCGAGCGGGGCATGGCATCCGAGGACAGGATGAGGGTCGCCGTAGTGCACTTCGAGCCGGTCATCTCGATCGTTCCCGTCGCCCACGGGGCCTTCGAGTCCTTCAGGTACGAGCGGAGCTGATCGAGGCTCGGCGCGGGGCCGTCGCTCGTTGGGACCGCCCACATCCGCTCGTAATCGATGGTCTCGACGAGCTTGCCCGCCATGTCGTAGACGTCGGCCTTATCGTAGTCGCTGACGTTGATGTAGCCGTCGGAGGCGATGAGGAAGCCGCGGCTCTCAAACTTCTTTGCCGGAGCATCGCCCCCGAGGGTGGTGACCGTGCCGGTGTGGATATTAATGATCTGGGGCGCGAAACCATCCTCGGCGGACAGTAGGAACGAGGCGTCCTCCCCGCTGCCCATCACCCGCGTCTTGTTGGGCGCCTCCAGAGTGAGGTCGCGCCCCTGTCGAGACGTGATGCTCTTCCACTGCTGTTTCCAGGAACCGGACTCCTGCTTCCAGCCGGCGCATGTCTCCATGCCGGAACAGGTCACCAGGATGTCATCGGCGGCGGCCATGGGAACATCGCCCGGCCACGGGGCCTGAGTGATCGCCCCGGTCTTCTTATCGATTACAACGTCGTTGTAGGCGAGCGAATCTCCGGCGGAAGCGAGCGTCTGCGCGTCGCTCTGCTTCGCCACCGTCGCGTCCGAGCTCTCCTTCAGCCACAGCTTCTCGGGCTTGGCGCCCGAGATGTCGTATGCGGCGGCAACAGCATGGCCCTCACTGTCGCTCTTGGCGGCCACGTACAGGGTCGTGCCCTCCACGAGCAGAGACGGAGCGTCGTAGTCGTCGACGTAAGCGGAAAACTCGTCCAGGGTCCAGGCCACGTCCACGCCGTTGGCCCACGAACTCGCCAGAGTGCCCGTCAGGGTTCCCGACCCCGTGTAGCCCTGCCCGCGCGGACTTGGAGCAACCCGGGGCGCCTTTGGTCGCGAAAAACATGACGCCGGCAACCATCGCGACGACCGTCAGCAAGGCGATCAGCGCAACGTGCCACCAGCGCAGCTTCTTGCCGTGCGGCGCGGGGGCCGATGCGGGAACAGTCCCGGGCGCGGGGGCGGGGAACGCGTTCGGCGGGGCAAACGAAGATTTCGCGTGCGTGATCGGCTGCGGTATCGAAGCGGCCGACGCGTCGGAGTCTGTCGGGGCTGGCCACTGGGAATCGTTGAAGCTCACACACGTTTCTACCACACGCCCCGAGGGAGCCTCCCCGATCCCATGCCCCGGCCTCGTCCCACGCATGTGACGAGGAACGGGCGCCTCGCAGGCCACGCCCCTCTCCGATAGGATCGACCCGTGCGCTACATTTCGACCCGACGCGGCCCCAACACGCCCACCCGTTCCTTCAGTGACATCCTCCTGGAAGGCCTCGCCCCCGACGGCGGCCTCTACCCTGCCCGAGGAATACCCGACGCTGTCGCAGTCCGACCTGGACGAGCTGCGCATCGTCCTGCGCGAGGACGGCTACGCGGCCATGGCCGCCGGCATCATCTCCCTCTTCGTCGACGACATCGGTGCCGACGACCTGAGTGCGATCACGGCCCGCGCCTACCGCACCCCCGCTTTCTCCGACCCCCAGATCGTCCCCGTCGACGCCCTGGAGGGCACCGACCTGCACCTCGCTCACCTCTCCAACGGCCCCACGGCCGCCTTCAAGGACATGGCCATGCAGCTCCTGGGCGAGCTCTTTGAATACGAGCTCACCCGCCGCGGTGACTGGCTGACCATCGTCGGGGCCACCTCCGGCGACACCGGCTCCTCCGCCGAATACGCGCTGCGCGGCCGACGTGGCCTCTCCGTCGTCATGCTCACGCCCGCCGGCCGCATGACTGCCTTCCAGCGCGCTCAAATGTTCTCCCTCCTCGACGAGAACATCGTCAACGTCGCCGTCGACGGCGTCTTCGACGACTGCCAGGACCTCGTCAAGGCCGTCAACATGGACGCCGACTTCAAGGCCACCTGGCACGTGGGCGCCGTCAACTCCATCAACTGGGCGCGCCTGCTTGCCCAGGTCTGCTACTACGTGGCCACCTGGCTGCGCGTCACCGAGGAAGGGGCCGACGCCTCGTCCAAGGTCAGCGTCGTCGTGCCCTCGGGCAACTTCGGCAACGTGTGCGCCGCCCACATCGCCCGCCAGATGGGCGTGCCGCTCGGCACCCTCGTCGTCGCCACGAACGAGAACGACGTCCTCGACGAGTTCTTCCGCACCGGCGTCTACCGCCCCCGCTCCTCCGCGGACACGCTGGCCACCTCCAGCCCGTCCATGGACATCTCCAAGGCCTCGAACTTCGAGCGCTTCATCTTCGACCTGCTGGGCCGCGACGGTGACGCCACCCGCGCCCTCTTCGATGATGCCCTCGCGCGCGACGGCTACTTCGACCTGTCCGGCACACCCGAATTTGCCTCCCTGCGCGACACCTACGGCTTCACCTCCGGGACCTCCTCGCACGCGGACCGCCTCGCGGAGATCGCGCGCACGGAAAAGGAGAGCGGCTACCTTCTCGACCCGCACACGGCCGACGGCGTGCACACGTCGCCCGCGCGCTCCGCTCGCAGATCGAGGGCCCGCTTGTCGTCATGGAGACCGCCCTGCCCGTCAAGTTCGCCGAGACAATTCAGGAGGCCACCGGCCACCTGCCGCCCGTGCCCGAGCGCTTCGAAGGCATCGAAGGCCGCGAAGAGCGCGTCACCCCGCTGGCCAACTCCGCCGAGGACCTCAAGGCTCTCATCCGCGAGCGCGTGCGCCCCGGCGCCTGAATTTTCCCTGACTCGACGAGGCCCGAGCCCCCACCAGCGAAGCCGCGCGGTTGCGCAGTCGGGGCCCGGGCCTCGTTACATACTTCCGCGAATGCGACCGCGGGCAGAAGCGGGCCAGGTGCCCAGGTAGGATTGAGCCATGCTTCACCTGTACGACTCCAAGAGCGCCCGCGTCCAGCCCCTGACACCGGTCACCCCCGGGAAGGTCGGCATCTACCTGTGCGGCGCCACCGTCCAGGGATCCCCCCACGTCGGCCACCTGCGTGCCGCCGTCTCCTTCGACACGCTGATCCGCTGGCTGCGCCGCAGCGGCTACGAGGTCACCTACGTCCGCAACGTCACCGACATCGACGACAAGATCCTGCACAAGTCCGCCGAAGCCGGCTGGGACTGGTGGGCATGGGCCTACCGCTTCGAGCGCGAGTTCACGCAGGCGTACGAGACCCTCGGTGTGCAGGCCCCCACCTACGAGCCGCGCGCCACCGGACACATTCCCGAGCAGCTCGACCTCGTTCAGCGCCTCATCGACGCCGGCCACGCTTACAGCGACGGGCACGGGAATGTGTACTTCGACGTGCACTCACAGGCCGATTACGGCTCGCTCACCCGCCAGCGCCTGGCCGACATGCGCACCACCGAGGACGACGCTCAGATCGACGAGGCCGTGGAGGCAGGCAAGCGCGACCCCCGCGACTTCGCCCTCTGGAAGGCCAGTAAGCCGTCTGAGCCGGCCACTGCCTCGTGGGACAGCCCCTGGGGACGCGGCCGACCCGGCTGGCACCTCGAATGCTCCGCTATGTCGCGGCGCTACCTCGGTGACGAATTCGACATCCACGGCGGCGGCATCGACCTGCGTTTCCCGCACCACGAGAACGAGCAGGCCCAGTCACACGGCGCCGGCTGGGAGTTCGCGCGCCTGTGGGTCCACAACGCGTGGGTGACCACCAAGGGCGAGAAGATGTCCAAGTCGCTCGGTAACGTCCTGTCGATCGGTGCTCTCACCGAGGAGCATCCGGCCGTCGCCGTGCGTTGGGCGTTGTCCACCGTTCACCACCGCTCCGCCATCGAGTGGGGTGCCGAGACGCTGCCCGCTGCGTACGCCGCCTGGGAGAAGTTCTCCACCTTTGTAGCTCGTGCCATTGAGGCCGCCGGTGAGGCTCCGGCCTCCGAGATTGCCCTGGCACCCGCCGACCTGCCCGAGGCCTTCGTCGCCGCCATGGACGACGACCTCAACGTCGCCGGCGCGCTCGCGGTCCTGCACGAGCACCTCAAGGCCGGCAACGCCGCGCTGGCTGCCGGTGACGTTTCCGGTGTGTACCGCGAGCAGGTCCTCGTTCGCTCCATGCTGGATGTGCTGGGCCTGGATCCCGCCTCCGAGCAGTGGCGCGGACAGGCTGGTATCGGCGCTGGCGCTTCTGGCGCGGCTGCGGCCGAGCACTCGGCGCTGGACGCGCTGGTCCAGGCCGTGCTGGAGGAACGAGCTGCTGCCCGCGCCGCCAAGGACTGGGCCCGCGCCGACGAGCTGCGCGACCGCCTGGCCGCCGCCGGCGTCACCGTCGCGGACGGCCGCGACGGCGCGACGTGGAGCGTTGGCTGAGCTGTGGTTTCTGACAGCTGTTGCCTGACGTGTGTGCCGCCCGGTCCCGATGGGGCCGGGCGGCTTCGCGTTGCTCGTTGCCTCGACAGATCTCCGGCCGCCGCGTGGCCTGCCCGCCCGCTCGCCGTCCGCGCCGCGAGCTTCGCTCGGCGCGTCGGCTCGAAGCCCGGCCAGGCCCCGCAGGCCCCGCGGCGGCCTCAATCGGTCGGGGCTCGTTGTTTGTGCGTTGCCCGCCCGCCCACGAGATCGCCACACGCGAGCCTGATGGCTCGGTTGCTTGTGGCCCCACGGGTGTTCCGGGCGCCGGAGGGCCCGGCCGCCCGCGAGGCTAGGGGCCTCACTTCGTTCGGCGCCGCGCCTCGAAGCCCGCCCGTGCCCTCCGGTCCCTCCGGCGCCCTCCACACCAGTGGGGCCAGGTCGCTGTTGTCTGGTTCGGCGCGTTGTTTTGGCGCCTGTCCGGGCCCCGCCGCTGCCTACACGTGCCCCCGTTAGGCACTGCAGGCCAGGTGGTGTGGTTGTCTGAAACCGGTATCGCCTTTGCTTGTGAGTGCCTGCGTGGGATTGAAACCGCCATCGCCTTTGCGCGTGAGAATTAGGTGTTTTTGGAGCGTTTTTCGGTCGCATTGGTGTTGTCGGTTTCAATGGGTGTGGTTCAGGGGCGAGCATTGGTGATGGTGGTTTCACGCCGGACTGTATCAGTGGTTGTAGAGGTGTCGTTGGTTTCACCGTCACCACCTCACTGCGTCCTGTGCGCGAAAAAGTTCGCCCTGCGTGCTCAAAATGGCCCAAAATCGGCGTTGTATGGCGTGCTGGGCGAACTCTTTCGCGGGTCAGGTCGAGAAGGCATGCTGTTGGGCGAACTTTGTCGCGCCTGTGAGCCCGCCACTGCCTCCGTCCCTGGGCCCGGCCCGCCACTTCCTGCCGGCCCCACGGCCAGGCCTTGCGGTGCCTCCGGCACCCTCCACATCGGCCACGGTGGGGGTTTGCACGACACGTAGCCTTCTAGCAGACTGTCGCCGGCGTGTCGGAGCCTCATGCAGTGCAATTCCCCTGTTTGGTGGTCGTGAGTTTATGGCTTGGAGGGCCCGCGTGCGGATTGGAGGGATCACGTACGCGATTAGCCCGATGTGAGTCGAGGCCGTAATCTGATAACCAGTCGACGCCGCGAGGCATCACGGCAAACGGAGAGGAACAGCATGGAGTACGTGGCTCTGCTGCGCGGCATCAACGTCGGCGGCAAGAACAAGGTCGTCATGAGCGAGCTGCGTGAGCTTATCGCGCGCGCGGGCTTTGGACACGTGCGCAGCTACATCAACAGCGGCAACCTCCTGTTCGAGGCCGACACCCCAGTTGAGGACGTGGCCCAGATGGTCGAAGACATCCTGGAAAGAAACTATGACTTTCCGATCCGTCTCGCGATTCTGACGGGGGAGGACTACCTCGCGGAACTGGCCGACCTGCCCGACTGGTGGCACGGTGACGTGGCTCGCCGCGACGCCCTGTTCTACACGAGAGGCCTGGACCGGGATCACGTGCGCGAGCGCATCGAGGCGATGGAACTGGGTGATGAGGCCGTACACTTCGGCGAGCACGCCGTGTTCTGGGGCAAGTTCGACGATAAAGAATTCCTGAAGACCGCCTACCACAAGCGCCTGCTGCGCGAGGACTTCTACCGCCAGGTGACGATCCGCTCGGGCGCGACGGTCGAGAAGATCGCAGCCATGCTGTCGCAGGACTGAGGCTCACCGCGCCCAATCGTGATTTTGGCCCCGCGCGCGCCCCTGCGGCCCCTGATGCAGCCCAAAACCCGTACGCTTGTGTCAGTTCACGAGAAAACGAGGAGACACCATGGCCTCACACAGCGGGCGCCCCGGCGCCATCCGTAAGAAGGGCACCAAGAAGGGCGCGCAGGTCGGCACCGGCGGCCACTCGCGCCGCCGCCTCGAAGGCAAGGGTCCGACCCCCAAGGCCGAGGATCGCACCTACCATCCCGCCCACAAGCGCAAGGTGAAGCGCGAGGCCCGCGAGGCCCAGGAGGCCGCGATCGCGCGCGCCCGCGCCAAGTCGTCGATCCGCGTCAAGCCCGGCCACGAGCTGATCGCCGGCCGCAACCCGGTGGCCGAGGCCGCCCGCGCCTCGGTCCCGATCGAGCGTGTCTTCGTCCTCGACAACGTGAAGGACGACCGCGTGGAGGAGGTTGTGCGCCTCGCCTCGGCCATGGGCGCCCCCGTTTACGAGGTCACCCGCCGCGACCTGGATGTCGCGACCGACGGCGCCGTCCACCAGGGCGTCGCCATCGAGGTGCGCGGCTACGAGTACGCCGACGCCTCGGACCTGATTGCGGGTTCCCTGCAGCAGCTGGGCCACCCGCTCCTCGTCGCCCTCGATCAGGTGACGGACCCCCACAACCTGGGCGCGGTCCTGCGCAGTGCGGGCGCGTTCGGTGCGGACGGTGTCATCATCCCCGAGCGTCGCAGCGCGGGCGTCAACACGACCGCGTGGAAGGTGTCGGCCGGTGCGGCTGCCCGCGTGCCCGTGGCTCGCGCGACGAACCTCGTGCGCGCTCTCGAGGAGGCTAAGCAGGCTGGCTACTTCGTGGTCGGCCTGGACGGCGGAGGCGACGCGCCCCTGCGCGGCCTGTCGCTGGCGGATGGCCCCCCTCGTGGTCGTGACTGGTGCCGAGGGCGCGGGCTTGTCCCGCCTCGTGCGTGAGACCTGCGATCAGATCGTGTCGATCCCGATCGCGTCGACCGTCGAGTCCCTCAACGCGGCCGTCGCCACGGGCATCGCCCTGTACGAGGTGGCCTCCCTGCGAGCGCAGGACTGAGCCTTCCGAACCATCTGTTGTCTCGCCGTGGGTGCGTCAGCGCCCGCGGCGAGACTCCTTTTTGGCGGCCTGGCGCATTGCGATCACGTTCCGTCCCGCGAAGAGGTGGTCTGTTGGTAGATCGCCCTCGAAGAGGAGTTCTGGCTGCGCGAGCAGTAGCTCATCGAGCTGCAGCGTGACGGCGAGGTCCTGGAGGTAGTGGCCGACGTCTTCCTTGGTGGTGGGGGTGTTGCGCTGGCTGACCCGGGTGTCAAAGCACCACACCTCGCTCGCGGGACGCCCTTCGGCCGACCAAGGCCGCGCTGCGATGAGGATCCGCGACGTCTGATAGCGAGCGGTTGCGGCAGGCTGAGAGGCAGGCTGCGAGGCAGACTGGGGGGAACAGGTCGCTGCGCGCAATTCAGTCAGTCACGGTGGAGAATAGTCCGCCCATCGTATCGAGGCCGTCCGCGATCTCGGTGCCAACCCACCCATGCTGGGCGAGCTGCTCGCGCATCCCCGGCGTCTCCACCGGGGTTCTTCTCCACCTCGACGCCCAGTAGTTGATGCAGCGAGTGACTGCCTCGTGCGGATCGGTTGCGACGAGCGCGTGCAGATACCTGCGACGGAAGACCATCCGGCCCAGTGAGAAACCGGGGGTCATGATCGCTCCTTCGATGGGAGGAACTTGGAGACGGGATCGAGGAAGCTGCCCCGCATCTGGGTGATGTTGGCGGGGGAGAGAGGGTGGTCCTCGGGCAGTTCCTCACTGTCGACGAGGCGCGGGGGGCCCACGAGGACGCCCTGCTGGTGCAGGGCCGCGTGCAGGTACTCGAAGACACGTGCGAAGGGATCTTTTCCTGGGCGGGCACGCTGAATCGCAGTATCCCAGGGGAAACACCACAGCTCGGTGCTGGCCTGTTCGGCGTCCGGCATCGGGCGAGCCGCGACGATGATCGTTGTCCTGTTGAGGTGGCGCAGCTGCGCGCGCACGGCCTTCGACGTCAGGTAGACGGCGAGGCCTCCCAAGAAGAGGCCCGGGGCAATCTCGCCAAGTTCTAGGAACGTGTCGTCGAAGCGTCTGCGCGAGGTTGTGGTCTGCTCGGGCATGACCGTGACCTCGGTGCCCGACCAGCCGATGTCCGCGAAACGCTTGCATATCGTGGTTGACTCGCGCTTGATGCCGATGGCTCGCCAAAACGCCACGCAGCGCGCGACGGCCTCGGCCGGCGGACACGACACGGTGTACACCGTCATGGGGCGCCTCTTCAGGAGGGAGTCCAACGGCAGGCGCGGGGGGAGTGATATCCATCAGCACTCCTGGGGATCGGGGTACCGAGGCCAGGCTATCAGCGTGAGCGTCATCGCACGAAACCCGGAGACGATACGATGAGGCCATGAGCGTCCTTGGAACCGTCATCGTTGGCATCGTCATCCTCATCGGAGTGATCGGTGCGGTCGTACAGATCTGGCCCTCCGCGCCCGTCGTCGGAGGCGCGATCCTCGTGTGGTCGTGGATGACCGGCACCCGCGCCGCGTGGATTGTTTTCGCCATCGTGGCCGTCGTCCTCATTCTGGGCACCGTGCTCAAGTACGTGATCCCCGCCCGCGGCATGAACAAGGCGGGGATCCCCCAATCCACGCTCGTATGGGGAGCCGTCGGTGGCGTCGTCGGATGGTTCATCGGCCTGCCCCTTGGCCTCGTCCTCGGCATGGTCGCGGCCATCTTCCTCGTCGAATACCTGCGTAGCCGCGACATCGCCAGCGCGTGGACGGCCACCCTCCACGCCCTCAAGGCCTTCGGCTGGACGATCGCCATCGAGCTGATCGCCGCCCTCACGAGCGCCACCCTGTGGGGCGTCGGCGTCGCCTTGGTTGCCGCCGGAAACTGACGCGACCAGCCAGGGCGCCCCGGCCTCGTCGTTCCTCCGGTAGGATGGGTCTGTTGCGCGCGCCCGCGTAACAGACCCAACTAAACGGAGATTCTCATGCCCGCCGTCATCGTGCTCGGCGCCCAGTGGGGCGACGAAGGCAAAGGCAAGGCCACTGACCAGCTCGGCCAGCACACCGACCTCGTCGTGAAGTTCAACGGAGGCAACAACGCCGGCCACACCGTCGTTATTGACGGTGAAAAGTACGCGCTGCACCTCCTGCCCGCCGGAATCCTCTCGAAGGCGTCACCCCCATCATCGGCAACGGCGTCGTTGTCGACCTGGACGTGCTCTTCGAGGAGCTCGCGGAAATCACCGAGCGCGGCGTCGACTGCTCGCGCCTGCTCATCTCCTCCAACGCGCACATCATCCCGCCCTACAACCGCCTCATGGATCAGGCGAACGAGCGTGCGCGCGGCAACAACCTCATCGGCACGACCGGCCGAGGCATCGGCCCCACCTACGCCGACAAGATGAACCGTATCGGCCTGCGCATTCAGGACCTCTTCCACCCCGAGGAGCTGCGCGCCAAGGTCGAGGCCGCCCTGGCCCCCAAGAACACCATTTTCGAGGCCGTGGACATCCCCACGCTCGATCCCAACGAGGTGTCGGACCACCTGCTGTCCTTCGCGGACCGTATCAAGCCGATGCTGTGCGACGTGTCCCTCGTCGTCAACGACGCGCTGGACCGCGGCGACACCGTCCTCTTCGAGGGCGGCCAGGCCACGATGCTCGACATCGACCACGGCACCTACCCCTTCGTGACCTCCTCCAACCCGACCGCGGGTGGCGCGCTCACCGGCTCCGGCGTCGGCCCGACTCGCATCGACCGCGTCGTCGGCGTGGCCAAGGCGTACACGACGCGCGTCGGCGAGGGACCGTTCCCCACGGAGTTGGACGACGAGGTCGGCGAGGCGCTGCGCACCAAGGGCGGCGAGTTCGGCGTGACCACGGGTCGCCCGCGCCGCACCGGCTGGTTCGATGCCGTCATCATGCGCTACTCCACGCGCATCAACGGCCTGACCGACATCTGCCTGACCAAGCTTGACGTGCTCTCCGGCTACGAGACGATCCCCGTGTGCGTGGCCTACGAGGTCGACGGCGTGCGCACTCAGGAAATGCCCCTCGATCAGGCCGGCTTCGAGGCCGCCGTGCCCGTGTACGAGGAGCTGCCCGGCTGGAGTGAGGACATCTCGCAGTGCCGTTCCTTCGATGAGCTGCCCCAGGCCGCCCAGGACTACATCAAGCGCCTGGAAGAGCTGTCGCGCTGCCGCATCCAGTCCATCGGCGTCGGCCCGGGCCGCGAGGCCACGATCGTGCGCTACCCGCTCATGTGACGGTTTCTGAACGACAGTGGGGGCCGGCGCTGCGTAGCAGCACCGGCCCCACTTGTTTCACGCGCCATCGCCGGCGCGCGGAGATGACAAAGCACGCCGAACCGAATGCGCCTGTCGGCGCGAAGGCCGCTCGTAGCGGCAGAGTTTGGAGCCCGGGGCATACCGGTCCGGCGTGCCCCACAACTGTACGACCAGTCAACGCCTGCGCGCATCCCGTGGCGGCGTGCATCAACCCACACGGGGCGTGCGCCACAGGCCGCCCCTCATCGCCGAGGCCGTGGCAGCGTGAAGCGGGACTGATACCCGGCCCCGTGCCCGGGAGAGCCGACCCGCGCGGGCGGCCCCTGCCTCGTCAGACGCGCACATGTGGGACCATGGAAGCGTGATGACTTCGACCCCGCCCACGCGATCCCGAACCCGCCCGAACCGCGGGCGTCGTCGCGAGACCCTGGCGACCCGGCACGTGCCCAACGGAATCGGTACCCTCACCGTCACCCCTGCTGGCCGTGCTGACCATCGTCGCCTGGTGGCTGCCCGGTTCGCGTTGGAGCGTCGGTCCCGTCGTCGCCATCGCTTCGTTCCTGCTGGCCCTCGGCTGGCCGACGCTCGCGCGCCTGCACATGCCGTGGCTCGCGCAGGCGGTCCTCGCCCTGGGTGGGGCGCTGACCCCGATGGCCGTCGCCTACTGGAAGAACCTCGACATCGCCGTACCCTTGACGGGCATCACCCTGGTCGCCCTGGTCGCCGCCACGATCCTGGACGCGCCCGCGCCCCGCGACCACTCCGTGGGCCACACGAGCGAGCACTGGGGCTCCACCTCGCTGACTGCCGCCCTCGCCTCGTCGGTGACCGGCCTCCTCATCGTCACCTCCGGGTCCATGTGGGTCTCCCTCACCGTCCACGAGCGCTGGTCCGTCATCGTCCCCATGGCCGCCCTCATCGCGATTATCGCGGCGGCGTCGGCGCGCTCGGGACGCAGCGCAAAGGCGGGCGTCGTCTACGCGATGCTCACCGGTATCGTCGCTGGTCTCGTCGCCGCGTCGATCGCGTGGATCCTCGGGCAGACGTCGGATCTGCTGCCCGTCGTCTTCCCCTTCATCGCCAAGCGTTTCGGCGACTTCGCCGCCTTCCTGACCCTGGGCGGCGTCACCGGCTTTGGCGTCGGCTTCGCCGTCTCCGTTGTCGACGCGCTGCTGGGCGAGCGCGCCGCCTCCGCGCAGCTCGCGAACGTGCTGGGCCGAGGCGCCGCGAAGTTCCTCGTCGCCGCCCTGCCCGTCTACGCGATGATCCGCATCGGCGGAATCTGAGACCCCACGACGGCGGGGTGACCGCATGGCCGGGCCCCGGCCTCGTCCCGTTCGCTTCCAGCTGCGCGCGCCCCTGCTCGCGCGGTGAGCGTCCACCCGAGGCGTTAGGCTGGAGGCATGATGGTGATACCCGCTGACCTGCCCGCACTCGTCGCTCCCGTCGCGTGGATGCTTGGAACATGGGAAGGCTGGGGCATGTACGCCGCCCCCGCCGCTCCCGGCCAGGAAGAACCCTCCGAGGATTCCCCGTCGTCGAGGAGATCCGCGGCGACGTCGTCGGCGAGCAGATGCGCCTGGTGACCCGCGTGTACGCGGGCGTCGCCTCCGAGCCGATCGATCCCACGTGGGACGCGGCGAAGGGCCTGTCCGCTATCAAGAAGGGCGACCTGATCAGCGAAGAGACCGTGTACGTCTCCGTGGCCCCCTCCGACGCGCCGCTGCCGCCCCCGGGCCAGTACAACTCCCGCGAGTTCACGGCAACCTCCGCGTCCACCGAGGGCCACAGCGCCGTGTGGGACGGCGTGAGCGTCGGACCGCGCGTGCAGATGGTCTCCGATGCAATCGCTCTCGGCGCGGGCGCCACCCGCGTCACGCACCTGGGCCGCATGTTCGGTCTGGTCGCGGGTGAGCTCATGTGGACGCAGGAGCGCACGCTCGACGGCGAGGATGAGGCCGACGTCGAGATCTCCGGCCGCCTCATGCGCACCGCGCAGGCCTCCACCGAGTCCGGCGAGGTCATCGAAGGCATCGACGACACCCAGGACGGCTTCCTTGTCTGAGTCTGCGTTCGATTCCGAGTTCGTCGACGAGGCCGTGGCATCCTTCGGCGCGACCCCGCACTTCGGGGATCCGTCGGGGGAGCAGTGGGCCCTCGAGGGCGGCCGCGCGCTGGTGCGCCGCCCGGACCTGGCCGTCATCTCTGTGTCGGGGGCCGATCGACTCACCTGGGTGACGTCGCTTGCATCCCAGATCGTCACCGACCTCGTCCCTGGCGCGAGCCGCGAGCTGCTGATCCTCTCGCCCGAGGGTCGCGTCGAGCACTGGGCCGGCGCCAGCGACGACGGGGAGACGCTGCACCTGATCGTGGAGCGCTCGGATGTGTCGGAGTTTGTGGCGTTCCTCGAGTCGATGCGTTTTGCGCTGCGCGTCGCCGTCTCAGAGAGCGACGTCGCCGTGTTCTCCTCGGTCCGCGCGGGCGCGAATACGCCCGAGTCCGCGGCCGACCTGCCCGGACACCTGTGGACCTGGGAGGACCCGTGGCCCGGCGTCGTGGAAGGCGGGGCCGCCTACTTCCAGGGCGAGCGTCATCCCGGCGCGCGCACCCCGATGATGTTTCACGCTGTTTCACGCGAGGCCGCGGACGAGTTTGAGGCCGCGTGGCTGTCTGCGTGCCCCGAGGACGGCTCGCGCCGCCGCGCCGGATACCTGGCGTGGGAGGCCATGCGCATCGCCGCGTGGAAGCCGCGCCTGGGCCGCGAGACCGACGCCCGCGCGATCCCGCCCGAGGTGGACTGGCTGCGCAGCGCCGTCCACACGACGAAGGGCTGCTACCGCGGGCAGGAAACCATCGCCCGCGTCCTGAACCTGGGCCGCCCCCCGCGCCGCCTTACCTACCTGCAGCTGGACGGTTCGCGCGGCGACCTGCCTGCGCCCGGCACGCCCATCGGGTGGGCGGACGCCAGGTCGGCGTCATCACTCCTCGGCCCGCCACGCGGACGAGGGGCCGATCGCCCTCGCGCTGATCGCTCGCGCCGTGCCCGTGACGACCGTCTTCGACATCGACGGTGTCGCCGCTTCCCAGGAGGAGATCGTGCCCGTTCACGGCAAGTCCTCCGTGTCCCCGGAGACACGCCCGGGCGCCGACCTCTCGCGCGAGGCCGGCCAGCGCGGCGGTTCCACGGGCTTCGGCGGCCTCGGCTCGGCCCTGGGGTCGCGCTGATGCGCGCCGTCATCCAGCGCGCCACCTCGGGCGAGGTCCGCGTTGACGGCACCGTCGTCGGCCGCCTCGCCTTCGACAGGCTTGACGAATCCGGTGCACGCCGCGAGGCGTAGCGTCCGGCGTTGCAGGCAGGACCCAGCAGTCTCGGCGGGGGAGAGTGGCTGCGAGAAGCGCCAGGGCCTTGTTGTCCTTCTGGGGGTCCAGCGCGGCGACGGTCCTGAGCAGGTGGCCACGGTGGCCCGCAAGATCGCCGAGTTGCGCATCCTTGACGGCGAGCTTTCGGCCGCCGACGCGGGCGCGCCGATCCTGGTGATCTCCCAGTTCACGCTGTACGGGGACACCCGCAAGGGGCGGCGCCCTCATGGGCTCATGCTGCCCCCGGCGAGGAGGCTGAGCCCCTCGTCGAAGCGGTGGTCGCCGACCTGCGAGGCCGGGGCCTGCACGTCGAAACCGGCCAGTTCGGGGCGATGATGGAGGTCTCGCTGGTCAACGACGGGCCGTTCACGGTCCTCGTCGAGGCCTAGCACCGTGTCCTAGGCCCCTGACAATCTCGCACGCATTTTCTGCGACAATTTTTCAAGCAACGAAACCGCATCGTTGGAATTGCAACGTTTCTGGGCGGAAGTGAACGTTTTGGACCATCGAATTGGGCGCGATTTGTGCAGCGGGGAGCACACATTGAGGGCCGCCCATGCGCCCAGGGCGAAAGCGCGCGCACGGCGCGGGAGCTTTTCGTAGGCTGTAACCAGTCAACTGGGACGGGCGTACGCCGAGCTCGGCGAAATGCCCGTCCTGTGAAATGAGGAGAGGCATGTTCGAACGCTTTACCGACCGCGCTCGCCGGGTCGTCGTGCTCGCGCAGGACGAGGCCCGCGGTCTCAAGCACAACTACATCGGCACGGAGCACCTGCTGCTCGGGCTGATCTCCGAGGGTGAGGGCGTCGCAGCCAAGGCACTGGAGACGATGGAGATCAAGGGCGAGGCCGTCCGTGCCTCGGTCATTGAGATCATCGGCGAGGGTGAGAAGCCAGTCGAGGGCCACATCCCCTTCACCCCGCGAGCCAAGCGCGTCTTCGAGCTGAGCCTGCGCGAGGCCCTGCAGCTGGGCCACAACTACATCGGCACGGAGCACCTGCTGCTCGGCCTCCTCAAGGAGGGCGAGGGCGTGGCCGCCCAGGTCCTGACCAAGCAGGGCGCGGACCTGGCGCAGGTGCGTCAGACCGTCATCCAGATGCTCAGTGGCTACCAGCGCGGCGACGACGAGGGCCGCGAGTCTGTCGGCGCGGGCGTGGGTGGCTCGGGTGGTCCCGAGCGCTCCAACTCCGCGATCCTCGAGCAGTTCGGCCGCAATCTGACGCAGGCCGCGCGCGAGAACAAGCTGGACCCCGTCATCGGCCGCCGCGTCGAGATGGAGCGCGTCATGCAGGTCCTCTCGCGCCGCACGAAGAACAACCCGGTCCTGATCGGTGAGCCCGGCGTCGGTAAGACCGCGGTCGTCGAGGGCCTCGCCCAGGCGATCGTGCACGGCGACGTGCCCGAGACGATCAAGGACAAGCAGATCTACAGCCTCGACATGGGGTCGCTGGTGGCGGGCTCGCGCTACCGCGGCGACTTCGAGGAGCGCCTGAAGAAGGTCCTCAAGGAGATCCGCACGCGCGGCGACATCATCCTGTTCATCGACGAGATCCACACCCTCGTGGGTGCTGGTGCCGCTGAGGGATCCATCGACGCCGCCCAGATGCTCAAGCCCATGCTGGCCCGCGGCGAGCTCCAGACGATCGGTGCGACCACGAACGACGAGTACCGCAAGTACATCGAGAAAGACGCTGCCCTTGAGCGTCGCTTCCAGCCGGTCAAGGTCGATGAGCCCAGCGTCGATGAGACGGTCGAGATCCTGAAGGGTCTGCGCGACCGCTACGAGGCTCACCACCGGGTTATCATCACGGACGCTGCGATCCAGGCGGCCGCCGAGCTGGCGGACCGCTATATCTCGGATCGATTCCTCCCGGATAAGGCTATCGACCTGGTCGACGAGGCCGGTGCGCGACTGCGCATTCGTCGCATGACCGCCCCGCCGGAGCTGCGCGAGATCGATGAGAAGATCGCCGAGGTGCGCCGCAACAAGGAGGCGGCCATCGATGATCAGGACTTCGAGAAGGCCGCGTCGCTGCGCGACGAGGAGTCGAAGCTGAACGAGGAGCGCAAGGCGAAGGAAGAGGCCTGGAAGGGCGGCGAATCCGACGAGATCGCCGAGGTCGGGGATCAGGAGATCGCCGAGGTCCTGGCCATGTCGACCGGTATCCCGGTCGTGCGTCTCACCCAGACCGAAACCGCGAAGCTACTCAAGATGGAAGACGAGCTGCACAAGCGCGTTATCGGCCAGGATGAGGCCGTCAAGGCGCTTGCCCAGTCGATCCGGCGTACGCGCTCGGGTCTGAAGGATCCGAACCGTCCCGGCGGCTCGTTTATCTTCGCCGGCCCGACCGGCGTTGGTAAGACTGAGCTGGCCAAGGCCCTTGCCGAGTTCCTTTTCGGCGACGAGGACGCCCTGATCCAGCTGGATATGTCTGAGTTCTCCGAGAAGCATACGGCCTCGCGCCTCTTCGGTGCTCCTCCGGGCTACGTTGGCTATGACGAGGGGGGCCAGCTCACGGAGAAGGTTCGTCGTAAGCCGTTCTCGGTTGTCCTCTTCGACGAGGTCGAGAAGGCTCACCCGGACATCTTCAACTCGCTGCTTCAGATCCTGGAAGAGGGCCGTCTGACAGACTCGCAGGGTCGCAAGGTGGACTTCAAGAACACTGTCATCATCATGACGACGAACCTGGGTACCCGAGACATCAACAAGGGTGTCCTCACGGGCTTCCAGACCGCGGACAATTCGACGCACGACTACGGTCGTATGAAGTCGAAGGTTGCGGAGGAGCTCAAGCAGCATTTCCGTCCCGAGTTCCTCAACCGTGTTGATGATACGATCGTGTTCCCGCCGCTGACCAAGCCGGAGATCTCTCGCATCGTGGATCTGATGATCGCCAAGCTGGCCAAGCGCATGGAGGCTCAGGATATGCGCCTGCAGTTGACCGACGAGGCGCGCGAGCTGCTTGCTGACGTGGGCTTCGACCCGGTCCTGGGTGCGCGTCCGCTGCGCCGCGCGATTCAGCGCGAGATCGAGGATGCACTGTCCGAGCGCATCCTCTTCGGAGAATTGCAACCTGGTCAGGTTGTCACCGTTGGTGTCACCGGAGAAGGAAAGGATCGCGCGTTCACCTTCAACGGGGAGTGATTTACTCGCCAATTATTTGAAGCTGACAAAGTGCCTTTTCTAGAGGGCGGCCCTTCGTTCTGCGGCGAGCCGCCCTCTAGTTGTTAAGTAATCTCGCCTCTGATAGATTCTGATTAACTATTAGGCTGGGTTGAAGTTGTGCCACACTATTGTGCGGGCACTACTCAGCAATCGGGAGAGGGTCAATGCGCGCGCACAAGCGACGAAACGTAACCGGTGTGAGGCGACGTCTGCCGGCGTTTGTTCTCATGCTCGTCGTTGCTGCGCTGTGCATCGCAGGCGTCATTTACAAGGGCGCCGAAGTGACTCAGGTCAACGTCAATGATGGCGGTATCTGGGTGACTAACAAGTCCAAGCAGTTGGTCGGCCACCTCGACTACGAAGCCCGCATTCTTGATGGTGCCCTGCGCACCGAGGCTACCAACTTCGACGTTGGCCAGGCTGGCGAAACGGTGACCGTCTCCGACCTCGGCTCACTGACCGTTGCCCCCGTCAACGTCACCCAGGTCGCCCTCGGCTCTCCGACGGCCCTGCCCGCCGGCTCGAGCGCGATGCAGGGGGGTGACGTCCTCGGCGTCCTCAACGCTGCCGATGGCACCTTGTGGACAACGTCTGCGACGTCTCCGAGCCCCTCCAATCTCGTCGACTCTGCAGCTCTGGCCTCGAACATGGGGGCCAGTGCATTCGTGACCGGCGAGGACGGCTCCGTGTACTCCCTGTCGAACTCGGGAACGCTCACGACCGTCAAGCGCAGCGGGTCAGTCGATCAAGCGAAGACCACTCAGGTCACCGGGATTCCCGATGGTGCCCGCCTTTCCATCACGGTCGTCGGCGATCAGGTTGTCGCCCTTGACTCTGCCTCTAACACCCTCTTTCTGCCCGGGAATAAGACCCTCGACCTCGGCGCGGCCGGTATAGAGGCCGAAGCCGTCCTGCAGCAGGCCGGACCGAAGGATGACTCGGTCCTGATGGCCACCGCCACCTCTCTTGTAGCGATTCCGCTGACGGGTGGGCAACCCGTGATCACGCCCGCCGCCGAGGGGTCCCCGACCGGCATCCCGGCGGCGCCCGTGCGGCATGAAGGATGTGCCTACGGTGCGTGGAGCGGATCGGGTGCGTATGTGCGCTCCTGCAAGGATCCGGCCTCGAACGAGCAGATGGTCGTCGATACGCTCGTCTCCGCCCGTGAGGTTGTCTTCCGCACCAATCGCAAGGCCATCGTCCTCAACGACGTCGCCGAGGGGAACGTGTGGTTGCCCGACTCAAACATGGTCCTGATGGACAACTGGGATGAGGTCGAGAATCAGCTCGAAGAGAGCGAGGAAGAGCAGGATAGCCCGGAGCTCACCAACGAGGTGGCCGACCCGCAGCAGCGCGAGGAGAATACTCCGCCCGAGGCCGTCGATGACGAGTTTGGTATCCGCCCGGGACGCTCGACCATTCTGCCCGTCCTGGACAACGATTCCGACCTGGACGGGGACGTGCTCACCGCCACCCCGACCACGCAGCCGGGATGGGGTTCTGTGGTCGTGGCTCGTAGCGGGCGCGCCCTGCAAATCGAGGACGTATCAGCAGACCAGAGCGGATCCACGTCCTTTACCTACGATGCCTCGGATGGGCGGGCTTCCGCTTCCGCCCACGTTCAGGTCACGATCCACCCCTACGGCCAGAACGAGGCCCCCACTCAGGTGCGTTCTTCCTCCGTCAAGATCGGGGTGGGCGCGCAGATCCAGTACCAGGCCCTCAGTGACTGGCGTGATCCCGACGGTGACCCGATCTACCTCAAGGAGGTACAGGCTCCGACTGGCCTGAACGTCTCATTCGTCGAAGACGGCACCGTAACCATCGCGGAGGAGGGGGCGTCGGCTGGCCCCAAGACCGTCGTCCTGACGGTGGCTGACGACCAGGGGGCCGAGGCCCGCGGAGAGCTCGTGGTCAACGTCCAGGAGGCGGGCAACCTCCCGCCTTCGGCCAACGGCGACCTTTTCCAGGCTCAGCCGGGCGAGACCGTCACCCTTGACCCGCTCAAGAATGACACCGACCCCAACGGCGACCCGCTCTCCCTCGCCGCCGTCTCCGGAGCCCCGTCGGGCGCGACTCTCACCCCGGACCTCGACCGAGGAACCATCGACTTTCGGGCGCAGCAGCCCGGATCCTACTCCTTCGCCTACACGGTCTCTGACGGGATCGCTACGACGCTGGGTATCATCCGCGTGGAGGTTGTGGCTTCCTCCTCGGTGCGTCCCATCGCAGAGAACGACACCGCCGTCCTACCCCAGGGCGGATCTGTCCTGATCAATCCCCTGGGTAACGATTACGACCCCGCCGGAGGCATGCTCTCAGTGACCTCGGTGGATACGACGAAGGCGCCCGATATTGAGGTTGCGCTCATCGAACGCCACCTCCTGCGGATCACCGCCCATGCGGGCATCGACAAGACCGTGACCTTTCCTACACGGTCTCTAATGGTCAGGGAAGTGCCACCGCCGAGGTGACCGTGATTCCCGGCGCTTCGGATCGCTCCGACATGGCACCCGTGCTGCGGCCCGACCGGGCGAAGGTGCGCGTCGGCGACGTCGGAACGGTCTCGGTTCTGTCCAACGACCGCTCCCCGGCCGGTCTGAACCTCCAGGTTGAGTCGACTCTCGAGTACGACCAGGCCTCGGCGGTCGGAACGCCCTTCGTGACTGGAAACCAGGTGCGCCTTGCGGCCGGAACCAGCCCCGGACTCCTTGAAGTTACCTACTCGGTCATCGACTCCGCCGGCAACCGCGCTTCCAGTACGGTCACCTTCGAGGTCATCCCGGATTCCGACAGCAACGAGGCCCCCCGTCCGAGGACCCTCAACGCGTGGACGAGCGCCGGTCAGGCCGTGACGATCCCCGTTACGCTGAGCGGCATCGATCCCGACGGCGACTCGGTGACGCTGGTCGGCGTGGACTCTTCACCGACGCAGGGCGTGGCCACCGCCTCGGCCACCTGGATCGACTACACGCCCAACCGCGGGGCGGTCGGCACCGACACCTTCACCTACACGGTCGAGGACCGCAAGGGAGAGCGCGCGCCTCCGCCCGCGTGCGCGTCGCGATCTCCCCGTCACCCACGTCCAACCAGAACCCCGTGGCCGTCCCGGACACCGTGCAGGCCCGCCCTGATCGCGTCCTCAACATCAACGTCCTGTCCAACGACGTCGATCCCGACGGCGACACGCTCACCCTGGACGAGGGTGGCCTGACGACGGCCACGCCCGCGCTCAATCCTCAGGTCCGCTCCGCGACCACGATCTCGGTGCGCACCCCATCCGAACCCGGCAACTACGCGGTCGCCTACACGGTCTCGGACGGCCGAGGCGGCTCCGTGACCGGTTTGGCCACCATCTACGTATCCGAGGACGTCCCCCTCAAGGCCCCCGTCGCCCGCGACGACTACGTGGCCTACACGGAGCTGCCCGAGGACGGGTCGGCCGTGCGCGTGCGCGTCGTCGACAACGACGACGACCCCGACGGCTCGGTGGACGAGCTGAAGGTCACCACCGGCGAGTCCGGGGTGAACGTGAGCGGCCAGGACCTGCTCATTCCGGTCTCCGATCAGCTGCGCCTTGTCGTCTACACGATCACCGACCGCGACGGACTGACCAACTCCGCCGTCGTCACCGTGCCCGGACGCAACGCCACCGCGCCTTTCCTGAATAACGCGAACCTCCCGATCGAGGTGGACGCGGGATCCCAGCGCACGATCTCCCTCGCCGACTACGTCATCGTGCGATCGGGGCGTTCTGCGCAGCTGGTGGAGGGGTCCTCTCCGGCCGCCCAGGCGGGGCTGACATCGGTGAGCGCCGAGGGTGCGACGCAGTTGACGATCAGCGCGGCCGAGAGCTTCTCCGGAAACACGGCATTCACCATTCAGGTCAGCGACGGGGATGACGCGGGCGCTCTGTCATCGAGCCTGTCCGTACCCGTTCGGGTGCGCGCGACCCAGAACCAGCCGCCCACCTTCACCCCGACCGGCGTGCGCGTCGAGGCCGGGGGCGAGGCCGTCACCCAGAACCTGGCGCTCGGAGTCACCGATCCCGAGGGCGGCGACCCCTCGACCTTCACCTACTCGGTGGGCACCGTCCCCGATGGCATCAGTGCCTCGGTGTCGGGTTCGACGCTCACCGTGACCGCGGCCCAGGGCACGGCCCGAGGCCCGGCCGGAAGCATCGCTGTGAGCGTGACCGACACGGACGGCAACTCGGTGTCGGGTTCCGTCCCCGTCGAGGTCGTGGCCTCCTCCAAGCCTCACGTCAGCGCGCCTGACTACCAGGAACAGGCCCGGGTCGGCGAGACGGTGAGGGTGGACGTCGCCTCCCGTGCCATCAATCCCTTCCCCGATTCCCCGCTGACCCTCGAGGGTGCGGTCGTGGGACTGGGAGCCGGGCGGGTGCACGCCGAGGGGACGGTCGTGTCGATCACCCCCGACGCGGTGGGAACCATCAAGGTCACCTACCGCCTCAACGACTACCTGGGCGACCCGTCTCGCTCGGCCCAGGGCAACATCACCGTCACCGTCGTCGGTGCGCCGGATGCCCCCCACGGGAGTGCGCGCCGAGGCCAGGGGGACGAGCGGCGCTCGCGTGACCTTCACCCCGGGCGCGGCTAACGGCGCCACCGTCACCGGCTACCGGGTCCTTGACACTGACTCGGGTCAGCAGGTGTCGGCCACCTGCACCGCCGGCTCGTGTACGGTCGATGGGCTCAGCGCCGGTCGCGGCTACTCCTTCTCCGTTGTCGCCACCAGCAGCGAGGGCGATTCCAAGCCCTCCGCGGTGTCGAATAGGATTACGACGGTCGGAAGACCCAGCCAGATGGTTGCGCCCAAGGTGGAGGCCGGAGACTCGGTACTGAAGGTGTCGTGGGTCGCTCCTGCCAGCAACGGCGGGTCGGACATCGACCACTACGAGCTCCAGGTCAACACCGACGAACCGATCACCGTGCATGGACTGTCGACCACGCTCTCCGTGGACAACGGGCAGAACTACGCCGTTCGGGTCCGGGCCGTCAACGGCGAGGGTCAGGCCGGACCGTGGTCCTCGACGGTTACGCCAGACACTCGCGTCGCCCCAGATGAGCCGGTCGTCACGGTGACCACCGAACGGTGGGAGGGACAGGGCGTGATCGTGGCGAAGGTCTTCGTCTCGTGGACGGTCGGCAACAGCCGCGGCAGCGGATGGGGCCAGACAACCATCACCGTTAACGGTGAGTCATACAACGTTACGGCGGACGAGGACCTGCGTAAGACTAAGAAGGTGGTCCTCGAGGACTCGGTGACCACGGCGACCGTGACCGTGACCGTGCGCAACCTTGAGGGCTACGCCACCACGTCGACCCCCCCAGAACAAGCGCATCCCGCCGAACCCGAACACGCCGCCCTTCGAGATCGACCCTCCGACGATCACGGCGACGGGCAACTCCGGCCAGCTCCACGCCACGAATGTGAACGTCAAGCCCGGACGCGGCTACCTCGCCGACGAGCTCTCCGTGTTCTGGGGCAAGAGCGGCGCCGAGTGTGCCGACAAGGCGCGTGCCAACGATGTCAACAGGAAGATCCAGAAGGGCACGACTTTCCTGTGGCGCGAGGACGGCACCGACGGGGTCGAGCAGGCATTCTACTTCTGCCAGATCTCGACCTCGGGCCTGGTATCGAGCTCCATCAGGGTCACCGGCACCCCGAGGAACGACCACGCCGCCGCTCCGCCCCCCCCGGACAAGGACTGGGCGAACATCCCGATTCACGCGGACTACGTCAGCTACCCCGACGGTGGCTTCGCTATAGGAATCCGCCGCACCGAGGAGATTGAGGGCCTGTGTACCTACGGCTGCCGCCTCAAGGTCGTCGGAGACAGAACCGGTACGCTCTACGCGCAGAGCGACGCCGTCGTAAACCCGACCGACACCCCCGCCCTCCGGGTCCATGGCTCCAAACTGCCCGTTGACGAGGGCTACCGGGTTGCCCTCCACATCTCTCTGTCAAAAGGTGGAGAGATCATCAAGTACATGCACTAGAACACAGTCCCGATCGGGAAAGCCCGGGAACGAGCCCACAGACAACCAACACAACGACCGAAGAGAAAAGGATACTCATGTCACTGTCCATTGAGGACGCGACGCGTTTCGCCCAGGTGTTCAAGAACCTCGTCAACGGGGTCTCCGTGGCGGTCTTGGACAAGCGCCAGGCGGTGCGCCTCGCGCTCACGACCATGTTTGCCGGAGGACACCTGCTGCTCGAAGACGCCCCGGGCACCGGAAAGACCGCCCTGGCGCGCGCGATCAGCGCCGTCATCGATGGCACGCACTCGCGTATTCAGTTCACCCCCGACCTGCTGCCCTCCGACATCACGGGCGTGAACATGTTCAACCAGAAGACCGGCGAGTGGGTCTTCCACGCGGGCCCCGTCTTCGCTGAGATCGTTCTGGCGGACGAGATCAACCGCGCCTCGCCGAAGACCCAGTCGGCCCTCCTGGAGGTCATGGAGGAAGCGCAGGTGACGGTCGACGGTGTGCGTCGTCCTGCGCCCCAGCCCTTCATGGTCATCGCGACCCAGAACCCCGTCGAGCAGGCCGGAACATACCCCCTGCCCGAAGCCCAGCTGGACCGCTTCCTCATGAAGACGTCAATCGGCTACCCCTCGCGTAGCGCCATGATCGACGTCCTTGACGGCTCGGCCTCGCCCGACCGATCCAAGAACCTCCAACCCATGGTGTCCGGCCAGGACATCGTCGCCTGGTCTGCTCTCGCAGCGGATAATCACACGGACCGCGCCGTCCTGGACTACGTGGCCGCCCTCGCGGAAGCCACGCGAGAGGACGAGTCTTCCATGCTGGGAGTCTCGACGCGCGGCGCGATCGGCATGGTCCGATGCACCCGCGTCTGGGCCGCCGCCCAGGGACGCAACTTTGTCCTGCCCGACGACGTCAAGGCACTCGCCGTCCCCGTCTGGGCCCACCGCATTGTCGTCGACCCCGACGCCGCCTTCTCCGGTGCCACCTCCGAGGGCGTCATCCAGCGCGCCCTCACCTCGGTCCCCGCACCCGCTGTCGGCGCGTAAGGAACCTCTCGGTAGAAGTGATGGAAGGGAAGCGTTCGGATAGCGCAGACGGGGTCGGGCACCGCAGGGAGCAGACCGGCCGTCCGCGGCCCCTCGCGGCGCTCGCGGGAGCCGTCACGCCGATCGGCTGGGCCGTCATCGTGCTCATCGTCGCCGGCGTCGCGGTCGCCGCGGTGTTCCAGTGGGTCGAGGCGTTGGCGTGCGCGCTTGCTGGTGTCGTCGCGCTCGTGCTGGCGGCCACCCGCGTCGCGTGGAAGCCCCCGCACCTCGTGTCGATCCGCGTCCCCAACGAGCGCATCGTCGCCGGCCAGACTGCCGTCGGGGAGATCACGGTGCGCAACGAACGCAACCGGCCCGTGCGGTCGGGCATCATCGAGCTACCGATCGGCTCGGGCACCGGTGAATTCGTCGTGCCCCCGCTGGGTGCGCGACGGTCGTGGGACGAAATGTTCCTTATTTCCTCGCGTCACCGCGGCGTCATCAACGTGGGTCCGGCGCGTTCGGTGCGCTCTGATGCCCTCGGCCTGCTGCGCCGCGTACGCGTGTGGGACGAGCCCGTCATCCTCCACGTGCACCCGAGAACCGTGCGCGTTCCCTTCGACGCCACTGGTTTCCAGCTGGATGTCGAGGGTGTCCACGGGCAGGCTCTCCAGTTCCGACGTGTCCTTTCACGCGCTGCGCGACTACGAGCCCGGGGACGATCGGCGCGCCGTCCACTGGCAGTCGACCGCCCGCCTGGGCAAGCTCATCGTCCGCCAGTACGAGGAAACGCACCGCTCCCACCACGTTATTGTCCTGGACACCTCCCGCGACGTCTGGGATCACGACTCCTTCGAGACGGCGGTCTCCGTCGCCGCCTCGCTCGCTCTGGCCAGCCTGCGCGAGTCTCGTCCCGTGTCCGTCACGACGACGCAGGAGTGGCTGCCGTCGGGTAGCGCCATGCGCCTTCTGGACACCCTTTCCGAGATCAAGGCGGGTTCCGGAGGGGACCTGGCCCTGCGCGTGCGCGAGGCAGTGGCTGAGCGCCCCGGAGTCTCGGCCCTCACCCTCGTGGTCGGCCCGAAGGTGAGCGATGTCGATGCCGCGCACCTGGCGCGGCTGGCTCCCATTGACGTCCCCGTTTCCATCATCCGAATCGGTGGGGCTGAGGGACGAACCAGGCGAGACCTCGGGCGAGGGGTGCTCCTCGACTGCTCGCGCCTTGAGGACCTGCCGCGCATTATCGTTGCCGGAGGGCTTGCATGACCACCAGCGTTGATACCAAGCCTCGCGCACAAAGGGTTGAATCGCAGGCTCAGACGACACCGACGTCCCCCGTTGCAACCGAGGTGCGAGCGTCCTCCGTTCCTTCTGCATCTTTCCGCGATGGCGACCGTCCCAACGTGGGGCAGCAGGGGCCTCGTCCCAAGACGACGCGTTCGCGCCTCCTGACCGTCACGCAGCGTTTCGCGACGTACCGGTCGAGCTTGCCGATATGGTCCCTCCTGGTTCTTGCCTTCCTCTTCGTGGGGCCTGTCGCGGCCTTTGAACCGGTCTTCGGTGGCGGAGTTGGTGCGATCGCTGCCGGAGCAGGAGTGGCCTGCGGCCTGGCGATCGCCGCTGCCTCTACCTACTGGCGGTGGGATGCACTCACGACGGTCTTAAGTGTTGTGGTGACCTACTTCCTGGTCGGCAGCGGTGCCGCGCTGCGCTCAGAGGCGCTGTACGGCTTCCTGCCCACGGGGCAGACCCTGCAGGTCATGGTGCTCGGATCCTTCCGTGCCTGGAAGGACCTGTTGACGCTCACGCCCCCGGTGTCGGTCTACTCCGGACCGGCGCTCGTGCCGTGGATGTGCGGCCTGATCCTGGCGGTCCTGGCGGGCCTGATCACGGCGCGTGCCGGACGGGCCGTCCCGGGGTCCATCCCCGTCGTGGTGATGGCGGTTATCGCCGTGTTTTTTGGGCTCGCCCGCTACCCTCTTCCGCTGTCTCTGGTCCTGGTCTGGTGGGCGCTTGTGGTCGCCTGGTGGGCGAGCGTCGCCCAGTACCAGAGAATCACCCTGGGACAGGATGTGCTCGTGGGACGAGCAAGTTCGCCTGGCGGCGAGGCAACGGTTGGGCGGCGTTCTCGCTCGACCGTCTACGTGGGGAGGCGAGCCCTTGGTGCCATCATTGTGCTCGCTGTCTCCGTCGGCGTTGCGATGCCGGCTGCAGCGTTCCTGGGGTCCTCCCGCGGGCGCCTTGTTGGGCGCGACCTGATTCAGCCACCCCTTGACGTTCAGGCGTTCCCTTCCCCGATGTCTTCCTTCCGTCACTACACGACGGATCTGAAGGACGAGACGCTGCTGACCGTCTCCGATCTACCTGAGAACCAGCGTGTGCGAATCGCCGCGATGGACGTCTACGACGGTACGACCTTCGGCATGTCCCGGAAGAGAGACGACGGACATACGGGCTACATCCCGGTTCATACGACCATCCCCGGTCGCGCGCAGGGCACCTCAGTGGTGACGCTCACGACCACAGGACTGTCAGGCCCGTGGGTTCCCGTCCTTGGAACTCCCTCGCAGATCGCGTTCACTGGCGGGCAGGCAGCCCAGCAGAAGAAGGGCCTCCATGTTGATACGTGGGCGAATGCGGCTCTGACCACCGGCCCCGTCGGTTCGATGAGCTACAACGTGACCACGGATTTCGTCGCGCCTGTGCGCGACGAAGAACTGGCTAACCTCGTGGCGGTGTCGGTAACCCTGGAGGACAAGAATGTTCCCGACGGCCTCGCTGATAGGGCCGCCGAGCTCACGCAGAACGCGTCGACGCCGCTCGCGGCGGCGCGAGCCATCGAACACTACTTGTCCACCAACGGCTAGTACCTCAACGAGAACACTCGTTTTTCGCGGCCGGGCGTGCGCAGCGATCGGCTGGAGCGCATGCTGGCCTCCGACGAGAACCTGATTGGCGACGATCAGCAGTACACGGCTCTCATGGCTCTTATGCTGCACCAGTTGGGCATCAACGCGCGCGTCGTCATGGGAGCCTACCCCCGAGGGCGGCTCCCAGGGAGGTGCCGCGACCCTGCGTGGATCCGATATTCGCGCGTGGGTTGAGGTCGAGTTCTCGGGCGGTGTCTGGGGCGTGTTCGACCCGACTCCGCCGCGCGATCATGTGCCGCAGACTCAGGTGCCCAAGCCTCGTTCCGTCCCACGCCCGCAGGTCCTGCAGCCGCCGGAGCCTCCCGAGCCCCCGGCTGAGATGCCTCCGCCCACACGAGACCAGAACGCCGACCCCCTCAAGCCGCCCGAGGTGGGCCTTCCCTGGGGTCTCATCGCCGCAGGCTCGGGCGCTGTCTTCCTCCTCGCTATTCCACCCCTGGCGATCCTGGTGTTCAAGGCGGGCCGGCGTAGGCGTCGCCGCAGGGCCTCCCCCGGCGAGGCGCTGGTGGGTTCGTGGGACGAGATCGTGGACCTGGCTGCCGACTATGGCCTGCGTATCGATCTGGGACGCACCCGTCAGGAGACCGCGTGGGCTCTTTCCTCCCAGTGGGAACTGGGGCAAGACCCCGGGCGATCCCTTTGCGCTGGTGACGGACGAGGTAAACCTTGGCGAGGACGGGGCGACCTCCTCCTCGGATAGTGCAGGCGTCGCCGACAAGGGGCGCTACGTGATTGATGGCTGGAGCCGCTTCGGAGGTGACGTTCCCGCTCCCGTCGTCATCGCGCGCTTCGCAGACGTCGCTAACTTTGCTTCTCATGGTTTTTCGCGCGACAGTGCACGCGCCGCGTGGGCACAGGTGAGGGACCTGCGCGACCAGGTGTCCAAGCGTGCGGGCTTCCTCGCGCGCGTGCGCCGGGCTTTCTCCCTGCGCAGTCTGCGCATGCGCCGCAAGCTACGCAGGGTTACTCCCGTGGTCGGGCGGACGATGCGAGAGGAGAACGATCAGTGAGTCCAGCTGTCGCAGGCATGAGGGGGCCGGATATTCCCGGATTCCGGTGGGTCCGTCCTCTGGGGCAAGGTGGTTTCGCCGACGTGTTCCTGTACCGTCAGGAGCTACCGAGTCGCGATGTGGCTATCAAGGTCGTGCGTGCTCAGGGCGATGCGCGGGGCACGAAGGAACTGCATCGTGAAGCCGATGCGATGACTCTCCTGTCGGGGCACCCCTCCGTCGTGGAGCTACACGGGGTGGGAACGACCGCAGACGGGCAGGGCGTATCTCGTCATGGAGTACTGCCCGGTTGCCGACCTCCTCACCCAGGTTCGCGCGCGACCAATGTCGCTCGAGGACGCCCTGGATACGATGATCAAGATTTGCGGCGTCGTCGAGACTTTCCACTGGCAGGGCTACGTGCACCGCGACATCAAGCCCTCGAACATCATGATGGATGCCTACGGCAAGCCGGTCCTGGCCGACTTTGGAGTCGCGTCGAAGGTCGGAGCGTTGGAGGTTGGTGCCTTCGATGGTTTCTCGGTCCTGTGGGCACCCCCGGAGCAGCAGGACGTGACCGCACCCGCCTCGCCGCTGCAGGACGTGTGGGCTCTGGCATCAACGACGTGGACTTTTGTGACGGGGCGTAGCCCCTTCGAGGACCCAATCGGTGACAATTCGGCGGCGTCGATCGCCAACCGCGTGCAGCGCGGACGCATGCGTGGCCTGGGGCGAGCGGATGCTCCCTGTGAGTTGGAGCGTGTGTTGCGTGCGGCGATGGCGGTGGACCCGGCGGAGCGCACGCCTTCGGCCAAAGGAGTTTGGCGAGGGTCTTCAACGGGTTCAGGAAGAGATTGGCTACCCGCGCACGGAGATGGAGATCAAGGAGAAGCGCTCTAAAGCCTCCGTCACCGTCGCTGGCGATCAGAAGACGCGCCTGCGTGGCGCGCCGGTCATCGACCCGGATGCGACGCGGCTGCGCTCTGCCACCTACTCATTTGAGGGAGGGGCTGGTTCCGGCGGCGTCGAGGCAGTGGCGGACTCGTGGAAGATCGATCGCTCTGGGGATGTGGACGAGATCTCGGCTCGTCGTGTCGTGGAGGGATCCTCGGAGGCTAAGAAGACTATCTCGCCGCTGGCGGGCGTGCTGCTGGCGCTGCTGGCCGCGCTGATCGCGGCCGGGCTGGTGGTGGGGATACTCCGTGGACAGGGGTCGTTTACGCGGATCTCTCCCGATCCGGAGAAGACGAGTACCTCGGCGGCCCCGGGTGACGCGTTGGGCGTGGCACCCCCGAAGGTGTCGAATCTGGCCGGCGAGTACTCCGACGGTACGGTGGCCTGGACGTGGACCGCTCCCGAGGGGTCCCTCTCCCTCGGACATCGTGTACGCTTACGAGGGCTCGGGGGCGGCCGGTAAATCGCGTGGTCGCGTGGAATCGACGAGTGTGACGATCGATGGGGCCAGTGGCGAGAACTGCATCGAGATCACGACGGTGTCGCGTTCTTCCGGGCGCATGTCAGACCCGGTGCGTGTCTGCGTGGAGGTTCCATGACGCAGATCATTTCGTCGGTTCGTTATTCTTACTTACGTTCCAGTTTCGTCGACCGAGACGCTGGTCACGCCGGGTGTAAAATAGTCAGTATCGCGCGTAGTCTCTCGCGCTCAACGCAGCTAAAGGATGAAGGCACATGTCTCTAGAAGAACATGCGGAATGGCCCGCAGTTCGATGGGGCGCGTCGACCGACATCGGTCCGGTCCGCTCTGAGAACGAGGATTCCTGGCTGGCGGTTCCCCCCCGTCTTTGCTGTCGCAGATGGGATGGGTGGGCACCTGGGTGGTGCCCAGGCCTCGTCGAAGGCTGTCATTACGCTGCGGGAGTTCCTGAGTCCTCAGCGCCTTGGGAATCGTTCCGTTGACCTGGTGGATCTGTCTGTTGCGATCGACGCAGCGGCCACGGCGGTCGCCTCGTTGGCGTCGGTCGATAATCCGATGAGTGCGCCCGGCACGACGCTGTCGGGCCTCATGGTGCTGCGTACCGCCGAAGGGCCGTACTGGCTGTCATTTAACGTGGGTGATTCCCGTGCCTATGTTGTGGGTGGTGGGGGCATTCGGCAGCTCACCCACGACCACTCGGCGCTGCAGGAGGCGCGTGATCTTGCGGCTACCTCTGGGGCTCCTCGTGTGATCCCTCCCGCAAATGTCGTGACAAAGGCTCTCGGTGCAGGCCAGGTCGGATGTGTGAAAGCAGACTATACAATCATGCCGTTGGAAGATGGAGATCGGGCCGTGATTTGCACGGATGGCGTGCACGGTGTCCTGAGTGATTCGCGGATTCATGAGCTTGTTGCGGACGGCGATGGTCCGCAGGGCACGGCCGACAGACTTGTTCGAGCGTCGCTGGAGGCGGGGACTCGGGACAATGCGACCGCGGTTGTAGTTTACGCAGGAACCAAATCGCGAGTAACATTGACAATGAATGTCATGAATCGGATGATTCAACCAGTACGTCCGGCGTCGATTGAGACCGCTCGCCGGGTTCCTCGTAGAGAAGGCGGTAACTGATGCTTCAGATTGGACGCTTCCTGTGTCGCGGGCAGGGCGCGATGCTCGTCACGGGTCCCCTCGGTGCGGCGCTGGCTCCGCTCGACTTTGCGGATTCCGCCGCCGATGTGGTGTGGGGACGCGCCGACACCCAGGCGTGGCTGTCCCACGTCCAGGCTGAAAAGGGTGACGTCCTGCTGCTGGACTGCGCGGGCGAGCAGCCGTACCTGACTGTGCTGGGCAATGTTCAGCTGCGCATGCGTGCCGCCGGCCAGATCACCGAGCAGGTGTGGACCGACCCGATCTGGGCGTGGCCATTTAACCCCGGTGAGTGGCAGACCTTTGAGGCCACCATCGTCGACGGCGACGAGGTCACGTGGATGGTGCCCGCCGCCGATCGCGTCGAAGCTGGGGAGATCCGTATCGGACGCGCACTCGACGAGGTCGAGGCCCTTGCCTCGATGCCCGTCGACACGATGGGCTTCCTGATCAATCCCGATATTCCGGACCGCGAGCGCCGTGCCCGCCGCGAGGCTCGCGAGGAGCTGCCGGAGCCTTCCATGCACTCGGCTTCCGTCGATCTGGCCGCTGTTGAGGCCCAGTTCCTCGCCGCGACCAGCAATAGCCCGGTGTCGCTGTGCCCCTCTTCGCGCAACCCTGACGACGAGGAAGCTCCCGAGGCTCCCGAGGTCTCGGATGAGCAGGTTGAGGAAGCTTCGCACGAGGAGGCGCCTGCGAAGGATACTGAGCAGCCCTCGGGCGAGCTCTACATCGTTGCTGATGCCGAGGAACCGCCGGTCGACACCGCTGAGTCCGCCGAGCGTGCGGGCGGTTTCGGCGAGTCGGGTGCCCCGGCCTCGTCTGAGCCGGCCTCTGGGGAGGTCGTCGAGTCTCCCGCCGTCCCTGAGGCCATGAGCGCCGAGGGCCTGGCTGGCCTGGGTGCTGAGACCGATACCGAGGCGACGATCCTGCGCCTGGCTCCCACGAACTCGGGCCCCGCCGCGCCCGTCGCGTTCCTGATTCACGGCGGTACCGTGCCCGTCGAGGTTTCCCGTGACGTCGTCATCGGCCGCGACCCCGACGCCCGTGCGCTGACCGGCCGCCCCGTCGCGACCGTCCTGCGCGTGCCCAGCCCGCAGACCGAGATCTCCCGCTCACACTGCGCCGTCATGATGACGACCCCCGGCTCCTGGGCACTCATGGACCTGGGCAGCGCGAACGGCACCGTCCTGCGCCACGCCGACGGCTCGTTCCAGGACGTCACCCCCATGGTGACGATCGCCCTGAACGACGGCGACCTCATCGACGTGGGCGAGGGAACCACCATCGAGTTCCGCGTGCGCTGATTGACTCAAACGCTGCAGGTGGGGCGGGCCTTCGGGCTCGCCCCACCTGAGTTTGTCTGCGTTGTTCACGGGGGAGAGGGGAGCGGTCGACTGTCCCGGCCTCATCTATGTAAGGACAATCATACTCGCGCGCGCCTTAAGGTGACCTTGGTCCCTTGAAGCGTGTATCCTTACCCCTGGTAGCGACCCGCTGGTGGGTCGGTCATCGCAAACAAGGAAGTTGAGGACCACGATGGTCAAGTACGTATACGACTTCTCCGAGGGCGACAAGTCCATGAAGGACCTCCTCGGAGGAAAGGGAGCCAACCTCGCCGAGATGACGAAGCTCGGTCTGCCCGTTCCCCCGGGCTTCACGATCACCACCGAGGCATGCCGCGCATACCTCAAGGAGTCGACGGTTCCCGAGTCGCTTGCCACCGAGGTCACCACCGCGCTGCGCGGCGTCGAAGACCAGATGGGCCGCCACCTCGGCGATCCCTCCGACCCGCTCCTCGTCTCCGTGCGAAGCGGCGCCAAGTTTTCCATGCCCGGCATGATGGAAACCGTCCTGAACATCGGCCTCAACGATGAGTCCGTTCTCGGCCTCGCAGCCGTTAGCGGTAACGAACGCTTCGCGTGGGACTCCTACCGCCGCCTCATCCAGATGTTCGGCAAGACCGTCCTCGACATCGACGGCGACCTCTTCTCCGACGCCCTCGACGCCCTCAAGGCCGAGCGCGGCGTCACCGGCGATACCGAGCTGACCGCCGAAGACCTCAAGGGCCTCGTCGACACCTTCAAGGGCATCGTCAAGGAACAGACCGGCAAGGACTTCCCGCAGGACCCGCGCACCCAGATGGACATGGGCATCGAGGCCGTATTCCGCTCCTGGAACACCGAGCGCGCCCGCATCTACCGCCGTCGCGAGCGCATCCCCCACGACCTGGGCACCGCCGTCAACATCTGCACCATGGTGTTCGGCAACATGGGCGAAAACTCCGGCACCGGAGTGTGCTTCACCCGTGACCCCTCCTCCGGCCACTCCGGCGTCTACGGTGACTACCTGGAGAACGCGCAGGGTGAGGACGTCGTCGCGGGTATCCGCAACACCCTGCCTCTGTCCGCATTGAAGGACATCAACAAGCCCGTCTACGACGAGCTGCGTGGCATTATGCGCAAGCTGGAGACCCACTACCGCGACATGTGCGACATCGAGTTCACCGTCGAGCGCGGCAAGCTGTGGATGCTCCAGACACGCGTCGGCAAGCGCACCGCCGCCGCCGCCTTCCGTATTGCCACCCAGCTCCTGGGCGAAAAGCTCATCACCCGCGACGAGGCCCTGGGCCGCGTCACCGGCGACCAGCTCACCCAGCTGATGTTCCCGCAGTTCGACGCCAAGGCCGAGAAGGAGCTCATCGCTCGCGGCATGGCCGCCTCCCCGGGCGCTGCCGTCGGCAAGATCGCTTTCAACAACGCCCAGGCCGTCGAGGCCGCCGAGAAGGGCATTAAGACCGTCCTCGTGCGTCGCGAGACCAACCCTGATGATCTGCCCGGCATGGTCGCGGCCGAAGGTGTCCTCACCGCTCGCGGTGGTAAGACCTCGCACGCCGCCGTCGTCGCCCGCGGTATGGGCAAGACCTGCGTGTGCGGCGCCGAATCCCTCGTCATCGACGCGGCCGCCGGCACCGTCACCATCGGCGACCTCGTGCTGACCGCCGACGACACTATCGCCATCGACGGCCAGACCGGTGAGATCTTCCGCGGCGAGGTTCCCGTCGCCGACTCGCCCGTCACCACCTACCTGGCAGATGGCCTCGAGGCGGCATCGCCGCCGCCGGCGAAGACCAGGGCACTCGCGAGCTCGTCGAGGCCGTCGACAAGCTCCTTGCCCACGCCGACAAGGTCCGCCGCCTGCACGTGCGCGCCAACGCCGACACCCCCCTCGACTCCAAGCGCGCCATCGCCTTCGGCGCCGAGGGCATCGGCCTGTGCCGCACCGAGCACATGTTCCTGGGCGAGCGCCGCCCGCTCGTTGAGCGCGCGATCCTCTCCGCCCCCGAGTCGGACGAGCGTCAGGCTGCGTTCAACGAGCTCGAGAAGCTCCAGAAGCAGGACTTCCTCGAGATGCTTGAGGTCATGGACGGCAAGGCCATGACCGTGCGCCTCATCGACCCGCCGCTCCACGAGTTCATGCCCGCCCTCATCGAGCTGGAGACGAAGGTCGCCGTCGGCAAAGGCCACCGGCACCCTCGACCCCGCCGACGAGGCCATGCTCGTCGAAGTCCGTCGCATGCACGAAGAGAACCCCATGCTGGGCCTGCGCGGCGTGCGACTGGGCATCTACCTGCCCGGCCTGTTCGCCCTGCAGATGCGCGCCCTGTGCGAGGCGGCCGCCCACCTCGTGGCCCGCGGCCTCAACCCGCGGCCCGAGATTATGGTTCCGCTCGTCGGCTCCGTGCGTGAGCTCCAGCTCGTGCGCGAGGAAGGCGAAGGCATCATCGCCTCCGTCGCCGCTGACCGCGGCGTGGACCTGTCCGGCGTCTCCATCGGCGCCATGATCGAGCTGCCGCGCGCCGCCATGACGGCCGAGGACCTGGCCGAGGAAGCCGACTTCTTCTCCTTCGGCACCAACGACCTGACGCAGACCGTGTGGGGCTTCTCGCGCGACGACGTCGAGGGCGTGTTCTTCCCGCAGTACATCGAGGCCGGCATCTTCGGTGTCTCCCCCTTCGAGTCCATCGACGTCCACGGCGTGGGCACCCTGGTCTCCGAGGGCGTGCGCCGCGCCCGCTCCACCAAGCCGAACATCAAGCTCGGCGTGTGTGGCGAGCACGGTGGCGACCCGGCCTCGATCCACTTCTTCCACAACGTGGGCGTCGACTACGTGTCCTGCTCCCCGTTCCGCGTCCCCGTCGCCCGCCTTGAGGCTGGCCGCGCCGCAGTCGAGGATCACGTGGACATGACCGCCTGATCGCTGGTGGTGCTTGCTTCGCTGAGCGCCGATGAGTGAGCGTGACGAGGCCGCGGCCGGGAAACCGGTCGCGGCCTCGTTCCGTTGTGGGCGGGTGTTGTGGGCGGGGGCGTGTGGTAGATCGGCCCACCCTATCGGCCCATCTACTGGTGGTGTTAACCCACTTGTGCCAGCTACCCCATTTACTGGAGGCTGGGCGGGTGCGCCGATGTTGTCACCAGGTGGGTTCACATGCGCAGGGGTGGGCCCACGTTGCCCAGGTGGGTTCACATGCGCAGGGGTGGGCCCACGTTGCCGCCAGGTGGGTGAGTGTGCGGGCCTGTGTTCTGTTGTTGCGGGTGGTGCTTGGTGCGCCGGGGGTTGGTGGACTTTTCTCGCCAGTTCTCCTGTGCCGTGTGTGGTGTGGGCTTTCAGATTCCGCGTTTGTTCTTGTCTGCGCGTGCAGTGCACCCGATCCGTAGGCATTGCACCCGTTCTGATCGGGTGCTGTGCCCCGTAACGGGTGTAGCGCCCGGTAACGGGTGCAGTGCCTCGTAACGGGTGCAGCGTCCTCGCGGTGTTGCCGGTTGAACGGTCGACTGTGGTGTCGCATTGCCTCACGAACTGGTGCAGCATTGGCCCCTCGCGCGTCGTGTAAGCGGTGCATGTCCGCGCGAATGCTTGTTGCTCAGTGGTGTGACACCACTTAGTGGGTATTGCACCAGTTGGGAGGTGGTGTAGTGCTCCCTAACTAGTGCAATTCTTGTGGACGCGTGTTGGTTGTGCGCATCTGCTCGAGGTATGAACCCACTTGTGCGCTGCGAAAACCATCTACTGGAGGCTGGGCGGGTGTGATCATGTGTCACCGGGTGGGTTAACGTGCGCAGGCGTAGGGCCGCAGCAGTGGTGTTACGGGTTGTGGCTTTCCGACGGTGGCTGCGCTCAGGGTGCGGCCGGTTGCGGGGCATCGGCGCGGTTCAAGCCGGGGTGTCAGGGAGTAATGCCGATGCTCTGCAGCAGGAAGATCAGGCCCACCATGATCGAGTTGTTCAGAGCGTGGAACGCCCACGAGTAAGCGATGTTCTTCCCTGATTTCACGTAGATGAGGGTCAGGGCGATGGAGATCGGCAGGTAGGCCAGCAGGTCCTGCCACTGGTAGCAATGCATGTAGGCGAAGAGAATGGCGGAGATCGACGCGACGAGCCACGTGGGCGCAAACGCGCTGAGCTTGCCGATGAGGATGTGCCGGTAGAAGATCTCCTCAATCATTGGGACGCCGATGGCCACAAAGAAGGAGAACACGATGCTGAGAGCGCCTTCGGACAGGGCGTTCATGACGGCCTGTTGGTTCTGGGCTATCGGCGGATTGGTTCCGTAGATGGAGATGCGCAGCGTGGCTTGCACAATCGTGAGGAGGAACCATATGCCGAATAGCAGTGCGATCTTGAGTACCGGTCGTGTGCGGAAGTATGAGAAGGCGCGGAAGAACTCGCGCCCAAAGAACGCCAGTACCATGACCAGGAAAATCGAGTCGAGCACGACGTTGACGGCAGTGATGTTCCATGACTCGGGGATGATCGATGTCGGCACGATGCCGAGTAGGAAGAAGGTCGCGTAGGGGATGCCGAAGATCGCGATCCGCACCCAGTCGGCGCGACTTGGGCGCACGGGCCGCATGGGGAACGAGGCCTTGGCCGCGTTATCTGTCGCGGTGACAGTGGGCAGGGGGCTCGGTGCCGGGGTCGCCCCGGTCAATACGGGAGTCGAAGGTGCGCAGTGCGTGCTTGGGTCGGTAGACATGGAGCTGAGGCCACTTCCTGTTGGGCTGTTGTGCTGCCCGTATATTCTGACAGATTTGAAATAGAGTGGCGCGCGGATAGTTGAGACGATGTGCCTGGCGCGGCGGCCTCCTGGTTGGACGACGCGCGTGCAACGCGCGCGGGGATGCGTGGATGTTGAGGTGGTCGTGAACCCCTGCGTCTGGGAGGGCCGCGCCTTGGTCGCCCAATGCGCGTGACGGTGGCTGCGGGTGGCGGATCGCCACAGGGGAAGATTGGCGCGCAAGGGACGTGGCTCGTTTTCCCTGACGGGGAAAGGTTTTTGTGGCACCGTGTCAGCAAACGATCGCCCTGGGCCCTTAGTCCCTCAAGGGGGGTGTGTCACCGCGCTAGCACCGTCACAGCATGGTCACAATTTAGGATGACCTAAACGGACTACTTTTCACCTCGGCGAGATGTGGCTACGCTCAACGTTTAGGAACCCCATCATCCCGGCTAGACCTCATCACCGGACCTACAGGAGGCAAGCGGTGGCAGTGCTTCGCGTTCACCTGAGCAACGTCGGTCAGCGACTCAGTCGCGTTCTTATCGTGGCCGTGATGGCGGCTGTAGTCGTGGCGATGTTCGCTGCGCCCTCGCGCGCCGCGGATCAGACGTGGAGCGATGTCTCGACCACGATCAATGGCCTCATTGACGAAGGCGTGTCCACCTTCAAGGCGGGCGACGCCAAGGGAGGCAAGGACAAGGTCAACGACGCCTACTACAAGCACTATGAGATCACCGGCATGGAGAAGCAGGTCATGGCCCGCATCTCCGGCTCGCGCGTCTCCCAGGTGGAGATGGAGTTCTCCCTCCTGAAGAAGGCCATGAGTGACGCCGACAGTGCAGGGGTCGACAGCCACGCCACGACTCTCAAGCAGTACATGGTCGAGGACGGCGCCTCCTTGGACGGTGTGGCTCCCGGATCGGCAGCCCAGGCCTCGTCGGACGATTACAGCCCCGGCGCGTGGGGCGAGGTCGCCAAGACCATCAACGGCATCCTCGAGGACGGCGCCAACGCCTACAAGGGCGGCGACGCCAAGGCCGGTAAGGATAAGGTTAACGAGGCCTACTACAAGCACTACGAGATCACCGGCATGGAGAAGCAGGTCATGAGCCGAATCTCCGGCTCGCGCGTCTCCCAGGTGGAGATGGAGTTCTCGCTCCTGAAGAAGGCCATGACCGACAATGACTCGGCCGCGGTCGACCAGCACCTCTCGACGCTGACGAACTACATCCGCGAGGACGCCAACAGCCTCGACGGCTACACCGGCAAGGCCTCCGAGAAGACAGCCGAAGGTTCGGGTTCCTCCCCCGTGGATCGCCCAGTTCCTGCCCTCCCTCCTCGTCATCTTGCGTGAGGGTATGGAGGCGATCCTGGTCGTCGCCGCCGTCCTGGCATACCTGGCCAAGGCAGGCCACAAGAAGAAGACCCCCATCGTGTGGGGCGGCGTCGCCCTCGCCTTCGCCCTGTCCGTGGGACTGGCCTTCCTCTTCAGCTACGTGACCTCCCTGGCGGGCGCGAACCAGGAGCTCCTTGAGGGCTTCGCCGCGCTCTTCGCGGTCATCATGCTGATCTGGGTCTCCAACTGGATGATCAACAAGTCCTCCAACAAGGCGTGGGACGAGTACATCAAGAAGCAGACCGATGCCTCGCTGAGTAGCGGCTCCCTGCTGGGCCTGGCCTTCATTTCCTTCCTCGCCGTCCTGCGCGAGGGTGCGGAGACGATCCTCTTCTACGTCCCGATCGTTGCCGCCGCGGGCGACAAGGTCCACTACGTGTGGATCGGCCTGGCCGTCGGCCTCGTGGTCCTCGTCGTCATCTACCTGCTCATCCAGTTCGCGGCGGTTCGCATTCCGCTGCGCCCCTTCTTTACCATCACCTCGCTGCTGATGGCCTTCATGGCCTTCACGTTCACGGGTTCTGGTATCGGGGAACTCCAGGAGGCGGACGTCGTGTCCCTGACACCCATCTCCGGCTTCCCCACCATCGACCTCTTGGGGATATACCCCCGAGTGGAGAACCTGGCCGCGCAAGCCATCGTTCTCGCCATCATCGTCGGTCTCTACTTCTTCGGAAAAGCTCGCCTCGCCCGCGAGGCCGCCGCCCAGTCGCGGGCCGAGGAATGACATCAGTCGAGCGACACCGACTTTTCACCCAACCAACACGCACAGGAGATCATCACATGAAGCGCTCTCTGTTCCGCGTCGGCGCGGCCCTGGCCACGCTGGCCCTCGCAGGCACCTTGGCGGCCTGCTCCAACAACTCCTCCTCGTCCTCCAGCGAGAAGCCTGCGGCATCGGCCTCTGCCTCGGACTCGGCTGACTCGAATGCGCCCGCCCCCGGCGAGGACGCTGGCTTCGAAGAGCAGCCCCTCGGCGATGACGTTCACGTCGGCCCCCTCGTCGTGGGTGGCGTCTACTTCCAGCCCGTTGAAATGGAGCCCGCCGTGGGCACTCCGGCCGCTGAATCCTCGATGCACATTGAGGCCGACATCTCCGCCGCCGCCGACAACAAGCTCGGCTTCGGTGCGGGTGACTTCATCCCCGGCCTGACCGTCGACTACACGATCAAGGACAAGTCCGGCGCGACTGTCCAGGAGGGCACGCTCATGCCGATGAACGCGTCCGACGGCCCGCACTACGGCCTGAACCTGCCCAAGCTCGACGCCGGCACCTACGATGTGGCCTTCTCGATCAAGCCGCCCACCGGCTGGCTGCTGCACACCGACAAGACTACGGGTGTTGAGGGACGCTTCTGGACCGAGCCGCTCGTCGCCGAGTTCCCGGATTGGCAGTGGGATCCCACGGCCGTCTCCTGGTGATCGACACGCACGCTTCGCGGGGCCGAGGTCGTGGTTCCTTTCTGGGACTGCTGGCCTCGGCCCTCGCCCCGTGAGGGGACTAGACTTGACGTCGGAGTCGTCCGGCTTCGGTGAACCTTTATTTCGGGAGGAAAGCCAATGCTTCAGCAGATGAGCGAAGCAACCCTGACGCTGCTGTTGACGATGCTCGCCGTCGGCGCCGTCATCCGCTTTATGCCGGCCGCCGGGCACGGTCGCCGCGGTAAGAAGGCGCGGTCGGTGGCAGTGTGGGCCGGCGTCGGCCTGGGAATGATCTCCTCCCTGGCCCTGACGATCATCAACGTCGAGGCTCCCAAGTCCGTGAACCGCCAGACCGTTGGCCTGTACACGCTCCCCGCGGCGGTCATTCTCGCTCTCCTCTTCCTCGCGCTCGTCGCCGTGCGCTCGCGCCGCGTGCGCGCCCTTCTCCCGGGTAACGGTGACGACGAGGCCCGGGCAGCCTCGTCCATGGAGACCGTGGTGAGCGGTGATACGCTCCTGCGCATCGTCGGTGCCCTCTACATCGGTGCCGTTCTGTTCCGCGCCGTGCCCACAGCGATGAACCAGGCCGTTATGATGCTCTCGGGCGGCGTCGAGATCTACTCCACCCAGGTTGTCCTCGCGTTCCTCGGATACGCGCTCGCCTGGCTGCTCGTCTGCTTCGTCGCCTGGGTGTCCTACCGCCTGTGCGCGTGGAATAATCGCGTGTGGCCGGCGGCCTTCATCATGATCTCGCTGCTGGCCAACCACGTCCTCATGATTGTGCGTATCCTCAAGGCCAAGCGCTGGATCTCCATCCCCAAGGACGCGTGGAATACCATCTCCTGGTTCATCAACCACGAGGCGGTCTTCACGATCGCCGCCGGCCTGGCCCTGTGTGCCGTCGTCGTTCTCACGTGGCTGGCCTCGCGCTCGATCCCGACTGTGGGTGCAAACCCGGCCGAGGGGCGCCTGGGCCGCGCTCGCTCGCGCCTCTACAAGTCCATGGCGGGCACCGCTGCCCTCGGCTACCTGTGCGGTGCGCTGCTGATCACCGTTGGCGTCGCCTACGGTAGCCAGGAGGTTGAGCTGTCCGCGCCCGAGTCATTCAGCGTCGTCGATGATCAGGTCAGCGTCAACCTCGCCGATATCTCCGATGGCCACCTGCACCGCTACGAGTACACGACCTCGGGCGGCGTGAAGGTGCGCTTCATCGTCATCCAGAAATCCGGTTCCTCCTTCGGCGTGGGCCTGGACGCGTGCGATATCTGCGGCCCCACCGGATACTACGAGAAGGACGGCAAGGTCATCTGCAAGCTGTGTGAAAGTGGCGATGAACATCGCGACCATCGGCTTTAAGGGAGGCTGCAACCCGATCCCCATCGACTACAAGGTCTCCAACGGCACGCTGACTGTGCCGATCTCGGCCCTCGAGGCCTCGGCCTCTGTCTTCGCGAAGTAAGGGGGGAACGCGTGTTCGTCCGAATGCTGCGCGGCGCCCTCACGAGGCGTGGTAACCGCCACCTGATGATCGCCCTGACCGTCGCGCTGGGCGCCTGCGTCGCCACGTCCATGCTCTCCGTCATGTTCAACGTGGGCGACAAGGTCAACCAGGAACTCAAGTCCTACGGCGCCAACATTGTCGTACGCCCCCAGGGCGCGGCCGTCCTCGACGACCTGTACTCCACGGGTGAGACCACCGAGGCCCGTTCCTACCTGCGCGAGGACGAGCTCGGCAATATCAAGACGATCTTCTGGACCTACAACATCCTCGACTTCGCACCCCTGCTGAGTGTGTCCGCCACCGACGCGAGCGGTGAGCACGTGCCCACGACCGGTACCTGGTTCAGCCACCACCTTGAGCTGGCCACCGGCGAGAGCGTTGAAACCGGCCTCGACAAGCTGCGCGGCTGGTGGGGCATCGAGGGCTCGTGGCCCGCTGCGACGATGAAAGCGGTGCCCTCGTTGGTACCACCTACGCGGCCGCGCACGGCCTCGGCGTCGGCGACAACTTCACGCTCACCCGCGAGGGAATCACGCGCGAATTCACGGTGCGCGGCATCCTCACCAGCGGTGATGACGCCGACCGCGGCGTCTACATCCAGCTGTCGCAAGCCCAGGAGCTCTTGGACCGTGAGGATGTCGTCGGCAGCGTTGAGGTCTCCGCCCTGACCACGCCGGACAATGACCTCGCGCGCAAGGCCGCGAAGAACCCGAATTCGCTGAGCGTATCGGAGAAGGAAACCTGGTACTGCACCGCCTACGTCTCCTCGATCGCCTACCAGATCGAGGAAGTCATGACGGACTCCGTGGCCCGCCCGGTCCGCCAGGTCGCCCAGTCCGAAGGCACGATCCTGGAGAAGACCCAGCTACTCATGGTCCTCGTGACCGTCCTGGCGCTCATCGCCTCGGCTCTGGCCATCGCGAACCTGGTGACCGCGGGCGTTATGGAGCGCTCCAGCGAAATCGGCCTCATGAAGGCCGTGGGCGCGAAGGACAAGCAGATCATCTCGCTGTTCCTGACAGAGACGATTATCGTTGGCCTGGCCGGTGGGGTCCTCGGCTACGGCGGAGGCCTCGCCCTCGCACAGGCGATCGGCTACATGGTGTTCCACTCGTCCATCGCGTTTGTGCCCGTCGTCGTCGGTCTCGTTGCCGTCCTCGTGATCCTCGTCGTCCTGGGAGCCTCCATCCCGGCGATCCGCTACCTGCTGCGCCTCAACGCGGCGGAAGTCCTGCACGGAAGGTGATGCCCATGTCCAGACGAGCAATGTTCTGGCGGATGGTTATCTCCTCCATCCTGCGCCGACGCTCCCGCGTCCTCATCGCGATCCTCGCCGTCGCCATTGGGGCGACCACCCTGTCGGGCCTCGTGACGATCGCCGTCGATGTGCCCGCGCAGATGGCCCGAGAGATCCGCTCCTACGGCGCCAACCTCGTTGTTACCCCCGCCGGCGACGTGCCCATGACCGACGAGGCCGTGGCCGCCGCGACCGCCCAGGTACCCGCGAGCGCTCTGGTCGGATCCGCCGCGTTCGACTACGAGACCGTCACGATTAACGACCAGCCCTACGTTGCAGGTGGCACGGACCTGAGTGCCGTGCACGCCATGAACCCGTACTGGTTCGTGGACGGGCAATGGCCCGATGCTTCGGGCCAGGTCCTCGTGGGTGAGCAGGTCGCCTCGACGATCGACGTCAAGGCTGGTGACACGATCACGGTCAGCCAGCTGGACGCGAGCGCGTCCTCGAAGGCTGCCGCGCAGTCCGGGGCACAGGCCTCAGCCCTCAAGGTTGATCCGCGTACTGTCACCCTGACCGTGTCGGGCATCCTCAAGACGGGCGGCAACGAAGACGGCTACGTGTACATGTCCAGCCAGGACATGAGCGCGCTGACCGGGCAGCCTGACGCCGTGTCGCTCGCCGAGTACTCGATTGCCCTGGAAGGCGACCAGCTGAGCGCCATCGCCGACGCGATGAACGGCGCGAACCCCGACATTCATGCCCAGACCGTGCGCCGCCTGGCCCAGTCTGACACCGGCGTGCTGGCGATGCTGCGGTCCCTGCTCATCGTCATCACTGTTATCGTGCTCGCGCTGACCATGATCGGCGTGTCGACCACGATGATCGCCGTCGTCACCGAGCGGCGTAACGAGATTGGCCTGCGCAAGGCCCTGGGTGCGACTGGCCGTTCCATCACCCGTGAGTTCATGGGGGAGGGCGTCATGCTCGGGTTCATCGGCGGTGTCCTGGGTGCCGGAGCGGGCTACGGCCTCGCCGTCCTCATCTCCACCTCCGTGTTCCACCGGTCCATCTCGCTGCACCCCGTCATCCTCCTCGGCACGGTCGCCTGCTCCATCCTCATCGCTGTCCTCGCCTGTCTCCCGCCCGTGCGCCGCGCACTGGCCGTCGACCCCGCGCTCGTCCTGCGCGGAGAATGAGAGTCACCATGACCACCTCCACCGCCACCCAGGCCTCGTCGGCCCCCACGGACGCTCTGCTGAGCCTTGAGAACGTCTCCAAGATTTACGGCGACCTGCACGCTCTCGACAACGTCTCCCTCGAGATTCCGCGCGGCCAGTGGGTCTCCATCGTCGGCCCCTCCGGCTCTGGCAAGACCACGCTCATGAACATCGTCGGTGCCATGGACACCGCCACCAAGGGTACGGTCATGCTGGATGGGCACGATATCTCCGACTGACCGCCGATGAGCTCACCGAGGTGCGCTGCCGCACGATTGGCCTCGTGTTCCAGCAGTTCCACCTCATTGGCCACCTCACGGCCCTTGAGAACATCATGGTCGCCCAGTACTACCACTCGATGCCTGACGAGAAGGAAGCCCTCGAGGCCCTCGACCGTGTCGGCCTTGCCGACCGCGCCACGCACCTGCCGCGTCAGCTCTCCGGCGGCGAGCAGCAACGCGTGTGCGTGGCCCGCGCACTCATCAACTACCCCAAGCTTGTCCTCGCCGACGAGCCCACGGGCAACCTGGATGAAACCAATGAGGGAAATCGTCCTTGACCTGTTCAACCAGCTCCATCAGGACGGTACGACCCTCATGGTCGTCACCCACGACGCGCTCGTCGCTGAACAGGGCCAGCGCGAAATTCGACTCGATCACGGTAAGGTCGTGAAGGAAACCTGGCACGACCATGACTTTGAACAGCGCGCCTCCGGCCTGGTTGTGCCCGGCCGCGAGGGTGATGCGCGCAGCGGAAAGGACAAGGTGCGATGACCACGCCCACCCCTGTTGAGAGCCGATCCCGCTGGGTTGCCCCGGCCTCGTACGCGGTCCTTGGGGCCCTCGGTGCGACCATCCTGGCTGCGTGCACGCCCTCCACCGGCCTGGACATGACGAAGCCTATGAGCGACGGCACCTGGACCGCCCAGTCCAACGCCGATGACCAGGGTTCCATCGGCACCATTACCATCACTGTCGAGGGCGGGCGCATCACCGCGACCTCCTACGAGACGACGCTGGCAGACGGGACCGACAAGGGCACTGAGTACGGCAAGAATTCCGCCGGTGAAGTCTTCAACGAGGACTACTACAAGAAGGCGCAGGTAGCCGTCGCTTCCTACCGGGAGTACTCCGATAACCTCACCCAGGTGGGCGACCCCGCTAAGGTCGATGTCATTACCGGCGCCACCGTCGCCCACCAGCAGTTCGTGCAGGCCGCCATCCGCGCCATCGCCGCCGCCCAGGGCGTTTCCCCGGACGGTGCCGACGACATCAACATCCCCGGCCTGAACGATGCCACCAAGGACGGCGACCTCGACAAGGACCTCGGAGGCTCTGACGGCTGATGTGGCGCGTACTGCCGCCGCGCCGGGGGACGAGGCCGTGGCTGGGTCTGCGGGGGTAGCTCGCGCTGGGGACGCTGCGCCCACGTGGCGATCCTCTTTCCCCGCGATGGGCACCCGCGTCGACATCATCGGCTGGGGCGGGGACGGCATGGCGATCGTCAACGCAGTCGTGGGCGTTGTTGCACGCCACGAGGACATGTGGAGCGTGTTCCGGCCTTCCTCCGAGGTGTCGCGACTCAATGCCGCTGTTGCTTCGACTGGGTGCGGTGGCGGTGCATCCCGTTGCGGGGCCGATTCCGCGGTGGCCGACCCCGGCCTTGTCGTCAGTGAAGAAACCGACCGGCTGCTGCGTGACGCGCTGGCGCTCGCGGAGGTGACCGGGGGAACGTTCAACCCGTTGATCGGGCCGCTCGTTGCCGCGTGGGACACCAAGGCGATGCGGGCCGCGTACGTCGCGGGTGTGCCCTTGCCGCCTGCGCCGTCTGAGCGCGTTGTGGAGGCGGCGTTGCGGGCGTCATCGTGGGGCTTGCTGTCGAGCGTTGGCGAGCGGCGGTGGGCGATGGGTGCCCCTGCTGAGTCCGTGGGTGGTGTCGATGTGCCCAGTCCGCGCCTCGACCTGGGCGGCATTGCGAAGGATACACCGCCGACGCGTGCCGCGACCTGGCTGTGGCCCTGGGGGGCGCGTGGTGTGTTGGTGTCGGTGGGGACCTCGTCGGTGTCGGTAGTTCGGGACTCGCGCCGACGGTTCCTCGTGGCGCGCCGGCCTGCGAGACCCCCATGGCGGGCCTACGTCGGTCGCTGGCGTCGTAGAACTGCCTGCGGGCGGCATGGCGTCCCTGTCGACGTCTGGCGACAACCTGGGGCCGCTGGGCGGTGTGCGTGCGGTTTGTGCAGGGGTCTGCGGCGGGGAGTGCGGTGGGTCCTCTGGTGGGGCCTGCGGCGGATCGTCGTGCGCGTGAAACATCGCGTGAAACATCTGTCGGTGGTGGTCGAGTTTTCGACCACCACATCATCGACCCGCGTACGGGATACCCCGCTCATGCAGGTATGCGACAAGTCACTGTCGTGGCCTCGTCGGGTGTGCTGGCGGAGGCCCTGTCGACGGCACTGCTCGTCGACCCGTCCATCGATGTTTCGGACGTCGTGGCCCGATGGTCGCGCCTGTCTGGCGCCCCTGCCTCGGCGAAGGTTGTGGGCCTTGTGCGTGCTGAGCAGGGATGAGGTCCAGCTGCGGTCAGGCCTGGTCGCTGCCCGCATGGCGAGAGGGTGGGGGGCGAGGGACGGGGCTCATGTGGTCTACCCGCCAGGCGTGATGTGACACTGCCGAGACTCGCAACCGAATGCTCGACGGGCGTGTTCGTTCCCGTTGTCGCTCCGTTGACGGCCGCCATGCGGTGGAGGCTATGAGTGCTGGTGCAACCGTGTGTTGTCCTATGCCCCTGTGATCGTTCACCCGTCGAGGAAGTACTGAGGCAACTGTGATGACCGTCAGCTGAGCGGTGTGAGGCGCGGGATCGTTGTTGAGGTTGACCTCGACGATTACCGACGTGCATCAGGAGTACCTCCGCGTTATCACCGTTGCGTGTGGACTGGTATGCAGGGGATGAGCCACTGGCAATGCACCCGTTGTGTGGCGCTACACCCGAACAGAAGGGGTGCAACGCCGACGGTTCGGGTGCACTGCCCCTCAGAACATGTGAAAGTGTGGTCGGTGTGCGCAGAGGCGATTGTGTCGCAAAGAGGGTTGAACTAGCTCGCACTCTATTCACAGTCCCCCGTTCGTGTCGCTGGTTATCCACAGGGGTTGATTGTCTTGATGATCTCAACTCGTGGGGCTGCAAGAATCCACATATGAGCAGCCACCAATTGACAGTTATTCGTACCTCGGAAGCGTGTCGCATGGCGCATGAGGAAATAGAATCAGGCGCTTCTTGCACGTGATGCGAGGATGCTACGTCCGAGTCGATGACACGCGTCTTCTTGACACTCCGTGGCGCACGTGGATAACAGTGGCGCGAGCTCGTCTCCTTGCCGTCCATGCGTCGGGGAGCGGGGATCGAGTATTCGTTGGTGCAAGCTCACTTGCTTCTCGAGGTATTCCTCTGTGGGAGGCGAACCCGGACATATACGTCTGGGCTCGTACTCGGCGTGGGAGTAAGCCTCTCCGCGCGGTTCGCGCAGCGGGGATCCTCGTACCCGGGGTTTCGGTGCGATGGTCTGTTGTATCACCTCTTCAGGGAGAGATACAGACTGTTGGTGGCGTCCTGGCTGAAGGCGTCATCGATGCGACGGTGCGTATGGCTTGTTGGTCTGAGCCCCTGAGTGCATTTGTAGGGATCTGTATGGTGCTGAACAGGCAGTCGTCCTTTGACCTCTTTTCGCAGGAAGAGTGTCGCGATCGGGCACATGGGGTTCGGTCAGAGATGCTCGTGAGGCTCACGGAGTGGCGCGAACATAACGACAACATGCCGGCGCGCCGAGCAGAAGCCCTCATTCGAGCCGCTGACCCGGGCTGTGACAACCCTGCTGAGGCTGCGTTGCTGTGGGTCTTGAAGTCGGTGAGTGCCTTCGAGGTCGTGACCCAGTTTGAGATCGTCGTCAGCGGGCGACGATACTTTGCGGACATCGCTATTCCGGGACTCATGATCATCTTCGAGTTCGATGGGATTGGAAAGCTCGGAAAGAACGAAGCCGACTTTGCTCGGGCGAAGCGTGACTGGATCCAACGTGAGAATGATTTACGTGGAGCTGGCTGGACTATCTATCGATTCTCGTGGCCAGACTATGAGGATCTGACGCAACTGAGAGCCTGGGTGACTGAGTTGTTAGCGCCGTACCAGGCATCGATCCCCGCATCCGCACAGCGCTTGTGGGCGGTTCCAACGCAGGCCTGCGACGGTCCGAATCGGCGGTTTCACATGGGTACATCCCGACGGTGGTCGCAAGGGTCATGCGCATGATCGGAGGCGCTGCACCCGTTGTGTGGCGCTGCACCCGAACAGAAGGGGTGTAATGCCTACGGATCGGGTGTAGCGCACGCCGTAACAAGTAGATTCGCGGCCGGGCCGCCGCTCGTCGGCACACAAAGCAGCCCGGCCCCACAGCCGGGCCCGGTGGCACCCGGAAAACCCGTGGGGCCGCGCAGCGCCGGCATTCACCCAGCGCGCCCCGCAAGCAGCGTCGCCAGGTGGACGCCCCCGCGGCCCGCCAGCTGCGCGGCCTGGGTGCGGCAGGAGAAGCCGTCCGCCAGGTACACCGCATCGGGCTTCGCTGACAGGGACGGCAGCAGTGAATGCGACGCGACGGCGACAGACAGGTCGTAGTGGCCCGCCTCCATGCCGAAATTCCCGGCCAGGCCGCAGCACCCCTCGAGCCTCGTCACGCGCGCGCCCAGCGACTCGAGCAGCGCCTGGTCCGCGTCCCACCCCATGACGGAGTAGTGGTGGCAGTGCGGCTGTGCGACGATCTCAACACCCTCCAGGCGCGGCAGGCTACGCTCGGATGCGGGCACCGCAGACAGCACCTCGGCGAGGGTGTGCGTCGCGGAAGACACGAGTCCCGAACGCGGGTCCTCGGGCAGCAGATCCAGCAGGTCGTCGCGTAGTACCGCCGTGCACGATGGCTCAACGCCGACGATCGGGATCCCCGACGCCGCGAAAGGCGCAAGAACGCCCAGCAATGATGCCAAAGTGTTTCTTCGCCCCCGTCAGCTGACCCGTCGTAATCCACGTGAGACCGCAGCACGCGTCCGGCGCGACGATTGGCGCAAACCCGTTCGCCTCGAGCACGTCGACGACCGCGCGCGCACCCGCATCGTCCAGGGTCTGGCTAAACGAGTCCGCCCACACGAGCGCGTATGGCCGCCCGCTGGGGTCGCGCGGCCCGCTCAGGATCGGGGAGTCCGGTATCGACGAGGCAGTGGCCCCCTCACGCTCGCGGGCAACGGAAATGGGATCCGAGTTGGTAGACGCAGGAACGCTGTCCGCCAACAGGGACCGGCGGCGAGCCCACGCGGTGAAGGTGCCGGACTGGAGGTCGGGCATGCCACGGCGAGGATCGAGGCCAATGATGCGGAAGGCCATGGATCGCAGCGGTGCTACCGACATGAGGGCGTTCGCGACGGCAGCCAGGCCGGGCACGCGCGCGGTGACGCGGGTGAGGCGAGGCAGCCAGCCGAGCGTGTAGTGGCTGAGGGGACGCATGCGGCCCCGGTAGGTGCGGAAGAGCGCTTCGGAGCGGTAGCGGGCCATGTCGACGCCGGCGGGGCAGTCGGCGGAGCAGGCTTTGCAGGCCAGGCACAGGTCGAGGGCCTCGAGGACCTCGGGGGAGTCGATGGCTGTGACGAGCTGTGAGTTCGCGGCCTCCTGGAGGATGCGGGCCCGCCCGCGGGTCACGTCCTTTTCCTCGCGTGTGGCCAGGTAGGACGGGCACATGAAGGTGCCGGACACTACCGCTCGGCACTTGCCGACGCCGGTGCAGCGGTGGACGGCGGCCGTGAAGTCGCCGCCGTCGTGGGTGAAGGCGAATCCGCCGTCCGCGGGCATTGGTCGGGCGGCCACTCGTCGCAGGTTGCGATCAAAGAGAATCGACGCCTGGCTGCAACTCTGCGGGATCGCCGGCGACACCGGCAGTGCGCGCCTTCGAGCGGGAAGAAGCCTCGGCCTCGTCCATGGGTGCGGCGAGGACTCCCGGATTGAGGAGGTTGCCCGGGTCAAAGACGTGCTTGACGCGCGCGAAGAGGTCGAGCATCTCGGGCGAGTACATGAAGCGTAGGAGCTCGCCGCGGGCGCGGCCGTCGCCGTGCTCGCCGGAGACGGAGCCTCCGTGCGCGGCGCAGATACGGGCCGCGGACTGCAGGAATGCGCGCGAGTGGGCCACGCCCTCGGGGGTCTCGAGGGGCATGGAGAGGCGCACGTGTACGCAGCCGTCGCCGAAGTGGCCGTAGAGGAGGCCGTCGATATCGAACTCTTCCATGAGGGCGGTGAAGTCCCGCAGGTAGTCCCCGAGTTTTTCGGGTGGGACGGCCGCGTCCTCGAAGCCGGGCCAGGCCTGCTGGTCGCCGCCGCCCTCGCCGTCTGGGGGTGTGCGTCCGCCCAGGCCCGCGCCGTCCGCGCGGATTCTCCACAGCGCCGAGGCCTGCGCGCCCGGCGGGTACACGACCGTATCGACGGCGGCCGATTCGGCGCACAGGGCGCGTGCGCGCTCGAGGGTGACCTCCAGGTCTTCGCCGGGGGCGCCGACCTCGACGAGGAGCCAGCCGTCGCCCTCGGGCAGGGTGGGGACGGCACCGGGCCCCTGTGTGCGCGTACGACGTCGACGAGGCGGCGGTCCATGCCTTCGACGGCGAGGGGCGAGTGGGCGAGCAGCGCGGGCACGTCGTCGGCGGCGTCGATCATGGAGTGATAGCCGAGGGCTGCCAGGACCGGTGCCTCGGGCAGGGGGACGAGGCGCACGGTGATGGACAGGATGAGGGCGAGCGTTCCCTCGGTGCCCGCGAGCATAGCTGCGAGGTTGCGCCCTCCTTCGGGGGTGAGGTGCTCGAGGGAGTAGCCGGAGACTTGGCGCTTGAATCGGCCGAGCTCGGTGCGGATGGGGGCCAGGTTCGAGTCGATGAGCGAGGCTAGTCCCGGCACGTCGCTGAGTGCGCCGTCGTGTCCGGTCGTGGCCGTGAAGCGCCGCCCCTGTCCGTCGACGCAGTCCAGGGACACGATGTTGTCGCAGGTGCGCCCCCATGCGGTCGCGTGTGGGCCGCACGCGTTGTTAGCGACCATGCCGGCGATTGTCGCGCGGTTCTGGGAGGAGGGGTCAGGGCCGAAGCGCAGCCCGTGCGTGCCCGCGGCTGCCTGCAGGGTTGTGCCGACGCATCCGGGCTCCACGGTGGCGGTGCGGGCCTCGGGGTCGATCGAGATGACACGGTTCATGTGGCGCGAGAAATCGAGGACGAGGCCGGGGCCGATCGCGTTGGATGCGCACGAGGTGCCGCCGCCCCGGGCGGTGAGGGGGACGCCGTGGGCGCGGGCGAGGTCGAAGGCCGCGATCGCCTGCTCGGGCGTGCGGGGGAACGCGACGGCCAAGGGTGGGATGCGCGTGAGACCGGCGTCGGAGGAATAACGCGCTCGCGTGCCTCTCGAGGAGTCGACGTCGATCAGTGTGCGCAGGTCCGTCAGGAAGCTCTCGCTCATGAGGCCAGTGTGTCACGATGGCGCAGGAGTGGCCCGGGGTATCCGGTGTGCGGATGGTTGATCGGAACGGTGGCTTGGGCGGATGCGGAGCGCGTAGGTGCGTAACGGGCCGCGGCATGTCGATGCGTGTGGCCCTCAGACTAGGCGGGTTCCGGGTCGTCGCGGAAGAGATGTGGGAAAGGTGTCACGGGGACGGGCATGCGCTCGACAGGAGGAAAGTGAGGGCTGACGGCCTGGTCAGAATGTGGATACATGCGCGGCCATGAGTGAGTGTCCAGGCGGTAGGGAGATAGCTCGCGGCGCGTCTCCTCGGAAGCCGGAACCCGTGGTTCCGGTGCCGAGTATTCAACGATGTGCAGGTCTTTTCTGCCCATTGCTCGCCACCCTGTCTGTTGCTGATACCTGATGCGCAGTAGTCTAACCACTTGGAATATGATCTGTCATCTGTTCCGTGCGCAACACAAGGTATCCTACACGACATTGGTCCTATGTAGGCAGACTAATAGGAATAGTTGCTCAGAACATGTCAGTGCGTGGATTGTGTCTTCGTGTGAGCTGTATTGACCTGTGCCAGTCGTTAGTGTCTATACGCTAACCGCGCTCGCGAGGGCGAGCGCGGTTAGCGTATGCGCGTCAGTGGCCGGGGTTCGACGTCGCGCATGGACGCGGTCTCGGCCTGAGGGGCTGGGATAGCTCCTCAGGGTGGGCTAGTTCACGAGTGGCGTGCGAGTGGATCTCCCGGCATGCTGTCTGGTGTCGTAGGTGGCGGTGTTTCCGCTTCATTGGGTTCCATGTATCGCTTCATCCAGGGATTGCGATCGAGCTCCGTAATCTTTCCTTGAGCAGTTTGGAGCGCTTCCCACTCTTCGTCCGTCGTCTGCTTGCCGCCGGCGATGATGTTGGCGAAATCCTGAGACGTTCGGGTGCCTTCGTCGAAGTAGGACATGTGGTTATCGAACGACAATGCGCCGGTAGCAACCGTATAGTTGGCGGAGCCGGTTGTGTCGCCGCTCAGATGGGTGATGCCCTCCAGCTTGCGGGGATTGGTTCCGTACGAGGCGTCAGGACCCAGTCCTTGGACAGCGTCGCCGTAGGGGGTCGATGATTCGTAGACGTGGCCCTCGGGCAGACCGTAGGCATCGATGTTACGCACGCCTGATCCGGGAGAACCGAACATGACGAAGTTGTCGATGGTCCCCGCGGCCATCATGGGCACCGACTTGCCGGAAGTCGTTGAGCCGTAGGAGTGGCCGAGGAGCGTGTTGGTGAACTGGTGGCCCCGAGCGTCTGCGCTCGCGCGCAGTCCCTCTTCGAAGCGGGCCAGCTTGGGTGCAGCCCGGTCCGCGTAGCCGATGTCCGCCGCCTGAACAAGATCCAGTCCGGAGTTCTTCGGTGCCACGTATCCGAGGTAGGAGATCGTCGCGACGTTTCCGGGGTCGACTCCCGCGTGGGCGGTCTGTGCCCTCAGGCGATCGTTGAACTTCATGTAGTATCCGAGGTCTCCACGCACGTTTGTGCCGATGCCGGGGACGGTGGTTGACACGTGGGTTGCGGTGTCGGGTTGCCGGAGGAAACGATCGCGGTCGTGCGCTTGTACTTCTCGTCGTAGTCAAAGTCAAGCAGGTAGGCGGGGGCGAGGCCGTGAGTCAGTCGATAGCTAGGATCCGTTTGCGACTTGATGACTACGAGGTCCTGGTATGCCTCTTTTGCTCGATCGAGCTTCTCTTTGGCGGCGAGTTCCTCCGAGTTCATGTGGCCTGATCTCGGTTCGCCGGAGATGCGTGTGCGGGCATCGTCGTATTCCTTTTGTGCGTCCTTGACGGCCTGCTCGGCATCCGCAAGGGCACCCGGTCGATACTTTCCCTTGTTGTCAAAATAGCCGTTGAGGGCGTTGCGGTTAGCCCTGTCTCGCGCCGCTGCGGGGAGGCCGTCGAGGTGGCGAACCTCGTCTGGGCAGTGGTCAATGAGGTGCTTCTGCTGCTTCTCGGGTAGTGAGTTCCACCAGGCGGCAACCTGGGAGGGCGTCCAATCCTTCTTTGGGTGGTCGGGAACGCCGGCGACTTTGTTGTCTTTCTTGTCCCCGTCGGTGTAGGTGTCGGTGTTGATGTCGCTGAGCGCGTGATAGAGATCCGTGTCGACCTGGTCAGCCTGTTTGAGGATCTTCCCGATGTTGATGCTAATGGAAGCCAGGGCGATCGACGGTTCCCCTCGCTCGTTCTCTGTGCCCTTCCCGGTGACGCTACCGTCGGAGAGAATCGTGCAGTCGTTTGCCTCAGCGTATGCCTGTAGGGCGTTGATGTTCGCCATGACGGTCGCGACCCCGTCGCGTGCGCCTTCGATGGCGATGAGAGCACCGTTGATGTTGGTGAGCGCGCGCTCAAGCGATGCGAGGTTCGAGATGGTTGTCGCGCGCATGGCTGTGACGGCGTTGCCCTGCGACTGGACGGCCTGCAGTGCCCCCTCGCCCTGTTCGTAGGCGCTGCGAAGGCCGTTGCTTGCCTCGAGGAGGTCGCTCCCGATGGAGTCAAGGGACCTGTCTCCCATTCGAGGATGTCTGCCCATGAGATCGCCATGTTTTACTCTCCCTTCGCGGGGCCGACGGGCGGGCAGGGTTCGGGCGTGCTCGCCATGATGTGTTGGAGTGACTGCTGGTTGATGTCTTCGGTCGCTTGGAACTCGGTGGCTGCCGCCTGAACGTTGTCCGCGAGCCCCTCGAGGGAGGTCTTCAAGGCCGTCAGCTGGTCCTCCATGTGTTCGCCCGCGTATTGGGCCTGCTTGTAGGCTGATCCGCCCGGCATGGCCGACTGCACCTGGGACAGGTTGAGGGGCAGTGTTGTGTAGGTTGCGATGTTCGCGGAGAGTTCGCGCAGCTCAGTGGAGAACTTTTCGAGGTCGCCTTGGCGGATGTCGAGGTCGGGCATCGGAGTTGTGTCCTGGAGTCGAAATTGTGCGTTACTGGTCCACTATTCTACCGACTTGAAGGGGTGCGGGAGCGGCGGGTTCGTGCGGTGAGATGGCAGGCGAATGTCTCTCGTTCGCACACATGATTACGTGGTATCTGTCGCAATGTCCCCGTGTCACCCAAGTTTCTTTTGGAACGTATGAAACAATGGCCACGAGCGCCCCATACACGTGAAGGAAAGAGCGATGGCCCTGTTTGAGTTCGAGGATGGTCACCTCGTACCCGCTCAGTTTGGATACCCGGTCGCCCAAGACCTGGGACCCGACCTCGTTGACGCTATCTGTCAGCAGGTCCTGCAGATCGTCTCGCGTCCCCTGTTCCCCGTGACCTGGCGCGACATGACCGGCCAGGACGACGAGGAGACGCCCCGCCTGACAGCTCTCGACGTGACCGGCCAGATTGTCTCCGTCGAAATCCTCAAAGAACTCGACTCCGAGACCCTCATTACCTCCCTGTCCCGACTGGCAGAGGTCGCCTCGATCTCCTGGTCGGATCTCGCCGCCGAGTACCCGTCCGGCCCCGAGGGCTTCCGCGCCGGTTGGGCGCAGTTCCGCGATTCGATGCCCCCTGCCGTCGGCCCGGGTCCCCGCCTGATCATGGTTGCGGGCGACATCGACCCCCTCCGTGCGCCCCGCTCTGTCCGTGCTGGCGACCTCCGGCGTCGAGGTGCACCTCATGAACCTGCGCCAGATGTCCAACGGCCGCCTCTTCCTCGACGTGAACGCGGTTGGCCCGCGCCTCTACGGTCACGCCCCGCAGCTCCTCGCTTCCGCCACAGCCGCCCCCGAGATCACCGCCGCAACCGAACAGCCGGCTCCCTTCGAGGAAAGTGCGCCCGCAGAGTCCGCGATCCCCGCGCCTGCCGAGGAGGGCGCCGAGGCCTTGAACGAGGAGGACTCGGAGACCCCCACGACGCGCCCCACGCCGAAGGTCGCCCCGCACCTGCGCGAGGTCTTCACCTACCCGATCGACGAGGAGCCCCCGCGGCCCCCTGGAAGCCCGCAGCCGAAGAGTCCTCCACCGAAGACTTCTCCGACGAGCAGCCCGTTAGTGAAACCGCCGAGCACGCCGAGCATACCGTCCACGGCGACGACTCCGAGGATGCCGAGGCCGAGCTGGCCGACGAGCTCCTCGATCACGAAGACAACGTCGCTGAGGCTCGGGAGCATGAGGCCGCGGAGGAGAACGCCGACGACGTGGCCGATGAGTCCGATGTGGACGCTCACGATGACGCCGATGCGCCCGTCGACGAGTCTCACTCCGAGGAAGCCCCTGAGCAGGCCGACGAACAGCAGGCCGACGATGCGTGCACGGATGACGCCCAGCAGGCCGACGAGCAGCAGACCCCCGAGGAGGAAAAAGCCTCGCTGGGAACGCCCCGCCCACATGAGCCGCCGCGCCACGCGCCGCGCTCGCGAGAGTCGAGCGAACTCAACGATGACGGTGCGACCGACGCGGCCACGGCCTCGTCCGTGGATCGCTCCGAAGAATCCCCCGAGGTCGCCCAGGCACGCGCGGAAGGCCTGCCGGTCCTCGGCCGCGACGAGGCCGGACTGCGCACCCTCGCGGAAATTCTCGGCCAGGACACGCCCCTCGTTGCCCGCAGCGAGCTGGGCCTGCCCGCCGACCTGGTGCTCGCCGCGAGCGGCGCCATCTCGGGCGCTGGCCTGACCTACCCGTCGCTCGACACCCTGCTCACCGCGCGCGGCCTCGGCCATATCGACGCGTGGGGTCAGGTGCGCATCGGCGACCGCCTGGGCCCGACCCTGGCGAAGCCCTCGACGAGATCAACCGCGAGATCGTGCGCGAGTACGCGCAGGCTCCGCGCGGACAGCACTCCGCCAAGCACTGACGCGACCGCGGCGGGCGTCCACACAACGCGACGCACACGCACGAAGAGAGGCCCGGGATCGCGCGATCCCGGGCCTCCTCGCTACCTGAGGCTCAGTGCACGAAAGCGTCCAGCCAGCCGCGCATCGTCGCGTACACGGCCTCGCGCACGGGAGCGTCCGACAGGACCAGATCGTGCTTGCCGGGGAAACGGGCGATCGTCACCAGGTCCGAGAGGCCCAAGCTCCGCTGGGCGATAACCGTGGGATCCAGGACGGTGTCGGACGTGAAGACGCGCTCGCACCACTCCTCCTCGAAATAGGCCGACGTGGACACCATCGACAGGACCGGGCAATCCAGGTGTACGCGCTTCTCGATGGTGTCGTGCCCGGCCATGATCGCCTCGAGCCACGAGGCGGGGACCGGGTAAGATTCGGGGCGCTTCCATTCCTGGATGATCGGCCAGCCGGCGACCGACGGGTCTTCTGTTGATAGCCCCTCCGGGATCGGAAGCTCCGAGGAGGCGCGCCCCGCGAGCGATCGGCCGTAGTGGCCGGTCCCGCCCGAGGGCACCTCCCACATGGGGTTGCGCGACGCGATGCGCCCGATGACGGGAGCCATCGCCCCGCGCCAGGCGGCCATCGACTGCATCTCCAGCCAGCCCGAGTTCAGGATGAGGCCAGCCAGGACGCCCGGGTGGCGGTGCGCCCACAGGGTCGCGATCAGGCCGCCCGTCGAGTGGCCCATGAGGACGATCGGCTCGTCTTCGCGCTCGGAACGGATGATCTCGATGGCCTCTCCGATCTCCTCGTCGTACGCGGACAGGTCGTCGGCGTAGCCGATCGTCTGGTGGGGGCGCAGGGAACGCCCGTACTTGCGCATATCCAGCGCGTAGAACGCCGCGCCCGCGTCAACCAGCTGCTGCGCCATCTCGGTCTGGAAGAAGTAGTCGTTGCGCCCATGCAGGTACAGGACTGTCATGCGGGCGTCAGCGGGCGGGGTCGCGCGCACCAGTGTGGCCACGCAGGGCCCCTCCGCGTCGTCGAGGAGCTCGATCGTGCGCGACTCATACCCGTCGCCGAGGATGTCGGCGCGCCACTGAAGCCCGGGAGGGCCGTCCTCTCCCCACGGGGCCATGACGTCGCGCTCGGGGATTCCCTCGGGCGACGAGGCCGGGGTCTCCACCCTGGACAGGTCAGGCAGACCGCTCGTGTCCGGGATCGGTCGTCTCCGGGCGTGGGGTTGCTGGTAAAGCTCATGGGGTCAGCATAACGCGCGAGGCCACCCCGGCCTCGTTGATGAGGAGGAGGAACCGGGGCGACCTCACGGAGAAAGGGCGCCGATCAGGCGAAGGAGGACGCGCGCGAGGGGATGCGCTCGTTGAGGAACTCGTCGAGGAGGGCGGTCAGCTGGCCGTGCTCGATGAGGAAGCCGTCGTGACCGTGATCGGAGTGGATCTCACGGTAGAACGCGCCCGAAATACCGGCCGCCATCTGCCAGACCTGCTCGGGGAAGAACAGGCGATCCGAGTCGACCGCGACGACGAGCGTGCGCGCGGTGACGGCCTTGAGGGCCTCGACGACGCCGCCGCGGTCGCGGCCCACGTCGTGGGACAGCATCGTGCGGCACAGCGCCACGTAGGAACCTGCGTCGAAGCGACGCACGATCTTCTCGCCGTGATAGTCCAGGTAGGACTCGACCGCCAGGCGTCCGCCGTGCAGCGGATCCTCGTCGTTCTGGGGGATGCGACCAAAGCGCTCGTCCAGCTCCGAGGGGGAGCGATAGGTCGTGTGCGCGATCTGGCGGGCGAGCGCGAGCCCGGCGGTGGGGCCGGGGCCCGCGTAGTAGTCGCCGCCTCGCCACGCCGGGTCCAGCTCGATCGCGCGGATCTGCGTGTGTGTCCATGCCGCCTGGTCGGCGGTCGTCTGCGCGCCCGAGGCCACGACCACGAGGCGGCGCACGCGCTCCGGGTAGCTGACGGCCCACTCGATGGCGCGGTGTCCACCCAGCGAGGTACCCACGACGATGCTCCACTCGTCGATGCCGAGCAGGTCGGCCAGGCGGGACTCGGCGTAGACCTGGTCGCGCGTGGAAATCACGGGGAATCGCGAGCCCCACGGTGCGCCGTCGGGAGCGGGGGACGCCGGGCCCGTGGAGCCCTGACAGCCGCCCAGAACGTTCGCGGCCACCACGTAGTAGCGGTCTGTGTCGATGATGCGCCCCGGCCCCACGATCTGCTCCCACCAGCCGGGGGTCGGCTGGCCGGGCGCCGCCTCGCCGCACACGTGCGCGTCGCCGGTGAGCGCGTGCAGGATGAGGACCGCGTTGGACGAGGCCTCGTCCAGCTCGCCCCACGTCTCGTAGGCGAGCGTCACGGAGGGCAGGATCTCGCCGTTCTCCAGGCGCTGAGCACCCAGGTTCGCGAACTTGCGGAAGGCGACCGGGTCGCCCTCATGCCACGCGCCAGACGTGGGTGCGGGGGCAGGGTTGTGACGGCTCATGATGTCCTTCTTTCGCAGGGGCGCTTCGCTGTCGTGGGAGACGGGGAGGGGGTATCGGCGGCCTCGGAGCCTCAGGAGTGTGTATCGCCGAGGCCGCCGACGGGTCTGTTAGGCCGTGGCAGCGCGGGCGGCGTCGAAGCCGAGCTCCAGGTCGGCGAGGATGTCCTGATGTTCTCCAGGCCGATCGACAGGGCGCACGGTGCCGGGCGCGACGCCGGCCTTGACCAGCTCCTCCTCGGTCAGCTGCGAGTGCGTCGTCGACGCGGGGTGGATGACGAGGGACTTCGCGTCGCCGATGTTGGCGACCACGGGCAGGAGCTGCACGCCGTCGGCGAAAGCCCGGCCGGCCTCGTACCCGCCCTTGATGACGAAGGAGAGCAGGCCGCCCGTGCCCAGCGGCGCGTACTTCTTGCCCAGCTCGTAGTAGGGGGAGGACTCCAGGCCCGCGTAGTTGACGGACTCGACGTCGGGGTGGGCCTCGAGGAAGCGGGCGACCGCCAGCGCGTTGGAGACGTGGCGCTCGATGCGCAGGGACAGGGTTTCGATGCTCTGCGAAATGAGGAACGCGTTGAAGGGGGAGGTGACGGCGCCCAGGTCACGGTTGATGAGCGTCTGGATGCGCAGCAGGAACGCCAGGTTCGCGCCCAGCGCGCCGCCCACGCCCAGGTCACGGGCGTAGACGAGGCCGTGGTAGGACTCGTCCGGCGTGTTGTAGAGGGGGAAGCGCTCGGGTTGGGAGGCGAAGTCGAAGTTACCCGAGTCGACGATCGCGCCCGCGATCGAGGTTCCGTGTCCGCCCAGGTACTTGGTGGCCGAGTGGACGACGATGTCGGCGCCCCACTCGATCGGGCGGATCAGGTAGGGGGTGGCGACCGTGTTGTCGACGATGAGGGGCACGCCGACCTCGTGGGCGACCGCCGCGATCGGCTCGATGTCGAGGATGTCGCCCTGCGGGTTGGGGATGGTCTCGCCGAAGAAGGCGACCGTCTTGTCGTCGGCGAGCGCGCGCCACGCCTCGGGGTCGAGGGGGTCCGCGACGAAGCGGGTCTCGATGCCCAGGCGTCCCAGCGTGTTCTTCAGCAGGGTGACGCTGCCGCCGTACAGGGAGGGGGAGGCGACCACGTTGTTGCCGGCAACGGCCAGGGCGAGGATCGACAGGGCGGTCGCGGACTGACCGGAGGACACAAGGAGGCCGCCGACGCCGCCCTCGAGGGCCGCGATGCGGGCGGCGACGCCGTCGGTCGTCGGGTTGGTCAGGCGCGTGTAGATGGGGCCCAGTTCCCTGCAGGGCGAAGCGGTTCGCAGCCTGCGCGGTGTCCTCAAATGCGTAGGAGGAAGTCTGGTAGATGGGCAGCGCGGTGGCACCGGTGGCGGGGTCGAGGTTGTATCCGGCGTGAATCTGCTTGGTTTCGAAGGACCAGTCGTTGGCTGTCATTGTGCGGCTCCTTGGGTGAGGGGTGGTTCGTCTCTGATTCCCCTCCGGCGGGCCGCAGATGCGGTGAAGTGAACATGCGTCGAGGCGCGTCCCGCTGTCGGGGGACTGCGCGGCAGTCGCTTGTGCTGACGCGCAGTCAGCGGCACATTCGACGGTTCATGCCTTCAATTGTTTGTCATCGACGAGGCCTGGGCGCGATGGTCCCGGATGGTGGACTTTTGTGACAGGTGGGGACGTGGTGTCGGGATGTGTGAGGAGGCTCGCAGTGGTGGTTGAAAATGTTATGAAAGCGCAGGTGTTTGCACGGTAATCATGGTGTTGGTGTTGCGAATTTTGCGATTGTTGCATGTGTGAAAGTTGAGTTTTATGGTGTGTTTGTTGCCAAGCGTGACGAAAGTGGATAGGCTCTTTCCCAGTACGCGCGCTCCGGCGCACCCAATTGGACGAGATGAGACAACGATGAGACGACGCGGAACCATCCGCATGGGCCTGACGGCTATCGCCGCCTGCGCCCTCCTCGTGCTGCCCCAGATGGCGCAAGCCGCCCCCTCTGAGGAAGAGATCGCTGCCGCCCAGGCTGCCGAAGAGGCCGCGAAGATGAGCGTCGCCCAGATTGAGGTTAAGCTCGCCGAAGTCAACGCCAGCGCAGCAACCGCGACCCAGAATGCGCAGATCGCCGGCGAGGATCTCAACGAGGCGAACATAGCCTTGTCCGAGGCGACCGAGACGGCGACCCGGGCCTCTTCCGAAGCCAATGCCGCCGAAGCCGCCTTCCAGGAGGGCAAGCAGCAGATCGCCTCCGTCGCACAGGCTGCCTACCGTAACGGTGGTGGCACGCTCGACGCGCTCGCCCCCTACCTCGACTCCGACGGACTGCGCAGCGTCGAGACCAAGCAGGCCGGCATCAGCTCCTTCTCCTCCTCCGCCGAGGCGAAGATGCAGAACGTCGCCGCGCTCGAGCAGGTCGCCAAGGTGACCCGCGACGCCGCGAACACCGCGCTCGCCAACCAGAAGGCCGCCACGGATGAGGTGCAGAAGCGCACCGACGCCGCCAACCAGGCCGCGACCGCCGCCCAGAACGAGGCCGCGATTGTCGCCGCCCAGCGTGGCGCCTACGTGCAGGAACTGGCCACCAAGCAGAACACGACCGTCGACCTCATCAACCAGCGTGAAGCCGCCCTCGAGGCCGAGCGTCAGGAAGCCGCGCGCATCGCCGCCGAGCAGGCAGCCGCCGCTGCTGAGGCCCAGCGTCAGGCCGAGGCTGCAGCCGCCGCCGAGCGTGCTGCCGCTGACGCTGCCGCCGCCCAGGCCTCGTCCTCCTATGACGATGACGATGATGACGACTACTCGTACTCCGCGCCGTCTTACTCTGCGCCTTCCTACTCCTACGAGGAGCCCTCGTACTCGGCGCCCTCCTACTCGGGTGGCGGTGCCGACACGGCAATCGCGACCGCGAAGAGCTACCTCGGCGTGCCCTACGTGTGGGGCGGCGAATCCTACGGCGGCGTGGACTGCTCCGGCCTGACCATGCTCGCCTGGGAGAGCGCCGGCGTCGACCTGCCGCACCTGTCGCGTGCCCAGTACAGCTACGGCACGCACGTACCGATCGGCTCCATGGAGGCCGGCGACCTGATCTTCTGGTCCTCCAACGGCACCCAGTCCGGCATCTACCACGTTGCCATCTACCTGGGCGGCGGCCAGATGATCGAGGCTCCCACCTTCGGCGTGCCCGTGCGCATCACCGGCGTGTACAGCTGGGGCTCGATCATGCCCTACGCCGTGAGGCTCTGAGCCGCATCGTTGCTTGACGATCAGGGGCCGCGCAGACTGTGTGTCTGCGCGGCCCCTCTCAAGCAGTCAGCTCAGTGCTGAACCGCCCAGTAGCCGCCCATCGAATCGAACCGCAGGGCGTGCAGGCGTTCGGGCGCGAGTGCGACGGGAAAGCCAGTGACCCGTCCGGTCAGCCGCGCGAGCGCGTCACGGAACTCGCCGGGAGGCAGCGGCACGGGCATCGCCGGCCGGTAGTAGGCCACGGTGATGTGGGGTGTGAACGGCCCGGAGGGGACGACCTCGTCGAACAAGCCCCGGGCCATCAGCAGCTTGCGGTGGTCCTCCTCGTCCACTGCCCTGACCCCGATGACGGCGCTCGTGTTCATCATGTTGAAGACCGCGGTGGCCACCGTGCGGATGGGGCCGATCCCGCGCGCCCGTGCGACCAGTGCGCTCGCGCGCGCCGAGCTGGCCTCCACCAGGGGCCGGACCTGGTCCCGGTCCGGGGAGGCGTGGAGGTCGTGGAGCGTCACGTGCGCCATTTCCACTGGCAGCGGCTCCGACAGCGACTCGCCGAAACGGGCATGGAGGTCGCTCGCGATCGATCCGACGAGATCCCGGACCCGGTCGTCGAGGAAGTAAGCGACCGTGTCCCCGTGGAAGGGCCGCAGCGAGCCGGAGCGCGGGGCCACCTTCTCTCCAGTGACGGGGGCAGTGCGAACACCGGCTCGTAGGGGACCGAGTCGGTCTGGAACGATCCGATGCGCTCGTCGAACTCGTGGAGTGTTTCCAATGCGGATCCCTTCTACGGGTGGGGTTGGCGCTCGTGCGCGTGCGGGGTGCCCCGTCGTAGCGATAGGCTCAGTGCTCGCCCTCGTGCTCCTTCAGGCGCTCGTAGGAGCGGCGAATCTCGGCCTCGGCCTCTTCACGACCCACCCAGTGGGCGCCCTCGACGCTCTTGCCGGGCTCGAGGTCCTTGTAGACCTCGAAGAAATGCTGGATTTCCAGGCGGTGGAACTCCGACACGTCGTCGATCTCGGTACGCCAGGAGGCGCGCTGGTCCGAGGCGGGAACGCACAGGACCTTGTCGTCGCCGCCCTTCTCGTCGCGCATGCGGAACATGCCGAGCGCGCGGCAGCGGATCACGCAGCCGGGGAAGGTGGGCTCTTCGAGGAGCACCAGGGCGTCCAGCGGGTCGCCGTCCTCGCCGAGGGTGTCGTCGATGAAGCCGTAGTCATCAGGTAACGAGTGGACGTGAAGAGCATGCGGTCCAGGCGGATGCGGCCCGTCACGTGGTCGATCTCGTACTTGTTTCGGTTTCCCTTGGGGATCTCGATGGTCACGTCAAATTCCATGGCCGCGCCTTCCTCATTAGCCCCGAAACTCGGGGGTCCGGTTGGTTGTGTCGGCGCATGGACGGGTACTGTAGGTACCGAAGTAACCACGAAGGGAAATCCATGCATCGCACGTCTATGGGGGCCATTGTAAGCGCTAGCGCCGCACTCGTGGCGACGGCGGCGCTGGTGGGTGCCGGTTGTTCGACGCAAACGGCTACTCCGGCGGACGCTCCCACGGCCTCGACGCTTGAACCCGCAACGATTTCCGGTGATGCGAAGGGCGCGAAGCTGCCGGTTTCCGCCGAGGACGTCCAGGCGCTGTGGGCGCCGGTCGCGGCAGCTGCGGCTGAGGGCGGCTACACGGCGTGGGGCACGGTCGTGGACGCCGAGACTGGTGAGGTCCTCCTGGATGCGGCCGCCGCCACCCCTCACACGCCCGCCTCGACGACGAAGACCCTCGCGGCTTTCTCCGCGCTGCACCATCTGGATCCGACCGCGACGCTGACGACCAGCGCGCTCCTCGGCGCTGACAACCAGACCCTCTACCTGGATTCGGAGGGCGATCTGCTCCTGGGAATTGGCGCCTCCGACGAGGTTGAGGTCTCGGGCCGCGCGGGCCTGCAGACTCTCGCGAAGGATACGGCTGCGGCCCTGGCGCAGAGCGGCATCACCTCCGTGACCCTGAATTGGCGCGGCACTCTCTTCGAGGGCGCCTCGCACTTGTCCTCCTGGGACGCACAGGAAGTCGGCTCCTACGAGGGCCACGTCGGCCCCATGGCGATCGACGCCGGACGCACCTACGAGGGCGCCAACGCTTTCTACTCGGACGCGCCGGGACGCGTCGCAGAGGTCTTCTCGCAGGCCCTCAGTGCGGAGGGGATCTCCGCGACCCTCGGCGAGGCCGGGGATCCGCCCGCGGGAGCGGGAGCCGTGGCCCAGGTGAGCTCGGCGACGATGGGGGAGCAGCTGCGCTGGATGCTCGCCCACTCGGATAACACCCTTGCCGACCAGTACTGCCGTTTCGCCGCGCGCGCTGCGGGAGCCCCCTCGACCTATGACGGCGCCACCGAGACGGTGCGCAAGACCCTGACCGAGGCCGGTGTGCCCACGGAGGGCCTGACCCTCGAGGACTGCTCGGGTCTGTCCAGCAACGACAAGATCAGCGCACACACCCTCGTCGGCGTCCTCAAGGCCTCGTACGAGGGTGAGGGCACCGAGGCGAACACGATGCGCCTCCTGCCGTGGGCGGGCCTGGTGGGCACGCTCTCCAAGCGCATGACTGAGGAACCCGCGGCCGGAAACGTGCAGGCGAAGACGGGCGCCCTCCAGGAGGTCACCTCCCTGTCCGGTTCCGTCATGACGAAGAGCGGGCGCGTCCTCCTCGTGTCGATCGGTCACGACAACGTCACCGAGGGCGCCTACGCCACGCGCGGCCACCTCGACGCCTTCGAGGAGGGCCTCGCCGGGCTAGACTGAGGCCATGGATATGCCGTTTGGCCCGCGCAACGTCGCGGGAGTTCTCGCTTCGTTGTCCTACGCGGGGCCCTCGGCCTCTCGCGTGGGTGCTTCCGCCGTCGTGGCGCGCCTGCGCCGCTCGGTCGCATGGTCGGATTGCCGGCTCGCTGAGCTGTCCACCCTGCCCGAGGCCTCCGAGAAGGTGGCCGGCTCCTCGACCCTCGTCGTCGACCGTCGTGGCCTGATTCGTTCGGTCGGATCGCTCCTGGAGAGCTTTGAGGACGCGCGCACGCCCAAGGTCTTGGCCGCCGAGGCCGTCATCCTGCGCGCCCTGGCCAAGGACGCGACGGGCATCTGGGACGTGCGCTTTGGCCGCCGGATCCTCGTGGCCCCCAACGTGCTCGCCGGCGCGCAGCGCTACGCCCTGGACCAGACGGACTGGTGCCGCTGGGTTTCCCTGTGCACGGGTCTGCGCGGCGTCCACCTCACCCACGCCCCTCACCTCGTCCCCTACATCGCCGACCTGATGCGCTCGCTGCCCGAACGCAGCGACGAACTCGTGCGCATCGTGCTGCTCCTGGACGCCCTGCCCACCGCGGAGATGGAGGTCCTCACGCATCGCGACCTGCCCTCGATCCAGTGGCTGCGCACCCACCGCGCGCACGCCGGGGGTGTCGGCCTGGTGCGCGCGTGTGCGGCGGCCGGAATGCCCCTGGCCGGGGTCGAGGCCCTGCAGGCGCAGACCGAAGGATTTGCGCGCACCGTCGTGCGTGAGGGCGCGATCGCGCAGCTTCTGTCCGGCGTCGAGGCCCTGCCGAGCGCCCGCGAGTACGCGGAGCCGGCAGCGTGGCTGGCGCGTGTGCGCTGACGCCTCCCGCCTCGTGGGTGCGAACCCGCGCGGCCCCCTGCGAGCCTGCTCCCTGGCGGTGCGCGCTCTCTGACCTCCTTCATCGACGAGGCCGGGGCCCCTCCCGCTCTCGTCGTCGGCCTGTCGGGGGGCGCGGATTCGCTGGCGCTGGCGTTGACGACGATCGACGTGGCCGTGCGTGCGGGAATCCCGGTTGTGACGGTGACCGTCGATCATGGGCTGCGCGCGGGCAGCGGCGAGGAGGCTCGCCGCGTCGCTCATCGAGCGGAATCCCTGGGGGCGCGTGCCGTTGTTGAGACCGTGTCGGTGGAGGGCCCGGGAGGGCCCGAAGGCTCAGCCCGCGATGCCCGCCGAGCCGCCCTGCGAGCGGTCGCCCAGCGTGAGGGTGCCCCGATCCTCCTCGGCCACACGATGGACGACCAGGCTGAGACGGTCCTTCTGCGACTCGCGCGCGGCTCCGGCCCCTCGTCCCTGCGGGCCATCGCCCCCGTCTCGCGCGACGATGATGGGGTGACGTGGCTGCGCCCCCTCCTCGGGCTGCGGCGAACGGACACGGAGCAGGCGTGTGCCCAGGCGGGCCTCACCCCGATTCAGGACCCGACCAACGACATCGATGGACCGTGGCGCGCCGCGGACGGCAGTCCCCTGCGCCGCTCGGCGCTGCGCCACGCCGCGATCCCCGCCCTGGCCTTGGCTCTGGGTGTGGACCCGGTTCCCGCGCTGGCCCGCACGGCCGCCCTGTGCGCGGCCGACGACGACGCCCTCACCCAGTGGGCGAGCGCGCTCGCGGCCTCGGTGGCGCCCGGGGAGGAACACGACTCAGAGACAGGACACCCGTCCCTGGCGGTGTCCGGCCTGCTGGGCGCCCCCCGAGCGGTGCGTACCCGGGCGCTTCGTGAGGCCGCCCGCGCCGCAGGAATTCGCGCGTTGTCCAGCACCCACGTGGACGCCCTCGACGACCTCGTGGTCGCGTGGCGCGGCCAGGGGCCCATCGACCTGCCCGGAGGCACCGCCTCACGTGTTGGACGCGGCGCGCACGCGCGCATCGCTTTCGTCGTGCGCGAGGTGGGCGCCCCGACGGCACCGGACCCCGCCTAAACAGCGGGAATACACCGCGATGGACCCCACTGGAGCGGCCCGGCACTGCCTGCACGATCACAGGATGTTGCGCTGACAGTGAGAATCCCGTCCTGCCTGGAACAGGCGAGCGTTTGTGTGGCACGCTTATAGTGGAATCGCTCGCGTAGCTTCGATACGAAAAGAGGACACGGTGGACGCCACCGATATGGGTAACGACCTGAAAGAAATCCTGGTCACCGCCGAGGATATGGACCGTCGGCTCGCCGAAATGGCCGAGCAGATCGACCGCGACTACGCGGGCGAAGAACTGCTGATCGTCGGCGTCCTGCGCGGCGCCGTCATGGTCATGGCGGACCTGTCCCGCAAGCTGCACACCCCCCTCGAGATGGACTGGATGGCCGTGTCCTCCTACGGTTCCGGCACCAAGACCTCGGGCGTCGTGCGCATCCTGAAGGACCTCGACCAGGACGTGGCCGGACGCCACGTGCTGATCGTCGAGGACATTATCGATTCGGGCCTCACCCCTGTCCTGGCTGCAGGCCAATCTGCTCGGACGAGGTGCCACCTCCGTCAAGATCGCGACCGCCCTGCGTAAGCCGGAGGCCGCCAAGGTCGACGTGGACGTTGCTTACGTGGGCTTCGATATTCCCGACGAGTTCGTCGTCGGCTACGGCCTGGATTACGCGGAAAAGTACCGTAATTTGCCTTTCGTCGGCACGCTGCAGCCGCACGTCTACAACAACTGAGAACGCCTACCTGTAGGGGACCCACGTGAACGAGAAGATCAAGAACAAACGTCCCAGCCTGGGGTGGGTGATGGTTCCGCTCATCATGCTGCTCGCCGGTGGCTGGTTCGTGTGGGGCTTCTTCGCCCCTCGTGCCGTGACGACCTCCGAGGGCCTTGCGCTCATCTCGGGTGATACGGTCGAGCGGGTGGTCCTCAACGAGGGCACCCAGCAGGTGAATCTGACGCTGACGGAAAACTACGTCCACCAGAGCACGGGCAGTGGCGACCGCACGGCTGATCTGGGTAAGAACGTCTACTTCACGTACTCCTACGTACAGACCAAGGAGATTCTGGACACGGTGGCCGACAAGGCCCCCCGCGAAGGGCTGGAACGCGATGCGTCCCCAGTCCGGCATCCTCGGCGGCGTCGTTCAACTGCTGATCTCGCTGATGATCCTGGGCGTCGCGTTCTACTTCATCATGCGCTCCATGTCGGGTTCGCGGATGATGGGCGGCTTCACGCAGTCGCGCGCTAAGGAATTCAACCAGGAGCGCCCGGACGTCACCTTCGCGGACGTCGCCGGTGAGGACGAGGCCGTGGAGGAGCTCGAGGAAATCCGCGAGTTCCTGGCCTCCCCGGACAAGTTTCACAAGGTGGGCGCACGCATCCCGCGCGGCGTCCTGCTCTACGGTCCTCCCGGAACGGGCAAGACCCTCCTCGCCAAGGCCGTCGCCGGCGAGGCGAACGCCCCCCTTCTTCTCGATCTCCGGTTCGGAGTTCATGGAGCTGTACGTCGGCGTGGGTGCCTCCCGCGTGCGTGAGCTCTTCGAGCGCGCCAAGAAGAACGCGCCGGCCATCATCTTCGTCGACGAGATCGACGCCGTGGGTCGCCACCGCGGCAGCGGCATCGGCGGCGGCAACGACGAGCGCGAGCAGACGCTCAACCAGCTCCTCGTCGAGATGGACGGTTTCGACGAGCGCGCCAACATCATCCTGATCGCGGCGACCAACCGCCCCGACATCCTCGACCCGGCGCTGCTGCGCCCCGGGCGTTTCGACCGCCAGATCGCCGTCGAGGCCCCCGACCTGAAGGGCCGCGAGGCCATCCTGAAGGTCCACGCGCAGGGCAAGCCCCTCACCGAGCAGGTCGACCTGCGCCAGATCGCCAAGCGCACGCCCGGTTTCACTGGCGCCGACCTGGCGAACGTCCTCAACGAGGCCGCGCTGCTCACCGCGCGCTCGGACATGCAGTTCATCGATGAGCGGGCCATCGACGAGGCCATCGATCGCGTGATCGCCGGCCCGCAGAAGCGCACCCGCGTCATGAACGACCACGACAAGGCTGTGACCGCCTACCACGAGGCCGGCCACGCCTTGGCCGCCGCCGCCCTGAACTACACGGACCCGGTCACGAAGGTCACGATCCTGCCGCGCGGTCGCGCGCTGGGCTACACGATGGTCATGCCCACCGAGGATCGCTTCAATAAGACCCGCAACCAGCTCCTCGACGATCTGGTTTTACGGCATGGGCGGCCGCGTCGCCGAGGAGATCGTGTTCCGCGACCCGTCGACCGGCCCTGCCAACGACATCCAGCAGGCCACGAAGACGGCCCGCGCCATGGTCACCGACTACGGCATGAGCGACCGCATTGGCATGGTTAAGCTGGGCGACGCCGACACCGAGGCCTTCGGTCACGGGTCCGGCGAGGGTTCGCGCTCCTTCTCTGACGAGACGGCCGCGATCATCGACGAGGAGGTGCGTCGCCTCCTCGACAACGCGATGCGCGAGGCGTGGCGGATCCTGTCGGATAACCGCGAGGTTCTGGACACCCTGGCCTCGCGCCTGCTCGTGGAGGAGACCCTCGACGAGGCGCAGCTCGCGGAGATCTTCAAGGACGTTGTCAAGGCCCCCGAGCGCCCCGTGTGGAACTACCAGTCCGATGCGGCCGTCCCCGGCGTGGTCCTGGGCCACCCCGTGGGCATTAAAGCCGAGGACGAGTGGAAGTCCGTCATGGAGGAGGACGCCGAGGTGGTGCCGACCGATGCCACCGACGCCTCGGGCGTGGAAGGGGAGCAGGCGTGACCTACGATCCCGCTGGCGTCGAAAAGGCGTCGCGCGACCTGCTCGTCGCAATCGGTGAGGACCCCGAGCGTGAGGGCCTGGTCGGCACTCCCGACCGCATGGCGCGCGCGTGGCGCGAGATGTGCAAGGGCCTGACCGAGGACCCGCGAGAGCACCTGCACACCCAGTTCCACGCCGGCACCGACGAGCTGGTCCTGGTCCGCGACATCACCTTCTTCTCGGTGTGCGAGCACCACCTGCTGCCCTTCTACGGCCGCGCCCACGTGGGCTACATCCCGCGCGGCGGCGTCGTGACGGGCCTGTCCAAGCTGGCCCGCGTGGTCGAAGGCTACGCGCGCCGCCCTCAGGTCCAGGAGCGCCTGACTGCCCAGGTTGCTGACGCGATCGACGAAATCCTTGATCCCCAGGGCGTCATCGTCGTTATCGAGGCAGAGCACATGTGCATGTCGATGCGCGGCATCTCCAAGCCCGGCTCTTCGACCGTGACCAGCGCGCTCCGCGGCATCATGAGCGATGGCGCGACCCGCGCCGAGATGATGGCCCTCGTTCTGTCCGGGAGCCGATGACGTGAGTGCCCTGCCCCTGCCCGCCGCCCCGGCCTCGTCCCCGGTCCCGCCACCCCGGCGCTGCCCGGCGACCTGAGCCCTGCCCAGCGGGCGGACGGCGATCATGGGCATCCTCAACGTCACCCCGGATTCTTTCTCGGACGGGGGACGCTACACGGACGTCGCGGCCGCCCTGCGCCACGCGCGCGCGATGGTGGCCGCCGGAGCGGACCTCATCGACGTGGGCGGGGAGTCGACCCGCCCGAATTCGACGCGCATCAGCGCGGACGAGGAGTGGGCGCGCATCTGGACCATCGTCGAGTCCTTGGCCACTGACGGAGTCATCGTGTCGGTGGATACGCTGCACGCCTCGACGGCCCGCGAGGCCGCGCGCCTCGGTGCGGCGATCATCAACGATGTGAGCGGCGGGCGCTGGGACCCCGAGATGAACGCTGCTGTTGCCGAATCGGGCTGCGCGTACGTCGTTCAGCACTACCGCGCGCTGCCGGGCATGCCGGGGAGCACTTCGACTACGGGGATGACCTCGTGGGCACGCTCATCGAGCGCGTGGGGTCCCAGGTTCAAGACGCTATTGATGCTGGTGTGACAGCTGATAAAATTGTGGTCGACCCGGGCCTCGGCTTCTCGCTGACGGGCGACCAGTGCTGGCAGATTCTGCGCGAACTGCCGCGCTTCCTGCAGGGCGGATACCCCGTCCTCGTCGGCGCGTCTCGCAAGCGTTTCGTCAAGGCCCTTGACGGCGACGTGGACGCGAACAGTGCGGACATCGCCGCCTACTGCGCGGCAGCTGGCGCGTGGGCCGTGCGGGTCCACGACGTAGCAGCCACCGTAGCGGCCATCGCCCGAAAGGAGAACGACGTTGACTAACCGACGCGTCATCATCGCCCTGAAAGGACTCGGGGCGCTGGCCAACCACGGCGTCTACGACTTCGAGCGCGACCGCAACCAGCGCTTCAGCGCGGACATCGTCATGTGGGTCGAGACTGCCGGCACCGCCGACGACATCGCCGCCACCGTCTCCTACGCGGACATTGCCGACGAGGCCATGGCCGTCCTCACCGGCACCGCCGTCGACCTCATCGAGACCCTCGCCGAGACCATCGCCTCGCACGTCATGAGCCACGAGGGCGTCGTCGGCACCGAGGTCACCGTCCACAAGCCCGACGCCCCCATCGACCACCCCTTCGCGGACGTGTCAGTGACCGTGCGCGCGGGCCAGACCGAGGCGATGCCCCTGTCGCTGTCCCTCAAGGGAATTTACGAGGCCGAGGATGGCTCCGTCCTCACCGGCGAGATCGAGGCCTACGAACGCGCCCAGGCCCCCAGCCCCGCCGAGCAGGAGCAGAGCGGCGCCCTGCCCACGCGTCGCGACGTCCAGGCCGCACACGCCGCGCCCGCCCACGATGCAACGCGCCCCGAGCACCTGCGCTCGCGCCGCGTCGTCCTGGCGATCGGCGGAAACCTCGGGGATGTGCCCGTCACCCTCATGCACACGGTCGAGGCGCTGTCCTACATGGAGGGCTTCCAGATCGACGACGTCTCGCCGATCATGCGTACCAAGCCCGTGCTGGCCCCCGGCCAAGCCCCCCAGCCCGACTACTGGAACGCCGTCGTCGTCGGCTCCGCGATCGCGACCCCCGACGAGCTGTTCGCCCAGACCAGCCGCATCGAGCGCGAGCTGGGACGCGAGCGCCACCAGCGCTGGGGCGCGCGCACCGTCGACATCGACATCATTCAGATTGAGGGCCTGGCCTCCTCCGACCCGGTCCTCACCCTGCCGCACCCGCGCGCCAAGGAACGCGCCTTCGTTCTGGCGCCCTGGATCCTGTGTGAGCCCGACGCCGTCCTCGAGGGCGTGGGCCGCGTGTCCGACCTGCTGGCCGACACCCCCGACCGCGAGGGCATCATCGACGCGGTCGACGACTGGCTGGAGGATCCCGCAGCCGTCATGGCCGACTCCGACCAGCTCCTCGCCCTGCGTGCCGAGCAGGCCAGCGCCGACATGCGCGAGCTCATCGAGGCTCTGACCGGCGAGATCAGCCAGGTCAGCGACCTCGTCACACGCCCGGGCGAGCCCGCCGAGCCGGTGGAGATTCCCGCTGCCCACACGGTGATCGAGGACTCCGGCGACGACGTTGAGGAGGCCGCAGACTCCGAGTCGGCCCCCGAGCAGGCCGAGGAACCCGAGTTGCCCCCGTCTCCGCCGCCGAGGCCCCCGCCCCTCGCGCCAGCATCTGGAGCCGCCTGGCCGCCGCCCAGGCTTCGGACGAGGCCTCGAGCGCCGAAGAGCCTGAGGCCAGCGAGCCAGAGCTCGACGAATCCGCGTCGCACGGCGTTGACGTGCCCGAGGCCGAAGCTCCGGCCGCGGACGCCGCCGCGCCGGCTGACGAAACCGACGCAGCCCCGCAGGGTCGAAGCCCCCGCGGACGAGGCCCCGACCGCCCCGGCGGTGCCCGGCCCGCCCACCGCCAGCGCCGCCGCCGCGCGGACGAAGCCAGGCCTCGTCGCGCCCGTCCTGGCACCCCGTGTCCTCCGTGCCCGCCGACTCCCCGGCCGGTCGCATGACCCGCAAGATCGGCACCGGCACCTACAAGCCGAGCGGGACCGAAAAAGCCCCGCTGGGCCCCGTGTTCGAGTCCAGCGCGAGGGTCCCGCTCCCAAGATCGCGCTGCCCGACTGGAACTTCTCCGTGGGTGCCTCCCACGACGTGCGCGTCGTCGACGACCGCTCCGGCCTGGGCCGCGACGACGAGGCCCCCAAGGCCACCGTGCACGCCGACGGACGTTCCACCATCCTCGCCCCGGGCTGCCCGACAACACCCCCGTCGGCCCCATCCCCGAGGAAGAGGCCACTCAGACTGGCATCCTGCGCCGCGTTGTCGTGCGGCCCACGATGACGGGTGCGGTCCCCATCGTCAAGAGGCGTTAAATGAAACCCCTGTCGATCACCTGGGTGACGCTGGTCGGCTTCGTCTGTGCCCTTCTCAGCTTCCTCGGCTTCTTCGCGCACATGCGCGCGGGAGGCACCCCCATGATCGTCACGCCCGGCCCGGCCGTCGTCTTTGCGGTCGCGACCGCGCTCCTCATCTGGTCCGGCCTGGCCGTGCGCCGCCTGCGCGCCAACAAGGACACGTGGATTGACGCGATCGGCGCGGTGCGGGTCGCCGTGTTCGCCAGGGCCAGCGCGATCGTTGGATCCGCGCTCGCAGGCGTCCTCATCGGTGTCATGATCGTGTCCCTCACGCAGCTCGAGGCCTCGGCGATGGTCGCCAACGCGATTGCGTCGGGCCTCAGCGGCCTCGTTGGCCTCGTCTGGATTGTCGTCGCTCTCGTCGTGGAACGCTGGTGCGTGATTAACCCCGACGACGACGGATCTTCGAGCTCGCACAAGCGCAGCGCAGCAGCCTAAGCGCCTCGTGTGGGAGTCCTCTCGCGCGCGAAAGTGAGCCCGCCCCGAGCGTTAGTCGCGCCCCGATGGCGCGGGCCGGTATCGTGGACGCGTGGCTGACCAGCGTGAAAATTCCCCCCGGCGACCCTCGTCCCGTCGCTCCGCGTCCGCATCCGGACGCGCCGGCGACCGCGCCTCCCGAGCCGCAACGGGCGGTCGGGCAGCCTCGAGGCTCGGGGCGTCTTCCGCCGGCGCCTCGACGGCCAAGCGGGGGAGCGGGGCAGCCGCGCGTCGGCCTAAGAAGGCCTCCTCGGGCGGTGGACGTCCGCCCTTGAATCTGTGGCCCCGGCGCATCATCACCGGCCTTGGCCTGCTCCTCATCATCGCGCTCATCGTGTGGGGTATCGTCGCCGCTGTGCGAGCCATCGTGGGAGCCTTCAGCGCCTCTCCTGTTCCCCAGTCGACCCCGCAGTCCGTCGTCCAGTCCGGAGCCCTCGACGCCTCCGGATACACGCTCAAGGGCGGCCAGGAGGCCACCGCCGACGGCCTGCTCACCGACGGCACCACGATCGACATTCCTGCCTGCCTGGACCGCGACATCACGGCCACTGCGAAGGCGAGCCCCGTGGCTTCTGGTTCCGCCATGCCCGTGACGCTCACGCTGGAAAACCGCGGCTCGGTCGCCTGCTCAACGTCGCTGACGCGCTTCAACCTGGCGGTGACGACCGGCGACCACCAGGTCTACGACTCCTCGCGCTGTGCCGACAGCCAGCAGTCTTCGATGACGCTGCTGCTGCGCCCGGGCGGCACCTGGTCCGGCTCGCTGAGCTGGGACGGATACGTGTACACCAACGGCTGTACGGCTCCCGCGGGCGGCGCGAGCGCGGCCGCGGCCGGCACCCTACAAGGTGGCCGTCACGATGGGGACGCGAGAAGTCGGTTCGACCGTCGTCGACGTGACGCCGGCGCCCACCCCCGCGCCCCAGTCAGGGGAGCGCAGTCGGGCGCCCAGTCCGGCACACAGTCGGGCCGCTAACGGCTGGGAGTCGGCGAGCGGCTACCAGCCGACGATGCCGGCGCTCACGGCCTGAGCCTGGTGGGCCAGGTTCTCCGTAATGAGCTTCGCCCGGTAGGGGCCGATCCCCTCGAGCTCCTCCAGGTCCTCGACGGTGGCCGCGCGCAGCTGCGGCAGCGAGTTGAAGTGCGCCGACACGACCTTGATGGCGCTCCACGATAGGTGCGGCACCAGGGACAGGGCGCGCACGCCGCGCGGCGTGATCTCGCGATCCAGGTCCGCGACCTCATACACGTCCAGGCCCAGGATGTTCGAAATCGCGGTGAGGTCCACGATGCGCTCGGAGCCGAGCGAGGACAGCTCGGCCTCGACGCGTGCCAGGTCGTCCGGGTTCGCGATGTAGTCGCGCATGACGAGGGCGCGCTCGGACGCGGAGCCGCGCACGAGGTCCTCGACCTGCAGGGCCAGCAGGCGGCCCTCCGAGCCCAGCTCCTCGAGGTACTCCGTGATCTCGGAGGTGATGCGCCGGATCATCTCCATGCGCTGCATGACGGTGGCGACGTCGCGCACGGTCGCGCTGTCGCGCATTTCCAGGATTGTGAGGGTCTGCAGGACCTCGTCGAGGCGCTGGCTGTAGCGGTCGAGCGTGTCAACCGCCAGGTTCGCGCGCGAGAGCAGGGCCTCGGGCTCCTCCACCAGGCGATGCTCGGAGCCCACGTAGATGGAGATCATGCGCATGGACGCGGACAGCGACAGCACCGGCAGATGGGTCTGGCGGGCGGTGCGCTGCGCGGTACGGTGACGCATACCTGACTCGTCCGTGGGGATCGTCGGGTCCGGGAAGAGCTGCACGTTCGCCTTGCGGATGCGCCACTGGTTGGGATCGATGATGACTGCGCCGTCCATCTTGCACAGCTCACGCAGGCGCGCGGCCGTGAAAGCAACGTCGAGGTCGAAGCCGCCCGAGCACAGGGCCTGCACCTCCGGGGTGTACCCCAGGACGATGAGAGCACCCGTGTGGGAGCGCTGGATTCGTTCCAGTCCCTCTCGCAGAGGCGTGCCGGGCGCGACTGCGCGCAGTGCGTCACGAAGGATCGCTGCATCGGACGTCAATGTGATTCCCTCCCAGAACAGTCGGTGTGATTCCTATTATTGCGAGTCCGCCGGAAAAGAGACACGAATAGCCGTCGCCAGATCCGACACAGTAAACACGGTGATGCCGTCGACTCCCGACAGGTCTTCGCTGCCCTGGGCGGGCACGATCGCGCTGGAGAAGCCCAGGCGCGCGGCCTCGGCGAGGCGGCGCTGGGTGCCCGTGCAGGCGCGTACCTCGCCCGTCAGCGAGATCTCTCCGACTGCGACGAGGTCGGGGCGTGGAGGAGTGCCCTTGAGCGAGGAGACGATGGAGATGGCCATCGCCAGGTCGATCGCGGGCTCGACCGTGCGTGCACCGCCGACCGTGGAGACGTAGACGTCCGCCCCCGACGTGTCCGCGCCGATGCGGGCCTGAAGGACCGCGAGGATCATGGCGACGCGCGCGTGGTCCACGCCCGAGGTCGTGCGCCGGGGTGACCCGCCCGACGAGGGGGCGACGAGGGACTGGATCTCCGTGGGCAGCGGCCGGCGCCCCTCAGAGAAAACGGCCGCGCACGTGCCGGGCACGCCGCGCGTCGTGCGCGACAGGAACAGGCCGGACGGATCGGCGAGGCCGTAGATGCCCGAGTCCGTCAGCTCGAAGCAGCCCACCTCGTCGGTGGGGCCGTAGCGGTTTTTCACCGCGCGCAGTAGGCGCAGGCGCGAATGACGGTCGCCCTCGAACTGGCAGACGACGTCCACGAGGTGTTCGAGGACGCGCGGACCGGCGATGCCGCCGTCCTTGGTCACGTGGCCGACGAGCAGGGTGGGCAGGTCGGACTCCTGGCGACCCGGATCAGCGAGGCCGCGACCGCGCGCACCTGCGCGACGCCGCCCGCCCCGCCCTCGACCTGGGCGGAGGAGATGGTCTGAACGGAGTCGACGATGAGCAGAGAGGGTGCGAGGCTTCGACGTGCCCGAGGATGACGCCGAGCTCCGTCTCATCGGCGATCAGGAGGTTCGGCTCGAGCGCGCCGATGCGTTCCGCGCGCCCGCGCACCTGCGCCGCCGACTCCTCGCCCGTCACGTAGAGGACGGGGCCGCGCCCGCCCGCCGCCGCCGTGCGCGCGGCCTTAGCGGCCACGTCCAGCAGCAGCGTCGACTTACCCACGCCGGGTTCGCCCGCCAGGAGGATCACCGCGCCGGGAACGATGCCGCCGCCCAGGACCCGGTCCAGCTCGCCCACGCCCGTCGAGCGCGACGAGGCCCGCTCGCCGTCCACCTCGCCGATCGGCAGGGCGGGGCGACGCGGGGGAGTCGCGGCCGCGCGCGGCCCGCCCGAGGCCTCGCCGGCCTGGTCGACGGTGCCCCACGCCCCGCACTCGCGGCACTGGCCCACCCACGGGGAGGTCCACCCGCACTCGGAGCAGCGGTAGGTGATCTTCTCTTTCGCCATGCACTCACCGTAACCCGACCCTCCCTCATCTGCGGTTCCCGCGCGCGGGCGGGCGCCGTGACTGCGGCATCGGGAGAGCGGACCCGAGACCCGCACCGGCCTCGTTCCCGGAGCGTGATCGCCCAAATGCACGACTGTGGTCAGGTTCTCGCGCATGAGGAATGGCCACGCTCCTCCGCGAGAACCCCGTACGACAGGTTGCAGATTCCTCGGTACCTGTTGTTGTCTGCGGGGTTTATCCATAGGGTTGGTCGGTGTGTATCCTTGGGATGGTTGCCCATACCCTCCGCGGATACAGACAACGCCCCATACCAGTGCGCACATTGAGACTGAGGAAAGCCACATGAACAAGGCGCGTCGATCGCGAAACACCTGGTCGAAGCGGATACCCGCGCTCTCCGTCCTATTGGTGTCCGCGATGCTGTGCGTGCTCGCGGTCGTGTATCGGGGTGTCGAGGTCACCCAGGTCAGCGTCGACGACGGCGGCATTTGGGTGACGAACCAGGACCGCAAGCTCCTCGGGCACCTCAACTACGACGCCCTCATGCTGGACGGCACGGTCTCGGTGAAGTCCGCGTCCTTCGACATCGGCCAGGAGGGCGGCGACGTGACCCTGGGTGAGACCGTGAGTCGCACGGTCACCCCGGTGCGTCCGACCTCCTTCTCCCTCGGCCAGTCCGTCACCCTGCCCGACAACGCTGTTCAGGTTCAGGGCGGCTCGGTCCTGGCGGTCCTCGACCCCAACGAGGGCCTCCTGTGGGTCGGCAGTGCCAACGAGCCCGCCACCATGTCGCTCCTGCGTGAGGATGCGGTCGCCAACGACCTGAGCGACGGCATCGTGACGGTGTCGAACTCGGGCACGGTCTTCGCCTATTCTCCCGGTTCCTCCAAGCTCGTGACCCTGACGAGCGAAGGCCAGGCCTGGCGCGTGAAAACCACTGAGATCAAAGACTTTACTCCCGCCGGGCCCCCGACGATCACCGCGGTCGGCGACAAGCCGGTCGTCTACGACCAGACCGGCAATAAGCTGGTCCTGCCCGGCGGCAAGGTGCGCGACCTGTCCGAGGAACACGTGAGCGGTGCCGTCCTGCAGGCCCCCGGCGACGAGGCCGCCTCGGTCCTCCTCGCGACCGGCGACCAGCTGGTGTCCGTGCCCCTGAACGGCAAGGCGATCGAGCGTCAGGAGGCCTCGGAGAGCGGCCAGAAGGGCACCCCCGCGCCCCCCGTCTTCCACCGTGGCTGCTCCTACGGTGCATGGGCGGGCTCGGGCGCGTTCGTGCGCACCTGCACGGACTCCACGCGCAACCAGGCGCAGACGGTGTCGAGCCTGGCCGAGGCCTCCTCCGCTGTGTTCCGCACGAACCGCACGCGCATCGTCCTCAACGATGTTTCGACGGGCACGCTGTGGCTGCCCGACAAGAACATGGTCGTGGTCAGCAATTGGGATCAGACCCCCACCGAGGAGCAGGAGGAAGAGGACACTCCGACCCCTGACCAGCGTGAGCAGGTCTCGAGCCGGAGCACAAGGACAAGAACACGCCGCCCGAGGCCGTGGATGACGAGTTCGGCATCCGCCCGGGCCGCTCGACGCTGCTACCCGTCCTGGACAACGACTCCGACGACGACGGCGACGTGCTGACGGCGCGCGCGGTCACCAACCCCGAGTTCGGCTCGATCGTGCGCACGAGGGGCGGCCGCGCCCTGCAGATCACGGACGTCCCCGAGAGCATGACGAGCGGATCGACGTCCTTCACGTACGAGGCCTCGGACGGCCTCGCGGGCGCGACGGCGAACGTGACGCTGACGATCCACCCGTGGAGCCAGAACGAGGGCCCGCGCCAGCTCAAGCACCCGGTCATCAAGGTGGGTGCGAACGCGCAGGTCGAGTACAACCTCCTGTCGGACTGGATCGATCCGGACGGCGACCAGTTCTACCTGGTGTCGGCGACGGCCCCCGAGGGCATGGCCGTGCAGTTCTCCGAGGACGGCACGGTTCAGATCCGCGACCTGGGCTCGGGCGCTGGCGTCAAGGCGATCGCCGTGACGCTGTCGGACGGCCACGCTGAGACCACGGGCGAGCTGAAGGTGAGCGTCCAGGAGGCGGGCAATGTGCCGCCGGTGGCGCGCGCCGACTTCTACGTGGCGCGCGTGGCTGAGCCGCTGACGATCGACCCGATCGCCAACGACACGGATCCCAACGGCGACGCCCCTGTCCCTCGTGGCTGCGGGCACGGCCCCGGCGGGCACCGCGGTCTCCGCTGACCTCTCGCGCGGCACGCTGACGTTCACGGGCTCGGTGCCGGGATCCTTCCAGTTCACCTACACGGTCTCCGACGGCCCGTCGACGACCGTGGGCGTGATCCGCGTGGACGTGGTCGACGACGACACGAACGCCCTGCCGATCGCCGAGGACGACCTGGCGGTCCTGCCCAGCGGCGGTGCCTCGCTGATCGCGCCGCTGGCCAACGACACGGATCCGTCCGGCGGAGTGCTTGTCGTTCAGTCGATCGACGTGCCCGCGAACTCGGGCCTCGAGGTCACGCTCATCGAGCGCCACCTGCTGCGCATCACGTCGCCGGGCGGCCTGTCCGACGTGACGACCTTTACCTACACGGTCTCCAACGGCGCGGGTTCCGCGACCGCCCAGGTCAGCGTCATCCCGACGAACGCGCAGAGTGAGGAGACTCCGCCCCAGGTCACGGCCGACACCGCGAAGGTGCGCGCCGACGACATCGGCTCGGTGAGCGTCCTGTCGAACGACCGCTCGCCGATCGGCCTGTCGCTGAGCCTGGACCCGGAGGTGGAGGTCCTGTCGGGCGCCGAGCTGGGCACGGTCTTCGTGACCGGTAACCAGGTGCGCCTGGCCGCCGGCTCCGAAGCCGGCGTGGTGCGCGTGGCGTATATACGGCCATCGACTCGGTGGGTAACCGCGCGACGACAACCGTCACGTTTGAGGTCATCGCTTCCTCCGCGGCTAACAGTGCTCCCGTGCCCAAGGCGCTGAGCGCGTGGGCCGTGCAGGGCCAGATGACGCGCGTCCCGGTGCCGCTGACGGGCATCGACCCCGACGGCGACTCGGTCGCCCTGGTGGGCATCGACCAGCCGCCGGCCAAGGGCAGCGTCGTGCTGGGCACGGAGTGGCTGGAATACACGCCCTCCGACGATGCGACCGGCACGGACACCTTCTCCTACATCGTCGAGGACCGCCTCGGCGTGCAGGGACGCGCCCGCGTGCGCGTCGGCATCGCCCCCTCCCGGCTCGCAGAACCACAACCCAACGGCCGTTCCCGACTCGTTGACGGTGCGTCCGGGGCGCGAGGTGAGCATCAACGTCCTCAACAACGACGTGGACGCGGACGGCGACACCCTGTACATGGACACGGATCCGGCGACCGTGTCGGTGTCGGATGCGACCGCGACCGTGACGGTGGCCGAGGATCTGGTGACGGTCAAGGCGCCCGCCACGAACGGCGTGTTCGTCGTGGCCTACCAGATCGAGGACGGCCGAGGTGGCCGCGCACAGGGCCAGCTGACCGTGACGGTGGACGCTGAGGCGCCGCTGCGCGCGCCGATCGCTCGCGACGACGTCGTGCCGGTCTCCGATCTGCCCTCGGACTCCAAGCCCGTCAGCGTTGCCGTCCTCGTCAACGACGAGGACCCGGACGGCACCACGGCTGCGCTGACGGTATCCTCGGACGCCTCGGGCGTGAGTGTGTCGGGGCAGAACCTGTCGATTTCTACGGACGCCCGCCGACGCCTCGTCGTGTACACGGTGAGGGACCCCGACGGCCTGAGCGCGAGCGCGGTCGTGACCGTTCCTGGCACCGACCTGCTGGCTCCTCGCCTGGACACGACGCGCGTCCCGGTGGCGATGCGCGCGGGCTCCACGCTGACCCTCGATATGCACGACTACGTGCTGGTGCGCGACAACTCGCGCTCCCCGATCATCACGGATGCGTCGTCCGTGAAGTTCAGCGGCGCCCTGGACTCGGCCTCGCTCCAGGACTCCACGCACATTACGCTGAGCGCGCCCGACACGGCCTCGGGCAAGGCCTCGGTGTCCTTCACGGTGCGTGACGGCGCCTCGGACGACGCTTCGGCGCTGTCCTCGACCCTGACGATCCCGATCACGATCCAGCCGGCCAGGAACCTGCCGCCGCGCCTGACCCCGACCCCGATCATCGTGGGCCAGGGTGAGAGCGTGACGGTCGACCTCACGCAGATGGTGGACGACCCGGACGACCAGGCGAAGGGCTCCTTCGAGTACCGCGTGGTGAAGGCCCCCGGCGGCGTGGACGTCTCCCTGGACGGCTACAACCTGACCGTGTCCGGCAAGAAGGACCAGCCCAAGGGCCCGGTCGGCGCTATTACTGTTAGCGTCGACGACGGCTCGGGCGCGGTCAACGCCGATATTCCGGTGACGATCGTGAAGTCCTCCAAGCCCCTCGTGACGACCACGGAGGCCCGCATCAAGGCGAAGGCCGGCCAGACGGTGGACGTGAACCTCTCGGAGTACACGACGAACCCGTTCCCGGATCCGCTCGTGGTCCTGGACGCGTCGGTGCACGTGGGCCAGGGAACCGCCTCGGGTAACGGCAACATCCTGTCGGTGACCCCCAAGGCCGGCTTCCACGGCAACATGACCATCGTGTACCGCGTCATGGATGCGACGAACGACCCGGATCGCGTGGTCCAGGGCCGAGTCGTCGTCCAGGTCCTGGATCGCCCTGAACCGCCGCAAAAAGTGACGGCGACGGCTACGGGGTCGCAGACCGCCTTCGTGCAGTTCGAGGAGCCCGCCGCGAACGGTGGCACGATTTCTGGCTACAAGGTGACGGACCTGTTGGACGGGCGTACCTACAACACCACGAAGCCGGGTATGCAGATCAAGGGCCTGACGAATGGTGCGAAGCACCGCTTCACGGTCGTCGCGACGAACGAGGCCGGTGACTCCGATCCGTCGGCACCGTCCGCCGAGGTGAAGGTCGATGTCGAGCCCGATCAGATGGCGGCACCTACGGTCGTGGGTTCGGATGGGGCCCTGGATGTCACGTGGGCGGAGCCGCACAACGAGGGCTCTAAGATCCACACGTACACGGTGTTCCTGTATCCGGAATCGGGCGGCCAGCCGATCCCGTACACGGCCGCTGGCACAGAGAGGAAAATGACTATCTCTGGGTTGAAGAACGGTGCCCTCTACTCGGTGAGAATCCAGGCCCAGAACGACGCGGACAAACCGTCGCTGCTGTCGGAGGCCACAGGCGCGCACCCGCATGGCGCACCGGACCAGCCGACTGACGTGAGGGCGGTGGCGGTGGGAGCGGATAATACGGATCCGAACCTAGCGACGGTCGAGGTCTCGTGGACGCCGGGCCGTTCCGGCGGAACTGATTTCGGTTCTACCCATGTCATGGTGGGAGATAAGCCGGTGACGGCTCCGGCTGGTGCCAGGAGCGTCCAGGTGCCACTTGTGCCGACCGGTCGTGACAAGCAGGTGTCGGTGGAGCTGACGAACACCGACGGTGACACGTCGGCGAAGGGGTACACGACGGTGTCCATCGCAACCACTCCCGCGCCGATTGCGGACCCGACCCTCTCGGGCACCGGGAAGGCCGGTCAGCTGAAGGTCACTGGGTTGTCGGTGGTGACGGGCCGAGGTTTCGAGGCGTCGGATCTGACCTTGCGCTACTCGGCGGACCCCAATTCATGTGCGAGTGGACAACGGGTCGACGATGGCGACATCCTGCCCGCCAACGGCTGGGAGTCGAAGACGTACTACTTCTGCCAGACGGGCATCGGCGTGAACAACCAGCCGGCGGCCTCACCGGTCGCGTCCGCCACGGGCACAGCGACGGGCCGCCCCTCGGATGTGGGCGTGCGGTTCACAGGTGTCAACTCGACGAGCCTGACGGTTCAGTGGGATCCGGTGGGCGCGAACCCGGCGGTTACCGAGGTCCGCGTGTCGCTGAATAACGGCGCGACGCAGACTGTGCGTGGCGGTGTCAACACGGCGACCTTCTCGGATCTGGCCCAGGGCACCCGCTACCAGGCCACGGTCGTTGCGGTCAACGGTCTGGGTGAGACGGTGATGAGTGAGCAGCCGACGGAGACCACGAAGCTGGACGTGAACCTGACGTGGACGGAGGCTTGCCAGGGAGGCGAGAAGTACGGGTCCCCGGGTGGATGCCACACCTTTAAGTTCAGTGCTCCGGGGTGGGCTAACACGTCGCTTGCTCACAAATGTACGATCCGTTCGGATCTGGACGGTTGGACCGAAGAGGTGACTATCGATCGTGCCGGTCCCACAGAGTCGCACATAGCGACGCGGGCTGATTCCGACGCGACGTTCGCACAGAACGTGCACATCGTCGGCGATTGTCGCCCGGTGAGGTGAGCGCGTGAAGAAACTACGTCGACTTGTGAGGCATGCGTGGCGCGCTCTGAGCGCCCGCGTGCAGGCACTGCCCGGATACGAGGGCGTCGCCCGCTGGCTGGGTGCCCTGACCCCGGTGGGGTGGGCGGTGATCGCGGCGATGGTTGCGGGCACCGTCGCGGCCCTCGCCTTCGGCTGGCTGGAGGGCTTCATCGTGGCCGTGATGGGCCTGGTGGCCCTCGTGGTCGCGGTGGCCTCGGTCGCGTCCCCGTCCCCGCTGTCGGTGTCCCTGCGCATGAAGAACGATCGCATTGTCGCCGGCCAGGTGGCGGTGGGTCGTGTCCGCGTGGTCAACGAGTCCGGGCGCCGCTCGGGTTCGACCCTCGTGGAGGTGACGATCGGACGAGGCAGTGGCGAGTTCCTCGTGCCCCCGATCAGCGGAAACGGCACGTGGAACGAGTCTTTCTCGGTCATGACGAAGCGCCGCGGCGTCATCAACGTGGGCCCCGCGCGCACCGTGCGCATGGACGGGCTGGGCCTGCTGCGCCGCGTGCGTTCGTGGGATGACCCGATCCTCGTGCACGTGCACCCGCCGACGGTGCGTTTCTCCTTTGACGCGACCGGCATGCAGATGGACGTCGAGGGCGTGGCCAGCGAGAAGCTGACGAGCTCCGACGTGTCCTTCCACGCCCTGCGCGACTACGAGCCGGGCGACGACCGTCGCGCGGTGCACTGGCCGTCGACGGCGCGCTTTGGCCGCCTGATCGTCCGTCAGTTCGAGGAGACTCACCGCTCGCACCACATGGTGCTGCTGGATACGCGCGTGGATGCGTGGGATCGGCGCTCCTTTGAGACGGCCGTGTCGGTTGCTGCGTCGCTGGCCCTCGCCGGCTCGGGCGAGGCCCGCACGGTGTCGATGCACACCGCGGACGAGTGGATCCCCACGGGCTCGCCCATGGCGATGCTGGATGCGCTGTCCGAGATGGAGACGTCGACGCGCTCTGAGTTTGCGGGTATCGTGCGCCGCTGCATCATGGAGCGCGGCGGGATCTCGGTGCTCTCGATTGTCGTCGGCGCTGGTGTAGAAGACGAGGAGGCTGCTCGCCTGGCGAATATCGCTCCTGTCGATGTCATCGTGTCGGTGATCCGCGTGGTCCCGGGCCGGGCGCGTCGCCGTCGCAAGATCACGCGCGGCGTCATCATCGACTGCCCCTCCCTCGAAGACCTGCCGATGCTCGTGTCGCGGGGGTGAACGCGTGAGTACTCCTGCTCGCAACGCCTCGCGTCCGGCACCTCCGCCGCCTCGCTCCCGTCGCCCCGCCGCCCAGGAAACCACGATGGGCGGGTCGATCCACCGCGCCGCCATGCCCGCATGGTCCCTGCTGGTCCTCGCGGTCCTCTTTTCCGGTCCGATCCTCATGTTCGAGTCCGTCTTCGGCGGCGGCCAGGGCGCGATCGCGGCGCTTGCGGGAGTCGTGGTCGGCCTCGTCGTCGCGTGGGCGGCAGCGAAATGGCGCTGGGACCTGCTCTCGATCGTCGCGGCGGTCGTCGCCTCGCACTTCCTCTTCGGTGGCGCTGCCGCGCTGCGTGAGACGACCCGCTGGGGCGTGGTCCCGACGTCGCGGACCATCCAGACGCTCGTCGTCGGCTCGGTCGAGGCCTGGAAGGACCTCCTGACGCTGACGCCGCCGGCCGGCTCCTACGTGGGGCCCGCGATGGTGCCGTGGATGGCCTGCCTCGTGTGTTCGGTCGCGGCGGGCGTCGTCACGGTGCGCTACGGGCGCCCTATGTGGGGATCCGTGCCGCTGATCCTCGCTGGCGTGATCGCGATCGTGTGGGGGCCGGCGGGCCACTCTCCGTCCGCCCTCCTCGTCATCGCGTGGTGGGTGGGACTCATCGTGTGGTGGGCGTGGGCCTCGGCGATCGGACGCGCACGACTGGGCGCCGACATCGTCATTGGTATGGCCTCTACGGCGACTACCGCGTCGACGACCGTGGGCGGTTCCTCGCGTCAGATCGTGCACGTGTGGTGGCGCGTGGGCATGGGCGCGCTCATGGTGGGCGTGATGGTCGCTGCGGCGATCCCTGCGGCGTCCCTGCTGGGTCCCACCGCCTCGGACCGCGTCGTCGGACGCGACGTCGTCGAGCCGCCCGTGGACGCGCGCCAGTACCCCTCGCCGCTGTCGAGTTACCGCCACTACAACAAGGACCTCGAGGATGAATCCCTGATCCGCGTGTCCAACATGCCCAAGGAGGCGCGCGTGCGCCTGGGCGCGATGGACGTGTACGACGGGACGACCTTCGGCATGGGCGTCACGAATACGGCGGACGGCACGGCCGGATACCGACGCGTGGGATCCACGATCCCGGGGCGCAGCGCCGATACGGCGGGCGTGCAGACCTCGGTGTCGACCTCGCAGCTGCTGGGACCGTGGGTGCCCACGATCGGCCAGGTGTCGGTCCTGCGTTTTGAACCCTCCGCCCCCAACGCGGCCGAGCAGCAGGACGGCCTGAACTACGACCTGTGGGCGGATACCGCCCTGACGACGGGTCCGACCGGCCAGCTGAGCTACTCGCTGAGCACGACGATGCCGCGCGAACACGCAGACTCGGAGTTCGCCAGCGTGAACGCAGCGCGCTACGCCGGGGGAGACACGAACGTCCCGAAGGACGTGGACTCCCTGGCAGCGGATCACACGTCGACCGCGCGCTCGGACCTGGAGAAGGCCCGCGCGATCGAGCAGTTCCTGCACACGGATGGCTACTACTCCAACGAGGACACGATCAATTCGCGTCCCGGCTCCTCCCAGGACCGCATCGAGCGCATGATCAGCGCCGAGGCGCTGGTGGGTGACGACGAGCAGTACGCGACCCTCATGGCCCTCATGCTGCACTCGCAGGGCATCAACGCCCGCGTCGTCATGGGCGCCTACCGCGAGGGCACGTCCGGCAGCGTCGACCTGACGGGTTCGGACATGCACGCGTGGGTCGAGGTGGAGTTCCCCGGCGTCGGCTGGGCGACCTTCGACCCGACTCCGCCGCGCGATCAGCAGCCCACGACGCAGGTCAACAAGCCCAAGTCCGTGCCCAAGCCCCAGGTCCTGCAGCCCCCGGAGCCGCCCGAGCAGCCGGTTGAGCTGCCGCCCGCAACCCGTGACCAGGCGACGGATCCGCACGATCCGAACGGCGTCCACATCCCGTGGATGGCGATCGGCACGGTGTCGGTGTCGCTCCTCCTGCTGCTGGGCCCGGTCCTGGCTGTGCTCCTGGCGAAGTCCCGCCGCCGTAAGAGCCGCCGCCGTGCGCAGGCCGCCGAGTCGGTGCGCGGCTCGTGGGACGAGCTCGTGGATACCGCGATCGACTCCGGCCTCGTCGTCGAGCCGCACTTGACGCGCCAGGAGGTTGCGTGGGCGCTGGCCTCCCAGTGGACGCCCAAGAAATCCGAGAGCGACGAGGAGGGGACGCTAAGGCCCGCAAGGCGCGCAAGCGCTCGGCCGCGGACGTACGCGTGCCTGGCTGGTCGCTGTTCTCGGGCGCGGTTCCCCGGGCCGTCACCGTGGCGCGCCGCGCGGACGTCGCGGACTTCGCTGCCGGTGGTGCCCGCCCGAGGACGCGGAGCAGGCGTGGAACGACGTGGATGAGCTGCGTCGCGAGTGGGCGGCTTCGGTGTCGCCGTTCGCGCGACTGCGGTACGCGCTGTCGCTGAAGTCGCTGCGCTGGCGCCGTCGCGCCCGCCGTCAGGCTGACGCCGCTCGCAAGGGCGGTCGCTCGCTGGCTAAGCGCATGGGCCGTAGGGAAAGGGAAACGTTGATGGATAGCGACGCTCGCGTCGGAATGGTGCCGTCGCTGCCGGGTTACGAGTGGATTCGTCCACTCGGGTCGGGTGGGTTCGCGGACGTGTTCCTGTGCCGCCAGGAGCTGCCCAGCCGTGAGGTGGCCGTCAAGGTGGCGCGCAGGGATCGCGGGGCGGACGGCGAGGCCGGTATCGCACGTGAGGCCGACGTGATGGCTCTCGTGTCGGGTCACCCGGCGGTGGCCCAGCTGTACGGCGCGGGGCGCACGCCGGATGGTCGCCCGTACCTGGTGATGGAGTACTGCCCGGTTGCGAACATCCTCGATCAGGTGCGCGCAAACCCGATGTCGACGGACCGCGCGCTGTCGATGGTGATCCGCATGTGCGGCGGCGCTGAGATGCTGCACCGCGCGGGCTACGTGCACCGCGACATTAAGCCCAGCAACATCATGATCAACGCCTACGGGTCGCCGGTGCTCACCGACTTCGGCGTGGCCGAGCCGGTGGGCGCGGACCCGCGCGGCGGCCGCGACGGCTTCTCGGTGATGTGGGCGCCGCCCGAACAGATTGCGGGCACGGCGCGCGCTCACCCGACGCAGGACGTGTGGGCACTGGGCGCGACCCTGTGGACGCTCCTCAGGGGCCGCTCGCCCTTCGAGGTGGAGGACGGGGACAACTCGGCCCACGCGGTCGCCCAGCGCGTCGCCCGTGGCCGCGTGTCGCGCATCGACCGCCCGGGAGTGCCCGACGCTGTGACGGCTATCGTGCGCCGCGCGATGAGCCTGGACCCGGAGCAGCGCTTCGGGTCGGCGGCGGCCCTCGGTTACGCCCTACAGACGGTCGAACGCGAGATGCACCGCCCGGTCACGGAGATGAAGCTGAGCGTGGTGGTCTCCTCGAGCGCGCAATCCTCGGCCCTGTCCGCCCCGTCTGCGGCGGCTCTGGACGCGGAGCGTACGCGCACCCGCCGCGGGAGTTTCGCGGATGGTCCCCAGGCCTCGTCGAACGAGGCGTGGGCCGGTAACTCGACGACGAACCGAACCGGGTTGGTCGAGGGGGAGTCGAAGCGTCCCGCGTGGGTGGTGCCGGTCCTCGCGCTCGTGATGGTGCTGGCGACGGCCGGCCTGGTGGTCGCGATGCTCACCGGCGGTGGACACAGTATCCACCTGGGCGGAGGCGGTGGCGGCGGATCCACGCCGACCCCCTCCTCGAGCTCGGGTACAGTGAGCAACTCCGATCAGGGCGACGCGGGCGCGGTCCCGCCCGAGGCCGTCACCGGGTTGACGGCCACCCCGAACGGCAACGAGATCCGCTGGGGCTGGGAGGTGCCCGAGCAGGGCCAGTACCAGCCCGGATCGCTGGAGTTCAAGTACGTGCTGACCCGCCCGGGCGAGGCCGTGGTGGCCGAGACGATGCGCCGCAACAGCCTGACGACGACCGCGGTGAGCGGAGAGAACTGCCTGACCGTGAGCCTCGTCGTGACTTCCACGGGCCGCGAGTCCGCGCCGGTCACTCAGTGCGTGACGGTGCCGTAGGGCGCTGGAAGGGCAGCTGATGAGTCATCCGATGGCGCGCCTTGCGCGGCGCAGCGCCGGCATGGGGGTCGCCCTGGTGGGCACGCTTGCCGTCGCGGCCCTCGTGGTTCCTGCTGTCCCAGCATCGGCGGATGCCGCGATCACGGCGGACGAACAGACCTTCTACGGCTACTACCGCTTGGACGCGATCCACTCGTCGGGATACACGGGCGACGGTGTGATGATCGCGCTCATTGACGGCCCCGTCAACACGCAGATCCCGGAGCTAGCCGGTGCGCGCATCCAGTCCTACAGCCCCTGCACCGTGGGCTCCCAGGACAAGTACTGGGACCACGGCACCGTTATCGCGCAGGTGATTTCCTCGCCACAGTTCGGCGTGGCCCCCGGCGCGAATCTACGCGCCTACACACTGTCGTTCGCTGGTGACACGACGGGTTCCGACTGTGCGCTCGGACAGTGGGGGCGAGGCTACTCCGATCTCGCTCTCCTCATCGAGGACGCGCTCAACGACGGCGTCGACGTGATCACCACGTCGTCGAGCTACCCCAGCGACTACGAGGGCATGCGCTGGGCTCTCGCCCGAGCGATTGCGTCCAAGGTTCCGGTAGTCGCCAGCACGGGCAACGACTCGACCCGCAACTCGACGGAGTGGCTGCCCTCCTGGGGTGGCGTCGTCGGCGTGGGCGCGATCGAGACCAACGGACGCCCCTCCGACTACCAGAACTGGGGTAGGCCGCTGTCGACGGCGGCCCTCGCGCGCCCTCTCGCACGTTCGGGCGTGTCACAGGAGCGAGGCGAGTGGTGGGGACATCCTTCGCGAGCCCCGTCGTGGCCGGCTCCCTGGCGCTGTCCATGCAGCGCTGGCCGAGCGCGACCGGCAACCAGATCCTACAGGGGCTGGCCCGCACAGGCGTGGGCGGCAACGGCGGCGAATGGAACGAATACACGGGGTACGGCGCGCTCGACATCTACGCGATGCTGACGACGAACCCGACGAGCTTCCCGGATGAAAAACCCGTTCATGGACAAGGGAACGAACACGGTTCCCAGCCGACAGGACGTGCAGGACTATATCGACGGCGTGGTGGATCCGCGCGTCGTCATGAACGACAACTCGTACGAATATCTGGGGTACGACGAGCGTCTCGCACTCAGCCGCGAGCACGGCTACCCGACGCACCTGGGCACCAGCCCGCGCTTCCACGCGAGCAACGCGAGCAACGCGAAGAAGAAGTAGCGCGTAGGGGAGCGCCCCTGTCATCCACACGCAGTTCACGGTGGGTGGCAGGGGCGCTTCGCTGTGTCGGGTTGCCGAGGCTACTTCCGGTGGTAGCGGGGGCTCGTTCCCAGGTGGATCTCATTCTTTAGCTCCGACTGGTATAGGATGATCTGATCGTCGGCGCCCCGGTACACGTAGGAGTCGTCGAGGTCCCGGTTGCTGGCTGGATTGACAAGCCCGTCGGTGTAGTCGGCAACCTCCTCGGCTGTGGGCTCGGAACCACCCGACTTCTGGATGATTGGGTTCTCGTCCGGGTACTGTGAAGGATCCGTCTTGACCAGTGCGCCGCCGTCAATCGCTCCATACCCCGTGTACTGTGTCCACTCGTGGTTGGGGTTCAAGCTGGTGTGAACCAGGGATTGAAGGATCTGGTTGGTGGTGGCGTCGGGCCACTTCTGGCGTGCGAGTGCGAGCATTCCTGAGACTAGCGCAGTTGAATTTGAAGTACCTGAGGCGGTGGTGGGGGCTCCGGTGTTCGCGTCGACGGTGTTGACGGGGCCGCCGAACGCGGCGGTCACGACACCGTTACCCCACGAGGAGTAGGACGCAAACGTGCCGTCACTGTTGATAGCGGACACACCGACCACGCCGGACCAGCGGATCAGCTGGGCATAGCTGTTGTCGCGTGCCGTGTTACCGGCGGATGCGACGACGATGACACCTTTGCTTATCGCGCGGGTGAGAGCCCACTGAAATTCCGAATCTCCTTCTGGGGTGCCCTGCGAGATGGAGATGATCTGGGCGCCATCATCGATGGCCTGGTTGATGAGGATAGCCATGGTATCGAGACGTAGTCCGTTTGACTTGCATGTGCCTGACGATACAGCATCAGCGGTGGCGGTCTGGTAGGTGTACAGCGTGGCGTCGGGGGCAACACCCGTATAGGGCGATACGAGCAAGGTCGCCATGTCGGTGCCGTGACGTGCTTCCGCAGGCGAGGCCTCGATTGTGCAGCGGCTCTTGTCGGTGATGTTGGCACCGGCCAGTTCGGGGGGCGCTGGTATCCACGGGGCCGTCGATGAGCGCGATGGTCACGCCCTTACCGGTGTAACCCTTTTGGCGAGCGGAGTCCAGGTGGTAGTACGAGAAGTACTCCTGGGTGGTGATCGGGTCCGCCGCGTGCGCGGGAGCCGGGGCCAGGGTGAGGGCGCCGACGGCCAGTGCGAGTGCGGAGGCGGCGGTGGTCAGGGCGCGCGCGGCGCGGCGCGCCCCGCCCTCCCCACAAAACCGAAGGGAGAACGGGGCGCGGGCTGCGCGCATGAATGCGCGTGTGTCATGGTCACTTCCGGTGGTAGCGGGGGCTCGTTCCCAGGTGGAGTGGTGTCTTGAGGTCCGACTGGTACATAACAACCTGATCGTCGGCGCCTCGATACACGTAGGAATCGGGAAGCCCGGTGGTTTCTATGGGACTAATGATTCCGTCGGTGTAGTCGGCAACCTCGTCAGCCGTGGGCTCGGAACCACCCGGTTTGTTGAGGAGCGGGTTCTCGTCAGGGTACTGCGAGGGATCGTCGATGACGAGTCCGCCGCCGTCAATGGCTCCGTATCCGGTGTATTGGTTCCACTCGTGGTTGGGGTTCAGGCCCGAGCGCACGAGGGACTGGAGGATCTGGTTGGTGGTGGCGCTGGGCCACTTCTGGCGTGCTAGTGCGAGCATTCCCGAGACAAGCGCCGTCGCATTTGATGTACCTGACGTGGTCGTGAGTTCTCCAGTGTTCGCATCGCGGATGGTGACGGGGCCGCCGACAGCGGCCGTGACAACTCCGTTACCCCAGGAGGAGTAGGACGCAAACGTGCCGTCAGTGTTAATGGCGGTGACGCCGACGACGCCTGACCACCGGCCCAGGTGGGTGAAGTCATCATATATCGCTTCGTTACCGGAGGAGGAGACGATGATGACACCCTCGTTAATCGCGCGGGTAATGGCCCACTTGATCTCCGAACTGCGCTCATTGTTACTCAAAGAAATAGAGATAATTTGAGCTCCGTCATCAATGGCTTGATTAATCAGGTTTTCCATGCGGTCGAGCTTATTGGCGCCTTGCTTGCACGAACCGCTAGAGGCTGCACCGTCGGTAGCAGTTTGGTAGGTGTAGAGCGTTGCATCGGGTGCGACACCATAATTTTGTGAGACGAGAAGGGCCGCCATCCAGTTACCGTGAGGCGAACTCGTTTGAGAAGGTTCCAGCGTGCATCGGCTCTTGTCGGTGATATTGGCACCGGCTAGCTCCGGGTCGCTTAAATCAACGGGTGTATCGATAAGAGCAATGGTGATGCCCTTACCCGTGTAGCCCTTTTCGCGTGCTGCGTCGAAGCCGTAGTAGGAGAAGTACTCCTGGGTGGTGATCGGGTCGGCCGCGTGAGCGGGAGCAGGAGCCAGGGTGAGGGCACCGGCTGCCAGGGCGAGTGCGGAGGCGGCGGTGGTCAGGGCGCGCGCGGCGCGCCCCGCCCTCCCCACAAAACCGAAGGGAGAACGGGGCGCGGGCTGCGCGCATGGTTGCGCGTGTGTCATGGTCGCTTCCGGTGGTAGCGGGGGCTCGTTCCCAGGTGGATCTCATTCTTTAGCTCCGACTGGTATAGGATGACCTGATCGTCGGCGCCGCGGTAGACGTAGGAATCGGGGATACCTCTGTGTGCGCTGGGGCTGATGAGGCCGTCAATGTAATCCGCAACTTCGTCAGCGGTGGGCTCGGAACCACCCGGCTTGTCGATGATGGGGTTCTCGTCCGGGTACTGCGCGGGATCATCGTTGACGAGTCCACCACCGTCGATGGCTCCGTATCCGGTGTACTGGTTCCACTCGTGGTTCGGGTTCAGGCCCGAGCGCACCAGGGACTGCAGGATCTGGTTGGTGGTCGCCTCGGGCCACTTCTGACGCGCCAACGCCAACATCCCGGCAACAAGCGCCGTGGAGATAGAGGTACCCTCGCCGATTGTAGGCTGATTCGTCACAGGATCAAGTCTGTTGAAGGGACCGCCAACAGCTGCTGTGACGACGCCGTTACCCCAGGAGGAATAGGACGCGAAAGTGCCGTCGGTGTTAATCGCGGAAACACCGACGACACCAGACCAGCTGCTAGGTGTGCGTTGTTCGCATTGTCTGCCGTGTTGCCTGCGGACGCGACGATGATCACGCCGCGTGCGATCGCGTTGGCAATAGCCCACTTGACGTCGTCGCCTAGGCGCCCAGTTCCTTGGGAGATCGAAATGATCTGGGCGCCATCGTCCACGGCCTGGTTGATGAGCGTGTCGAAGTCGTCGAGCTTCTTGCCGTTGACCTCGCAGGTGCCTGCTGAAATTGACTCGTAATTCGACAACTGGTAGCTGTGGAGTGTCGCGTCGGGTGCCACCCCGGTGTAGGGGGAGACCAGGATGGTCGCCATGTCAGTGCCGTGGCGTGCTCCTTGAGGCGAAGCTTCGATGGTGCAGCGGCTTTTGTCGATGATGGTGGCGCCGGCCAGTTCGGGGGTGCTGGTGTCGACGGGACCATCGATGAGAGCGATGGTCACGCCTTTACCGGTGTAGCCTTTTGCGCGTGCTGTATCGAGGTGGTAGTAGGAGAAGTACTCCTGGTTGGTGATGGGGTCAGCCGCCTGCGCCGGGGTGGGGGCAAGAGTCAGCGCCCCCATGGCCAGGGCGAGTGCACAGGCCGCAGTAACGAGAGCGCGCGCGCGGCGCGCCCCGCCCTCCCCACAACAAAGAAGGAAGAACGGGGCGCGGGCTGCGCGCATGGTCGCGCGTGTGTCATGGTCACTTCCGGTGGTAGCGGGGGCTCGTTCCCAGGTGGATGTTCAAACCGTTGTCGAGGCCGAAACCAATGATCAGGTCTTCGTCGGTACCGCGATAGACGTAGGACTTGGGCATCTCATTCATGACGGTGTTGGGCGTGATGGTCCCGTCCGCGTAGTCCTGGATCTCTTGTTCCGTGGGGGAGGACCCGCCCGGCTTCTTGAGGATCGGGTTCTCATCCGGATACTGGGAGGGATCCTCATTAACGAGAGAGCCCAAAGCTGCTGCACCGTATCCGGTCTTTTCATTCCAGTCGTGATTGGGGTTCAAACCCGTGTGAACCAGGAGTTGCAGGATCTGGTTGGGGGTGGCGTCGGGCCACTTCTGGCGGGCCAAGGCCAGCATGCCTGCGACCAGAGCCGCCGAGCTCGAAGTTCCTTCGCTCTGTGTGGGTGCGCCTGTATCCGGATCGACAGTGTTGAAAGGGCCTCCGACAGCGGCGGTGACCACTCCGTTACCCCACGAGGAGTAGGACGCGAATGTGCCGTCGGTGTTGATGGCGGAAACGCCAACGACGCCGGACCACTGACTCAGGTGTGCACTGTTCTCGTCGGTGCCATTGTTTCCCGCTGAGGCAACGACGATAACCCCGCGGGAGACGGCGTTGGCGATAGCCCATTTCAATTCCTCAGACTGGTCTGACACGCCCTGAGAAACGGAGATGATCTGGGCACCGTCCTCGATGGCCTGGTTGATGAGCTTGCCCCACGTATCCTGCTTTTGGCCCCCTAGGTCGCAGTTGCCCGACGAACGGGAGCTCGCGTTAGAGACCTGATAGCTCAGAAGAGTGGCATCGGGCGCGACACCCGTATAGGAAGAAACGAGGATCATCGCCATGTCAGTGCCGTGCCGTGCGCCCTTTGCTGAGGCCTCGATGGTGCAGCGGCTCTTGTCGGTGATGTTGGCGCCGGCCAGTTCGGGGGCGCTGGTGTCGACGGGGCCGTCGATAAGGGCGATCGTCACCCCCTTGCCGGTGTAACCCTTTTGACGAGCGGAGTCCAGGTGGTAGTACGAGAAGTACTCCTGGGTGGTAATGGGGTCCGCCGCGTGAGCGGGGACCGGGGCCAGGGTGAGGGCACCGGCTGCCAGTGCGAGTGCGGAGGCGGCAGTGACGAGGGCGCGCGCGGCGCGCCCCGCCCTCCCCACAAAAGCGAAGGGAGAACGGGGCGCTGCGTTAGAGGAAAGACTCACCACTGGCGGGGGTCCCATCCGTCGTCCGTACGCTTCACCGGCGCGATGTTCTTATCGGTGCCGGAGGTCTGCGACAGGGGATTCACGTAGCCCGCGGGCAGCTCGTCCTCGTCATCGTCGAACTTGAAGGCCACGTACTGGCGCTTGCGGCCCTTCTTGTCGTCCTTGCCCGCACCTGCGCCCGCTCCCGCGCCGGCACCCATGAAGCCGCCGCTCGTCGCGCCGCCCTTTCCAGCAGCGCCGGCTGCGCCTGCCGCGCCGCCGTTTGCGCCCGTCGTGCCAGCGGCACCGGAAGCGCCGGAAGCCCCGGCACCGGATCCAGCTAGGCCGTTCGCGCCAGCCGGAGGAGTGTAGGAGCCGAAGCCGGAGCCGGAGTAAGAACCGACCTTCAGTGCGGAGGCACCCGCTCCACTCAGACCATTGGTGGTGCCGGTCATGCCACGCATGCCAGCAGCGGCGCCCATGCGGCCCGCACCGGACAGGCCAGCGGCCGAGCCGGAGCCGAGGGTGCCGGAACCACCGAAGCCGCCAGTACCGCCGCCGAAACTTGAACCCATGCGAGCTGCGCCGCGCACGCCGAGGGCACCCGCGCCGAGCACGCCCGCGCCGCCGAGGCGGCCGGAGGTGGTCATGTCGGAGGCTCCGCCGCCGTTGAGACGCCACAGCGGGTGATGAGCGTCCGCCGGCGGTGCCGGGGTGTGGCCACCGACGACGCCGTTGCGGTAGGTGGTGCCGTTCACGCTCTTGTGCAGAAGGTCCGTGCCCATGAGCTCCTGGGGATCCGTGATCGGGTTCGTGCGGGAACCGAGCTCACCGTAGGGCAGCTCGCGCGTCGGAACGGCGCCCGAAGACACGATGCGGTTTTGTGCGGCGGCCGCATCGGCTTCGCTCCACCACGGCTGGTTGAAGCCGTCGGGGTAGTTGGGCGACGAAGGGCTGCGGTCGTCAGTACGACCGAAACCATTGCTACTTGTACCGCCCCAGATCGGAGGTGTTCCACCCGTCCACTTGTCTATCTGGCCAGGCGTGCGAAGTTCATCATCCCCCCCCGGAGTGGGAACAGGGGGGACATTCGGTCCGGCACCGATGCGCATGCCACCACTCATCCTGGCCGTACCATCATTCATCTGGTCGAGGATGCGCGCGGCGGCTGCCTCGCGCTGGGCGTTGGCCTGCGCCTCGACCGCCTCCACGTAGGCCGCGCCGGTCGTGTAGCGCCTGCCCATGAACTCGATACCGCCGCCCGGATCCTTGTCGGAGACGGAGACGACCCAGTCGTCGCGCATAGCGGCAGTCTTCGCATCCAGCAGATCATCGGAGATCGTCTCGGCCTCGGCCAGAGCGTACCTCATGACCTGACGGCCCATTTCGTAGCTCTGGTATCCGCGCGCGTAGTTTGACTGGTACCACTTAATGCGCTCGATCGATGCGTCGACCCATCGGTCCATCGCATCGCCCGTCGCACCGGTGAAGCCATGGCTCTCGCGGTACGTACGCAGCTGCTGCATAGCGTCTTCGAAGCCCTTCAAGACCTTGTCGTGGTCAGTGTTCCACGCGTCCAGGCCCTCGTTGGCGCGAGCGGACTTCATGAATTCCTTCAAGCGCTCATACATCGGGGACGAAACCATAGAAATTTTCCCTCCACATCCTAAAAGTTAGATCAGACCGTCGGCTGGTTATTCTGGACGGGTGCGATCGTCGGCTGCTGGCCAACCGCTCCCGCGACGTTGGCCGCGGCGCCAGCGGCACCAGACGTTGCAGAAGCTGCGGCCGTCGTGGCGCTCGCGATCGCGGGACCGGCCCAGCCGGCAACGAGATCAGCACCGGTAGCCTTGATACCGACGCGCGCCAGCAGTGCCGTCATGGACCCCACGGTCGGCGACTTCAAGAACTGGTTCATCTGATCGGACAGGATCTTCTTCATGTCGGTCTCGTTGGTGTACTCCGCGCCCGTGAACTCCTTCATTGCACGGTGCATGTATGCCTCGAACTCCTGAATGAGCTTCTCTTTCAGCGGCGAGCAGCTCCGACATCGTGTCGAACATGTCCGCAGCGCGGGTTCGCATTTGGACGGGTCCTGTCTCGTGTCCCCAGAAATTGGACTGCTGGGCAGCGCTGAGAGCGGTCGCGCCGCTGCGCGAATCCGTCATGGCGTCGAAGCTGTTGGCTACTGTCGGGGCGGCCGACGTCTGCCGGTCGTTATCGTACTGAACTCCGGAGTATCCGGTCATTGTTGGCTCCTAATTGTTGACGGAAGATAAGAGAGCGCTGCAATGCGCCCGGTTGCTTACTTGGCGACCTTGAAGCGGCGGACCAGCGGCTTGTCGGGCTGGTCGGAGCCCTCGATCTTCAGGGTCCACACGTAGGTCAGGTCAGAGCCGGAACCCTCCACGTCCACGGTCCAGGACGAGTAGTACTCACAGTTCTGCTCCACGCACAGGTCGTAGGTGTCATTGCCCAGCCGCCAGAAATCAGTGGCCGACATCATCTGGTAGATCGTCTCATTCTTATTCACGACTGTCTGGCCCTTGGGATCCAGCTTGAACTGCTGGGAAGCAATCAGGCTGGGCTCCACGCCCACCAGCTGCGCTCCAACCATGTTGTTCAAGGCGACGGCCTTCTCGGCGATCTGCTTCTTCTGGTCGCCCGACGCGGACTGCATCTGCTGCACCAGCTGCTGCTTCTGTCCCTGGGGAATGTTGGGCAGCTTGCTGATATCGGTGGCCTTGGAGCCACCCCCACCGAAGAGGGAGCAGCTCGACAGTGCGACGGCAGCGAGCAGCAGGGACGAGGTGGCCGCACATGCGCGACGGGACACGAGAGAGGACATATTTTTCTCCTACTTTCAGACTGGTCAATCATATGCGACGAAGGGGTCGCCGTGTCAATAAACGGTCAGATTGATGCGGGTGGGGTGTTCACCAGCTGGGCGGCGACGACACCGAGCTCACGGTGGACGACCTGCGCGCGGCCCGGAACCGCTCGCTTGGGCTTGACACCGTTGATGATCGCGCCCTCGCTGGGGTTGCCGGACAGGAGGATACCGGTGACCGCCAGGTCATTCATCATCTGCAGGACCTTCTCGTAGGCCGCGCGCGACGCGCCACCCATACGGCGGGTGATGATCACGTGCAGGCCGATGTCGGCCGCCTGCGGCAGCAGGTCGATGAGCTCCATGAGCGGGTTGCCCGACGTCGTCGCGACTAGGTCGTAGTCGTCGACCAGGATCCACGCCTCGGGACCCGACCACCAGCTGCGGTCGCGAATCTGCTCGGACGTCACGTCCGAACCGGGCAAGCGCGTGCGCAGGTACCCTGCGAGCTCGCGCATCTTCTTCATGGCCTCGGCGTGGTTCGTCAGGTACCCCAGCTGGTATTCCTTCGGAACCGCGCCCATGAGGGTGCGACGCATGTCGATCGTGAGGATCTTCGCCTCGCCCGGCGTGTACAGGCGCATGACCTCGGAAATGATCGAGCGCAGGAACGTCGTCTTGCCCGTCTTGCCGTCGCCGAACAGGTACAGGTGCGACTCCGCGCGCGTGTTGAACAGGAGCGGACCGAGGCGGGACTCCTCCACGCCCAGGATCATGTCGCCACCGCCGCGCGGCAGGATCTGCTGATCCGGCACCTGCGTGAGGATCTCGGGGACCGTGACATTCTCGGGCAGCAGGCGCAGCTTCGGACCGGGGCCGTGGACCAGCGACTCGCGGATCTTCGCCACCGTGCGCGCCACGCCCTGCGACACGGTTGACGGATCCGGATCGTCGTCGGCGCGGGGCAGACCGATCATCATCTCGTGGCCCACCATGTCGATGCCTCGACCCGGGCGGCCCTTCGGAATACGGGCGGCGCCCTCGCGGTTAACGATCGACTCCTTCGGGTTCGCCGTGTGCAGCTCCAGGCGCGAACCGAAGATGTCCTGCGCCTCCGAACGGATATCCATCCAACGGGCGGCCGACACGATGAGGTGCACGCCCAGCGACAGGCCTCGGCTCATCATCGTCGTCACCTGGCGGTCCAGGCCGTCGAACTCGCTGCGCAGCGCGCCCCAGCCGTCGATGGCCAGGAACACGTCGCCGTAGCCGTCGTCGTAGCGTCCTTCCAGGCGCCCGCGACGGTAGGTGTCCATCGAATCGATGCCGTTCTGACGGAAGTAGCGCTCACGGTCGTCCATGATCGCCGCGATCTCGGCGATCATGCGCGTACGCACCTCCTCGGTGTCGCGCGTCGCGATACCCGCCACGTGCGGGGCGCCCGCAAAGCCGGCGAACGTGCCGCCGCCGAAGTCCATGACGTAGAACTGGACTTCCTGCGGCGTGTAGGTCAGCGACAGGGCCTGCACGATCGTGCGCAGCGCCGTCGACTTACCCGTCTGCGGGCCACCCACCAGCGCGAAGTTACCGCCCGCGCCAGACAGGTCCAGAACGAGGGTCTCGCGACGCTGCTCGAGCGGCAGGTCGACCGTGCCCAGGGGCACGCGCAGGGTGCCGGACTCGCGCCACGCCCGCGAGACGAAGCCGAGCTCCGGGTCCGGGCGCAGGTCGGGCATGAGGGTCGCGAAGGTATCCGGGACCTCCAGCGGCGGCAGCCATACCTGGTGCGCAGGGTAGCCCTTGCCCTTCATCTTCGCGACGGCGATGTCCATCTCGGACATGTCCGCCCAGACCTCGTCGCCAGCCAGAACGACTTCCTGGTTCTGGTCGATCTCTTCCTCCTCGCCCAGGTCCTCGCGAGTGATGACGGGAGCGACCGTGAACGGCAGGATCTCGATCGGCGCGGTCGGCGCACCGGCCGTCGAGGCCTCGGAAATCGACGCGAGCGTACGCGCCGGCGGGGGAGCGGCCACGTAGGACGCGCGGAAACGAACGAGGCCGTCGCCGCCAGCCTTCAGGTAACCCGAACCGGGCAGAGGGGGCAGCTTCGCGGCGTCGGGAATACCCAGGACCTCACGAGAGTCGTTCTCCGTGAAGGTCTTCAGCGCAATGCGGTACGACAGGTGCGACTCCAGGCCGCGCGCCTTACCCAGATCCATCTTCTGCGAGGCGAGCAGCAGGTGCACCGACAGGGATCGGCCCAGACGGCCGATCATGATGAAGACCTCGCCGAACTCCGGCTTGGCCATCAGCATTTCCGTGAACTCGTCCAGGACGATGAACAGGGCCGGCAGCGGCGGGAACTGATGCTTGCCTGCGAGGCGATCCGCCTCGTAGTCGGACACGTTCGCGTAGTTGCCCGCCTGACGCAGGACCTCCTGGCGGCGCACCATCTCGCCCTGCAGGGCGTCCCTGCATACGGTCGACGAGGGAGAGCTCCGACTCTAGGTTCGAGATCATGGCCGACACGTGCGGCAGGTCCGACATGCCGGCGAAGGTCGCGCCACCCTTGAAGTCGACGAGAACCAGGTTCAGCTGCTCCGGAGAGTGGGTGAGCGCCAGGGCCAGCACGAGGGTACGCAACACCTCGGACTTACCGGAGCCGGTCGCGCCGATCAGCAGGCCGTGCGGACCCATACCCTGCTGGGCGGATTCCTTAATGTCGAGGACCACGGGGCGGCCCTCGGGCGTGACGGCAAAGGGGGCGGCGAGGCGTTCGCGTCCTTCGCGGCGCCGCCACTGCTTCTCCGGGTCGAAGTCTCGGATGTCGCCGATGCCGACGAGCTCCATGAGGTCCATCTGGCGGGCCTCGTCCGAACGGCCCACGGGCGTCTCCGCCTCTTCCAGGTTCTGCTGCGTGGCGAAGGGCGTCATGCGGCGGGCCACGGCCTCGGCCTGAACGGCGGTGAGGCGGTCGGCGAACGCCTGCTCAGGCAGGGAGTCCATGGTGACCACGTCGACCACGTCCGCGCCCTTGTGATCCGGGTTGGGGTGGATGACGAGGCGCAACGCGGTGTGCGACTTCATGGCCGTCCACTCCCGGACGCGGGACATGATCGTCACGCCGCGCACGCCCACCGCCGAACCGAAGGGGGAGTTGGGCGGGAACTCGGCCCCGTCCAACACGAGGAGGAGGTGGGGCCACTCGGGCATGTCATCGCCCGGGCGGTACGCGCCGCGCATCGCGATGTCAGGGCCGATCATCTCGGCGAGCTCGCGCGGGTCAGTCGAGATCATGCGGCCCGGGCCCACCGCGTCGCGCACGATGGAGGAGCGGGCCTGCGGCATCCACTTGACCCACTCCCAGTCGCCCAGTCGATCGGCCGAACACAGGACCGCGATCTTGAGCTTGGAGGGGTCGATGAAGCACGCCAGGTGCATCATGATGGCGCGCATTTCGTCGTAGGCGCTCTCGCCGTCGCCGACCACCTCGATGTGGCTGAAGTCGCCCAGGTAGAGGAACTTGCCGACGTTGTCCGTGTGGTCGTGGACACCGATGAATCGGTCCATGGCGGACAGACACACGACGTCCATCTCCGTCATCGGGTCGATCGGGGGACGCTCGAAAATAAGGCCGAGGGGCTGGGTGCCCGAGCCGTAACGGAACGTCAGCAGGTCGTACGTGTTGCCCTCGCGCGACCACAGGCGCGAACCGTTGGCGGCCAGTGTCACGAGGGCGTCGGGCGAGGGGTAGACCCAGTTGTAGTAGGCGCGCTGCTTCTTTGCGACCTTGCGCACGGACTCGCGCGTCTCAGCCAGGTAGGAGAGGTACTCGCGGCGCTGGGTCTTCACGCGCGTGCGGTACTGGGAGAACTGCCGGTACATGTTGAAGCCGACCATGCCCAGCATGGCGACCAACATGCCGCCGCCCATGAGCATCGAGCGCGTATTGTCGGGGTTCTGCATGGCCATGAAGACCATGACGCCCGTCGAACCGAGCATCGGGACGACCATCATCAGGACGTTACCGATCGATGCGGGCTCGGCCTTCTCCGGCGGCATCTGGATCGCTAGGGTTCCGGAGGGCTGCTCCGGAACCGCGGCAGTCCGCCGTTTCTTGCGTGTAACCATCAGGTCTCCTCGCGCTGTGCGCGTACGTGTTCGATGCGACTGCACCCAGTGTAGCTGAGTGGACTTCCAAGTTTTAACCGGCGGTTAGCGTCGGTGCATTACACTGGGCACTGTTGTTTACCTGAGAACGGAGGTTACATGAGCGCCACCATGGTGTCAGTGACTGTTATCGACTCCGATGGCACCTCCGATTTCGCCGCTCCCGAAGGGACGACGGTCGCGGGCCTGTGCGCCATGCTGGAGATCGATCTGTCCCTTCCCTCCGTGCGCGTCTCCTACGCCGATGGGCGTCCCCTCGACGGCGCAGCTGTCCTCGGTCGTGACCTGCCCGCAGGCTCGACGATCGCTCTGTCCAGTCGCGTCCTGTCCGCTCAGCAGGTGAACGAGGCCTCGGAGCGCCAGGAGAACCAGTGGCTGTCCCCGGTCCTCGCCCTCCTCGGCTACTGCTTCATCGTGATAGGTGCGGTTAGCTCGCTGTGCCTCCTGCCGATGCTCGGAGATGCGGCCCTGATTGGCTTTGCTCACCCCGAGGATGGCCCGAAGTGGGCCGTCGAAGTCGCGAAGATCCCGCTGTGGGCGCGCGGCGCGTGTGCCGCCGTGTGCTGCGCTGCTTCCATCCTCCCGCTTTTCGCTTCGCGCATGGTCCGTTCGAGGCCTGCCCTGCTACTCCTGATGCCCGCGCTCGCCGGATATAGCGCGATCGGCTTCGTGTCAATGTCCGGCATCCACGCCCTGTCGGTCGCCCCTGTGATCGGCGTGTGGGTTGCCCTCGCGGTTTCGCTGGCGGTCGTGTCGCTGACGACGACCCCCACCGCGCTCAGCGCCCTCTTCGCGTGGATCGGCGCCACGGCTCTCGTCACGATTGGCGCCTACCCGATGTTCGGCCTCATCGACATCGCTCCGCTGGCTCTCCTCCTCGGAGTGTTCCTGTTCCTGATGGCGCCCCGTTTTGCGCTGCGTGTGCCCGACAGCCAGCTCATTGATTCCGCGTCGGTGCAGACGATCGCGTCGCGCATCCGTCAGCCTCCCGCGCAAAAGCCCAGCACGCTGACCGGCGGCCGTATGGCGGACGCCCTCGGGCACACCGACGCTCGGTACACCCTCCTGGTGGCCGCCTCGACGCTGTTCATCCTGGTCGGCGGCATTCCCCTGGCATATACGGTGACTCCCGCGATCACGTTGGGCAGAGGCCTCGGCGGCTTTATCTTCGTCATCATGTCCATCGTGACCCTATTGACGGCACCGCGGGGAATTCGCGCGCATGTCGGTCAGATCCTGCCTCGCGTCGCCGCTGTGGGCGTCGGGTGTGCGTTCCTGTTTGGCAAGTGGTCGCAGTCCTTGGCGGTGGGGACCAGCGAAGCAACGTACTCGCTGTTCCCCCTGCTCCCGTTGTCCATCCTGCTGATTATCGCGATCGCGACGGTCCTGTGGATGACGCTGCACGTTCCTAAGGGCGACGCCGCCCTTTCGGGGACGATCCTCGACTTCTTGCAGACTTTCTGCATCTTTACACTCCTTCCCGCGGCGGTTATCTCCTCGGGTCTCTTCGAGTTTGCTTGGAGGGCAGTCCTGTAATGGCTGATACGACGAAGACTCCTTTCGCCCACGCGCCCGCATCGCGGCTCGTCGGCGCGTATCTCATCGACCTGCTGATCCTCGGGGTCCTGCTTGGTGTGACGTGGTACGTGCACTTCACGGCGTGGACGATTGGAATGGTCACCGCCGAGGCAGTGGTTGCCTCCGCGCTCATGCTCGGCGCATCGGGCCGGACGCCGGGCATGGCCCTCATGCGTGTGTGCCTGATCCGCGACGAGGACGACGCGCAGACTCCGTCGCTCGGCGCGGCGCTGGGCTACACGGCCCTCGCCGTTCTCCTCCAAGTCACCGGCGTGGGCCTGCTTGCCTCGTATGCGATGGTCCACGACGGGCGCACCTGGCTGAGCGGCCCCACCCGCACCCGCTTCGTCGACCTGCGCAAGCACGCGGCGCTCGCGGCTGGCCCTGGCGAGGTTGAGCGCTCCGAGCGTCCGAGCCGGGCTCTCAGCGATTTCGATAGCGTTCGCGGGGGAGCCGATCAGTGGAGTGCCCCCGCTGCGCCGCTGACGCCCGTGCCTTCTTCGGCGCCGGACTACTCGGCACCCGGTCAGCGCGCGAACGACCCCTACGGGGAGGATGACAGCGCACCCGCAACGCCGGCGGTCTCCCCGCTGCCTGCTGCGCCCAACGTTCCTGCTGCGCCCAGCGTTCCTGCTGCACCGGCTGCTCCCGCAGTGCGCGAGCCCAACGAGTTCGACACTCCTCGCGCCGCCCCAGGGCGCGCCGGATACTCATCGCCCCGCGCCTCAGCGTCCCGCAGCGCCGTCCACGCCCGCCGCTCCCGCGGTGCCCGCTGTGCCTGCCGCGCCTGCCGCGCCTGCCGCTCCCGCCCAGGTTCCCGCCCCGCCCAGCTGGGGAGCTCCCCACTCAGCAGGTGTCCCCTCAGCCCGCCCAAGCCTCGTACGGTGGGGGAGGGCATTATGCGGCTCCCGCATCCGGTGTGCCTGGCCCTCCGCCGAGTCGCCGCGACGTGCAGACTGTGCAGCGCTCCGGCGCGTCCCAGTGGGGTGGTGCCGGCCAGTCTCAGTGGGGTGTGCCGGTGACGCCGCCGCGCACGCAGCTTCTGTGGCTTATCTTCGACTCTGGGCAGCGCGAGCTCATCGACATACCGGTGACGCTTGGGCGTGCACCCGCAGCCGTCGAGGGATCGCGAGCGGTCGTCGTCCCTGATGCCACGATGTCGCTCTCGCGTACGCACATGCGCCTGGGCCCCACGGCCACCGGTGCCTGGATCGAAGACTCCTTCTCCGCGAACGGCACGCAGATTCGCACGCCCGACGGCCGCGTCATGGAACTGACGGGTGGACAGGCGGTCGAGGTGCCCGCCGGTACCGAGGTCATCATGGGTGATCGGCGAGCCACGATCGTCTACGCCGACGCCGATTCGGTGCACTGACCCTGTTGGCGGGCGATCCCTCGCCACGTTGATTCTCTCGTGCGTCGGTCGTGTCTCCGCGTTGATCGTCTCGCTGCGCCGATCCTTTGAATGGTCACCGCCGCCGTCCCGACACGGGACGGCGGCGGTTCTGTATGCGCTCGCGCCCGCCCCGATTGAACCGACTGGGAAATTCTTGTGGGTGGGGTCGGAAAATACCTAGCTGGTCGCTTGTGTGCACGGAAATGGTCTGTCGTAGCGCGGAATCGGACGCTCGTGGGTACGGAAAAGGGCCGCCCCAAAGGACGACCCTTTTCCGTAGCGCTAGGCGCTCATGCTCTCAGAAGCGGGCAGCGTTGGACTGGTCCGTCTGCTGGTAGTTGGAGCGAGCCGAGTCAACGGCGGAGGAGGTGCGGCGCAGCACGTCCTTCAGGCCCTCGAGGCCCTGGTTCCACTGACGCTGAGCAACGTCGTAGGCTTCCTGCGTCTGGCCTTCCCACGACGAGCGCAGCTGGTTCAGCGTCTGCTCGAGATCGTCGAGGCAGTTCTGCAGGTTAGCGGCACCGGTGTTGATGTCAGCGGCAGCGGCGTCAAGAGCGCCGTAATTTACCTGGAAATCCATGTCAGTCTCCTAATCTAATCTCTCACAGGCCGCCGAGCAGCTGAGCGAACGAGTTCTCGGTCTCGGACTCGTTGGCTTCCATCGACGAATCGGTGGCGCGCAGGTTGTCAGCGAGATCCTGAAGAGCCTGGTTAACCTTTGCTGCGTTCTCCTGCCACTGAGCCATCAGCGAAGAGAACTGCACCGACGCAGCGCCCTGCCAGGAGCTGCCGATGGTCGACAGGTCGCCCTCAAGACGCTTGAGGTGGCTGTCGATGTCGGCCTTGGTGGACTCAACCGCCGCGAAACCCTGCTTTAGGGCGCCTTCTGCGGCCCTCTGGTCTGCCATGTGAACCTCCATTTGTATGAGTGGACTCTCTCGCCGGAATGCGTGAGAGCATGGGGACACATGAATACTAACCATGTTTTTCATCGTTTTTTTCAATGTTACGGAAAAAAATCATGACAAAAACCTGACCGAGAATCTAGACTTACAGGGTTGTGTCGTGTAGCCAAAAACCCCATCACGCGGCATTCGGGAGGACCCAATGGCATCGAAAACATCACGAGGAGTGGCGCTGATTCCGCTCACGATTACGTACGGCGTTGACCGTAGTGACGTGACGCTTCCGCAGTCGATTCCCCTGGTGGAGCTGCTCCCCGGAATGGTTGAAACGGTGGGCGCTTTCACTGATCAGCCAACGAATGATGGCTTCGCGGTGCGCACGGCCTCGGGCCGTCTGCTCGACCAATCCAAGTCTCTGTCCGCACAGGGAGTGCGCGCCGGTGCGGCCCTCACCCTCGAGCCGCTGGGTGAGGGCGCTTCCGATATGGTCTATGACGACCTCACCGAAGCGGTTGGTCAAGTCGTCGAAAGAGTGTCCACTCCTTGGACGCGTGAGGACGCTCGCACTCTTGCCGCGCTCTCCGCGGCGGGCCTCGTCTTCGTCGCAGCCCTCCTCCTGGCGACTACTCCTCCGGACGCCCTCACCGCCCTGGACCCCAAAGCCGTCACGAGGTACAACGTCATTGCCGGCGCAATCGGTATCGTCGCGGCCCTGCTCGTGACTGCGACGTCCGCCGTGATGACCCGGAAGCACCCTGCAGGCAAGCGGCATCGCGCTCGCACACACCGTCCCCTTCCTGACGGCCGCCTCGGCTCTGCGCCTGAGTCAGAGCCGCTGGGACACAGCCGGCTGGGGGTGGACCGGCCTCGGCCTCCTGATCGGCTCTCTCGCGGTTCTCGCGCTGCCCAAGCGGTCCCGTATCTCCATCGCGGCCCCTCTTGTCGTCGGTACGGTCTTGGCTGCCACCGGCCTCCTGGTACGACTCGGCCAGCTCTCTCAGGCCGGTATCTCCGCCATCCTCTTCGCCCTGGTGATCGTTCTTCTTCAGGTCGCGCCCTGGATCGCGCTGGCCCACATCCCCGTGCGCATCCTGGATGCCGACACAACTGAGCAGATTCCCGCGAAGGGCATCACCGACCAGATCAGCACCTCCTTCATGTTCGTCGTCGCCCTGCGCGCCGGCGGGGCAATCGCCGCTCTCTTCCTGGCCGTCGCCCTGATGACGGCACCCGAAACGCGCTCGGTCTCCCTGCCGCTGACTCTCATCGTGCTCGGCGCGGTCTCCCTTGTTCTTCAGACGCGTTCGATCCGCGCTCGCGTTGAGGTGCTTCTCGGTGCTCTCACCGGCCTCATCGTGATCCTCGTTGCCGCTGTGCTCGGCGCCTACGCGGACCCGAGGACCATGCCGTGGCTGACGCTGTCGGCGATCGCGACGGCCCTCGTCCTCGTCATCACGAACGTCGTCGGGCCTCGTGCTCGCCCGCACCTGACGCGCATTGCCGACACGATCTCGGTGCTGTCGCTGTTTGTCCTGCTTCCCCTGGCCGTCTACCTGTGGAGCTGAGTCATGCCGTCAAGTAAAGACATTCTCGAAGCCCAGCGCTTTAATCGAAACCGCCTGATCACGGCCTTCACCTCCGGCACGCCCGACGGGCGCGAAGTCGACACGCCCTCGCCCGTACGCCCCTTATTTTTCGGGCTCGTGGTCGCCGTTATTCTCAGCGTGGTTGGAATCGGCATGCGTGTTTTCGCGCCGAGTCCCCAGCTCGGGGAGGCACAGTATCAGCTGGTTGATGTCAAGGGGACGGGGGCCCGCTATTTCTGGGCAAACGGCGTTCTTCATCCCATTGCGAACGTGACCACCGCTAAGCTCCTCAGCCCCGAATCGAAGCTGCCCTACATCCAGGCCTCAGCGTCGTCACTCGAGAACATTCCGCGCGGTGCCCAGATCGGTCTGCCCGACGTCCCCGATGACGTTCCGCAGCCCGACATGCTGAGTAAGCAGTGGCTCTCCTGCGACATGGAGTCCGGATACCACACGTGGATCGCCAAGGAACTGCCTGCAGCGAATTTTCCGGTGAAGCAGGCGACATCCGCGCTCGTTCAGGCGACCGGCAGTGGAGATAAGTACTTCGTCGATCGGGAAAAAGGCAAGAAGTACTACATCGACTCCAGCGTGAGCCGCCTGGGTGACTGGGCGCTGTCCTTCCAGAACCTCACCAGCTATCCGATCACCGTCGAACCCGAGTGGCTCGACCTCTTCCCTTCGGGCACGCCTCTGCGTCCCTGGAGCTACAACGACATCGAAAACGCGGGGCAGCCTGCCACGAACCTGCCCGGCGACCTGAAGAACGAGGGCATCACCATCGGAATGGTCCTCGATCAGGTCGACTCCACCGGTCAGGTCAAGAACTCATACCTGGTGATCGACGACTCGAATCTGGTGGTCTTCAACTCGACTGCGGCGCGCCTGTATCAGGACGCCCCGCCCTCGAAGAAGTTCCCCACCGAGATGTTCAAGTACGTCGAGCCCGTCCGGGCCGTCTTCGTTGGTGACGATTGGCCTGCCGTCGAGGACTTTGAATCGCCCGAGTGGTTCGACGAGAGCCGCGACGCGGCCAGCCGGACGGTCCTGTGCGCCCAGATGGACACCACTGATCGACTCAATCCGACGTTCGACCTGGTCACCATGCCTGAAAAGCGTGCGATCGAAGCGTCCTATGACGCGGAATCACTGCAGTCCCCGAAGGGGCCGTCCACGACGCGCAACGTCACTGTCGCGGGCGGATCTGGCGCCCTCCTCGCCCTCACGTCCGGCGGTGGCGGCGAGGCTGCGTCCTACGTCTTCATCTCCGATATGGGCTTCCGTCACTCCCTCGGAGATGTTCCGGCCGTCTCCATGAACGCCCTCGAGTGGCAGTCATCCGAGGCCGCGTCGGTCCCGCGCGCATGGGGCGAGCTCATCCCGCCGGGCTCTGAGATGTCTCCGAAGGCCGCCGCCACCTCAGTGGGGATCAAGTGAGCGCCCGCCGCGCGCGTTCCCGGTCTTTGGGCCGAGGCCTCGTCGGGGCCTCGCTGATCGCAGGACTCGCGCTCGTGCCTATCGCCGCGCCGGTCTTCTCGCCTGATGACTCCGGTGCGTTCGGCCCCGGCGTCGCCCACGCGGACCCGGTACCGACCCCGAGCGTGCGTCCGACGCCGACGGCCACACCCTCGTCGTCGGCGACGACACCCGCAAGCGATTCCGAGGGCGGCGAATGCTCGCAGAACTCGCCCTCGTACATCAAGCAAACGCCCGCCATCTTCGACGCTGTTGGAGTACGTCGCGCCTGGGAGGTCTCACGAGGCCGCGGCGTGACGGTCGCGATCATCGACTCGGGCGTAGCCGCCGGCAACCAGCACTTCCAGGGGTCGGACGGCCCCGTGGTACTCCCAGGCATCGACCTGAGCGGTGAAAACACCGACGGGCGCGTCGACGTCGGCGAACACGGTACCGCCATCGCGGGCGCGATCGCCGCGCAGGAGCTGCCCAAGGAGATGGGATCGGGCCTCGTCGGCGTCGCCCCCGAGGCGAAGATCCTCCCGGTGCGCGTCGAGACCGGTCTTCAGGAAAACCGCCCGCAGAAGGAAGGCGAAGAGACCTTCATGTCGAAGGTGGCCCGCGGGATCCAGTGGGCCGCCGACCAGGGCGCGCAGATCATCGTCGTCGCGCAGTCAGCCCCCGATGGCGACCCCCAGCTGGAGGCCGCGATTAACGCAGTGCGCGGCAGGGCCCTCGTCGTGGCTTCCACCGGCAACGTGTACCAGGGCCAGGAAACGGATCACGTCGTCTACCCGGCCGCGTACCCGGGTGTGCTGGGGGTGACCGCCTCGAACGCCGATGGTTCGGCTTCGGAGCAGCAGGTGCACGGCGCGCACGTCAAGCTCGCTGTGCCTGCGGGCGTCATTCTCACGACCTGGTTCGACCAGGCCGACTGCCTCGTCGGTGGATACGAGGGGGACCAGCCCCTGCCGTCGTCGTCCTATGCGACCGCATACGCGGGCGGCTTCGCGGCCCTTGTGGCCTCGGCGTACCCCGATGAGGGGCCCGACATGTGGAAGTATCGCCTTGAAGTGACCGCCCTGCGCGGTACCGCCGATCAGCGCACTGACGCCCTTGGCTGGGGTGTTGTCGCTCCCTTCGATGCCCTCACCTTCACCGACATCGGCACAAGGTTCGGGCCCGAACATCCCAACGCTGCAGAGCATCCCGCTCCGGCTCGGCCCGCCGTGGCCTCGGCGGACTTGGCGTCCCGCGATAACAACCTGACGATTCGCACCTACATCGTGTCCGCGATTGCGGTCCTCGGGGCCTCGCTGCTCGGAGGCCTCGTGATCCTCTCTCTCACTTGCGCGGTAGGTCCGCCGTCGTCGAAGACTCCGAAGAGGACCTGTCATGACAACTCGGACAACGCGACGCTGGGGTAGGAGCGTGGGAGTTCTTGCCGGAACCCTCACGCTCAGCCTCGGAGCGAGCCTTGCCCCCGTTGCGCCGGCTTACGCCGCCGACCCGCCGGTGACCGCTGACAAGCAGGACTACTACAAGTACTACAAGCTCAAGTCCATTCACGATCAGGGAATCACAGGCAAGGGCGTCACCATCGCGGTCCTGGACGGTGCCGTGAACCCGAACATCCCCGAACTCAAGGGTGCGAACATTCAGGATCGGACGCCCTGCGTCAAGGAGTCGGCTCCCGAGAATGCGGCACACGGCACCACTGTCGCGCAGATCCTGGTCTCGCCCGAGTTTGGTGTGGCGCCCGACGCGACGCTCTACACCTACACGATCCCCCTGTACGGCGATAAGTCGAACTGCACGCTCTCCGGCTGGACGGGTGAAGCAGAGAATGACACGCCGCTCCTTATTGAGCAGGCGATCAACGACGGCGCCGACATCATCACTATATCCAGCAACTTTGACGACGATTCCATCGACCTTCGGTGGGCTATGGCCAGGGCGCTGGCCGAGGGGGGTCATCGTCGTGGCCGCAATGGGCAACGAGACCACCGAGGACCCCGATGACGCGCTGGCTATCTGGACGGGAATCTGCGGCATCGGAGCGACGCTGCATGACGGCAGCCTGACGGAGTACACGAACTGGGGCAACGGACTACTGACGACAGCCCTGGGCACAGTTCTGACGCGTGACGTGTCAACCGGTCGCGTCGAGGAAGCAGACGGAACGTCCTTCGCGACTCCGATTATCGCCGGCTTCTTGGCGCTCGGCTGGCAGCACTTCGACGAGGACGTCAGCGCAGATCAGATTCTGCAGGCACTGGCCGCAACGGGCAGAAGCGGCAGCGGCTGGAATAAGCTCACCGGCTACGGCCCCGCCGACCCGGTCGCGTTCCTCCGGTCAGACCCGTCGCAGTATGCGGACGAGAATCCGTGCGTTCCGCAGGCCAATAATTCGCTGCCCTCATGGGATGACGTTGCCGACTATGCGGACGGCGTCGTGAACCCCATTTTGATTCGTAATGATGATGTCTACGTCTACCGCGGCGTGAACGAAGAGGCTGCACTCAGCCGCGAACACGGCTACCCGACCCACATCGGCACCAGCCCTCGCTACCACAGTCAGTGACAGGCCTCGGCTACCCGAGTGCCTGAGTGCACGAGTGCCCGAACGAAAGGAACAGACACAATGATGCGATCGATTGGTCAGTCCCGAGGCCTGCGCGCCCTCTCCGTTCTGGCCTCGGCCTGCGCCCTGGCCCTGACGGCTGTGCTCTCGCCCGTCGCGCCCGCTGCCCCTGCGGAGGCGGTGGATCGCAAGGTCACAGCGGCGGATGAGGCGTACTATTCGCGCTACAACCTGAAGGCGCTGCACGCCCAGGGGTATACGGGCGAGGGGGTGACGATCGCAGTTATCGACGGGCGCATCGACACGTCCATTCCCGAGCTGCAGGGAGCGGACATCCAGGATATGACCGCGTGCACCATTCAAACGAATGCTGATTCTGATGATCACGCAACGTTCATCGCTCAGCTCCTCGTTGCTCCGGACTTCGGTGTGGCTCCCGGCGCGACGATCTACAACTACGCTGTGGCTCACTCGCCCAACGACGCGGGCGCAGACTGTGGGCTGGGGATGAATCGATCGGCACTGGGGGGGATCAGGCGTCGCTGATCGAACAGGCATTGAATGACGGCGTTGACATCATTTCGATCTCAGCGACCTTTACAAAGAGGGATGCCCAGGCGATGCAGTGGGCGGTTTCTCGCGCCGTCGTTGAGGGCGTGCCGATTGTTGGGGGAATGGGGAACGACGGCCAGCGCGATCCTGACAACGTCGTCGGTGCGTGGGGTGGCGCGATCGGTGTTTCGGCGCTCGAGACCGATGGCAGCTGGGCAGATTACTCGAATTGGGGTGACGGCGTTACTGTGGCTGCCGTTGGTAAGTTTACCGCGAGAAGATCAGACGACGGAGAGCTTTATGCCGTTGACGGGACCTCGTTTGCTGCTCCGTTGGTTGCTGGTGTCTTGGCGTTGGCATGGCAGCGGTTCGACGACAATGTGTCGGCCGAGCAGATTTTGCAGGCGCTGGCAGCGACGGCTCGTGGTTCGGGCGGTCAATGGAATGAGCGCACCGGTTACGGCGAGGTCGATCCGGCAGCTCTGTTGGGGTCGGATCCGACTCAATACCCGGATGTGCACCCCTTTGAGGAGAAGGGGGGGTAATCCCGTGGTGACTCCTGATCTCATCGATGATTACTACGATGGGCTCGCGAACCCGAGTTCCGTCTATAACGATGACACGTATGTGTACCGGGGCCTCGATGAGAAGGTGGTGACTTCAGGCGCGTCCGGTTACCCGGCTCACCTGGGCACGAGCCCTCGGTACCACGCGCAGTGAATGATTCCCATGAGCGAGCAATCACTCGCAAATACTGAACGTATTGGTGACTTCCGGTCGCCACAGAGGCGGTCTTACCGTCTCGGTACATGAAGTGGTGCACGTGCGCCAAGGAACTCAGTTAGGATAACCGTATGGTAGAGACGATGGGGAGCACCCCCGAAGAAGTAAGGCAGACTATCCGGGCTCAGATGGAAGCCGCCGAAAAGCGTGCCCAGAATGCCCGCGAACTCGTCGAGATCCTCAAGACGGCGAGGACACGCGGCCACGACGCTCAGGGTGACGTTGAGGTCGAAATCGACTCGGACGGTCGCCTCGTCAAGCTGTCGATCGACGATGACGCGCTCCAGGGAAGCGCGCGTGAACTCGAGGACTCGATCATGGAGGCCTACGCCGACGCCGGTCGTAACATGCGTGACTACGTGCGCATGCAGACCACCCAGCGGTTCGGCGAGGACGGCGGCTCGCTCGGCGGCTACCTCGAGACTATTTCCTCGAACCTTGGTTCCCTCGGAGCGGGTCAGCGATGAGCGCGGATCTTGGCGTCAATACAGAAGTAATCCGTGATCATGCGACCACGGTCAGTGACTGTGCGTCGACCCTTGACGAGAGCGTGGGCGTCGCCAACTCGACGCAGGGCCAGGTCAACGGCAACGCCTTCGGCCTGATCTGTTCTTTCTTCGTTTCCCCGGTCAACGAGCAGATCACGAACCCTGACGAAGATGATTACGGACTGCTCCGCAGCCGAGAAGCGTCTTGTCAACTGCCTGCTCCAGTGGGCGCAGGAGATGGACGATCTTGAGCAGATCTTCCAAGAGAAGTTTAAGAAGATTCAGGACGGCGTGGGCACATACACTAAGCCTATTAGCAACGGCGGCGACGGCGGTGACGGCGGCGATGGCGGTAACGGCGGTAACGGTGGTGCTGGCGGTGCCGGTGGCGCTGGTGGCTACGGCGGCGGCGGAGGTGGCGGCGGCTTCGGCGGCGGTGGCGGCGCCGGTGGTGGCGGCGGCTTCGGCGGCGGTGGCGGCGGCTTCGGCGGCGGTGGCGGCCTGGGCGGCCCTCAGCGGACAGTCCACAATGCCCTCCCTGTCAAACAACCCCGGCCTCGGCGATGACTCCCGCAAAGGACGGGCACGATGGCAAGGGCGGGCAAGACGGTAAGGACGGCAAGGACGGTAAGGAAGGCAAGGGCGGAGAGTCCGGTAACTCCTTCGACAGCCTCCTCGGCGGCCACGACAAGCTCAATGCCGATGACGACGAGCTGCGTCGCTTCCTCGAGAAGCAGCGCGACGACGAAAACACCGATCTCGCCGAGTTCTACGAGCGCCAGAAGGAAGACCAGAACGAGGCGCTCGCGCGCTACGCTGACGCGCACCCCGGTGAAGACATCTCCGAGGTGAAGAGCCTCATCGAGTCCAACCAGCAAGAGCAGCAGGACGCGATGACGGACTTCTGTCGCGCCAGCGCACCGAAGAAGAAACCCAGATCCGCCAGTACGTGAAGGACAACCCGCAGGCAACGTCCCGCGAGTTCGACGCCTTCATGTCGAAGCAGCGCAACGACCAGCAGGCCAGCTACCGCAGCTTCGTCGAGGAGCAGGAGAAGGCTCAGTCCTCCCGTATCGAAGAGTTCTCGAAGGCTCACCCCGATACGAAGACGGACGACGTGCGTTCGCTGTTCGAACGGCAGGATGACCACGGCGATAAGGACATCGAAACGTTCCTGTATCGTCAGCGCCAGGATGAAGAACGCACGCTGCGTCGCTTCCTGTTTGAAGGAGTTCAGAAGTGAGCGTCGAATCCCCCCGAATTCACACCGAGTATCGACTACACCACCCCGACCGAGGGCCTGGGTATCGTCGACGAGCTGTACAACGTCGCCCAGGACCTGCGCGCCGGCGAGGTGAACAACCTCGTCGATTCAGCGAAGGCAATCTACGAGGAAGCAGCCGGGCTCGCTGTTGACCCTATCGGTGGTCTCGTCGGTATGGGCGTCGAGTGGATCTTGCAGCGCATCGATCCCCTCAAGACCTGGGTGAACCAGCTGACCGGCGACTCGGCTCAGGTGTACGGCATGAGCTCCAGCTGGGACTCCATCTCGAGCTCCCTCGCCTCCGTTGCTGAAGAGCTGCAGTCCACCGCACAGGCCGCGATGTCCGGCATGCACGGCGAAGCAGTGCGCGCGTACCTGGAGCGCCAGGCCGTCGTCTCCAGTGCGATCGACGGCGTCTCTGCCGCGTCTGGTGCCTTCGGCGAGGCGCTCACGAAGGTGGCAGACTCCGTCGACAGCATCCACGACGCCGTCGTGGGCGCCATCGGCGATATCGTCGGCAGCTGTGTTTCCGCAGCGGTCGAGGTTGTCTTCACCCTTGGTCTTGCGGCTCCCGTCGCCGAAGCGCAGGTTGCCAGTAAGGTCGCCAAGTGGGTCGGCCTCATCGGTCCTGTCCTCGATGTTCTCATGGAAGCCGTTCAGGCCATCATGGCGATCTACGCCGTCATGACCTCCGTCGGCGAGAACCTGACCCGCGGCGTCGAGCACATCGGCGAGCAGTGCCAGGCCCCCGGCGGCGGCTGCTGCGGCGAGGGACACAGCAAGGGTGGCGAACGCTACGAGCTGCGCGACGGAAGAAACGTGTACGTCGACGGCGATAACAACGGCACCATCGTGAACGGTGACGTCAATATCGAGCAAGACAATCACACGGAAATCAACCCCAATATCGAGCTCAGCCCCGAGATTAATATCGAGCACGAGCACGAAGAGCACCACCACCACGGTAAGCACGACGGGGGCGACGACTCTTCGCACGACAAATCGCGCGGTCGCAAGGCACCGCACGAGCAGCAGCACAACGGCGCTAACGAGCACGGAACTCGCCCGCGCAAGCAGCACAGAGGAAACCACGACAGCGGAAACGACGGGAATCACCATCGTCACAAGGGTGGCAGCAGCAGCGATGGCAGCTCTCACCATCACCGCCGCCGCCACCGTCGTCCTCGCTGATTGGACGACCCTAGCCTCTGGTGACCGACGGTGCCATGCGCGCCGACGGCAAACAGAGGCCAGGGACGCGCTCTGTCTCGCCGCATGAGCGTGAAAGGCCCCGGCCTCGTTCTAACGGGATGATAGGAGGGCCCCGCACAGATCACTGTGCGGGGCCCTCCTGCGCCAGACCGCCTACGGCCCTATTCGCGAAGTACTCCAGCAGATGCGAGTCGCCCGACACGATGATCTCGTCGTCAGCGTTAATGCGCGTCGACGAGTCCGCGTACTCGAAGCGCTGCTTGGGACGGCGGATCGCCAGCACGTTCACGCCGTAGCGGCCGCGCAGGTCGAGTTCCTCAAGGGAGAAGCCGCGCACCTCCTGCGGTGGGCGCAGCTTCATGATGGAGAAGCCGTCCTTCTCCATCTCGATGTAGTCGACCATGCGGCCGCCCACCAGGTGCGCCGTGCGCTTGCCGGCGTCCAGGTCGGGGTAGACGACGTGGTGGGCACCCACGCGGCGCAGAATGCGACCGTGCTGGGAAGACGTCGCCTTCACCCAGATCGAGGAAATGCCCATGTCGACCAGGTTCGCGGTGATGAGCACCGCCGCCTCCAGCGAAGAGCCCACACCGACAACGGCGCTGCGGAACTCGCGCGCCCCCAGCTGCTCGAGTGCGTCCTTGGAGGTCGCGTCGGCCTCGACGAGGGGGAAACGACCCGCGAAGGCCTGCACGCGTGCGGGGTTCTTTTCGACGGCCAGGATCTCGTAGCCCAGCTGGTCCTGCGTCACCGCGACGGCGGACCCGAAACGGCCCAGCCCGATGACGAGCGTTCCCGACTGGAGTTCCTTTGACTCGCGTTCATCTGCCATGCCCCCATTCTTCCCTGCGTGCGCCCCCAACGCGAACGCTGCGGCCGTCAGCGCGGTCCGAGACCTGCCTACATTCGGTCGGGAGGGTGGCGTGGCCGTGAGCGCGATGGTGTTTGCGGTGTCCGTGCCCGGATCGGGCGGTGAGCGTGAAACGCGCGTGAAACACGCTTACTTGGCTGCTAACGTCCCGACTTCGCGCGGATGGCGACCGGAACCTGTGAAAGAAAGACGGTTTTGTGCCGGGCGTAGTTCGAGGTGACAGTGAGGTTGGCTCGCTTGTGAAACCGGCGTCGCCTTTGCGGGTTTGGTCGGTGGGGGTGGTGAAACCGGCGTCGCCTTTGCGGGTGTGTGAATGGGCCTGTTTTGGGTGGTTGGAGCCGCGCAGTGGTGTCACGGGTTTCAAGTGCGAGTGCCAGCCGCCGCGCATTGGTGTCACGGGTTTCAAGCGCGAGTGCCAGCCGCCGCGCATTGGTGCTGTGGGTTTCACGTCGGGCTGTGTGGGGCCTTGTGGTGGTGAGATCGGTTGTGTTGGCGGCCGTTGGTGAAACCGGTGTCGCCTTTGCGGGTGTGGTTGGCGCGGCGCGTGAAACCGGTGTCGCCTTTGCGGGTGTGAATGGGCCTGTTTTGGGTGGTTGGAGCCGTGCATTGGTGTCACGGGTTTCAAGCGCGAGTGTCAGTCGCCGCGCAGTGGTGTCACGGGTTTCAAGTGCGAGTGCCAGTCGCCGCGCATTGGTGTCACGGGTTTCAAGCGCGAGTGCTAGCCGCCGCGCATTGGTGCTGTGGGTTTCACGTCGGGCTGTGTGGGGCCTTGTGGTGGTGAGATCGGTTGTGTTTGGCTCGCTTGTGAAACCGGCGTCGCCTTTGCGGGTGTGAATGGGCCTGTTTTGGGTGGTTGGAGCCGCGCAGTGGTGTCACGGGTTTCAAGCGCGAGTGCCAGCCGCCGCGCATTGGTGCTGTGGGTTTCACGTCGGGCTGTATTGCTCGAACCATCTCAAAGTGTTTCCAGCGCACAGCAGTATGCTGTCTGGGAATTCAAAGATGGCATGAGTCATGCGCCAATCAGATCGTCGTCTTCTTCAGTTTCCCTTCTTTGCGCGGATGGCGACCAGTACCTGGGCGACGACCTCGTCGATGACGCGCAGATCCGACCAACGGACACGAATGACTGTCCACCCGGCGCGTTCGAGGTCTCTTTGTCGACGCTGCTCGGCCTCAATGCTGTCGTGGACTTCATCGACCGTATCCCCGTATTTGATGCGCCCGTCGAATTCGATAGCGATCTTCAGGTTGGGCAGTGCAATATCGATGAAGTACGTGTGGTCGGCAACCTGGACCTCTTCTTGAGTCGTCATTCCTTCGATCCCCGCGCGCAGCAACGCGAGGAGGACCAGGGCCTCGCCCGGGAGACTCACATCCAGCGTCGGCACGATCAATCATCCATCGAGCCCGCTCGCGTCCGATGGTGTTGAGGGGGAGTGCCAGCCAAGGTCTCGTGGAATTCTCCGCGCGCCTTCTCCTGGCGGGCACGCGACTCATCCTGATGAAAACGATCAAACTGGCACGCCCGGGCCAACCCTGCGCAGGCGATGGGAAACCCGTGCTGTTCGTTTAGTAGACGAGCGCAATCAACGACAACTCGCGCAGGTGTCGCGATGCGGAAGCCTAAGTACTCGATTGCTGGAACAGGATGGTTTGGTCGGCATGTGCTGATTGTAGTTCCGGGAACTTTAGTTCCATCAGGAGCTACAACATGAGGAAATACGATCCTTCGTGTTCCACTAGGGCTGCCTGTGTACACAAACAGATCCTTCAAGCGGCACTCGATCGGTAACCCCAGGAGAAAAGCGGCACTCGGTCCACTCAGGACATACGTGGGATAGCGGATACTCAGGGCGGCTAAACGCGCGATGAATGTAATTTCTTGGCGTTCGGTTGATGAGGTGTCGGTGAGGATTCCCGCTGGCAGGTAAATGCCTGGCATGATCCTCAAAACGTCGCCGTTCTTTCTGAGGCGATGTAGTTGTACTTTCGTTCCATGAGTGCCAACAACGCGAAGCGACGATCTGACGGATGTGACGAGTTCAGGTAACAATTGGACACCACCATGTGTAGCTGCGGATATGGGCCTGATTGATGGATGATCGCTCTCCGAGAGTGAGATGAAAAGCTGGAATTGTGCCCCTGTGGATAACTGGCGTTCAGCATCTCGCCTGTGGATAAGTCACGGTGATGGGAGTCGGCGGCCTGGGGGCGGTGCCGCCGGTTGTGTTTGGCGGCCGTTGGTGAAACCGGGGTCGCCTTTGTGGGTTTGGTTGGTGGGGGTTGTGAAACCGGTGTCGCCTTTGCGGGTGTGAATGGGCCTGTTTTGGGCGGTCGGAGCCGTGCATTGGTGTCGTGGGTTTCAAGTGCGAGTGTCGGCCGCCGTGCATTGGTGTCACGGGTTTCAAGCGCGAGTGTCGGCCGCCGTGCAGTGGTGTCACGGGTTTCAAGTGCGAGTGTCGGCCGCCGTGCAGTGGTGTTGTGGGTTTCATGCCGGGCTGTGTGGGGCCTTGTGGTGGTGAGATCGGTTGTGTTTGTCGGCCGTTGGTGAAACCGGGGTCGCCTTTGTGGGTTTGGTTGGTGGGGGTTGTGAAACCGGTGTCGCCTTTGCGGGTGTGAATGGGCCTGTTTTGGGCGGTTGGAGCCGTGCATTGGTGTCGTGGGTTTCAAGTGCGAGTGTCGGCCGCCGTGCAGTGGTGTTGTGGGTTTCATGCCGGGCTGCGTGGGGCCTTGTGGTGGTGAGATCGGTTGTGTTTGTCGGCCGTTGGTGAAACGGGTGTCGCCTTTGTGGGTTTGGTTGGTGGGGGTTGTGAAACCGGTGTCGCCTTTGCGGGTGTGAATGGGCTTGTTTTGGGCGGTTGGAGCCGTGCATTGGTGTCACGGGTTTCAAGTGCGAGTGTCGGCCGCCGTGCATTGGTGTCGTGGGTTTCAAGTGCGAGTGTCGGCCGCCGTGCATTGGTGCTGTGGGTTTCAAGCGCGAGTGTCGGCCGCCGCAGTGGTGTCGTGGGTTTCAAGTGCGAGTGTCGGTCGCCGTGCATTGGTGCTGTGGGTTTCAAGTGCGAGTGTCGGCCGCCCCGCAATTAGCCGATGATTGGCCGTTCTTCCGGCATACGGATGACGCGGGAGCGCTCGCGCAGGGCGAGGGCCGCGGCCACCGTCATGGAGCCGGTACGGCCGGCGAACATGAGGAAAATAAGCACGTACTTGGCACCGACGGGCAAGGCCGGGGTAATGCCGGTGGACAGGCCTACGGTCGCGAACGCGGAGGCGGTTTCGAACAGGATGATGTCGAGAGAATAGTTCGTCATTGACAGCAGCAGGACGACGGACACGGCCACGAGGGCCAGGCCCAGCAGCGACACGGCAACCGCCAGTCGGACGGCGCTCGTGGGGATGCGACGCCCGAAGGTCTCGATGTCGCGGTCGCCTCGAGCCTCCGCGATGACAGCCAAGACGAGAACGGCAAAAGTTGTGACCTTCACGCCACCCGCTGTGGATGCGGAGCCGCCGCCAATCATCATGAGGATGTCCTGCACGAAGTGGGTCTGGGACCGCATGGCGCCGACGTCCAGGGCGGACAGGCCGGACGAGCGCGAGTTAACGCCAGCGAGCATGGCGTTGAGGATCTTAGAAGGAGTGTCGATCGCACCCAGGGTTGCGGGGTTGTTCCACTCGGTGAGCGCGAGGGCGAGCGCCCCCACGAATGCAAGGATCAGGTAGGTCGACAGGGTGAGCTTGGTGTGGAGTCGCCAACGCCGCGGTGTGCGCAGGTTCTTCGCGACGTCCATGATGACGGGGGAAGCCGATGGCGCCCACGGTGGTGCCCAGGATGATGGGGATGAGCATCCACCAGTCGGTGACATGGGGGGAGAGGCCTTCGGGCAGGATGACGAAGCCAGCGTTGTTGAACACGGAGATCGCCATGAAGACGGAGTCCCACACGGCGCGCACGGGGTCGATGCCCATCGATAGGAAGCGCGGGAGGAACATGGCGGCCAGGAGGGCCTGCATCGTCAGCGATGTCGCGATGACTGCTTTGAGCAGGAGGGAGATCTGGCCCATGGCGCCGGTGCCGGTTTCCCTGCGTGGCGAGCATACGCTGGGTGAGGCCGAGGTGGCGTGAGACAGCGAATCCGAGGATCGACGCAAGGGTCATGACGCCCAGGCCGCCGACGACGATGCCGGCGGCGATGACTGCCTGCCCGAAGGGGGACCAGTAGGTCGCGGTGTCGACGGTGGTCAGGCCGGTGACGCAGACGGCGGACACGGCGGTGAAGAGAACATTGACGAAGGGGGCGGACGTGTCGGACGAGGAGGAGATTGGCAACATCAGGAGCGCCGTGATGACGCCGATGATGAGTGCGAATGTGCCCAGAGCGAGGCGTGCGGGTGAATAACGGGCCTGCTTGGACAGCCACGCGCGCACGCGCTGCACAGTTGTGGTGGGTACCTCGCCGTGCGGGTTCTGGGGGCCTTCGGCGACTCGGCGTACGACGGGGGAGGGCTGCGGGTTCAGCGGTTCCTCCGAGAACACAGGGGACGAGGCCGTGGCGCGTCCGTGCATCAGGGACCGGGTGGCGCCGGGTTCGGGACGTAAGCGAGGGTTCTTGCCTCGCTGCTGACGACCCTTGTGTGCCGGTGCCATCGATGCTCCTTAACGACTCTGCAACAAAAGTGGATAAAGTTGCAGTTTCCATGCGGTTAGGCATTAGTATATTTCGTGAGGCTACGTAAGCGGTGAACGAATCGGGTTTAGCGCGCCTCGCGAGCATATCTGGGAGTCATTAATGGAACAGCAGTCGGCGCCGCGCTTTATGACTGTCACGGAAGTGGCGGACATCATGCGCGTCTCTAAGATGACTGTGTACCGCTTGATTCACAGTGGCGAAATGCCCGCGATTCGCGTCGGAAAGAGCTTCCGAGTCCCGGAGGCTGCGGTCGCCCAGATGATCCAGGCCGGTATGGCAGATCACTCTGGTGACCAGGCTCGCGTCATTGGCGGGTAGTATAGGCACGATGTGCCCGGCTCGGGCACCCATCATCCATCAGCGGTAGTACCTCTGCCGCACACACTACGAGGGAGGAACCCCATGGGCTCCGTCATCAAGAAGCGCCGCAAGCGCATGGCGAAGAAGAAGCACCGCAAGCTCCTGCGCAAGACGCGTCACCAGCGTCGCAATAAGAAGTGAGCGAGCGGAGGCCCGACCTTTTGGTCGGGCCTCTCGTGTATTCGAGGCCCTATACTTGGGTGTCATGGACCGCACCATTATTCACGTTATGCGCCACGGCGAGGTGGACAATCCCGACGGTGTTTTGTACGGGCGGCTGCCCGGTTTTGGGCTGACGGAGCTGGGGCATGCGATGGCTGCCCGCGCCGCTGAGTACCTGGTGGATTCGGGTGCGGATATTGCTCGCGTGATTTCGTCGCCGCTGCTGCGTGCGCAGTTGACGGCGGCGCCGACGGCGGCCGCGTACGACCTGGGCATTCGGTCGGATCCGCGCCTTATTGAGTCGGACAACGTCTTCGAGGGTCTGCCGGTGAACACCAACCACGCGATGCTGGCGAACCCTAAGTACTTCAAGTACTACTGCAATCCGCTGCGTCCCTCGTGGGGTGAGCCCTATCGGGATATTGCGTCGCGTATGAGTGCGGCCCTCTCCTCGGCGCTGCGTGAGGCCCGGGGGCGTGAGGCGCTCGTCGTGTCCCATCAGAATCCGATCGTGACGCTGACGCGCTTCGTGAACGGCCAGCCGCTGGCGCACGCGCCGAAGTCGCGCCACTGTGCGCTCGCGTCGATCACGTCGTTTATTTTCTCGGGTGCGACGCTCGTGGGTACGTCCTACGCGGAGCCCGCGGCTGACCTGGTTGCGATGGCGAAGGACATGACGCCGGGGGACTCGCAGGCGGACTTGCGCCGCTGACCGTGCTGGCCGGGGCGCCTCGCGTCGTGCCGCGACCGCGTCGTGCCGCGACCGCGTCGTGCCGCGACCGCGTCGTGCTGCGACCGCGTCGCACCGCAGTGGGGTAGTGCCCGCGGCAGATGGCGTGAGCGTCGCTTAGTTGGCCTCGTCGCTGGAATCCTCGGCGGGGTCGGTCTCCTCATCCTTGGAACTCTTGCGCTGTTCCTGCGCGCGGCGCTCGTCCTCGCGGCGCTTGCGCTGGATGTCGCGCTCGAGACGGAACAGGAACTCCGGGTCGTCGTCGGGAGAGGAGGGGCGCTTGGGGGCTTCGGGCGCTCGGGTCTGCTTCTTTTCCTCGCGCGATACCCACCGCAGGACGAGCCAGGCGATGGGGCCGATGGCGGCGATCGTCGCGGTGAAGAGGATGATCATCAGCCAGATGGGCTTGGCGATCTTTCCGGGCATCTCGTCTTCGGGCGTGCGGTGCCAGTCGGCGGCAGCGTAGATGGTGACTGCGAGCATTGCGACGACGAAGACGATCCTGGCCATGCCCCTAGCATAGGGGCGTGGGCCGTCTCACGCTGGCGCGTTCACTCCCGGAGCAATCGGAGGAGTCGCGCGGCGTTTAGGCGCGCGTGACGCGGGGGAGTGCTGCGTACGAGGGGGCGGCGCCCGGTGCGAGGACCGCCGTCGACCCGGCACGGATGCCGTCGGCCACGGCCTCGGCGAAAGGCCTGCCGAGGGCCATGGCGGCCGCCAGCGCGCCCACGCACGCGTCCCCGGCCCCCGTGGTGTCCACGGCCTCGCCGAGCGTGAGGGCGGGGAAGTGCCCGGCCTCGCTGCCCGACGCCCACGCCGCGCCGTTCGCGCCGAGCGTCACCATGACGTGCTTGGGGCCGAGGCCTCGCAGCGCCCGTGCGACGCCGATCGCCTCGGTGGGGCCGGCGGGGGCGGGCATGCCCAGCGTCAGGCCTGCCTCCGTCTCGTTGACGACGAGAACGTCGACGCGCGCCATGAATGTGGCGTCGGTGGGGCGGGCGGGGGCCAGGTTGAGCAGGACGCGCGCGCCAAACGAGTGTGCCCACGCGAGGGCTTCGGCGTTGGCCTCGGCAGGGATTTCGGCCTGGAGGACGACGATGTCGGCGGGGGCGGGGAACAACGAGGCCTTGGCGGGCTCGACGGTCACGGTCGCGTTCGCCCCGGCGTCGAGGATGATCGTGTTCTCACCCGAGGAGGCGACAGTGATGAGCGCGGTCCCGGACGGCCCGTCGACCTCGCGTAGGTGGGTGACGTCCACGCCGTGAGACGCCAGCTCCGCGCGCAGGCGCTGGCCCGAGGGATCCGCGCCGACTGCGCCCACGAAGAAGACGGGGACCCCCGAATGTGCGGCGGCGGCCGCCTGGTTCGCGCCCTTGCCGCCGAGGCCGTAGGTGAGCGAGGTGCCCGAGAGTGTTTCGCCGGGGTTCGGGAAACGGTCGACGGTGACCGTGACATCCTGGTTGATGGAACCGACAACGATGACGCGAGACATAGTGCTCCTTTGCGAGAGATGATTCATTGTGCCACGTCAGGGGCGGGACAGTGGAGACATTGAGCCCTGATGGACGGGCATGCGTACGGGGAGTGACGGGCTATCAGAGTGTTAAGTTGAGCTTCATTTGCGCGCTAGTTTCCTGCAATACTGCTAAACGGTTGATTTGTGGTGAACTAATCGCCGTGCGCACGCTCCGCTTCTTCATCTCCTCTCGATCGGCAGATCCCACCTGCCGCGTCGCCACCGTCCCCTCACAGGTCATCCGAGGGGCGGCCTCGGCCCCCGCGGTCACCTTGCGCACCGTCGCCACGGACGGCGAATACGCGGACGGGCCGGCGCGCGTGCTCCTGCCGCTTCTCGGCATCTACGCGCTCGGGACCGTCTCCCTCCAGGGGTTCAACCTGGTCTACCTGCGCGTCGCCCAGGACATCGGCGCGGGGGATGCCTCCGGCCTCATCACGGCGATCCCCGGCATCGTCCTCGGCGTCGCCTGCTTCCTGTACGGAACCCTCGGTGACTTCATTCCGCTGCGCCGCATCGTCGATGTGGGGATCGCGCTGATCGTCGCGGGCTCCCTGCTCGGCTTCGTCTTCTCCTTGTCACTGGTCGGCGTCATCGTCGCCCGAGCGCTCCAAACCCTCGGATACCAGGCCGCTGCCTCCGCGTACATGATCCTGGCGACAGCCATCCGTGACCCGAAGAAACGAGGCCTCTACGTCGGCCTCATGTGCGCGGCCTTCCAGGGCGGCACGGCGATCGGCATGCTGGCCGGCGGCATCCTCGCCGACATCAACTGGGCTCTGCTCCTCCTCATTCCCCTGGCCGGCCTCGCCTGCTGCCGATCATGGGGCGTCGTGTCCCCGCGCGTGCCCGCGCCGGGCGTGTCGACGTCGTCGGCCTCGCGATCTTCTCCTCCCTGGCCCTGCTGCTCACCCTGGTCGCCGCGAACCCGCGCTGGTGGCTCATTGCGGGCCTCATCCTCGGCGGGGTCCTCTTCTGGCGCTACATCGGGCGTGCGCGCGCGCCCCCTTCATTACGCGTTCCTTCTTCACGAACGTGCCGTGGGCGCGCTCGATCAGCCTCATCGTGATTGTCTACTGCATGAACTTCACGGTCGCGCCCCTCATGAACGGAATCGGCGCCGCTAACTACGGGCTCACGCCCGCCCAGGTGTCCGTGCGCCTCCTGCCCGCCTACTGCGTCGCCCTGGCCACCGCCATGACGTCGGGTGCCGTGATGGCTCGCATCGGGCGCGGGCGGACCGTGCGCGCATGCGTGACCCTCATCCTCGCGGGTACCGCCCTCATTGCGCTGTGCATGAGCATGGGCCCGTGGGTGATCACCGCCGCCATGTGCTTCATCTACGCGGGCTTTGGTGCCCTGTTCACGCCCATCTACGACACGGTCTTCGCGACCGTCGCCCCCGGGCAGAACGGGCGTGCCGTCGCCATGAACGACCTCGCCATGCAGGGCAGCGCCGCGATCGGCATTGGCGTGTTCACGCCAATGCTCGCGACGGGCGCCTTCCGGGCCGTCGCTCTCGTCTGCGTCATAGCAGCAGCGACCGGCATCGCGGGTGACTGGCTGCACGAGTACCTGTACCGCCGGGGGCGCTGACGGCGGGGGGAGCGCAGAGCAGCACCGGCCTCGTTGCTAGGACAGGAGCAGCGCGAGCACGCGTGGTCGTGATGCCTGTCAGGTCGTGGGGGTAGGGATGAGCCAGTCGGGTCGGCGGCCCGGGATGTCGGCGAGCTGCTGAGGGTCGTCCGTTGATCCATCGGAGCTGAGCATTTCGGTCTCGTAGTGGAAGGAAGAACGCTTGGAATCACGGATGTAGGCGCTGGCGCTAATCCCGTAGGTGGGGTTCCGTGCGACGATCCAAGTCAATTTTCCTTCCTTGTCCGTCATTTGTGCGTCCACCGTGACCGTGAAGCCGAGAGGGATCAGATGACTTTCAAACGCCGTCCGTGCCTTGTCGACATTGTCTTCAAGAAAATAAATGGTTGGGGAATTGAGGCTGTAGAGTGTTTGATCTCCCGTTGGTTGGCTGGAAATCGCGTCGTTCCATGGCGCAGCTCAAAGTTGTTCTCGTTGATGAGCTCGTTACGTACCTGGATCAGGGCCGGCTCGATATCGCGTCCAAAGTCCTTGAGGGAGTGCATCTGCCCAGCCTGCTGAAGCTGCTCAGCGTGCCATGGATTCATCCCCGGAGTACCACCGAAAAACTCCGCGCACGAGGCCGTGCACAGCGCCAGGAGGGCTCAGGCGAGGAATGCGAGTGGTCGTGCTCCTCGGTGTGCCGGTGCCTGTTGTGTCATTTCTGGTCTGCTGGAGGGAGGTTGGGGTCGAACCAGTCGGGGATGCGTCCGGGCTGGTCGATGAGCTGCGGTGGGTTACCAGTGGATCCGTCTGTAGGGGTCCCCTGCGTGTAGTAGAACATGGCGGTCTGTTCTCCGAGACGTGTCGTTGATGTCACTACAGCGTGGTACTCCTCGTTGGTCCACAGGAAGTTCGCGAGTTCGACTCCACCCGATGTCCAGCGTTTTTCGGAGAGTTTGAATCCGAGGGGGGAGGAGGTGCTTGTTGTAGGTGTCGCGGATGTGGTCTGTGTCCAGCTCGGCGAAGAAAAAAGTGCGTGACTGGAAAGAACAGATGGTTTCGCCACGTTTGGAATAAGTGTCGATTTGATAGCCGTTTTTGTACGCCATGAAGTTCTCAGCAGTGAGAAGCTCGTTGCGCGCGGCAATGATGGTGGGCTCAAGGTCGCGCTGGAACGCTTCAACAGTTTTGACCTTGGGGGGAAAGGGGTTCATGAAACCTCCGCAATAGAGTGTGATTGCACTGACGGTAAATAAGACGACTGAGAAAATCGAGAGAATGAGGGGGAGTGCTTTTTTCATACGTTTGGGTTACCTCCAATGACGCTGGCAATGTCACGGTTCGCCTGCGTCTCCTCTTCAAAGTAGCCGCTGTGCTGAGCGAAAGGCTTGGGGATGGGGATCGGGATCACGCCAATTGGTAGGAGGCCCCATTTAGTAGGACCGACGTCGCCTGACAGATGCTTATAGCCGTCCATAGTGTCGGGATTCTTACCGAACCAGGGGTTTGGTCCGAGTCCTTGGACCATGTCGTTCTCGTAGGGAGCAGCACTCACGTACGTGTGTCCTTCGGGGACGTGGAACTCGCTCACATCCTGCACGCCCGAGCCGGGCGAACCGAATTGCACCAAGTCGTCGATGACGCCATCGTTAACCAGCGTCGCGGCGATACCCGCCGTGGTCGAGCCGTAGGAGTGGCTGGCGACGGTGATGTGGGCGTCACCGGCCCCGTGCTCTCGCACCGCGTCGATGCCGTTCAGGAAGCTGGCGAGCTTCGGTGCACCATTGTTAGCCATGATGGTGAAGGAAGCCTCGGCAGGCCGGGAGGTGCGTCGTAGCCGAAGAATTCGACCATGGCGACCTTTTTGCCGTTTGTCGCCGCAGTTTCTGCCGATTTACGCAGGGTTGTCGCATGCCCGTCATATTCGCCCAGGGAGTCTGCGACGCTTGTTGTCATACCGGGAACGATGACGCCGATGTGATCGGCATCATCCGGATTATTCTGGGAGACGGCCGCGAGAATGTTTGGTCCGGAGGCATCCAACTGCATCAGGTAGCGTGGGACTGGGGGATTCTCTGTATTCTCTCGCTCCAGAGTTTCTTCGATCTGCTCGAGGGCTGTCACGCGGTTCTTCAGGCGATCTCGTTCAGAACGCAGAGCTGGCTCGATATACGGCCCATTGTCATCGTAGAACTTTTGAAGGTCAGCCTCGGCCTGTTCCTTAAGACGAGGCAGCATGATGCGATTCGCTTCGTTACGCGACGTGTAGTCGACGCCCTCGAGGTTGCCGATGACGTCGGGGTGCTCGTGGATCATCCACTGCTTGTCCTCGTCGGACAGGGAACTCCACCAGGATGCGACTTCCTGCGGGGAGGCGTCGGCTGGGGGCAACGTGGGGCGACTCTTGATCGTTGCGGAGTAGTGCACGTTGTTGTCGAAGGTACCTGCCTCGAGGGCCGCGAGCTTCTGCGAGAGAGACTCGACGAGTTCCTGGGCCTGCTTGAGGGCAGTGTTGACACGTTCCTGAGCGGTTTTAACCAGGGACTTCAGCTCGCTCCTGCTCTTGCCCTCGTCGACGAGCTTTTGTACCTGGGTGGCATCCATCGACACGTTTCCGCTCGCGTCAATAGACATGCCCCACGTGTTGGCCAGCTGGAGTGCGTCGTCGATATTCGCGCGAAGCCTGTCGATCCCATGTGTGCGCCCGCGCTACAGATCTCAGCCGTGCTGATGAGGTGATTCACCTGCCGCTCGATCGAGGAGATTTGCTGACGGAGCGAGCTGCGAGCGGCCTGGACGGTCTGTCCGCTCCCCGACAGGCTTTCAAGGTCTGCAGCGAGGTTGTCACCTTCTGCCTGCAGCTTGCGCTGCTTATTTTCACACTCCACTGCGTACGCCTGCAGCGGCGCCGACTCCCATTGCTGAATGTCTGTCCATTTCACGGCTTCATCACCGAACCCAGGGCGACCTCGCCCATCGGGGCGTGCTCGCCCGGCGTGTAGGAGTCGTTGCTCATCGTGGCCTCTGCTAAACGGTGAGTAGTGTTGTAGGTCATCCTATATGACAGATGGTCGTTTTTCGCTACTCGGGGAGAGCTTGTGAACGGAGTGACCCCGGCCTCGTTCCTAGGACAGGAGCAACGCGAGTGCAGCCAACAGCGCCCACGCCAGGGTGAAGAACCCCGTGTTGCGCAGCACCGTGATGAGCTCGCGGCCCGAGGCGCCGGTGAGGACCGGGAGGCTCACTCCGGCAGCCCACGCTCCCGCCCCCACGCCCAGCGCGCCCGTCGCGAAGGGGTGCAGCCCAACCGCGACGCCCAGCACGATGATCATCGCGACAGGAAGCCACGCGCACGCCGCAAACACCCAGCGCGACGGGCGATCGCCCAGGCGCACGGCGGCTGTCATCTTGCCCGACTCGCGGTCCGTCGGAATATCTCGGATGTTATTGGCCATCAGCAGTGCCACCGAGAGCAGACCCAGCGCCGACGCGCTCATCCACAGCCACCACGGAGCCGACTGTACCTGCGTCCACGCCGTGCCCACGCACGCGAGGAGACCGAAGAACACGAAGACCATCAGCTCGGACAGGCCGATACCCAAGTACGCATACGGGTGCTTACCGCCCGTGTAGAACCACGCGGCCACAACCGCCGCGGCGCCCGCAGCGATCAGCCACCAGGTACCCGATACGGCAACCAGGGCGAGGCCCGCCACGCCGGCCACCGCGAATGAACCGAGCGCGGCCGCCAGCACCGTCTTCGGCTTGGCGAGGCCGCCGCCCGTCAGGCGCGCGGGCCCCTTTCGGTTGTCGTCCGTGCCCCGAATGCCATCCGAATAGTCGTTCGCGTAATTGACCCCCACCTGCAGGGCCAGCGCCACCAGCAGCGCCAGGGCAGTGCGCGCCGCGCTGAAACCCCCCAGGTAGTGCGCGGCCGCAGAGCCCACTATCACGGGCGCGGCGGCAGCAGGGAGGGTGCGCAGGCGAGCGCCTTCAATCCAGTCAGAAACGGAAGCCATGCCCACCAGTGTAGTTGGAGCGGGCGCGGGTCCGAGCAGCGGGTTAGCGCACCCACTCCCGCTCGGTACCCGAGGCCTCGGCCGCAGCCTGCGCGGCGGCGGCGCGGTCGATCTTGTCGAAGCCCAGGTAGGGGAGGGACTCGACGGCCACAATCCGGCGAGGAGCCTGCGCGCGCCCGATGTGTGCCGCAGCATGCTCGCGGATCGCCGAGCCGAGCTCCGCCATCTCCAGCGAATCCGACGGCATCTGATCGACAACCACGAGCGCGGTCACCACGTGGCCCCACTTCGCGTCCGGGGTGCCCATAATCCACGCGTCCGACACGCCCTCGAAGGAACGCACCGCGGGGCGCACCGGACCCGGCGCGATCGACAGGCCGCCCGAGACGATCACGTCGTCGGCGCGGCCGCGCACCTCCACCGTCCCCGAAGCCCGGATAATGCCCAGGTCCCCGGTGAGCAGCCAACGGTGGCCGCCCTCGTCGAAGAAGGGGCTCTCCGCGTCCAGGTAGCGGGTCATGAGCGTCGGGCCGTGGATCGCCAGGCGCGTGCGCCCGTCCCAATCCACCGCGCGCACTGACGTGCCCGGCAGCGGCTTGCCGTCGTACACGCAGCCGCCCGCCGTCTCCGTCATGCCGTAGGTGAGGCGCACCTTCAGGCCCGCCTCGGTGGCGCGTGCCAGCAGCTGCTGGTTGGTCGCCGCCCCACCCACGAGGATCGACGCCAGGGAGCGCATCGGTCCCACGACCTCCTCGCCAGCGTCGAGGCACTGGGCGAGCTGGGTGGGAACGAGCGACAGGTAGCCGGGCATGTCGTCCTGCGTGGCGCCCTGAATCGCAGGCAGGAGGGCGCGGGGGTCAAAGCCCTCGGAGGTGTCGACGATCTGCGGGTTCGTCTCCGCGACGGCCGCGCGCAGAAGGATCATCGCGCCCGCGATATGGTGCGCCGGCATCGCCAAGATCCAACGGCCCGGGCCCTCGAGGGCCAGCTCGGTCGCCTTCGCCGAGGCCATGAGCGCCTCGATCGACAGGCCAACGAGGCGCGGGCTGCCCGCGCTCGACCCCGATGTCGGGACAACCAGGTCAATACCGTCGAAGAAATGCGGGTCCGCGTTGATCGCCTCGGCGAGGCCGGGGTAACGGTCCTCCGGGAAAGCCTCCTCGGGGGCTACCGCGGAGCCGCGAAGTGTCGCCGGTGGCACATCCTCGGGGGTGCGCAGGATGACGACCGTGTGCGGCGCCGGATGATTCGGGTCCGCCTGGCGCTCCTCGTAGAGCTCCACGAGCTTATGAATCGACGCATTCGCCAGCGCGACCGCGCCGATAGCGGTGCCCCCGGGCACAACAAGAAGTCGCGGCGCAGTCATGATGAGCCTCCCAAAGTCGACAGCGAACGCATACACAACCAGGATAAGCGCTCGTGTTCGCGCAGGTGGAAGGGGGCCTCGCGGCAATGATCACGTTTGTCGGTTGAAACAGCGAACTAATGCCTCTTTCCCTGTGGTAGACAACGCAGCTGAAAATTCAACGTTATGTGCCCGCAACTGCACGCGAGGCTATACGATAGGTGGCGATGCTCAAAGTACTATCCCTGAGAACCAAGTGGGCGATCGGCGTTGTGAGCGCCCTCGTCCTCCTCGTCGTGTGCGCCGGCGTCGTCTACGCCGCCAACTACTCCGGACGCGCCCTGCCCGGAACCAGCGTCGCTGGGACCTCCGTGGCGGGCATGACCCGCGACCAGGTCGTCTCCACCGTGAACCAGCGCGCCGACGCCACCAACGTGACCCTGACCGTCGAAGGCAAGACCACCAAGGCCTCGCTCAACGAAGCGGGTATTTCGGTCGACGCCGACGAAACCGCCGACGCCGCGATGAAGGGCTCCCACGTCCTTCCCCGCCTTCGTGAGCGCCCTGTTCTCCGAGCGCGACATTGAGCCCGTCGTCACCGTCAGCGACGAGTCGATCAAGAAGCTCGCGGCGAGTGCGAACTCGACCCTCACCTCGGAAATGAAGGACGCCTCGGTCATCGTCGCCCAAGATGGCCAATCCTTCACCGTCACCCCCGCGCAGATGGGCAACGGCGTGTCCGCTGAGGACGTGGCCGCCGCCGTGAAGCAGGCGGGTGCTACCCTCACCTCCGTCACCCAGGACCTGAGCGTGCACCAGATGGAGCCCTCCATCACCACTGAGAACGCTCAGGCCGCCGCCGAGAAGGCCAACGCCCCTCCTCGAGACGAACATCGAGATCTCCGACGGTATCGACACCTTCAGCGCCGAGCGCTCCGACAAGGTCCAGTGGGTTGAATTCCTCACCAAGGATGACGGCAGCCTGGATACTCCCTCGATCAGCACCGTCAAGGTCGCCGACTGGGTGAACGCGCTGGCCGCCACCACCGACGTCAAGCCGCAGAACCGCGTCGACAACGTCGATTCCTCCGGCAACGTTCTGACTGTCGCCCGCGAGGGTAAGAAGGGCCTTAAGACCAACAACACCGAGCAGGTCACCAAAGACATCATCGCCGCCATGACCGACGGCAAGGCTTACGAGGGTCTGTTCCACTACGACGATGTCGAGCCCGGCTCCGAGACCAAGCAGGTCGCCGAAGGCACTGAAAACCTGGTCTACCAGGCAGCCGAAGGTGAAAAGTGGGTCGACATTAGTCTCGCCGACAACTCCGTGACCGCCTACATTGGCGGCAAGGTCGCCGGCGGCCCCTACTACATGGTTCCCGGCGCACCTGACACCCCGACCGTCACCGGTACCTTCCACGTGTACCTCAAGTACGACGTGCAGACCATGCGCGGCGAGAACGCCGACGGAACCAAGTACGAGACCGAAGGTGTCCCGTGGGTCACCTACTTCACCGGCTCCTACGCGATGCACGGCGCCCCCTGGCGCTCCTCCTTCGGCTGGAGCGGCTACGGCGGCTCCCACGGCTGCGTGAACATGCCTGTCGACGCCGCGAAGTTCATCTACGACTGGACCGACATGGGCGACACGGTGGTCGTGCACTACTGACGCGCGTTGTGCGGTGGTGATTAGCACTGAGCATCGAGGGCGGGCCGGAACCGAGGGGTTCCGGCCCGCTTTGTTGTGTTTGTGTTTGTGTTTGTGTTTGCGGCCCCGCTGGTGTTCCGGGCGCCCGCCGTCTGATCCTGCTGTGGGGCCGGGCTGCTTGGTGCGCCCGTGGGCGGCGGCCCGCCCGCTCGCCGTCCGCGCTGCGAGCTTCGCTCGGCGCGTCGTCTCGAACCCCGGCCAGGCCCCGCCACCGCCCATGGGCGATCTTTCGTTCGTAGTCCACCGTGTCTCGTCGGTGCACTTGGCGCCATCGCTGGTGTGTTTGCGCTCCGCGATGAAACCGACAGCACCTTTGCTGGCGCTTCCTTGCAGTGGAATGAAACCGCCATCACCATTGCGGGCGATGAAAGGCCATTTTCGGGCCAATTCCAACCCTGCAAAGGTGTTGGCGGTTTCAATGGGGCGCGCAGCGTGGCGTGCAAAGGTGTTGGCGGTTTCAATGGGGCGCGCAGCGTGGCGTGCAAAGGTGTTGGCGGTTTCAAAGTTGGTCCGTCATCGCATCCTGTGCGCGAAAAAAAGTTCGCCCCGTATCTCCCGCTCCTGCCGTGGTGCCCGAAAAAGTTCGCCCTGCAAGCCCAAAAACGGGTGAAAAAAACGCTGCTTGTTGGTGCGCTGGGCGAGTTTCTCGCGGAAGAACCGCTGCAAGCTCTCATCGTGAACGTGTCTATGTGCGCCCGCAGTCCTTGCGGTGGTCGCTCATCAGCCGGGGAGAAAGGTCACATGCAATTCCCCTGAATGTATTTCAAAATCTGAACTCAGATCGTTGAAGTTCTGCGGTTTGTGGGTCATCGCGAGTGTGAGCCCTCAGGGAATTGCATGCGGAATTGTGGGGGCATGTCGCTCAGGGCGCCGGACCGATGCCGATAGTCGCGTCGATGAGCCGAATCGGTGGCAGTGTGCGTGTGGTTGCGGGTGGGCTGGTCCGGCGCTCGGCTGGTGCGCCAGATGGCGGTCGGCCATGGCGGCAGGCGACAGGCGGCAGACGGCGGGCAGCGGTCGGCCAGGGCAGCAGACGGAAGGCCGCAGGTGGCAGACCGTGGGCGACCTGGCGGGCCCGCCGACGCAGCCAGCCGACGCGTCAGAACTGCCGCTGCAGCAACACCAACGCCGCAAGGGGGCCGGCTACGCGGCTCGGGCCGCGATGTAGCCCTGCAACGCAATGACGCCGGCACCACGAGACCAGGCCTCGTTGGAGCCGTCGGAGAGGGTGACGCGAATCGAGGTGGCTCGCGGGTCGCGCACTTCGCCGATGCCCTCCCGGACGGCATCGCCGCTCAGGGATGCGAGAGCGACCCCCTCGCCGCCGATGATCACGAGCTCGGGCGCCGTCAATGACGCCACTAGGCCGATGAGCCTGCCGAGGGCGCGCCCCGACGCCGCCAGAATTGCCTCCACCGCGGGGTGCTTCTCAGAAGCGAGGGTGATGACGTCACTCCATTCGAGGGGTCGGCCGACGGCGGCCGACGCGTCCCGGCAGATTGCGGGGGTCGTCAGCATTGCTTCGGCGCAACCCCGGTGCCCCTGGGAGCAGATGGGCCCGAGGGGATCCAACGGCCAGTGCCCGACGAGGCCGATGCCCGAGTCCTCGTTCTCCAGGCGCTCCCCGTTCGCGACGCACCCGTAGCCCACGCCCACGCCGACCGTGATGACGGCGAAGTTGGAGTGGCCGGTGCCCGACCCGAACCAGTGCTGGATCTGCGTGTAGGCAGACAGGTCGTTTGCGACGAAGGCGGGCAAGCGGGTCGCCTCGGAGACGAGGGAAGCGAGCGGGACGTCGTGCCACTTGAGGAAGGGTGCCGACTCGACGGTGCCGTCGGCGTTCACGATGCCGCCGACAGCGATGCCGATCGCGTCGATGCGGTAGGCCGAGCGGGCACGGTGGGCCAGGTCCGCGATCGCCCGGATGACGCGGATGGGCGTGAGGGAGTCGAGGGGACTCGGTAGGAGTCGCGAGGGGTCGCCTTCAGGTCGATGACGGTGGCGTCGAGTGCGCTATCCGTCAGCTTGATGCCCAGGAAGTAGTGCGAGGAGGGGACGACGTCGAGGGGGATGGTCGGGCGACCGGAGGTGCGCTGGGTCGCTTCGGGAACCTCGGCGAGGAGGCCCGAGGCGATGAGCTCCGTCGAGATGCGTGTGAGCGTCGCGGGGCCAGGCCGAGGCGTCGAGGCCAGTTCAGCGCGGCCGAGCGGGCCGTGGATGAGGACTTCGAGCGCGACCGCAGAAGCGAGCTCGTCTTTGGGCTGCCAGGTCATGACCATTCCTTTCTGGTGAAAAAAAGATTACACGTAAATCTCAACTTTGCCTAGCGTATTGACAAGACTAATTTTGCGTGGTGAAATTACCTCCAAGCGGCCAAAGGTGGTCGCGATCACGAGAAAGATCACAGTGCAATGAAGCAGAAGCGTCTCCTCACCGTCGGTGTCACCCCTTTTCGCTGCGGCCTCGATGCTCGCAGCCCTGTGGCGGTAACACTGCCGACCAGTCATCATCCTCCGACTCCGGATCCGGCTCCTCGACCGTCGAACTGACCCTGTGGGGCACGTACGGCGCGGGCTCCAACAGCGCACAGAAGGACGCGCTGGAGAAGGAAATCATCCCCGCCTTTGAGAAGGCAAACCCCGGAATCACCATCAAGTACGTCGACATGCCGTACGACGGCCTCAAGCAGAAGCTCACGACCGGCGCCGCGGCCGGAGAACTGCCCGACCTGATCCGTACCGACCTCGGTTGGAACGCTCAGTTCGCCAAGCTGGGCGTCCTCAAGCAGCTCGACGGAAACATGCCGAACTATGACGCGCTCGCGGCCAAGGTGTATCCGGGCCTGCTGGGCACGACTCTGTACAACGGCCACCACTACGGCCTGCCCCTGGATACGAACACGCGCGTGCTCATCTCCAACCCCGATGCCCTGTCGAAGCTCGGCGTCGACAAGGCTCCTGAGACCTTCGACGAGCTGAAGGACCTCGCCGCCAAGGCCAAGGATGCGGGCGGCTCGGTCTACGCGTTCGCAGACGGCGACATCTCGCAGTGGAACATCATGCCGTGGATCTGGAGCGCGGGCGGCGACATTGCCGACCCGGACCAGACCAAGGCCTCGAGCTACCTGGACTCCGATAAGTCCGTGGCCGGCGTCCAGTTCCTCGTCGACCTGTACAAGGAGAGACAGATCCCCAACGCGATTATCGGCAACGAGGGTGCGACCAAGACGCAGGACGGCATGCCGAATGGCGAGTACGCGACGATCCTCGATGGCCCATGGATGGACCAGATCTGGGCGGGCTCCTACCCGGACTTCAGGCCCACCTACTCGAAGGTCCCCGCCGGTGAGGGCGGATCGATCTCGGTCGTCGGCGGCGAGTCCATCGTCATCACGGAGCAGACGAAGGACCTCGAGGCCTCCTACAAGTTCCTCGAGTTCACCCAGTCGCGCGAGTTCCAGCTGCCGATGAGCAAGGCCGGCCAGATGACGGTCGTCGCCGAGTATGCGGCCGAGGAGGCCGAGGCGACGCCGGGCACCAAGATCTTCTCCGAGCAGCTCAAGACTGCGAAGTCTCGCCTGTCCATCCCCGATTCCGGGAAGGTCGACGAGATCCTCAAGACTGAGCTGAACCCCGCCTTCGAAGGCAAGGTGACCGTCAAGGAAGCCCTGACGAAGGCCGCGCAGCAGATTGACCCGCTCCTGAGCGCCGCCAAGTAACCTGGCGTCGCTCCTGCAACCGGGCCCGGCTCCCACACGCACGGGGCTGGGCCCGGGAAAGGACTCCTCATGAGCACCCCCACCGCGGACGAGGCCGTGGCGCCTCGCGCGCGTCGGCGTTCCTCCCGGAGGAACCCGGTGGCCCCCTACCTTTTCTTGGCGCCGGGAATGATCCTGTTCGCCCTGTGCGTCCTGTACCCCATGGTGCGTTCGGGGCAGATGAGCTTTTACGACTGGAACATCGTGAAGGGCTCGAACTCGGACTTTGTAGGCCTGGACAACTATGTGAAGGCCTTCCATGACCCATCGTTTTGGACGGGTCTGGGTAACTCTGGGATCTACATGGCGCTGACGGTGCCCCCGCAGATCATCCTCGGCCTCGCCGTTGCGATGCTGCTGCGCTCGAAGGCGCCGCTGCAGCCCCTGTTCCGGGTGCTCTACTACCTGCCCGTGGTCACGTCCTGGGTGGTTGTGTCGCTGCTTTTCAAGTACCTGTTTGCCGACCAGGGGCTCATTAACTACATGCTGGGGAGCGCCCACCTGGGCGCGGGGGACACGTCGTGGCTGTCGAACCGTTGGACGGCGATGATCGCGATCTGCGCGCTGGGGGTGTGGAAGGGCATCGGCTGGTCGATGATGATCTTCCTCGCCGCCCTCCAGGGGGTACCCAAGGAGCTGGAGGAGGCCGCCCTCGTCGATGGGGCGAACTGGTGGCAGCGCTTTAGGGCCGTGACCGTGCCGGCAATCTGGCCGGCCACCGTCTTCGTCATCGTGATGCTGGTGATCGGCGGGCTGAACGTCTTCACGTCGGTGCTGCTCATGACGAAGGGCGGGCCCAATGGCCAGACCGAGGTCCTGCTCACCTACATGTATCGCCTGGCGTTCTCCGACTTGAACTTCGGGTACGGCTCGGCGATCGCGGTCGTCCTGACGATCCTCGTGTTCATCATTTCGATTGTTCAGCTCAAGGTGTTGAACCGTGACGACGAAAGGGCGGGAGCATGAGCACGTCACGCAAAACGATGCACGCCGCCGGAACGTCGCTGCGCTTCGTCGTCCTGACGGTCGGCGCGATCGTCATGATCCTGCCGTTCGCCTACATGGTGTCGACAGCCTTCAAGCCGCAGGCCTATGTCCTGGAGACGCCACCGAAGTTCATTCCTGACCCGGGCACGGTCGACAACTTCGTGCAGGCGTGGACGACGCAGGATTTTTCCCGCTACGCCCTGAACTCAGCGTTCGTGTCCGTGACGTCGACGGTGCTGGCTGTCTGGCTCTCCTCGATGATGGCCTACGCGTTCGCGCGCTTCGATTTCCCGTGCAAGGAGTGGTTCTTCCGGGCCCTCCTCCTCGGCCTGATGATCCCGTCGATGATGCTCATCATTCCGCAGTTCGTGCTCACGAAGCAGCTGCACCTCATCGATAACCTGTGGGCCCTCGTGCTGTTCTACGTGTCGGGAAACTTGGCGCTTAACACGTTCCTGCTGCGCAGTTTCTTCGAGGGGATCCCCCGCGAGCTTGACGAGGCCATGGAGGTTGACGGCGCGAACGTGTGGACCCGCTACTGGCGCCTCGCGATGCCGCTGGCCAGGCCGGCGCTCGCGACGACCGTTATCTTCACTTTCCTGGCCACCTGGGACGAGTTCGCGTGGGCACTCACGGTCATTTCGACGGAAACGAAGCGCACTCTCCCCATCGCCATTCAGCTGTTCCACGGGCAAAACTCCACCCAGTGGGGGCTCGTTTTTGCCGCGTCCCTGATCGCGATTCTCCCCGTCATCGTCGTGTACCTGATCTTCCAGCGCCACTTCGTCGCGGGCCTGACCGCAGGAGCCGTGAAAGGATGACTCCCTTGCTCCTTCCCACCCAATCCGTCTACCTGCCCGGGCAGGCCGTCCTCGTCGAGGCCTCCCACCCGGGCGACCTCGTTATCACACACCTGGGCGAGACTGTGCGCGAGGTCCCGTGCGAGCGCCCCGGCCTCGTCGATCTGGGGAGCTCCCGGTCGGTGGGTACGGCGTCGCCCAGCCCGCGGCCGGCGCGTCGAGCGCGATCCAGGTGTGCGTGTCAGCGTCGGAGCGCCTGCGCTACGGTTTCGTCGCGTCATTCCGTCCGGGAAAGGACGTCGAGGCCGTGGCCCGTTTCGCCCGTCGCCTGCACCTGACCGCCATCCAGTTCTACGACTGGGCGTATCGGCACGCGGATCTGCTGGGCGGGGGAGAGGAGTACTCGATGCCCTCGATCAGCCGATTTCCCTGGCGACCGTGCGCGCCCTCATCGAGGCACTGCGGGCGGTGGGCACGCGCTCCATCGGCTACGCGGCCGTGTACGGCGTCGGCAATGACGAGTGGGAACAGTGGGAGGATGCGGCCCTGCTGGATCCAGCGGGGGAGCCGTACTCGCTCGCCGACTTCCTGCGCATCGTCGATCCTGCGCACCCGCGCTGGCTCGCCCACTTCGCGGCAGACGTTGCGGCGGCCGCGCGCGAGGTCGGCTTCGACGGCTTCCACCTCGACCAGTACGGCTGCCCGAAGGCGGCCGTCCGCCCCGATGGGGAGGTCGTCGACGTCGCCTCATCCTTCGACACCCTCATCCGAGGCGTGCGCGAGGCGGTGCCCGGCTCGACCCTCGTGTTCAACAACGTCAACGACTTCCCGACCTGGTCCTCGCCCAGCGCCCCGCAGGACGCGGTCTACATCGAGCCCTGGGAACCCGTCACCACGTACGAGGCCCTGGCTCGCGTGGCGACGAGGGCCCGCCTCGTCGGGGGTGGGAAGCCGGTCGTCCTGGCGGCCTACCAGTCCATCTACGACAAGGCCGCCCGGGACGTGGGTGACGCGTCCACGCGGCTCACGATGGCGACGCTCTTCTCGCACGGAGCCACCCAGCTTCTCGCCGGAGAGGACGGCCACATCCTCGTCGACCCGTACTACGTGCGCAACATGCCCGCCGAGGACGAGACCCTCGACATGCTGGCGAGCTGGTACGACTTCCTCGTCGCAAACGACGAGATCCTCGTCGATCCCGGGATCGTCGACGTGACGGCCTCGTACGTGGGCGCGTACAACGCGGATATCGACGTGTCCTTCGACGAGGCCCCCGTGTGCTGGGAGGCCGCCCCCGGATGCGTGTGGCGACGCGTCACCCGCGCGGGGGACGCGCTCGTCGTCCACCTCATCAACCTGGTGGGACAGTCCGACACGGTGTGGGACGGGTCCCACCGCTCGGCGATCGCGCTACGAGGCGGTACGCTGCGTCTGAAGCCCCTGTTCGGGCGCGTACCGCGCGTGGCTGCGGCGGATCCCGATGCGGGCTCGACGCTCATCCCTCTAGACGTGCGAATCGTCGACGGCCAGGCCGTTGTTTCCCTCCCCGACCTCAACGTATGGCAGGTGCTCCATGTTCTTCTGTAATGATGCGCTACACTCCCACGGCAACGGCCTCGGCCCCGACGAGTGGTGGAAGGGCGCCGTCGTCTACCAGATCTACCCGCGCTCCTTCAAAGACTCCAACGGCGACGGCTTCGGCGACCTCGAGGGCATTCGTTCCAAGCTCGACTACCTGCAGGCCCTCGGCGTCGACGTCCTGTGGCTCTCGCCGATCTACGCCTCCCCGCAGGCGGACAACGGCTACGACATCGCCGACTACTACGACATCGACCCCATGTTCGGCACCCTGTCGGACTTCGATCGTCTGCTGGAGAGCGTCCACGAGCGGGGCATGCGCCTCGTCATGGACCTGGTCGTCAATCACTCCTCCGACGAGAACCCGTGGTTCGTCGAGTCGCGGTCCTCGCGGGAGAGCCCGAAGCGTGACTGGTACATCTGGCGCGATCCTCGTTCCGGGTGCGTGGGCGGCGAGGCTGGGGCTGAGCCCAACAACTGGGGGTCCTTCTTCTCCGGCTCGGCCTGGGCCTGGGATGAGGCCACGGGCCAGTATTACCTGCACCTGTTCCACAGGAAGCAGCCCGACCTGAACTGGGACAACCCCGACGTGCGCTCCGCCGTCTACGAGATGATGAACTGGTGGCTCGACCGCGGCGTCGACGGCTTCCGCATGGATGTCATCAACCTGATCTCGAAGGACCCGGGCATGCCCGACGGCATCGTCTACCCCGGGCGCGCGTGGGGTGAGGGTTTCCCGCACTTTTCTGAAGGTCCGCACCTGCACGAATACCTCGCCGAGATGCGCCGCGAGGTGTTCGAGGGCCGCAGCGGCACGATGACGGTTGGCGAGTGCCCCGGCGTGCGCCGCGACAACGTCCTGCTGTTCACGGATCCTGCCCGGCGTGAGCTCGACATGGTGTTCCAATTCGACCACGTCGACCTCGGTCTTGAAGCGGGGAAGTTCCACCCGCGCCCGCTGCGCCCCGGTGAGCTCGCCGACTGCCTCACCCAGTGGCAGGAGGCCCAGGGCCAGGTCGGCTGGAACAGCCTCTACCTGGACAATCACGACCAGCCGCGCGCCGTCAGTCGTTTCGGTGACGAGGCGCACCGCTACGCGTCGGCCACCGCCCTGGCTACTGCCCTGCACATGCTGCGCGGGACGCCCTACGTGTATCAGGGCGAGGAACTCGGCATGACCAACAGCGTCTTCGGGGGCATCGACGACTACCGCGACGTCGAGGCGCTGCGCTACTACCGCGAGGCCGTGGAGTCGGGCGAGAGCCCCGAGTCAGTCCTGAAGGGCCTTGCCTTCACCGGCCGCGACAACGCGCGCACCCCCGTCCAATGGGACGGAAGCGAGAACGCCGGCTTCACGCAGGGTTCCCCCTGGATTGGCGTCACCCCGAACTATCGGGAGATTAACGCCGCCTCCCAGGTCGGCGACCCATCCTCCATCTACGCCTACTACCGCGCGCTCGCGGACATCCGGCACGGACTCCCCGTCATCGCGGCCGGCTCATTTGAGCGCATCGAGACCCCCTCGCCTGCGATCTTCGCCTACCGCCGCACGCTCGCCGAGGCCGTGGCAACCGTCCTCGTCAACCTCTCCTCCCAGCCCGCCTCCCTCGGTGATGCGGCGCGCGGGGTGAGTGGGGACCTCCTCCTGGCCAACCGCGACCTGCCCGAGGGGGACCGGGGAGTCCTGGAAACCCTCGGAGAATGGGAGGCGCGCGTCTATCTCGCGTGAGCGATACGGGCCCGGGATCGAGGAGATCCCGGGCCCGTGGGTCGCTGAGTGTCGGTGAGTAAAGTGGTCTCAGTAGTAGTAGGGGTAATCCTCCCAGCGGGGGCGCGATGTTCGAGGAAGGCGTCGCGCCCTCCTGGGCCTCGGCCGTCATGCGTAGGCCATGCGCGTGGCCTCGCCCGCGAAGACCTGCTGGCCGGCCAGGCCGTCGTCGGCCAGGTTGAAGGCGAACTTGAGCATGCGGATGGCCTGCGGGGACTTTGTTGCGATGGTCGCGGCCCACTCCAGGGCGGTCTCCTCGAGCTCGGCGTGGGGGACGGCCCGGTTGATGACGCCCCAGCGCTCGGCAGTTTCGGCATCGTAGCGCTCGGCGAGGAAGAAGATCTCGCGTGCCCGCTTATCCCCGGCCTGGCGGGCCAGGAGCGCCGAACCGTAGCCTGCGTCGAAGGATCCGACGTTCGCGTCCGTCTGCATGAAGGCCGCGTGCTCGATGGAGGCGACCGACAGGTCCGCGACCACGTTGAGGGAGTGACCGCCGCCAGCTGCCCAGCCGGGGACGGCCGCGATGACGACCTTCGGCATCGTGCGGATGAGGCGCTGGACCTCAAGGATGTGCAGGCGTCCGGCGCGCGCGGGGTCGATCTGCTCGCGGCGCTGGGCGGTGGCCGCCTCGGGGTCCGCGCCCTCGACCTCGTAACGGTAGCCGTCGCGGCCTCGCACCCTCTGGTCGCCGCCGGAACAGAAGGAGTATCCTCCGTCGCGTGCCGAGGGGCCGTTGCCCGTCAGGATGACGGCCGCGACCGAGGAGGTCTGGCGCGCGTGGTCGAGTGCGCGGTACAGCTCGTCGACGGTGCCGGGGCGGAAGGCGTTGCGGATGTCGGGGCGATCAAAGGCGATGCGCACGACCGGCATGTCGGCGCCCTCGGGGCGGCCGTCGGCCTCAGGGCCGCGCGAGATGCCGCGATGGTAGTGATGTCGGCGAAGTCGAATCCCTCGACCTCGCGCCAGCGGGTCGGGTCGAAGGTGTCGGACACGAAGGGGAGAGCACTCATGTGTCGGATTCTAATCGACGAGGCACTGGCAGGCGTTGGGGCGTGCGTGCTCGAGAGGGGTGGCGGCGTTGCAGACCAGCCTCGGCCGAAGGACACACGTGGGGCTATGGGGTGCGCAACCTAGCATCGGAACAAAGGCTACTTGCTTGTAACCGTTTTATATGGTGTCTAGACACTTGGAGGTGTGTCCTGCGAGACGTGCCTGCTTGCCACGTGTTCAACCGTTCCAAAGAGTCTGTCACTTTGTGGCACTTACTACGCAATTGGTTACAAGTTGATGCGTGTAGGATTTGTCGATAGCGTGAGGTTGCGCGACAATATTACCGGTAAGTAAGGAGGGTTCTTGTGAACGCAGCGCAGCAACCGACGCTGATGCGCATCCCGATGCGCACGCTCAGCCGTCAAACGCGTTATGCCCTCGAAGGCGTCGACGACATCCTTGTGTACAAGGTAGGGATGACGACGCGCTTCCGCGGCGTGACTCGCCGCGAGGGGCTCCTCCTGCACGGACATGCCGGTTGGGGAGAGGCTGCGCCCTTCTGGAACTATGACGATCTGGAGTCCTCGCGCTGGCTGGCCGCAGCCCTCGAGTCTGCTCGCCGTTTCCCGCCGGTGCCTCGACGCAAGTTCGTGCCCGTCAACGTCACGATCCCCGTCATATCGCCGGAGGAAGCCCACGAACGCGTGAAGGCCTCGGGCGGGTGTGCGACCGCGAAGATCAAGGTTGCGGAGCCCGGCGTCAGCGTTGGGCGCGACTGTGCGCGCATCGCCGCCGTCGCTGACGCCCTGCGTGAGACCGTGGGCGGGCAGGCGATGATCCGCCTCGACGCCAACGGCGCGTGGGAGGTCGATCAGGCTCGCGAGGCAATCCCGGCAATGGCTGCGGCCGCCGGCGTCGTTCCCATCGAGTACGTCGAGCAGCCCTGCCTGACGGTGGATGAGCTGGCCCAGGTGCGCCGATCCGTGGACGTGCCGATCGCTGCCGATGAGTCGATCCGCCGCGCTGAGGACCCCCTGGAGGTGGCCCGTAAGGAGGCCGCCGACGTCGTCATCATCAAGGTCGCGCCACTCGGAGGCGTGCGCGCCGCACTCAAGGTTGCCCGCAAGAGCGGCCTCGGCGTCGTCGTGTCCTCCGCCCTCGAGACGTCCGTCGGCCTGTCGGTCGGCGTCGCCGCTGCTGCCGCCGTACCCGGTGTGCCCCGGGCAGCCGGACTAGCCACCGCCTCGTTGCTGGTGGGCGACGTGACCCAGCCCCTGATTCCCCGAGCGTGGCTGCCTGCCCGTGGGGCGCCTTGAGCCGGACCAGGAGCTCATCGACCGCACCCCGGTCGACGGCGATCTCGTCTCCCGCTGGGGCATGCGCCTCGAAGGCATGGCTGAGCACCTGAGGGTGGGCTCCCGGTAGGCTGGGCGTATGCCCTCCGTCGATACCGCCAGCGCTATCCTCTCGTCCCTGGATACCCTGGGCGTCACGCACGTCCTGTATTGCCCGGGTTCGCGCTCCGCGCCCTTCGCCTACGCCCTCGAGGCGGGCTCTTTCAGCGGGGATGCGCGCCCCATCCTGGATGAGCGCGGCGCCGGTTTCGCGGCTGTCGGTCTGGCGCGCACCGGAGCGCTGCCCGCCATCGTCGTCACCTCCGGCACCGCCGTCGCCGAGCTGGCCCCCGCCGTTCTCGAGGCCTCGCACGCGCGCCTGCCCCTGCTGGTCGTGAGCGCCGACCGCCCCGGCGAACTGCGTGGCGTTGGAGCCTCCCAGGCAACCCACCAGTCCGGCTTCTTCGGCATGCACGTGCGCGCGAGCATTGATCTGGAGCCTCAGGAGGCCTCGCCCTCCCTGGTCGGCCACCTCGCCCGCGCGGTCGCCGCCGCCTGCGGGCGCCCAGCGGCACGCCCGGGCCCGTGCAGATCGACGTCGCCTTCGCGACCCGCTGACCCCCGTCCGTCCCGCCTCCGACTCAGGGGGCGAGGTCGGGGCGTCGTTCGTCCCTCGGCCGACCCGGGTGATGGGCGCGCCTGCCGTGCCCGCGCGATGGGAGGACGTGGTTGGTCCTGCTGTCGCCGGTCTGATTGTCGCGGGTGAGGGGGCCTCGCCCCGTGCCCGCGAGTGGTCGGAGGCCTCTGGCTTCCCGCTGCTCGCCGAACCGGCGTCGGGCGCGTGGCGCGGCGGGGGGAGTGACCCCCTTCGAGCAGTCCCTCGTCAGCTCGCCGCTCGGGCGTGAGGTCGACGCGGTCGTCGTGAGCGGGCGCCCGACGTTGTCCCGCCCGATTCAGGCTCTACTCGCGTGCCCCGGCGTGCGTGTCGTCGTTGTCGATGCGCACGCCCCGTGGGTGGACATCTCGGGCAACGCATCGGTCGTCGTCGCCGACCTCGAGCCAGCTCGCGAGCTGATCCGCACCGCTCAGGCCGAGTGGGCCTCTCGCGTGCGCGAAGCCGCTCGCGACGCCGACGAGCGCATCGAATCCCTGCTCGCCTCCGGCTCCGGGCGCACGATGCTTGACCTCGCTCGAAGCGTTGCCGCCTCGACGAGCGGCCCCCTCGTGCTGGGCGCCTCCCCAACCCCGTGCGAGCCTTCGACCTCGCCGTCCCCACGCTGGAGGGGCGCATCGTCCACTCCAACCGGGGACAGGCCGGCATCGACGGCACCGTCGCGACCGCCGTCGGTATCTGCATGGGCTCCGGATACGCGGGCGAGGCCTCGGCCCCCGCGGGCGAGCGCGTCACCGCCGTCATGGGTGACCTCACGGCCTGCCATGACGCCTCCTCCCTCGCCCTGGCGGCGAGTGTGGATGCTCACCTCGACATCATCGTCGCGGACGACCAGGGTGGCGGCATCTTCGCCACCCTCGAACACGGGCGCGCCGCCAGCGCCGAGGCCTACGACCGTTGGTTCGGCCTCGCTCAGTGGGTGGACTACGAGGCGCTCGCGGCCGCGTACGGCGTGGCCTTCGCGCGAGCCGACGCACCTCGGGAACTGGAGTCGTTGCTCGCCCACCCCGCCAACGGACCGCGGTTGATTCACGCGCCCGTCGAGCGCGCCGCGCACCTGTACCCGGCCGTCCGCGACGTACTCTCCTGACGGGACGCGTGTTCGCTGTGAGGTTGAACGGTTTACAGGAAACTTCCAGGGTGCTTTCAGTGGCCCTTTTGAGGAAACGGCCCATACTGGTGGGCAGATAACGAACTGACACCAGAGGAAACCATGACTCAGCCTCATCTTTCGGCCCACGACGCCGACTCGGCGCGCGACGCTGAGACGGCCTTGGCCCCCAGCTACCCGCAGCGCTCGACGGCTCAAGACCACTCGGCCACCCAGGAGCTTCCGGCCGCGCAGGACGCCACGCGCGAGATGCCCTCCTCACGACGATCCCCGCGCCGCCCGCTGGCACGGTTCCGCCCGCTTCGGCACCGGCTGCACCCGCCGCGCCGGGCACCCCGCCGTGCCAGCGGCCCCCGCCCCTCCGCCCAGGAAGCCCCCGCGTCCGGCGGCACATACTCCGCCCCTCTGGCGAGCCCTACGGCGGATACGCGGCCCCGGCCTCGCCGGACGCCTTCGCGTCGCCCACCGTCATCGTGACGAAGAAGGGCCCGGGCTGGGTCGCCCTCCTCGGCGCGATGCTCCTGACGATCGGCCTGACCCTCGGCGCCGTGTTCTATGCGCGCCCCGCAATGCTGCGCGCGTCCACGCCCACCAACCTCAACGGGGGAACGGTGGCCACCGTGCCCGTCTCGAATGGCTCCGGGACGGACTGGACGGACGTCGCCGCCGCTGTGTCGCCCGCCGTCGTGACCATCCAGGCGAAGGGCGCGTCCTCGGGCGGTACCGGCTCCGGCGTCGTCTACGACGCGCAGGGCGACATTGTCACCAACTACCACGTCATCGCGTCTGCCCTCGGCGGGGGACAGATCCAGGTGACCCTCGCCGACGGGCGCCTGTACAGCGCCGTGGTCGTCGGCCACGACAAGACCACCGACCTGGCCGTCATCCGCCTGGAGAACCCGCCCTCGGACCTCACCGTCGCGCGCTTCGCTACCTCGGCGAACCTCAAGGTCGGTGCCCCCGTCATGGCGATCGGCGCGCCCCTGGGCCTGTCGAACACGGTGACGACCGGCATCGTCTCCGCGCTCAACCGCCCCGTCGAGGTCTCGATGGACGAATCCGCGACCTCGGAGGACGGCACGCAGGCTTCCTCGGATCTTGTGGTGACGAACGCGATCCAGATCGACGCGTCCATCAACCCCGGTAACTCGGGCGGCCCGCTCTTCGACGCGAGTGGCGCGGTCATCGGCATTAACTCCTCGATCAAGTCGCTCTCCTCATCCTCCGACGGGCAGGCGGGCTCGATCGGCCTGGGCTTCGCAATCCCTCCGACCTGGTCGTGTCCATCGCGGACCAGCTCATTGCCTCCGGCAGCGCCTCGCACGGCATGCTCGGCGTGACCGTCAAGGCCGCGACCACGACCGTCGGCTCCGACACCTACGTGGGCGCCGAGGTCCAGGACGTCTCCGCAGGTTCCGGCGCCTCCGCGGCGGGCATCCGTGCAGGCGACGTCATCGTCAAGGTCGAAGGCCAGGAAGTGACCAGCCCCAAGCAGCTGATCGGCTACGTGCGCCGCTACAAGGCCGGTGACACCGTCACCATGACGATCGTGCACGACGGCGCCACACAGGACGTGTCCGTGCGGATTCAGTGAGCTGCGCGCGCTGACGAGGCCCGTCGTCCCCGTGAAGGGGCGGCGGGCCTTTGTGCGTCGACGAGTCGCTTAGACCCCGAGGGCGTCCAGGAGCGGGCGCATCTTCGCTTCGGTCTCGGCCAGCTCGGCGTCCGGGTCGGAATCCGGCATGATGCCAGCACCGGCGAAAAGTCGCAGACGCGTGCCCGAGGTGAGCCCGCAGCGCAGCGCGATCGCAAACTCGCCGTCACCCGCCGTGTCGACCCAGCCCACGGGCCCCGAGTAGCGGCCGCGCTCGGTGTCTTCCAGCTCTTCGATGAGTCGCAGCGCCGCGTCGCGCGGGGTGCCGCACACGGCGGCCGTCGGATGCAGGGCGGCCACCAGATCCAGGAGGTGGGCCTCGCCCAGGCGTGCGTGCACGTCCGTCGCCAGGTGAACGACGTTGGGCAGCGACAGGAGGAACGGCCCCTGAGTCGTCACCGAGGAGCACAGCTGCGTCAGGATCGAGGACACTGACTCGGAGGCCAGGTCGTGCTCGCGTAGATCCTTCGCGCTCGACGCGAGTATCTCGCCCTCGCCGGGCTTGCACGTGCCCGCCAGGACGCGAGAGCTCGCCGTACCGTCCGAAGCCGCGATCAGCATCTCCGGGGACGCTCCCACCAGCGAATCCACGCAGAAACGCCACGTCGACGGATACAGATCGCTCAGGCCCTCGAGCAGGAAACGCTCGTCGAATCCGTGTGCGCACCGCACCGTCATATCGCGCGCCATGACGGCCTTGTCGGCGGCCCCATCGCGCAGGCGCTGGGCCATCGCCCGCACCGAGTCGCGCCACTGGCCGCGCGACATCGACCCGTGCCCAAACGTCAAGGACTCCGGCACGCGCGGGGCAGGCCTCGCCCCCGCCAGGGCCTCATCAACAGCCGCCAGCGGATCCGGGGCGTCCCCAATGCTCGCCGTGATCGCCCAGCGGGCCCCGGCCTCGTCGATGAGAGTCAGCGCGGGCACGAAGGCAACCGAGCGGGCGGGGGAGCGGAACGCGAAGGACGCGAAAAGGACGGGCGAGGGGGCTCCCTCGACGCAGGACGAGGCGGGGGCAGCCTCCCACGCGCGGCGCACGTCGGCGATCGCGCTCGAGGTCGCAGACTCGATCGTGAGCGCCCGTCCCAGGCCGATCATCTGGCGGCGCTCACCTAGCCAGGCGGCGCCCCCGGAGTCGGGAAGCAGAGACGTCAGTGAGCAAGTAGACCCCGGGTGCTGCGGGGGTAGGACCAACGCCCGAAAGACGAGGCGCGAGCATCCGAAGTCGTTGTGCATGGGTTCCATGGTAGGAGCAGGGGCGGCGGCGCGCTGGAAGACGTGCGAGTATTGACGCATGACTGAATCCCCGCGCGCGGACCTGAACAAGGATCCCAAAGAGATCGCCTCGATGTTTGACTCCCTCGCCTCGCGATACGACGTGATGGATGCGCTGATGACGGGCGGTTTGGACAGGGTGTGGATGACCGCCCTGCGTAAGGCTGTCGCCCCCCCACCCCGGCGAACGCATCCTCGACCTGGCGGCCGGCACCGGCGCGTCGTCGGCCGCGCTGGCCAAGGGCGGTGCCGAGGTCGTCGCCTGCGATCTGTCCGAAGGCATGATCGAGGTCGGCCGTGAGCGCCACCCCGAGATCGAATTCGTGCACGGCAACGCCATGGACCTGGACTTCGAGGACGGCTCCTTCGACGCGGTCACCATCTCGTGGGGCCTGCGCAACATCCCGGACCCGGAGCTCGCGCTGCGCGAGATGGCGCGCGTCGTGCGCCCGCGCGGCCGCCTTGTGGTCCTGGAGTTCTCCACCCCGCCTTCGCGCGTCTTCCGCGGCATGTACAACGCCTACCAGTCGACCGTTATGCCTGCGATCGCGCGCCTGGTCTCCACGAACGACGGCGCCTACGACTACCTGGTCGAGTCGATTCGCGCGTGGCCGACCCAGGAGGAACTCGGCCGCATGATCGCCGCCAACGGCTGGAGTGAAGTCGAGTACCGCAACCTCACCGGCGGCATCGCCTGCATGCACCGCGCGGTCAAGCCGCTGCCGTAATTTTTCGATACTGACAAGGCCGGAGCAAGGCTGCTGATTGCTCTAGGTGCTTGCTACCTCGACTGGTTGTGAGCTAGTCGGCACTGGCACTACACTGGGGCCAGAAGATGAATCCTGACCGATGGTGTTCTTGAATTGCTAACAGGAGACAGTGCATGAGTGCCGATTATGGCTTCGATAAGGAAAAACACGCTCAGACAAACGGCGATATGGATGAGGGCGGGACGGCTCTCAACAAATCCAATGATGCCGCGAGCTCTCTCAATGGCGCCCAAACAGTAACCCGATGGACTAATGAGCAAGGCGCGCAGGATTTTCGCAATAGTGCAGTGCGGTTCTTTGACTCTGTTGACGAGATGCTTGCCGATGAGCGCGCTATCTTCGATACCTTTCAGATGAACCTGGCGGATGCTGTTCGTGAAGCCGTCAACAGCGAGGAAGCAAACGCGTCGGTTCTCGAAGCAATCAATCGAGCGCTTCAGTCCGATCCTTCGGTCGCTGTTGCCTCCTCTACTGCTGGAACGACGAGTGCGCCTTCCGCAGCCCCGAGTGCACAGCCCGATGATGCGCCTACCGCAGCTGGCGCAATGCCCGAGTTCTGAGAATCAAAGGACAACACATGGTTTCTTCGCCGATGTACGACCGCGTCATGACTTTTGCCGCGCAAGCGGAACACAATGCAGAATTGCATTCCTGGGACAGCGAACATAAGCGTGTCATTGACGGCTTCGATCAGGCGATCGAGCGGGTGCAGCATTTCCAACAGCATCAGGGGTTTACAGGAAAGACTGGAGAAGCCCTCAAGGCGTGGGCAGATCAGACTGTTGCACGTCTGGAAGCGAAGCGCTCGTACTATATGGGCGGGATTGCGCGCTATGTTGCTGCACGTCAGGCTATTGCACAGGCCGCCGCTGACGCGCGTCGTCTGTCGCCGACACTCATCGATTCAAAAACGGCAGCAATGCGCAATGCCGCGAAGGTTGTGCTGCCCTATACGCCTGCTATTGGTGTCGTGGGGGGAGTAGTGCCAGGACTGGTTGCAAACACCGTGTTGTCGACTGGCGCGGCGTATGTGGACGGCGTCGAGGCGCAGGCGAACGCCATGCGTGAGGCGGCTGCAACGGAAATCCTTGAGCGTCTGAACGGCGGGCTCAATGAGCTCAGTGCCGGTGTCAATACCCTGACGCAAACCGGTGTGAAGGTTGGAGCTGGACGTCAGAGCATTGACCTTCCACTCCCAACGCAAACGCAAGAAAACCTCAATCGCGGGTACGTGCAGTATTCGCCGCATGATCCGGGAATCTACGGTCGTAGTGCTGACGATGACTACGGGCGTGCAGCCCTACGCTCAGATAAGTCTCTTTATCCGGATGGGTATGCTGATCCGGAGACTGACGAGTTTGCCCGCCACCGCGCGCTGGCATCACAGCAAGTCTCCAAGCGGTACCTGCCGCCCGATATGGATGGCTCCTACGATCGTCCCATCACGAACCCGCAGGACCTGATGGGTATGGACCTCATGCACACGAGGGTGGGCGCAAATCACCACCGAAACGGAGTTGTGTGGGGCGGTCACGTTCCTGCTAATCCCACTGACATCGATCACCCACTGTGGCGCATCAATGGAGGACCCGCTGCTGATAACGGTTCTGCCGGGCGTCTCGCCGGGCTCGGCGCGCTCGGAGCCGGTGCCCTTGGCATGCGTGGAGCTGCGCGCATGGGAGCGGGATCTTTTGGCGGTTCGGGAGCAGGTTCTGTGACTCCTGGGACATATAGCGGCAAGGGATTTGGAACGTATGGTGCCCCCTCGCAGGCAGGAAGTGGAAACGCAGCTGGAAGCGGCGTAAATGGAACGACTGCTACTCCTCGGGTGGCAGGCGCTTCTAGTGCTCAAGGTGGTGCTTCCGGTGCAGGCCGAGGGTCTTTCATGGGCAGCGGCATGGGAGCAGGTGCGGGTGGTTCGAAGGACGAGAAGAAAGCCAGGAGACGCAAGTATCAGCCGTACAGGTACCTGGACGATGATCCCGATGCTCTGCCCGAAGGCTACGTGAATCCCCTGTCTCAGACCTACGGATCGGACAAAGGACCTGGCTCCCGCGAAGCGCGAGGATGACGGATGGGATCCCCGCCAATGGTGAGCCCCAAGTATAAGGTTTCGCGCGTACTCCTCGCGGTTGTCTGCGCGTCCGCTTGTGCCCTGGGAGTCGTAGCAGTTCCCGTTGCGCCGGCACATGCCGCCGACACGATCACCGCAGCCGACCAACCCTACTTTTCCTACTACCACCTCGACCAAGCCAGGGCGAAGGGATACACGGGCGCGGGCGTCACGATCGCAATGATTGATGGGCCGGTTGACACTTCGCGACCAGAGCTTGCTGGTGCCACGGTTCTTGATAAGAGTCCTTGCCAGATCAAACCTGACGACGATAGTCGGCGTCATGGGACTGAGATCGCTTCGATTCTCGTTGCGCGCGACTACGGCGTTGCTCCGCAAGCTACTCTATACAGTTACCAGACTGTTAGCGGAGGCTCGGAGCCAGATCCGGCTTGCCAGAATGTAAGCGTTTACACGCACGCCTCACTGATCAATCATGCGATTAATGACGGTGCGGACATTGTCAGTATCTCTATCACGTCCCTAGAGCGACAAGCGTCTCTGAAATGGGCTATAGCTCGTGCTGCTGCATCGGGGACAATCATCGTTACCGGTATTGGCAATACGGGTAGTGCGAACGATGCTGGAAGCTTGTCTTTCTGGTCTGGAGTGGTCGGTGTTTCCGCAGTTGACATCAATGGTGCGCGAGCGGACTACTCATCATGGGGATCGTCCGTTACCACGGCAGCCGTTGGTGGCCCTATCAAGGCGTATGACTACGGGACTGCGCAGATTATACAGACTGTCGGAACATCCATTTCCACCCCCATCGTCGCAGGATTCCTCGCAATGGCTCGCCAGAAGTGGCCCGATGCGACGTCGAACCAGCTGCTGCAGCTGCTGATACACACGACCGTCAACCCGGACGGCGGCTGGAATCAGTACACCGGCTACGGCGTCGCGAGCCCCGCAACAATGATGAACACTGATCCCAGTCAATACCCCGACGTCAACCCCCTCGCGGACAAGGGAGGCGGGTCCAGCCCGACCCCCGAAGAGATCGCGCAGTACGTCGACGGCCTCGTCCCGCCGGCGGAAATCGTCTTCGACAACTCATACACCTACCGTGGCCTGGACGAATCCGTCGTCGGAGCAACCACGAACCCGTACCCGACACACCTCGGTACGAGCCCGCGCTACCACGCGAAGTAGAAGAAACCTGCGAGATGCAGTGAGAGGCCGGGGCCCTTGTGGGGTCCCGGCCTCTCGCGTTGAGCGCGAAGGCGCAGCCGCGCCGCTGGGCGGGGCAGGGTACGCGCCCACGTGCGCGTGAGCGCGCGCCTTGCCCGGCCTCGTCGTTAGTTCTTCGGCGCGCGGCCCTGGGTGAGCTTCCCCAGTTCCAGGTAGCCGGGCAGCGGCTTGTTCATGGCCTTGTTCGTGAAGGCGATGGGCGCCGTTCGGCAGCGGGTTCACGACGCGGATCGCGGCGGTCAGCTTCTGCGCGGAGTCCTTCGACAGGTATCCCGCAGGCAGCGGCAGGCGCGCGGTCACCCTCCCCGTCTGGCCCGGGAGGATCGAGGGCAGGATGGACTCGAGGCTCTGGCTGGCCACGATCGTATTCTTCTCTCATCGACCAGGACGACCTCGAGCGGCCACGTCGCGTAGAACGGTGCGACGCCGGTGTTCTTGATCTCCACGACCACGGTGGCCTTCACCTGGTTGTACGTCGTCGACGTGCGGGTGGCCTGCAGCGTGTAGCCCATGGCGGCGCTCGCGGCCTTGGCGCGCGTCAGCTCGTCGCCGATGGGGGGAGTGCTGCCAGGCATCCCCCTTGCCCTGCTTCTTCAGCTTGGGGATGAAGTGCCAGCTGGTCCCCTCCAGGGTCGCGTAGCCGAGGGAATCATCGTAGTAGCCCATGCCGTGAGCCTTCGTGACAGCGGTGGGGTAGCGGCTCGTGTCCGTGCCTGCGTCGATGAGGTATTGGGGCATCCCGGTCTTTTTGCCGGGTGTATCCAGGGTAAAACGGATGACGGCCTGGTGACCGCGAGAGGCGATCGCGTCCAGGAGGGCGTCAACCTTCGTGAAGTCGTAGGTGTCGTGTCCGGTGACGAGGTGTTCACGGGGAAGGGTGCCCATTCCAGTGTGTAGGGCATCGTGCCCTGTGCGAGCACGGGTGTGTCGCCGGCGGTGTGCGCCCACGGCATGAAGCCCTTCATCGGGTTCGAGACCGGGGCTGGCGCTTCCTTGAGCGTCGTCCACTGGGCGGTGGCGGCCGACGAGGCCCTGGCCGACAGGGTGGCACCCACCAGTCCTGCGGTCGCCGCGAGAAGCGATGGCGATGCGAGTAAATGTTCTCATCGCGAGGGTCCTCTCAGTCATAAGTGCTGCGGCTGGGGACGTGATGCGGCGTGGGCGCGTCGCGTGGGACCTGAGTGCATAGCGTCGTCGTTGGGCGTGGGCGAGGCCTCCACAGCTGTCAAGTGAACCATGTTGTGCATAGTGCCTGCGACAGTGCGGAAAACGATCTCAGTAAGTGAATGTCTAACAAACCTATTGTGGGGCGTGTTGCGGCTCTGCGATGAGGAGAGTGTGTGCTGGTTCTTTGAGTAGGGTCCGCTGTTGTCGACCGCCCGTGTCCCATCGTCCTGGAGTTGCAGGGAGACGACCTCGCGTCCCTTGAGGGGCTCAAGAGATCCGTCCGAGTAGGTGCGCAGGTACTAGACGTTGCCCAGCCAGCGATTTGGGTCGGTGTTCGGCTGAGGCGCGTTGGTATTCGTGTCCGTGATCGTCACGCTCGTGTGGACCTGATTGGCTAGGAGGGGCAGGAACTCGCCCTGGCCTCTCTCCAGGTCGGGCGTTGGCGTGTGGTTGTTCGCTCGCTCGGGTGTCTCGTAGATGCTCGCACGGATGGAGGCGTACGCGTTGGTCCTGTCACGCGACACATCCCAGACATTGCGCGTGACGACGTAGGCGATGGTCACCTCTTCCGGGTTTGTGCGGTCGACCTCGCGCGGGTCGGGCAGGAGATCGGGGAGTCACTGGACCGAGGCGGGGTGTAGGCATGTGCCGATGGGCGTGGGGAGCCGTCCTCGCAGGCGGGGGCGGTGGGCGTTGCCTCAGTTGGGGTGGGGGTTTCGTGGTGGTCGAGGCCTCGGCGGGAGCTTTTGGGAAGACTGTGACGACTGCTCGGTGGTGTCGGGCACGCTCATCGAGGAGTGTGTCCTCGGCGGGTGCGTAGGTGGTAGCCGAGGCGGCTCCTCCAGCGGCAAGCATGAGTGTGGCCGCAGTGGCGCCGATCGTGAGGCGCTGTGATCTCATCCGTGCGTGTGTCTGCTTGCTGTTGTCTATACGTGCGTCCTTGCGTGTGGGGTTATTCGTGTGTTCTTTGCTCATTGTGGTGCACTCGTGGCGAAGGCGTGACTGTCTGGCGTGGACGGAGGAACCCTCGACGCGCTCCTGAAGTGATGGACATCGTAGTGGTCAATGCGTCGGCGTTGGTGATGTGAATACTGCATGCCTGTGCGTGGGCGCGGGTTCGCGCGACGAGGCCGGAGCCACCATTTACGACAATGTTCTGTTGCGCAAATGGGTGCTGTGGGCGAGCCTGGCCCCGACCTCGTTCGTTGAAACGGCGGGAAAAAGTGCGCTCGCTCGCCGAGGTGAGGGTCACCTAGCTAGGGTTGCGTGCGGAATGAAGTGATGTGCACGCTTCATCCACCTTGCACACTCGCGCGGACGCACCCGCGCACCACATGACGGAGGAATGCCGTGGCATCCACCATGCCTAGCGACATGAGCGCTGACGTCGTCATCGTCGGCGCAGGCCCGGGCGGGTCCTCCACCGCCTACCATCTGGCCAGAGCAGGCCTCGATGTCGTCCTCCTGGAGAAAAGCCCTTCCCGCGCGACAAAATCTGCGGCGACGGGCTCACCCCGGCCGCCGTCCACGAGCTCATCGCCATGGGCGTGGACACCACCGGCTGGATGCGAAACCGCGGCCTGACCGTCATCGGCGGCGGCCACACCGTCCACATGGATTGGCCCGATCAGAAGTCCCTGCCCGGCTACGGCATGACCCGCGCCCGCATGGACCTCGACCACGCGCTCGCCCGGCGCGCCGTCGAAGCCGGGGCCCGCCTCTACGAGAGCGTCACCGTCATCGGCGCCATTCAGGACGGCTCCGGCCGCGTCGTCGGCGTGCAGGCCAAGAGCGGGCGCGGCAAGAACGCCGCCACCTTCGAGGTGCGCGCCTCCATCGTCGTCGACGCCGGGGGAGTGGCCGCCCGACTGGCCACCAGCCTCGGCCTCGAAAAGAAGATGAACCGCCCCATGGGCGTGGCCGCACGCGCCTACTTCCACAGCCCCCGCGGTGACGAGGAATGGATGGAATCCCACCTCGAACTGTGGAGCGGCACCCCCGGCGCCTCCGACCTGCTGCCCGGCTACGGCTGGATCTTCCCCATGGGCGACGGCATCGTCAACGTCGGCCTCGGCTCCGTCGCCTCGCGCGCCGGCGCCACCAACCTGCCCTACCGCGAGGTCTTCAAGACCTGGACCGCGAACCTGCCCGAGGAATGGGGCTTCACCCCCGAGAACCAGATCGGTCAGCTCCGCTCCGCCGCCCTGCCCATGAGCTTCAACCGCAAGCCTCACTACACCCAGGGCCTCGTCCTCGTGGGCGACGCCGGCGGCATGGTCTCTCCCTACAACGGCGAAGGCATCGCCCCGGCCATGAAGGCCGGACGCTACGCGGCCTCGTGCATCGCGCAGGCCCTGTCCCGCTCCCACCGCGCCGGCATCGACCGCGCCATGAGCGAATACCCCCACATGCTTCGCGACGAATACGGCGGCTACTACCAGCTGGGCCGCATCTTCGTCGCGCTCATCGAAAACCCGACAATCATGCGCACCTGCACGAACGTCGGGCTGCCCATTCCGCGCCTCATGACACTCGTTCACAAACTCCTGTCGGACGGGTACGAGAGGACCGGGGGCGACTTCGACGACCAACTCATCACAATGCTGACCAAGGTGGTGCGCCCCGCATGACCACCACCACCGATAACCGGGAGGAACGATGACGAATCCCTACGTGCCGCTGCTCATCATGTCGGCAGCTGCCCTCGTACTAGCCTTCGGAGGCCTGGTCGCCTCCGCGATCCTGGGCCCCACCAAGAAGTCCAAGACCAAGGCCGACAACTACGAGTGCGGTATCCAGCCGACCAGCGCTCACCTCACCGAGGGTCGCTTCCCGGTGCGCTACTACCTGGTCGCCATGACGTTCATCATCTTCGACATCGAAGTTGTGTTCATGTACCCGTGGGCCGTCAGCTTCAACCAGCTGGGCCTGTTCGGACTGGTCGTCATGATGAGCTTCCTCGTCACCCTCTGCGTCCCCTACGCCTACGAATGGCGACGCGGCGGCCTGGACTACTGAGATATAAGTAAGGAAAAGACAAGTGGGACTTGAAGAATCCTTGCCCGCGGGTATCGCGCTCACCAGCGTCGAAAAAGTCCTCGGGCTCGCACGCAAGTACAGCCAGTGGCCCGTCACCATGGGTCTGGCGTGCTGCGCCATCGAGATGATGGCCGCCGGTACCCCCCGTTTCGACATGGCGCGCTTCGGCCTCGAGGTCTTCCGTGCCTCGCCGCGTCACGCCGACATGATGATCGTATCGGGCCGTGTCTCGCACAAGATGGCGCCCATCATCCGCCGCGTCTACGACTCGATGCCCGAACCCAAGTGGGTCATCTCCATGGGTGCGTGCGCATCCTCCGGCGGCGTCTTCAACAACTACGCCGTCGTCCAGGGCTGCGACCACATCGTCCCCGTCGACGTCTACCTGCCCGGCTGCCCGCCCCGCCCCGAGGCCCTCATCCATGCGGTCCTCGTCCTGCGTGAGCAGATCGGCAAGGAGCCCCTCGGCGTCCACCGCCGCGAGATCGCGCGCCGCGCCGAGCAGGCCGCGCTCGAGGCGACCCCCACCCACCAGATGAAGGGACTCCTCGCATGAGCGACCTTTCCATCCCCGAGGACAACGCGCCCGCCGAGGTCACCCAGGGCCTCGTCGCAGCGCGGTTTCGCCCTCCCCGAGCCCATCGCCCACCGCGAGGGCCTCTTCGGCGCGGGCACCGACTCCTCCACCTCCGGCTTCTCCGGACTGGTCTCCGACTCCTTCCTGCCCGGCGAGGCCTCCCGCCCCTACGGCGGCTGGTTCGACCAGGTCGTTGACGTCCTCGAAGAGCTCATCGCCGCCGATGGCCTCGACGTCGCCGACGTCATCGAAAAGGTGACCGTCGACCGCGGACAGCTCGGCATCTTCATCGCCCGCGAGCACATCGCGCGCGTCGCCAAGTACCTGCGCGACGACGCGGACCTGCGCTTCGAAATGTGCCTGGGGACCAACGGCGCGCACTACCCCCTCGACAAGGGGCGCGAGCTGCATGCCATCTACCCCCTGTACTCGATCACGCACAACCGCATGATCCGCCTCGAGGTCACGTGCCCCGACGAGGACCCCCGCATCCCCTCCATCGTCTCCGTCTACCCCGGAAACGACTGGCAGGAGCGCGAGACCTGGGATCTCATCGGCATCGTCTTCACCGGGCACCCCTCGCTCACGCGCACCGCGATGCCCGACGACTGGGTCGGACACCCTCAGCGCAAGGACTACCCGCTGGGCGGCATCCCCGTCGAATTCAAGGGAGCCGTCACTGCCTCCGCCGACGTTCGTAGGAGTGTGAACTGATGACCACCGCCTTCCACGCGCCCGCCGGCGCGACCGACCTGCCCATCGAGGACATTCCCGAGGTCCTCACCCAGGGCGGCGACTGGGACGACGTCCTGCACGAGATCGAGGCCATCACCTCCGAGCGCATCGTCGTCAACCTGGGTCCGGTTCACCCCGCGACCCACGGCGTTCTGCGTCTGATCCTCGAGCTCGACGGCGAGAAGGTCCGCGAGACCCGCGTCGACACCGGCTACCTGCACACCGGCATCGAGAAGAACATGGAGTACCGCACGTGGGCCCAGGGCGTCGCATACTGCACGCGCATGGACTACGTCGCTCCCTTCTTCCAGGAGGCCGCGTACTGCCTCGGCGTCGAGAAGCTCCTCGGCATCGAAGAGGACATTCCCGAGCGCGCCTCCCTGATCCGCATCCTCATGATGGAGCTGTGCCGCATCGCCTCGCACCTGGTCGCCATCGGTTCGACCGGTAACGAAATGGGCGCCACGACGATCATGACGATCGGCTTCCGCGCCCGCGAGGAAATCCTGCGCATCTTCGAGCGCATCACCGGCCTGCGCATGAACCACGAGTACATCCGCCCCGGCGGCGTCGTGCAGGACATCGGCGAGGGCACCTCGGACTACATCCGCGACCGCCTGCGCCGCGCCCGCAAGGACATCGGCGAGCTCCAGGACATCCTCGTGGAGAACCCGATCTTCAAGAAGCGTCTGTGCGACGTGGCCGTCATGCCGCTGAGCGGTCTCATGGCCCTCGGCACCACCGGCCCTGGCGTGCGCGCCGCCGGCCTGCCCCTGGACCTGCGCAAGAGCCAGCCTACTGCGGCTACGAAAACTTCGAGTTCGACGTTCCCACCCGCGACAAGTCGGACGTCTACAACCGCACGATGATTCGCTTCGACGAGTGCTACGAGTCGATGCGCATCATCTGGCAGGTTCTCGCCAAGCTGGACCAGTGCGAGGGTGCGCCCACCATGGTCGCCGACCCCGAGATCGCCTGGCCCGCGCGCCTGGCGGTCGGCACCGACGGCCAGGGCAACTCGGCCGAGCACGTCCGCGAAATCATGGGGGAGTCCATGGAGTCCCTCATCCACCACTTCAAGCTCGTCACGGAGGGCTTCCACGTGCCCGCCGGCCAGGTCTACCAGACCGTCGAGCACGCGAAGGGCATCCTGGGCGTTCACCTCGTCTCCGACGGTGGCACGCGCCCGTTCCGTGCGCACTTCCGCGACCCCTCCTACGCCAACCTGCAAGCGCTGGCCATGATGACCGAGGGCGGCCAGCTGGCTGACGTGGTCGTCGCACTGGCCGCTATCGACCCCGTTCTCGGAGGCGTTGACCGATGAGCTACACACCCGACACCCTGGCACGCCTGCAGGCGGATGCCGCGCAGATCATCGCCCGCTACCCGGACGGTCACTCGCGCTCCGCGCTGCTGCCGATGCTGCACCTGATCCAGTCCGTCGACGGCTACGTCAGCCCGGACGGCATCGACTTCATCTCGGCCACGCTGGACCTGCCCCGCGCAGAGATCAGCGCCGTCGCGACCTTCTACACGCAGTACAAGCGTCACCCCACCGGTGAGTACCTGGTGGGCGTGTGCACGAACGCGCTGTGCGCCGTCATGGGCGGCGACGGATCTGGGAAAAGGTCTCCGAGAAGGTCGGCGTCGGAAGCGACGAGACCAGCGAAGACGGCAAGATCACGCTCGAGCGCATCGAGTGCAACGCGGCGTGCGATTACGCGCCCGTCGTCATGGTCAACTGGGAATTCTTCGACAACCAGAGCCCCGAGTCGGCGCTGGCGATGATCGATGACATCCAGGCCGGCCGCGACATCCACCCGACGCGCGGCCCCATCGTGGCCCCCACGTTCAAGGAGAACGAGCGCGTCCTGGCCGGCTTCCTGGACGGCCACGAGAACGAAGGCCCTTCCGCGGGTCGCGCCACCCTGCTGGGCCGCGAGATCGCCGCAGCGAACGGCTGGACTGAGCCGGTTGCCGTCGAGGTCGCCGACGAGGCCACTGACACGAAGGGAGAAGATGCGAAGTGAGCACCGCATACGTTGTGCCCGGACCGCTGACCCTGATCCTCACCAACGGTGGGGAGAGGACGTTCTGGACGCTGGACTCCTACCGGAGCCGCGGAGGCTACCAGGGCCTCGAAAAGGCCCGCACCATGGAGCCCGCCGACATCGTGCAGGCCGTCAAGGACCCGGTCTGCGAGGCCGTGGTGGCGCAGGGCTTCCCGTCCGGCCTCAAGTGGTCCTTCCTGCCCCCGGCCGACGGTGGCCCCCGCTACCTCGTGGTGAACGCCGACGAGTCCGAGCCGGGCACCTGCAAGGACATTCCGCTGATCATGGGCAACCCGCACGTCCTCATTGAGGGCATCGCGATCACGTCGCGCGCCATCGGCTGCGACCACGCGTTCGTCTACCTGCGCGGCGAGGTCACCCACTGTACCGCCGCCTGCTGGAGGCCGTGCGCGAGGCGACCGAGGCCGGCGTGCCTCGGCGACCTGCGCATCACTGCTCACGCGGGCGCCGGCGCCTACATCTGCGGTGAGGAGACGGCTCTGCTGGACTCCCTCGAGGGACGCCGAGGCCACCCGCGCCTCAAGCCCCCTGTTCCCCTGCGGTCGCCGGTCTGTACGCCCGTCCCACGGTCGTCAACAACGTCGAGACCATCGCTCAGGTGGCGGGTATCTTCCGCAACTCGCCCGAGTGGTTCGCCCCTCGATGGGCACCCGAAAAGTCCAAGGGCCACGGCATCTTCTCCGTGTCGGGTCACGTGAACAACCCCGGCCAGTTCGAGGCTCTTCGGTATCACGATGCGCGAGCTCATCGAGATGGCGGGCGGCATCCGCGACGGCCACAGCTGAAGTTCTGACCCCTGGCGGCTCCCTCCACCCTGATCTTCACCGAAGACGAGCTGACACGCCCTCGACTACGAGTCCGTGGGTGCGGGCCGGTTCGATGCTGGGTACGCGTGCCCTTCAGGTGTCTCGACGAGACCGTTTCGGTGGTCCGCGTCATCACCCGCTGGTCCGAGTTCTACCAGCACGAGTCCTGCGGTAGTGCACGCCCCTGTCGCGAAGGCACCTACTGGATGAAGCAAACTCATGCTGCGTCTCGAGCGAGGCGAGGGCCGCCCCGGCGACGTCGACCTGCTCTGACGAGATCGCACACAACATCGCGGGCCGTAGCTTCTGCCCGCTCGGCGACGCCGCAGCAACCCCTGATCACGTCGGGCATCAGCGCCTTCGCGACGAGTTCGAGGCCGGCCTCACCACGCCCGCCCGCGAGCTTTTCCCCTACGAGGCGTCCGCTAACTACGCGCGAGGAGGTGGCCGATGAGCGACGCACCCAACATGATCGACGTCACCATCGACGACGTTCAGGTTTCTGTCCCCCAGGGCACGCTCGTGATCCGCGCGGCCGAGCAGGCCGGCATCCGGATCCCGCGTTTCTGTGACCACCCGCTGCTGGCCCCTGGTGGCCGCACGCCGCCAGTGCCTCGTGGAGGTCGGCATGCCCTGACCGCAACACGGGCGAGCTGCGCTCATGCCCAAGCCCCAGCCCTCGTGTGCGCAGACCGTCACCCCGGGCATGGTCGTCAAGACCCAGCACACCTCCGAGGTGATCGACCGCGCTCAGCGCGGCGTCATGGAGTTCCTGCTCATCAACCACCCGCTGGACTGCCCGGTCTGTGACAAGGGCGGCGAGTGCCCCCTGCAGAACCAGGCACTGACGGAGGGTCGCGGCAAGTCCCGCTTCACCGACGCCAAGCGCACGTTCAAGAAGCCGCTGCGCCTGACCTCTCAGATCCTGCTGGATCGCGAGCGCTGCATCCTGTGCCAGCGCTGCGTGCGCTTCGGCAAGGAGATCTCCGGCGATGTGTTCATGGACCTGCAGGGTCGTGGCGGCGGCACCGCCCCACGGAGCACCACTACTTCATGGGCGAGCAGGTCGGCGGCTTCGACTCGACCACGCTCGACTTCTTCGATCCGAAGGCCAAGGAGGCCTCGACCTCGTCCCTGTCGTCCCCGTACGGCACGGATGCGATCGTCGGTTCCATCAACGAGGGTGAGCTTTCCGTCGCCGAGCGCGACGTGTCGGGCCGAGCCTTCGCGTCCTACTTCCCGGGCAACATCATCCAGATCTGCCCGGTCGGTGCCCTGACCGCAGCGTCCTACCGCTTCCGCGCGCGTCCCTTCGACCTCGTGTCGACGGCGTCCGTGACCGAGCACGACGCGTCGGGCAGCGCGATCCGTCAGGACGTGCGCCGCGGTGAGGTCGTGCGTCGCATGAGCGGCAACGACCCCGAGGGCAACGAAGAGTGGATCACCGACAAGGACCGCTTCGCCTTCGAATGGGACAAGGTCGATCGCCTGACCACCCCGCTCGTGCGCGAGGACGGCAAGCTGGTTCCCACCTCCTGGTCCGACGCGCTTGACCGCGTCCGTGAGGGCCTCGAGCAGGCGGGTTCGTCCGTGGGCTTCCTGCCCGGCGGCCACCTCACCTTCGAGGACGCCTGGGCATGGTCGAAGTTCGCGCGCACCGTCGTGGGCCCGACTCGATCGACTTCCGTCTCGCGTCGCTCCAGCGAAGAAGAGCGTTCCTTCCTGGCCTCCCACGTGGCGGGCTCCGGCCTCGAGACCACGTACGCGGACCCTAGAGAGCGCCGGCCAGGTGCTGCTGGTCGCCCTCGAGCCCGAGGACGAGTGTGGCGCCATGTTCCTGCGCCTGCGTAAGGCCACGCGTAAGTCGGGCCTGAAGGTCGCGACCGTCGCGCCCTTCACCTCCGCGGGTTCGCGCAAGATGAAGGCTCGCCTCCTGCACGCCGCCCCCGGCTCCGAGCCGGGCGTCGTGGACGCGATCGCGGCAGGCGGTGCCTACGCCGACGTGGCCGAGGCGCTGTCGGGCGGCGTCATCCTCGTGGGCGAGCGCGCCGCGCAGACCCCCGGCCTGCTCTCCTCCGTCGTCGCTCTTGCCGAGCGCACGGGCGCCCGCCTCGCGTGGGTCCCGCGCCGCGGGTGACCGCGCCGCCATCGAGGCGGGCCTCCTCCGGTCTGCTTCCCTTCGGCCGTGGCCTTGACGAGGCCGGCGCGCAGTCCCTGGGTTGGGGCGAGCTTCCCGGCCGTGGCCTCGACGCCGAGCAGATGATCGAGGCCGCTGCCTCCGGTGAGCTCCAGGCTCTGGTCGTCGGCGGTGTTGACGTCCGCGACTTCGACGAGCCCGCCGCCGTGCGCGAAGCCCTCGAAGAGGTTCCCTTCCTCGTGTCGCTTGAGGTTCGCGCCTCGGAGATCACCGACCGCGCGGACGTCGTCCTGCCGGTCGCTCCCGCGGTCGAGAAGAACGGCACCTACATCAACTGGGAAGGCCGCCTGCGCCCCTTCGGCCAGGCCCGCTCGGCGACGTCCCTCACGGACCGCGACGTGCTCGTGCGCCTCACCGAGGAGTTCGACCTCGACCTGGGCATCACCGCCCTGGCCGACCTCTACGAGGAAGTCAACCCCCTCATGGAGTGGGACGGCGCCCCGCAGGAGTTCACGCCGGTGTCGGCGCAGGCTCCCGCTGCAGCCGGTAAGGGTCAGGCTGTTCTGGCCTCCCATAAGCCCATGATCGACGCCGGTCGTCCCAGGATGGCGCCTCGTGGCTGGCCGGTTCGGCCCGCCGCCCCGTCCTTCTGGCCTCGGCCGCGACGCTGGCCGCCGCTGGCATTGCCCCCGGCGCCGACGCGACGCTCGAAACCGAGCGTGGCACGATCACCCTCCCGGCCGCCATCGCGGACCTGCCCGACTCCGTCGCGTGGGTGCCCGAGTGCTCGACCGGCTCCGTTATTCACGAAAACCTCGGCGGTGCCGGCACCGTCGCAACCCTGCGCGCCACGCAGGAGGTGGCACGATGACACTCGCACCCTTCGCAGTCCCGGAGTACACCGCCGCGGACTTTAGCCAGGAAACCTGGTGGCTCAGCCTCATCAAGGCTGTGTTCATCATCGTGTTCCTGATCGCCAACGTGCTGCTCGCCCTGTGGGTCGAGCGCCGAGGCCTGGGCCGCATGCAGACGCGTCCCGGCCCGAACGTCGCGGGCCCCTCGGCCTGTTCCAGGCGTTCGCCGACGCAGGCAAGCTCCCTTCAAGGAGGACATGTGGACCCGTCGGGCCGAGAGGTTCCTGTACTTCCTGGCCCCCGCGATCGCGGCGTTCGCTGCGTTCAGCGTCTACGCGGTTATCCCGATGGGCCCGAACGTGAAGATCTTCGGCCACTCCACGCCGCTGCAGCTGGCCGACATGCCCGTCGCCTCCCTGTACATCCCTGGCGATCGCGTCGCTGGGCCTGTACGGCATCGTCCTGGGTGGCTGGTCGACCTGCTCGACCCCGCTGCTGTACGGCGCCGTGCGTTCCTCCGCGCAGGTCATCTCCTACGAACTGGCTATGGGCCCTGTCCCTCGTGAGTGTGTTCCCTGCGTCGGCTCCATGTCCACCTCGCAGATCGTCGCAGCCCAGGGGCAGTTCTGGTGGGCATTCACCCTGTTCCCTGCGTTCGTCATCTACTGCATCAGCGCCGTCGGTGAAGTCAACCGTCTTCCCTTCGACCTTCCCGAGGCCGAAGGCGAGATCGTCGCCGGTCACATGACCGAGTACTCGTCGATGAAGTTCGGCTGGTACTACCTGTCCGAGTACGTCAATATGCTCAACGTCTCGGCCGTGGCCACCACGATGTTCTTCGGCGGATGGCACGCCCCGTGGCCGCTGTCCCACGTTGAGTTCCTCAACTCCGGCTGGTGGGGCATGCTCTGGTTCTTCCTCAAGATCTGGTTCTTCATGGTCCTGATGATCTGGACGCGCGCCACGCTGTTGCGCTTCCGCTACGACCAGTTCATGAACCTCGGCTGGAAGCGCCTTATGCCCATCGCCCTGGGTTGGCTCGTGCTCGTCGCCCTGGTGCGTGGCATCACCCAGTTCGTGCAGCTGCCCAACCACGTCCTCTTCGGTGGCGTCGGCGTCCTCTTCCTGATTGCCCTCGCGATCATCTGGCTCACCGACAAGTCCGAGCCCGAGGAGATCCCCGCCTCCGAGCGCGAATACACCGGCTTCGAGGACGGATTCCCCGTTCCGCCGCTGCCCGGACAGACCCCCGTTGCCTCGCCGCGAGGCCTCGCCACCATTGAGGGCGAGCTGGCCCCGGCCGCGGCAATCGACAGCCCGAAGGAGTCCACCGATGAGTGAGAAGACCACCGACGAGGAAATGCTCTTCGAGCATGACCCCAAGGGTGCGTTCGCCCAGTTCGTCGCGCCCATGGCCGGCTATGGAGTCACCATGGCTTCCTTCTTCCGGCCCACCGTCACCGAGCAGTACCCTGCGCGAACCCGCGCGCGTCGTGCCCCGCTTCCACGGTCGTCACCAGCTCAACCGCTACGACGACGGCCTGGAAAAGTGCGTCGGCTGCGAGCTGTGCGCCTGGGCGTGCCCCGCTGACGCGATCTTCGTCGAGGCCGCCTCGAACACGCCCGAGGAGCAGTATTCTGCGGGCGAGCGTTACGGCCGCGTCTACCAGATCAACTACCTGCGCTGCATCTTCTGCGGCATGTGCATTGAGGCGTGCCCCACGCGCGCCCTGACGATGACGAACGACTTCGAAATCGCCAAGTACACCCGCGAGGACGACATCTACGAGAAGGAAGACCTCCTGGTCCCGCTCTCCGATGGCATGCTCGCAGCGCCCCACCCCATGGTCGAGGGTAAGAACGACATCGACTACTACCGCGGGGAAGTCACCGGCCCCACCGCCGCCCAGGTTGACTGTCGCGAGTTGCCGCCCTGACGACCCCTCCCTCAAGACGGTACGAGTCGCCGAGGAGGCACACTGATGAACCTGTCCAACGGTTGGCCCATGATGGGGTCAACGGGGGAGATCATCCTCTTCGCATGCACGGCCATCGTCATGGTCGCCTGCGCTCTGGGTGTCCTCTTCTTTAAGAAGGCCGCACACTCGGTCATCTGCATGGTCGGCGTCATGCTCGGCCTGGCAGTCCTGTACATCGCGAATAGCGCCCCCTTCCTGGGCGTCGCGCAGATCGTCGTGTACACCGGCGCGATCATGATGCTGTTCCTCTCGTCATCATGCTGATCGGCATCGGCACCTCCGACGACTACGCCCGCCAGAGCCGGGGCGCGATCGTCGCGGCGGTGCTCGGTGGCCTCGGCCTGATCGTCATCGTCACGACTGCGATCCTCAGGCCGTGCCCGCCCCGCACAAGCCCGTTGAGGTTGACCCCTACTCCAACCAGCCGATCACCGACCTGGCGATCACGCTGTTCCAGGAGCACTGGCTGAGCATGGAGCTCGCCGGCGGCCTGCTGATCACGGCCGCCGTCGGCGCGATGCTGCTGACCCACCTGATCGCCCTCACACCGAAGGCCGACCAGTTCGAGACAGCCCGCAACAAGATGCGCGCGTTCGCCGAGAAGGGTGCCTCGCATCGGCCAGCTGCCCGCCCCCGGTGTCTACGCCCAGTCGAACGCGGCCGACGTGCCCGCCGTCCCGGCGAGACCTCGACCGGTCGAGGAGTCGGTGCCTCGAGTCCTGCGCGTGCGCGGCCTCGCCCGCACGATCGGCGAGGTCACCCCGAGGTCTCGAGCAGCTCGCCCTCGCGCGCACCGAGACCGCGGCGACCGACGCGATCGACGAGTCGCCCCTACACCATCGGGCGCACGCCCGACGTCCCCTGCCCCGGCGCCTCGGTATGCCTCGGCGCGGACGCGCCCACCGGTCTGGCCCAGCCCCTGCCCTGCAAGGCGCGCACCACCACCCCATTGAGAAGAAGGAGGAGAGCAAGTGAGCCTCGCCTGGTACCTCATCCTTGCGGGTGTGCTGTTCGCCATCGGTGCGACCACGGTCCTCGTGCGCCGCAGCGCGGTCATCGCGCTCGATGGGCGTCGAATGATGCTCAACGCCGCGAACCTCGTCCTCGTGACGTTTGCGCGCATTAACTCCAACGTTGACGGCGAGATCATGGCGTTCTTTGTCATGGTCGTCGCGGCCGCCGAAGCTGTCGTCGGCCTGTCGATCATCGTGTCCATCTATCGTTCGCGCTCGACTACGAGCATGGACGATCTCAATCTGCTGAAGAACTGAGGGAGGACGTAACTCATGACCACCTTCATTTCCCCGCAGACTCTCACCGTCTACGATACGGTCGCGCCCACCGGAGCTGCTGCCTACGCGTGGCTGCTCATTCTCATCCCGCTGGCCAGCGCAGGCCTGCTCCTTCTGCTGGGCCGCGCTCGGACAAGTGGGAGCCACCCTGCTGGCAACCCTCGCGTCCTGGTCCACCTCGCGGTCGGCGCGCTGATCGCCGCCCAGATGTGGAACGCCCCGTGGAGGCGCGCCGCGTCGGCCAGACGCTGTTCACCTGGATCCCCGCCGGTGACTTCACCGTCGACTTCGGTCTCCTCGTGGACCCGCTGTCGATCACGTTCGTCATCCTGGTGACCTTCGTCGGGTCGCTCATCCACGTGTACGCGATTGCCTACATGGAGCACGACGCGCCCGCCGCCGTTTCTTCGCCTACCTGAACTTCTTCATCGCGGCGATGCTGACCCTGGTGCTCGCGGACTCCTACGCCGGCCTCTTTCGCCGGTTGGGAAGGCGTGGGCCTGGCGTCCTACCTGCTGATCGGCTTCTGGAACCACGTGCCCGCCTACGCGGTCGCAGCCAAGAAGGCGTTCGTCATGAACCGTGTCGGTGACATGGGCATGCTGATCGCCATGATGGCGATGGTTGCGTCCTTCCACTCGGTGTCCTTCTCCGAGGTTTCCGCCAAGGTTGGCTCGATCCCCACGGCGTCTGCGACCGTCATCGGCATCTTCCTGCTGGTCGCCGCCTGCGGTAAGTCCGCTCAGTTCCCGCTGCAGGCGTGGCTGGGCGACGCCATGGCTGGACCGACCCCCGTCTCCGCGCTCATTCACGCGGCCACGATGGTCACCGCCGGCGTCTACCTGATCGTCCGTTCCGGCGATGTCTTCATGGCCGCCCCCCATCGCGGCGACCGCCGTCGCCATCATCGGCGCGATTACGCTCCTCTTCGGCGCGATCGTCGGTTGCGCGAAGGACGACATGAAGAAGGTCCTCGCCGCCTCCACCATGAGCCAGATCGGCTACATGATGCTGGGTGCGGGCCTGGGCCCCATCGGCTGGGCGTTCTCGATCTTCCACCTCTTCACCCACGGCTTCTTCAAGGCCCTCATGTTCCTCGGCGCCGGTTCTGTCATGCACGGCATGGGCGACCAGGTGAACATGCGTCGCTTCGGTGCCCTGCGTGGCGCCATGAAGGTCACGTGGCTGACGTTCATGATGGGTTGGCTCGCCATCCTCGGCGTTCCTCCGTTCTCCGGCTACTGGTCGAAGGACAAGATCATCGAGGCCGCCTTCAGCGCCGACAGCTTCGGCGGTAACACTGCTCTGTGGGCTGGCTGGGTCTACGGTCCCATCGCGATGATCGGTGCGGGCATCACCGCGTTCTACATGTCGCGCCTCTTCTTCATGACGTTCCACGGCAAGGCCCGCTGGACCACCGAGGCCGAGGGCGCGCCCGTGCACCCGCACGAGTCCGGCCCCCTCATGACGATCCCGATGATCATCCTCGCGATCGGCGCGGTCGTCCTCGGCGGCGCTCTGTCCGTCGGTAACACCTTCACCGAGTGGCTGGTCCCCTCGATCGGTCACGTCATGCACGGTGACCCCGTCCTCAACGAGTACGTCATTCAGGGAGCCACTCTCGGCCCTCGTCATCCTCGGCGCGGCTGTCGCGTGGATGAAGTACGGGCGCGACGAGGTTCCCACCTCCGTCCCCGCAGGCAACGCCCTGACCGAGGCCGCACGCCGCGACCTCTACCAGGACACCGTCAACGAGACCCTGTTCATGATGCCCGCCAAAGGCCTCGTCACCGTCGCGACCGTCGGCGATGCGAGCGCCATCGACGGTGCACTGAACGGCCTCGGCGCCGGCTCGCAGCTGCTCGGACGCATCGTCGGCATCACCCAGAACGGCCTCGTGCGCACGTACGCCGCCTACATCCTGGGTGGCGTCATCCTCGCCCTGGCCATCGTCCTCGGATTCAGGCTGTAAGGGTATACGACAATGGAAAGTGCAATGATTGCTGCTAACTTCCCTGTGGCTGTCCGTCTCGTGGCCGTTCCGGCTGGGGCGCGGCCCTCCTCGGCTTCGTCCCGCCCCTGAGGCGCGCTGCCGGGCGCGTCGTCGCCCTGGTGGTCTCCCTCGTCGAGCTCGCGCTCGGCGTGCATGTGGCCGCGTCCGTGTTCGACTGGTCCGCCCCTGGCCTCTCACCAGGTGTACGAGTCCCACCGTGGATCCCCAGATCGGCATCACCTGGTCCTCGGCGTCACCGCGCTGGGCCTCGTCATGATCCTCCTGGCGATCGGCCCCGTGCCGCCTGTGCTGATTGCGGGTTGACGAGGACGATGCTGCGGACCGCGGCGCCTACCCGGCGCTCGTCCTGGCACCCCAGGCGTTCATGGTCGTCATCTCGCGGCCCACGATCTGACGGCTCTTCTACTCGCCTCGAGGCGATGCTCGTGCCGCTCTACCTCATGATCGACGCTACGGCGTCGGTGACGAGGCCGCGCGTCAGCAAGGCCGCCACGAAGTTCCTGCTGTACTCGCTGTCTGGTCGGGCTGCGATGCTCGGTGGCATCCCTCTACCTGTGGGCGAAGGGTTCGCAGGCGTTGCAGGACGTGTCGACGTTCTTCCGTATCGATACGCTCGCTCACATCCTGCCGAGCGCCCCGCTCGCCATTCAGATGGTCGTCTTCGTGACCTTCATGGTCGCCTTCGCGATCAAGGCCGCCCATGGTCCCGGTACACGTGGCTGCCCGACACGGCCGCCGTCGCCCGCCCCGGCACCTCGGTGCTGCTCGTCGGCGTCCTGGACAAGATCGGCACCTTCGGCATGATCGCCCTGTGCCTGCAGCTGACCCCCGGCGCGGCCGTCTCCGCGAAGTGGGTCATGTGCGTGCTCGCTGTCATCTCCATCCTGTGGGGCGGCCTGGCGGCGAACGGTCAGAACGACATCATGCGCCTCGTGTCCTACACCTCGGTGTCGCACTTTGGCTTCATGGTCCTGGGCATCTTCATCGGCTCGCAGATCGCCCTCGTTGGAGCCATGTTCTACATGGTCGCCCACGGTGTCTCGATCGCCGCGATGTTCCTGCTCTCCGGATGGCTGTCGCGCCGCGGTGGCACGCAGGACATGCGCGAGTACGTGGGCATGCAGCGCGTGACGCCGGTCCTCGCGGGCCTGTGGCTCGTGTCCGGCCTCGCGTCCATCGCGCTGCCCGGCCTGTCCGGCTTCGTCCCCGAGTACCTCGTGCTCATGGGCACCTGGTCGGTCAGCGGTCCGCTGGCGATCTTCGCAGTTCTCGGTGTCGTCATCGCCGCCCTCTACGTGCTCATGCCCTACCAGCGTGTCTTCACCGGTGCGCCGGGCAAGGGCAAGGAGAACCTGGCGGACCTGAAGGCGCGCGAACGCGGCGTCATGGTGCCGCTCGTGGCCGCGATGCTCATCCTTGGTATCTGGTCGGCGCCTCTCGTGAGCGCCCTGACCCCGGTTGCTTCAGACCTCGACCTGACCAACCTCGCAGGTCCCGGCCGCCGCTGAAGGGAGCGCACAGTGAACGTTCTACCCATGGCTAACTTCCAGGCCCCCGAGGTTCACTGGGTGAGCCTCGCGCCCATCCTCATCGTGCTGGGCGGCGCGGTCCTCGGCGTCCTCGTCGAGGCCTTCGCCCCCGCGAAGGCTCGTCGCCCCCTCGTGATCGCCCTGTCGATCCTGGCGACCGCCGGCGCGTGCGTCATGCTCGCCCTGCGCTGGGTCCCCGTCCTGGAGACCCCGGTGACGCTGGGGGAGTACATGGAGGATCCGCTGACGATTGCCGCTCAGTTGGCACTCGCCATCATCGGCTTCTTCGCCGTCCTCGTGATGGCCGACCGCACCTCCGTCGGTGACGGCGCGTTCGCCGGCCAGCCGTCGGATCGTCCGGACTCGGCCGCCGAGGAGCTGTCGGAGCGCAAGGGCTACCAGCGTTCCGAGATCTTCCCGCTGACCCTGTTCTCGCTGGGCGGCATGATGATGTTCCCCGCCGCGGATAACTTCGTGACGCTGTTCGTGGCCCTCGAGGTGATGTCGCTGCCCCTGTACATCATGGCTGCCACGGCCCGCCGTCGTCGCCAGCTGTCCCTACGAGTCGGCTCTCAGGTACTTCGTGCTCGGTGCCTTCTCCTCGGGCTTCCTGCTGATGGGCTCCGCCTTCCTCTTCGGATTCTCCAACTCGCTGCGCATCTCTGCGCTGGCCGAGGCCATCTCCACTCACACGAACATGGAGTGGATGGTCCTCGTGGGTGTGTTCTGCGTGATGGTGGGCCTGCTGTTCGCGGTGGCGCTGCCCCCTTCCACGCGTGGACCCCTCGACGTCTACACGGGCCCCTGACCCCGGTGACGGGCTTCATGGCCGCCGCCGTGAAGATCGCGGCCTTCGCTGCGATGATCCGCTTCTACACGGTCGCCGCCGCCTACCTGCAGTGGGACTTCCTGTACATCTTCACGGCCGTGGTGGTCCTGACGATCCTCGTCGGTACCTTCGCCGGCCTCGTGCAGGATGACGTCAAGCGCATGCTGGCCTACTCCTCGATCGCCCACGCGGGCTTCATCCTGATGGGTATCCTCGCGATCCAGAAGGGCGGCACGGGCCATGTGTTGTTCTACACGCTCGGTTACGGCCTGGCGACGGTCGGAGCCTTCGGCGTGGTCACGCTGGTGCGCGGCCACGACGCGGACGGCAACGTCCTGGGCGAGGCGACGAGCCTGCGCAAATGGGCGGGTATCGGCCGCACCAACCCGTGGATCGCGGGCGCGATGCTGATCTTCCTGCTGTCGTTCGCGGGCATCCCGCTGACGGGCGGTTTCATTGGTAAGTTCGTGATTTTCTCCGACGCGATCAAGGCCGGCATCGGCTGGCTCGCGATCGTCGGCCTCGTGGCCTCGGCGATCACCGCGTTCTACTACTTCCGCCTCGTGCGCCTGATGTTCTTCACCGAGCCCGGTGAGGAGTCCGTCGTCGAAGTCGGAGGGCCTGTCCGCTCTGGCGATCGCCGTGCGCGATTGGGACGCTCGCCCTGGGCATCTTCCCCGGTCCCGTGTTGAGTCTGCTCGAAAAGATCGTCATACTGATCCCGTGAGCGCTCAAACACCCGATCTTCATGTTCCCGACCTCGAGTCCCGTATTACCCTGGGGCTCGAGGTCGTCGAGCGTCGTCCCTCGACGCTGTCTCCTCGTCTCGTGACCTGACGGACGAGCTGACTCGTCACCTCGCGGTTGCGGGCGGCAAGCGGATGCGTCCGCTGCTCACCCTTGTGTGCGCGCAGCTGGGCGAGCCCTGAGCGTGCGCTCGACGAGCAGGTCATCACGGCCGCGACGGCGGTTGAGCTCACGCACCTGGCGTCCCCTGTACCACGACGACGTCATGGATTCGGCTCCCACGCGTCGCGGTGTTCCCTCGGCTCAGCACCTGTGGGGCAACAACCGCGCGATTCTGGCCGGTGACATCCTGTTCGCTCGCGCGTCGCTGCTGGTGGCCTCGCTGGGGCCCGAGATGGTCGCGCACCACGCGCGCACGTTCGAGCGCCTGTGCGAGGGCCAGCTCAACGAGACCTTCGGTCCGACGGATGGCGCCGATCGCGTCGACTTCTACCTGCAAGTCCTGGCGGATAAGACGGGCTCGCTCGTGTCCACTGCCGCGTCCTTCGGCGCGCTCCTGTCGGGCGCCGGCAAACTGATGGCGGACGTGGTGAGCGACTTCGGTGAGAAGGTAGGCGTCGCCTTCCAGATCGCCGACGACGTGCTCGACCTGGCGTCCTCGGGCGAGCAGTCGGGTAAGACGCCCGGCACCGATCTGCGCGAGGGCGTGGACACCCTGCCCGTCCTTCTCCTGCGTCGCCGTGAGGCGGCTGGCACGATCGACGAGGTTGGCGCGCGCATCCTGCGCGAGCTGACGGGTGACCTGTCCTCGGATGAAGCCCTGGCCTCAGTCGTTGAGCAGTTGCGCAGCCACGACGTGCTCGAAGAGACCCGCGAGCTCGCTCGCACCTGGGCGAACGACGCGGTCGCCACGCTGGCGCCGCTGCCCAAGGGTGAGGCGAAGACCGCGCTGGAGGCGTTCGCGAACCTGATGGTGGATCGCCTGGTCTGATTGTCGATAACGAGGCCGGGGCTCGGCTGCGCCTGATTACGTGGCTGGCCCCGGCCTCGTCGTATGCCCGGGACCCTTGAGGTGTGTGAGGGGTCTCAGCTAAGGTTGCCCTTGGCAACGGCGCGCTAGACTTAGTGCCCAGGTGCGCGCACACGCGCGCGGTCACGAAGAAGGAGAAATTGGTTGGCACCGCTCAACGTCGCCGTCATCGGCGCTGGTCCCGCTGGCATTTATGCGTCGGATATTCTGTCCAAGTCGGGGCTCGAGGTGAATATCGACCTGTTTGAGCGTCTTCCCGCGCCCTACGGTCTCGTGCGCTACGGCGTCGCTCCGGATCACCCGCGTATCAAGCAGATCATTGTGGCGCTGTACAAGATCCTGCAGCGTGGCGACATCCGTCTGCTCGGCAACGTCGAGGTCGGCCGTGACGTAACGATCGACGACCTGCGTGACCACTACGACGCGATCATCATTGCGACGGGTGCGGACCGCGATCACCCGCTCGATATTCCGGGCGTGGACCTGCCCGAGTCTTACGGCGCCGCCGACTTCGTGTCCTGGTATGACGGCAACCCGGACTACCCGCGCACGTGGCCGCTGAAGGCCCGCGAGGTTGCCGTCCTGGGCGTCGGCAACGTGGCGCTGGACGTGGCTCGCGTCCTGGCCAAGCACGCCGAGGATATGCTCAAGACGGAGGTTCCGGCCAACGTGGCCGAGGCCCTTGCTGAGAATCCGATCACCGACGTGCACGTGTTCGGTCGCCGTGGCCCGGCCCAGGTGAAGTTCACGCCGCTGGAGCTGCGCGAGCTGGGCAAGGTGCCGGACGTGGACGTCATCGTCTCGGAAGAGGACTTCGACTTCGACGAGGGCTCGGAGGAGGCGCTGCGCGCGTCGAACCAGCAGCGTCAGGTCGTAAAGACCCTGACGAGCTACGCGATGGCGGATCCGGAGGAGCACACAGCCTCGCGTCGCATCCACATTCACCTGTTCCAGGCCCCGGTCGAGATCGTCGCGGACGAGAACGGCCACGTGAAGGCTCTGCGCACCGAGCGTACCGCCCTGAACGGCGACGGAAGCGTGTCGGGTACGGGCGTCATTACGACGTGGCCCGTGCAGGCCGTGTACCGCGCGGTGGGCTACTACTCCTCGCCGATCCCGGGCCTGCCCTTCGACGAGCGCGCCGGCGTCGTGCCGAACGTTGAGGGCCGCGTCATCGAGGGGGACACCACGAAGGACGAGTCCGCCCCCGTCATCCCGGGCGTGTACGCGACGGGCTGGATCAAGCGTGGCCCCGTTGGCCTCATCGGATCGACGAAGTCGGACGCCCAGCAGACGATCTCCCACCTCGTCGAGGACGCCTCGGAGGGCCGTCTGCACGCGAACACCGCCGAGGTGGGCCACGAGGCCATGGTGGCGCTCCTGGAGTCCCGTGGCGTCGAGTTCACGACGTGGGAGGGCTGGGAGCTCCTGGATGCCTACGAGCAGGCTCTGGGCGAAGCCTACGGCGAGCTTCCGGGCGGCCGCGGCACGCGTGAGCGCATCAAGGTCGTGTCGCGTCGCGCGATGACGGACATTTCGCGCGGCGCACAGGTGGATCCGCAGGCGACGGATCTTATCGGCGAGATGGGCGAAATGGGCGTGCCGAGCGCCCCTGAGCGCTTCGATGACTACACGGGTCCGGGTCGCCGTCACTGAGCGTCCCTGATCGTTGCGAGGCCGTGGCCGGGTTGTCCGGTCGCGGCGTCGTTGTGTGGGGGAGCGGGGCTGTGGCGGATCTTGGTGCGCCTGGTGGCGTGGAGCGCAGATGGTTGTTTCCCATTGGAGCTTCGGCTGGTTCTCAGCAGCTTCTCAGGTAATCCCCATAGGATCGCCTGTATGGTGCACCGCAACTATCACAACGGTCTGAAGACGACGCTCCTGCTGGGAGGCATGTGGGCGCTGTTGCTCGCTATTGGTGGGATGATCGCCGCAGGTACGGGGCGTGCCGTGTGGTTGTTTGTGTTCGCGGGCATTGGGCTCGTCCAGACGGCTTATTCGTATTGGAATTCTGCGACGATCGCGCTCCGTTCTATGGGTGCATACCGGGTGAGCGAGGTGCAGTACCCGCAGCTGTACGCGATCGTTCGTGAGATGGCGGCGCGCGCACAGCAGCCGATGCCGTCGATCTGGGTGGCGCCGTCGCTGACGCCGAATGCCTTTGCGACGGGGCGTAACCCGAACAATGCGGCGGTGTGCTGCACGGAGGGCATCCTGGCTATTCTCAATGAGCGTGAGCTGCGCGGAGTGCTGGGGCACGAGCTGATGCATGTCTATAACCGCGACATTCTGACGACGTCCGTTGCTGCGGCGATGGGCGGTCTGATCACGTCGATCGCGCAGGGACTGCTCTTCTTCGGAGGGGGGAACCGTCGAGAGGGCGGGGGAGTGGGCTTCCTTGGCCTCCTTGCGATGAGCATCATGGCACCTTTTGTGTCGATGCTTATCCAGTTCTCGCTGTCGCGTACGCGTGAGTTCGATGCTGACGAGGACGGCGCGATGTTGACGCAGGATCCGCTGGCTCTGGCGTCGGCGCTGCGCAAGCTGGAGATGGCAACGGACCGGCGTCCGATGGAAGACACCCCGCGCACGCGCAACGTGGCCGCGATGATGATCGCGAACCCCTTCCGCGGGCAGTCTGTCATGCGTCTGTTTTCAACGCACCCGCCGATGGAGCAGCGCATTGCGCGACTGGAGAAAATTGCGGGCTATTAAGCCTTGTTAACGCGGTGGCGGGCGGCCGGAATCAACCGGCCGCCCGCCACCGTATGACGCGTTGCTCAGCGGTAGTTCACGAACTGGAGGGCGACGTCCAGCTCCTCGCCCTTGGGGCCCTTCAGGAGAGCGATGACGGCCTGCAGGTCGTCGCGTGACTTCGAAGAAACGCGAAGTTCGTCACCCTGGATCTGTGCCTTGACGCCTTTGGGGCCTTCCTCACGGATGAGCTTGGAGATCTTCTTGGCGGTGTCCTGGGGGATGCCTTCTGAGGGGACAGGCGAGCTTTGAAGAGCTTGCTGAGGCCTTTGGGTTCGCGGTCCTTGTAGTCCAGGACCTTGAGGGACAGGCCGCGACGGATCAGCTTGGACTGGAGGACATCGAGGATTGCCATGACGCGGGAGGCGGAGTTCGCTTCCATTGCAATTGTGTCGCCGCTGAGGGTGATGGCGGCGTCGACGCCACGGAAGTCGTAGCGGTTGGCGATCTCCTTGGCGGTCTGGTTGACGGCGTTGTCGACCTCCTGACGGTCGAGCTTGGAGACAACGTCGAAGGAGGAGTCTGCCATGGGTGCACCTTTCGTTGGAATTTAGCCAATCGTTGTTCCGATTGGCGCTCGGGATCATTTTAATGCTATTCTTTCACGGCACCGCGAGAGCGGCGCACGGCAGGTTACCAAAGCGGCCAAATGGATCTGACTGTAAATCAGACGCTTCGTGCTTCGGGGGTTCGAATCCTCACCCTGCCACCACTCGCTGGTCCCAGTGAGTAACGCCTGTGATGTCATTCTCAGGCTCCGGGATTGCTTCGGCGGTCGGAGATGAGATAGGCTTCCGGCGTTGCCCCGATAGCTCAGTAGGCAGAGCGTCTCCATGGTAAGGAGAAGGTCAAGGGTTCGATTCCCTTTCGGGGCTCCGGTCGCGGATTCATCCGCTTCCGGCGGCGGGGTAGCTCAGCTGGTCAGAGCGCACGACTCATAATCGTGAGGTCGCGGGTTCGAGCCCCGCCCCGCTACCAATTCTTTTGATCCGACAGGTCGCGTGAGCGACGAAACCTAAGCGAGGGAAACAACCGTGGCAAGCAAGTCCCAGGACGTTCGCCCCAAGATCACTCTGGCCTGCTCGGAGTGCAAGGAGCGCAACTACATCACCAAGAAGAACCGTCGTAACACGCCGGATCGTCTCGAGCTGGCGAAGTACTGCCCGCGCTGCCACAAGTCGACGGCGCACCGCGAGACCCGCTGACGGCTTCCGTCTCAAAGCCCCGAGGAACACTGGTTCCCCGGGGTTCTTTGTATCTGCGGGCGGGGGGTGCCTCGATTATCCTGCATATATGACTGACTCTGTCGACTTCTGTTGCATCGTCGCTCCGAAGGGCGCGGGCGAGGCGCGCATCCCCGGCCTCGTGACGCTCGCGGATGAGCGCACCGTCCTGTTCTTTGACGAGCGGCCGGCCCCGGCCTCGGGCACGGGATCTGACTTCAACGGGCTCACGATGGCCTCGGATCTACCGAATCCGAACCGTATCCTGTGGATGGAACGCGAGGGGTCGGGACGGTGGAGTGAGTCGCACCCGCTTCCCGCCGGCGGCCCGCCCGTCTCTTCGGATGCGTGTGTCGGCGTGGACGGCGACGGGCTCATGCATCTGGCGTTCGCGTCGACGGATGGGCGCGTGGGCTACATGGACTCGCGTGCGGATGGCGAGCGACTGCGCGCCTGGTGGGCGTGGGGGAGTGGCCCAGAAGACTTCGCCTATGTGGACATGACGGACGAGCTCTATGAGCTCACGGGCGCCGACGCGCTGTTTGCGACGTCTGGCGGCACGGTCGCGCTTGACGGGGCTGTGGCTCTGCCCTACGTCGTGCGCGTGGGGGATGAGACGCACGTGCGCGTCGCGTACGCCCGCGCGGGTCGCCTCGTCGGTGCGGCGGACCCGCTTGTTGGTGACGGGGGAGTGCTCCTCGACGAGACGACGCTCGGCGTGTGGGACGATCGCCTCGTCGCGAACTGCCGTATCCAAGGTTTTGAAGGCAGGGGCTCGGGTGCCCGCTGCCTCGCGTGGGGCGATGGGCGCACCTGGGAGGGCGCGTGCCTCTGGGAGCTGGAGGACCCCGGCTGCAACGCGCGCATGATCGGGGATCTGTTCGTGCATCCCGGACGCCGCGACGCCCGTGCGGGTGGCGAGATCCTGCGCCTCACCCCGCCGTGGGAGGGTGAAGTGCGCGCCGAGGTGGTCTCCTCCTTGGGCGATGGCACGTTCGGATACAGCGACGTGACCTTCGTCGGGGACGAGGCCGTGGTGGTCTTTGAGCGCGACCGTGGCCTGTGGGAGGCTGTGATTCGTCGCTAAGTGGATACAGAAAACCCGGTGCGTGTGCCCCCTGAACTGCGCCCCGAAACTTGGACGCTTTAAATGGTAGCCGTTATGCGGCTTCCTGTAGGGCCTGATCCCGGTATTCTGCTGGGGTCAGGCCCTTGAGCTTTACTTGGCGTCTTGTTGTGTTCCAGTGCGTGATGTAGGCGTCGAGGTCGGCTTTGAAGCTCTCGAAGGTCTGCCAGTCCTGGCCGCGGAAGAATTCGTCCTTGAGGTGTCCGAAGACCTGCTCGGTGGCGCCATTGTCGATGCAGTTGCCTTTGCGTGACATGCTCTGGATGAAACCGTTATCGGCGAGCGTGCTGATGTAGGTTTCGTGCTGGTATTGCCATCCCATGTCCGAGTGCAAGATTGGTTCGGCCCCTGCTGGTTTGGCGTCCATGAGTATCTGGAGCATCTCTTGTTGCTGGGCGAGGTTGGGGCACATCGAGATGGAGTGCGCGACGATCCTTTGCTGGCAAAGTCGTAGACCGGAGCGAGGTAGGCCTTGCCGAAGGAGAGCTTGAACTCGGTGACGTCGGTACCCAGTTTCTGCCAGGGGCCATTGGCCTTGAAGTCACGGCCGATGATGTTGTCGAAGCTGTGTCCCACGTCCCCCTTGTAGGAGTTGTACCTGTGGTAGGCCCTCTCGCGGCGTATGCCGCAGCGCAGACCCATCTCGCGCATCATCTTCAAGACCGTCTTGTCGGCGATGCGCTCCCCTTCCTCAGCGCGCAGGCACATGGCTATCTGCCTGTGACCGCACCCGTTGGGGGTGCGTGAAAAGATCTGGGCGACCTTGGGACGTAGCTGCGCTCTGGTTGGCTGCTGGGGGTGAGTCAGCGCGCGTAGTAGTAGCTCGACCTGGCAAGGCCTGCCACCTCGAGGAGATCACACACCCTGTGTCCATGCCCTGAAAGCTCGGCGACCACTAGGGCTTTGTCCCGGTTTGGGAGCGCCTCTGCGCCTTCAGGGCAATCGATTTTTTTAGGTACGCCACCTGCGCCTCAAGCTTACGCACGCGCTCGGCGAGTTCCTCCTCACGCGTTGGTGGCACCGCCCGCACCGACCCCTTCGGCCTGCCCTTGGGCTTAGGCTTAAGGGCCTGCGCGCCGCCCTCGCGGTACAGCCTGCACCACTGCTTCAACGGTGTCGCGCTCGCAATACCGAAGCGCACCATCGCCTCAGGCTTACTCATCCCGCCGTCTACCACGGCCCTCGCTGCGGCGACCTTGGTCTCATAGTCGTATCTGGCGTACTTCACTCCCATGGCCAACAGTCCGTTCCTCCCAATTGCGCGGTATGTCTTCTGCCACTCTCTCACAGTCTCGGCAGGCACACCAAGCCTCCTGGCGGTCAAAGCATAGCCAAAACCCCTCTCAAACATCTCCACCGCCTGCTCCCGAAGCAAACGATCATGCCTCAACCGCAGATCCACAGACATGAAAAGCCTCCCATTCCCTGGACTTCAATTTCGATGTCCAAGAAACGGGAGGCAGTTCACCCACAACGCTCCGGGTTTTTCTGTGCGCTCTAGCGACCTTCGATGATCGCGAGGAGTGGGGCGTAGTGCGCCTCGACGGCGGCGGTGTATGCCTCGAGGTCGCCGGCCTCGCAGGCTCGCAGGATAGCTGCGTGGGCCTCGGCGGTGTCTTCCATTTCCTGGCGCGACGCTGCGGCCAGCTGAGGAGTGACGCTCTGGTGAACCAGCCACATGGCGGCCACGAGCTGATGCATGAGCTCGTTCTCGATGTAGGCGAGGAGGCCGGAGTGGAACGCGATGTCCTGCTCGAGGTAGGTCGAGCCTGAGTGCGCGTATTCGGTCATCGCCTCGACGAGTTCCCACAGGTGCGGGTTCGATGTGCCCTTCATGGCCCGGGTGAGCGGGACAGCGATCCCGAGGTCGAGGGCCCGGCGCGTGTCGATAATCGCATGCAGGGACTGTGCGCCGTTGATCTCGTCGAGGGCGGCGCGCAGGACGAGGGTTTCGACGAGCGGCTGCATCGACATCTCACCGACGTAGGACCCTGAACCCTGGCGAACTGTCACGATGTCCAGCGCTTGGAGGCGGCGGAGAGCTTCGCGCACGGACGAGCGCGAAACGCCAAGGTCGGCGCATAGTGCCGATTCTGTTGGGAGGCGATCACCCGGATGTAATCCATGTCGCAAAATATAGGACTTGATTGCATCCATCGTTACCGAGGATCTTGAGTCAATCTGTGTCGGTACGGGTCGGTTATGGCTGGTTCCTGGGGGTGATTGTGGTGATATCGCTTGCGCTAATTTGTCAGACAACATAGAATCAGTATAGCGAGCGGAACAACAGAACCGCACGTCCCAATTCTCGAAGATGAGGAGCGAGAACATGCGAATGCGCAAACACTTTCGCAACTGGCGCTGCACTGACCGCAGCTGCCGCCATGATCCTGACCGCGTGCGGCGGCGGATCGTCCACCAGCACCACGTCGACCGGCGGCGGCTCGAAGGCCTCCGAAGGACCGAAGGGTACGATTACTGCCGGTGTCGCCTACGAGACCACCGATTACGGCCCGATCACCACCTCGGCTCTCGGCATGGGTGCGAACTGGCAGGTCCTCGAGGGCCTGTACCGTTTCAACATGGCTGACTACTCGGTCAGCCCCGCGCTGCCGCCGGTGACCCGGAGAAGATCTCCGACACCGAGTACGAGGTCAAGCTGCGCGACGGCGCGA